>MDTE01086667.1_pt1 | contig 401295 bp, 403 predicted proteins | sample 811231 | NCBI WGS metagenome assembly MDTE01 (sample SAMN05326651, study PRJNA326480) | marine metagenome | isolation source: seawater | place: Indian Ocean: Red Sea | collected 2010
CTCTTCCGTCATGCCGTTCTGCTGCGCCGCAGCAGATCTAACAGGAATTCAGTACTGGCAGCCGTTCAGGTTGGAGGACTTGAGGCGAATCAGATCCTTAAGAACGGGATCGAGCTTGCTGTGGGACCAGAGCAGGCCGTTGTTGAACATTAACCCCCTCAAGAGGTTGGGGCAGTTCGCATAGACGCCGAGCCAGCTGTCCAGGTCTTCTCCTGCTTGATTTACTCTCGCCATGGCTTCCTCCTTTTCTTAGCTGGTTAAAACCTTACGTGACCGTCGTTGATCTGTCCAGAGCGCGTCCTATTGGTGGCCAGGGGCAGAATCGAACTGCCGACACGCGGATTTTCAGTCCGCTGCTCTACCAACTGAGCTACCTGGCCGTTAAAGGAGGCCGCGTATTTAACCGGCCTGGTAGGCCAGCGTCAAGTTGTGGTTTTAACTTCATTCCGGAATGAATCCTTTGATAGGTTCGAGCTTTTCGTTATCAAAGAACTTTTCCCGTTCTGAAGCTAGTCTTTTTCTAGTGGATGGGTCTCTGAGGTCAAGTTGGCCTTCGTTGATTAACATCGTCTGATAATCTTGCCATTCTAACCATGCCTGTTTTGAAATAGTTCGCAATATCGCTTCGCCTGCTTGGCCAGGCATAGGTGCTTTTTCTAGTGCTTCCAAGCTTTTTTTATATTTCCTACAGAAAACTGTATTCATTGGTATTCTCTATTTAATAGCTTAGACACGGGGCCTGCTAAGCCAATACGCTGATTTTTTTCAGGATGATACCATCGCCATTGCTGTTTGTTTTGAGTTTTAAGTGAAACTTTAAGGTCTATATGGATCGGCTCTATGTTTAGCTTGAAGTGTGAGAATGAGTGCTCAATCTCGGGCCCCGTAACTGCTGAATATTGCGATTTCCCTAAGTGTTGTAGCTCGTTAATCATTTCTTCTGGAGTATATGAAGCTGGTCGTTCTGGTAGACTCCACAACTGGGCCCAAATACCGGTATCTGGGCGTTTTTGTAGGAGATATTCTCCATTTGAATTACCAATGATAAACATCCTTACTTCTTTAATTCTCTTTTTTTGGATTGGACGTTTTTCTGGGTAAAGGTGCTGCTTCTCAGCGACATAAGCTTTGCATCTGTCTAGCAGAGGACAAAACTCACATCGTGGGTCACGCGTGCAAATCGTGGCTCCAAGATCCATTATTGCTTGTGTGTATTCTGCTGCTTTATTTTGAGGGATATGTTTTTCTGCTTGTTGCCAAAGGGTTTTGGATGTAGCTGCCGATTCAGGATAGCCCCCTATTGCGTGAAACCTTGCGAGCACCCTTTTTACATTTGCATCTAATATAGCTGCCGGTTTTCCATAGCTAAGAGCTAAAATTGCTCCAGCGGTCGAACGGCCAATTCCAGGGAGCTCCATCAGATCTTCTATTTTCGTGGGGAGAATCCCTTTAAATTGTTTTTCAACGCGTTGAGCTGTGATATGCATATTTCTTGCCCGACTGTAGTATCCCAGGCCTGTCCAGAAATGGAGGACCTCATCAAGATCTGCTTTAGCTAAATCACTAATCCGAGGAAAGCGTTGCATGAATTTCTTGTAATAGGGGATTACGGTCTTTACTTGTGTTTGTTGGAGCATGATCTCTGAAATCCATACACGGTACGAAGTTCTATTTACCTGCCACGGTAAATCTTTTCGGCCATGAACCTCAAACCAGGCTAGAAGATTTTTTGCTAACCAATCCAAACCAGCACTTCTCCGTGGTGCCTCAATATTTAAAGACGATTTCGGCACATTATGATAGCTTCCTATCCCATCTTAAAAGCCGCTAAAATATAATAGAAGTATGACTGAACTAAGTATTAAATACTTGTGTATTCACGGAGATTTCATTGGCAAGTGATCTCGATTTGCTAACTAATAATTTTAAACAACTTGATGGAGTAGCTATTACATGGCGGTAGAAACCTGGGAGCCCAACTCTGTTAATGATCAAATTTCGGCACAAGAATTAACTCGCCTTTTAGAGGCGGCTGAATTGCTTGATAAATCTAATTTCGGGTTAGCTGAATCTGAGATCAGCATCCTGGCCCGTTGTTCTCGCCACCCAGATGTCGATTGGGTTAATGCATCTGAAAATCTTGAAGGCCAAGAGTTGGTAAAACTTCTGCGACTTTTTACTTTAGCTGAAGGAGTGCTCCAAGGATGGGAAGCAGGCTCTAAGTCACCAGTAATAGTTATTGCTTCGGAGCTCAAAACACGAGGATTGTATCCTACTGATTTAACAAAATGGATCAAAGAAAACACGGCAAATCGATTCTTGCCATATGGCGATATAATGGATCGCTTATGATTATTCTCAATACCGGCGTATACTCCTTTTTTTTAGCGATATATTAGTATGATGGTAAAGAAAAACACGGACCGGGCAGCTAAAGTAGTCAGAAATACGTCGGAAACCGAAGTAAGCATTACTATAAATCTTGATGGGACCGGAGTTTCGACTCTATCTACCGGGTTGCCTTTTTTTGAACATATGCTCACCCAGGTTGCTAGGCATGGACTAATTGATATTGATCTAACTGCCAGGGGTGATCTAGAAGTGGATGCGCATCACACCGTAGAAGATGTAGGTATTGTTTTGGGTCAGGCTGTGAAGGAAGCCATAGGCGATAAGGCGGGTCTCGTTCGTTATGGTTACGCATATGTGCCTTTAGATGAAGCTCTTTCTAGGGCTGTTGTGGACTTGTCTGGGAGACCAGGACTAATTTATGGTGTTGAGTATGTTCGTCAGCGGGTGGGGGATTTCGATTTGGACCTGTTGCATGAGTTTTTTCAAGGCTTTACGAATCACGCGTTGGTGACTTTGCATTTAGACAATTTGAGAGGAGAAAATGCTCACCACCAGGCGGAGACGATCTTTAAGGCTTTTGGGCGCTCATTGCGGATGGCGGTTTCGGAGGATCTTGGCATGCAAGGTCAGGTTCCATCAACCAAAGGTTCTCTCTGAAGTTATGCTTCTAATACCGGCTATTGACCTAAAGGATGGCCATTGCGTTCGTTTAGAGCAGGGCCGTATGGATAGCGCTACAATTTTTTCACGTAATCCTTTAGAGGTTGCTGAGCATTGGGTGGAATTAGGATGTCGCAGATTACATCTGGTTGATCTGAACGGGGCATTCGCAGGGGAGCCAAGAAATTTCGATTCTATAGCCTCTATTGTAAGTCGCTGCGGGGATTTGTCTGTTCAAGTTGGTGGAGGTATTAGAAGTGCGGATACAGTTGATCGATATTTCGATATAGGCGTCACGGAGGTAATTTTAGGGACTAAGGCAATTAGGGACCCAACGTTCCTTGAGGAAATATCTCTTAGGCATCCGGGACAGGTTATACTCGGCCTAGATGCAATAAAGGGGGAACTAGCTGTGGAGGGATGGGGAGAGACTTCTAGGATAACCGCTATCGATTTTATCGCCTCTCTCGAAGAGCTCAATTTGGGAGGAATCGTCTACACCGATATTGAAAGGGATGGCATGCTCGAGGGTTTTAATATTAAGGCAACACTAGGTTTAGCCCAACGAACCGATGTTCCAGTCATCGCATCCGGTGGGCTTCGAGATCTGGAAGATCTGCGTGCGCTTAAGTTAGCCGCCGAAACAGCAAAAGTATCTTTGATGGGAGCAATAGCTGGAAGGTCGCTTTATGCCGGGACTCTTGATTTTAAGGAAGGGCAGAGCTTTTTCGATATGAAATAGTTGATTGCTCGGTCCTTAATATTCACCCAACCAGTTTAGAGGATCAACTGGCTTGCCTTTTTCTCTAATTTCTACATAGACGCCACTATATTTTTGGCCCCCACTTTTTCCAGCAGTCGCTAGGGGCTCGCCGGCCTCGACCCAATCTCCCACGGTTGCCCAAATTGCTTCCGTTTGGCCATATAAACTCATAATGTTGCTGCCATGGTCTACGATAGTAAGTAGGCCGTAACCTCTTAACCAACTGGCAAAGACGACTCTTCCGCTAAATATTACTTTTACTGGGGTGCCTTCCTTTGCCTGAATTACTAAGCCCTGCCAGTGTATATTTTTCTCGTCTCTAGGATCTCCAAATCTAGCATGTATTACTCCTTTTAGGGGCCATTCTAGTTTGCCTTTTTCTACAGTTAGTTTGTAACTCTCCGTGCTGGCACTGTTTTGTGTTATTTGAGTTAGCAGTTTCTCTAGACGTATGTAATCGGTAGTAAGTTCGGATTTGAGAGCTAAGTTTTTTGTTTTGAGAACTTCTAGATCTTGTACTAACCTATTTGTTACCGCTCTTTTTTTGGATAGTGATAGGCGTGTTGTTTCCATTTCAGCTTGCCGCAGTTTGAATTGCTCTCTTTGTGTTTTTAGTCTCTTTTTGTTGGCATCCAAGCTTAGTGATGTGTTTTCGAATTCCTGTAATTTTTCTATATGAGCCCTACCTATATGTTCGTTGTATCGCGACAGTTGCGTAATATGTAGAGAGTTATCATCTATTAACGCTTGGAGGTATGCTCCATCTCCAAGACGATTTGCGGTAATGGCGTGTTTACGAAGTTCGATCAGGTGGTTTTTTTTCTGGTAATTTAATCTAGATTGATCTTTTTGAATTTGATCTATGATTTCTTCTAATAGGACCAACTCTTTTCTTAAATTCGTTTGGCGTTTGCTGATCTTTTCAACTGCTATATCATGATTTTTGAGGTTTTCTAAGGAATCTCTAAGCTTTGCGTTAGTAGTGTTAATTGAGTTTTCAAGCTGGTTAAGCTCGTTGGTTATCTTCTTTAATTGTAGTTCTGCATTTTCAGTAGTTGCTGCCTGAACGTCCCTAAAATTTTCATCCAAAATTGTTAAATATATTATGAAAAAGAGGAGGAGTAGGTTTATCGGCAACTGTTTTTCCAATTTATCTGGTTATTCATCACCAAATTCTACTAATGAGGTTCCGGTCATTTCCTTTGGGATTGGCAAATGCATAAGGTCTAATAGAGTAGGAGCCACGCTAGTTAACGTCCCTTTAATATCAAGTCCGATTTTTTGTGGCCCTATATAGACTAGCGGAACAGGTTGTGTCGTATGTGCGGTATGAGGTTGTTTTTCCTTTGGGTCGAGCATTTGCTCAACATTCCCATGGTCCGCAGTAATTACCATTTGTCCTTGGTATTTTAGCAGAACTTTAGCGATCTTCCCCAGGCATTGATCAATCGTCTCTACTGCTTTGACTGCTGCCTTGAAGTTACCTGTATGGCCAACCATGTCACCGTTGGCAAAATTGCATACTATAAGATCGTATTTTTGGTTGTTAATGGCTTTGATGACTTCGTCGGTTAATGCGTGAGCGCTCATCTCCGGCAGTTGATCGTAAGTACTAACTTTTGGAGACGGCACCAATATCCTATCTTCGTTTTTAAAAGTTGTCTCGTCTCCTCCAGAGAAGAAAAACGTTACATGTGCATACTTTTCGGTTTCGGCAAGACGTAACTGGGATTTCCCGCTATCCGCTAAATAGCTTCCTAAAGTATTTGTAAGGTTTAATGGTTCAAATACGGTGGATACATCAAGATCATCTGCGTAACGGGTTAAGGTTGCGAAGTCGAGCAGCCTTCTTGATACTTTTCTATCGAATTCTTCAAAGTCTTCTGATGCTATTGATCGCGAAATTTGTCGAGCCCGGTCAGCCCGAAAATTCATAAAAATTATCGCATCATTATTGTCTATTTTGACTGGCGCTTTATCGCCTTGTCTGATGCGCGTGGGTCGAACAAATTCGTCTGATTCCCCTCGCTCATAGGCCATTTCTACGGCTTTGATTGAGTCTAGGGCTTGATACGGCGAGTTTCCTTCTACCAATAGTTTGTAGGCTTGTTCGATTCTATCCCACCTATTATCTCTATCCATAGCATAATATCTGCCCATAACTGACGCGATATTTCCAACCCCCAGTTTTCTAAACGCGGATTCAGCTTTCATGAGAGACTTTAAAGCGCTTTTAGGTGGAGTGTCTCTGCCATCTAAAAATGCATGAAGATAAACTTTAGATAACCCTTTTTTCGAGGTCAATTTGATTAGCTCTAGTATGTGGTCTTCGTGCGAATGAACTCCTCCGGGGGATAAAAGCCCCAAAATGTGCAAGGCGCTGCCTTGTAGCCGAACTTTATCGAGGATTTCGGTTAAAACGGAATTTGTTGCAAATTCCCCATCTTCTATAGATTTATTAATTCGGGTTAAGTCTTGATCGATTACCCGCCCTGCCCCAATTGTCATGTGACCGACCTCGGAATTTCCCATCTGACCTGCGGGCAGGCCCACGTCCAATCCAGAACCGGATAGCAGACTTTTAGGGTGTTCGGCCCAAAAAGAATCCCAATTGGGAGTTTCTGCAGCAGCAATGGCATTATTAGTATCGGAATCTCGGTGTCCGAATCCATCTAATATTATAAGGAGGGTGGTCGTTTTCATATTTACTATTCTAACAGAAACTTATCTTACTTAGGCTCGCGACTCGATATCCTAGGTGTATAATCCTTATTTCGTCGGCAGCATGGATTACTACTTGTGGGGCAGGTTTTTGAGTTTATTAGCAATCACCCTTTTTTGGTGGGAGCTTTTTTGATTTTTTTCCTAATGTTTATTCGGAATGAATCCCGCAGAGGAGGAAAGTCAGTAACAACACAGGAGTTAGTCTCGCTAGTAAATAAAGAACAAGCAGTTGTACTGGATATTAGAGATCGAAAAGATTTTGAGTCCGGGCGGATAGCTGAATCACTAAATATTCCCTTTGGTTCTTTGGAGTCTAGAATGTCTGAACTCCAAGGGTTGGAAGAAAAAACAATCATCGTGGTATGCAAGATGGGACAACACTCAGGAGCTGCTGGCACCACTCTTCGAAAGAAGGGGTTTAAACAAGTATTCCGTTTGAACGGCGGAATCATGGGCTGGCGCAATGAAAATCTGCCAGTAGTTAAAGTATGACCGCTGGTCAGGTCCGCTTAGAACGACTTTATCTTAAAGATGCATCTTTTGAGTCTCCGAGAGCCCCATCGGTTTTTCTTGAAGAATGGAAGCCAGAATTTCAGGTTGATATAAATACAAAAGCAGAGATTATTGATGCCGATCTTTTTGAAGTGATTCTCTCTATTACTGTTCGAGCGAAGTTAGAGAAGGGCAAGACTGCTTTTATAGTGGAAGTACAACAGGCTGGAATATTCCGGATAGACGGCGTTGAGCAAGCTTTGGCTAAGAGGCTGCTTGCTACAGTTTGTCCAAATACAATTTTCCCATATGTGAGGGAAACAGTGGATTCAATGTGTGTTCGTGGTGGGTTCCCCGCAATTCATTTAGCACCCGTTAATTTCGATATTCTTTTTGAAGACGCTATTAAGAGAGGGAATGGCACGGATCAGAATGATGGCAGTTCGGCTGACTCTATGCCCTCAATCAGACACTAGGCTGATCCAACGTAGTCTAGTTGACGCCATGCTTCTAAAGTAGCAATTGCAACAGCGTTTGCCAAATTTAAGCTTCTACTATTCCAGACCATTGGTATCCGTATTCTGTTGTCGGCGGGAATAGACTTTAAAATAGTATCTGGTAATCCGCGAGTCTCCGGGCCAAATAGTAGATAGTCGCCCTCTAGAAAATCGGGATCTGAATGTGGTCTGGACCCTTTTGTTGTATAAGCGAAGATTCGTGTTGGTGCGGCTGAGTTTAAGAATCCATCGTAATTTTGGTGCAGTTCTACGGTGGTATGTTCCAGGTAATCCAGTCCTGCGCGTTTCATCTTTTTATCATTTAGCTCAAAACCTAAAGGCTGAATAAGGTGCAGGGTAGCTCCAACATTTGCGCATAGACGCATAATATTGCCGGTGTTAGGCGGAATTTCGGGTTGGTATAGTGCTATGTTGACTGGCATGTCATTTGCTTCAATATTTTCCGGGATTTGTAAGATCTAGGTCCCCTATCTTTCTGGTGAGAGTATTACGTCCCCATCCGAGAAGAGCCGCGGCGTCTCTTTTGTGTCCATTGGTTTGCTGTAAGGCCGCTTGGATCATTATGCGCTCAAAAGTTGGCATAGCTCTATTCAGCAAAGGCACGTCTGTTTGAAGTGCTAATTGCTCTTGTGCCCATTCAGATAAGGCAAGCTCCCAGCTTTCCTGTGTTACCCTGTTTGATCCAGAAGTTGTTTGAAGTTCTCTTGGCAAATCTGAAAGATGAATTTCCCTGCCTGATGCCATTACAGTTAGCCATCGACATGTATTTGCTAATTGTCGTACGTTTCCCGGCCACGGTAAATCTTCCAGGTGCTGAAGAGCTTCTGGTCTTAGAATTTTGGGTTCCTCTGATAATTCGTCTGCTGCAATCTTAAGGAAATGGTCAGCGAGCAGCTCTATATCAGATTTTCTATCTTTTAGATCGGGCACATGGATACAGATTACGTTGAGCCGATGAAATAAGTCTTCCCTGAAATTGCCCAACCGCACTTGTTGTTCAAGGTCTTGGTGCGTGGCTGCAATTATGCGCACGTTCGTTTTTATCGAAGTTTGGCCTCCAACCCTATAGAATTCGCCATTTGAGATTACCCTCAGCAGTCTAGTTTGACTTTCCATTGGCATATCTCCTATTTCATCTAAAAATAGTGTGCCTCCATTCGCTTGGGAGAAGCGGCCCTCACGCCTACTACTGGCCCCGGTGAAAGCCCCTTTTTCATGGCCAAACAGTTCGGATTCTATAAGATCTCTAGGAATTGCAGCCATGTTTAGTGCTACAAATGCCTGATTGGATCTTGGACTATGCTTGTGTATGGCTTGAGCTACTAATTCCTTGCCTGATCCCGATGATCCCCGTATTAGTACCGTCACGTTTGAATGCGAGAGCCGGCCAATGGCTCTGAAAACTTCTTGCATGGCAGGTGCTTGTCCTATGATCTCAGGTTCAGAACCTCCTTTCGAAGCAGACTTAATAGGCGATTCTTCTCCAAAAGCTATGGCTCGTTCGAGGATCAGTAGAGCTTCGTCCACGTCAAATGGCTTTGGAAGATACTCAAACGCACCACTAGAATAGGCACTTACGGCACTATCCAAATCAGAATGGGCCGTCATAATTATGACTGGAACCTCCGGATATTTTTCGTGTACTGTGGTGATGAACTGTAATCCATCTGTTCCTGGCATTCTAATATCTGTCATTACAGCCAAAGGCTTTTCTGAAGGTAGGTGATGTAAAGCATGGTCGGCTGAGGGGAAGGCTGCCATAGGTATATTCGCCCGTGTGATCGCTCGTTCTAGAACCCAGCGTATTGATCTATCATCATCAACTACCCAGACTCGGTTATTCATTCATATCTCCTGCCAACTTGAGCTCTAGCGGAATAAATACGGAGAAACAAGTTTCTCCCGGCTTGCTGAGACATTCGATGGATCCTCCATGTTGTCCTATGATGGTTTGGGTTATCGATAGACCGAGGCCGGTTCCCGTAGCTTGCCCACTTACCATAGGGAACCACATTCTTTCCATCATTTCGTCTGGGACCCCCGGACCATTGTCTATTATGTCTACTTGAGCAACGAGTCGGTGGAGCTGATTCCCAATTGTAAATTTCCGTACTGCCCTAGTTTTTACTAAAACCTTTGCGTTATTAGTCTTGGAGAGGGCTTGGCCGGCATTCCGCATAAGATTCATTAGGGCTTGCACAAGCTGGGCTTGATCTCCCATTATTGATGGCAGGCTTGGGTCGTAGTCTCTTTTGAAGTCGATCTTACCTGGCAGTTCCGCATCGACAATTCGGATTACTCTTTCTAGAGACTCATGTAGATTCACTTCCTTTTTTTTCGAAATCTTGTTTGGGCCAAGCATTCTATCTACTAAATCAGTTAGCCTGTCAGCCTCTTCGATAATAACTTGTGTATATTCGTGTAACGTGGGATCAATTAGTTCGTGTTCAAGTAACTGTGCCGCACCCCTAAGACCACCCAGAGGGTTTTTTATTTCGTGAGCTAATCCTCTGATCAGGTGTTTGCTAGTTTTCTGAGAGTGTGTTGAATGGTCTTCTCTATTTATCCGTATGAATCTGTTCATCGGTTGTAATTCTATTAGCAACGCTGTCCCAGCTGGATCTACTGATGCTGTAAAATCCGCATAGACTTGTCGGCCGTCTCGCATTCGGAAGGTCGCAGCTCTTTTGGTGACAGTTTGACCAGTGTTGAAGACTTCCAAGAGGCCATCGAGTGCTGGCGCCCCGTTTTCGACAAGGAGGTCATATAAAGGAGTGTTCATGCAGTGCTGCTCGCTTGTGCCAAAGAATGCTTCAGCCGAGGAATTTAAGTAAGTGATCTTTAAATCTCTATCTGTAACAGCCACTGCTGTATTGAGATAGTTAGCTATTTGTCCTTTGGGGAGGAGCTGCTCACCCTTATTATTTATTTCTGAGAGTAAGTCAAAATTAGGCATTTTATTGTCCATGCTTAAATTTCCATCAGTTTTTCATTGATATTATTGATTTATATAGAAAGTGAATGCTTACTACATAATGATTTCGAGTTTTGATTCGCTCTCTTTTAGCTAATACGCACCAATATAGTGCATGCACTACTCTGGGTCAATGTGTTATCAAAACTTTAGAGGTTGTTGAGCTTTATTTGTATTCGAATCTCATAGTTCATGGTCGATCTATTTTCTCCGATATCTTTAATACCTTCAGGCAGGTTGCCCGGTTCTGGGGCGCCGGCTTCGGTTATGGAAAGGACCTCATGACCATGGATTCTGCACCAGGAAGGAATGTCATTCTTGGTTCCAATATCTGTTGCTATTATTTCTATTATCGTGCCTTTTGGTAAATCCCTAACACAATCTTGGGTCCTGATTACGGGCAGAGGACATATTAGTCCACGCGCATCAATTCTTTTAGTTTCCGACATGCCACTCCTGTCGCAGATGCTCAGGACTGAGTGGTTTTACATCTAAAAGCCGAGTTAAGCCGTCTGGTTGCCTTATTGATATTTTTACTTTATTTGCCGATCGTCCTTGCCCATATCTTGCTACGATTTTTGCAGCTAGAAGTACTTCATTATCAGTTGGCGTACCATCAATTAGAGATAAGGGACCATTATGGCTGGAAGCTCGAAGACTGATAAATCTATTTTGATAACCGGTTAAATATCGATTTTCTCCATCGTCTCGCGCAATAATAATTTTGAAGCTATTATTCGGTCGAATATGCCGACCAACTTTTAAAAGCATAATATCATCGAAATCGTAGTCTCTAGTTTTCTTTGAGTTCCACAAATCCTGCAGTTTATTTGAATATTGTTTATCAGTGAGAAAGCAGCAACCGCCGGCTGGTTGCGCCCACTCTGAAAACCCCATGGATTTAGCTAGCTTAATTTGTGGTTTTCGATCGCGACCGTGAAATGAATAAAGTTTTGATCGGCTAACCCAACCTTCACGTTCTGGTAATGTAGGAGGAAGGAGTTGAGCGCTGAGTGGCCTTAGTAACCTGTCATTAGCTTCGGACTCTCGAGCAATTAGCGGCATAGTTTCCTTCCTCTGGCTTTTTGGACGTTGGCCTACTACTTCTCCTGTAATAATAAAATCGAAGTTCCCATTGTTTAGAATGTCTGTAGCTAGCGTTTTATTAACCATAAATATTTTACAATCAAGACATGGATTTAAGTTCGCGCCGTATCCGTGCTTGGGATTCAGAACTATCTCCTTGTACTCTTCGACAACGTCTATAATGCGCAGCTTTATGCCCAGCTGCTCAGCCACCCATAGGGCATTATGTTTTTTTTCATTTGATGGTTTGTTATTCCTTATCGAACGGGTATGACCTTCTATACAAAAACCAGTGAAGAAGTTAATCCCCTCAACCTTAACGCCTTGGTTTATAATTACCTTTGCTGCCAGCATAGAGTCAAGACCACCAGAAATTAACGCGACAGCTCTTCGTTGTTCGGCCATAATTTGATATCCTTTAATACCTCTCAGTTTAGTGACCAAAAAAAAACTACGCAACGTCGCCATTATTGCTCATGTTGATCACGGAAAGACAACATTAGTCGATCGTTTGCTGCAAGAAACAGGAATGTTAGCGGCTGGGGAGCCTGAGCGCGCGCTTGACAGCAATGAGCTTGAGAAAGAGCGTGGCATCACTATTTTGGCAAAAAATACTGCATTGGATTACGACGGGTATAGGATCAATATCGTTGATACTCCAGGTCATGCGGATTTTGGCGGAGAGGTAGAAAGAGTAATTTCTATGGTAGACAGCGTTTTACTGTTGGTCGATGCTGTTGAAGGGCCAATGCCGCAGACGCGTTTTGTTGCCGAAAAAGCTTTCTCAGCAGGCCTTAATCCTATACTTGTTGTGAACAAGATTGATAGGGTAGGGTCTGAGCCCTATAGAGTTATCGACGATGTTTTTGAGTTGTTTTATTCATTGGATGCAAGCGATACTCAGCTAGACTTCCCAGTGGTTTATGTTTCAGCGCTAAAAGGCGAATCGGGCTTAAGTCCTGAAAAACTTCAGCCAGGGATGTCTGCTCTTTTGGATATGATCCTTGAGCACGTTCCAGAACCCCCATCGAATTCTGATGGTCCACTTCAGATGCAGATTAGTGCTTTAGATTATTCACCCTATTTAGGGTTAATAGGGATTGGACGGATTGAGCGTGGCAATTTGTTAAGTAATACTCCAGTAGCTGTTGCATCAGAACAGGGAAATCCTAGACATGCTCGAGTATCTCAGTTATTCGGGTATCAAGGACTAGAAAGGGTAGAAAAATCTGAAGCTTCAGCTGGTGATATTATTTGTATTACTGGTATAGAAAATATTGCTATATCAGATACTTTATGTGATTTGGATGATGTTGATCCATTGCCTCCACTAGTGGTAGAGGATCCCACTTTGACAATGATGTTTAGCGTTAATACTTCACCTTTCGCTGGTCGTGATGGTGACTATTTAACTAGTCGTCAGTTAAGAGAGCGATTGACAAGAGAAGCATCCCATAATGTCGCTTTAACAGTTAAGGAAACAGATAACCCCGACCGGTTCGAAGTATCCGGTCGTGGGGAATTACATTTGTCAGTCTTAATAGAAACGATGCGACGTGAGGGTTATGAACTGGCAGTTTCTAGACCTCAAGTGATTACAAAAGAAATTGATGGATTATCTTATGAGCCTTACGAAACCCTTACTCTAGATATTGAGTTAGAGTACCAAGGGAAAATAATGGAGTCGTTAGGAGAGCGCCGTGGCCAACTTATTTCTTTAGATCCTCATAGCGGTAATAGAGCGAATTTGATTTATCGTATCCCCACACGGGGCTTGATGGGCTATCGCCCTTTATTTCTTTCGCTTACTTCGGGCACAGGGATTATGAGTTTTGGTGCGGCAGGATATGATAAAAAATTGAAAGGTGAAGTAGGCGCCCGAAGTAATGGAGTATTGGTTTCCAATGCAGAAGGGTTGGCAGTGGCCTACGCTTTGTTCAATCTTCAGAATAGGGGACGATTAATGATTTCGCCAAATGATCCTATCTACGAAGGAATGGTTGTCGGAGTTCATAGTAGAGATAATGACTTGACTGTTAACCCGATGAAAGAAAAGAAACTTACAAATGTCAGAGCGTCCGGCAGTGATGAGAATATACTTTTGACCGCGCCTCTTCGTTTCGAATTGGAACAGGCCTTAGAGTTTATTGAAGATGATGAATTAGTTGAGGTCACCCCAGAAGCAATTCGTATTAGAAAGAAATTGTTAAAGGAGCATCAGCGAAAGAGACAAATTAACTAATGAGAGCAGTTATACAGCGTGTAGATTGCGCTAATGTTGTTTCAGGCGGAAAAGAGATAGGGAAAATAAACGAGGGTCTTTTGGTATTAATAGCCTTTGCTCCTGATGATAGCGAGGATCAGATTAGTTGGATGGTACATAAACTTCTATCATTGAGGATATTTTCTGACGAAGAAGGGAAAATGAACAAATCCATAGTGGAAATAGAAGGTGAAATTTTAGTTGTTTCCCAATTCACTTTGCTCGCTGATTATACTAGGGGTAAGCGCCCCGGGTTTTCCAGGGCCGCGTCTTCTAGCCAAGGTAAGGAATTATATGATCAATTTCAGGAAGCTTTATCGCAAGCTTATGGAAAGGTAAGCGGGGGCGTATTTGGAGCAGAGATGAAAGTTACGCTCGTAAATGATGGGCCAGCTACCTTTGTTTTAGACCGTTAGTCGGATAAATCTTTTGGTTTCTCGGCAAGACGTGCAGCTATAATTCCGATTTCAAATAATAACCAGCATGGAAATGCTAGTAGGAGTTGCGAAATTACATCTGGAGGCGTGAGAATCATACCGAGAATAAAGCATCCAATTATCGCGTAAGGACGCTTAGCAGCTATAGAATTAGCACTTGCTAGTCCTGACCAAGCCAAGAGGAGAGTGGCAACAGGGATCTGAAACGCAAGGCCGAAACCAAAAAACATTTTAAGTATGAAGTCCAGATAACGGCTTATATCAGGCATTATAATGATGTCTGCTGGGACTACGGTTGCCATAAATTTGAATACGATAGGAAAAACGATGATATGCGCAAAGGCCATCCCACCATAAAATAGTATTACGCTCATAAGCATTAATGGCCAGGCAAATTTTTTCTCATGGTTATAGAGCCCAGGAGAGATAAAAGACCAGGTTTGATGCAGGATAAATGGCATCCCTAAAAATAAAGCAGTGTATATTGTTAGTTTTAGGGGAGCGAAAAACGGAGAAGCAGGTTCCGTGGCGATCATGTCTCCTTGTGGAGGTAGATTTGATAAAAGAGGCGCAGCAAAAAACTCCCAAATTAGATCGGAGAAAAAAAATAGTATTAGGAAAATCCCGAATAGGGCACCTAGACTTCTAAGAATTCTAGTACGCAGTTCTATTAGGTGATCAGTAAAATTCTTTTTTGATTCATCCAGACCCTGGTCTTTGCCATTTGATTTCACGTCAATAGAATCAGTCATTATCGCTATTTTTTGAATTTATTTGATCTGACGGGGAAATATTTATAGTACTGGCTTTCGGGAGCTCGGGCTCTTCCATAAACGTAGCGATCCCTTTAGATTCGTCAAGAATTTTCTCGTTATGGAGTTGCCTACGAATGTCGTCCATCCCGATTTCTTCTTCTATATCGTTTTTTAAGGATACAAATTTCCGTTGTAGTCTGCCAATAAACAAACCTACCCCTCGTAATACTTCAGGTAGCCGATCTGGGCCAATCATTACCAGTCCTACCAAGGCAATTACTAAAAGCTCGAGCAGACCAATATCTAACATCAGTTTTCCGTATTTTTGGGCTGTTCCGCACCTTCGTTAGGCTCTTCGGATGATTGCTTTTGTATTACAATCTCATCAGACGATTCATCTGCCACAGCTTTTCTAAACCCTTTTATTGTTGAACCAAGGTCGGACCCGAGGGTTTTCAGCCTTTTCGAGCCAAAAAGAAGCAAAACGATTGAGAGGATAATTAGAAGTTCAGGTATTCCCATTCCAAACATGCTTAGTCTCCTGTTGTTATTTGAGAATTAAGATAGTTTGCCCTATTTGGCTAAGAGTTTCTTCGGTGTTCAAGGTTGTCTTTTAGATTTTTCCATATGTCCGGAAACTCCTAGCCTGCTTTCGAGCACATCGAAAATCTCTTGGGGCGGTATTTCAAGATGCACTAGCATTACGAGCGTGTGAAACCACAGGTCTGCTGCTTCGTTAATAACATCACTTTTTGTTCCCTGATTTTCATAATCTTTGGCGGCTAGTATTAGTTCCGCGCTTTCTTCTCCTATTTTCTCGAGTATTTTATTTAATCCCTGAGAATATAGTGATGCCACATATGAGTTCTCCGGATTAGCATCGCGACGTGATGCTAGTATGCTCGTTAGCTGGGTCAGTATATCCATATAGTCTCCTTAAGCCCTTGAGAGAACGATTGCGCCTACGATTGCACTAATTAAGGCTGTCGACAAGCCCGTAGCGTCTAGATTGGGTATTGGTTCCGTGTAAGTGGTCCATAACAGAAATGTTGCTAATACAAGAAGGGCCGCACCGATTATGCGGTGACGCCTCGATTTTTTTTTGGACGCATTGAGTTGTTGTTTTAAGGTATCTATTTCTTTTTTCTGCTGATCGATTGCATTTTCAATACTTTGCAGTTTTTCCCTAGAGTTCGCTAGTAGTGCAGGAATTTCAGGGAGACTTCTAAGGATCTTGGGGGCATATTTAGCGAATGATCTGATTACAGCATTAGGACCGTTTCTTTCAGCCACCCATGTTTCCATGAACGGTTGGGCTGTTTCCCATAAATCGAGCTGCGGGTATAACTGTCTACCTAGTCCTTCTATATAAAGTAGTGTTTTTTGTAATAGGACTAATTGAGGTTGGATTTGCATTCCGAATTTTCGAGCAGTACTGAATAGGTCGACTAGGAAGTGGCCGAAGGAAATCTCTGAAAGGGGTTTGGCGAATATTGGTTCACAAAGTGAGGCTATTACGTTCCTGAACTCCCTCATATTGGTATCTTCTGGCACCCAGCCTGCCTGAAGGTGCAAGTCTGCAATAGCACTAAAATCCTTTTGCAGAAATGCTAATAGGTTTCGAGCAAGGTAGTCTTGATCACTCTCGCTGAGAGATCCAACAATGGCACAATCTACTGCTATGTAACTAGGGTTTTCAGGGTCTTTAATATCGACAAAAATATTGCCAGGATGCATGTCGGCATGAAAAAAATTATGGACAAAAACCTGAGTAAAAAAGGTTTCCACTCCTTTTCTTGCTAGGCATTCCATATTTACTTTATGTCTCTGTAATTCTCTGGTTTCGCCAATTGGAATGCCATCTATTCGTTCTAGTGTCAGAACTTTGTCGTTAGAGTATTCCCAGAATACCTTCGGAACGTAAAGTAGCGACGAGTCTGGAAAATTATCCCTAAGTTTTTGTGTGTTAAGAGCTTCTTTAGCCATATCAAGTTCATCGATGATTGTTGACTCATAGTCCTGCACTATCTCTCTGATTCGGAGTTGCTTTGCTATTGGTATATATCTTTCTATTTTATTGGCTATCAGTTTCATCAGTTTAAGGTCCGTGCCAATTTGCTTGGCTATTCCGGGCCGAACTACCTTTGCAACTACTTTTGTTCCGTCTCTAAGGGTTGCTCCATGAACTTGTGCGATCGAAGCCGAAGCAATAGGTTTATCTTCAAAGGTTTGAAAGATGTCATTTAAGCGCTGTCCTAAGTCCCGTTCAATTATGTTTTTTGCTACGTCTGTTGTAAAAGGAGGGACTTGGTCCTGTAGCTCGGCAAGCTGCATGGCTAGATCCTGTGAAAGCAGATCTCTTCGGGTTGATAACATCTGGCCAAATTTGATGAATATGGGGCCTAATTTTAGAAGAGTAAGCTTAAGCCGAGTTCCTTCGCTCAAGTTTCGGGTTGGTATCAATTTCATTGGAGCAAGGATTATGTGCCACAGAAAAAATTGCCAAGAGTGACCCCTAGTAGGAGGTAAAAGTGTATCTATGCGATAGATGGAAGCTATCCAGAAGATGTAAAAGAGCCGTCTCATTAGGTTTTTTGAGGAAAATCTGTGGGTTCTTGGTAGGGTGCTTTCAAACCTCTATGAATGGCACAAATTCCTCCTGCCAAATCGTGATATTCAACCTGCTTAAACCCAGAATCTTCGAACATCACTTTTAATGCTTTCTGTTCTGGATGATTCTCAATTGACTCTACTAGGTACTCATAGCTCTTTGAATCACCGGCTACCCATTCACCTAACGTAGGCCAGAGAGATTGGAACGTGTTGTATGCAGTCCTAAGTGCTTGTGATTTAGGGTGGGAAAACTCAAGCACTACTAACACCCCTCCCGGCTTTAGAGTTCGATATATTTCTGATAATGCTTTTTGTTTATTTGTAAAATTTCTGAGTCCAAAAGCTATGATAATTGAGTTAAAGGAATTATTTTTAAAGGGTAATCTTTCCGCTGCGTTCTGACAAAACTGGACGTGAACCTCTCCCGCGTTCATCAGTTTTTCTTTACCTAATTGCATCATCTCAAAATTTATATCGGAGAGTATAATTTGACCTTCTTTACCGACCATCGGGGCCAATAATTTAGACATGTCTCCTGTTCCGCCTGCTAGGTCGAGTATTATATGACCTTTCCTAGCTCCGCACATTTGGGCGGCCATTTGTTTGAAAAGTCGATGGGAGCCTAAAGACATCAAGTCGTTCATGATGTCGTATCTATCAGCCACTTTCTTGAAAACCTCATCAACTAGGCGAGTTTTATCTTCAGGATCGACTTTTCTGTTACCAAAGTCGACGGTTTTTGAGTCACTCATTGTCTTTGTTCATTCAGTTTAATTTTATACCTGGTAGTTTAAGTTTACGCTGTATGGCTTATCTCTGAAATAGCGAGGCGGTGGGCTAGTCAGTTAAGGCGACCAATGACCTACTTTAATTGTTGGCAACCGCGAAGCGTTATTTTGTTTGAGCTCCAAACGATATTCCTCCCAGTATCGGCCTTCATTTTTGCCTATATCATGAAGAAGGTCCCATGAATATAATCCGGTGTCGTGTCCGTCATCAAAAACGATACGAATTGCATAGTTCCCTACGGCATCAATTCTAGTGATGCCAACATATTTTTTCCCAACCTGTATTTTACGTTCTTTAGGGCTGTGTCCCCTGACTTCTGCGGATGGTGAGAAAACTCTTAATAACTCTGCTGGCACACTAAGGATTTCGTTATCGTACGTAAGTTCCAAGCAGCGCTCATTCCGTCGATAGGTTATTTTAGTTGGCGTTAAAGGTTGATTTAGTGTGCTCATTATAAGATATATTGGGATAAGTCTTTGTCTGTGGCGATACTACTTAGGTGCTCGCTAACGTATTTTTTATTAATTACTACGTTCTGGCCATGCAGCTCAGTTGCGTCAAAAGACACTTCGTCAACTAGTTTTTCCATTACTGTATGCAGTCTACGAGCCCCAATATTTTCTGTTGCTTCGTTAACCTCCCAGGCAATCTCAGCAATTTGTGCCACCCCATCATCGGAAAATGACAGGGACACCCCTTCAGTCGCCAATAGGGCTTCGTATTGCGCTGTTAAGGAGCTATCCGGTTCCACTAGTATTCTACGGAAATCCTTTGGAGATAGCGCATTTAGTTCCACTCGGATAGGCAGTCTGCCCTGTAGTTCTGGAATAAGGTCTGAAGGCTTAGCTAGGTGGAATGCGCCTGAAGCAATAAAAAGGATATGATCGGTGCGAACCATCCCATATTTGGTGGACACGGTAGATCCTTCAATTAATGGCAGCAAATCTCTTTGGACGCCTTCCCTTGAAACATCAGCTCCAGAATGCTCAGTGCGCTTAGCTACTTTGTCTAATTCATCTATGAAGACTATGCCCATTTGCTGGACATTCTCTAATGCTAAGGATTTAATTTCATCTTCGTTGATGAGATTTGCAGCTTCTTCTTCCTCAATTTTTTTAAGAGCATCCTTTACCTTTAAACGTTGAGATTTTTGATTAGTGTTCCCCAAACTGCTGAACATCGTTTGCAACTGGCTAGTCATTTCTTCCATGCCTGGAGGGGCCATAATTTCGACGCCTAGTTGAGGTGCTTTGAGATCAACGTCAACCTCTTTTTCATCTAAATCTTTTTCTCGGAGCCGCTTACGGAAGACCTGTCTAGCCTTGGTAGCTGTATCAGAAGAATTTTGGGCTTTCTCGTTTCCTGGTTCCCGTGGCGGTGTTAAAAGTAGATCGAGGATTCGTTCCTCGGCAATCTCAGCTGCTTGGTGCCTAACTTTTGCCATTTGTTCCTCTCGAAGCAAATTGACAGCGACATCTGTCAGGTCCCTAATTATAGACTCTACATCACGCCCAACATAACCTACTTCTGTAAACTTCGTAGCTTCTACCTTTATGAACGGAGCATTTGCTAATTTCGCCAACCTTCTAGCGATTTCCGTTTTGCCAACGCCTGTGGGCCCAATCATTAATATATTTTTAGGCGAGATTTCATCTCTAATCTGAGGATCAATTTGCATCCTTCGCCACCTGTTTCTTAGCGCGATTGCGACTGATCGCTTAGCCTGATCTTGACCTATAATATGTTTATCGAGCTCGTGCACTATTTCGCGCGGTGTCATTACAGTCATGTTTTTTATATTACCTCTACTGTTGTATGGTCGTTTGTATATACACAGATATTTGCCGCAATTTTAAGAGATTTGTTCACGATCTCTTGTGCATCGATAGAAGAGTTTTCTAGTAAGGCATTAGCTGCAGCTTGCGCATATGGTCCTCCAGACCCGATGGCAATGACCCCGTTTTCTGGTTCGATAACATCACCGTTACCACTAATTAATAACGAAATTTCAGAATCCGCAACTATCAACATTGCTTCAAGCCTACGAAGTGCTCTGTCGCTACGCCAGTCTTTCGCTAACTCTACTGCCGCACGAGTAAGGTTACCCTGGTATTTTTCCAGATTTCCTTCAAAGCGTTCAAACAAAGTGAATGCGTCAGCTGTCCCTCCAGCAAATCCAGCGATTACCTTGTCCTGATATAGGCGACGGACTTTAGTAGCATTATTTTTTAATATTGTGTCGCCTTGTGATACTTGACCATCCCCACCTAATGCTACTCGTCCATTTGTTCGCACACATATTATGGTAGTTCCATGTAATTTCTTCATTGTTTTAATCTAAAAGATTCCTTTCTGTTGATATTAGTCTTCCAATTTTCGAGCAACAACGAAAGCTTCTATGTCATTCTCTCGAAGCTTGGTTAGAGCTCTTCCTGATTCTAGTCTGCTTGGGAAAGGTCCAACAAAAACTCGGTACCATGGCTTACGCTCCAACTCTATATATTGAATAAACGCTGAGAACCCCAAAAGCGTCAAAGAGGCGCGGGTTGTATCTGCTTCGGTTTCTGTAGCGTAGGCCCCTACTTGGATCAGGTGTTCCGTTCTTGATAAATTGGTTGCATCGTGAGTAGAAAGATAGTTCTCGGTATCAGCTTTTATAGCTTCTGTTCGAAGTTTTTCATCGAATTGAAAAATTATTGATCTGGAATCATCGATTTTCTTCCCAGTAATATTTGCAGGTTGTTCGTTGATTTTTTTTTCAATGTAAGGGCTGGCTAGAACCATTGTTATTCCCACTGCTAGGCCGGTTAAAAAACTCGAAAAATGAAATTTCCTGCTTGTGCGCCCATTTTTTTGGGAGTGTGCATTTATTCGTACACTATTAGTTTCTTGTGATTTGCTGTCTTTTGCTTTTGCGTTCACTCTGAATTGCTTTGCGAAGTCTTTTGCCATGATATGTATGATAATACTGTTTGGATATTATAATTCTTATTTAAAATGTATCATAAGGATCTACATCGATAGACCATTTAATGGTTATCTTAGTCTTCTTCCGGCGTGTTTGAGATTTATTTTTTAAAATCTGGTTGACGCTTTGATCTGCAAAGTTCAGGCATTTATGTAATGTTGTTCGAGTGGGTGCAATTAGCATCAGTTGATACCTATATCGATTCGCTATTCTCATAATTGGCGCGGCTACAGGGCCAAGAACCTCCGTAGCTCCCTTAAGGCCGTTGGCGAGTTGCAAAAGGAAATTTTTTGCATCATTTTCTTCTTTACTTTCTGCTCTTATTAAGGCCATAGCGTGGTATGGCGGAAGAGAACCATCCCTTCTTGTTTGCAGTTCCATCCTTGCAAAGCCATCGTATCCTTTCTCGATTAGGGATCTTAGGGAGCCATTTCCCGGCTGAAAAGTTTGAATAACAACTTCTCCTAGAAGATCTCCCCTTCCGGCTCTCCCTGCAACTTGGGTGATGATCTGTGCCGTCCTTTCGGGGGCACGAAAATCGCTACTTAAAAATCCCGAGTCCGCGTTGACAATTCCAACTAGAGTTACCTTGGGAAAGTGATGTCCCTTTGCGATCATTTGCGTGCCAATTAGGATTGCTGGTTTTCCGGTATTTATGCGTGCGAGTTCCTTTTGCATCGTTACATGGTTTTTGATGTTATCTCTATCAATACGAATCAATGGAACATCGGGAAAATATCTTTCTAGCATTTCCTCAGCCCTTTGAGTCCCTACGCCGACTGGTTTCATCTCTGAAGCCCCGCATTGTTCGCAAGCAGAATTGATGGAGGCGTTTTTTCCGCATTGGTGGCAGATAAGCAACTCTGGTTTTTGATGCAAAGTCATCCGCATGTCGCAAGAACTGCAAGTTTTTATCCATCCGCAACTGATACAAAGGTAAGTTGTCGCAAAGCCACGCCGATTAAGAAAGACTAGCGCTTGATTCCCTTTTTCAATATGTTTTCTTAAAGTTTGTATTAGCTCATTGCTTATCCCCCCTTGGAGGATCCTTCCGCGGATGTCGACGATGTTGTAGGAAGGAAGTTTAGATTGAGCTACGCGGTTTTTTAGTTGAACGTGGTGGTAAAGGCCTTTATCCACATTATTAATTGTCTCCAGAGCTGGAGTAGCGCTGCCAAGAACGAGAGGGATATTGAGAGTCTGAGCTCTTTTGACAGCAACATCTCTTGCTGAATAGCGGAGACCCTCGGTTTGTTTGAAAGAGCTATCATGTTCTTCGTCCACCACAATTAGACCTAAATTATAAAATGGTACGAGAACGGCTGATCTTGTTCCGATTATTATGCTTGCCCTACCATTTTTCGCTAGCAGCCAATTCTGAGTTCTTTCGGAATGAGATAGATCAGAGTGCATACTGACAACTGTGCCCTCACCATCAAATCGTTCTTTAAAGCGTGATAGTGTTTGTGGAGTTAATGCTATTTCAGGAACGAGCACCAGAGCTTGTTTTCCCTCTGAACATACTTGTTCTATTAGACGCAAATAAACTTCGGTCTTTCCGCTCCCTGTTACTCCTTCCAGCAAGGTGGTAGAAAACCCATTTCTATTTTGGGTGTTTATCTTTTGTATTGCTGTGGATTGCTCTGGTGTGAGGGTTGGTATCAAAGCATCCTTATTGCGCTGAAATGGCTTCATTTTGTCGAGGCGCTCAGGTTCCATATTTACTAGACCTTTGTCCGCTAGCGCTTTGAGGATATTTGGCTGAAAACCAGATTGTTTTATTTCTAATCTATCTATTCCCTCCCCTTTTTTCTTGATTAAATTAAATAAGTCTTTTTGTCTTGACCCTTTTTCTGGAATAACAGCCCCTTCAGCTAGGAACCAAAGCTCTCTGTGTTGTAATTCGAGCTTCTTTCCGGCTCTCGCACCAGGTGGTAGCATCAAGGATAGTGTTTCCCCGAGCGGGTGAAAGTAATAACTTGACAGCCATTGAGCAAGCTCAATGAGCTCTATTGGAAGTGCTGGTTCTTGGTCTATTCCCTCAATTATGGGATTTGGATTCTTATGGGGATTGCTTGGATCTTGCTCTAGACAGATTGCAATCAAGGCCCGGCCTGAAAACTGAACTCGAACCCTTCCTCCTATAGGCGGGATAGCAACTTCCGGTGGAACCATGTAGTCAAATAATTTCTTAAGAGGCAGAGGTACGGCGACTCTAATTACACGATTAAGGTTTTTTGATTGTTTACAAATTTTTGGGCTTTGCATGATTTCCAGGGTACTTTAAATACGATCGATTGTTTATAGGCAGCTTGATATTGAGTTAGTGTATGACTAAAATCCGCGCCCCTATTCCTATTAAGAGGCTACTCAGTTAGGGAACGTATAAAAATTGGATATTAAATTATGAAAGTCGAAATTCATCCAGAATATAAAGATATCAAAGCTACCTGTAGCTGCGGAAATGTAATAGTGACGCGTTCTACGCTAGAGGATGATATTCATATAGATGTTTGTTCCTCTTGCCATCCATTTTATACAGGAAAACAGAAGATTTTGGATTCAGGCGGGCGTGTTGAAATGTTCCGAAAGCGCTTTGGAAGTAGGTCAACTACTAGTTAGACAGCGTAATCGAACTGCTGATGCTACGATCATCCGATCTATAGTCAGCTTAAATTCAGGTACAGTGTGTTCTATTTTGTCTTACGTTAGCTATTGGTTAGCTAGGCGTCGTATGATTGATTGAAATTCTTTAAGGCGGTTAAGATATTGCACAATTGTATTCTTATAAGGCTCATATTCTTCTCGAGTATATTTTTCTCTGGGCTAGCAATGGCTGGCCCAGGAGAAAGACTTTATGATGAGCTTAAAGAGAAAAATCAGATTTACCAAGATGAAAGTTGGCAATTATATGTTAACGAGGTGGGACAGAGACTCGTTGAGATTACTCCGCATGCCGGCAAAGATTACCATTTTTTTGTTATAGATAATTCTGGTGTAAATGCGATGGCGTTGCCAGACGGCTATATTTTTGTGAACAGAGGGCTGCTGGCCTATCTTAGGTCAGAGGATGAACTTGCCGGGGTGTTGGGCCATGAGATTGGGCATGTTGTAGGAAGACATGCTCGAAGAACTAATTCGGTTGGTTTATTCGGGAACGTTTTAGGCGTTATTGGCGCGTTTATTACTGGTACTGGAGCTATAGCTGATTTAGGCAATACTGTTACCCAAACAATTAGGTCGGGCTACGGTCGGGAGTTTGAGTTAGAAGCTGATGAGTATGGCGGAGAGTTTCTAGCGAGAGCCGGGTATAATCCACAAGCAATGATAGATGTGATTCACGTATTAAAGGACCATTCTCTGTTTGCGAAAAATGTCCTGAATCAACCGACCGTTTACCATGGATTGTTTTCCACGCATCCGAAAAATGATAAGCGTTTGCATGATGCCGTGAAGAAGTCTCAGCATACAATGCCGGATTTAATAAGACCGCCGGAGCGAGACTTCTGGGTCATGATGGACGGTTTGGCATACGGAAATGAGGCATCATCTGGTCTAGTCCGAGACGGAACGTATTATAATAGCTCTCTAAGAGTGGTAGTTAATTTTCCTCAAGAATGGTCAGTGAGTATGTTGTCTGCGGAAGTTGTTGGGGTACCTACTAGTCCAAGCGTTCCGCTGGAAATAACCATGCGAAGATTGGCAGCTGGTTCTAGGGCTGTGACACTGGAAAATTTTGTTCAGGACACCCTTAAAAGAGATGATCTTACTAATGGCAAAACGATGGAAGTAAACTCTTTTGAAGGTTTTGCAGCTGATGTGGAAGTGGCAGAAGACTCGGTTGAAATGAGAGTCATTGCAGCATTGCGCAAAGACGATAGCGTCTATGTTTTTGAAGGAGCAGTCGGCAAAGGAGGGAGTGTGGACGACTTTTTATCTATTTGGATGGAAACGATTGAATCTTTTCGAGCAATGAATGCTGAGGATTTGCTGATTGCAAATTCACAACGGCTCAAAATCATTGAAGCCAAACCGGATGACACTTACCAGGAGTTAGCAAAATCGTCGTCAATCAAAGCATATTCAGAGGAAACTCTTAGGGTAATTAATGGCCATCACCCATTTGGTGAACCACGGGCTGGAGACAAAATAAAGATTGTTCAATAGGTTTTTAAAACAAATCAACTGGGTGAAGCGCACCGTTGTCTATTTTCAGCTTTTGATTTCGTTGTTTCGGAGGGACATGTTCTTCAAGAAAGTATTCTAGGATTGCATTTTCTTGTCCAGGCACCGCCTGGCTTCCAGTTGTTGGATCAATCTTTATAGTAATCACTCCTTTCGGTTGGGGAGGGTCTAGTATAGGTTCATCTTTCAAGGCCTCCGCCATGTAGTCAATCCATATCGGAAGAGGCGTATTAGATCCGTATTCATTTTTACCGAGCGGTTGATGGTCTGGAAAGCCTACCCATACCGTGGTAACTATTTGGGGAGAATAACCATTAAACCACGTGTCAGCAGCATTATCGGTAGTTCCAGTTTTTCCTGCCAAGTCTGCCCTACGCAATTTCCGCGCTCTAATGCCTGTCCCACGGCGTATAACGTCTTGTAGCATCTTGTGCATTATATATGCGTTACGTTGATCAATAACTCTTTGGGCAATCTTTATTTTCTGAGGTTCTATAGAGTCCAGCTCGTTTAGAGGAACTGAATTTTGGATATTCCCCTCTAGCAAAGACATTGATTTAAGGCAGTTATCTCTAGGGCATGCAATGGGGTTAATAGACGATAAAACCTCCGCTCCATTTATATCAGTAACCCTAGAGATAATGTGAGGATTAACGAGAAATCCGCCGTTGGCAAAAATAGAATATGCTGCAGCCATTTCCATCGGTGTAATGGCCATCGTCCCGCCCCCAATAGCTAATTGGGTGTTAGAGGGAAAGGTTTCGGTATTAAAACCAAATTTTTGTACGTAATTTAGAGCTTTTTGAGGAGAAATATCCATTAGTACTCTGATCGACACAAGATTGATAGAACGGTAAAGGGCTTCTCTTAATCGGGTGGGGCCATTATATCTTTTATTATCGTTATCTGGCCTATATTGTGCTTCGAGGTTTTCATCTTCAAAAACCAAAGGCGCATCCATATAAACCGTAGAAGGAGTAATGCCGTTATCTAAAGCGGCCGAATAAATAAAAGGTTTAAACCCAGAGCCTGGTTGTCGCGCAGCTTGGATGGCGTGATTATATTGATTTATTTTGAAGTCGAACCCACCTTCAATGGCTAAAATTCCGCCTGTTATTGGATCCATTGAGATCAACGCGCCTTGAACCCGGGGTACTTGGGCAAGGGACCACGCCCCGTTCTTTTCAGAAACACGGACTAGATCGCCTTTTTGCAACACATCTGGAACCGATTTTGGTTTCCGGCCTTTGTTATCTACATCTATGTAAGGGCTAGCCCAATCCATCGTCTCTAGTGCAAGACGAATTTCCTTACCGTCCTTTTTTATTAATGTTGCAAATTCTGAATCGGTTTTTAGGACTATGGCGGGGATTAATTCTCCAATAATGCTCTCCTTTGCAAGAAGCTCCAGAGCATTATCGACTATTTCTATAGGCGTCAGTTCTCCAAGGTTTTCCTCATATGCTTGCTTCTTTTCTGGGCCCCGGAATCCGTGTCGTTGATCATACTTCAATAAGCCGTTTCTCAGTGCGCGAGTGGCTTGTTTTTGTAAATTGCTCTCTAAAGTAGTAAAGACCTCATAGCCACCTGAATATAGGTCTGGGAGTTTGTTGATAAGTTGGCTTCGCACCCATTCTGCTGGGAATGGTGCAGCAAGGTCTAACTCGCGCGCGTATAACTTCGCGGTTATTGGTGCGGTTATAGCTTGTTCGTATTCTTGTTGAGTAATAGACGACTGTTCGAGCATTCGTCCAAGAACAAGGTTTCGTCTTCGCAGAGCTCGATCTGGACCATTAATGGGATTAGCTGCAGATGGCGCTTGCGGAATTCCGGCCAGCATTGCAAATTGTGCAAGTTCAAGCTGATTTAAAGGCTTGCCATAATAGGTTAGTGCTGCCGCCTGCGCCCCATAGGCGCGTTTTCCGAAAGGCACTACGTTGATATATAGTTCTAGAATTTCATCCTTAGTAAGCTCTTGTTCTATCTTAAGAGCTAAAAGCATTTCTTTAAATTTTCGAATAAAAGTTTGTTCGAGCGAGAATGAAATATTTCGCGCCAGCTGCATAGTAATGGTGCTTGCTCCTGATCGTATCTTTCTAGCTTGTAATAATTCAAAGCTATCGTTCAGTAAAGATATATAATCTATCCCTCGGTGCTGATAGAACCGTTTATCTTCAGTATCTAGAATCGCCCGGATAAAACTGTCAGGGACCTCAGATAGTTTAACTGGAATTAATCGTCTTTCGCCAAATTCGGCGATTAATTTTTTATCCTTGGTGTATATCCTTAACGGGGTTTCAAGCTTTACGTGGCGGTAGGTTTCGGCCTTTGGTATCTGTGGGTCAAGATAAAGGTATATTCCGCCCAACCCAATAACAGCTCCAACTAGCCCTAATACGACTGAGAACATGCTTATCAATGTGAGTTTTCGTAATGCCACTCCTGACCCTTTTTTAGTCAAGACCCTACTCTTAATGTTTGGCCTTTACACATTTGTTTTTTACCATCAATCTGCTCTTAGGAGCATAATGGTTTTTGTATATAAACAAGTATATTAAAGGTTGTTGCCAATATATGGGATGATTTTTATATGAGTATTGGCAATATTTAAATGAGATGATGATTTGATTATGGATGAAAACATATACTTAGTAGGTCTAATGGCGGTCGGTAAAACAACGATCGGGCGGCTTTTAGCCAAATCCTTGAGTCGCGAGTTTTATGATTCGGATGACGTAGTCGAAAGTCGATCCGGTACTGATATTGAGTGGATTTTTGATAAAGAAGGAGAAAAGGGGTTCCGTGATCGAGAAGAATCGGTACTTCGAGATCTTTGCACAAAAAAAGGTATTATTGTTTCAACAGGAGGTGGGGCGGTGCTTAGGGCAGCTAATCGTAGACTGTTGTCATCAAACGGGGTAGTCATTCACCTGGATGGATCTATTGATATGTTAGTAAAAAGAACGGAGCGAGATCGAAGTAGGCCATTATTAAGGGATGGTAATCCACAGACAATCTTAGCTGAGCTTAAGGAAAAAAGGGATGGGTTATACCAACAGGTTGCCGATTATAAATTTGTTACTGATGCAGAATCTCCTATGGTTATTGCCCGCTCTATTGTGGATAGGTTGCGTATGGATGGAAAAATTTAATGGTGATAGATACTTTAGAAGTTCAATTAGGAAATCGTTCCTATCCAATTTATATAGGTGAAAACCTGATTGGCTCGACTGAGCTACTTCAGAGGGCCATTTCAGGGAAGCAGGTAGCAGTAATTACGAACGAAACTATTGCACCGCTTTATTTGCAAGATTTACTTGGGGCCTTGCAAGGGTTTTCAGTTAATGTCCATATTCTACCAGACGGCGAGCAATTTAAGACACTTGAAAGTTTTAAGCAGATAATCGATTTTCTTGTTGAGAAAAGATACGACCGCTCTTCGACTATTATTGCCCTAGGGGGAGGCGTTGTAGGAGATATTGCGGGGTTTGCCGCATCTGCATTTCAGAGAGGTATTGGCTATTTGCAGATCCCAACTACCTTGCTTTCACAGGTTGATTCCTCTGTGGGAGGAAAGACTGGTGTAAATCATGTGCAGGGAAAAAACTTGATTGGTGCTTTCTATCAGCCCCAAGCCGTTATAGCTGATATCAAAACCTTACGATCATTAACGCAACGAGATTATAGTGCTGGTCTCGCCGAAATTATTAAATATGGAATAATTTCAGATTCGGATTTTTTTTCGTGGATTAAAAATTCTACTCAGAGCTTGTTAGATCGTAAAACAGAGGTTTTATCTTATGCCATTAGAAAATCTTGTGAGATTAAGGCACGTATTGTTGCCCAAGACGAGCGCGAGTCTGGTATCAGAGCAATCTTGAATTTTGGGCATACGTTTGGTCATGCTATAGAAGCATTGACTAGCTATAGAGAATATTTACATGGGGAGGCCGTTGCCATAGGCATGGTGATGGCTGCGGATATCTCTTGGCGCTTGGGACATCTTGATCAAGATCAAGCAAATCAAATTAAGGCATCGATAGATGGTCTTGGATTACCTATTCAACCACCTAGCATTGAGTCGAATAGTTGGTTAGAAGCTATGGGGGGCGATAAAAAAGTTCGGGACGGTCGTCTTAGATTAGTGTTAACCAATACGATTGGGACAGCGTTTATTAGTGAAACCATCAACAATCAGGTGTTAGAAGAGACTTTGTCTGCTACTGAAAAGCTGTGTGATATCTAGCCTAATCAGGGTAATTCAGTAGTTCCCATCAAGTATTTATCTATCTCGCGAGCAGCCTCTCTTCCTTCATTAATGGCTCTCACCACGAGAGACTGTCCTCTTCTGCAGTCGCCAGCCGCGAAAACCTTGTCCACATTCGTTTTATAAAAGCCATAAGCTGCTTCGTAATTCGAACGGTCGTCGCTTGCTACTCCTAACGCTTTGCTGACTATTTGTTCTGGCCCTAGAAAACCCATGGCGAGTAGGACGAGGTCGGCTTTCCATGTTCTTTCGGATCCCGAAATATTTTGGAAGCTTCCATTTTTAAATTCTACATCTATTGTTTCTACGCCAGTTAGGTATCCATCAGCTGAAGACAAAAATTTAGTAGAAGAAATTGCGTAAATTCTCGGGTCGTCCTTGAATTTATGGGCTGCTTCTTGATGCCCATAGTCTGTTCGATAAATCCTGGGCCAGGTAGGCCATGGGTTATTTTCAGGTCTTTCCACCGGTGGTTGAGGGAAAAGTTCAAAGTTAACTAAGCTTTTGCAACCATGCCTGAGAGACGTTCCAATGCAATCAGTCCCAGTGTCACCGCCGCCAATTACGATTACATCTTTATCCTTTGCAGAAATGTATTTGTTATCATTGAGATTGGAATCAAGCAAGCTTTTGGTATTAGCGCTCAGAAAATCCATAGCAAAATGTACTCCGCTCGATGAGCGACCATCGATCGGTAAATCTCTAGGGACAGTTGATCCTGTGGCTAAGAGAATAGCATCATATTCTTTAAGTAGTAGATTGGCGTCAATTGTCCCGCCAGTGCCATCACCGACGTTTTGGTTCGTTTTAAATCTGATGCCACTTTCCTTCATGAGATTAATTCTGCGATCGACGACTTCCGTTTTATCGAGTTTCATATTAGGAATGCCGTACATAAGTAAACCGCCAATTCGATCTGAGCGTTCGTGTATATCGACTTGATGTCCTACACGATTCAACTGCTCCGCAGCAGCTAATCCAGCTGGGCCTGAGCCGATAACCGCGATTTTTTTCCCCGATCGTTTTTCTGGGAACACTGGTTTTACCCAGCCTTCTTCAAAACCCCGATCGATTATTGCCATCTCTATATTTTTTATCGTCACAGCAGGGTCAGTTATTCCTAAAACACAGGATCCTTCACAGGGAGCAGGGCATACTCTTCCTGTAAATTCTGGAAAATTATTAGTTTTGTGCAGTCGATCAAGTGCTTCTTGCCATTGGTCCTTATAAATTAAATCATTCCATTCGGGTATCAGGTTATGGATTGGACAGCCATCATTTGATTGACAAAAGGGCACACCACAATCCATACATCTTGCTCCCTGGGTCGATAATATTTCAGGATCGTGTTCTGAATAAATTTCTTTAAAATCTAGCAGTCGCTCTGACTCTTCCCGATAGGGGGCGGCCTGACGGTCGAACTCTATAAAACCAGTGATTTTTCCCATAGATTTATCAACTCGTTAGGGCTATCAGCCTGCGCTGGCCGAAGCACTTTCATTTAGGACTCGTTTGTAATCAATTGGCATAACTTTTACAAATTGAAGTTTAGATTCTGTCCAGTTTTGCAGAATTTCTTCGGCTACTGGAGAATCAGTGTATTTCTTGTGATTTTCTATAAGAGACCGGACTTCTTGCTCTTCAGAGTCAATTATTTTTTCGAGTGCTACCATTTCCATGCTGCATTTTTCTGGGAACTCATTATTGGGATCCCATACGTATGCGATTCCACCGCTCATACCAGCTGCAAAATTCCGGCCGGTTGGCCCGAGAATTATAACTCGCCCACCCGTCATATATTCGCAGCCGTGATCTCCTACTCCTTCGACCACGGCACGTGCTCCACTATTTCTAACACAAAACCGTTCTGCTGCTACGCCTCGGAAATAGCTTTCGCCGCTTGTTGCCCCGTAAAGCACAACATTTCCTATTAGGACGTTTGTTTCAGCCCTAAACGAGCTGCTCTTGGGAGGATAAATAATTAACTTTCCTCCAGATAAACCCTTCCCAACGTAGTCATTAGCATCACCTTCGACCTCTAGGGTTACTCCTTTGGCTAACCAGCAACCAAAGCTTTGTCCTGCGCTACCGCTGAATTTGAAATGAATCGTATCTTCAGGAAGCATTTCTGGCCCGATCTTTCGAATAATAGCATTCGATAGCATGCCACCTACAACGCGATTGGTGTTTACGATAGGTAGGCTTTCATAAACCTTTTGTTTGTCCTCAAGAGCCGGTTTTGCTAACGCAATTAGTTTATTATCTAAAGATCGTTCAAGTTCATGATCCTGCTCGTGCATAGCGTATGACCCCAGGAATTCAGGTGGTTCTTCTGCGGGCAGAAGCATGGCAGATAAATCGATTCCAGCTGCTTTCCAATGGTCTAGAGCTCCCTTAGTCTCAAGGAGGTCAACTCTGCCGATCATTTCATTAACAGTTCTTATACCTAGATTTGCCATAATTCCTCGAAGTTCCTTTGCCACCATGAACAGATAATTGACCACATGCTCTGGTTGCCCTTTAAACTTGTCTCTTAGAACAGGATCTTGGGTCGCAATACCTACGGGACAGGTATTTAAGTGACATTTTCGCATCATAATACATCCTAGAGCGATTAGCGGGGCAGTCGCAAACCCAAATTCTTCGGCGCCTAATAGCGCTGCTATTGCAACATCTCTTCCAGTTTTTAGCTGCCCGTCCGTCTGTAAGACGACTCTAGAGCGCAAATTATTCATGACTAATGTTTGATGTGTTTCAGCGATTCCTAATTCCCATGGGACGCCAGCATGTTTAATAGATGTTAATGGAGAAGCGCCTGTCCCTCCGCTATCGCCAGCAATCACTAGGTGATCAGCACGAGCCTTGGTGACACCAGCTGCTACCGTTCCTACTCCAACTTCTGCGCCGAGCTTAACGCTTATACGAGCTAATGGATTAGCATTTTTTAAGTCCTGAATTAGTTGAGCAATATCCTCGATAGAGTAAATATCATGGTGTGGCGGGGGGCTAATTAAGCCGACACCAGGAGTCGAGTGTCGGATATTAGCGATTGTTTCATCTACCTTATGGCCTGGTAATTCTCCTCCTTCCCCTGGCTTGGCCCCTTGAATAATTTTTATTTGTAACTCATCAGCATTGGTTAGGTAGTTAATTGTTACCCCGAAGCGACCACTTGCGACCTGTTTGATAGCACTTCTTTTTGAATCTCCGTTATGTAATGGTATAAAACGTTTAGCGTCTTCTCCTCCTTCTCCAGTATTAGATTTTCCCCCTAGCCGGTTCATTGCGATAGCTAGTGATTCATGAGCTTCAGCGCTAATCGAGCCAAAGCTCATAGCTCCGGTCGCGAATCTTTTGACGATTTCACTTTCACTTTCTACGGATTCAATATCTAAAGGCCTAGCTACGTTATCGTAGGCAAAGTCTAGAAGCCCCCTCAATGTTGCCATCCGCGTACTTTGTTCATTGACGTGATTTGCAAAGTTCCAATAAGCATCTTCGCTGTTTGTCCTCGAGGCCAACTGCAAATCGGCTATTGCTTGTGGATCCCACATATGGGTATCACCTGTTTTACGCCAATGGAAGTCTCCAGGGTTAGGCAAAGAAGTGATATTGGTTGGACTTTCAGGATAACCAAGGGAGTGACGGCGCTCCATTTCTTCGGCTAGCACTTTTAATCCTACCCCTGAGACCCTACTTGATGTCCCCAGGAAAGCTGTTTCTATAACATCGTCAGCTAGGCCTATAGCCTCAAAAATTTGTGCTCCTTTGTATGATTGCAGGGTAGAGATGCCCATTTTTGCCATGACCTTTAATATCCCTTTCCCTGTACCCTTTTTATATGCTTTTACTATGTCTGCATCGTCTGATAAATGCGGGACATCCTTAAAGTGGTTGTTCGCTCGAGCCTGCCAGAGTGACTCAAAAGCTAAATATGGATTTATTGCATCCGCCCCGTACCCAATTAACAGACAGTGGTGGTGTACTTCCCGCGCTTCCCCAGATTCGAGAATTATCCCGATTTGAGTTCGGGCATGTTGATCTATAAGGTGGTGGTGCACTGCGCCGACAGCTAAAAGAGAGCTAATTGGTACTCGGTCTCTACCAGTATTTCTGTCGCTAAGAATAATTAGACTGTATCCATCTTTAATCGCATCTAAGGATGCCTGGCAAATTCGCCCTATAGCTTCTTTTAGCCCTTTTTCACCTGAGCCAGCTTCAAACGTCATATCAATACTTTTTGTTTTCCAGCCTCTAGTATTGATCTCATCTAAAGCGGTAAGTTCTTCATTAGAGAGAATTGGGTGAGGAATCCGCAGCCTATTAGCGTGCTGCTCGGTCGTTTCAAGAAGGTTTTTCTCCGGACCTATATAGCATTCTAAAGCCATGATTACTTCTTCACGGATTGAATCAATTGCAGGGTTGGTTATTTGCGCGAATCGCTGCTTAAAATAATCGTATAGCATTCTAGGCTTATTTGACATGACAGCTAACGCGGCATCATTCCCCATAGAACCTAGAGGGTCTCGCAGTTCTTTGACTAACGGCTCTAGCATTACGTTCATAGTTTCAATTGTATAACCGAATGCTTTCATTCTTTCGTTAAGTGTTTTTTGTTCAAGCCCTTTTTGGCATGCTGAGGTTGGTAATTCGTCTAGATCCAATCTTTGTCTTTCTATCCATTCTTGATATGGCCGGGCGTTTGCCCATTCGGATTTTATTTCTTCATCCGGGATCATACGGCCTTGCTCAAAGTCGATAAGAAAAATTCGTCCTGGTTGTAACCGGCCCTTCTCTACGACCATTTCTGGATCTAAATCCACTACACCGACCTCGGATGCCATGATGCATTTATCGTCTTTAGTGATGTAGTACCGGCTGGGGCGCAAACCGTTGCGGTCTAAAACAGCACCGATGTAATTTCCATCTGTGAAGGCTATAGAGGCTGGTCCATCCCACGGCTCCATGAGACATGAGTGATATTCGTAGAAAGCTTTTTTAGCAGAATCCATGGATGCATGTTGTTGCCATGCTTCTGGGATCATCATTAAGACCGCTTCCTGCAGCTTTCTTCCGCCCATCAACAGAAATTCCAAGACGTTATCAAAGTTTCCAGAATCAGAGCAATCCGGTTCGATAATGGGAAATAATTTTTCTAGGTCCTTACCAAATAACTCTGAGCGCATCTGGCCCTGTCGAGCATTCATTGCATTCACATTTCCAAGAAGAGTGTTAATTTCGCCATTGTGGCTCATAAATCTATTTGGTTGTGCCCTATCCCATGATGGGAAAGTATTCGTGCTGAAGCGAGAATGGACCATTGCTAAATGGGATTCAAAGTCGTTGTCTTCAAGGTCCGGAAAAAAGTTAAAAACTTGTTCGGGAGTAAGCATGCCTTTGTAGACGATTATCCGAGCCGATAAACTGCAAATATAGAAGAGAGATCTTTCATTTAGGGTCCCATCATTTCTTAGTCGATGAGTCGAACGTTTCCGAATCAAATAAAGTTTCCTTTCAAATTCTTCCGGCGCAACGCTATTAGCCCCAATAAATATTTGTACAAAACTCGGCATAGCATTTTTTGCGGCATTGCCAATTCCAGATCTTTCCGGTTCGGTTGGGAGTTCTCTCCAACCTAAAAATGTTTGGTGAGCGGAGACGATTTCTTCCTCTATTATTTTTTTACATTTGTCGCGTTCCTGCTTGTTGCGAGGTAAAAATATATTACCGACCCCAAAGGTTTCACTTTTTGGAATCTCTATTCCGAGATCTTCTTTCGCGACTTTGCGAAGAAATTTATCTGGAAGTCCGAACAATAAACCTGCTCCGTCACCACTATTTTTCTCATAGCCGACCCCTCCTCTGTGTTCCATACAGCAATTCATTTCTCGCGCATCGGTTATGATTTTTCGACTCGGTCGTCCCTTGATATCGCAAATAAAACCCACACCACAGCTATATTTTTCATGAGAGGGGTCGTATAACCCGAATTTCTGTGGTCTTTGAACGGGGGATTTAATATTCATCTTTTAAATTTTCTTTTGGATCTATTTTAATCTTAGCAAACTACCGATCAGACTTATTATCTTAAGCTATCCATAATAGCCTCAAACTTAGTCTTCGATGACCTGTCTTCATTTAGATAGGATTTTTGCAATCGAGTTTTTACTTAGCCTGATTTTCCAGTTCTGTTACTTTAATCAGTCTATGCCTTAAAAGAATGTCTTTTCAGGCATAGAACATGAAAACATCTCAAATATTTAGCCTTAACTCAAGGAATTAAACACAATTGAGCCCACTAATCATATTTTTACACAAAAAAGCGTTGATGTAGCTTGCCTCATAGGTTTCTGGAATCCAAGATATTCAAATTAATTGGCGGTATTTTAGGGAATATAGTGTGCGAGACGTTTTTCCAGTTGTAGTTCATGGGCTCTTGATTCGAGATGGTAAGATATTTCTGCTAAGAAGAGTAAATACAGGGGTCCTAGATGGCTTTTTTTCTCTTCCAGGTGGGCATCAAAGATATGGAGAGACGGTGCAGCAGGCGTTGTGTCGAGAGTTATTAGAAGAAACGGGTGCGGAGGTTCAATTGCAACAACCTTTAGGAGTACTACCCTATCAATATAATGGCACTCAGGGCATAAATTTTATCTTTGAAATCCTGAAATGGAGAGGTGCGCTGACTTTGGCGGAACCGGATTTCTCAGATGAGTGTTTGTGGGCAGAGATCGACAAGCTACCTAAATCTACCGTGCATTGGGTTCATCATATACTCGAACTCCGCGCGCAAGGCGCATGGTTTTCGGAAATAGTATAATTAACCAGAGTGCTTTGCGTTGATAATTACATCGCTTAAGATATGTAATATATCGTTTTAAATTGTCTAGATACAAGGAACCTATAGAGTGAAAGAACCTGTTCGCGTAACTGTGACTGGAGCGGCTGGTCAGATTGGGTATTCATTGCTTTTTCGGATTGCGGCGGGAGAAATGCTTGGTCCGAATCAGCCAATAATTTTTCAGCTATTAGAAATAACACCGGCGTTAGAAGCCTTGAAGGGTGTAGTGATGGAATTGGAAGATTGTGCATTTCCTCTTGTTAAAGGGTTTGTGCAAACAGATGATCCCACTGTTGCTTTTAGAAATTGTGATTTTGCTTTACTCGTTGGGTCTAGGCCTCGAAGTAAAGGTATGGAGAGAAAGGACTTAATCGAAGCTAACGCGGCTATATTTTCTTTTCAGTGTAAAGCTATTAACGATGTTGCTAACTCTGATGTAAAAGTATTGGTAGTAGGTAATCCGGCAAATACTAACTGCTTGATCGCCCAAAGGAATGCCCCGGATATCGATCCAAGACAATTTACTGCGATGACTAGATTAGATCATAATCGAGCGGTGGCGCAGTTAGCGGAAAAAACTGGCCATCATATCTCCAAAATTTCTAATTTTTGGATTTGGGGTAACCATTCAGCCACTCAGTACCCTGATATAAATCACGCATTGGTTGATGGGAAATCGGCTTTAGAAATATTAGAAATGGATTGGTATATTAATCACTTTATTCCGACAGTACAGCAGAGGGGAGCTGCCATTATAGAAGCAAGGGGTGCTTCAAGCGCCGCTTCGGCAGCAAATGCAGCGATAAACCATATGCATGACTGGGCATTGGGTTCAGACGATATCGTTAGCATGGGAGTATATTCGAATGGCAACTACGGTATTGAAAAAGGTCTAATTTTCTCATATCCGGTTAGATGTTCCGCTGGTGACTGGGCCGTTGTTGAGGGCCTCGATATCAGTGAGTTTAGTGAGCAAAATATTAAGGCGACTGAGAGAGAATTGATCGAAGAAAGAGATTCGGTTATTCACCTACTAAGTTAGTGTCCATGCTAAGACGCATGTTTTTTAGTTTAAAGATGGCCAGCCTGATGGCTATCAGTGGCTATTCTTATGCGGAGTTAAATGCGGTAACCGGGTATTGGGCAACACCAGAATCTATCATCGAGATAGAGGTGGTTGGTGAAAGCTTAAGCATGAAAGTCGTTGCTTTGCTAGAGCCATACTATACTGATAAAGATGAACATGGCCCATTAGGTTCCAAAAAAAGAGATGCTGATAATCCAGATCCTACTTTGCGTGATAGATTCATCATTGGGCTCGAGCTTCTTGGAAGGTATAAGTTTCACAAGGGCCGATGGGCAGGAGAAATTTATGATCCTGAAACTGCTCAGGTCTATCTGTCCTTTATTGAGGTTGGGCGCAGAGGAAAGCTTAAGATTCGAGGTTATATAGGAGCGCCAATCTTGGGAAGAACACAATGGTTAGCGCCTCTAACGGAGTGCAACCAAGAGATTATATTGATGCTTCAAGCGGATAGTTCTATACCGAATCCTTGTTCCACAGAATAGCCTACTTGGCGAACCCGGTGGTCTGCTTCTATCCCATAAAAAGCTTCCAAGTTTCGAGATCTTTAACATTCATGTAGGTATTAACCTTTTTTGTCTCAGACATGGTTGCCCGCGAAACATGGGCGTAGTTATGACCTGGCAAAAGAACTGTATCGTCAGGTAGCTCAGATAATTTTTTAATGCTGTGATACATGTCTTCGGAGTTTGATCCTGGCAGATCGACCCGTCCGCACCCATTTATAAAGAGAGTATCGCCAGAAATGAGCGTGTTTTTTATTTTGAAGCACTGCGATCCTGGAGTGTGGCCAGGGGTATGGAGAAATTCGACCTCAACATTGCCAATAGATAGCCGATCTCCTGAATTAACTCGAACGAGGTCGTTTTCTGATGCTCCGCTAACCTTCTTTACCCCGCTTGCTTCATCAGAATGTGCATAACATTTCACAGGCCGCTCTGTAAGTAGTTCCGATATGCCTTGAATACGATTCCCGCTAAATGTTCCTCCAATATGATCGGGGTGGTAATGGGTTATTAGCGCACCAGTGAGAGTGTATTCATGTTCGTCTATGATTGATAATAAAGCTGAAATATCCCATGCTGGATCTATAATGACTACCTCGCGGGTTGTTTTTGAACCTATGATATAGGTAAAGTTTTGCATAGGCCCGACCTCTATTTGCTCTAAAATTAGTTCTTCGGACATTTGCGTAACTCCTCTTTAGATTTTTAGGTCCATGATACCTACCCTGCTCTAAAACTAATCATTTATTTTGTGGTTGTTAGGGCCGGTGCTCCAGAAACTAGACAGTAAGCGGTGTGATCGCCTATATTTTTTAATGGTAGAGGTAATGAAGGCCTAGGGACAAATATCGCTTTATGGTTTTGTTGTATTAGGCCTCCGACATCGACTACGCCGCTTAATGTAAAGGTAATAGCATAAGCTAGATTGGGATCAAATAGGATCTCTTCGTTTGGTTCTAGAGTCACTATCCATGTCTGAAATCCGAAGGGGCTTGAGATAGGCGCTATTTTCTTCTTTGTAAGAGGAGCCTTCGATACCTTTATCGAACCGGTATGAATTTTATTTATGGCTTCAGAGCTATCCCACTGTTCTTGGGTGACAACTGGTTGCGAGGCAGCTATGACCATCCTCTCATAGGTTGGTGTTTGAAATTCAATCACTTGCACTCCATGTGGCAGTGAGTGAGGGAACAATGGAGGCACATCTACCACGGTTCCCTCAACGATTGTTTGTAGTTGAGTAAAGCGATTCATATTGAGACGCAGCTCTTCCGCCCTGCGCAAGCTTGCTTCTGTTTTAATATCATGCCTTGTGTGGGCCTCATATGAATCCACGGCTTTTAAGTAATCTTCCCTAAAGTCTTGATCTTCTGAATATTCTGACCTGAGGCGTTGATTAATCCCCAGCCTAATCTTTGCCCTGCCAGAGGGCCAGGCGGAACGATCTATATTGGTTACTACATAGACTTCATGTTTGATTCGATGTGCTTCAAGATAAAGGTCTCCCAATAGCGGTTTACTAATTGGGTTTAACTGTTTGACTAGAACAATAGGCTGACCTCCATGGATCGTCAGAGGGGCTAGGGCAAGGTATTTGGAGAGGGGCAAAGGCCCTTGTGGCGTTTTTATTTGCGTCTCCCCACGGGATTCCATACCTGTAAACCAAATTTCGTTGCCCCATGGCTTGTCAATTTTAACTTCTAAAAGCGGCATGGGTACCCCTAGTTGCAATTGTTTCCCACATGCCGCAACCCAAATCTCCGTGGTATTGTTACGTTCAACAAAGTTGTATGTAGCTTCAAAGGGATCATTCTCCATATGATTAGAGCTAATAACTGTAGAGAAGGATTCAGGTCCTCCAGTTTTCCAGAGTTCTATCGCTGTATTTAAGCGGTCTTGAATTTCATTTGCGGGCACTAGCTTTCTTCTATGCTTTGCGGCTGATAATGAATTATAGCTAGCAAATGTATTAACGTGCCAATGCATGCTGCTAGGTGGGTACGCTTTCTGATCGTATTTATCGATCAGTTAGTCTTTCGAACTCTTTGAAGAAATTAGGGAATGTTTTTGCTACGCATTCTGGATTATTGATTGTGATAGGTATGCCGCCCAGAGCTGCTAGTGAAAAACACATAGCCATGCGGTGGTCCCCATAAGTTTCAATTTCTGCTGATTGCAGTTTTTTAGGCGGAGTAACCCTTATGAAGTCTCTACCTTCTTCCACTGAGGCACCAACTTTTCTAAGTTCTGTTGACATCGCATCAAGACGATCTGTTTCCTTTACCTTCCAGTTTTCTATGTTTCGGATGGTTGTGGTCCCGTGCGCAAATAGGGCTAAGATAGCTACTGTCATGGCCGCATCTGGAATATGATTCAGATCTTTGTCTATCGCCTTAAGGCTGCCAGGGCGGACACGAATACAATCTTCTAAGACTTCTGTTTCAGCACCCATAGCTTCTAGAATTTCTACGAACCCAATGTCACCTTGGATGCTATTCTTACCTATACCTCGCACGGTTACTCCTGAGCCGGAAATCGCGCCAGCTGCCAGGAAATAGGATGCAGAGGATGCATCGCCTTCAATTTCCAATGTGCCCGGGCTTATGTAGGTGCTTGGAGGAACATAGAAATATTTATAGTTTTGATTTTCGACCTTAGCGCCAAAAGTCTTCATTAGAGCCAATGTAATATCAAGGTACGGTTTTGATACCTGTTTTCCTTCGATTTCAATTTCTACACCTATCTCTGTTAGCGGTGCGATCATTAATATAGATGTAAGAAATTGGCTGGATATGTTCCCAGGGATTTTAATTTTTCCTCCATACAGGCCTGTTCCGGTTACCTGAAGAGGCGGATATCCCGTGTTATCTAAAAACTTTATTTGTGCGCCAAGTGCTTGCAACCCATTTACTAAGGGAGCTATCGGGCGTTCTCGCATCCGTGCATTCCCATCAATTAGAAATGAGCCTTTACTTAGTGCAAGGGCAGCTGTGAGAGGTCTTAAAGCAGTTCCTGCTAGGCCAAGATTTAATTCATAGCGGTCTCCCTTATTGCCATTTGTTAAGATGCCATTCATGCCACGTACCGCTATATTATTGCTGCTGGTTTTTTGAATTTGCACGCCTAGTGTTTTAAGGGCCTCCAACATAACTGCTGTGTCTTCGCTATAGAGCAAGTTGAATATTTCTGTTGACCCTTTGGCGAGTGATGCTAGCAAAAGCGCTCTGTTTGAAATGCTTTTGGAGCCTGGCACTGATAATTCCCCACTTAGCGACTTTGTTATTTGGATGATTTTTTTATTCATATTTATTAATCAGCGATGTTTTGCTGTTTGCTCCGGGTGGCGTGATGCATCTGCCGGTGTTAAGTCGCATAAGAACTCTTTTAAGGACCGAGCGATGATTTCTACTTCTTTCTTTCCAGGTTTTTCTAGTAGCACACGTCCCGATTTATTATCAATTGTTAGGATAAGCTCCGAATCTTGCTCTGTGCATGCGAAAAAGGTTGTCAGCGGTGCTTTAAGGCGATGTCTTTCTATAGTATGTCCTACCAAATTTTCGATGAGCCTTTCAGCATCATCATTATTCCAGAGAAGAATTAAACTTACTGCTCCTTGTGCTGTATTAGCTTCAAGACCTGCTGACCAATATGATCCATAATACTCTTTAATGTCAGGATGGATCTCCATATTAATTGCCCTTTCGAACCTTTCCAGCTCAATTTCATTCTTTTGGTGATTCTGTTTGATAGGTCTCCAGCGAATTCTCTTGACGCCTGAATTATCTGTGAAAGGCGATCCGATCTCGCAAGGAGAACGCCACTCAGAGTCATAAACTTCTGTTAAAACCTTATTTTGATTTTCATAATCGGCTATGAATTGCGATAGAGCTTGCGAAACAGTCATAGAATTGGAAGTCCCTATACGTTCAGAATTTATATACTAACATTCAGCTTATGTATCTTCCGTTAAAAAAATAGAAAACTAAAATAGTAGTAGTGGATTACATTATTTTTTTGGAACCGTGATGTTCTGCTCGGTATTTAGCTCTAGTTCTGAATTCTTCGATATTGATTTGGCCATCATTGTTTCTATCTAAACGACCAAACATCTTTTGGTTGGACAGAGTCCGTCTAGCAGACAGGAAAGCATCAGGGGCCATCTCGTTTTTAGACAATTGGCCATTCTTATCAACATCCAATAGGTCGAAAAGCCGTTCAAAGTTAAACCGTCTGGTTAAATTCTGTATACGTTCGAATTCTCTAATTGTTAGAAATCCGTCGTCGTTATCATCTGCTTGCTGGAAAATTAATTCAGATGGGCATGATGAGTCAGATTTCTCATTAATTTTTTGATTTTTGTGCTCAGCATAGACCACAACTATGGGACAAAGCATTAGAAAACAGAACACCTTTACACACAATTTCATCCCCCGATTCTTGAGAGCCAAATCTTTCATTTGTTGTTCCTTAAATTATAAGTCGGGGTAGTTAATCATTTTAAAAGTGAACTCAAGCTGAATGCTGAGTATTTTATTTAAATGATTCATAGTCTTCATAATATATTTCTTTTAGGTACCAACTTTTACCTTTCACTTGGACTGTATCTCCTAACGATTTGCCAATGAGCGCTCTTGCCATAGGAGAATCTATCGAAATGTAGTTCTCTTTGAGGTCTAGTTCGTCCGGCCCTACTATCCGCAAATGTTCTTCAGCGCTGCTAGAGGTGATTCGAACCCATGCACCGAAAAAAACTTTTTCCTGATTTTTAGGGAGACGATCGACTACTATAAGTTCGTCTAGCCTGTTTGCTAAATACCTAATGCGGCGGTCCATTTCACGTAATTGTTTCTTTCCATAGATGTACTCAGCATTTTCCGATCGATCTCCCATCGCAGCCGCTTCTGCAACTCTTTCAGTCACTTCTGGTCTTTTTACCTTCCATAGCGTTTGTAGTTCTTTTACTAGGGCAGTATGACCCAAAGGAGTAATATACGGTGCCTTCGGCGCTGACGGTTCTTTATAACGGGACATAGAATAACCCTGAGGACATGTTGAAGTTACAATGCTAATGATTTCCCCCTCTCCATGGGGATTTATTTTATTATTTTCAATCACTTGTTGCGTATTATATCGTTAATATTGTTCGTTAGGCTTGGGAGGATCGCCGTGAAAGTTGAAAAATCCGCTAGCGCAATTGGTGCGTTTATTAGTGATTTTGATATACGGGTTGTTGCTGATTCTGAAGATGTGCAGAAAACACTCAACACCTTATTAACCGAATACGGTGTTCTTTTTTTTCAAGAACAGCCAGTATCACCGCAAGAACTTTTAGGTTTTGCGAGATGTTTTGGGAAAGTACAAGACCATCCGGCTTATTCTACAGTTAATGGAGTGCCAGAGGTCCAAATTTTAGAGAGTACTAAGGAAGCCCCGAATAAAATAGAGCACTGGCATAGTGATATGTCTTTTCGGAAGAAACCACCTATTATCACTATACTCCATGCCCAAGTTATTCCTGCCTCAGGTGGTGATACTTTGTGGGCGAGCACAGAGGCTGCTTATGCATCACTGGATGAGGACATGAAGCTCAAGTTAGAGGGCTTATCTGCGTTACATGAGTTTGAGCATGGTTTTCGAGAGAGTCTGAGCGAGCCTGGTGGTAGAAAGCGTTTGGCTGAGGCATTGGCAGAAAACCCACCGGTAGTGCACCCAGTAATAAAAAGGCATCCCATTTCCGGAAAAAAATCAGTTTATGTAAACCGCCTTTTTACATCAAAGATCTTAGGGCTTGATAAGGAACAGTCAGCCATCCTTTTAGAGAATTTATTTGAAAAAATTATGTCAGATGAATTGACTGTGCGATTTAGTTGGAAGGTCAATTGCATTGCAATGTGGGATAATCGCAATACTCAACATAAGCCGATTAATGATTATTTCCCTGAGCATAGGAAAATGCATCGCATTACCTTGGTAGAGTAGGAAATTGGGGCTGGTTTTTTGACTCGGATACTTATTTAATCAGTGGTTAAAGCTTTTGGAGAACTAAAATGATTGAGTTCCTTGACCCACGGGGCCAAAGAGACAGGCCGATAGATAATTACGAATTGGAAATCAACCTCCATTCCTATGATCGGCCGACTGTAGGTTTTTTGGCCAACGGCTTTCCAGATTCGGAGAAGTTCCTGGAGATTCTTTCGGGTGCAATGTTAAAAGAGGTTCCAGATTTAGGAGTTCATCATTTCAATAAACGAAATGCGTCGATATCTGCTCCAGATTCTATGATCGACGAGATTGTATCCTCGTCATCGGCTGTGGTGACTGCCTACGGCCACTGAGGGAGTTGTACTACCGGCACCGTGCGTGACGGGATAAACATTGCCAAAGCAGGGACGCCGGTTGTGGCCTTGGTGACCGAGAAATTCTTGGAACAATCTGTATTTGTCTCTCAATCTTTAGGATTGCCAAATTTGCCTCGGGTATTGCTACCTCATCCAGTAGCTGGGAGCACTGATAAGGAGATGAACAAAATAGCATTCTCAGTGGTCCCAAAAATTATCACTGCGCTTGAAGGAACAATTGAAAAGTGAGTATTGGTTTACAAGCAAAGAGCGAAGAACTAGCAATAGAAACACTACATGAACTCGGTTGTACGGATGGGTTGCCTGTGATCCTGCCCACTCAAGAACGTGTAGACCGAATGATTCTTGCTACCGGCTTGGACGGCGATTATGTGCTCGGGGAGATGGGTCCAGCATTGGGTGTTGCTACCGTCGAAAAGGTCGCAATTTCAGCCGTGATGGCGGGATGTTTGCCGGATTATATACCCATAGTAATAGCCTCGGTAAAAGCAATATTAGATTCGTCTTTTGATTTGTCAGAGATGCAAAGCACTACTCATTGCACGGCGCCGTTAATAATAGTTAACGGTCCAGCACGTCACGGCTGTGGCCCGATAGCAAGTGGGTTTGGCGCATTAGGTCCAGGCCATCGGGCAAATGCAACAATAGGAAGAGCGTTGCGCCTAACTATGATAAATATTGGAGGCGGTAAGCCCGGTATTTCTGATATGGCCTTACTTGGGCATCCAGGAAAATTCACATACTGTTTAGCGGAAGATGAGGAAAATAGCCCTTTTCAGCCCCTGCATGTGGATCGGGGATTTTCTCAAGATGAAAGCGTAGTAACTGTGATAGGAGCCGAGGCTCCTCATTCGGTTCTTCATAGCATTGCCGCTGAAGATTCGGATGATTACAAGCGTTTGTTGGACTTACTTGCCATCGGAATGACCAATCTTGCGACGAATAATGCCATCCTCCGAAATGGGTCGGCGGTGGTAGTCCTCAATCCTGATCACGCAGAGGTTTTCGCGCGCATGGGAATGGATAGACATTCAGTGACTGAAGAGCTAGTTGCTCGGTGTACGCATACCCGAGATAACATAGAAAGGTACGGTGCAAGTTTTATTAACTGGTCAAAACGAGAGGATATGTATTCCTGTTTTAGTAATCCTCAACAGATCATTCTGATTACAGCTGGCGGTAATGGGCTGTATTCGGCAGTAATGCCGACTTGGTGCGCAGGGGCACACCGAAACCCCGCGGTTAGCATGCTAGTCGAAGAGAATCAGTTTTGTGAGATTCCTAGTTTTACGTAGTATATAGGATGATCTATGACGAAATTAGTTTGCATTTATCAGAGGCCGGCTCTTTAGATAGAGCAGCTTCGCCAATAGGCTTATATTTAGCATGGTGTGCTAATCACCAGCTTGTAAGCCAAGAATTAATTGAGTTAAAAACCCCTGCTTTCACCGGTCTTCTGTTACGAGAAATCACTGGCAGCGAAGTACTAATAGTCGGATGTTATGGAATTCTTGAGTCGCGTTGGCTTAATAGAAGAGGCAATAATTTCACACTAGAATATTATGGCCAATACATCTCCGATTTTGCAGAGATTTTCGAGGAGGATGTCTATGATGTCGAGGATAATTGGGCGAATTATGACAGAATTGCTCCTTTGTTAACTGAGAAACTCTTTGGTTTTCGTCGAGAGAAAACGGCCAAAAAGTGGTGGAAAATATGGCGCTAGTAATTCATTCGGCGATAGTTTGTTATAGAGAGCGGGAAAGGGTTTTAGAGAAAGAATAAGATCTTTTTAGTTCGTTTTAAGACCACTGAGAATTTCTTCGAAATCATTGAAGGCGGAAGAGATTCGATGAGCCTTAGTTACTAACACTATTAGAGAAGATGAGTTAGTCAGAACGAGCAAAACTTCCCAGATAGCCGGCATGGTGTCGGGCACCGAAGTCAACTTTTGTTATCCCTTTCATTTCAAGCAGCGAAAGGGCGATACCATCACCAATTGCCATCATGACCGCGCTGCTGGCGCTAGGAGTCAGTCCAAGAGGACATGGTTCTTCTATTATTCCCATATTTAATATCACGTCAGCAAAATCTCTCAATTCCGAGTCTGGATGAGAAGTAATTCCTATTACTTTTTTGATACCGAGTTTTTTCGCTGACATTAATGTTTCTATTACTTCGCGACTTTTCCCGCTAGTTGAGAAAGCTACTAGTACATCTTGCTCACCTATAACACCTAAGTCACCATGTGCAGCTTCAGCGGGGTGTAAAAAGCTAGCTGCAGTGGCACCGGAGCGCAGTGTTGCAGCGAATTTTTCGGCTATTATGCCGGCTTTCCCTATTCCAGTAGAAATTATAGTTCCTTGGCACTCATAGAGAAATGTAACCGCGATATCAAAATTATCATCTACATTAACTTGTTTTATAGCGTTTGCTTCTGTTTCGAGGACTAAATTAACCCGATTTTTAATGTTCATTATTGTTGCCATGTATGGTTAATAGATACAGCATGTTGTCATGGAGAGTACAATCACTCAAGGTAACATAATGCCTATCAATTTATTGCCCTATCCTCAACACATAGAGGTTTTTGACGGTGGTATTGAACTTCGAAAAATCAGCCGCCGTGTTGTTTACCCTAAATTCGCTAGTCCTAGAATTGTTGCCTCTGTCGATAGGTTTTGGAAGCTATGCGATAAACGAGAAGACGCGTCTGCTTCCATACCACTAGTTATTTCTTGTGATAAGGAAAGTGACAGGTATCCGCAATTCGGAATGATCGAATCGTATGTGGTTTCTATTAGTTCAGAGTCTGTTGAAGTGCGTTCTCAAACTGAATGGGGAATCTTGAGGGGCTTGGTAACCTTAAGTCAACTAATCAGAAAGACTCACACCCTGCCTTTTTGTTATGTGGAGGATTCACCACGATATGGTTGGAGAGGGTTGCTGGTTGATGTTTCCCGCCATTATATAAGCTGTGACGCCATGAAACGTACTATTGATGGCATGGTTTGGTCTAAGTTAAATGTCTTACATATCCATTTAACTGATGATCAAGCTTTTAGGTTTCCTAGCAAGCTTGTGGCAGCGGCGGATGATCAGTATTCGGTCACTGAGTTACTCGCTTTAGTAGAATATGCTGCTGATCGTGGAATAAGGGTGGTTCCTGAAATAGATATGCCGGGCCATGTGAGTGCTCTAGTTAGTGTTGTTCCTGAGCTTGGTGTAGTACCTAATCAACCGACCGATCGTTTTGGCCAACACCGGGCCTGTTTGGATCCTACAAAAGAATCGGTCTATAAGTTTCTTAGAGAACTTTTAGAGGAGGTTGTTTCAATTTTTCCGGATCATTATATTCACTTGGGTGGGGATGAGTTAGATCTGGCTGAGTGGAAAGAAAACAAAAAAATACAGGACTGGGTTTCTGACAATAATTTATCTGGTGTTGAGGCGTTACAAACTATATTTACAAGTCGTTTGAGGGAAATACTGCTTGATTTTGATCGTGCGCTTATTGGTTGGGATGAAATTCTTGATTCTTCGCTATCGAATTCTGTCGTAATTCAATCATGGCGAGGAGCAGATTCTAGGGATCTCGCTTTAACGCTTGGTCACCCTTGTATCGTATCTACCAATTATTATCTTGATCTTTTCTATCCTATGGATATTCATTATCGTTTTGACCCTGAGGGAACTCTAAACGATTGGAGCATGGTTGAGGAAAACATGCTAGAAGATCCTCGCTTCGCGCACGTTGCCGACGCAATCAGACGGACATCTGGTTTCGTTGCTGACAATAATCTTATGAGCAGGCATAGCAGTGGGGTGTCTGGCCAAGTAATTGGCGGAGAAGCATGTCTGTGGACAGAATTAGTAAATGAACCCTTACTTGATATTCGCATATGGAGTCGACTACCAGCAATAGCAGAGCGATTATGGTCATCAGCTAATCTCACTGATTTGAATAATCTCTATGTCCGTCAAGATTTATGGATGCAGGGTCTGAATAAGTTTGCTGGGATAAACCCTGCGCGGTCGAGTGATGATTGGATGTTGTCTCTCGGGATTGGATCGCATTGGCTAGATATGATCCATATTCTTGAGCCAGTTAAATGGTATTCAAGATTATTAGGGGAAGAGGGAATGCAAGCTCGGCTCGCCGGCAATGAGGTTGGAGTAGTCCGGGTTTACGATGCCAATTCACCACTGGATAGCATTATTGATGGACTGCTACCGGAAAGTATCGAGATATTTGAAATATATAAATTGTGCAAGGAATTGGATTCGGGGAATATTGAGGCGCATCGGGCACTATTAGCTAAGTCAAGAGTATGGAAGGAGTTGAGTATGCGGGATGATGCACCAGAGGATTTGGGCCCTATGTTGCCTGAGCTGCACAAGGTAGCTGATTTGCTCGGACGCCTACTAACTAATGACATAAGCAAGCAAGATGCTTTGGCTGGATTCAAACTTCTCAATGAAAGACAGGGAGACTATATCCTGGCGGTCGTGCCATTTTTCATTACATGGTTGTCTGGGAGTGTTCATTGAGTTCCTTTAATTCAGAGGCGACCATTGCCGTAGGTTGCGGGTGGAACATTAATGGCGATTGCCAATCGATGGCAGGAGGGCTCATTAACGATACGTTTTTGGTAACTAATTCTAGAGGCATGGAGCCTGATTACGTTTTGCAGCTTATTAATGATCAAGTGTTTAAACAACCCTGCTTAGTAATGGATAATATCTCTAGAGTAGTAGCTCATATAAGAGCGGTTGACAACTATTTGGTGCCGAACCTTATAAAGACCACAAATGGTAATCCTTTTTATGTAGATGGTGCTGGCAAGTGCTGGCGATTATGGGAATATATTGGTGAAGGCCATTCAATGATCAGCCTTGAGGGAAATGCTGATGCCATATTAGCAGGCAAAACTGTTGCTCGATTTCAAAAAATATTAGAGGATCTGCCCGGTCCAGAACTAGCTACGTCAATCGAAAATTTTTTGTGGTTTCCCAAGTATATGGAAGAATTGAGATCTACGGTTTCAAATATTGGGTTGCAAGATAATGTTTCTGAATCCTTAATGAAGAAGATTGAGTCTCGGGCCAGCTTAGCTAATTCCTTTAAGGAAAGTAATAGTTATATTCATGGTGATTGTAAGACTAATAATTTGATTCGTAGATTGGATGGAAAATGCAGTGTTTTAGATTTAGATACAGTTTCAAGGGGTAATTGGGCTTGTGATTTTGGCGATCTTGTCCGCTCAGGTGCGAGGGTCGATGATTCATTTTCTCTAGAGTTGTATGAAAAGATTGCCTATGGGTTTGTAACAGAAACCTGTCATTCCTGTGATGCTGAAACTCTTGCTGTTGCGCCCAGATACGTTGCTTTGATGCTAGCGGTCAGATTCTTTAACGACCATCTTTCCGGAGACCTTTATTTTAAGGTAAATAGAAGAGGCGAAAATTTAACGCGTGCACTTATTGAATTTAGTCTATTCGAGCAAATGGAAAGTGCTCATTCTGACATGGTGCTCCGCGTTGCAAGGCTGCTGTAATAAGTTCGGTTTTATTCCCACGTGTTCCAATATGTTATGTCGGAAGTGGGAGGCCGTTCTGCCTTTTTGAATTCTGTTCCTAGGGTATACGCAATAGGTAAAAGAGCTACCTGCATTATATCTTCTGGGAGTTTCAGGATTTCAGATACTTCATTTTCAAATGCAAGATGCAGAGTGGTTAGGGCGGAACCCAGGCCTCTAGATCGCAGGGCCAGCTGAAAACTCCAAATAGCAGGATATATAGAACCAAATATTCCAGAATACATTGCCGGCGGAGTGTTTTCCGGAGGACGACCTTGCATGCACGGAATCATAAAAAGGGGCACTTCTGCTAAATGGTCTGCAAGATATTGAGCAGAACTGAATACTCTTTGGTTTTGTTTATTTCCTTCTTTTTCGGCTTGTTCTGCTGATATTCTAAGGTAGTCCGAAGATGCTTTTTTATAAAGTTCAGCGATGCTATGCCGCTTCTCTTTATCGTCAACAATCACCCATCTCCAGGTTTGTGAATTACCACCTGTAGGTGCTTGTACAGCTATCTCTAAACAATGTTCTATGGTTTCTCTCATTACAGGGCGGGACAGATCGAGGCGTTTTCGAACCGCTCTGGTAGTGCAAAGAAGTTTGTCTGTTTCTTCAAAATTGAAATTCATATGACCTCCATATTTCTTGTTTCATTAAATATATGTGGATTATCTTCATTCAAAGTCCCCAGCATTCCATATCATTTGCGAAAATTATGGGTCCTTTAAAATTAGACTCGATCGACTTAATTGTTTGAGTTTCATGTCCTCGAGTACGGTTGGTTCTATGTCCGAGAATCAACATTCTAGTTTTGCTTTTTTCTGCAATTTTTCCTATTTGAGATGGTGTCACGTGATAATCCCGCACTCTGCCTCTTGCAGTCTCCGGTATTGCATGAGAAATCACTAGCGCGTCGCTGTTCTCGGCAAAACTAGCCAATACCGCTTTTTGGTTATTCAGATCACCTGCAAAAACTATTTTTTGTTCTTGAATTTCGAGTTTCCAGGCGATGGCCGGGATATCTCCGTGATGAACAGCCATCGAAGACAGCTTTATATTATCACTGATGTAAGTTGACCATTCTTTTCTGCCACTTGAAGGTACATTTCGAACTTTTATCTGAAAGGGATGAGCGTTAGAGCCGCTAATAATCTTCCGATCTGTTAGGTGAGGGTAGACCCCATTTTTCCCTATCAACCGCTTAATAAAAGTTTTGGTATCAATGAAATTTCCTTTCTCGCTTGGTCCTAAGATCGTTAGCGGACGGGCTCTTTGTAATGAGAGTGTTCCCTCAATGAGGCTTGATAATCCAGCGGTATGGTGAGGCGTTAATTGACTGAGAGCTATCGCTTCAACTGTAGTCATATTTGCTTGAGATTCATCAAATCTGATTGTTCCCCCGGATGTTGGATCTACGATTATTTTAGCCATGCCATCTAACCAAATAAGATAGCTAGCGCTAGCTTGGCCATCATCTAATTCAGATGATCCCGCCCCTAGGATTTGTATCCAGACACCTTCATCACCACAAAACGGAGAATTTGCATGTGCGGGCAAATAGATCAGAAGTACCAGCCCGAGGGATAAACTAGCAAGATGTAGTTTTTGAAAAATATTGTTCGTTTTTGCTTTCATTAGAGTTTAGATATTTGGTCGAGGATATTGGTTACACTCGCTTCATCTGGCATTCTCCAGTCTCCTCTGGGTGATAAGCTCACCGTTCCTATTTTCGGTCCAGGAGGTAGTGTGGTTCGTTTAAATTGCTGCGTGAAAAATCGCTGATAAAATATTTTCATCCATTTCTTTATGGTTTTTTTATCATATTTTGAACCAAATGCCTTTTCAGTGAGAGCAAAAATTTTATCAACAGAGGCACCGTTTCTTAAGTAGTGGTAAAGGAAGAAATCATGAAGTTCGAACGGCCCAATTATGGTTTCCGTTTGTTGTGCGATATCCCCTTCAACATCCGGCGCAAGCAGTTCGGGAGAAATAGGTGTGTCTAAGACGGTTTCAAGTGTATTGCTCAGTTCATTATTATCAGTAGTTTCAGCGTACCAGCGCACAAGATATATTATTAACGTCTTCGGTATGCTCGCATTTACGTTGTAACTAGCCATATGATCTGCGTTAAAAGTACACCAACCCAGTGCTAGTTCAGACAAATCACCCGTTCCTACAACTAGTCCATTGACCTTATTAGCATAATTAAAAAGTAATTGAGTCCTTTCTCTAGCCTGGGCATTTTCAAAAACAATATCGTTTCTATTATCATGCCCAAGATCATTAAGGTGTTGGTCGACGGCAGTATTTATAGGTATTTCTAGGAGATTAACATGCGAGTATTCGGCCAATTTTCGAGCGGTTTCCAGAGTTATGTCAGATGTTCCCGGTCCTGGCATAGTGATAGCATCAATATTAGTAGTTGGCCAATCTAGCCTCCTAGCCGAATCAACACATACCAGTAATGCTAATGTTGAATCTAAACCACCGCTTAAACCTATCACTAGTTTTTTGGACTCGGCTGCCATCACTCTTCTTGCTAAACCAGCGCTCTGTATTTTCAATATTTCGTCTGCTCTAGAATTAATGTGCGTTGGTTCGTCAGGAACGAACGGTTGTTGTGAATAATTACGATTTAATTCTTTAATCGGGTTCGGGTTTTTCAAAGCATGTACGTAGTGATAGGTGCTCTTCCTGGGGGCATTGGCAAAAGTTCTATTTTGGGTCCTATCATGCTTTAACTTTGCTACATCAATTTCAGTGGTAAGTACCGTACCCTTCATTCCGAAACGTTCGCTCTGTCCGAGCAATTTCCCGTTTTCACTACTCAAAAGATGGCCTCCGAATACTAGGTCTTTTGATGATTCGAATAGTCCGCTACTTGCATATACGTACCCACATATCCCTTTTGCGCTAGCCATCCTGACAAGATTTCTTCGATAGTCTGTTTTTGTAACCAGTTCGTTGCTAGCAGAGGCGTTGACGATAATTTCTGCTCCAGCCAAACAGTGATCAATCCCAGGTGGAGAAGGCGCCCAGAGGTCTTCGCACAATTCTATCCCTAATTGTGCGTCGCCGATTCGAAAGAGCTGTTGTGCGCAGATACGAAAATTACCTAGCATATCGTCGTTTAGACTAAGATCTACGTTGGCGCCAGTTGAAAACCAGCGTTGTTCGTAAAACTCTCCATAGTTAGGAAGAGCGACTTTGGGAACTAATCCCAGCATCTTTCCGTTGCATATAACAGCAGCGCAGTTTAGTAATCGTCCATCTTCTAGTAAGTATGGGGTTCCAACGACGCACACAATATTTGGTGTCTCCTTCATAATTCTTCTCAGTGCGGTCTTGGCGGCGATTTGCAGATCCGCACTGAAGAATAGGTCTTCGCAGGAATAACCAGTGATTGAGAGTTCTGGGAAAACAACTATGCTAGCCCCCTCTGTATTAGTATCATTCAAGTAAGATACTATTTGGTTAGCATTTTCTTCAGGGTCGGCTAGCCTGAGTTTAGGAGCGATTGCTGCTACTCTAACATAACCGAGGTGGCTATAGTTCATTTTGGTCATATTATGTATTCTACCTGTGTGTGGACCTTCTGCCTAAGGTGAAGTTGGTTAATTATGGCAGAATAAAAAAGGTGATTATTTAGGAGATGAAATGAACTTCGAATTTAACGAAGACCAAAATTTATTAAGAGAACAAACCCTGGGTTTTTTGAAAGAGAATTGTCCTACTTCTGCCGTAAGAGCTGTTCTCGACGGTGATGTAGAATACGACAAGGATCTTTGGAACAAAATTATTGAAATGGGCTATACAGCAACTGTAATTCCCGAGGAGTTCGGTGGGTTGGGGCTTTCTTATCTAGAGTTATCGGTTATTGCTGAAGAGCTGGGCAGAGCGGTAGCACCCGTTCCTTTCTCATCTTCGGTATATTTAGCTACCGAGGCAATTCTGTTAGCTGGCTCGCAGGAACAGAAAGAAGAGTGGTTGCCGAAGCTAGCTCAGGGAGAAGTTATAGGAACCTTTGCTATTTCTGAGGGACCAGGAACACCGACCAAGTCTAATTTAAAAACGGAATTTAGAGATGGGAAGATATCAGGGGTAAAAAACCCTGTCTCAGACGGCATGGCAGCTGATTTTTCAATTGTGTTGGCAAATAACGGTTTATATATAGTGGATCTTAATGACGCTGGTGTTAATAGAGAGTCCGTCAGAACCATTGATTTTTCTCGTGGACATAGCCGAATTGAATTTAGTTCTGCAAATGCTGAAGCGCTAGGAGATCCTTCTGATGGTTGGGATCTGACCCAAAAGATTCTTGATAGAGCAGCTGTTTTATTTGCTTGGGAGCAGTCTGGAGGAGCACAAGCAGCGCTGGAAATGGCCAAGGAGTATGCTATGGGACGGTATGCTTTTGGTCGGTCGATTGCATCCTATCAAGCGATCAAGCATAAGTTAGCAAATATGTACGTAAAAAATACTTTGGCAAGATCGAACTGTTACTACGGAGCTTGGGCATTGGATACCGATGCGGCAGAGCTACCATTGGCGGCTGCGACGGCTCGTGTTTCTGCTTCCCAGGCCTACTATTTTGCTTCTAAGGAGAATATACAGACTCATGGTGGTATGGGCTTTACGTGGGAATTTGATTGCCAGTTTTATTTTCGAAGGGCGAAGCTTTTGGCCGTTAATATCGGTAGTGAAAGAATGTGGCAGGATAAATTAATATCTGCCGTTGAAAAAAGTAATGTTGCCTAGTTTGGGCGGGTGAGGAAAAAATGGATTTTAACGATACTTCGGAAGAAGCAAAATTTAGAGAGGAAGCCAGATCTTGGTTGCAGGATAACGCGCCAACAGAAAAAGAGCTTGATGGATTGGATTACATAGCACAAGCACGTCTTTGGCAAAAGCGAAAATATGAAGCCGGATGGGCCTGTATAAGGTGGCCTAAAGAGTATGGCTGCCGAGAAGGAACTGCGATAGAGCAAGTAATTTGGAATCAAGAAGAATCTAGGCTTAGCAATTTACCACCGGCAGTATTTGGTATCGGTCAAGGAATGGCAGCTCCGACGATGATGACTTGGGGTAACAAGCAGGCGCAAGATTTGCATATTCCTAAATTAGCTAGCGGTGAAAATATTTGGTGCCAACTATTTAGCGAACCTGCGGGGGGTTCAGATCTAGCGGCTTTGCGAACAAAGGCTGTTAGGGAAGGTGACGATTGGATAATAAATGGACAAAAAATTTGGACTTCAGGTGCACACTACTCGGATTTTGGAATCCTTGTTGTAAGGACAGATCCAAACGTGCCTAAGCACAAAGGGCTGACGTATTTTTACCTTGACATGAAAACGCCGGGTATAGAAATCAAGCCAATAAAGCAGCTCTCTGGCGATTCTAATTTCAATGAGGTTTATTTTACTGATGTTAAGATTCCCGACAGCCAAAGGCTTGGAGAAGTAGGGCAAGGTTGGCAAGTCTCAATAACGACACTGATGAATGAGAGAGCTTCAATTGGGGGCGGGGGTTCTGCAGTTGGGTTTGATTCTGTATTTAAGCTAGCACAACAGGTCACCATAGACGATAAACCGGCCATTGAGGATGGTTCCGTTCGAGCAAAGCTAGCTGACTGGTATTGTCAGGAAGCGGGCTTGAAATATACTGGGTATAGGTCTATGACTGCGTTATCTCAGGGGGCAATCCCCGGGCCAGAGAATTCTATAGGGAAGTTGGTTGGCGCCCCTAAAACCCAAGATATGGCTTCTTTTGCAATAGAGCTTTTGGAAACGTCTGGCGCTATATGGGATGATGAATTTTCTCCCGAAGCTGGCCTTTTTCAAGCAGCATTTATGGGCTCTCCAGGTATGCGTATTGCCGGTGGTACGGATGAGATCATGGCGAACATCATTGCTGAAAGGGTACTCGGGATGCCTCAGGAGCCGAGGCTAGATAAAGGCATCCCTTTCAGCGAAGTTCCTACTGGGTCGTAGGAGAATTCTTTTCTAGGTTTCGTTGTTTGCATGCTAACTACTGTTGTTATCTTGGGTCGACCCCTATGTATTGCGGGCTGAATCTTTTCGCCCGCCTATAGGGGAATACATCCATTACCTCACCTTTTTTTATATGGTCTTGAAGTTTTTGCCAGTATTCTGGGTCAAATAGCTCTCCATGCATGCTTGTGAACATGCGCTTTATAACTCTTTTTCCGAATAAAAATTTGCGGAATTCTTCCGGAAAGACATCCATTCGGCCTACCGTATACCATGTATCTGCAGAAAGCTCTTCCTCTGGTGTTCTGGGAACCGGGATTGATCTGAAATTGACGTCAGTGAGATAGGAAATTTCGTCGTAATCGTAAAATACGACTCTTCCATGGCGGGTGATCCCAAAGTTTTTTAGTAACATGTCTCCCGGAAAGATATTAGCCGCGGCGAGTTGTTTAATGGCATTTCCATATTCGTCTAATGCTTCTCGTAATTCCATCTCATCAGCAGACTCAATATATAAATTTAATGGTGTCATTAGACGCTCAGTGTATAGATGTTTTATAAATATTTTGTCAGATGTTACTTCGATACTTGATGGGGCTACCTTAAGCAGTTCATTTACTAAATCCGTTGAAAATCGCTCTCTTGGAAAAGCCAAATTCTCGAATTCTTGGGTATCCGCCATTCTTCCCACTCGGTCATGTCTCTTTACTACGTGGTACTTGTTTTTTACTTGCTCTGCAGTGATATCTTTCTGTGGAGGAAATTCATCTTTGATGACTTTGAATACCGTTTGTAATGACGGAAGGGTAAATACCGTCATTACCATTCCTCTGATGCCAGGAGCGATTACAAATTTATCATCGCTCTCATCTAAATGATGGAGGAAGTTCCTATAAAAAACGGTCTTTCCATGTTTATGTAATCCCAATGATGAATATAGTTCGGATCTTGTTTTTCTTGGCAGAAGGGTTTGGAGAAAATCAACTACCGCGTGGGGTGAGTCCGTGTGGACCATAAAGTAAGCCCTGGTAAAACTGAACACGACGGAAAGATCGTCCTCATTTGCTATGAGCGTGTCGATATAAAGTGCACCTTCCTCATTTATTAGTATTGGGAGCACGAATGGATAAGAATCACTTGTTCTTCGATCCAGGATTTTCCCCACGATATAGGCCCCTTTATTCCTAAAAAAAATTGATTGGAGCGTTTCTATTTCGATATTTTCCTGAGTATCCAAAGACGGCCACTGGTCATTTAAAGCTTCAGTTATACTCTCTATATCTCTATCCAAATTATCCCAAGGCAGTGTGAAATCGAGAGTTTTTAGGATTTTTTCTAGACAAAGCCTGACTGTCTGCGATGCATATTGGAATGTTATAGGCATTTTGGCGTCATCAGGAGGAGATTGGAATTCACTAGTTACGAACATCTCTTGATAATTTACTGCCCCGTCATTTGTGAATTCTCGATGTACCGAGTTAAAGAAAGTTTCGTACAATTGTGCTAGGTGCTGATTTTCAATACATTTTATGTAGGCGGTTTTGATCTGCATCCATGTTCTATGGCTAAACGATTTATTAGAGGTCTGATTAATTATTTCAGCTACAACCTTATCTCTATGTTCCGCATAAATTGCTAATCTTCTGTAACTATCAGCTTGGGCAGCAACCCAATTCTTATTTTCGAAATGTTGTTTAGCTAGCATAGTGATGGATTGAAACTTATTCCGATATTCTTTAAAACCATGCGCAATGATTTTAGCTATTCTCGTGGAGGAATTGATTTCTTTAGCGTTCATCTTCTAGATTGCGACTTACTATTTTTAGACTTCTTTCCCATAGAGAATCTTGATGTTTAGTATTTCGAGCTTTATTTGATGGACTGATTTGCTTTCCTTTCGCATTGAAGTATTTGCCCGATACTTCTTTCAGGTGTTTTGCTGTGGCAACGTAATGAACAGTTTTAGCGCTGTCTTGGGGCGACATCATGAATGAAGACGCCATCTTTCCCAGGGCTTTAAATAACGGCCTGCTTTGGGGTAGTAGGTTAGTTGCGACGACACCTGGGTGCATACAATTTATAGTGAGACTATTGTTTTGATGTTCTCTAGCAAGCTTTAGGGTCCAAAGCACGTTTGCTAGCTTCGATCTACTATATGTGGATTGCATGCTTTTATATAAGTGAAGCTCTTCCAGATTTAGGTTACCGAATTGATGTGCGCTCGAAGCTATATTGACTATTCTTGACCCTTCATATTTGAGTAAGCTTTGGGTAAGGAGCTGAGTAAGGAAAAAAGGCCCTATCTGATTGACCGCAAAGGTTAACTCATAGCCTTGGGGTGAAAGCTCATGTTTCCCAGTCATAATACCAGCGTTATTTATTAGTACATCTACTCTATCAGTGGATTGAAGAATCTTAGTTGTCGCTTTTTTAATCGAATTTAGGTTGGCTAGATCACATTGGATACTTAAAATTTCTCGGTTCGTCTGTTTTTTGAGCTGACGGGTAGCTACTTCAGCCCGTTCTGGATTTCTATTAAGTGTATATACTGAGAAACCATCTAATGCCATTAGTTTTGCTGTTTCAAACCCTATGCCGTTGGTGGTTCCGGTTATAACGCAAATTTTTCTTGGGTTGTCGCTGTTTGATATGATTTTGGTTTTTTCTTTCGTCATTTTTCAGGTTTTTTATCCGGTGTAGCGATTTCCATTTTACCCAGGAGAACCCGATAAAATTGGCTAGATCATTTTTTTGGTATTCCGAGATAGTAATTCGTCTAACTTTTAGGGCGTAAAATCGATTCCTAATCTCTATTAACCCAAATTAAAGTATAAAGAATTGCCTAACCTTGAGCAAAATAGTGACTTGTAATATCTAATTCAGAGGTTAACGTGGCCTGATGGATGATTTTGACCAGATACGACCGTACACGGATGAAGAGTTGCCAGGCGTAATTAATCGTTTGGTTGCGGACCAGGAACTTAATTCTGCGGCTACAGCCTTTTTATTGCCGAGGTTGGGCAATCTCTATCCGTCGTTTTCGAAACTACTTCTCAGCCTATATTTTAGGATTCTCCGCCGAAGATTTCATAATATTACGGACTTTCAAAGTTTTTTATCGCTACATATGGCAAAGCTTATTGAAGAAACTATTGTTGAATTGCAAGTCGATGGTCTAGAGAATTTGGATAATAGAAAGCCGTATCTATTTATCTCTAATCATCGAGATATTTTTATGGATGCAGGATTGATTAATTTTGTCATCCGACAAAGCGGTCATGACACTGCGCGTATCGCAGTTGGAGATAATCTTCTCAGTAGACCCTTTGCAGCTGACTTAATTCGCCTTAATAAGGGGTTTATAGTAGAAAGAAGTGTTTCGGGAGCCCGGGCAGCATACTCAGCTCTGAGGCGCACTTCTGGTTATATAAAACAATCTCTGGAAGAGGGCCATTCTGTATGGATTGCTCAGCGTCAGGGCAGATCTAAGGATGGGTTTGATCGCACAGATCCCGCCTTAATTAAGATGTTAGCTCTTTCTCATGGTGGTAGACATAAGATTACGTACTCCAAGTTTGTCGATGAAATGTGTATCGTGCCAGTGGCAATTTCCTATGAGATAGATCCCTGCGATCACCTCAAGGCACATGAGTTATATATTACGCATAGGGACGGAGAATATCTAAAGCCGACTGGTGAAGATCTTCATAGCATCGTGACAGGCATGACTGGGTTTAAAGGAAGGGTGAAGCTAGATTTTGCACCTCCGTTAGTGGGTGAATTTGAAACCAATGATTCTATAGCTAATGCTATAGATGCGGCTATTGTAAGGCGGCTTCAGGTTTTTCCTACCCATATTTCTGCTGCGAAAAGCCTTGGTATTTCTGTCCCTTCAATTGATCTTGATATAATTCCTGAAGTTAAGGAAAAGTTTAACGAGCGTATTTCTCGCTGTCCGCCTGGGGAACGAGAGTTGCTCTTGGAAGGTTACGCTAACCTATTGCGAAATAAGCAGGAAATCAATTCGGGTTAAGGTTGGGTTCATCTAGCTTGGTAATTTGCTGGCGAAGATCGAGTATGTGTTCCATCCAGTATTTGTTGGTGTTATACCAAGGGAATGCCAAGGGAAACGCAGGGTCGTTCCATCTTTTGCCAATCCAAGCTGCGTGATGCATTATTCGCGCAGTCCGGAGTGGTTCGATCAGGATTAGATCCGAGTGGTCAAAATCATAAAAGGTATTATAGGCATCCAGAATTTCGTATAGCTGATGTTCTTGGTCCATCCGAGTTCCCGAAAGGAGCATCCAGAGGTCCTGTATTGGAGGGCCGTTGATAGTATCGTCAAAGTCCAGAAGATGCGCGGTATTGTCACGCCAAAGAACATTTCCTAAATGAAAATCCCCGTGAATTCTGGACCATGTTTTTGAATTATATGAGACTAATATTTTCTCCAGCTTTTCAATTAGCTCTAAAGTGACCTTGCGATAGTTATTTTCTAGCTCTAGAGGGATGATCTGATGATTAATAATCGATTCCCGACTTTCGGTAGACCACTGTAAAATATCTATTTCGCCTCGGTGTTTGAATTTTGATGTTTGACCGATGCTATGAAGTCGCGCGATCGACCGGGCAAGAACCTTTAGATCACTTAGGTTTTCTATGTTAGGGGTATGTCCTCCTTGTCTTGGAAATATGGAGAAACGAAACGTTTTGTATTCGAATAATGATTGGCCATTAGTGATGTATGGGGAAATTACTGATAAATCACTGCCCTTAAGCTCATTGGTGAAATTGTGTTCCTCCATTATTTCTTCGTCAGTCCACCTATTAGGTCTATAGAACTTTACTACGCAGAATGAGCCATCTTCTAATCCCAGTTGATAAACTCTATTCTCGTAGCTATTTAGTCCAATCATGCTACCTGTCGGCTTAAAACCTAGAGTCTCTATAGATTCCAAAATACACTCCGGATTTAGGTCCCGGTAGGGCGTGTCCTGATCTAAAAAATACTTGCTCTTTTCATTCACGAGATGTTTGTTTGCTTTTTGTTGAAATTCTTGAGTTCGTTTAATTTTTTGGGGAGTGCCTTATAGATCCCACCGAATGCACCGTTGCTCATAATGACAATATGTCTTTTTTTATCCGGCAGTTTAGCTAGGGTATCTATCAGTGCATCTAAATTATCGAATTGGCTGGCTGGGACCACGCATTTTGAAACGACTTCTGCTAGGTCCCATTTTATATTTTCTCCGCGAAACCAATATGCTGAATCGGCGGGTGAGCAGCATGTAGTAAGTTCCTGAGATAAGGCCCCGAGAGACATCGTGTGTGATCTTGGTTCTATGACTGCGATTATTTCCTCATTACCTACTTTATGCCTTAGTCCTTGTAGCGTAGTTCGAATTGCTGTTGGGTGATGAGCAAAATCATCGTATATTTTGGTATTACCTATTTCTGCGATTAGTTCTAGGCGGCGCATGACCCCTTTAAAATTATTTAAAGCATCAATGGCGACTTCTGGTTTAATGCCGGCTTTGCTAGCGGCGGCAATTGCTGCTAACCCGTTTTTAACGTTGTGGTCTCCTAGGAGCTCCCATGAAACCCGACCCATTTCTCTTTCATTACAATAAATGGTGTAATTATTTCCTGCATTGGCTGCGTTTTGGGCAGTCCATCGATCATCATTACTCCCATTCTCGGAGTTGTTATGAGGGTCTCCGAATCTTGATACCTTTGACCAGCAGCCTAGAGAAAGAACCTCATCAACTTTGTCATCATGCATTGGTGCAATTATGTGGCCGTTTGATGGAATTGCTCGGAGAAGGTGATGAAATTGCTCTTGGATTTCGGATATATCCGAAAAAATATCAGCATGCTCATATTCGATATTATTGATAATTAAAGTTCTAGGGCGATAGTGGATAAATTTGGAGCGGCGATCGAAAAAGGAGCAGTCATACTCATCAGCTTCCACCACAAAAAATGGGTTGGTGCCTAATCGTGCCGATTGGCTAAAGTTTTTAGGTACCCCACCTATCAAATACCCTGGCTTCAATCCAGAATGCTCTAAGATCCATGCTAGCATGCTAGCGGTAGTGGTTTTTCCGTGAGTTCCGCTTGCCGCAATTACCCAGCGATCTTGTAGAATAGTTGTTCCTAGCCATTCGGCTCCAGATACATATCTTATACCCTCATTTAGAATGTACTCTATACCGTCATTTCCTCTTGGTAGTTTAGCGTTCCCAATTACGACCAGGTCAGGCTGAGGAGTTAAATGATTAGGAGAAAACCCTTCATGGGTTTCTATATTGGCATTGCGCAGTTGGTCGCTCATTGGTGGATAAATCTTATCATCTGACCCACTGACTTCATGACCCATTTCTGCTGCTAGTTGGGCAAGGCTCCCCATGAGGGTTCCACCGATGCCTAGGAAATAAATACGACTCATGTTTTTGGTGCTCCGTCGTCGAGTGAATTATCTACAAGAAATTGTCGCACAAATTACGCGCTTCACGGACAATGACATGATATTGATCATACTGGCAAAATTACCATTTCGGAGGTTTATTGCATGTTTAGCGAAAGAAAAACTAATGTTTTTTATGCCCAATCTGGAGGAGTCACTTCTGTTATCAATGCGAGTGCGTGTGGGGTTATAGAGACGGCTAGACATAATAGCAAAGTATAGGTAAAGTTTTTGCTGGAAAAAACGGAATAATTGGTGCTCTAAGAGAAGAGCTATTCGATACTAGCTTTGAGACGAAAGCTGATGTGGCGGGTTTGCGGTTTACGCCTGGGGGAGCATTCGGTTCATGCAGATATAAATTAAAATCATATGAAGAAAATGAACGTGAGTATCGACGGTTAATTGAGGTCTTTCAGGCCCATGATATAGGTATTTTCCTCTATAACGGAGGTGGCGACTCGCAAGATACAGCCGACAAGGTATCGTTTGTAGGTAAAAAATTGGGTTTTCCTATGAGATGTATAGGTATTCCTAAAACCGTGGATAATGATCTTCCTTTTACGGATTGCAGTCCCGGATTTGGTTCAGTTGCAAAATATGTAGCGATTTCAACTCGCGAGGCTTCCTTGGATGTTTCCTCTATGGCTGAAACATCGACTAAAGTATTTATCTTGGAAGTTATGGGAAGGCATGCAGGGTGGATAGCAGCATCTAGCTGTCTAGCACAGGATAAGAAAGGGGACCCTCCCCACCTTATTATTCTTCCAGAGGTCCCATTTGATCGGCCTAAGTTTTTAAGTCGTGTAAAAAAGTCAGTAGAGGATAAAGGATATTGTGTGGTAGTAGCCTCCGAAGGGGCACGTTATCCAGATGGGTCTTTTTTAGCCGATTCTGGTGGCGAGGATGCTTTTGGCCATAAACAGTTGGGTGGGGTAGCTCCCGCACTTGCAGAGCTGATTAAATCCGAGCTTGGGTACAAATATCATTGGGCATTGGCGGATTACTTGCAAAGGTCGGCAAGACATATTGCCTCTAAAACTGATATAGACCAGGCTTATGCCGTTGGCAAGAAAGCAGTTCACTTGGCTTTAAAGGGCGAAACAGCAGTTATGCCGATTATAGTGCGCTCGTCTGATAGGCCTTATAGATGGCACCTGGATAAAGTGAATTTAAGCAAGGTAGCTAATCGGGAGAGAAAGCTTCCAAGACGATATATTAGTAAGGATGGGTTCAGTATTAGCGCGGAGGGGAGAAGATATTTAGCACCGCTGATTCGAGGTGAGGAGCATCCCCGCTATATTGATGGGTTACCGAAATTTACCCGATTAAAGAATACCTTAGTATCGCCTAAGCTACCTTCATTCATATTGTGAAGTTCGGCCTGGGTTTATGGTCTTCCCAGGCCTCACTTTCTTGCATTTAAACTAGCAGTGGTGCTATTACCAGACTAACTATGGCCATGACATTGATCAAAATATTCATACTGGGGCCAGAGGTATCTTTGAATGGATCCCCTACGGTATCTCCAACTACAGCGGCCGAATGTACTTCGGAGCCTTTACCTCCCAAATTTCCTTTTTCCACATATTTTTTTGCGTTATCCCAGGCTCCCCCTGCATTTGCCATCGTTAGTGCGAGCAAAACACATCCCAGAAGTCCGCCACCCAGAGTTCCACCTAAGGCAGCTGGTCCAAGGCCAAAGCCGACCAGTGGTGGAATGGCTACGGCTATAACCCCAGGCAATAGCATCCGTCTTAAGGCAGCCGTTGTGGCAATATCGATACATTTTGCGTTATCTGGTGTCGCTGTTCCCTCCAAAAGTCCTGGTATTTCTCGAAATTGCCGACGAATTTCTTGAATCATATCCATCGCAGCGTCACCCACTGCCGTCATAGTAATTGAGGCAATAAGAAACGGAGTTAGGCCACCAATGAACAGACCCACTAACACTTGCGGATCTCCAATATGTAAGTTGAATGTAGGATCCGCGTAGGAAATAGTCTCAACATATGCCGCTATTATTGCCAGCGCTGCAAGGGCTGCTGCGCCAATAGCAAACCCTTTCCCAATAGCAGCCGTGGTGTTTCCGAGTTCATCAAGAGAGTCAGTTATCGCACGAGTATCTTCCCCAAGACCACCCATTTCTGCTATTCCTCCAGCGTTATCAGCAACGGGACCATAAGCATCAATGGCCATGGTTATTCCAACTGTGGCTAGCATTCCTAAGGCAGCTATACCTACTCCATATAAACCGGCGACCGATGTTGAGAAGTAGATGATTCCACAGATAGCTAATACAGGCACAACTACTGACTGCATGCCCACAGCAAGCCCTGTTATCATCACTGTGGCAGGCCCGGGTTTTCCTGCTTCAGCAATACGTACAATAGGCGTCGAAGAAGTATAATATTCTGTTACGAGGCCAACGATCATTCCACCAATAGCTCCAGAAAGAACAGCAAGCCATACGGAGGTTTCCAGCCCAGTTTTCGTAATTACGAAGTAAGCTACTACAATAAAGACCAGTGGTGCTCCCATGGTGCCAAATCGGAGAGCAAGAGCTGGTTCCTTAGATGACATCAAGCGGACTAGTATAATTCCTGCTAACGAACATAGTAGTCCGGTAGAAGCTAAAATGAGAGGCAAACCCATCAATGCCGCTCTACCGGAACCTTCATCGAGACCAGGAGCTAAATTTGATATACTAGACAATGCAAGAGTAGATGCGATGGCTATGGTTGCGATCATTGCTCCGCAATAACTTTCGAAGATATCCGACCCCATGCCTGCTACATCGCCTACATTGTCACCTACATTATCAGCAATTACCCCTGGGTTGCGTGGATCATCCTCTGGGATACCAGCTTCGATTTTCCCTACTAGATCAGCCCCCACATCAGCGCTTTTTGTATATATTCCCCCGCCAACACGTGAAAATAAAGCAACTGTTGAAGCACCCATTCCAAACCCGTGGATATGGTGAGCCGTTTCAGGGTCGCCTCCAAATAGGTAGTAAAGGAGACCTAACCCAAGTAACCCCATGGATGCTACAGTTAACCCCATGATAGATCCTCCATAAAAGGCTACCGAAAGCGCTTGTGCTGCGCCTTGGGTATGGGCAGCATTTGTTGTCCTAACATTAGCTTTGGTGGCAGTATACATCCCGATCCATCCAGCGGTTGCTGATGCTAGTGCTCCGACCAAAAAAGCCAGAGCTGTGTCTGCTCCAAGAGCGAAATAAAGGATTATTAGAAGTACTCCAGCGAATATAGCAAGCATGCTGTATTCACGACGCATAAATACCATAGCTCCTTCATGAATAGCATCTGCTATATGTTTAATATTGTCATCGCCTTCATCGTAGCGTTTAACCAAGCCGAATATTATGAAGGCCACAACCAGACCTACGATACCAAATACAGGTGGTATCAGTGCTAAATCTATCATTTTTAAGTCCCTACCTAGGTGTTCAGAGTAACGAATTTATTTGCACTGGGTTAGCTAACATAAATAGTTCTTAGTTATCGTCACCAGATGCAATCTAGTAGTGATTTTAGCGGAGGACTGCCGGAATAAGAACAGTCCTTGATAGAGAATTTGCTACTTGTTGCGCAAACAGCCTATTTTTATGTGAGGAATAGAGCTTATTTTGATGTTTGCCTTAATTCGGCGACTCCCTTTTGAATTGCTCAATGCTTGATAGATCCACCTAGCTTCCGAGTCATTTCTTCCTATTATGGTTACTGTGCATGCCGGATCACGTCCCATTAAACCGATTCTTTTAAGATGTTTTACTAGATCATCAGATTTAGTATCCAGTTCCTTTATCTCTATATCGAAATCCTGGCTGGTAGTTGATTGCGCTCTTTTAAGTTGAGTTCTAGCAGGAGGTATGGAGGGGTGCGTTGGATGCGCGCTCAACGCTCGATCTAAGTAGATTTGAGCTGAGGAAATATCACCCTGGGTTCTGCTATTTTCGGCCAAGACTATATATTTCTCAACAAGGTCATCTAAAGCTCGTTGGATTTCTATATTTCCTGTCTGTAAGTCCTGTGCTTTTCGTATATAGCTTAGTGCGCTGCCTTCGGCAGGAATAGTAAGGTGGTTGCGGTTAGCGGCAGATTGCGCTTCGGCTAAAAGTGCTGTAACTAGGGCCGATCTAGAGGCTTTGTTTCCATGATCTTCTATATTTTCGGCACTTTTACAGCCGACTATAGTAGTCAGGAGGGTAAACACGAGCGCTATTAGAAGATTTTCTTTAAACTTCACAGACCTTAATCGGGTTAGCTTAAGATTATTATGTATAGCATGGGTATTAGTATAGCAACAACCAATAGGCGGCCTTCCAATTTGTTTAGGTTATCAACTACCAGTTCAAGCAAATCTTTGAATCTTAGTAGGCTATTCGTCTGCTTGGTACTAATATTATTATTTTCAGAATCGCGCGCGGGGTCAGCTGATCCTCATCAATGGCTTTCGGATACGCCAGTATTTCTGCCAGTTGATGAGGCTTTCCAGTTTTCTTACTATATTATAGATGAAAAAGAAATAAAAATAGAATGGGATATAGCTAATAGCTATTACCTTTATCGCGATAAATTCGAATTCCAGTTAATCGATAGTGAGCAATCACTATTAAGTAAAGACCTATATAATAAAGTTAACCTCCCTAGGGGGGAAAATAAATATGATGAGTGGTTCGGTGATGTTGAAGTTTTCTATGACGATATTAGTACCACGATTTCATTAGAGAACACATCGAATATCACTGGTCTTTTGGTCAGCTATCAAGGATGTGCGGAAGCTGGTTTATGTTACCCACCGCAAGAACGGCTAATATTTCTGCCTACAGCAGTTGATGAATCATCTGGTGTTCAGTCCTTTAAAAATGCAGTTCCCGAGATTATCGAGTCTAGAGAGGTTGGTTATGCAGAGATTTTGTCTGATCGGAGTCTGTTTTTAGCGTTATTTCTATTCTTTCTTGGAGGAATAGCTTTGGCGTTTACGCCATGTGTGCTCCCCATGGTTCCTATTATCTCCACCATTATTCTTGGTCAGTCAGACATTACAAGAAAAAGAGCACTAGTTCTGTCTGTTTTTTATGTGATTGGTATGTCCTCCGCGTACTCTCTGATAGGCGCTATGGTTGGTCTTTATGGAGCTAGCTTAAATATTCAAGGAGCCCTTCAATCTTTTCCGGTTCTAGTCGTTTTCTCATCTGTTTTTCTAGTTTTGTCTTTCTCAATGTTTGGATTATTTGAATTGAGAGTTCCACAGTTCCTAAATAGTTTTTTCCAGAGAGCTTCATGGCATTTTGAGGGTGGCGGATTAGCGGGAGTCACTCTGATGGGAGCTGCTTCTAGTTTAATTGTATCGCCCTGTATAACTGCTCCGCTTGCTGGAGCTCTCCTATATATTAGCTCTACGGGAGATGGTTTTATGGGGGCACTTGCGCTGTTTTTTTTAGGAATCGGGATGGGCGTTCCTTTAGTGATTGTTGGGGTAGGAGGGAGCCACTTTTTACCTCGTACTGGGCGATGGATGCACGAGGTAAAGATTATTTTTGGGTTTATGCTCCTGGCAGTGCCAGTCTGGTTATTAGAACGGGTTTTTTCAGATGATGTCGGTTTTTTGATGTGGTTGTTATTAGGCCTTACATTTGTCTTTTTTTTGGCGCGGATCGCCTGGAAATATCACCTTATTAGTAGGTGGTTGATAGGCAGTATCACGGGGTTTATTGTAGTACTGACTATTTTATCTTTTCCTATAGGAAATAAATCAGGTTTCGAATCTATTAGTCGATTACTTCTGCCAGAACATTCGCTAGGTTTAAGCGACGGCGATGCACACATAGAGTTAGATTGGGAGACTATAAATAATGTTGCTGAATTATCCGCTAAATTGCAGCATTCTCGATTAGACGAACGTCCAATTTTATTAGATCTTTATGCCGACTGGTGCGTATCATGCAAGATTATAGAACGGAAAGTGTTTTCTGACCGAGCTGTGATGAGCAAGATGACTGCTTTTAGGTTATTGCGCGTAGATGTCACTGAGAATAACAAGGATCAAAGAGAATTAATGTCCAGTTTCGGGATTTTTGGGCCTCCCTCAATTTTGTTTTTTAATATGGATGGTGAAGAGCTGCGTTCAAATCGTGTAATGAGCGAAATTGGCCCAAGCGATATGGAGGCGCGCCTAGATAGAATTTTAAAGCTAGTGGTAGCAGAATAGTTTCTAATATTAACGCACAAACATTATTTCGGAGGGCGCATGGCTAATTTCTTAGTATTGCACGGGCCTAATTTAAATTTACTTGGCACGAGGGAGCCAGATATTTATGGCGGTTCGACCCTAGATCAGATTAATTCTCATCTGAAGGATGCGGGCGATAGGGCTGGGCACGATGTTAAATGTTTCCAATCAAATGCTGAACACGAATTAGTCGAGGAGATACAGCGAGCTTCTGCTGATGGGATTGAAATGATTGTTATCAACCCTGGCGCATTCACTCATACTAGCGTTGCCCTTCGCGATGCACTTCTGGCTGTCGGCATACCTTTCATAGAGGTGCATCTGTCCAATGTTTATGCCAGAGAAGAATTTAGACAATTATCTTATTTTAGCGACATTGCTAAGGGAGTTATTAGTGGATTAGGAGCTGATGGATATTCCTACGCACTGGATGTCGCCTTTAAGATGGTTTCCGAATAAAAATTGGCTTGGCTTGAATTGCAAGTTGGCATAGCTGGGACAGAAGTTACTGGAGTTAGTGACGCGCTGATTTTGGCAGGGGCTGATGCGGTAGATGTTACCTCGGATAATTTGGAGGAAGTTTATCAGCTTGACCCCGGATTAACCCATTGGTGGTCGGAATGTGTTTTACGTATTTTATGGCCTTTTGATAAACCCATATTGCCGCTTAAAAATATTATTGAAGAGCATTCGATTAAGCTCTTAAGTGTTGAGTTTGTAGCGGAAATTGATTGGACTGGGAGTTGGAAGAACCATTCGACCGAGCAACTTTTTGGCGATCGACTTTGGGTTTTACCTAAGCATGTGCAGTCTCGAGCGAAAACGTCTATTCACCTTGATCCAGGTTTAGCTTTTGGATCCGGGAGTCATCAAACTACTCAGCTATGTTTGGAGTGGATTGCTCAGCATGATTGGTTGGGGAGAAATATGATGGATTATGGTTGTGGCTCAGGCATATTAGGAATAGCTGCAGCATCTTTAGGCGCAAGTCAGGTAGTTGCTTTGGATCATGATATTCAAGCTATCCAAGCTACAGAGCAAAATGCCGCTTTTAATCATTGTTCCGGTAACCTTAGCGTGTATTCGGAGTTGCCTGAGGATGTTGGAAGTTTTGATGTTGTAATAGCGAATATATTACTCAATCCGCTATTAGAGTTAGCTTCCCTGCTTCAGTCCATACTGAAACGTAACGGTTTCCTCGTTTTGTCTGGTTTTTCGGTGGATCAGTTAGAGCACATTATTTTGGCATATACGAATATTGAATTTGACACCCCTACGCAGCTCGATGACTGGGTATGTGTGGCTGGAAGGCTTATAGAATCAGCGGATGTTATGACGTGAAGGCAGAAAACAAAACCGAAACTCTCACCGCTAGGTGTCCTGAATGCAATATCAGTTATAAAATCACAACAGCCTCTAAAGCTACTCTAAGATGCGGCGGATGCCTGTCCGTTTTCTCTTCGAACGTTTCCGCATTTGGAGATGAAGAAATCGGGCTGGATCGAGTTGCATGTTCTGAGTCTAGAAACCCGGATCTAGATAAAGAAGATAGAAGTTATGACTGGGTTTTTAGTGTTAAAGGTTTTGGTCTGCCGTTTACAACAAGGGTGTTAAAAAGAACATCCTATTGGACGGTTCTAGGCGCAAATTGTATTTTAATAATTTTTGTTGTATTTCAGATTTATAATTTGTTGTCGTTTAAATCAAACCTCCCAATAAGCAGCGCGACCGTTGCGCAAGCCTCTGAGATACCGGGTGTCCTTTCAATAAACTTGCAGTTTGAAAATGTTCAAGGGCATGAGGTTCCTTACCCGACCATAGATGTACGGTTTGAGGATCAGAGTGGAGAAGAGATAGCTCAAAATTACTTTTACCCTAGAGATTATCTGGAGGCCGATCGTAATATTCGGGGTATTGCTGGAAATCAAAGAGTTTTTCTTCAACTTGATGTACTAGATCCAGGTGCTGTGGCTTATTCCTATACTTTGGGTTTGCAATAAAACAATAAACTTGCTTATAAGGTAAGATTAACCAATTAAATTACCTATTGAAAAACGTGCTTTCTATCGGACCCTACAAAATTCGTAATCGAGTGATTCTCGCGCCTATGGCTGGATTAACAGATAGTCCTTTTCGGGCGTTAGCCTGGAAGTATGGAGTTGGGCATGTGGTTTCTGAGATGATTAGTGCTCGAGAAGATCTTTGGGAGACGCAAAAATCTAGACAACGTCGTGCAGCCGACCCAGAAGTTTTTCCTAGAGCAATACAAATTGCTGGTGGGGATCCGGAGTCGATCAGGCATAGTGCTCAGAGGTGCGCAGCAATAGGTGCGGATATAGTTGACTTAAATTTTGGGTGTCCTGCTAAAAAGGTTTGCAGAAAGTTTGTAGGTTCGTATTTGTTGAAGAATCCTGTCTTAGTAGAGTCTATTGCCCGTTCGGCGGTTGCGGCGATTGATTTGCCGGTTACGGCAAAAATAAGAACAGGTTGGTCTAAAAATAGTCGTAATGGTGTCGAGATCGCTCTTCGTCTCCAGGATGCCGGGATATCAGCGTTAGCTGTGCATGGTCGAACCAGGGAATGCCGTTTTGTCGGAGAAGTGGAATATGACACCATTTCTGAAATTAAAGAAGCTATTGAAATCCCTGTATTCGCAAATGGTGATATTGATTCGCTACATCAAGCTCAATATGTTTTTAGAAAAACCCAATGTGATGGTGTGATGATTGGAAGAGGGGCCCTTGGACAGCCATGGTTTCTCGGTGATCTTGCAAGAGGTAAGGTGGTGGAGAGGGGCGTAGTTGAACGCCTTGGGATATTAATGGAGCATGTTATTTCCATACAACAGTTCTATGGAATCAGAGGTGTTAGAATAGCGCGGAAGCACGTTAGCTGGTATTTCGAACGTTTCGTATCAGATTTTGAACATGGAACAATAAAAAAGCTTAGCGTTTGGCAAAGGAGAATGAAGGTATTCAATTCTTTAAATTCGCCTGGACAACAGATCGGATATCTACAGTATTTAAGTCTTAGAACGAAGGACTCTAAATTTCAAGATAATATATTAAGGCAATAACATATGGGGCAAATTGTGAATAGGGCGCTTATAAGCGTATCTAATAAAGAAGGACTTGTTGAATTTGCAGAAAGACTCGCGAGTTTGGACATTGAAATTCTGTCCACAGGTGGTACCTATAAGCTTTTAAATGATGCTGGCATTGAGGCCACGCAAGTTTCTGAATATACGGGGTTTCCAGAAATCATGGCAGGCAGAGTAAAGACCCTACATCCCAGTGTTCATGGTGGCATTTTAGCTAGGAGAGGCCTAGATGAGGGTATTATGGATGAGCACAGTATTCGGCCGATAGATTTGGTTGTGGTTAATCTGTATCCGTTTGAGGAGACGATTACTGGAGAAGCCTGCACGATGGATTTGGCAATAGAAAATATAGATATAGGCGGGCCTGCAATGATTAGATCAGCCGCTAAAAACCACAAAGATGTTTGGGTAGTTTGCGATCCAGGGGATTATGATTCTGTGTTCCAAGGATTGTCAGCAGCTGAAGATCAGCTTGCTTTTAGACAAACTTTAGCTGCAAAGGCATTTGCTCACACTGCTAGATACGATACTAGTATTTCTAATTACCTTGATGAGGATGATTTTCCAGAAACACTTAACCTTACATTTAAGAAATTCCAAGAAATGAGGTATGGCGAAAATCCTCATCAGCGTGCCGCCTTTTATCGCGAGCATCAAATTCGACCCGGGACAGTGTCGAATTTTCAACAGATCCAAGGCAAAGAACTTTCTTTCAATAATATGGCTGATACTGATGCGGCTCTTGAATGTGTGAAGGCTTTCGAAGATCCAACCTGCGTTATTGTTAAGCATGGGAACCCATGCGGTGTCGCAACATCAAAGAGTCTAGAGGAAGCTTATCAGAGAGCTTTCTCCACTGATCCGACCTCCGCCTTTGGCGGAATTCTTGCCTTCAATAGAGGTGTAGATTCTAAAACTTTAAGATGTATTGTGAATCAGCAGTTCGCAGAGGTAGTGGTTGCTCCCGAGTTTGACGATGAGGCTTTAGAGATTGCTAAATCTAAGAAAAACCTTCGAGTCCTTCGTACTAGTAGTCTTGATCGTAGTTTGGGTGGGATGGATTTGAAAAAGGTAGCTGGTGGTTTGCTATTGCAGACTGCGGATGATACTTCATTTGGTAATAATGATTTAAAGGTTGTAAGTGAGCGGGCACCGAGTGATCAGGAGTTAGCTGATATGGAATTTGCTTGGGTAGTGGCCTGGCACGTCAAATCTAATGCTATTGTTTATGCAAAGCACCGAAGTACTATTGGAGTAGGTGCAGGTCAGATGAGTCGTGTGGTTTCAGCGAAGATTGGGATTTTAAAGGCTGAGGAAGAGGGTCTCTCTGTCAACGGATCAGTAATGGCGTCTGACGCCTTTTTCCCTTTTCGTGATAGTGTCGATGCAGCAGCGAACGCAGGGGTATCCGCAATTATCCAACCTGGGGGATCAGTCAGAGATCAAGAGGTGATTGAAGCAGCTAACGACCATAACTTAGCTATGGTTTTTACTGGGACACGCCATTTTAGGCATTAAATTTGCTGCGAGGAAATGAATGAAATTATTAGTGGTTGGAGGAGGTGGCAGGGAGCATGCACTTGCTTGGAAACTTGCTCAAAGCCCAAAGACAGAGACGGTATTTGTTGCACCAGGTAATGCGGGTACAGCGAAAGAGTCCAAGTGTATAAATGTGAATATAGGTGCCGACTCTATAGAAGAGCTGGCTAAGTTTGCGTCAGTTGAGAATGTGGATCTAACAGTCATAGGCCCGGAGGGACCGCTTGTAGCTGGTATCAGTGATTATTTCTCTAATCTAGGGTTAAAGGTATTTGGTCCGACTCAATCGGCTGCGCAATTGGAGGGCTCAAAATCCTTTAGTAAAGATTTTTTGTCACGACATCGAATACCTACTGCTAGTTATGGCACTTTTACGGATTTCAATTTAGCCAAGGAATATGTGGAACAAATAGGAGTTCCAATAGTGATAAAGGCAGATGGTCTGGCGGCAGGTAAGGGAGTGGTTGTTGCAAAAAGCTTAGAAGAAGCTTTTGAGGCTCTAGAGGCGATGCTGAATCAAGGAGCTTTTGAAAGTGCAGGCAGGAAAGTAGTTATAGAAGAGTTCCTTGATGGTGAAGAGGCAAGCTTTATTTGTGTATGTGATGGGTCTATAGCTATCCCCTTTGCTAGCTCGCAGGATCATAAAGCGCGAGATGAAGGTGATCGAGGTCCTAATACTGGTGGAATGGGGGCTTATTCTCCTGCGCCCGTGGTATCAGAATCAGTGCATAAGAGGGTAATGGAGGAGGTAATTTTACCAACAATGCGGGGAATGGCAGCAGAAGGTAACCCTTATACGGGATTTTTGTATGCGGGGCTTATGATTATGCCTGATGGTACCCCTAAGGTTATAGAGTTTAACTGCCGTTTTGGTGATCCTGAAGCTCAACCAATTATGATGAGGTTGGAATCTGATCTGGTGGAGGTCTGCGAAGCGTCTCTATCTGGTCGTCTTCCTTCAATAAAATTAGCTTGGGACTCGCGTTCAGCTTTAGGAGTTGTGATGGCAGCAGGAGGTTATCCTGGGAATTACAATAAAGGAGACGTCATATCTGGACTCTCTGAAGATAATGCGGTTGGATCTAAGACGTTCCATGCAGGTACTCTTATGAGAAGCAATGATGTTGTTACAAACGGAGGTAGAGTACTTTGTGTCGTGGCTCTTGGCCAAGATATAGGTGTTGCTAGGAATCTTGCCTATGAGGTGGTTAGTGGCATAAGTTGGGAGAATGAGTACCATCGGAGCGATATTGGACATCGTGCTCTTTAGATTGGATAGGAGTTTTGAAACAACTTTTTCTGCCAAGTTGCTTGCTAGTTTTTTGAGAGTTAGAGTGGGTCTTAACGATCATGAGGCTGGAAAATGAATTCCGATTGTCTTTTTTGTAAAATAGCAAATGGCGGCATGGAAACCACTTTTTTATATGAGGATGAAAACTTGGTTGCGTTCCAGGATATAAGTCCCCAGGCTCCTGTGCACATACTTTTGATTCCCAAGAAACATATAGCTACGGTTAATGATCTTACGGATGATGATAGTTATTTACTGGCCAGCCTTTTGCTGCGTGCTAGAGATTTAGCCTCAGAACATGGTATAGCAGAATCAGGTTACAGATTGCTTTTCAATTGCAATAGGGAGGGCGGTCAGACCGTTTATCATTTGCATATGCACCTTTTGGGTGGGCGTCAATTGGGAGCTTTAGGTTAGTCATGGTGAAGACAGATAGAAGAAATAGCCCATCAGATAATATCATTGAACAAGTGGACATTAGCCTACGAAGTATCTTTGGAATTATCTCTGGGCAAAGGGGAAGCCCAGCAAGAGGTATAGAGCAACCAATTTTATCAGAGGAAAACCGAGCGCATTCTGCGGGCTTAATGCGGGTTAATCAGACAGGTGAAATTTGTGCTCAAGGGTTATATCAAGGACAAGCGTTGGTTGCTCGGGATTCAGATTGTAGAAATCGATTATTGGATGCCGCCCATGAGGAGATCGATCATTTAGTTTGGTGCAACGAGCGTTTAAACGAACTTGATAGCAAGCCTAGTATTTTGAATCCTTTTTTTTATTTAGCTTCTCTTTCTATTGGTGTTGGTACAGGCATGTTAGGTGATCGGATTAGTTTGGGTTTCGTAGAAGCTACTGAACATCAGGTCTGCGAACATCTAGCTGAACACATGGCTGATTTGCCTCCAGAAGATGAAAAAAGTAGAGTCGTTTTAGAAAAAATGCATCAAGAAGAAGCGGAGCATGGGGCGAATGCATTGAGGGTCGGTGGAGTTGAATTTCCTCGATGGGTTAAGGGCTTTATGAGGACTGTTTCTCGCTTAATGACAGAATTAACTTATAAATTCTAAGTCATTACTACATGTTTGAAATTGGTGGGTGATAAAGTATTTGGATCACAGTCCCATCTGGATCTTCACAATAGAGAGACTTTGCTCCATCACGGTGTGTTTTAGGGCTTTGCAATAGTGTTACTCCGCAGGCTATCAGGTGGTCGTACCACTTATCGATTTCATTTGGGTGATCTACGAAGAAACCGACGTGGTCTAGACGATCGATATCAGACGGAGTTTGTTCTTTGATTCTATGGAGGGCCAAATTGTCGTTGCCCGATGTTAAGTAGTAATTATCTGGATCAGGTTGCCATTCAATTTTCATGCCGATGATATCGGTATAGAACTTGACGGTTTCTTCAAGATTTTGGCATCTGATAGCCACATGACGCATGCCGGTATGTGAAGGTTTTTCAGACAATTATTTGTCCTCCTTCTCTAGGTCAATGATTTCGTGTGAATGATCTATTTTAACACCTCCCCGTTCGAGCATTATTGATGCTGAACAGTATTTCTTAGCAGATAGTGAAACAGCTCTAGCGACCTTCTTGGGGTCTAATTTCCTCCCTTCAATAGTGCAGTGTATGTGAATGTGTTCGAATACGTGAGGGATTTGGTCTGAGCGCGTTGCTGTAAGATTGGTAGTACATTTTTCTATTAGCTGTCTAGACTTTTTTAGAATATTTACTATATCAAAAGAGGTACATCCTCCTAGACCCATTAGAATGAGTTCCATCGGGCGCGGCCCTCGGTTTTCTCCGCCAGCCTCTGGCGGGCCATCAATAACTAATTCATGAGCAGAATCTGCAACCACTTCAAAAGCAGCCTTTTCAATCCATCGCACTTCGGCTTTCATGATTAAGAACCTCGAGAATCATTTTTTTGAAATAGTGCAGCCTCATCCAAAAGGTCCCTAAGTGTTTCCCCTGGATTTGCTGCTCTCATAAACATTTCCCCAATTAAGAAAGCGTGTATGTTATTTGCTAGCATAGTTTCAATGTCTTTTGCCATACTGATACCGCTTTCAGTGACTACTGTTGTGTCATCAGGGATGTATCGCACTAGGTCTAAAGTAGTATTAAGTGTGGTTTCGAATGTTTTTAGGTTTCTATTGTTTATTCCTAACAGAGGAGGCTTGAGGGTCAGTGCTCTATCCATCTCATTTTTATTATGTATTTCTATCAGTACATCTAAACCCAGATCAGTAGCCAGGCTATTGAGATCTGCTAGTCTATTTTGTTCTAGTATTGCAGCGATAAGCAGCACGCAGTCAGCCCCGACAGCTCGAGCTTCGAATAGCTGATATTCGTCCAAAATAAAATCTTTTCTTAAGACGGGCAGATCTGAGGACGCCTTCGCTAATTTGAGGTCATTATTATGCCCCAAGAAATACTTTTGATCAGTCAGAACAGATAGACAGCAAGCCCCGGCTTTTTTGTAGGCGTATGCGATTTCATCTGGTTTGAATTTCTCCTTGATTATACCTTTGCTAGGGGATGCTTTTTTGATTTCGGCTATTATGGCTACTCCCTGAGCTTCTACTTTTGTTTTTAGAGCTTTTACGAATCCTCGTGGAGGCTCTGTCTGTTCAGCTAAGTCAACGAGAGCGCTTTGCGAGACAGCTTTCTTTTGAGAAGAAATCTCAGTCCGTTTATGCGCGACAATATCGTCGAGGATTGTATTAGTATTCACGGTTGTGTCATCAGTTGCGTTATTCGGATCAGTTCATTGAACTTTTCATAGGCTAGACCAGAGGCAATTGCATCTTGTGCCATCAAAACACCATTATTTAGATTTGTGGCCACGCCTGCTGCGTAGATGGCCGCACCAGCGTTTAGACTAACAATGTCGGCAGCAGCACTGTCGGGTTGGGTTAGGGATTGTTTTACAAGATCTAGGCTTGTTTTTGGAGAATTTGCCGTTAGCTGCTTGTGGTTTTTGAATGAAATTCCAAAATCTGTTGGGCTAATTTCGTAGTCATTTATTAAACCATCTTTCAGTTCTACAATTGTTGTCGGTTTTTCCAAACTAATTTCATCGAGACCTTCGCTGTGTACGATCAGTACATGGCTAGATCCTAAGAGTTTCGATACTTCAGCAATTTTTTTCTGCCAAGTTGAGTCGAATATTCCTATTACCTGGTTTCTAGCCGATGCTGGATTTGTTAGGGGCCCCAAAACATTCATTATTGTGCGGGAACCGATTTCCGTTCGAATTGGGGCAGCGTATTTCATTGCGTTGTGATGCAGTTGCGCGAAAATAAATCCTATTCCCACCTGCTGGATACAGTTGGCGATTTGGTTAGGGGTAAGATTTATGTCTACTCCAGCCGATTCTAATAGATCAGCACTACCGCTATTACTCGACATTTTTCTGTTTCCATGTTTTGCGACGTAAGCCCCCGCGGCGGCAGCTACAAACGCTGAAGAGGTTGAAATATTGAAAAGTTTCTTTCCACTTCCTCCAGTACCGCAGGTATCGACTAAATTTGGAATTTTTGTATCAACCTTGACCGCTAGTGAGCGCATAGCCTGAGCTGCACCCGCTATTTCCTCTGAAGTCTCTGTTTTCACTCGCAGTGCAGCTAATAATGCTCCGATTTGGGCTGCAGTAGCAGATCCAGACATTACGTCGAGGAAAGTTTTCCTTGCTTGTTCTTGTGTAAGATGATCTCCCCTAAGTAGGATAGCTAAGGCTTCCTTTATCGTCATTTCGGGTCACCTTTTCGGATGAAGTTGTTTAGCAGTGCATGGCCATCTGGGGTTTTTATTGATTCAGGATGAAACTGTACTCCCTCTATTGGGTAGCACTTGTGACGTATTCCCATGATTTCGTGGTTGCCCCCAATTTCCTCAGTCCAAGCTGTTATTTCCAGACAGTCTGGCAAGGAGTCTTTTTCGATTACCAACGAATGGTAGCGGGTAGCTTGAAATGGATTTGGTAGATCTGTAAATACCCCGGTTGATTTGTGGTAGATCATTGATGTTTTGCCATGCATGACTTTTTGCGCGGCAATAATCGTTCCTCCCATTGCCTGGCCAATGCTTTGATGGCCTAAGCAGATCCCAAGAATTGGGATCTCTGCGCCAAGCTCTTTCACGATATCCATTGATATACCCGCTTCATTTGGAGTGCAGGGACCAGGAGAAATAACGATTTTGGTTGGCTTGAGGCTTTTAACATCGTTTACTGTAATATCGTCATTACGATATACCTCTACTTCAGCTCCTAGCTCGCCAAGGTACTGAACGACGTTATATGTAAATGAATCGTAATTATCGATCATCAAAATCATAGGTAAGAAATCTTTTGGTTAGTAGAATGCATCTTCTTTACTAAGGGTTATTATACGAACGAGTATGTTTCATCCAATGCTATTTATTTCAGTTTATAATGGCTTCCATCTTTCGGGTAGTTTAACTTGATTAGCTTAAAACCTTTAATCGAAGATGAAATATATTGTACCTAAATACATACTGCTTGTGGCTGCAGTCATTGTTATTTCAGCTGAGGGGAATGCTTTAGCCGAAGAAGATAGACCTGATGGCACATCTCCTTCTGGTGATACTGTGGATGCGGGAGAAGCTATTGAGGACATAGAAACAATTTTAACCGAACCCTTATCTAAGGAAGCATACGTAAAGTCAGAGCGATGTGTTTCCAAGTTTAAATTTTCATCTGTTGAGATCATTGATAAACAACATATTTTATTTTATGGCCGAAGAGGAAAAACCTGGCTTAATAAAATGCGTCAGCCATGTATTGGACTTAGCAGACATGATATTCCCCAGTTTGATTACCGAATAGTTAATAAGTTGTGCAGTTTGGATAGTTTTACTGGAGTGATTCTTGGGTTTTCCGGTGCTCGCAGGTCGAGCGCGACATGTGTTTTGGGTGAATTTCATCCGGTTTCTAGAGAGCAGGTTATCTTGATTAAAGAAAGTATTCGCAGAAAGGCCAGGCGCAGAAACTGAACGACGTTGAAAGCTTATTCGGTTTCTTGATCGAATCTGTCAGCTCTTGCTACTGCCTGAAAAATGGCTCTAGCTTTATTCATCGATTCCTTCCATTCGAGGTGCGGTATAGAGTCAGCTACTATTCCGCCTCCAGCCTGAATGTACAATGTTCCATCTTTTATTACCGCAGTTCTTATGGCGATAGCTGTGTCCATATTTCCATTCCATGAGAGGTAACCTACGGCACCCCCGTAAATACCCCTTTTTTCTGGCTCTAATTCGTCAATAATTTCCATCGCTCTGATTTTCGGTGCTCCGGATAATGTTCCAACAGGTAGAGTGGCTCTCAGTACATCTAAGGCTGTTTTCCTCTTATCAAGTTTTCCCACTACATTACTAGATATATGCATTACATGTGAGTACCGTTCTATAGTGAACTGATCCGTCACTCTTACGGATCCAATTTCTGAGACTCTGCCTAGGTCATTTCGTCCAAGGTCAATGAGCATAAGATGCTCAGCTAACTCCTTCGGATCCGAGAGCAACTCCTTTTCTAGTGCTTGGTCTTCATCTTCGTCATGGCCACGTCTTCTGGTACCAGCAAGTGGCCGATTTATAACTTGCCCGTCTTCTACTCGAGCCAGAATCTCGGGGGACGAACTTACTATTTGAAAATCACCGCAGTCCATGAAATACATATAAGGAGAAGGGTTCAGCTCTCGTAGTGCTTTATATAAGTTTATTGGTTCAGATGAGAATGGAATCGACATTCTTTGCGATAGAACCACCTGCATGACGTCACCTGCCTGAATGTATTCATCAATGCGTGATACAGAATCCATAAACCTTGTTTTGCCAAAGGAGGAGACGAAATCGTCTTCGGTTATTGGCGAGGAATCTCGTTGACTGATAACCGATCGTTTTGGTTTTTGAAGATTCTCGGCAAGCGCGGCAAGCTTTTCATTTGTCTTCTCATAGGCGTCGGGTTCGTTAGGGTCTGCTAGGCTAATTAGTTGTATGCTGCCTTTAAGATTATCAAAGATAACCACATTTTCTGACACCATTAACATTATGTCAGGGGTGTGCAGTGTATCGGGTGGGGAACTATTTTTAAGTCGCTTCTCGACGAATCTGACGGTATCGTAACTAAAGTACCCTACTAATCCGCCGATAAATCTTGGCAGAGTGGGATTTATCGCTACTTTAAATCGGCTTTGAAAAGCTTCTATAAAAGCGAGAGGATCTGCAGTTCTAATTGACTCTTTAGGCACTCCATTTGTTTCCACAGTAATTAGTTCACCGAATGCTTTAATTACTGTTTTGCAGGCAAGCCCGATGATAGAGTAACGACTCCATGTATCCCCGCCTTGAGCTGACTCCAGCAAGAAGGAGTGAGGGCCTCCCGCGAGTTTCAGATAGGTAGATAGAGGTGTTTCTAGATCAGCAGACGTTTCATGGATCAAAGGAATCCGGTTGTACCCTTGCGCTGCTAGCTCAGAAAATATTTTTTTGTTCATACTGTTATCTTGCTGCATTTACGCGACTCTACTGTTAATAGTTAGAGCTATGCAATGGTGATTGGTTTGTAAATTACTAAATATATTATTTATAGCAACTCGTCCATTGAACAAATAACGTGATCTCCACCTAATTTGTTTGGTTCTATCCCTTGATTATAGCCGTAACTGACGCAGACTATGGGGCAGCCTGCGGCCCGCGCGCATTTTACATCGGGATCTGAGTCACCTACGAACAAGGCATCTTTTGGTTTTACTTCAAGGTGCTGGCAGGCGAGAATAGCAGCGTCCGGGAAAGGCTTAGCTCTGGGAGCAGTGTTGCCGCATACCACTACATCGAAATAATCTTTCAGATCCAGCTGATATAACAGCTTCTCGGTCAGATGTGAAAGTTTGTTTGTTACCACAGCTAATTTAGCTCCGTTCTTCCTAAGAGTTCTTAAGGTAGTTTCTACAGTTGGGTATGCCTTGCTTTCTTTTGCTAAGTTTTCTTCGTAATAATTTAGAAACAACTTCAGTAATATTTCAGTATCTTGGTCATCACGATGTTGATATTTAAGTGCTTTCTCAATTAGCGTTCTGGCCCCATGACCTACCCATTTCCTGGTGAGCGATTGGTCTACGATTTGCAAGTTAGAAGTTTCTAAAGAATGGTTAAGGGCAGATTCAATGTCTGGAGCGGTATGCACCAAGGTGCCGTCGAGGTCAAAAAGGTAAGCTTGATATTGCTTGAATTTTTTAATCGAGGGCCTCACGCATTTTTGCTATCGCAGATCTATAATCTTTAGAAGAGAATATTGCCGAGCCGGCAACGAAAGTATTTGCTCCCGCATCTGATGCTTTTCTAATCGTATTTGTATTTATGCCCCCGTCTACTTCCAGACGAATTTCGTGACCAGAGCTATTAATAATTTCAGCTGCATCGGCGATCTTATTGAGGCTTGAATCAATGAACGATTGGCCGCCGAATCCCGGGTTTACTGACATGATCAGTACGAGATCAACCAGGTCGATTACTTCAGCTAGAAGATAAAGTGGTGTCGTGGGATTGAACACTATTCCCGGTTTTGCTCCTCCTTCTCGGATTAAGTTAAGTGTTCTGTGAAGATGTTCCGTACTTTCTGGGTGCACACTTATAATATCTGCCCCAGCGTTAATAAAATCAGGAATGATTCGACCAACCGGTTTTACCATTAGATGTACATCCATAGTTGCTTCAATCCCTGATTTTCGAAGAGAATCCAGGACTAAGGGACCTATAGTAAGATTTGGAACATAGTGGTTGTCCATTACGTCAAAATGGATGATATCAGCCCCAGCCTCGAGCACGGCGGTAACTTCTTCACCTAATTGCGAGAAGTCAGCAGAGAGTATTGAAGGTGCTATCCAATTTTCCATTTATCTTATCTTATCCTTTTTCTCACTTAATGAGTATGCGGTCTCAAACAAAAGATTATTACTTAGTAGGTTTATATCACTGGGTTATGAGTCTTTATTTCTATTTAATTTTAAATATTCATTTATTGATCCGATGTCGGTCCATTGACCTGCCCATACTTGCCCGGAAACCTGTTTATTATGTACTGCTTCGAAAAGAGGCTCTCGCAGAGAGAACTTCTTTTTGGGGAATTTTGCTAATAAACGCGGGTCCAAAACAGCTATCCCAGAATAAATGTAATCATTACCTCGTGAAGTTATTTTTCCATCTGCAAACGTGAAATCTCCTTTTCCGATCTGTTGCGGTTTAGGTGTAAGTACCAGGTGAGCATTAGTCAATGGAGGTAGTTTTTTAGGAAGATTTTGGAAAGGAAAGTCAGTATAAATATCCCCATTTAGCACTATAAATGGCTCGTTCCCGAGTAACGGTAAGGCATTAATAATGCCCCCCCCAGTTTCAAGAAGCTCTTTTTCGTAGCTATATCTGATACTAACTCCGAATCTGCGGCCGTCTCCACAATAGTTCTTTATTTGCGCTGCCAAATGGTGCAAGTTTATTACGATTTCTCGAACCCCAGCACGTTTTAGCCATTGCAATTGGTACGACAGCAAAGGTTTATTGTTAACTGGCAAGAGGGGTTTGGGTGTGGTTTCTGTTAATGGCCTTAATCGTTTTCCATGGCCAGCTGCAAGAATGATTGCTTTCATCTAATTCTTCCCAGCTTTTCAGTTGAGGCGATTTTCCAATCCTTCAAAGAATCGACCATCGGATACATAGCGGGGTGCTTTTTACATACATCTAAAGTATGTTCGATAACTCCATCGATATATTTCATATGGCTAGATTTGCCGTCGCGAAGGTATAGGCGAGCAAAAATACCAATGGCTTTTAGTTGCCGTTGAATCGCAGTAAGGTCAAATTGGGTTTTGAACTTCTTTTCTTCGAAAGTAAAAACACTTGCTTTTTTATAGAGAGCTATCCCTTCATCGATTTCGGCATCACTAAATCGGTGATAACAATCTCGAAGTAGGGAAGCAAGGTCATATGTGACCGGCCCAATAACTGCATCTTGAAAATCTACTATACCGATTGATTGCTCTGAAAATAGTATGTTTCTGCAGTGATAGTCTCTATGAACACAACATTGCTGCTGTGAAGTACCATTTTCAATTAAGGTATTGAACGGTTCAGTAAATACCCTCTGTGGAAATACTCCACCGAGCCATTTTTCCACAAACCATTGTTTGAAAATAACCAATTCATCCTTAAAACGCTCGGTGCTGTATGGTTGTATTTTACTGTTATTGACTTGTTGTATTTTTATGAGAGTCTCAATAGCCATTTTTAAACCCAGGCCTTGGGCTGGAGTGCCATATACGTTATCTAAGTGTTTCGAGCCAAGATCAGTTATTAGATACCAACCTTTTTCTTTGTCGGATGAAATTATTTTAGGCACAGAAATTTGGTGCTCTAAAAATATTTCCGAATACTGTTCAAAACGATCGTTATTTTCTAATTTCGGAGGAGATATCATTACGATATAGCTCCCGCTATTTTTAGGGGGCTGTATCCGATAAAATTTTCTGTGGCTAGCTTCTGCAACTAGAGGCAGCACCTCGAACTCGTCGGTCTTAGTAATGGAGTTCAGAGCTTTCTTTAGCCATATTCTTTGTGGGTTGATCAGCGTATTACTTTCAGTATCAGATAGCATATTATTTCTTTTCAGCTCTATTCTGCTTTAGGAACGTTATTCGTAGCTCAGTAATGTGTATTATCCACATTGTGTTCAAGAGTATGTATTTAATACTAATTGGTCTTGCGGCTCTAATACTAGATATTGGAGTATTGTCTGCTGGGCCTGGGAAACAGCTCGATGCCCCGGCGGAAAAATACTGGAGTAGTCAAAGGCCACCCTCCGGACTTTCTAATAGAGGATCTATCGGTTTTTGTGATGGAAGATATTTGCGACCTGCTTTCGTTACTAATTCTAAGAAACACTCCAATAATCTGCCTATCTCCAGTATGTCTGAAACAGCAGAATACCTTCTGGATGGCAGGTTACTGCTTCAAGGAAAAGTAAAATTGAGACAGGGCCAGCGACAAATGAATGCCGATATTGCAACTCTTAATACCGACACAATGGACTCGACTCTTACAGGCAATGTATTTTTTGAAGAACCCTTTCTGGCGATATCTGCTGATGATGCTGAAATTAATACCCGTGAAGATACGGTTTCAAGTCCAGAGGTAAAGTTCTTTCTATTTGGGCCTCAGATAAGAGGCAAGGGACAAAACTTTTGGCGTGACGAAAATGGCTTAATAAATCTTAATCGTGGCAGTTTTACCCGCTGTGAGCCAGGTAACCGCAGTTGGTGGATAGAGGCTAGTGAGGTGGCTGTCAGAGAGGGGGAAGTTTTCGGTACGGCTAAGAATGCGCTTATGAAAGTAAAAGGAGTACCCATTTTTTATACTCCTTACATTAAATTTCCTGTCACAAGTGACAGGCAGTCTGGGTTTCTTTTTCCAACTTTCGGTTATTCTGGTGAGGATGGTATGGAACTCCAAATCCCTTATTATTTAAATTTGGCACCCAATTATGATGCCATTGTTTCGCCTCGCTATGTAAGTAGGCGTGGGATTGGAGTGGACATGAAGTTCCGTCATCTATCCAAACGGCAAGCCACATCATTAAGCATGTCAGCTTTGCCAGATGATAAGTTATATGATGGAAGGTATAAAAAGGAGGATTTTTATTCGCTAGTCGATGAGGGGACGGTGAGCCCAGCGGAGTTTGATACGGCTAATAGATGGGCATTAGGTTTACGGCATCGTGGACAATACGGTAATTTTACAACTTTAGTTGACTATGCGGCTGTTAGTGACCCTGATTATTTTCGGGATTTTGGAGCCGGGCTTCAGGTTACTGATCGTGACTTACAGAGTTCTAGAAGAATTGATCTGGAGCGTAGGGGAGAAATCCAGTATCGAAGCGGCAACTTATTTGCACGGCTGTGGATGCAACGATTCCAGCGATTAGACGATTATCCAATTTCGCCATATCAACGATTACCGGAAATTGAAATAAGGTATGGTGGGCGTTTTGCTTCAAAAATTGAGTATAACTTAGGCATGGAGTGGGTGTCTTTTACAAGAGATAACAGCGGTTTAACTGGGATGAATGCTATTGTTGGTAATCGCTTCCACTTAGAACCCAGAATTCGTTTACCGTTCAATTGGACATGGGGATTTTTTAACGTCGGCGGAGGTTTTAGATATACCAAATATTCTCTAGAAAGCGTTACAGTGAACTCGAAGGACAATCCGGATCGCTCTATTGGTTTTGGTAGTGCTGAAGCAGGTTTATATTTTGACAAAGAATTCCGACTATTTGGTAACGATTTAGTTAATACTTTGGAACCCAGGGTCTATTATCTGTATCAGCAATATGCTAACCAAGAAGACTTGCCTCGCTTTGATGTTAGTGAGTTTTCTTTTCGGTATGACCAGCTCTTTAGAGACAATCGTTTTACTGGTTTGGATAGAATAGGCGATGCCAATCAGATCGGACTTGGTCTTACTACGAGGTTTATTGATGCGAAAACTGGTCGAGAACACTTGCGAGCAAGCCTCGGTCAGATAAGATATTTCCGGGATAGAAAGGTAGTTATCTATGGAAACCCAAAGGATGAGCACTCGGATGAAGTATCGGCATTGGCTGGTGAGTTAACTTGGAATATTAGTCGACAGCTCCGCGCTAGAGGATCGATCGTTTGGGATACAAGTGATGGACGTATGGAGGAAGCATTTGGTGAGATCCGTTATCGTGGAGACAATCGGCATATTATTAGTATTGGGTATCGATTAGCGAAAAAACACAGTATTAATCAGCCAGATTTATCCCTATATTGGCCTCTAACCCGAAAACTTTCCTTAATAGGTAGATGGAATTACGATTTTAAAAGTAAGCGCACTGTTGAGGCTCTTGCCGGGGTCGAATTTAACAATTGTTGCTGGCAACTTCGGTTAGTCGGACGACATTTTCTTGATGCACCTCATGCACGATTTTATGAGGATATTGAGGCGGATAAAGGAATATTTTTACAGTTTGTTTTTAAAGGATTAGCAGGGTTTGGTAATAGGGTAGAAACGTTGATGAGACATGGCGTAAGGGGTTATAACCCGGAGATGAACAATGAGATCTAAGCGGATACTAAGTATTTTATTTTTTTTGTTCCTTTATTTTGGGAAAACTTTGGATAGCGTTGCTGCTAATGGTTACCAAGAATTAGACTCTATTATCGCGGTAGTGGAGGACGATGTTGTGCTAGCCTCCGAAATGCTAGAGCGGTTAGAACGCATTCGAAACCAGTTTCAGGCAAATAATGCGAACCTTCCCCCGAACGATATTTTAGTTAGCCAGCTTATGGAGCGACTCATTATTGAAAGTCTACAGCTGCAGGAAGCGGCTCGAAGGGGGATAGACGTAGGCGATGAACGGCTGACTCAAGCTGTTGGCTCTTATGCAGAGCAAGCTAATATGAATATCGAACAGTTCAGTGATGCTTTAACTGCCGATGGCTACAGCTATGCACAATTTAGGGAGCAGATCCGCCAAGAAATGATTATTTCTGGTTTACAAAGGAATGTCGTAAATAGGCGAATTACAATTACCGATCAAGACATTTCTGATCTACTGAATTCCCCATACTATCAGCAGCTCTTATCAGATGAGTTTCGAGTTGGGCATATATTGCTTGCTGTTGATAGTTCAGCAACAGAGGCTGCTTTAGTTGAGATTGAAAAAAGTGCTCAAGAAATAGTGAAAGAATTAAAAAATGGTTCAGATTTTTCGCAAATGGCGGTGGCTAAATCAGCAGGCGCCAAAGCATTAGAGGGAGGGGATTTAGGTTGGCGAAGAGCTGGAGAATTACCGAGTCTCTTTGCAGAAATAGTTCTTGAGATGGAGCCTGGTGATGTTGCGGAACCCATCAGGAGTGCTAGCGGCGTTCATGTCATAAAGTTGCTGGAACAGAGGGGTGCTGGTATGCAGAAAGAAATTCAGACATCTCTCAGACATATTTTGGTTCAACCCTCTGAGATTCGTGATGAAAACGAGACCAAGAAGTTGATAGATATAATTTATAATGACTTAACTGATGGAGCTGACTTCGCTGAGCTGGCTAAAACCCACTCTGAAGATCCCGGGACTGCTTTAAAGGGGGGTGATCTCGGTTGGACTGCTGGTCAGGAATTTGTGCCAGCTTTTCGGCAGGCTATGCAAGAGTCTGATATTGGTGAAATTTCAGAACCATTTCGGTCGCAGTACGGTTGGCATGTTCTGGAGGTTATGGATCGCCGTGAGGCCGATTTAAGTGAGGCAACAAGACGAAATATGGCTATGCGCATAGTCCATCAACGTCGTTTTGAAGAAAAGTTGCAAGAGTGGCTTAAGGAATTGCGGGAAGAGGCATTTGTTGAGGTAAGGTTATAGTGAGCTTATTACAGTGGCTCCTCTAGCAGTAACACTTGGCGAGCCAGCTGGCATTGGGCCTGATCTGATCCTTAGTATGGCTCAGAGTTCGAGGAACGTTCCATGGGTTGTGGTTGGAAGTAAAGCCCTGCTTCTTGAACGAGCCAGGTTACTAGGGCTAAATCTTAGGGTGGATTCTCAGGTGGAACGGCCGTCTATGCTGGCCGGTGAATTGACTGTCGAGGACGTAGGGCTTTATGGAAGTGTTATTCCTGGAGAGTTAGATAAACAGAACTCCAGATATGTTTTGGAGGCACTCCGTATTGCTTCCGAAGGATGTTTATCTGGAATCTATAGAGGTTTGGTAACCGGTCCCATACAAAAGTCAGTCATAAATGCAGCTGGTTATCCGTTTACCGGTCATACTGAATTTTTAAAGGAGGCCTTTGGTGTCGAAGACGTGGTGATGCTTTTAGTAGCAGATTCATTACGCGTGGCTATTGCAACTACTCATATGCCCTTATCTGAAGTTGCAAATTCGATTTCTACTGTTCTAATTCATAGTCAGATCTCTATTTTACTTGAAGGATTAGTCGACTTGTTCAATGTTCAAGAACCCAAGCTACTTGTGGCAGGCTTGAATCCGCATGCTGGTGAGTCAGGGCATTTGGGGTCCGAGGAGATTGAAGTTATCAATCCTGTTTGTGATGGATTTAGGAAGGCAGGTTATGATGTAGTAGGTCCGATGCCTGCAGATTCCCTTTTTACCAAGCAGTGGCTATCGAAGGCTGATGCAGTTTTAGCTATGTATCATGATCAGGGATTACCAGTTTTAAAGCATGCAGGGTTTGGAAAGGCAGTAAATGTCACATTAGGTCTGCCTTTTATAAGAACCTCTGTTGATCATGGTACCGCTCTCGATTTAGCAGGATCTAGTATGGGAGATACAGGCAGTTTTGAACAGGCGATACTTTTAGCAGATCAGCTGAGTTGACCACCTAGTGCAAGCACGTAAAAGATTTGGGCAACATTTTCTTCATGACGTAGTTGTTCTTCAAAATATTGTAGAGGCAATTTCGTTGTCAGAAGGCGATAAGTTATTTGAGGTTGGACCGGGCCGGGGAGCTCTTACCGATTTTTTATACGGTGAGAATTTGAGTTCCTATAAAGCTGTGGAGATTGACAGAGACCTTGTCCAAATGTTGAGCGTGCGTTATCCCAATATTGAATTGGTTCAAGGCGATATTTTAAAGTTGCCATTTGAGAATTTGCTGGAAGCCGGGCCTTGGCGAGTAGTTGGTAATTTACCGTACAATATTACTACACCTTTGGTAACTCGCCTTTTCAATTTCTTAGGATTAATTGAGGATATGCATTTTATGCTTCAGAAAGAGGTCGCGGAGCGTATGTGTGCATCACCAGGAACGAAACAATGGGGGCGATTGAGCGTTTTGACCCAGTTTTACTGTGAAATAGAGGAGTTATTCCCAGTCGCGCCAGAGAGTTTTAGTCCAATACCCAAGGTGGATTCTTCGTTTCTTAGGTTTATCCCAAGAAAACGAAAACCGGAACTTTTGGATACAGAAAATCTGTCAGAAATACTTAGGAAGGCTTTTTCTGGTCGACGAAAAAAAATAAGCAATTCGTTAAAATCACTGAATTTGGATTGGGGAAAGATTCCATTCCCGCAGGATTTGCGAGCCGATCAATTGACAGTCGAACACTATGTTTTACTTGCTAACCAAATAGAAAAAAAGGGAGATCATGACTAGCTTTGAGGTGAGCGCAGAGGTTAAATACTTAGAGGATGATTCTATTCCTGAAGGGGAACAATATGTATTTCAGTACGTTATGTCGATTAATAATTCTGGACACACCGGGGCGCAATTGGTGAATCGTCATTGGATAATCACTGATGGGAAAGGGAATGTTGAGGAAGTGCGGGGGGCTGGCGTAGTGGGGAAGCAACCGTTTATTGGGCCGGGAGATAAGTATCGGTACGTTAGCGGCGCTATTTTGGAGACACCCGTTGGAACCATGGAGGGAGATTACGAATTCATCGATTCCGAAGGTAATATATTCCTTGTTCCCATTCCAAGATTCTCTCTTGTTGTTCCCGGAATGGTCCATTAATTAGTGTCTACTTATGCCGTGGGAGATGTGCAAGGTTGTTATCAAGAGCTTGTTCAGCTTTTGAAGGAGATCGGGTTTAATCCTAAACAAGACACTATTTGGTTTCTTGGTGACCTTGTGAATAGGGGGCCGTCATCCCTTGAAGTTGTTCAACTAGTCCGATCTTTCGGTGAGTCATCCAAGCTGGTATTAGGTAATCACGATTTACATTTTTTAGCCATTTATTTCGGGGGACACTCCGCTAATAAAAACGATACTTTTATCGATTTGTTGGAGGCTACTGAGGTTGATCAAATAGCTAATTGGTACTGTAAACAACCACTTCTTGCGATAGATAAGAATTTGGGCTATGCGATGGTTCACGCTGGCATCCCGCATTTTTGGGGCCTAAAAAAAGCATTAAGTTTAGCTTCAGAGGTTTCAACTCAAATAAACGGAGCGCAGAGGATCGATTTTTTCCGCCGCATGTACGGGAACAAGCCTGATGTATGGAGTGATGATCTTAAAGGTATGGATCGATTAAGATTAATTACGAATTATTTGACGAGAATGAGGTTGACCAATGATCAAGGACAACTTAATTTTTCGCACAAGGGGCAATTGTCAGATGCTCCTCCGGGTTGGCACCCCTGGTATCAGTTAAAGCGTAAGAAGTCCTTGGAGTTTACCGTACTTTTTGGACACTGGGCAGCTCTTAATAACGGAACGGGGCGTTCTGACGTGATTGCTCTGGATACCGGTTGTGTTTGGGGTAGAGAGCTGACGGCATTTTGCTTGGAAACAAAACAGATTTATTCGGTCCCATCACAGCTAAACTAGAATTGTAGTCCAGTCCAATGGATTTGTGGCATGCTTCTTTTGAAAATTTCTATAAGATATTTTATATGCAGATTTACTTAGTAGGCGGAGCAGTAAGAGATAAAATATTAGGCCGACCGATAAAAGAGCGTGATTGGTTGGTGGTATCTAGTTCGCCTGAAGAAATGTTGCACCTTGGTTACCGCCCCGTTGGAAAACAGTTCCCTGTTTTCCTGCATCCGGAAACTCAGGAAGAATACGCGCTTGCGAGGACTGAAAAAAAAGTTTCAAGAGGGCATGGGGGGTTCGAGTTTCATACCGGACCGGATGTGGCTATAGAGGATGACCTAAAAAGACGCGATTTGACCATTAATGCGATGGCCATCGATTCAGAAGGAAAACTGATTGATCCGTTCGGAGGACTGGTAGATTTAGAGAATAAGATATTAAGGCACGTTTCTTTTGCTTTTAAAGAAGATCCTTTGCGGGTTTTTAGAGTAGCGAGATTTATTAGTGCTTTTCCTGGGTTTTCTATATCGGAAGAGACAAAAGGTCTCATGATGGAGATTGTTTCCTCTGGCGAATTAATCGATTTATCTCCAGAACGTGTTTGGTCCGAGTTCGCTAAAGCATTAGCGACAGATAATCCGGACTCATTTCTTAACGCTTTAGCAGATGTAGGCGCCGATAGATTTTGGTTTTCAGAGCTTTCGGATAAAAGACGTCTTATCCCTGATAACGTTGTGAGCCCTGAAGCAAGATATGGGGCATTAGGTTGGAGTTTGAGTGAATCGGCAGCAGAGTCAGTTTCTAAAAGATTGCGGACGCCGAACCGTTTTAAGCGAGGAATTGTAAATATTGCTAAGTATGGCCATACATTATCCCGATGGGAAAAGGCTAAGCCTCATAAGATACTTGAAGCGCTAGAATCAATTAAGATTTTTCATGATATGGCAGTAGGGTGCGCTTTGATAGATGTTGTTAGCGCTTGCTCAGGCGTAGACCTTGATAGTCTTAAAGAACTGGTTAAGGAAGTAAAGCTAGCTGTCAGAGCTTCGGACTTAGCTGAGAACCTTGATGGAGTCGAACTGGGAATAGCGATTAAAAGTGAACGTATAAAAATCATTGAAAGTTATCAGTCCTGAGGGTATCGAGTTATTTTTACCCCAGCAGAGCCAGCATTTCTGATCGCACTTGGTTTGTCGATTTCAATACTGATTCTAGTAACCGAATATTCGTCGGTTAACATTTTGGCTATTGCGTTAGCCATTGTTTCTACTAAAAAAAATTCCGACCTGACTATGAGGGCTTCAATCTTTCTAGCGACTTCGCTGTAATCGAGCAGAAGAGGGTCATCTGGATTATCGAGGTTGGGGAATTCCTCTACTTCGAGTTCCAAATTAATTTTAACATTTTGCTTTGTATGTCTTTCGTCATTGTGTATTCCTACTATTGTTTCGATCAATAAATCCTTGATAACTATGCTGTTCAATTCTGCACCCGCTTAATTTTTGGTAGTTCTTCAAGTGGCCATCTTGCTCGAGTATCTATGGATAGATCGGATCTTTCTCCACTGAGTAGGCGCAGCGTCCCCGCAAACGCTATCATTGCCCCGTTATCAGTACAGAATTGTTGAGCAGGGTAGAAGACTTTCGCAGAGAGTTTGTTATCTAAGGTTTTTCTCAGATTTAGGTTAGCCGCCACCCCTCCGGCTAATACTAGATTAGAAATTTTACAATCATCTAATGCTCGTCGACATTTTATGTATAAGGTATCCACTACCGCATCTTCGAACGCTCTTGCGACGTCAGCCATGTCTTGTTTCGAGAGAGATCCAAGTTCATCAATAGTGTTCATTGTGAAAGTTTTTAGGCCACTGAAGCTGAAGTTCAGGCCCGGTCGATCTGTCATCGGTCTTGGAAATTGGAAACGATTAGGATCACCATTTTTTGCTATCTTCGAAATTGCAGGTCCGCCGGGGTATCCGAGCCCTAGCATTTTTGCGACCTTATCGAACGCTTCACCTGCTGCGTCATCGAGAGATTCTCCAAGTAGCTGATAGTCGCCGAAGTCATTCACCTTCAGCAGTTGAGTGTGTCCACCGGATACTAGAAGAGCTACAAAGGGCATCGGGGGCGCTTCATCCTTGCTCATGAGTGGTGCAAGTAGATGCGCTTCCATATGATGTACGGCAATTGCAGGGATATCTAAAGCCCAGGCGAGGCTTCTACCAAAAGCAGCTCCTACCATGAGAGCTCCAAGCAAACCGGGACCTGCCGTATAAGCTATACCATCGATTTCCCCGAGTTCTTTTTCGGAAAGCGCAAGTAACTCTTGAAGTAAAGGAATACATTTGCGAATGTGATCTCTAGATGCTAATTCAGGGACTACGCCTCCGTACTTTGCATGCAAATCAATTTGACTATGAATTACATGGCCTAATAAGCCATCCGCACTATCAAATAGAGCAAAGCCTGTCTCATCACAAGATGTTTCAATCCCTAAAACCAGCATTTTAGCAAATCCTTTCCTTATATTATTAATTCCTTCAATGTGGCCATTGTGCATTGTCGACCTTCTACAGTAAAATGCGCGCCCATTTCTTTGGCGAAGGATAAATATAACAATATGCCAAGCGTTAAGGTAAAAGAGAATGAGCCCTTTGATGTAGCACTCCGGCGTTTCAAACGATCTTGTGAAAAGGCGGGAGTTTTATCAGAGGTGCGCCGTAGAGAGTTTTATGAAAAGCCTACGGCTATTCGGAAAAGAAAGGCCGCAGCGGCGGTTAAGCGTCATATTAAAAAGATACAAAGAGAAACGCGCCGTTTCGATAGAGCTTATTAGCAACAGCTATCGTGTCTGAGATACGTAATCAGATAAATGAGGCTACCAAGCTCGCAATGCGTAATCGAGAAAAGCCTCGCGTGGCTTGCTTGCGTTTAGTTAACGCAGAGATTAAAAGCGTTGAAGTAGAACGTAGGGGGTCCTCTCTAGATGATGGCGATATTCTTGTTATTCTCCGCAAGATGATTAAACAGCGCAAAGATTCTGTTGAACAATTTACCGCTGCTAATAGACTGGATCTAGCAACCCAAGAAGAATTTGAGGTGGCGGTTATTAATGAGTTTATGCCTGACCCATTGACTCCTGAAAAGGTAGAAGAGGCTGTCTTGTTAGCAATTAGCGATGCTGGAGCTGAAACTGTTCGTGATATGGGTAAGGTGATGAACTTACTGGGAGCCAAATTCAAAGGTGTATTAGATATGGGCTTAGTAAGTAAGAAGGTGAAGGAAATTCTTTCGAGATAATTGGTATTAGTTTACATTTCCTTTATTACGATAGATTTTGTTCGAAAAAGTCAGTTTCTATTATTGTGCAAATAGTTTAAGGGTGCGGTTTGAGCGAGGTCATACCAGTAATTCTTGCAGGAGGAACAGGAAGTAGGCTTTGGCCTCTGTCGCGGGCATTACTTCCTAAACAGTTCCACCCTCTAGTTAGTAACAATTCTCTCCTGCAAGATTGTTTGATGAGGACAGCTAGCTTAGATACACGCGATCCAATTATTGTATGTAATGAGGACCATAGATTTTTGGTAGCAGAGCATTGTAGACAAGTCGGTGCTTCTCAAAGAAGGATCCTCTTGGAGCCGGCGGGACGAAATACTGCGCCCGCTATAGCGCTAGCGGCATTTTCTGCTCTTGATGATGCGGATATATCTGGCTCGCAGGATTCTCTGCTTCTAATTATGCCTTCTGATCATGTTATAGAAGATTTAGATGCTTTTGCTGAGGCGATATCCCAAGCGGCCGAGCTAGCATCTTTAGGACACTTGGTTACTTTTGGTATTGCACCGACCTCTCCAGAAACAGCTTTTGGTTATATAGAAGTATCTACTATCCCGAAAGTAGGTATTGCGCAGGATATAAATAGATTCGTTGAAAAGCCAAATGCTAAATTGGCGGAGTCGTATTTGCAAACGGAGCGGTTTTTATGGAATAGCGGAATTTTTCTTCTGAGTGCCTCAGCTTTTCTTGGCGAGCTAAAAGAGTTTAACCCTATTATGCATGATTTAGTTCGTTCGTCTTATTCTGGTGGCACCTATGACATGGATTTTTTTCGCCCTAGCAGTCAGTTTTTGGAGTCTCCCAGCGATTCTATCGATTATGCCGTTATGGAAAAAACGAAACGAGCTAAAGTTATTCCAGTTGATTTTCAATGGAGTGATGTAGGTTCATGGAAGGCAGTATGGGATTTGGCTCCAAAAGATGAAAATGCTAATCGGTTGGTCGGAGACGTCGTTACGTTGGACAGCTTTAATTCACTAGTGATGGCAGATGATAAAATGGTTGCGGCAGTTGGCTTGCAAGATATGGTGGTTATAGAGACTGCCGATGCCGTGTTAGTGGCGGATAAAGGGAAAGCTCAGGAAATTCGCGGTATCGTTGAACTTTTGGAGTCCGCTGGTCGTGAGCAGCACTTGCAGCATAAAAAAGTGTTTAGGCCATGGGGAACTTATGAAACTATTTCTATGGGTACAAACTATCAGGTGAAGCTCATTAACGTAAATTCTGGAGCTTCTCTCTCGTTGCAATTTCATGACCATCGTTCCGAGCATTGGGTTGTTTTAAAGGGGGAGGCTGAGGTCACTTGTGACCAAGAAATTTTCACTTTGTCACGAAACGAAAGTACTTACATACCTCTAGGGACAGTACACCGCTTGCATAATCCAGGAGATTCCACCCTGCAATTAATAGAAGTCCAGGTTGGAGACTACTTGGGCGAGGATGATATTGTGCGCTTGGAAGATGATTATGGCAGATAAATTTATCTTGCAAGGTTAAGAGACTCTAGGACAAATCGTTGATAACCTTCGTATTCAAATGGCGGGAAGAATTCCACAATCGTTTATAGACGATCTGCTTTCTAGAATCGATATCTTAGATGTCATAGGGCCTCGTATTACCCTTAAAAAAGCAGGAAAAGATCACCAAGCGTTATGTCCCTTTCACAACGAGAAAACACCTTCATTTACGGTTAGTGAGGAAAAACAGTTTTATCATTGTTTTGGGTGTGGAGAGAGCGGGACAGCAATTACGTTTTTGATGGAACATGATCGCATGGAGTTTGTGGAAGCTATAGAGTCGCTGGCACAGCTTGCGGGCATTGAGGTTCCTAGGGAAGAACAACCTTCGGATGATTTGAGAGAGGGCCGCATCTTGCTTATGGAAGTACTTTCCGCAGCTGGCCAATATTATCGAGCAGAGTTAAGGCAATCTGAACGTGCTATTGAATATCTAAAGGCCAGAGGAATTAGCGGGTTGACTGCGCGAGACTTTGGAATAGGTTTTGCTCCTAACGAGTGGCACGGGTTGGAGGAAGCTTTAACAGCTGGACCTAGTAAGTTCGACCAAAGTTTGCTGCTAGAAGCAGGTCTTTTGACCAAGAGTGAGAACGGGAATATTTTTGATCGGTTTAGAGACCGCATCATGTTTCCTATAAGAGATAATAGGGGTAATACTCTTGGTTATGGCGGACGGGGTTTTGAGCATGATGAAGGCCCCAAATATTTGAATAGTCCGGAAACGGATACTTTTCATAAAAGCAATGAAATATATGGATTGTATGAGGCAAGAAAGGCCAATCGACATCTAGACCAGTTAATTTTAGTCGAAGGATATATGGATGTTATTACACTTGCTCAAAATAGAATCACTAATGTGGTGGCCACATTAGGAACAGCGGCTACCGAGGCTCATTTTAAAAAGCTTTATCGTTATTCGAGAGAAGTTATTTGTTGTTTTGACGGAGATTTAGCAGGGAAAAAAGCAGCTTGGAGAGCGCTGGAAAATGCGCTTGGGGAATTAAAGGATGGCAGACAACTAAAGTTTATATTCCTCCCTGACGGGGAGGATCCTGATTCAATAATCCAAAAGGAGCAGAGTGCAGGATTTTCTACTCGTTTGAATAATGCTCAGCCAGCCGCCGAATATCTCTTTGCACAGCTTTCTAGTAATTTGGATCTGAATGCGTTGGACGGCCAGGCGAGGCTCGTTAGTCTAATTGTTCCTTATATTGAGAAGTTGCCTTCTAGTATTTTGAAAGAGCTTATTGTGAAACGTTTGTACGACCTTACTGGGTATAGGTACTTAGATAGGCAGAATCAGAAAACTGTTAGTTTTTCATCGACGAAACGTCCTGATAAAACTCGGCTTCCAGCCTTACACGAGCGTCTTATTGCTTTATTACTTACAGATCCTGGGCTTGTTGGTGAGATAGAAGATAGCATGTTAAATCAACTAGTGGATCATCGATTTTCAGGATTACTAGAAGAACTAGTGCGTTATCTGGTTAAAAACCCAATAGATGATTCTTCTCAAGTTATCGCTGCTTGGAAAGGAAGACCCCATGAAGATGAACTGATCCGACTTGGTGCTTGGCGGCATTCTGTTCCAAAAGATGTTCTAAAGTCCGAGTTTCTTGAGGGAGTGAGTCGTTTTATTGAGCGCAGAGACAATTCTGAAAATCAAAATTTATTGGAAACTCTTAAAGAGAGCCCGACATCTGAAAATTTACGTCTTTATTGGGAAAAAAAGAAAGATACTAAAGCGAAACATTAATTGGTAAGGCACTGTTCTCCCTGTATAATCCATTTTTGGGGGAACTATCCAGCACTGGATAAGTTTGAAGAGGATATAGCCCCAATTAATCTCCGCCAGTTTCATCGAGGTTACATGAGTACGCAAATTGAGCAACAACAGTCCCGTTTGAAAGAATTAATTGCTAAAGGAAAAGAGCAAGGATTTATTACCTACGCTGAGGTTAATGATCATCTTCCGGATGATATTTCTGACCCTGATCAGATAGAAGATATTATTCGAATGATTAATGATATGGGGATTACAGTGTATGAGACTGCTCCCGATAGCGATGATCTATTGAATTCCAGTGAGAATACAGCTGATGAATTAGCGGCAGAGGAAGCGGCGGCAGCGTTAGCAGCAGTTGAGACAGAGGCAGGTCGTACTACCGATCCAGTACGAATGTATATGCGTGAGATGGGCACTGTTGAGTTATTGACTCGAGAAGGCGAAATAGCGATAGCAAAACGTATTGAAGAAGGCATTAGTGATATGCTTCATGCCGTTTCTTTTTTCCCGGGGACAGCACAACATTTGTTGGATACGTATGCAGAGCTAACTAAAGAAGGAAAGCTAGGTGATTTGTTGGTTGGATATTTAGATCCAACGGAAGATGTGCCTCAAGCTGCGCAGGTACAACCAGGAGCACCCATTGAAGTCGATGATGAAGATGAGGAAGAAAAGGGGCCAGATCCCGCAGAAGCAAAAAAACGTTTTTCTAAGCTAAAAAGAACCTCAAATAGAACACAAAAGGTCATATCTGAGCAGGGCAGGGATTCAAAAGAAGGCGCTAAACAGTTAGAGAGGCTTGCAGAAGCCTTTTCTCCTTTTAAGCTTGTGCCGCGTCATTTTGATGACTTGGTTGATATGCCCCGTCGCGCTCTTTTCGTTTTGCGACGTCAAGAACGCGTAATTTTGGGGATTTGTGTTCGACAGGCTCGTATGCCGAGGAATTTGTTCCGTAAAGACTATGTAGGATCGGAAACGAGCATAACCTGGCTCAACAAACATATAAAGGCAGATAAAGAATATTCAAGGGTATTAGCAGATCATAAGGAAGAGATTCGCCGGGCACAAAAGAAGCTAAAAGGACTTGTTAAAGAGACTGGACTGACGATAGCAGAGATCAAAGAAATCAATAGAAATATTTCCTTGGGAGAGGCAAAGGCTCGGCGCGCAAAGAAAGATATGGTAGAGGCAAATCTAAGATTGGTGATATCTATAGCGAAGAAATATACCAATCGAGGGTTACAATTTTTAGATTTGATCCAGGAAGGTAATATTGGGTTGATGAAGGCGGTAGACAAATTCGAGTACCGCCGCGGATATAAATTTTCAACTTACGCTACCTGGTGGATACGACAGGCAATAACGCGATCTATAGCTGATCAGGCTAGGACCATAAGGATTCCTGTACATATGATCGAGACTATTAATAAGCTTAATCGCGTATCTAGGCAAATGTTGCAAGAAATGGGTAGGGAGCCGACTCCAGAGGAGTTGGGAGATAGGATGGATATGCCTGAGGATAAAGTGAGGCGTGTTTTGAAGATAGCTAAAGAGCCTATTTCTATGGAAACTCCAATAGGTGATGATGAGGATTCCCATTTGGGTGATTTTATTGAAGATGTCACAATTGGGTCTCCCATTGAGTTAGCGACTGGCGAAGGCTTAAAAGAGGCTACAAGGGAAGTGCTTGGTGGGCTTACAGCCAGGGAAGCAAAAGTTTTGAGAATGAGGTTCGGAATAGATATGAATACGGACCACACGTTGGAGGAGGTTGGGAAGCAATTTGATGTAACCAGAGAGCGGATACGTCAGATTGAAGCCAAAGCACTTCGAAAATTACGACACCCTAGCAGATCGGAGCATTTGAAAAGTTTTCTTGATGAATGGATGGACTCCGGTGGTAATAATCCTTAAGAACCCCAGTCGGTTTACTTGATTAAGTAGGTAAATAAGCATTTGGATGCTAGAATTTGATTCTATAGGGCCTATAGCTCAGTTGGTTAGAGCAGTGGACTCATCGATAGAGGTGCGCTCTGTTGTGAAAGCGCAGAGATGAACGGGATGAATTCAGGGAAACCTTAGCGCGTTGCGGCGATGGCAATCCTGAGCCTAGCCTACGGTAAACCGTAGGAAGGTGCAGAGACTACCTGAGGGATGATATTCGTTGGTATCGAGTTCCCTTAATAACAGGCTTAGCGTCCCGCACCCTAACGAACTGTTGTTGCAGTGATCGAGGGTGGTGAGATAGTCCGCGCATAGTAGAAATACTGTGATAACGTGAATCCATTGGTCCCAGGTTCGAGTCCTGGTGGGCCCACCAATCAAATAGGAAGAGAAACTATCGATTTCTAGGACCTCTTATGGTTTTAAGTCGCACAAAACTAACCGCTATATTAATTTGCATATCTCTTGCGGCCGTTATGGTATTCGAGTCGCAAAGCGCTGCTAGCTATTCTACTTATCTCCTAGCGTTAACAGTTTGTTGGGGTTTTTCTGCATGGAGTGGTTTGCTGAAAGAGTCTTTTTTTTGGGTATTCTTGGGTATCTTGGGATACACAGTTTTGGGTTGTTTGTGGTCTGAAGTGTTTGTTTGGCGAGATTTATTGTCTGTAGTTACCCGAGCATTATTAGTTTTTACTTTCGTCATTGGAATAGCTGAATGCAATGCTAAAATGAATTTATTGCCCGACATTTCTCGTGTTTTATTGCTGGTTGGAGGATTTGTCGTCGCTCTAACTTTGATCAATTATTTTGTATTAGTTCCTGAGGATGGAAGATTAAGGGGATTGGGGCAACTCGATTCGCATAATATTGGGGCACTGGTTTATAGTACTATCTTAATTTTGGCGATCGATCGATTTCGTCATGAAGGACATTGGCATTGGATGACTGTATCGATTGTTGTTGCTGCTCTGTGTATTAGTGCCATCGTATTATCGGGCTCTCGAAACTCATGGATAAGTCTTATAATTGGCTTGTTTGTTCTAGTAATTGCATACAACACTGCCGATATGCGAAGGTTTTTGAAGCTCCTAGCAGGGGCTATGTTTTGTCTAGGAATAGTCGTTCTGGGATTAATTGTTAATGATAGTATCGCAAGTATCGTTTTCCCTAGAGGGGATAGTTTTCGATTTGTTATTTGGCAGTCTGTGATTTCAGATACTATAAGTAGTAATATTTTTTTCGGCCATGGTACCTTAACGGATGATGATGTTGTTATTGAAGGGATTGGAAAATTTAAGCATGCCCATAGCTTATATTTTAGTACTTTCTATAAGGGCGGTTTGCTCGGGTTAACCCTTGTGGTTTTGACTATTGCTTATACCGTAAGATCTTTGCTTAATAATTTAAGGCATCCGGACGCAAAGCTCGCTCTAGGCATATTAGCTTTAGCACTAGTTTCTTATATCTTCGATAGCCACCAGCTGATTGATAAAGTGGGTGCTAGTTGGTTAATGCTATGGCTTCCAGTGGGGACGGGGCTTTCCTTTATTTGGAAAAAGAAGGAAGTTGATTCTTGAAAGTTTAAAGCGACTAGATTTTTGTCTCATTGAAGTCATTTCGGCTTCTCATGTAGAGCTTTAATTTAGATGAAGCTTCCCATCAAGATCCTCTTCTTCGCAAAAGGCTTCAAACTGATTTTTTAGTTCTTCTGTATCCAGGCTGGATGGAATTTCTATAGACATAGCTAAATTAAAGATTGGGGTCCCTGTGTGGGCTGCTGCTTCAGAGTTAGTCTGGAGTTCTCTAATATTTATGGCCTGCGCTGAAAAAAATTGAGATACATTATTTACGATACCTGGATGATCCATTGTAGCTACTGTAACCTCATGTATCGCCGCTCTATCTTTCGACTGGTTTTCTGACATTCGAAATATGTAGGATAGGCTGGACTGGGAACATTTTTCTTTAAGTGTTGCCTCGAGCTCTAATAGGAGTTCTTCATCACCAGATACGGCCATAATAATCGCGAATTCGCCGCCCAGTACAGCCATCCGGCTATCGTCAATATTTAGATCAAGCGCTCGAATCCAGTTTGATATCGTTTCTACGATTCCTGGCTGGTCTTGACCAATTGTCGATATCACTGCTGTCTTTTTCATCTATAGTATTCCAGCATGAACTCGGAAAGTTCTTCGGTTCTCATTCTGGTTTGCTTCATGGAATCCCTATCACGTACAGTAACCGTATCATCGGTTTCAATTGTTTCAAAATCGACTGTGATACACATAGGCGTTCCTATTTCGTCATGACGTCTATACCCCTTTCCGATATTGCCAGTATCTTCAAAAAGCATCCTTCCTATTCCTAGAGCCTGAAGTGTTTTCTTTATTTCAAGTGCCTTGGTAACTATGGCCTTATTGTTCCTTTTTAGAGGCAATATCGCAGCCTTGATAGGGGCAAGATGTGGTTTTAGTGCTAGGACAACGCGCTTTTTTGAGCCGTCAATTTGTTCCTCTGTATATGCTTCATTGAGAATGGCAAGCATGCCGCGCTCGACGCCAGCGGATGGTTCAATCACGTAAGGGATAATCCATTGATTATTATTTTCGATATCCTGAATTGCTAGTTTAGTCTTTGAGTCTCGGTTAGCTTGTATTTGTGCCTGAATATCAAATTCTTGTTGAGATTTCGTATGTGATCCAAGGTCAAAATCTGTTCTGTTTGCTATGCCTTCTAATTCTTCAAGTCCGTGTGGAAAACGATACATCAAATCAACAGTAGCTTTCGAGTAATGGGCGAGCTCGTTATCGGGCACGTTATATAGTTCGATGTTGTCGGGTGAAACGCCTTGGTCCCGCCACCATCCCAGACGAAAATCTATCCATTTCTTATGCCATTCCTCATCTTGGCCAGGTTTGACGAAGAATTCCAGTTCCATTTGCTCGAATTCCCTTACTCTAAAAACAAAATTCCTTGGTGTAATTTCATTCCTAAAGGCTTTCCCCATTTGGGCGATACCAAAAGGTAGTCTTCTGGAAGTTGAGTCCACAACATGTTTGAAATTAGTGAATATTGCTTGAGCAGTCTCCGGCCGCAAGTAGGCGAAAGATGATCCGTCATCCACGGGTCCTACTGAGGTCTTAAACATTAAGTTGAATTCTCGTGCATCCGTTAAGTCTGTAGATCCGCAAGTTGGACATTTTTGACTATCTAAATGGTCAGCCCTGTGTCTGGCTTTGCAGGCACGGCAATCGATCAACGGGTCGGTAAAGGTGTCCTCATGTCCAGAATGTTTTAAAGTTAATGGGTTAGTCAGAATTGCCGCGTCTAAACCTTCGACATCATCTCTTTCATATACTGTTGATCTCCACCAGGCAGCTTTTAGGTTGTTTTTTAGTTCGACTCCTAAAGGACCAAAATCATATATTCCTTGTAGGCCACCATAAATATCGCTAGAGGGGAAAATAAAACCTCTACGTTTACATAGGGACACTAAGTTTTCCATAGTGGCTTGAGTCATGGTTAATTTTCCTTACATTTCTGCTCGCGACTATACCGCAACTAGGTGCAGGCGTCTTTTATTGCGGCTCTAAAAATTGTGGTAGTTCTAGCAATAATTGCATAATGCGATCTGTCTAACCCATTGTATTTCGTCAACATATAGTTGAGGTCATCGGTTATGATAATGTAATGTTTATCGTATCGATCAGGCTTGCCAGCGACGCAATTTGGAAAGGAGCAAAGATATGGTTTTAGGGTCCTCAGGTTACAGCGTAGGTTATGCAAAACGTTCAAGAGCCTTTTCTATCGCGAACTTCCTTGTTTTTTCCTTAGTTTTATTAGGGCCTTTAGGTTCTAAATTTGGAATATGGGATTTCAGTATCGGTTTCCTAATTCTATTAGCAGGGTTAGTTGGATGCCTTCTTTGCCTGATCGTTTTTCTAGTATTATGGCTTAGGAGTCGGAAGACTGTGGGAAGATTTTCATCAAGCTCATATGGCTTGATGGGGTTAAATGGTCTAGCGGTTGGGGGCTTGTTATTTCAATTGATGTTGGCTTTTCGGAGTCCGCCCATTCATGACATATCTACTGATATTTGGGATGTTCCCGAATTTGATAAGATAGTTTCTATTCGAGGCGTAAATTCTAACTCGTTAGATTATAATTCTGAATACACCGGCAGTCTGCAACAAAAGCATTATCCGTCTTTACAGACTCTTAGAATTCCTATCGGGGTTGACGAAGCTTTAAATAAAACGATTGATGTTTTCGAACAACTTGGTTTTGAGGTCGTTCATGTAGATGAAGGTAATAAGATTGTTGAAGCGACGGCTACGACTTTCTGGTTCGGTTTTAAAGATGATGTTGTCGCTCGCGTGAGGCAGTCTGATGACGGCGTTATCTATGATGTCCGCAGTATCTCTAGGGTGGGGCTTAGTGATCTTGGCACCAATGCCAGGCGAGTAGAAAAGATATTAGAGCGCTTGGAAATTTAAAATTTTATCAGATCAACTTCCAAAGTCTCTAGATCTATGATGCCTACAGCATTCATACCTTTCATATGACCTGCACATTCACCAGGGTTGAATATCAACCTGCCACCTTCTTGTTCAATTCGTCTGAGGTGGGTATGGCCATGCAACGCCAACGAATGTTCATTTGTCATGTGAAGGTCTAAGTCTCTTGGGTCGTGCACAACTATTATTGTTTTTTTTAGTTCTTCAAATTCCAGGGGAGGATCTTGGAAATGAAAATCTAGTGTTTGTACTGCGTCAGAAAGACTATCCCTTTCGACATCATTGTTACCATAGACACCAATTAGTGGAGCGTTTAATCCCGCTAGAGCATGCAAGGTCTTAGCTTGCGTTATATCACCCGTATGAATTACTTTATCTACGCCATAGCTGTTAAAGATATCAACTATCTGCGCGACATTTTTCAGATTATTATGCGTATCGCTTAAAACAGCTAATTTCAAGTAATCCAGCCTTTCTTAAGTATCCAATCTTTTGACGATGCAATGAGAATTTTTTAAGCTTTTTCTAATATATGGATACCACATGCACTTCCGAGACCGATCACATGCGTCATTCCAAGACGAGCGCCTTCTACTTGGCGTCCGCCTGCCTCACCGCGGAGGTGCGTGGTTACTTCATATATGTTGGCAATTCCAGTTGCTCCAAGTGGATGCCCTTTGGAAAGCAGTCCACCAGATACATTAACAGGTATGCGCCCACCTAGTTCAACTTCGCCATCATCTATTAGTTTTCCAGCTTCCCCTTTTCCACATAAACCTAAATTTTCATAGTGAAGAATTTCTGCGGTAGCGAAGCAATCATGTAGTTCAACTAAATCAATTTCGGTAGGTCCTAATCCCGCCATTTCGTAGGCTTCGGCTGATGCTTTCCGAGTACAGGAATTAACATCAGGCATAACAAGGTCGCGTTCTTGCCAAGGATCAGAAGTTAGCACAGAAGCACGGACTTTCACGGCTCTTTTCATTAAACCTAACTCTTTTGCTTTTTTTTCAGAGCAAAGGACGGCTGCTGCTGATCCATCAACGTTAACTGAGCACATAAGCTTAGTGTTTGGGTAGGATATCATCTCTGAGTTCATAACCGTTTCAAGAGGGGTCTCTATTTGGTACATGGCCTTTGGATTCATCGTTGAGTGGTGATGATTTTTAACTGAAACTTTAGCGAATTGTTCGAAAGTAGTGCCGTATAGATTTGTATGCTCCATTCCCGCCTCCGCAAACACTGCGGGCATAGTTCCCGACCCAAGCAAACCTTCCTTTGGTATTCCAGTTCCAGAGCCAGAACCTCCAAGCAAACCCTTACCCATTTGTTCTACGCCTACAGCTAGAACACAATCATGAAGGCCGGCTTTTATAGCAGTCCATGCTTCTCTAAATGCAGTTGCTCCGGTGGCACATGCGTTTGATACATTGACTACAGGGATCCCTGTTTGCCCAATTTGTTGAAGAAGCCTCTGTCCAACCATCCCGCTTGCTTGGCCTAGGTTGCCACAATACAAGGCTTGCATATCATGTATTGTCAGACCGCAGTCATCTAAAGCTAGCAAAGCTGACTCTGCGCCAATTTCAGGCACAGTCTTTTCTGGGAATCTTCCGAATTTGATCATGTCTACGCCGACAATGTATGCATCGGTCATGTTTTTCTCCTGGGTTCAGTCGTTTTTAGGTTGAAAAAAGTATGAAATATATGAGTTGCCATCTTTATCCTTTCGGCCGAGAGCGTCGTCAAAGATTACTTCTACGGCCATACCAAAAGAGATGATTTCAGGATCGGGCTCAATGTTAATTAGGTTTCCCTTAATTGCAGTTCCATCCTCTAAATCAACTATTGCGCTAATGTATGGTACTTCGATGCCTGGAAATGACCTATGTACTATGCAATATGAATAAAGCGTCCCCGTATTTGGGAGTTTGAACGCATCCATTTGGTCGCGAGCTCCGCATTTTGAACATACGTTTCGCTCTCCTAGGTATGTAGCACCGCACGCTTCACATTTATAGCCTTCCAAATATGGATTGCCATTTTCTGGGACTTTCAAATAATCCACAGCAGGCAGTGGTTGGTTACTCAAAACGTATTCCTTAGGTAACTGATAAGTTCACAGCATACTATTGGTAGGAAATGATTAACAAGATGTAATCTTAAGGAGTTTTGGATATAAGTTCGTGAATAATCTCGTTAACTTGTTGAGGGTTTGCTTTACCTTTAGTTTTCTGCATGACTTTCCCTACGAAAAACCCCAAAACTTTCTCTTTTCCAGCTTTAAACTGTTCTACTTGTTTTGGATTCTGTCGGAGAATTTCCTCTACCACCTTATTGAGTTCTCCTACGTCACTAACTTGTTTTAGATCGAATTCTTCGATTACAGAGTCAACAGAACTCCCATCTTGCCAAATTTTCTCAAATACTATTTTTGCTGTTTTATTTGATATTGTTCCGTCGATTATCCTTTTAATTAAACTCCCTAAATCGGCCCCAGTCAGCTTTGTTTCAGAAAGTCTTTTTTCCTCTCGATTCAACGCCGCGCTAAGCTCACCCTTTATCCAATTGGCGCTCAATTTTGCGTCGTTGCATACTGCTAATGTAGATTCAAAAAAATCCGCAATTTCAGGATCTTCTGTTAGCCAATTCGCTTCCTGCTCAGATACACCTAGTTCATTAACGAAGCGGGTTCGTTTGATCTCTGGTAATTCGGGTAGTTTGGCTTGAATGTTTTTGATCAGCTCCTCTGATAGAGATAGAGGTAGCAGGTCTGGGTCAGGAAAATATCGGTAGTCGTTTGAATATTCCTTGCTACGCATCGACCTTGTTTCGTCTAACTCTGAGTCATATAACAACGTTTCCTGTTTTACTATCCCGCCACTTTCTATTATCTCGGCTTGTCTGTTTATTTCATGGTTGATTGCTTTTTCTACGAACCTGAATGAGTTGATGTTTTTGATCTCTGTACGCTGTCCAAGCTCGGTGGACCCAGTTTCACGGATTGAGACATTTGCATCACACCGCAAACTGCCCTGGGACATATCTCCATCACAGATTTTAAGATAACGCACTAGAGAAGCGAGTTTTCTAAAGTAGGCGCTGGCCTCCTCTGCACTCCTGAGATCGGGTTCCGAGACAATTTCTAAAAGAGGCGTTCCTGTGCGGTTTAGATCGATAGCTGTATTTCCTTGGTAGGCGTCATGTATAGATTTGCCAGCGTCTTCTTCTAGGTGGGCTCTGGTTATCCCTATCGATTTGGTTTCCCCATTTTGGATATCGATATCTAAAGTTCCTTCACCTACTATGGGGTTAGCAAACTGACTAATCTGATATCCTTTAGGGAGATCAGGATAAAAATAATTTTTTCGATCGAAAATAGAATATGGATTGATTTTAGCGCCTACTGCCAACCCGAACATGATTGCCATTTTTACTGCTTCTTCATTTAATACGGGTAGTACTCCAGGTAGCCCGAGGTCAATAGCACAGGCTTGTGTATTAGCAGGTTCCCCAAATTTTACTGGAGCGCCGGAAAATATTTTGCTTTGCGTTGCTAATTGGACATGGATTTCTAGCCCTATGACCGCTTCCCACTTACTATGATCCACTATGAATTCTCCGGTCTTTTTTTGTGCCAGTCAGTTAAACACTGAAAGTAATGGCTCCATTCTAGTAATCTGCGTTCTTCGAAATGAGGAGCAATCAACTGCAGGCCTACAGGCATTTCCTTTTCAAACCCACATGGAATAGATACCGCAGGAAGACCTGCTAGGCTAGTGGGTATCGTAAATAGGTCTTGTTGGTACATTTCTATCGGATTGTCGGCCATGCTCCCTTTTTTAAACGCTATCCCCGGGCTGGTGGGACTAAGTATCAAATCTACATCAGCAAAGGCTTTTAGAAAGTCTTGCTGAATTAGCCTTCTAAGCTTTTGTGCCTTAACATAATAAGCATCGTAATACCCGACAGATAATGCGTAAGTGCCCGTAAGAATTCTTCTCTTCACTTCTTTTCCAAAACCCTCACTTCTTGATCTACGATATAAGTCTTCTAGAGACTGCGGATCATCGCATCTATAACCGAATCTAATTCCATCGTAACGGGATAGGTTTGTAGAAGCTTCAGCTCCAGCTAAAATATAGTACGCAGGAATAGCTGTTTCAGTTCCAGGCAAGGATATTTCTTTAAAAGTACAACCCGCTGTTTCAAGGGCTCTTATTGCTTCTTCAATAGGAGCTATATATGTCGCCTTATTAAAATACTCTTTTGGTATTCCAATACATATTTTTTCTTTTGGTTTTTGTGAAGGAAGCGAGGCTCCTTCTTCCAACCAATCATCAGGTATTGGATGACAGGTGGAGTCAAGAGGGTCGGGGCCTGCGAATTGTGCAAAAAGTAAACATATATCAGCAATGCTCCTACCGAGAACGCCAGCTTGGTCTAAACTAGATGCAAAAGCGATCATTCCAAATCTCGATACTCTTCCATAGGTAGGTTTCAATCCAGAGATACCACAAAAAGATGCAGGTTGGCGAATAGACCCTCCGGTATCTGTACCCGTGGCTATCGGCACAACCCCGGCGGCCACGGCAGCAGCAGAGCCCCCGGATGAACCCCCAGGCACCCTTTCTATATTCCATGGGTTACTTACCGGGCCGTAAAAGCTGTTTTCATTGGATGAACCCATTGCGAATTCATCCATATTTGCCTTACCTATTGTGACCGCTCCAGCTTCCTTTAACCGCGAGACAACTGTAGCATCATAGGGAGATTTGAAGTTTTGCAGCATGCGGGATCCACAAGTTGTTAGTACTCCCTTAGTACAGAATACATCTTTATGGGCGATAGGAATTCCTGTTACTGGTCCAGCGGTTCCATTGGCGATGCGTTTGTCTGCCTCGGTTGCTTGGTGGATCGCCTCCTCTTCGCAAAATGAGATAAAGGAATTTAGTATTCCATTAGACCGTTTTGCTTTATCGAGGAAAAACGCTGTAAGTTCTCTGCTTGAGAATTGTCCTTCATCCAAGCCAGCGCGCAATTGAGTTATGTCGGGAAAATCATCCATTTTAGTCGACTACACGAGGAACGATGTAAAAACCATCTTCGGTTACCGGAGCTATCGATTGGTTGAGGGCTCGGTCCACTGTTTCTGTAGGAATATCGGCGCGGAGTCTTTGATGTGCATCTAACGGATGCGATAGTGGCTCGACATCTTCCGTATCGACTTTTTGCATATGGTCTACTAGCTCAATGATGCGATTTAGATCAGAGTAAAACTCTGCCGATTCTTTATCCTCAATCGCTATCTGTGCTAGTTGTGAAAGTTGTTTGAGATCAATCTTTGTCATAGCTTATAGCCTAAAGCAGTAGTGCAAGAATAGAAATGCTGAACATAATAGTTATATGGAAAAGTAAAACAGGTTCCATGCATGATCACAACTTGCTAAGGTTAGTAATCCGGCGCTAGTAAAAGAGTTCACGGCATATGTTCAAAAATATTAGAGGGTTATTCTCTAGGGATTTGTCAATCGATTTGGGTACGGCCAACACTCTCATCTATGTTAGAGATGAGGGTATAGTGTTAAATGAGCCTTCAGTAGTTGCAATCCGTACTCAGGGAAATCAAAAGACAGTTGCCGCGGTTGGCCTGGATGCTAAACGGATGTTAGGCAGGACGCCGGGTAATATAACAGCGATTCGGCCGCTAAAGGATGGCGTGATAGCCGATTTCTTGGTTACCGAAAAGATGCTTAAGTATTTTATCAGCAAAGTACATGAGAATTCGTTTATCCGCCCTAGTCCTAGGGTTCTAGTATGTGTTCCATGTAAGTCAACAGAGGTCGAACGTCGTGCCATTAGGGAAAGCGCTCTATCCGCGGGGGCGAGGGATGTGCGTTTGGTTGAGGAGCCAATGGCGGCTGCAATCGGAGCTGGCCTTCCCGTGCAGGAAGCCGTTGGTACCATGGTCGTAGATATTGGAGGAGGTACAACAGAGATAGCTATCATCTCTTTAAATGGCGTTGTTTATTCTGATACCGTTAGAGTGGGGGGCGATAGGTTTGATGAAGCGATAGTGGCTTACGTTCGTCGAACCCAGGGGAGCTTAATAGGGGAGGCCACCGCTGAACGGATTAAGCAAGAAACTGGGGCTGCCTATCCTCAGAAAGAACTTCGCGAGATAGATGTTCGAGGGCGCAACCTTGCTGAAGGAGTTCCTAGAAGTTTTGTTCTAAATAGTAATGAGATTTTAGAAGCGCTGCAGGAGCCGTTATCTATGATTGTTCAAGCGGTGAAAAGCGCCTTGGAGCAATGCCCTCCTGAACTGGCATCTGACATTGTTGAAACAGGATTGGTCCTCACGGGAGGAGGTGCTCTTCTTAAAGACCTAGATCTTCTCTTAGCTGATGAGACCAAACTTCCCGTTATTATTGCAGAAGATCCTTTGACCTGCGTAGCGAGAGGCGGCGGTAAAGCACTTGAACTTATGGATAAGCCAGGTAACGCGGATTTTCTATCGACGGAATAGTTTGTAAGGAGGATCCGAAATCAAGTCGCTCTTTACTAGGGAATCGGGGGCTGAATATATTGTTATCGGGTTATTCCTGGTATCTGGATTTCTGATGTTTTTTGAAGCTACATCCGAAGTAGTTAAGCCGGTCAGAAAGGCCATCAGTATAGGTGTCATTCCAATTTTGTATATTGCAGACTTTCCGCATGCAGCAAATAAATTTATTTCTGAATCTATTACCTCAAAGAAAAAGTTGCTGGATCGCAATAAAAGTTTGGAGCAACAGCTTCTGACCGCATCAAATGAGTCTCTGCAGTTCCAGAGTTTAAGGATGGAGAATGAGCAATTGAGAGAATTGCTGGGCAGTCAGAAAAGGCTGGCCAGAGAAGTTTTGATTGCGGAGTTGCTTAGCGTCATCCCTACTCCAAACACGCATCAGATTATTCTTGATAAAGGGTCTATGGATCAGGTATATGAGGGACAAGCAGTAATTGATTCGTATGGACTTCTCGGTCAAATCATTGAGGTTGGATACGCGACTTCCCGAGTATTATTAATAAGTGATGCTAGTCACGCTGTACCAATTCGTATAAATCGGAATGGTATTAGAAGTATTGCTTCGGGTACTGGTATGATCGATCGGCTCGAACTTGAAAATGTGCCATTTAGCGCGGACATTGTAGAGGGGGATCTAGCAGAGACATCGGGTTTAGGGGGTCGTTTCCCGCCAGGCTATCCTGTTGGCTATGTTGATGAAATTATTGTAGAACCTACTGCCAGTTATGCCAAAGTGATAGTAAAGCCGACAGCGCTACTGGATCGGTCTAGGCATGTACTTATCGTGAAGGAAGAAAGCGAGTGAGGACTTATAGGGAGATATTGCTAATTCTATTTAGTTTGCTCTTCTCTTTTATCCTTTCGGTTCTTTACATTCCAGAAACTTGGCCTCAGTGGTTGGGATGGTTTAGGCCATCATGGACGTATATGGTAATTATCTTTTTGGCTATTGAGCTAACAAATCGGTTGGGTCTGATGGCTAGTTGGTTGGCAGGACTTATATTAGACGTCCTCGTGGCAGATTTGCTTGGGCTAAATGCGATTTTACTGGTGCTTGTTACATACGGCAGTTGGCAGATCTATGAACGATTTAGGATGTACTCTATAGTTCAACAGTGCCTACTTATTTTTCTTATTCTATTTCTGGTCGAACTTATAAAAGGAGTTTTTCAGGAACAATCTTGGGGCCGAGAACTTTCAATGGCGCTGGTGTTACCAGCTTTTGCTAGCATGTTTGTTTGGCCAATAGTGCGGTTTGTTTTGCGTAAATTAACTACTTGGGCAGAGGTCAGTTAATGGAGGGAAGGCCGCTTATTCTTGCCTCTTTATCTCCTCGGAGGGCGGAATTACTTCGTCAAATAGGCGTCAGTTTCGAAATTCATAAAGCACGTGTTGATGAGAAGCCTAAGATAGGGGAACGTCCTGTTTCATACGTTATCCGGATGGCAGAGGAAAAAGCTTCTAGTATATTGAAAACCAACCACGTATCGCTGGGTGCTGATACAGCGGTATTGTTAGGGCGGCAAATTTTTGGGAAGCCGGAGGATGAAGAGCATGGAATAAGCATGCTGATGGCATTAAGTGGGCGCACCCATAGGGTGGTTACCAGTGTGGCTTTGTATGATGGTTCGCGACAAGAAACTATTAGCGTTGTAAGTAAGGTGACCTTTAGGAATGTTAGTAAGAGTGAAGCGAAAGCCTATTGGGCTACTGGCGAACCGCTGGATAAAGCGGGTTCATATGCCATTCAAGGTAGGGGTGCAGTTTTTGTTAAAAGATTGGTTGGAAGTTATTCGGCTGTTGTAGGCTTGCCTTTGAATGAAACTTATGGGCTTCTAAAGAGGTTTGGAATCGAGTGTTGGTAATCAAAGTAATTGAATCATCTGGTTGTATTGACTGAAGAGGTGGTAATAGAAATTGCATGGACTATTTTTAAGACAGTTTCTGCTATTTGGTGCACTGCTTTGTCTTGTTGTAGCTATTGCGCAGGTATCTGGTCGGGTAGGGGTTTTATTTATCGATCAACTAGAGGAGCCTCTTAATGGAGTTCTTAGCGAGATGGACTTTGGAGTACAAAGACTTTCTGGTCGCTGGAGTAAAACTAATCCAGTTCTGCAGGTAGGTAATCTCAGTACGCCTTTTGGGGATTTAACCAACATCACTATCGAAATTGACTGGTTGGAAAGTCTTCTGCTTAATCGATTTGTTGCTAGCAAGCTTATTGTTGAAGATGGTTTGCTCCATTTTGATTATCTTCCAGATAATTCTGACCATACTAATTTAAAGGAGCTCATGTCGGCTATTGCTGGGCTTGTATATCACAGTGATCAGATAAAAATTGACTTCCGGGTATTAGCGCTGTCCGATAGGAAGCCACTTGAGTATAGCATTGATTATTTAGCGTTAAATGAAAATGGAACCCATCATCATCAACTCAGTATTCGTGCGGATTTACAAGAGGCTTTGATAAATCAAAGTAAATGTTTATCTGATTGTTCCTTGTTTGCAGATTTCTATCATTCGGATGGAAAAGATTTTTTTAAAGCAAACAAATTACGACTAATTGTTAGGTCTGAACAACTTCCCGTCCCAGCTTCTTTATTCGGGCTACCAGATTTCATTATTGATAAGCTAGATTTTGTTTTGGACAGCTCTTCAGCTGTCCTCGGGGAGATAAATCTAAGTATTGATGAAATAGAGTTCACAGAGGAGGTTGCAGGAAGGTTAGATCTAACAGGTGGGATTCGTGAGATTGAGGACGATCTAAGAGGAAGTCTTGAAGTATTAAGCATGGGCTATAGAAATATTGAGAAACCGGGGATTGCGGATACCTGGTCTTCACCAGAAATCCTAATAAAATTAAGGGGGAACTCACTAGAATTGTGGGTAGAAGAGCTTGATTTGACGACGAGCTCAGCTTTCTTGAGGGGTGGTCTTTCGGCAGCACAGCACATAAATAACCCGTTCGATCGGTTAGGCGTAAAAGGCCTACTGGAAGATGGTTGGTTTCAAATTAACACTCAAGATAGGTCCTTTAATTATTCCGGAGTAATCAATTCCTTGAGCACTAACGCATGGAATGGAATTCCCGAAGTTATTGGAGGCCGTGGAAGATTTTTTGGTTATGAAAACGGTGCGCAGTTTATATTGAATAGCCCTGATTTGTTCATAAGGTTTCCTAGAACGTTTCCTGAAGGATGGGCTTTAGGAAATTCTACGGGGGTATTAAGGGCTTGGTTCAAGGATGGTTATCTCGGATTAGAAGGCCAGCAATTGGCGTTTTCAGCCCCTGATTCTAAAATCGAGGGACAATTTTCGTTAGCCAGAAATTTGAATGATGGGGAAGGTAGGCTGACTGTGTTAGCCGATGTGAATGCAATAAGTTTTTCGAGGTTATTTACATATCTTCCTGAGACATTGCCCCCAGACATAAATAATTGGCTGCGAGTATCTTTGGTAGACGGAAGGTTGGAAGGCGCGAGATTTGCTTATCGTGGCGATATTGATGGGCCTAGAAGACCTTTTAGCAATAGGCTGGCTCTTGAAGGAAAGATTCAGGATGCTAATTTGCGGTATCATGAGCGATGGCCAGAAATTAACGAGCTCTTTGGCCACTTATCTGTATCCGGTTCGGCAGTTAATTTAGATGTGCACGATGCCAAGATGCTCGAACACATTGAACTGTCGGGCACCACGATTTTATATAATCAAAACGATGGATATGTTGATGTATTAGGATCCTGGGATGTTGCAACAAGCGATGCCCTTAGGTTTTTCCGTTCCACTCCTATAATAGAGGAGCTTCCTTTCCTTTCCCCTGATTGGTTCGGTGATGGATTAATGATTTGGTCTGGCGGCGCAAGTATTCCATTCCGTGAAGGAGAAGGACAAAACAGTATTTCTGTTGAAATGCAGGTAGATATGCGGGAAGTTGGGCTAAATATTCCCAGGTATTCGCTTAATTTTAGTGACTTGTCTGGTCAGTTTAATTATCGATATCCCATCTCGTTTGAGGGAACTGGAATCCAAGGGTTTTTATTTGGGAAAGAATTGCGTGCGTTTTTTTTAACTGATGGTTTTTCGACGGTTCTGAATTTATCAGGTTCGGGCGGTCATGCTGATGTGGAGAGAGTACTGAATTTAGGTAGTCAAAATTGGTTGAACGGAAGTGCTCAATTCGATTCATCCCTTATTTTCTCGAATGATATTAATGAGCCAGCGCAACTAAATATATCTTCTAGTATGTCTGGGTTTGAGGTTACTTTGCCATTTGATTTGGATAAGAAGCTCCTGGAAGAGAAACGTTTTAATGGTGAAATTAGATTTCAGGAGGGTTTTGATGAGCTAGCTGTGAGGTATGGCCCCCTTAGGGCATGGGTGCATATTGCAGGCGAAGACATGAGAGGAGCGGTTGGTTTTAATGCTGATCCTTTGGATTATGACGACCAGGAGCGTTGGAACTACTTTTTTTTGAATGGTGCTCTGGGATCTGTTTCGTTAGCGGATTTTAATTTAGGCGGTCTAGGTGGAGTTAATATTCCTCCGCTTAAGGTCTTTGATATGCAGGTTGAAGGTATCACTTTTGGACCTGTTAGATTTTCAAATAGTTCCATAAATGGAGAGATGGATGATACCGGATTCCGCTTTAGCGTAGCAGGTCCTGAGGTTCAAGCAAATTTAGTTTATGAGAACGACGACAAACTTTTTCTAAGCTTTGATTCTCTAAAGTTACCTGCTTTCGATGTTCCTGTGTTTGGTGAACAAATTCCTGGTTCTATCCCTGAGATCGAGGTATCAATTAATAATTTGTATGTAGGGGATTCATCATATGGTCAATTGCGGTTCAACTTTTTTGAGGAATCAAATACCCTGTATTTCAAAGAGATCGATGCTCTGGTCCGGGGCCTTCGAATAGAATCGAAAGAAGGATTAATCTGGAATTTGAATTCCAATGAGTCGAGATTTTCCGGTAATTTAAGTGCGCAGAAGCTTATAGATGTCCTTCCTCTTTGGGGATACTTTCCAACTTTAGACGCTGAGGAGATAAGTGGTTCATTGAGTATTAGTTGGGTCGGAAATCCTCTTGAGCTAAGTCTTTCTAACATGGTTGGCAATGGGGAGTTAAAGGCAGCAAATGGACGATTCGTGGAAATCGATTCAGGAGGAAGTACGGTTCGAATTTTAAGCCTAATTAATTTTAACGCTATAACGAAAAGACTACGCGGTGATTTTTCGGATGTAACCGGAAAAGGGTTGGCGTTCGATGATCTCACTGCTAATGCTGAATTTAGTGACGGGATACTGATATTTTCAAGGCCATTAGAGATCAAAGGTACTGGTTCAAGTTTCGAGGTCAATGGAACTGTAGATTTAAATACTGGTATCTTGAATAACGAGATGGTTGTTACTTTGCCTGTAACTAAAAGTTTGCCGTGGTATGGCCTTTATTTAGCTTTAGCTAATCCTCTTGCGGGGGCCGGAGTCATAGTCGGAGAGAGAGTCTTACGCAAACCGATAGAACAGGTAAGTAGCGCTAGATATTCACTGAAGGGCACACTGGACAACCCTGAATTATTATTGCTTGATGTAGTTGAGCCTAGCAACAAGGGTTCTGGTTCAATTGTAGAGCCGCCGATATCTAACCAATCAGAATTGGTTATAGATTCAGTTGAAGGTATTTCCGAGGAGGAGCAAGTTGAATAAATCGATTAGCAAAGTTTCTGATTCGCTTTTTAGTGCGGCCGATCTTGACCTTATAAACTTAGAGAGCAGTCTTGGGGATTTGATGGTTTCAGGGATAGACTTCGGAGAGTTTTTTTTTCAAAGCCAGAGGTTTCAAGGCTGGTCATTGGAAGATGGAATCGTTAAAGATGGATCTTTTAGTATTGACCAGGGTGTGGGTGTGCGGGCGGTTAGTGGAGAAAAGACCGGTTTTGCTTATTCTGAGGATATTAGCTTGCATGGGCTTAGATCAGCGCTTGAAGCGGCACGATCTATCAGTAAATCTGGAAAATCTGGGAAGCTCTGCGCTTGGAAGCCAGATGACCATCTTCCTTGCTATGCAGCTTTGGATCCCATTAGTTCTTTAGCCGATCAGGAAAAAGTAGAGTTTCTATCGCTTGCAGATAAATATGCTCGTGATGTTGATCCGCGCGTTACAGAAGTGTCCGCTAGATTGGCCGCAAGCCATGAGATAATTTTGGTTATGGCAACTGATGGAACCTTGCAAACAGATGTAAGACCTTTGGTTAGAATGGATATTTCCGTAATAGTCGCGCAAGGTAACCGACGAGAAAGAGGTTCATCCGGTGGCGGCGGTAGAGGAAAAATTAGTATGTTTATTTCTTCCGGTTACGTCCAAGAGTTGGCCAAAGAAGCTGTTCGTGTTGCTCTGTTGAATTTAGATGCAATCGATGCACCAGCTGGGCCTACTCCCGTAGTTCTTGGTCCCGGTTGGCCAGGCGTCCTGTTGCATGAAGCGGTTGGCCATGGTCTAGAAGGGGACTTTAATCGGAAGGGTAGCTCAGCCTTTGCTGGCCGTCTTGGTGAAATGGTTGCCAGTCCTTTATGCACTGTCGTGGACGATGGAACTATAGAAGGTCGAAGAGGGTCGTTAACCATTGATGACGAAGGTTCGTCTACGCAAAATACGGTTTTGATTGAAAACGGTATTTTGAGGGGATATATGCAAGATAAGCTAAATGCGAAGCTTATGAATGTCAAAAGCACGGGAAACGGCAGGCGGGAGTCGTTTGCCCATTTACCCATGCCTCGCATGACTAATACTTTTATGCTTGCGGGAGAACATGACCCTGAGGAGATTCTATCAACCGTTAAAAAAGGTATTTATGCTGTTAACTTTGGCGGGGGTCAGGTTGATATTACGTCGGGCCAATTCGTGTTCTCCACTACAGAGGCCTATCTTATTGAAGACGGACATGTGAGCTCCCCGATAAAAGGGGCGACTTTAATAGGAAATGGCCCGGATGTGATGAGGAGAATATCAATGGTGGGTAACGATTTGGCTTTGGATCGAGGAGTTGGTGTATGTGGAAAGGATGGTCAGTCTGTTCCTGTTGGCGTCGGGCAACCTACTTTAAAGATTGATGATTTGACTGTGGGTGGCACTCACTCGGCCTGACGCTCTGTTTCCTCTCGGAGGAACCGGAGCAGATGACGTGATTCGGCTTTTTCTCGATCTGTTCCAATTGCAGCTCGAGCTTTGAGAACTTTTTGCCTTAAAGTTTGGTGTTTAGTGTCAGGGTGTTTTTCCATATATTCTCGAATAGCTGAGTTATCGGAAATTAGTTTTATCCTCCAGGCCTCCAGTTGTTTAAGGTCTCGTTTATCCAGAATCGTATTTTCAGTAATTCTGACCAATTTGGTTTCTAGGGTTTCGGCGTTTGTTTTTCTAATAATTTTGGCGATAAATTGAATACTTCTTTTTTTGCCAACTCTGCTTGAGGCGCGGTTATAGGATTCAATAGCATCAAGCAAGCCTTTTTCCAATTTTAACTTGGCTAATTGACTTTGCTTTAGCTGAACTAGATTTGTAGCTATCTGTTCGATCTTTTTTGCTTGTCGTTTTAGTTCAGATTTACTTTCATTTTCATGATTCATTTTAAATTTTATATTTTTTGGATTTTTAACTTTATTTCGAATCTAATATGATAGGCAACCTTAGTTTCAGCATGATTAAAGCTATGATTGATGTTCGCGATAACCAAGCTAGCCTCCAAGATCTAGCTTCTACGATATTACATGAAGCTAGCCGACAAGGTGCCACAGCTGCAGAGGTTTCGGTCAATGAGGATGTTGGGCTTGAGGTAGGCGCTCGTAACAGAGAGCTGGAAACCGTCGAATTTTCCCATGATCGTGGTTTTTCGATTACTTTCTATAAAGGGAAAAGAAGAGGCTCAGCTACTGCAACTACCAGTAATCGAAGTTCCATCGAACGTACTGTTGAGGCAGCAAAGAACATTTCTGATTTTACAGAAGAGGATGATTGTGCGGGATTAGCTAGCCCAGATGATTTGGCAAGCGAACGAAAGGCAGGATTGGACTTAGAATTGTTTAATTTTTGGGAAATAACCGCCGATGGGCTGGAAGATCTTGCTGTTCGATGCGAGTCCGCTGGCTTAGATTATGATTCCCGTATCGTGAACTCCGATGGTGCTCGATCTTATTCATATCAGAGTTGCCGTGTATACGTTAATAGCCATGGGTTTGTCGGCAGCAGGGTTGGTACGCGGCATGGTCTTAGCTGTGCTTTGATTGCTGAAGATAAGTCTGGCATGCAGAGAGACTATTCCTATGCAGTAGTACGTGACCCTAAGAATTTAGACGATGCCCTGGATTTAGGCCGGGATGCGGCAAAAAAAACCCTCTCGAAATTAGCCCCCCAGAAAATATCTACAGGAAAATTTCCAGTAATCTTTTCAGCTGAAGTCGCTTCCGGCCTGACAGCACATCTGATCTCGGCTTTAAGTGGCAATTCTTTATACCGAAAAGCTTCTTTCTTAACAGATTCATTAGGTAGAGAGGTGCTAAGCTCACATGTCAGCATATTTGAGACCCCTTACCTCCCTGGGGGTTTTGGTAGCTGTTCTTTTGATGCTGAAGGAGTTGCTACCGGCGACAAGAAGTTTATTTCCGATGGCGTTGTCGCTAGCTATGTTTTAAGTAGTTACTCCGGTCGACGATTAGGGATGAAAACCACAGGAAATGCCGGTGGCGTTTTTAATTTGCAGGTCTCTGGTTTAACTAGAAAGAAGTCTGAAATGGTACATGATATTGGGACGGGTTTATTGGTTACTGAACTTATGGGGCAGGGGGTCAATTTAGTGACAGGAGATTACTCACGGGGTGCTTCCGGGTTCTGGATTGAAGGCGGTGAGATCAAGTTTCCTGTTGATGAACTAACTATTGCTGGGAATTTGCTTGATATGTACGCAGACATTCAATGTTTTGGGGATAAACCTGATAACAGAGGCAATTTTTTGGTTCCTGATGTGCTAATTGGTAGCATGACGGTTGCAAATTAACATTAAGCGTACGCCCATGTTGCAAGGCCAAGGAATGAAAAGAAACCTGTTACATCGGTTATTGTTGTAAGTACTACGCCGCCAGCAATAGCGGGGTCAATTTTTAGTTTGGATAGTAGACTTGGAAGCAGGCTGCCGGATATTCCTGCTACTATGAGGTTTATCACCATAGCCATTGCAATGACGGACCCAAGGAGTAAATCTTGAAATACCAAAGCAGCTACTGTTGCAACTGCTATAGCCAAAACTATTCCGTTTAATAGGGCGACTAAAACTTCTCGGTTTAATAAATAGAATATGTTTGCTCTACCTACCTGACCGAGCGCCATACCTCTTATGACGAGAGTTAACGTTTGGGTCCCTGCAATTCCTCCCATACTTGCTACAACGGGCATTAAGACGGCTAGAGCGACGACTTTCGTTATCGTTTCCTCAAAAATATTTATTACTGAGGCAGCTAGAAAAGCCGTGAAGAGATTAATACCTAGCCAGAACGCTCGCCTTCTTGCTGATTTTATAATTGGGGCGAAAGTATCTTCATCGCTGTCAAGACCAGCCCGCGCAAATGCGGCTTCATCGGCGTCTTCGATGATAACGTCCACAACATCATCGATAGTAATTCGTCCTAATAATCTACCTTTTTTGTCTACAACTGGGGCGGAAATTAGATCTTGGTCTGAAAACATTCGAGCGACATCTGTGTCTGATGTCCGTGCAGGTATTGCTTCTGCCTTAGTGTCCATAACCTCACGGACTGTCATCGAGGGATCTGAAGTTAATAGTTTGGATAGAGGTAACATGCCAACATATTCATCCCGACTATTTACGACAATAAGTGCATCTGTGGCTTCTGGCATAGTGTTTTGTAATCGAAGATATCGCAACACTATTTCAATCGCATGCCGAGGCCTAACTGTTATAGTGTCGGTGTTCATCAGTCCACCTGCACTATCTTCAGGGTATGACAAAACTGATTCAATTCGATCACGATCTTGTTCATTAAGGCTTAATAGAACTTTTTTAGATATCGTTTCCGGAAGCTGTTGAAGGAGATCTGCAAAGTCATCAGTTTCTAGTTCCTCAGCTGCTGAAGCTAACCGCTCTGGATTCATTGATTCTAGAAATTCAGAGAGGACATCTTCGTGCAAGTGCTGAAGAACTTGATTTTCCTCATCTTCATGCAGAAGACCCCAGAGCACCCACCGGACTTTGTGGGGGGTTGATTCAAGAAGATTTGCAATTTCCGGCGGCCGCATTGAACTGATCAAACGCCTTGTTTCCATCAGACTGCCACTGCCATATTGCTTGATTACTTTGCTCAGCCTATCTTGCAGTTCGATCATTTGCAGCATTGTATCGCTCGATTTTTATTGGTTGTTCTTATCCGTAAAATCAAGAGCACATACTAACACGGTGAGCTTTGCTCATGGATCAGAATCATTTTCATTAAATCCGTTTAAGATAAGCTCTGATAGCGACTTAAAAGCCATATCTTCATCCCTGCCGCTAACTACTAGTTCAATTGCAGTACCTTTAGGTGCTGCTAGAAGCAAGACGCTCATTATCTCTTTTCCGTTCGCCGATTGCTGATTTCTTGACAATGTAACGTTACTGTTGAATTGCTTTGCGATTTCAACAAACTTAGCTGCTGATCTCGCATGTAAGCCGAGACGATTAGATATGGTTAAGTTTTTTCGTAACACGATTAGGGTAGTTCGCGATGTCTGACCAGAACATTGGAATATGCCATTGAGAATTCGTTTTCAAGAAGTTTTGTTAGGTAGACGCTGCGATGTCGGCCTCCTGTACAGCCAATGGCCACAGTTAGATAGGCCCGATTATCTTCTTCAAAATTAGGTAGCCATTTTATCAGGTAATCCCGAATGTCTTTAAACATTGCATTAACTGAATCTTTTTCCGCTAAATAATCCTGTACTGATTTATCTAATCCGGTCATTTCGCGAAGTTCTTCAATCCAATGCGGGTTAGGCAAACAGCGGGTGTCGAAAACAATGTCAGCATCGGGAGGAATTCCATACTTGAAGCCAAAAGAGCGAAAGATGAGGGAGATTTCAGTATCCTTCTTCTCCCCGACGTGAGTCTTTATTATTTGTGCTAATTTTTTAACATTTAAAGACGTCGTATCGATTTTAAGATCAGCGAGATCCATGATATCGGCTAGTAATATTTTTTCGGCTTCTATGGCTTGAAGCAGATCTATGCCTTCGTGGGTTAGGGGATGTTTTCTGCGTGTTTCACTAAATCGTTTTACTAAAGTTGGAGTATCGGCATCTAAGAAGATTATCTCGCAACTAATTTCTAAAGCTTTTAGCTGGGCAAATATTGCTGGGAAACTATCGAGATTAGCGCTGCGTGCGTCTATACAAATAGCAATCGAGCTATTTTGCGGTTGAATTACTTCATCGAAGAGGGATGTCAAAAGTTTTAAGGGAAAGTTATCGATGCAGTGGTAGCCTGCATCCTCAAGCGATTTCAGAGCAGTGCTTTTACCAGAGCCTGAACGGCCGCTTACTATTACCATTTTCATCAGCTTTCCGAACTGAGTAGTTGGGTGATAAGTCCATTTAGTGTCATATCCGAGCTTGCAGATCTCAGTTGCTCTCTATTTTTGTTTTTGGAGAATACTTCGCTTAATTTTGCGATATATTTCAGATGAAGATCATTTTCAGAGACTGGGACGATCAAAGCAAACAGCATGTCTACCGGGCCATATTCGCTATCGTCATAATCTATACTTTTTGGTAGCACTAGAAAAGCACTTCTTATGGAGTTGCAGTCTAGTCTACAGTGAGGTATAGCAATGCCATTACCAATATTTGTACTTCCTAGCCTTTCTCTCTCCATGAAGCCCTCAAAAATTTGACGTTCCGTTATGGAGAGCTCCTTTTCGGCTAACATTTGAGCAGCAATTTCTAAGACGTGCTTCCTCGATCGAGCTGTTACGTGCGTTTTAGCGTAGTCTATCGGTAATTCCTGTATCATCTTTGTTCCTAGAACTCACATTCGGTTTTTTCGTTGCGGGGATGATGGAATAGCCATTTGATTCCGATATTTGGCAATGGTTCGTCGAGCAACATTTATGTCCTGTTTGCGTAATAGCTCCGCAATTTTACTATCGCTTAAAGGCCTTTTAGGGTCTTCTGATGAAGTTATTTCTCTAATTAAAACTTGCGTTCTTACTGAGGAAATTTCCACGTTCCCAGATAGGCTTTTATGGGTTCCAGATAAGAAATTTTTAAGGGCTACAGTCCCTCTCGGAGTTTCAATAAATTTATTCTGTGTGATTCGAGATACGGTAGACACATGAACTTCAGTGCTCTCCGCAATAGTCTTCAGATTAAGTGGTCGGATCTGAATAGTATCGCCGCTGTCTAGAAAATCAGATTGGTGGGTTACCAAAAATTTCCCGACCTCGAGTAAAGTTTGATTTCGTACTTCCAAACTTCTTATTAACTGATTTGCTTCACTGAGATTATGTTTTAAGTAATCAGCATCGGATTTCACTCTAGAAGCTTTAAAAGAATCCACTAGTGTTTTGTTGATAGAAACTTGAGGGGTTGCTTGTTTATTTAATTGCACTTCCCATCCAGCTCGTTTTTTAGAGGCGATTAAATCTGGAGAAATATATTCGGTTCGATGTTTGACAAATGCGGAGCCAGGTCGTGGATTTAGAGATCGAATAAGTTTGAGTATGAGCTCAAGTTCATCAGCCCTAAGCCGAGTTAACTTTTTGATTGCCTGAATATTATTGACGCTCAAGAAATCAAAGTGGTGGTCTACGATATTTAACGCTTGCTTTCCAATTTCGTTATTCGCTGAAATTGAAGAAAGCTGAATGCTTAAACATTCTTGCAGGTTCCTTGCCCCTACTCCTGTTGGCTCCATGGATTGTATTAATTTAAGTACGCGTTTGATGTCGCTAGGTGTGGTTGGTTTAAATAGAGGCTTAGTTAAGTCCAATAGTTGAGAGTTGTTTAATGGTAAAAATCCATTGTCGTCTAAAGATTCTATGATTATTGAAGCGATTTGTTCGTCTTGCTCTGAAATTGACATTAAGCTTAGTTGTGCATGGAGCTCTTGCGATAAGGAGTTGTTTTCCTCTCCCAAGTTATTGAGCCAGTCGGTCAGTTCTGTATCTTGAAGCTGACCAGACTCGTTTTGAGGGTCACTCCATTCCGTCTCTTCTTGTTCCCTGCCAGTTTTGGCTTCGAGAAAAGGGTTGTCCTGAACGACTTGCAACACTTCTTGCGTTAAATCAGAGTTGGATTTTTGTAACAAGCCGATTGCCTGTTTAAGAGCGGGAGTAACTCCTAAGCGTTGTCGTAGCTGCCCGGTTAATTTGTTAGCCATAGCTCTTGGTTTGAGGTGTGGGAGTCAATGGAGGGTAATTGATATATTAGAGTCTGCCGCATAGCTTTCGATTCATATTGAAAATCCTTGTCCAAGATACACATTCTGTACTTGCTCATTAGCCAGGACTTCTTCTGGTGTTCCCTGAGCCATTATATGACCTTCGTGAACTATATATGCTCGATCACATATATCCAAAGTATCTCTGACGTTGTGATCCGTTATGAGGATACCTATTCCTCGCTCTGTTAGTGCTTTTATCTCTTCTTTTATGTCTGAAACTGATATTGGATCTACACCTGCAAATGGTTCATCTAGCAACATGAAAGTGGGCTCCATTGCCAGGGCTCGTGCGATTTCCAGTCGTCTTCTTTCTCCTCCCGAAAGCCTTTCTCCTAGAGACCTTCTGACACCGTCTAGATTAAATTCCTGTATTAACTGCTCAAGAAGAGTTCCACGTTCTTTTTTATTCAGTTCTTTCCGTAATTCCAGGATTGCTTTAAGGTTATTTTCGGTTGTTAGCTTCCGGAAAACGCTGGCTTCTTGGGGGAGATATCCAATTCCCTCCCGTGCTCTCTGGTGCATTGCTTTTTTTGTTATTGAGGTATTGTCTAATAATATATCCCCTCCATCGGCATGCAGAAGTCCTACAATCATATAAAAGCAAGTTGTTTTTCCAGCTCCGTTTGGTCCTAGCAATCCTACGATTTCTCCACTAGAAACCTGCAGGCTGACGTCTTCTACAGCGACTTTATTCCTATATTTTTTTTTAAGAGAATTAGCGACGAGGGTTGTCATGCTTTAAATTTCCTCAACGTTAGTTTGCAGTGGAGGGAGAGCTTCGTGGTTGCAGAATCATTTTAACAGGCTCCTGTTTTACTGATTCTGCATTTACCATCCCTTTCTCTATATCATAAGTGATTAAATCACTATTTATTTCGTTACCCTTTTCCGAAAGATAAGCATCCCCTATCAGTTCAATTATTTCTTCTTCTGTGTGATAGATTATCTTATTGGAGTGCCCACTAACCTCCTTGCCATTCTGATCAATTTCTTGTTTGTAATGTGCGGGCTCTCCTGTCGCTACTATACGAGTTACTTTTTGATCTTTATAGTCCACAACGATTTTTTGTGCCTGAAGCCATAACGACCCCTGAGTGACTTCCACATTTCCTTCATAAGTCACTATTTCTTTTTCTTGATCCATCTCTGCTTGATCAGCTTGAATATGGATAGGTTGGTCTGCATCTTTGGTAAGCGCACTAGAAAAAGGGGAGTAACAAAAAATGATTATTACTGCCCAACTAACGAGAATTCTCTGGAAGCAAAATACTATGCACGCGTTTACTTTTTGAAGAGAAGACATTGAATACCCCTAATTGGATGTTACCTTTTAGACCTGCTGCTGTGATTTCTCCGATGTGAGAATTTATATTAACATCTCGGTCGGTTTCTGCGTAATTATGTTCCGGATGAATCTTAAGTTCCTCACTTTTCAACTTTAGATAATCTCCGTTTTTATAATTTCGTTCTACGCGGACCTTATTTTTCAGTAGAATGATTTCGGAAGGCTTGTCCTTACTGTCTGTATGCCAAATTTCTCCATTTTTTGCCTGGATATTCCATGGAGGGCCATCGATTTGATATAGGGTCATTTTAGGTAAATCGAGTTTGGTTATTCCCGATTTTTCAAAGTTGTGAATTTCTTCTGAAAGAAGGATATATTTTACTTCCCCAGTTGCGTCAAACTGCGTAATACGAGAATGCTGGATATGCAGATCGGCTTCGCTTTCAATTAGGCGCTCGTCTAGTGCCCGTTTTTCATTCCCTGGAATTAATTGAAGATAAATAACATATAGCACTAGTGCAGTTGCCAAGGATCCAAAAAATCCTTTTTTAATGTTTAGAGGATTTAATCGAAAGGCCATTTATTTTGTGCTTTTAATACCAACATGCAAATTTCAGACGCTATTCCCTCTCCACCTCGTGTTGTCGCCACCAGATCAGCTTTTTGTTTAACCACCGGGTGAGCGTCAGAAACTGAGACGCCAAGACCAACTGCATCAAAGACTTTTAGGTCGGGAAGATCATCGCCGACATGCATGATCTCTTCTGTCTTTATATCGGTAATCTTTTTGATTTGATCAAGAGCATTTACTTTATTTTCAACGCCTTCATATAGTAATGTTATTCCAAGCTCTTTTGCTCTTAGCCGAAGAGCTAAAGAGTCTCGTCCAGAGATTATCGCAATTTGTACATTGCTTTCCAGGAGCATTTTAATACCAACGCCATCACGTGCGTTGAAGGCCTTGAACTCCTCCCCCTTATGTCCATAGATTAATTTTCCGTCCGTTAGTACGCCATCGACATCGAATATAATTAGCTTTATACGAGAAAGAGTTTGCGCAAGTCTTCCTTGTGGGATTAGATTATTCATGGGACTTGCTGGATTATTAGGATGTTATAGCCTATCCATGCTGTAAGCATTACCATGCCTTCAAAACGAGTGATGACAGGACGTGAATTTCTAGCGTAACCAAATAATCCTAGCATGATCGTTAAAGCGAGCATCATTCCGCAGTCTCGCCAGAGCGAAACATTTTCTAGTTGGGTGGGGTTTATGAGGCCCGGTACACTAAGCACAGCAAGGATATTCAATATGTTAGATCCTACGATATTACCTATAGCTATATCAGTGTGACCTTTTATCGCTGATCCAACTGTAGCAGCAAGCTCTGGCAGGCTTGTACCTATAGCCACTATCGTCAGCCCAATTATTATATCGCTAACGCCTAGCTCGTCGGCAATCGTGGTTGCCGCCCAAACTAGAATTTCTGCGCTGATCAGCAGTACTACTAGCCCAAAAAACAACCAAAAAAAGGCCCTCATGCTATTGACGGGTGCAGTATCCTGGAGCTCGTCGGCTACGGTAGCTGTTAGGGCATTCGCTGTTCCACCACGATTAACTGCTAGCCTAAAGATTATTATCCCCAGCGTTGCTAACATTATAAGTCCGTCAACCAGCGATAACGCCAGGTCAAACAATAGAACTAGGCAGAGTACGGTTACTCCCAGCAGCCAAGGTAACTCTCTCATCAAAACCGCCTGTGAGAATGGCAAAGGTGCGACGATTGCGGTGACTCCAAGGACTAGCCCTATATTAGCTATATTAGAGCCAACAGCATTTCCTACTGCGAGCAGTGGATTTCCTTCTAGCGAGGCAGCGATCGCAACCAAAATCTCAGGTGCTGACGTTCCGATCGAGACAACCGTAAGGCCAATGAGCATTTTTGAAACACCAAAATTATTCGCTACTGCAGCTGCCCCTGAAAGAAACTTATCTGCACTCCAGACGAGTGTAAACAGTCCCGCGAACATGATTGTTAGTGGCAGCCAAATCATCCTATCTAGTAAATACCTTTTAACCTATTTTTTGTAACATATTAACCTAAGTGCGCCAGTAACATTATTACTGAGTTCATCGGCCAGTGGTATAGTTGTCGTATTGATGAAATTCGGTTAGAGAGCAAAAATGGATTATAAATCTTTGATTGAAGTCAAAGGTCTTAGTTTTAGCCGCGGTGATCGGTTAATTTTTGATGAACTCAATTTGTCGTGTGAGAGAGGGAAAATAACGGCAATTCTAGGCCCTAGCGGCAGCGGCAAAACAACTCTTCTGCGAATGATAGGCGGACAAATTCGGCCTAGCTCCGGTACCTTGAGATATAGAGGTAGAGATATATCTGCTATGAGTCGGCTTGAGTTATTCGAATTGCGCAAAAATTTGGGTATGTTATTTCAGTCTTCGGCTTTATTTACTGATTTAAGTGTGTTCGAAAACGTTGCTTTTCCTTTAAGACGGCATACCGATTTATCGGATATAGCAATACGTGATTTGGTTTTAGTGAAACTTAATGCGGTTGGGTTACGTGGAGCAGCTAGTTTGCAGCCAGATCAGTTATCGGGAGGTATGGCCAGGCGAGTAGCATTAGCGCGAGCAACTGTCCTGGATCCAGATTTATTGCTCTACGATGAACCGTTCACGGGCCAGGATCCGATTTCAATGGGCATTATCATTAGTTTAATAAAGAATCTCAATAAGGCCCTTAATGCCACTAGTATTATCGTTTCTCACGATGTTTCGGAGACTCTCAGTATTGCAGATTATGCATATCTTATATATGGAGGTTCCGTTGTTGCTCAGGGTAATCCTACTGCCATACTAGGTAATGCATCGCCCCGCGTTCGTCAGTTTGTAGAGGGAACTAAGGAGGGCCCCGTACCTTTTCATTTTCCTGCCGAGGATTTTTGGGAACAGATTATCGGGTCAGGATTACCTTGATTGGTATGCTCAAAACTGTTGGTCGATGGGCGCTTAATCGTCTTTCTAGATTAGGCAGGGCCACTTTGGTTTGGATAACTGCGATTTGCCATGTGCCGACCGGACAAGACTTCTATTTGGTTATAAGTCAGATTCATCATATTGGTGTGCGATCCATCCTAATTATTGTACTTTCGGCATTTTCTATTGGAGCTGTTATAGCTTTGCAATTCCATGCCCAGCTTTCCAGGTTTGGTGCTGAGGACGCGGTTGGTCTGGCATTGGCAGTTACGTTGCTTAGGGAGCTAGGGCCGGTAGTGACCGGACTGCTATTTGCCGGTAGAGCAGGGTCTGCTATGACAGCGGAGATTGGTTTAATGAAGTCAACCGAGCAACTATCGAGTATGGAAATGATGGGGGTGGATCCTCTGTACCGGGTTGTTTCTCCTAGGTTATGGGCAGGATTATTCTCGATGCCATTATTAACGCTGATTTTTAATGCAGTTGGGGTTTTTGGTGGTTTTGTTGTAGCTGTTCAATGGTTAGGTTCGGATTTTGGTGGATTTTGGTCTGGTATGCGCGATGGCGTTGAGTTATGGAATGATATTGGAAAAGGACTATTGAAAAGTGTTTTATTTGCTATGGTTATCACTTGGATAGCAGTTTTTCAGGGATATGATACAGAAGCTACTGCAGAGGGAGTAGGGTTGTCTACTACGCGAACAGTTGTACTTTCTTCGGTGGTGGTTTTAGCGATGGATTTTTTCCTTACCCTAATTATGTATGGAGACTTTTAATGCAAATGAAAACCATTGAAATTAGCGTTGGCATCTTTGTGCTATCGGCCATTCTAGCCTTAGTGTTTTTGGTGGTGAAAGTTAGCGGGATAAGTTTGGAGCAAAACTCCGACTCTTACGTAATTAAAGCTAGATTCGATGATGTTTCTGGGCTTCGTGATCGTTCGAAGGTGTCTATGGCTGGAGTCACAGTGGGGCGAGTCTCCCGTATCGAAATAGACATGGAGTATGGACAGGCTATTATTTCGATGGAGATAAATGACTCGCCGGGTAACCTTACACTCGATACTGGAGCTCAAATTCTAACAGAAGGAGTGCTTGGGGCTCGATATATTAGCCTTTTGCCTGGGGCGGAAAATGAATTCTTACAGGATGGTGATTTTTTAATGGAAGGAAATACGCAAAGTGCCTTTGTCTTAGAAAATCTCATTGGTGAAGTGGTTACCCGCTTGGGGGGTGAATGAATAAGGTAGTTCTCTGTAGGACCTCTCACATGCGTTTTCTGGTCGGTATTTTGTGGATGCTGAATTTTACCGTCGTGCTTGCCCAAACAGAAGCAGAATCCCCAGAGGTTGTGGTGGAACGAAGCTCTGCTGACTTAATGAGTTTAATAAGAGACTCCGAAGGCTACATCAAAACAGATCAAGAACGCTTATTTCGGGAAGTTGAAGCTCTGTTGTCACCGGTAGTTGATTTCGAGGCTTTTTCAAGGGGCGTGATGGCTGTTCATTATAAAAAAGCAAGCCAAGAGCAGCGTGAGCGTTTCCAGTCAGCTTTCAAATGGGGTTTGGTGAGAACATACACGCTAGCTTTAGCTGAGTTTTCGGAGGGTGTCTTGCTTCTAGTGCCTACCTCTAGACCTCAGAATAATCCCCGTTATAGGAATGTGAAGATGAGCATTCGAACTAAGGCCGGTGACTTATATCCCATTACATACGTTATGCGTTTGGGTAGAGATCAAGTATGGCGTTTAGCAAACTTAATAGTTAATGGTGTTAATATAGGGCTGACTTACCGTAGTCAGTTTTCAAATGCACTTCAGAAATCAGAGTATGCAGGTGATTTAGACCTTCTTATAAATGATTGGTCTGAGGTTATTGGTCGAGATAAGATGGAGATTCAGAATTAGGCATGAGCGGAAATAGGTTCGTGGTACCAGACAGTGTTAATTTCGAAAATTTTTCAAGAATTCGGGATTTGGGAAGAGAGTATTTGGATACTGCGTCAGCACCGGTAACAATCGATTTGAGTCAAGTAGTGTTAAGCAACAGTGTTTTGATTGTCTTGCTTACGGATTGGGAACGGTATGCTAATTCCCTCGATATTGATCTGGCTTATATGGGCGTTAACAAAGGGTTAACCAATCTAGTTGCGGTTTTTGGTATGGAAAACGTCTTGCGATTCGGTCAATAGTCTAGGTTTTAAGGATATGTGTGTGCTGAAGAAAGAAATTATAAATTGCATAAAGGATTCTTTGGAATCGAGGGACAGCGAGATTTCTATTATGGCGGAGGTTGAAGGTAATCGAGCCAATATTGAGGTTTGTAGCAAAATATTTAACGGAATGCCTGCCGTGAAGAGACATCAGGCTGTTTATGCTTGTATAGGCCACCTAATATCTGATGGCAGCATACATGCGGTTAATATAACCACATCTATCCCTAATGAAATGTAGGATATAGGTGGATAAGTTACGTATTAACGGTGGAAAAAGGTTAACAGGCAGGATTGTTGCTTCTGGCTCTAAGAATGCCGCTCTACCTATTTTGGCCGCCACGCTTTTGGCTTCTGAATCGGTAACTTTGAGCCGGGTACCCCATCTTCGCGATGTGACTACTATGATAAGTCTGCTCGGCTCAATGGGAGTAGATGTAATGATTGATGACCTGATGCGGGTGAAAGTATCAGCGTCCAGCCTTAATTCAATGCGTGCTCCCTACGAACTAGTAAAGACTATGCGAGCCTCTTTCGTTGTTCTAGGTCCGTTGTTGGCAAGATTTGGTAAAGCGGAAGTTTCACTGCCAGGTGGTTGTGCTATAGGTGCTAGACCCGTGGATCAACACTTGAAAGGGTTGCAGGCTATGGGAGCAAAGGTTAGCGTCGAGGATGGCTATGTTATAGGTGAGGCAGGCGGAGGATTGGATGGCGTTAGCTTCGAATTTGATGTTGTTACCGTAGGAGGTACGGAGAATTTGATGATGGCCGCTGTATTGGCCAGAGGAAAGACCCAGCTAAAAAATTGTGCGTGCGAGCCCGAGGTTATTGATCTTGCTAACTTCTTAAATTTAATGGGGGCAAAGATTTCAGGGCAGGGTAGTTCGATTATAGAAATTGAAGGGGTATCGACTCTTAATGGATGTAAATATGAAATCATGGCTGATCGTGTTGAAGCTGGGACTTATTTGCTAGCCGCTGCTATAACGGGTGGGGCAGTTCGTATAGAAGGTATTAACCCGAATCTACTCCAAGCTGTAATAGAAAAATTGATCGAAAGTGGAGCGAGATTTAAATTTGGTGAGGAATGGATGGAGCTAGATATGTTAGGAGAGAGGCCTAAAGCCGTCGATATAGAGACGGCACCTTATCCAGGGTTTCCAACTGATATGCAGGCACAATATTTGGCCATGAATACTATGGCAGACGGTTCATCTTGTATTACAGAGAAAATTTTTGAAAATCGTTTTATGCATGTACAGGAACTTTGTCGGTTGGGTGCAGATATCCGTGTGGAAGGTTCCTCAAGGGCCGTTGTAAAGGGGGTTGCGTCGCTTAAAGGAGCGCCGGTTATGGCAACAGATTTAAGGGCGTCCTTCAGTTTGATAGTGGCTGCGTTAGCAGCTAAAGGAGAAACAATTATTGATCGCATCTATCATATTGATAGAGGATACGAGACTATTGAAGAGAAACTTCGCCTCTTAGGAGCAGACGTAAGTAGATTTTCTTAAACTAGGAGTTGATATGGGTTTAACTATTGCCCTAAATCGAGGCAGAATTCTTGACGAATGTTTGCCTTTACTTGCTTCAGCAGGCATTGAGCCTGTGGAGGATCCTGGTTCCAGTAGAAAACTAGTATTTCCATCTCGTGAAGGAAATCATCAGATAGTGGTTGTTCGAGGTTCTGATGTGCCTACTTACGTCGAGTATGGAGCAGCTGATTTAGGCATCACTGGGAAAGATACGTTACTAGAATATGGCGGTGAATCAGCATTTTATGAGATTCTTGATCTACAGATAGCCCGATGCAAATTAATGACGGCCGTTCCGAAAGGACGCGATCTTGAACCTGGCATGATTAGAGTCGCTAGCAAGTTCGCTAGGGTCTCTAGGAGATATTTTGAAAGCCAGGGGTATCAGGTTTCCATAATTAAATTAGCGGGGGCTATGGAGCTTGCACCTCTTCTTAATCTTTCCGACTGCATAGTTGATATCGTTGATACGGGTAGGACGCTTGAAGCAAACGGTTTAGTAGCCAAGGATACTATTGCAGAAGTTTCCTCAAGGTTAATTGTAAATAGAGCTTCCATGAAAACCCGGTTTGAAGAGGTTCAAAGTGTCGTTTCATCATTGAGAGAACAGATTTCATGAATGAACTTGTCGATAGGGTTAGTTCTAGCGATATCGATCTTGAGGCTTACTTTGCAAGATTGGCATATGCAAACAGTCCACTAAGTCCAGATATTAGAGATACTGTTTCCGTCATTCTAAATGAGATTGAGCATAGAGGAGATGAGGCTCTAGTTAAATATTGTAACCAGTTGGATGGAAGACAGTTGACTAGTTCTAAAGAGCTAGCTTTAGAGTTGATAGATTTGGAGAAAGCATTTAAAAATTTGTCAGATGATGATAGATCAGCTCTCCACTTAGCGGCTAGTCGTATTCAGAAGTATCACGAATACCAGTTAGAGAATAGCGGTGAATTTATTTATGTTGATGAGCATGGCAACCGTTTGGGCCAAACAGTTAATCCTTTAAATAGAGTGGGTGTGTATATTCCTGGCGGACAGGCTGCGTATCCTTCAACCGTGCTAATGACTGTTATCCCAGCTCGCGTCGCTGGAGTGAAAGAGGTAGTGATGATGGTTCCGGCGCCTGGCGGCCGATGTCCTGAGATTGTCCTTGCTGCGGCTCACATCGGCGGTGTTAATGAGGTTTATACTGCAGGAGGGGCCCAAGCGATAGGCGCTATGGCATTTGGAACAGAGACTATTATGCCGGTAGATAAAATAGTAGGTCCAGGAGGGGCCTACGTTGCAGCAGCTAAAAGAGAGGTATTTGGTCAGGTCGGTATAGACGTCATAGCAGGACCCAGTGAGTTGCTCATCATAGCTGATGGAACAGTATCTCCAGAGTGGATTGTACTAGATATGTTTTCACAGGCTGAACACGCGTCAGATGCTCAGGCCATCCTGCTTTGCCCAGAGAAAGAATATCTTGATCAGATTTATTCTTTGATAGGACAAATGTTACCGAAAATGGAGAGGGTGGATATAATTAGGGAGTCGCTGTCGCAGCGGGGCGCCCTTATAAAAACATCTAACCTGGAAGAATGCGTGAGGATCGCAAATCTTTTGGCACCAGAACATCTAGAGCTAGCCACCAAAAATCCGGAAAACTTAGTTGGGGGCATATACAATGCTGGTGCTGTTTTTCTTGGGGCGCAATCTCCTGAGGTAATGGGTGATTACAATGCAGGGCCGAGCCATGTATTGCCAACCTCTGGGACCGCTAGGTTTTCTTCGCCTTTGGGGGTATATGATTTCCAAAAGAGAACTTCGATTATTGAGTTAAGTAAAACCGGAAGTAATGATTTGGCAGGAAGCGCGGAGCTACTTGCTAATCGTGAAGGGCTTTTCGCACACGGACAAGCAGCCAAAGCGAGAAAGCAAGAAGTTGATTAGTTAAGCGATGGGCCCAGCTAGAAACCAGGGGATTGGACCTTATGAAAAATATAAGCAGTTGGTTTCGGCGGGGGTATTGCAAGCTGATATAGCCCAAGAAGAAATAGCCATTATTCTTGAAGAACTATATCAGGAGATTAAAACTTCTAGGCGTTTTAGAGTCTTTTCTTTGGTGCGACCTTCAAGTCCTGTGAAAGGCCTTTATCTCTGGGGAGGGGTTGGGCGTGGTAAAACGATGTTGATGGACATGTTTTGCGATTGTTTTACTGAAGAATATAGATTGAGGTTGCATTTCCACCGGTTCATGAAGTTTGTACATGATTCATTAAGGATTCATAGTGGGATTCCTAACCCTTTAGAACATGTTGCGGAGAGCTTGGTATCAAAATCTAAAATTCTGTGTTTCGATGAGTTTTATGTATCAGATATTGGAGATGCAATGATTCTCTCCGAACTCCTTGAAAGATTGTTTTCTCGAGGAGTAACACTTATAGCAACCTCCAACATCGAACCCGATCAGCTGTATTGGAATGGATTACAACGCTCACGCTTTTTACCCGCGATAGATTTGCTTAAAGAAAATACCGTAGTCCGCGAATTGCACGCTAAGGTTGATTATCGTCTCCGCGTGTTGCAGCAGGCGGAGATTTATTTTTCGCCTTTAAATCAGGCTGCGGCAGATGGGATTTCTGATAGGTTTGCTGATTTGGTCAAAGATCATAGGTTAAAAAGCAATGAAATCGAAATAAACGGGCGCAGGATCAAAGTAATAGGGGTTTCTAAGGATGTTGTTTTGTTTAATTTTTCGGAGCTTTGCGGAGGGGCTAGGAGTCAAAATGACTATATAGAGCTGGCAGCGCTATTTCAGACAATTTTATTAAGTGATACCCCAGTACTCGGAGATGAAAATGCAGATGCTGCGCGTCGCTTTATAAGTTTAATTGATGTGTTATATGACCACGGCGTTAATTTGGTGATGACAGCAGCGGCAGAAATTCATGGTCTTTACCGAGATCAACTGTTAAGTAAGGATTTTGATCGCACCAGAAGCCGTTTATTGGAAATGCAATCTAAAGATTATCTAGCAGGGAAGAATAATATTTAGAGCTGACACCGACTTTATCTGGTTGTAAAGGCTACTTCCCTCAGCTAATATTCGCGCTCCAAATTTTTGGTGTTCAAAAGACTGATGAAAACAGTAAGCTTACGAGCAGAAGACGCGCAGCATAATTGGGTTGTGGTAGATGCTGATGGCCAGACCTTGGGTCGTCTTGCTACGGAAGTTGCTATTCGTTTAAGGGGTAAGCATAAGCCCGAATATACTCCTCATATAGATACGGGAGACTACGTTGTTGTTCTTAATGCTGAGAAGGTTAGAGTAACAGGCAATAAGCGCCAGAAGAAAATGTATTACAAGCATAGTGGGTATCCTGGTGGAATTAAATCTATAAGTTTTGAGCATCTACAGGAAAAACGGCCTGCTGAAATAATTGAAAAAGCGGTTAGGGGGATGCTCCCAAAAAACCGGTTAGGGAGAGCAATGTTCAAGAAGCTAAAGGTTTATGAAGGGACTAACCATCCGCATGATGCTCAGCAGCCGGAAACCTTGGAGATCAGCTAGATATGGCGGTTAATAATACATACGGAACAGGAAGAAGAAAAACATCGGCTGCGCGTGTATTCGTGTCTGCGGGGGATGGTTCTATTTCAGTTAATGGGCAACCATTAGACGAGTATTTCGGAAGGGAGACTTCCCGAATGATAGTTCGTCAACCTCTTGAGGTAGCGGAGCTCCTAGACAAAATTGATGTAAAAGTAACCGTAGTAGGAGGTGGTAATTCTGGCCAAGCTGGTGCTATTAGACATGGTATTGCTCGAGCGTTAGTAGAATTTGATGAGGAGCTGCGAGTTTCTATGCGTAAAGCTGGTTTTCTTACGCGGGATGCGCGAGAGGTAGAAAGAAAAAAAATTGGGTTGCATAAGGCTCGAAAAAGGCCTCAGTATTCTAAGCGATAGGTTTTGTTGGGTTGAAGGGACTTAAGATTTACCCTACTGGTGTAAAAGTAATGTGATTTCTTTTAAATTTTAGGCGCGTTGGAGTGTCTCCCAGTCAGCATGTGTTAAAATTAGGTGTTTGCTAAATATTATTGGAGTTAGTGTTGACCGCGAATGAAGATGGGCAGCAATCTGCCATACCAGAGTCTTTGGATCCAAGTAAGGTAGATAAAAAGCGCCGATATTTTTTGATTGGCGCTACTGCTATAACTGGCATAGTAGGCGCAGGGTTTGCTGCTGTTCCCTTTATAAAGTCTTGGAATCCTAGTGCGAAAGCTAGGGCAGCCGGTGCTCCAGTAATTATTGATATTAGTAAATTAAAAGCTGGTGAAATGCTTGGGCCTACGCCGGCGTGGCGGGGCAAACCAGTTTTTGTAGTATATCGTGGGGAGGATTCGATAAGGGAGCTAAAAGAATCTAATGTACAGTTAGCGGACCCTGAATCTAATAACGTTGATATGCAGCCGGAATATGCACGCAACCCATGGCGTTCTAGGCGGCCAGAGTTAGGCATATATTTGGGGTTATGCACACATTTGGGTTGTTCGCCTAAATTTCATGGAGATATAAAACCTGAGCCCTTTGATCCGAATTGGAAAGGGGGCTTTTTCTGTCCTTGTCATGGGTCACGTTTTGATTTGGCAGGGCGTGTCGTGGCCGGTGTACCAGCGCCTGATAATCTGGAGGTCCCACCATACAAATTCCTAAGTGATACGGTCGTCCTTATTGGATCTGATGAGGAGAGCGTTTAATGGGAGTTAAGAACAATGAAGGTAAATTTATTGCGCTGTGGACTTCATTTATTGATTGGGTAGATGAGCGATTTCCTCTGACTGAGACGTTTGAGTACCACATGTCTAAGTATTATGCGCCGAAGAACTTTAATTTTTGGTACGTTTTTGGAGTTCTTTCTTTACTTGTTTTGGTTATGCAAATTCTGACCGGTATTTGGCTCACTATGAATTATGAGCCAAGCGGTTCTGGTGCGTTTGCCTCGGTGGAATATATTATGCGGGATGTGGATTACGGCTGGCTGCTTAGATATTTGCATTCAACAGGGGCTTCGGCGTTTTTCGTCGTAGTTTATTTGCACATGTTCCGAGCGCTGATGTACGGCTCTTATCAAAAGCCTCGCGAATTGTTGTGGTTGATAGGCATAGTTATTTTCGTTGTTCTAATGGCTGAAGGCTTTTTCGGGTATTTGTTGCCTTGGGGGAATATGTCTTATTGGGGAGCGCAAGTTATTGTTTCGCTCGTGGGGACAATACCATTTATCGGCCCAGATCTTATGGAATGGGTTCGGGGAGATTTCCTTATGTCGGGGATAACATTAAATAGGTTTTTTGCCCTCCACGTGATTGCTCTCCCGCTAGTATTAGTTATGTTGGTATTTGTGCATATTGTTGCTCTTCATCATGTCGGTTCTAATAATCCTGACGGGATAGATATCAAGCATAAGAAAGATGCAAATGGAATTCCTTTGGATGGTATTCCATTCCATCCGCATTACACTATTGGCCATGATTTGCCTGCAATAGTTGTTTTCTTGTTCCTTTTTTGTGCGGTAGTCTTCTTTATGCCTGAGATGGGTGGATACTTCTTGGAAAAACCAAATTTTGAGGCGGCTAATCCTCTAAAGACTCCTGATCACATTGCCCCTGTTTGGTATTACACCCCTTATTATGCGATGTTGCGGGCAACCACTTACCCTTTTCTAGGTGTAGCAGCTAAGTTTTGGGGTTTTGTAGTGATGGTCGGAGCTATAGTAATGCCGGCGGTTCTGCCTTGGTTGGATCGAAGTCCTGTGCGTTCTATAAGATATAAAGGGTTAGCGTCTAAAATGATGTTGGGTGTGTTCGTAATTAGTTTTGTGGTTTTAGGTTATCTTGGAACTGTAGCACCATCCCCAGAAGCGACCTTGATTGCTCAGTTTTGCACCATCCTATATTTTTCCTACTTTGTGCTGATGCCGTGGTATACGCGTAAAGAGAGATGTAAGCCTGTTCCGGAACGACTAACGGGTTCGCATTAGAGGGCCAAATAATGAGTTTTAAAACTTCGTCTATTGTTGGTGTTTTGATGTCCATAGCTGTGGCAGGAGTAGGTCAATCTGCTGAATCTAAATGGGAAATGGACATGATGTCACCAGATCTGAGCAATACTCAATCATTGCAAAATGGTTTCAAAATTTATGTAAATTATTGCCTTGGATGTCATTCTTTGCAGTATCAGCGTTATGAACGAACAGCTGACGACTTGGAGCTTCCTCATGAAGTTGTAGTAGATAACTTGATATTTACTGATCAGAAGATTGGCGAACTAATGACTTCAAGCATGGATCCAGGAAAGGCCAAAGATTGGTTTGGCGCGCCGCCTCCAGACTTAACCATGGTAACGAGAGTGAGGTCCTCCGAGTGGCTATACAACTATTTGCGGACATTTTATATTGATGAAAGTAGGCCCTTTGGTGTTAATAACGGTGTTTTTCCGAATGTGGGCATGCCGAATGTTTTAGCCGAACTCCAGGGTACTCAGGAATTAGTTTGTCCGAGCGATGAGGGAGTTTGCAATAGTTTAGAATTAATAGAAGGTACCGGGTCTTTAGGACAAGCGGAATTTGATCAGGTGGCTTATGATTTATCGAATTTCCTTTACTATGTAGGAGAGCCGACTAGGTTAGAACGACAAAATTTGGGGGTATATGTGCTTATATTCCTTCTGGCTTTCTATTTCATCACTAGGTTATTAGCTCGAGAATATCGCAAAGAGGTTAAACATTAATCCCAACGATAAAATCAGGCGTTTAATTTAGAACATTTATACTTAACAGGTTGGTTAGAAAATGAATGTAGCGACGAAGAGATCCTCGATGACCCTTTACTCTCATACGACAGATCATTATTCACATCGAGTGAGAATGGTTTTAGCTGAGAAAGGGGTGGCTGTTGAAATAGTCGATGTTGAGCCAGGTAAAATAAATCAGGATTTGGCTGAAATTAATCCATATAACAGTCTTCCAACGCTTTTGGATAGGGAGTTAGTTCTCTATGAGGCTAATGTCATCATGGAATATCTGGATGAGCGATTTCCCCATCCGCCATTGCTTCCTGTCTATCCGGTTCAGCGTGCTTTGTCTCGTTTATGGATAACTCGAGTTGAAAAAGAATGGAGTCATCGGTTGGATATTTTGTTATCTGGGAAAGGGCGTGAGACGGTTATTACCAGAGCCAGGAAAGAGCTGCGAGAAAGTATCATAGGTATCGCTCCTATCTTTAGCGAAAAGCCTTATTTTATGAATGATGAATTCACTTTAGTTGATTGTTGTGTTTCCCCTATACTTTGGCGCTTAAAGCATGTCGGTATATCACTTCCTGAGCGTTCTACTAAACCGCTTCAAAAGTATATGCAGAAAATTTTTGAAAGAGATTCCTTCAGAGAAAGCCTTTCTGAGCTAGAGTCAGAAATGAACGATTAGCTTATTTAGAAGTTAAGTAATTCGCTTATTTTCCTGTTATTTTTTCTATACTGCCCCCTCTAACCCTGCCCCAAGCTAAACGCCTAGAAATTTTTTTATTCTCTTCCATTGTCAGTACTCCAACTGACCCAAGAAGTTCTCTTATATCTTTCGAGTACAGGAGGTCCAGTCTATTGCTCAACCTGTAGGCGTCAATTCCCAAGGCGTAAAGGGGGGTTAGAGGGTTAAGATCAAGGCCAAATGCCTTATCCATTTTTTCATGTAGAGTATCCGGCTCAATGAGCCAAGGTGATTCTGATACTATAAACCCGTTTAAGCTTTTTAGCTGTTCGGTTGTTGCTGCTCTAACGGTTTGTGATGTGGTATAGATCGGTATGTGTTCAGCAAAGTGGAAGTCAAGAGCCGGCTTTAAAGCTTGTGCTTCTACTATATCAACCAAGGCCACTACAGCGTCTATGTCCTGTCTTGCCCTTGGCAAGAATTCAAGGTCAACGTCTAATTTCTGTGCAATTGTATTCTTTCGACTAATGCTTGCTTCAACACCCATTGCTTCGCCGACCGATTTGGTGATTTGTGTAATATCAGAGAAGGATCTTAAGGTTTGGTGGCCTTTCCAATGTTTTTCAATCTGATTTGCCGATCTATTAGCCCAGTCTGATCGATTTTTGATTATCAAAATTCGTTCTACTTTGTCTTGTGCCAGTTTTCCTAGCAATCCGTCGGCTTCGTCTTCGATTGCCAAACCAAGCTGATAAATTGCTGCAGAAACAACTTGATCCGAGTCTATGTAATTCAGCGTTAGAAATGGCAATGGGAGCTGTAATGCATTTAATTTATTGACATTATTTTTTAGTAAAGGGCCAATTAAAATATCTACATTATTTGTTTCTGCGTCTTGAATAATTGCAGGGAGTGTCATTTTTTCGGAGTCATAGATCAAGATGGGTGGGCTAGTTAGCAACTCCGATTTATTTATTTCGTTTGATTGTATATAAGCGGCAATAAATCCATCTCTTACCGCATTAGCCGCGTCGGCATATATGCCGGAAAGCGGAAGTATCAGGCCGATGATGTTCTCTTTATAGGGCTGACTTATTCGCCTTTGCAGTTGGGTAGGCAGTAACGGCCGATCTGCATGTTTAGCGTGTATTTCTAGCCAATTCATCATTCTTATTTTTTCTTCTGTTCGTGAGAGGCTACTAAGTGCAATATCTCTGAGACTCCACCACTTAAGCGTTTTGGATGGGGCCTCTGACAGAAAAAAACCAACGTCTAAGGCGGAGCTGTTCCTGACTATTTTCCAAGCTTCGTCACTGAATCTCTGATTCTCTCTTATTGTAGGGATGTATTTTTTAAGATTTTCTAGTTGGCACGTTATTTGCTCGATATCCCTGGTATATTTTAAGGTACAAATTTTTTGGCTGTGTTGTCGAATAATTGGCCATTCCACTAGACCAGTACTTATCGCCTTAAGCATTAGTCGCTCCGACTCCGGTATTCTTCCTTGAGTTGCAGTTAATGATGATTGTAGAAGCCAGTAATTAGCTAGTTCTTTCTGGCTAAGTACCTCCCTATCTACTGTAGCAAGCGCATCGATGGCATTGGTGTATAGTTGCAGTTCAAGATATTTTTGAGCCGCGATTATCCTAATTAAGGAGGCCTTTCGCCCCTTTGCTCTAACGGCTTGTTGCATTAGAGTGTCTGGTGACAGATTGGCGTAGATGGCTTGATTGACTGTTTCGTCTGGGTTGTCCGTAACCTGGCAACTAATGGCGGACAGTAACATTGTTGTCCAAATTAAATTAATTATGAGCTGTTTTAATATCATGACAGGTAATCTATATATAGTGGCAACCCCAATTGGTAATTTAAAAGATCGTTCCTATAGAGCAGAGGAAATTTTATTATCAGTCGACTTGATCGCAGCTGAGGATACCAGACGTGCCAGATCTCTGTTAACTGAAATCGGTCACACCGAGGCTTCATTTATAGCCCTCCATGAGCATAACGAGTCTGAGGAAATTGATAATATTATCCGATCAATTAGTGACGGGAAGGATGTTGCAGTGGTAAGTGATGCGGGGACCCCATTGCTATCGGATCCCGGATTTCAATTGGTTAGAGAGTGTTGGGGCCGAGACATTCCAGTTATACCAGTGCCAGGTCCGAGTTCCATAACTTCGGCTCTTTCGATTTGCCCAATTCCGTCTGAGAGGTTTTATTTTCACGGCTTTTTGTCAGCAAAGGCGAGAAAGCGGCGAGAGCAATTGGCTGGATTGTTAGAAAGATCTGAGGCCACTGTTTTTTTTGAGGCTCCGCATAGAATTGAAAAGTGCTTGATCGATATAACCGACTTGGCTCCCCAAAGGCAGATGATGATTGCAAGAGAGCTGACCAAGCTCTACGAGGATTGCATCGTAGGTAGGGCTGATGAGTTACTTAGTATTCTTAGGGAGCGGGAGGCCTTAAGGGGAGAGTTTGTATGTATTGTTGAGGGAAATAACCAATATTCTCCTGAGCATATAGAGATTGATCTCTTACTAGAGCTTCTGATTAATGAGGTCGGTCCCTCAAGGGCAGCTAAGATTGCAGCTCAGGTGCTTAAAAGGAATCGAAGAGAGATTTATCAGATTGCAATAGAAATCCAAGAGAAGAATCTGAAGTTGTAGCTTTTTCTCCCAACTCGTCTTACCCTAACAAAAGAGTCGGTCAAGACGGTCGCTGGTCCTATTTGTATGGGGCGAGAGGAAAGTCCGGGCTCCGTAGAGCAGGGTGCCAGGTAATTCCTGGGGGGCGTGAGCTCACGGAAAGTGCCACAGAAAGGAAACCGCCTAATTGGTGGGCATAAGGCCCGTCAATGGTAAGGGTGAAAGGGTGCGGTAAGAGCGCACCGCGTGCTTGGAAACAGGTGCGGCAGGGTAAACCCCACTCGGAGCAAGACCAAATAGAAACCCGATAGCATGGCTCGTGCTGGGTTTGGGTAGGTTGCTCGAGGTTCTTGGCGACAAGAACCCTAGATGAATGACTGTCTGCCAGATAGCATTTTGCGGTTTGGTAACAGAACCCGGCTTACCGACCGACTCTTATTTTTTTTTAGAATATTAAATATATATTTAATAATAAATTATTCTATTACTTAAAGTTAATTCGAGATATCCACAAATAGTTAAAGTTAACTAAGAAAAAAATAATAATTTTAAGAAAAAACCTATAGATTTCTGCGACTTATCTGGTATTTGTAACTTGACGCTTAGTCCGAGCTAAACTACTGTCCCAGTGTATGTTAGTGGGAATAAGTGGGGTTTTGTGGCAAGATGAATTGTTCCGCCCTGATAGATCGTATGAATTGTTTTTTTAGAGAGAATTTTCTACGTAAATTCAAGGGTTTACAGGAGCCTTGCCGAATTAAATTATGTTTCGAGGTATAAATAATGCCACGCTCGACGAGAAAGGACGGATGGCGGTCCCTGCCCGCTTTCGGGAGTCAGTTTTAGCCAATGGAAATGGAGAATTGGTTATCACTATAGATATGCGCGAGCGATGTTTACTTATGTATCCGCTAATTCAATGGGAGGTGGTGCAGGGTAAGCTGGAACGACTATCTAATATAGGTGCGCAAGCGCGTCTTTTGCAAAGACTGCTTATTGGTCATGCCACAGATCTGAATTTGGATACTCAAGGGCGTGTCCTTGTCCCCAATATTTTGCGTGAGTATGCCGAAATAGATAAAAAACTAGTATTGGTTGGGCAGGGGAACAAAATCGAGATTTGGAGCGATGAGCATTGGCAGAAACAGATGAAGTCTTGGCTTACTGAAGGGGCCGATGATTTGTTAATGGGAAGTGACGATTTTACAGGATTATCAGTTTGAATGCGGGGCATAGGCCAGTAATGTGCTCCGAGTCTATCGAATTCTTAGTGCAGGAGGAAAGCAGGGATGGAATATTCGTCGATGCAACTTTTGGGAGAGGCGGTCATAGTAAGCATTTACTAACTTTCTTGGGGGGAAAGTCTAAATTGATCGCGTTGGATAAAGATCTGGAGGCCTTCACTGCAGCTAAGACCCTTGCGAAACAAGATGCACGTTTGGTTCCCTGCCATGGATCATTCTCAGATATAAAAAGGCATTTAGCAGATATCGGGGTTAAACAAGTTGATGGAATATTGATGGATTTGGGAGTGTCATCACCACAGCTTGAAAATCCTGAACGAGGATTTAGCTTTTCTATAAACGGCCCTCTAGATATGAGAATGGATCAATCCTCTTCTCCAACGGCAGCCGAATGGCTGAATGAAGCAGCGGTTGGAGAAATTAGTGAGGTTCTGAAGACCTACGGAGAAGAACGTTATGCTAATGGCATAGCTCGAGCTATCGTAAGAGCTAAGCCTCTTGAAAATACCGCTGATTTGGTTGCTGCTGTTGCTAAAGGAATTAAACGAAGCACTACGGGTAAACATTTCGCTACACGCACTTTTCAAGCAGTCAGAATTAAAATAAATAATGAGCTGGATGACCTCGAGAAGGGACTTGTGGATGGCTTCGATGTTCTTGGTCTTAGGGGGCGGTTAGTTGTTATATCATTTCATTCGCTGGAGGATCGAATTGTAAAGAATTTCTTTAAAGGCTTGACCCAGAGTACACCCCTCCCAAGACGTTTACCTATTAGAAATGAAAATACCGCTAATTTAGCGATGTCCATTTCTCGGCGCTCAAGGGCCTCAGTCGAGGAATGCAGAAAAAATCCTAGAGCGCGCAGTGCTGTTCTTCGAGCCGTGGAGAGAAGACAGTGAGGGCTTTGCACCCGCTATGGGTTGGAGCTGCGCTCCTTTTGGTTGTGATCTCAGGCATTCAGGTTACATGGAGTAGTCAGAAAGTCAGATTGATGCATGCTGAGATACAAGTGATTCAGAGGGAATATGACTCTAGATTAGCGGAAAATAGCCGGTTGCTGCTAGAGCGAAGTGTAGAGGCTTCCTATCAAAACGTTGAACGGTACGCGAAGGACCAACTTGGTATGGTTTTTCCTGAAAATGTCCGACAGGTAAAACGATGATTATTTGGCGACATTTTTTCGTAACTGTGATTTTCGTTTTTTTCTGCGCCGCTATATTGTTCAGAGTTGGCTATTTGAATGTTAACGAAAAGGAATTTCTCCAAAGCCAAGGTGATGCGAGGTCTATTCGCTCTAAAGTTATTCCTGCCTATCGAGGGGTTATCTATGACAGATATGGTGAACCATTAGCAGTAAGTAGCCCGGCCTTTTCACTGTGGACCGACCCGAGTGAAAGAATACTAATCAACCAAGATATTAGGGAACTAGCCAGGGTATTAGGTATTAAGGCAGATGGATTGAGGCAGAAACTCGTGAACAACTCGTCCAGAGAATTCCTATATATTCGAAGGAGTTTGCCTTGGAGTATCGCGGACAGGATTAAAAAGCTTGATATAGATGGCTTATATTTTCGTTCTGAATATAAGAGATATTATCCAGCGGGGGAGGTTGCATCACATGTGGTGGGGATGACTAATATTGATGGAGATGGTTTGGAGGGAACAGAACTTATTTTTGATCAACATCTTCGTGGGACTAATGGAAAGAAAGTCGTCCTCCAGAACGAGCGTGGTGAGATAATTAAGGATTTGAACTATGTTTCTGCGCCACGTTTTGGCAAAGATCTGCATTTAACCCTAGATCTTAGATTGCAGTTCATAGCGTATAGAGAGCTAAAAGCTGCTGTTGAGGCAAACCGCGCTATTTCGGGATCCTTAGTTATGCTTGATGTTGAGTCGGGGGATATTCTAGCTCTGGTGAATCAGCCTTCATACAACCCTAATGCGTTAGAGTCTGACTATTTTTTGGGTATAAGAAACAGAGCTGTTACCGATACTTATGAGCCCGGTTCGACCATTAAACCCTTTACGGTTATGGCTGCGTTGGAGCAGGGCAGTTACACTGCTGAAAGCCTCATTGATACTACCCCTGGGTTTTTCAAGATTGACGGTAAGTTAATAGAAGACCCAATAAATCGTGGGGCAATTAGTTTGGCAGAGATCCTTCAGGTTTCTAGTCAAGTAGGTATTGCTAAGGTTGCTCTCACCATTGACGAAGAGGCAGTTTACGAAGCATTGGTTCGGGCGGGAATTAATGAGTACATTGGATCAGGTCTTCCCGGCGAAGCCTATCCTTTAGTAGATAATTCCCGTTTATCAAACCCATTAACGCGAGCGACCCTGGCATATGGATACGGTTTAGCAGTTTCTCCTCTGCAGCTTGCACAAGCTTACCTAACTCTTGCGACAGGAGGAATTCGTTTGCCGATTAGTGTTGTGCATGAGGATCAGCCTATTTTAGGAGAGAGAGTATTTAGTGAAGACCTGAGTGCTGAGGTTCTTCGTATGATGGAAGCAGTCACGACTGATGCGGGGACTGCGCCAAAGGCTAGAGTTTCAGGCTATAGGATAGCTGGTAAAACCGGGACGGCCCGAAAAGTGGGAGCCGAAGGTTATGATGATGAGAGGCACGTAGCCATGTTTGCGGGCATTGCACCTGCGAGTGCACCGAAGGTAGTCCTCGTCGTAGTTATTAACGAACCTAAAGGTGATTCGCGAGGTGGTGGCGCTGTTGCTGCACCGGTATTTGGCAGAGTAATGGTCCGGACTCTTAGGTTATTAGGATTAGAACCTGATGCGAGTTGGGGGTCTGTATGAGAAGCAAGTTGTTAGGCCAGCTAGTTTCTGATTGTCCCCATTCTAACCTCGTGGTTAAAGGGCTAAGTGATGATTCCCGTTTTGTAAGTTCTGGTGATGTGTTTATCGCTGTTAAAGGTGCCAATGCGGATGGCCACCAATTTGTTCAGGATGCAAAAGGAAAAGGGGCGGTAGCAATTTTAACTGAAAGACCCATATCGTTAGATGGATTACCAGTCATTATCGTTCCCGAATTACGGGAAAAAAGGGGATCCATTGCCGCCAAATTTTTTGAATATCCAAGTTCCGAAATTATTTGTTGCGGAGTAACTGGGACTAATGGCAAAACTTCGATTGCTCATTACATATCGGCGTTGGCTAGTGAATTAAAGGTTTCTTCGAGGTATTTAGGAACGTTGGGATACGGTGTTTTAGGAAAACTTAAACCGTCCTTCTTAACGACACCTGGTCCAGTAATCATACAAAGGATAATCCGCGATTTTGTTGATGAAGGTGCTGCCATTGCTGCTATTGAGGTTAGTTCCCATGCTCTGGATCAAGGCAGAGTTAACGAAGTTGATTTTGATTTGGCTATATTTTCAAACTTGTCACATGATCATCTCGATTACCATCAGAACTTTGAGGCCTACGGGGAAGCGAAGGCTCGATTATTTAAGGGAGAAACACTTTCAACAGCGATAATAAATACTGACGATAAATTTTCTAAAAATCTCATGGAGATCCTTGATCCTCGAGTTGACTGCATTACTTATGGACAAAAAGGGGAGGTTAGGTGGTCTGACTTGAATTTTTTATCTGAAGGAATTATAGGAAAGTGGACTACCCCGTGGGGTTGTGCCGATTTCCAGTTAGCGGTGGGTGGTGAATTTTCAGTTGCGAACATGGCTGCTGCTATTAGCACATTGTGTAGTCAAGGACACAACTTTGAAGAGGTCATTTATGCTGCTAGCAGAGTCTCGAATGTCCCGGGAAGAATGGAATTTTTCAGGTCTGAAGGTAGCCCAACGGTTGTAGTCGATTATGCACATACTCCAGATGCATTAGAAAAGGTTTTGGTTGCTGCCAGAAAGCACACCAAGGGTAGATTAGGCTGTTTGCTAGGTTGTGGCGGAGACAGAGATACTAGAAAAAGACCTATTATGGCCGCTATAGCAGAACGGATCGCTGATGATATTTGGTTTACAACGGATAACTCTAGATCAGAGGATCCATGGGCCATTATAGATAATATGTGTTGTGGTTTGATTGATAAGAAAAAGGTAAATAGGTTTTTGGATCGATCAGAAGCTATAAGGTCAGCGATAAAAAGCATGAAAGAAATAGATTTACTTGTTGTTGCTGGACGCGGACATGAAACGCACCAAGATATTTCTGGTGAGTTAGTTCCATTTGATGATCGAGAGTATGTCTCCCAAGTTATCGAGGAAGTTAACTAATGTTGCTTTGGGTTACAGAATATCTTGCAGACTTTGTGAGTGGATTTTCGGTCTTCCAGTACCTGACATTTCGTACGATGGTGAGCGCGTTAACCGCCCTAGCAATATCGTTATTAATAGGTCCACGTGTAATCAGCAAACTATCGGAATATCAAATTGCACAGACTGTCAGATCTGATGGCCCTAAGAGCCATTTAACCAAGACGGGCACACCGACAATGGGTGGCATTTTGATTCTGATAGTGATTGGGTTTACGACCGTACTTTGGGGCGATCTTTCAAACAGATACATTTGGATTGTTTTGTTAGTCACCATGGCCTTTGGTGTTATTGGTTGGATCGATGATTACCTCAAGATAAGGAAGGGCGATAGTCGCGGATTACCAGCGCGATGGAAATATATTTGGCAATCTTTTATAGGGTTTGGTATTGCAGTTTATCTGTATCTGCACGCACAGGCTCCTCAAGAAACGGCTCTCATTGTTCCTTTTTTCAAAGATATTGCGCTTTCTCTAGGTCTTGGATACATCGTCGTTGCTTACCTAGTGATTGTAGGGACTAGTAATGCGGTAAATCTCACTGATGGGTTGGACGGCCTAGCTATTTTACCCACCGTTATGATTTCTGGAGCGCTTGGTCTTATTGCCTATTTATGTGGCAATGTTCAGTTTTCTGATTATCTGCAGATTCCATATATTTCGGGAGCTGGCGAGCTAGCTGTTTTTTGTGGGGCGCTGGGTGGAGCAGGATTAGGTTTCCTTTGGTTTAACACTTATCCGGCACAAGTTTTCATGGGTGATGTTGGGGCGCTCTCTCTAGGAGCAGCTTTAGGTACTGTCGCGGTTATCGTCCGACATGAAATTGTCCTATTTATTATGGGAGGTGTTTTCGTTGTTGAAACGGTATCAGTTATTTTGCAGGTCTTATCATATCGTCTAACGGGCAAACGAATTTTTAAGATGGCACCAATCCATCATCATTTCGAGCTTAAGGGCTGGCCAGAGCCTCGCGTAATAGTTCGGTTTTGGATTATTACACTTGTGTTAGTAATTATTGGTCTTTCAACATTGAAACTTAGGTAAAAAAATGGAGCGAAAGGACCTTGAGTAAAACGGCTATTGTAGGTTTAGGAAAGACTGGCGTTTCATGTCTTCGCCACCTATATGGAAAGACGGATCTTATCGTGGTTGATTCTAGAGAAAATCCACCAGCGGGTGCTGAGTCGCGCAAATTATTTAAAGAGGTCGATTATAGGTTGGGAATCAATCGATTGGATTGTTTGGGCATAGATCAAGTTATTGTCAGTCCGGGAGTCGGTCTTGATAGTCCCTTAGTAGCTCCCGCGGTCGCTAGAGAATTACCAATAAAAACCGATATAGATTTGTTTTGCGAGAATACTAAGGCTCCCATTTGTGCGATTACAGGGACTAATGGGAAAAGCACAGTGACTAGCTTAGTAGGGCATTTGCTAGAAACCGCAGGATATGATGTTGGTGTTGGAGGCAATTTGGGTAGGCCAGCATTAGATTTGCTTGAAAATAACAATCAGCTTTATGTTTTAGAGTTATCAAGTTTTCAGCTCGAATATATGTCGAATTTCGAATTTTCTGGGGCTTCAATTTTAAACATCTCTGAAGACCACATTGATCGGCATGGTTCTTATGAACTATATGTTTCGATAAAACAGAAAATATATAGAAACTCCAGTACTTGTGTTTTCAATCGACATGATCCGTTGACGAAACCTTTAGCAAATGGGTATCACGTTAGTTTCGGCGCTGACGACCCTGATACCGGAAATTGGGGTATTCGAGGGGATTGGCTGGTATTGGATGAGAACAGTAAGACAGAGCAGGTAATAAGCGTTAATGACTTGCCGTTAAAGGGAAAACATAATGTGCTTAATGTGCTAGCAGCGTTTGCTTTAGCTAGAGTTATGGGATTAAACACTAAATCCCTAACCTCAGGAATTGAAACTTTCGGCGGGCTACCCCACCGATGCCAATATGTAACTGATCGTAGTGGTATCCGATTCTATAATGATTCAAAAGCTACCAATGTAGGAGCTAGCATAGCTGCGATTAAAGCGTTGGGAAGTAGAAAAGAGAAGAACGTAGTGCTGATCGCTGGTGGAGATTCAAAAAATGCAAATCTTTCTCCGCTTAAAGACCCTGTTTCAAGGCACGTAAAAGCGGCTATTTTGCTGGGGAAAGACGCCGCTTTGATGGAAGCTGAGATAGGTTCATTGGTGCCCACAGTATGTGTTGAAAGTATATTTGAGGCGGTTAAGGAGGCGGTTAAACTTTCCATATCAGGTGATGTGGTTCTGCTATCTCCTGCATGTACAAGTCTGGATATGTTCTCTAGTTTTGAGGCTAGGGGTGAAGAGTTTGTAGAATCCATAAAACAGGTATCGATTTGATGATACATATCGATAGAACACTAATTGTTATAGCCTCACTAATAGTGAGTCTAGGAATCGTCATGGTTTCCTCGGCAACAATGCCAACTAATGTTGATCTAGTTATACGTCACGGTGTTTATTTAGCGGTTTCGGTTGGGTGTTGTCTTTTAGTCTGCTTAATACCGTTAGATTTTTGGGAAAGAAGCCATAGATTATGTTGGTGTTCGGCTATACTTCTTTGTTTCCTAGTTCTATTACCTGGGGTTGGTATTGAGGCAAATGGGGCTAGGCGCTGGATAAGTATGCCTGGATTTTCAATCCAGCCATCCGAATTTTCGAAGTTATTCCTTGTTATTTATGTTGCCGGTTATTTATCTCGATTTCGAGAGAATCTAATAGGATCAAGTTGGATCCTATTGCGTTTGATGATGATGGTTGGGGTTCCAGCATTCCTTCTCCTATTACAACCGGACTTCGGTTCTGTCGTTGTAATAGGCGCTACTACCACCATCATGATTTTTCTAGCGGGAGCCCGTCTTTCGCACCTTTTGGGCCTCACTGCTCTAGCAACCGTGCTGATTGTAGCGTTAGTGCTCTTTGAGCCATATCGGCTGGAGAGACTCGTTTCTTTTACAGATCCATGGGCAGTAGCTTTTGGCAGTGGTTACCAGCTAACGCAGGCACTTATTGCTTTTGGAAGGGGAGAGATGATCGGACTAGGTTTAGGAGAAGGAATTCAAAAGTTATTTTATCTGCCGGAGGCACATACAGATTTCATATTCGCTGTAATAGGCGAAGAATTAGGATTCCTTGGAGTATTCGCTGTAGTGTTACTTTTTGCTTTACTGGTATTACGTATATTTCGTCTTTCCCGAACCTTAATCGAGAATGAGCGGTTTTTCAGTGGATATTTGTCCTATGGAGTCGCCTTGGGAATAGGTATTCAGTGCTTGATTAATTTTGGAGTCAATACAGGGTTACTTCCTACTAAGGGGTTGACGCTCCCATTTGTAAGCTTTGGTGGAAATAGCTTATTAGTTTGCTTTGTTATGCTTGGGTTGATCTTTCGTGCGCAGCTAGAGGAAGGTACTGATGGTTGAAAAACACATTCAGGCAATGCGAAATGTGCAGCGAATTCATTTTGTTGGAATCGGCGGCGCGGGGATGAGCGGTATTGCTGAAGTTCTAATCAACCAAGGTTATAACGTATCTGGTTCGGATATCTGCGCTACCGAGGTAACCGAACGTTTAGCCCGAATGGGCGCGCAGATACACGAAGGCCATAGCGCATCATATGTAGAAGAAAAAGATGTGGTCGTGGTTTCTACTGCTATAGATAAAACAAACGTTGAGGTTATGCACGCGTCGAAACTCCGCTTGCCTGTTATATCAAGAGCAGAAATGCTAGGTGAGCTCATGCGTTATCGATACGGAATAGCTGTGGCAGGCACGCATGGGAAAACCACTACTACTAGTTTAATCACTGAAATTTTTGGTGTTTCAGGATTGGATCCTACCTTTGTTGTGGGGGGGATTGTGAACAACTTAGGCAGTAATGCTCGTTTAGGAGGAGGTAATTATTTGATTGCTGAAGCTGATGAAAGTGATGCTTCTTTTCTCAAGCTTCAGCCGACGATGGTTGTGCTAACCAACATTGATCAAGATCATATGGGAACTTATGATCAAAAATTTAGCCAACTTTGTGATGCTTTTTTGTCGTTCATTACTAAGCTGCCTTTTTACGGTGTTGCCATAGTGTGTATTGATGACCTGACCATTAAAAAGGTACTCCCTCAAATTTCTAGGTCTACCCTAACCTATGGATTTGACGAACTAGCCGATTATCATGCAACTAATGTTCAAGTTGATGGAGAGAATTGGCAGTTTGTTGTAGAACGACCAAACGAACTACCAGACCTTGCAGTATGTTTACCTTTGCCAGGCCTACATAACGTGTTGAATGCAACTGCCGCTATCGCGATAGCTACAGAGGAAAATATAGAGGATCATTTAATAACAAAGGCAATAGCTGGTTTTCAAGGGGTTGGAAGACGGTTTGAAACCCATTCAGATATCCATCTTGGCCAGTCTAAGATCACGCTGATAGACGATTATGGTCATCACCCGACTGAAATAAAGTGCGTTATCGACACGGTAAGAGCGGTGTGGCCAAAGAAGAGAGTCTTGATGGTCTACCAGCCACACAGGTATAGCAGAACGAGGGATTTGTATAAAGAATTTGTGCGAGCTTTATCTAATGTGGATCAACTATTTTTGCTCGACGTTTACTCAGCTGGAGAGGACCCTATAGATGGCTGTAGCGCTGAATCTCTGAGCGAAGATATTTATGTAAATAGTGGGTTGAATGCGGTTTTTATTTCTGACTTAAGTACTGTTGTACTTGCCCTTGAAGAAGCGGTAGAAGATGACGATATCCTGTTAATCCAGGGGGCTGGGAACGTAAGCTTAATCTCTCAAGAAATTCTTTCCTTATCTAAGTTCAACAAAAGTGAGCGTAATGAATAGGTGGAGTAGATTTGCTATGAAGGCGGTTATTGTTTTGGCAGCAATATCTGCTTGGGCGATGCTTAGTCAGCCGGTGGCAGTGGTCAAAGTAAAAGGTAATTTGGATGGCAATGAGAGGTTACTAGTTGGTAACACCATCTCTGCCTCAGTAGACGATAATCTCTTAGATATAAACCTGTCTGCTTTAAAGTCAAAAATTAAGGATATTTCTTGGATAAAGGAAGTGACGATTAGAAGAATATGGCCCTCGCGCCTGGAAGTTTATGTAGCTAAAGAGGTTCCAGTTGCCCGCTGGGGTGAAGGCGGTTATTTGACCGCTCAAGGTAAAATAATTGATATGCAGATAACCGCTGCCTCCTCTTTGCCGATTTTTTCCTGCCATACAGCCACTCCTCTGCAAGCAATGGAGCGATATCAACTAATAAGTGATGTCCTGGCAGAAAGTAATGGCTCTATAAAAAAATTACGTGAATCGGAGTTCGGGAATTGGTCAGCCGATGTTGCGTTTGGAAGCACTCCGGTATTTGAGGTGAATTTGGGAAATGATCATTTAGTCGAACGGATGCAGAGATTTTTGTTTTTTTATAGCCATTTGGATAGAGATCTTGTTGAGAGTGTTGCGTATGTGGATGCGAGATATTCGACTGGGATAGCTGTCGCCTGGAATAGGCAGCTAGCATCAAATGAAATTGGAGATGGGTATGGCTACCGAAAATGAAGTAACCAGGATTATAGGTCTGGATATTGGCACTAATAAAGTAGCTGCTATCGTAGCAGAGGTCACAACGGATGGTGTGATGGAGATAATAGGCCTTGGCTCATATCCTTCTCACGGGTTAAAGAAAGGAGTCGTAGTAAATATTGAGTCGACTGTCCAGTCAATCCAGAGGGCGGTTGAGGAGGCCGAGTTGATGGCTGGCCATGAGATTGAGGAGGTTTATGCTGGTATAGCTGGCAGTCACATCAGAAGTATAAATTCACACGGGATTGTCGCTATTAGAGATCGAGAGGTCTACCCGCAAGATGTCGAAAGGGTAATTGATGCGGCGCAGGCTTTGGCTATTCCTGCAGATCAGAAAATCCTCCATATTTTGCCCCAAGAGTATGTCATTGATAATCAGGAAGGAGTGCGAGAACCACTCGGTATGTCTGGGGTCCGTCTGGAAGCAAAAGTGCATATGGTGACTTGCGCGGTTAACGCAGCACAAAATATTGAAAAGTGTATCGAGAGATGCGGTTTGCGGGTGAAGGATATAATTTTAGAGCAGCTCGCATCGAGTTATTCAATTTTAACGGAAGATGAAAAGGATCTTGGTGTTTGTTTGGTTGATATAGGTGGTGGTACGACCGATATTGCTGTCTTTACAGGTGGAGCTATACGTCATACAGCAGTGATTCCGATTGCTGGGGATCAGGTTACAAATGACATAGCTATGGCATTAAGGACACCTACCCAGAATGCAGAAGAAATAAAAATTAAGTATGCGTGTGCTTTGGCGCAGCTCGCCAGGCCGGATGAGACAATAAAGGTTCCTGGGGTTGGTGATAAGCCGTCCAAGGAATTATCTCGCCAGGCTTTGGCTGAAGTAATAGAGCCACGTTATGACGAGTTATTTACGCTTATTCAAGCGGAACTTAGGCGCAGCGGATTTGAAGATCTGCTTGCAGCTGGAATCGTGCTCACTGGGGGAGCATCGAAAATAGAAGGAGTGATCGAGCTTGCGGAAGAGATCTTCCACATGCCGGTCAGTGTAGGCTCACCGCGCAACGTGGAAGGCCTCAGGGACATCGTCCGGAATCCCGTGTATGCCACTGGGGTTGGACTTCTGTTGTATGGAAAAGAGCGGGAAAAGGAGCAATTAGGTCTTAAGCAGTCTAGGTTGCCATCTTTTGGCCGGTTAAAGAAATGGTTGAACGACAATTTTTGATTAGGAGCTCGTAATGTTTGAACTAGTAGATAGTGCGCCCCAGAACGCAATAATTAAGGTGATAGGAATTGGCGGAGGCGGTGGTAATGCAGTACAGCACATGCTTCGTAAACAAGTTGAGGGAGTTGAATTTATTGCAGCTAATACGGACTCTCAAGCTTTGAAGAACCTGGAAGCGAAGACCGTGCTTCAGATAGGAAGTAGTATTACTAAAGGTCTTGGTGCCGGGGCTAATCCAGATATAGGAAGACAGGCTGCCTTGGAAGACCGTGACAGGATAGCTGATATTCTATCTGGTGCGGATATGGTGTTTATAACAGCTGGTATGGGAGGAGGCACAGGTACTGGGGCAGCGCCTGTCGTGGCAAGTGTTGCTAGGGATATGGAAATTCTCACCGTGGCAGTGGTGACAAAGCCGTTCGCTTTCGAGAAAAGGGCTGAGGTAGCTGAAATTGGAATTAGAGAGCTTCAAGAAAGCGTTGATTCACTGATAACGATCCCCAATGAAAAATTGCTCGCAGTTTTAGGTGAGCGGACCAGTATGCTTGATGCCTTTAGTGCAGCTAATGATGTTCTGCTTGGGGCTGTGCAGGGTATCGCAGACCTAATTATTCGTCCGGGTATGATTAATGTTGATTTCGCTGATGTTCGTACAGTGATGTCTGAAATGGGGACAGCAATGATGGGGACCGGTCGCGGGAATGGGGAAAATCGAGCGCGCGATGCAGCTGAGGCTGCTATAAGAAGTCCTCTACTGGAAGATATAGATTTAAATGGTGCTCGTGGAATTCTTGTAAATGTTACGGCTGGCCCAGACTTGAACATTGGAGAATTTACAGATGTTGGTAATATCGTAGAGGAATTTGCTTCCGAACAAGCCACCGTAGTTGTAGGCACGGTGATAGATCCTGATTTAGGTGAGGACCTTAAAGTTACGGTTGTGGCAACTGGATTGGGTAGCGCTGGAATGCCAAATGTTGTTGTTGATAACACTAGCGACGGCTCAGATGAGAATGCAGAGGTTGATTATGCTAGCCTTGATCAGCCAGCTTATGAAAGAAATAATGATGATAAAAAACGAGACTCTATAGCACCGTCAGAACATACTGAAGATCTTGATTATTTAGATATACCTGCTTTTTTGCGCCGTCAGGCGGACTAAATTCAGATTCGGGAATACAGAGCCCTTGATATATACAAGAACCGAGCTATAGTTTTTATTTGTTATTAATGCGCAATAGAATATCAACTAGTTTGTTGTCATAGCAGATTCAAATTTGAGGTATGAGTCTATGTACCAGACGACTTTAAACAATATGATTAAAGCAACCGGGGTAGCGTTGCATTCAGGAGAAAAAGTATTTCTTACGTTAAGGCCTGCGCCAGTCAATACTGGGATAGTCTTTAACAGAACCGACCTTTGCCCTGTTGTACAAATACCAGCGAAGGTAGCTAATGTCTCTGCTACCGAAATGGCCACCACTATTTCAGCAAACGGTGCTAGCGTTTCGACAGTAGAGCATCTTCTATCGGCATTTGCTGGTTTAGGTATCGATAACGCTTTTGTCGATGTAACTGGCAGTGAGATTCCAATAATGGATGGAAGTGCTGCGCCATTTATATTTTTGTTGCAGTCAGCCGGTATCAGACAGCAGAGTCAACTTAGAACCTATATTAGGATAACAAGAGAGCTTAGTTATCGGGATCAAGATATAGTTGTTACATTGAAGCCCTATAATGGATTTCGTATTGAATACACTCTCCAATACGATCATCCAGTATTTCGTAAACACGCATCAAAGGCATTTGTTGAATTCAATCAAACAGCTTTTATTAAAGAAGTTAGTAGGGCTCGGACCTTTGGGTTTCTTTCGGACTATGAAAAGTTACGCGAGAATGATCTTGCCCTTGGCGGCAGTTTACTAAATGCGATTGTAGTTGATGATTATCGGATTCTAAACGAAGATGGCCTACGGCAAGATGACGAATTTGCTAAACATAAAATACTTGATGCCATCGGGGATTTATACTTGCTCGGTTATCCTGTTATAGGTGCATTTGTAGGATATAAATCGGGACACCAGTCTAATAATGCTTTATTGAAAAAGGTCTTATTAAATCCTGACTCTTATGAATTAATCACCTTTTCGGAAGAATCGGAAACTGTTCCGACATATGCTCAACCAACCATGGCCACTTGATGTAATAAGGGTAGTTTATCTGACTCTAACTTTAATATTTTTGATAGCATGAAATTCTGAGAGAACAGATAGTTTTTCAATTATTTCGGGGGTAAGAAATCTCACTCGGGTGGCCGTAGCGGCAGTAACGCAAGATAGAGTTAGGGTATCTTTGGACATGTTGCTCACAAAACAACCAGAAGCGAGATCACGTGGTAATATACTTCGAACATTAGCTGTCCAACCATTTAGTTGAGAAGATCGACGGATAAGTCTAGACAATTGTCCGAATGTATAATCTTCATCACTTAATATTTTATCTATTTTCCTCCGAGCCACTTTCTTGCCCTATACACCTATCTGCTTATTATTTGAATATTGTTTGTTATTAAACACAAGTTAAAAATACAATACTCATCATTCAGCAATGCTGATAACCGCGATACAATAGCTGAATAATTGGGTTTTCAGTGGAAGGACCTGTAGCTACCATGCTAAACAAAATTTTTGGCACAAAGAATTCTCGGGAGTTGCGTCGTATAGGCAAACAGGTTCGCGAGATAAATTCTTTGGAGCCGGGGTTAATCAATCTATCTGAGTCAGATCTTCTGGGAAAAACTCAGGAGCTAAAAGTTGCGGTTTCTCAAGGTGAGAAACTTGAATCTATCCTGCCTGAAGCCTTTGCAATCGTGCGGGAGGTAGCGCGCCGAGTAAAGGATATGCGCCATTTTGATGTTCAACTTATTGGAGGAATAGTTCTCCATGAAGGAAGAATTGCAGAAATGCGAACTGGTGAAGGAAAAACCTTAGTCGCTACACTTTCGGCCTATTTGAATGCATTAGGTGGGAAAGGTGTGCATGTCGTAACCGTAAACGATTATTTGGCAAGGCGTGATGCAGCTTGGATGGCTCCTATTTATGAGTCCCTTGGTCTTACGGTGGGGGTCATTCAATCCGGTCAAGGCTCTAGCGAGAAGAAAAAAGCTTACCAAGCTGATATTACCTACGGAACAAATAACGAGTTTGGTTTTGATTATTTAAGAGACAATATGGCATTTTCGCTGGATGATAAATTTCAAAGAGAATTAAATTATGCGATTGTCGATGAGGTGGATTCTATACTTATAGATGAGGCTAGAACGCCTCTTATCATTTCTGGGGCGGCTGAACAAAGTACAGCTCTATACCAGAAGATTAATCAACTAGCACCGCGCCTATTTCCCGCTAATTCTGCTGCAGATAAAGAAGATTCTGCACCATCTGGTGCCGGCGATTTTGTCGTCGATGAGAAAAATAGGCAGATAGAGCTTACTGAAACTGGACATGAGAAAGTGGAAATTGAGTTAGGGAAGATGGGTTTGTTGGAGGAAGGTGATAGCTTGTATGCGCCGTCGAATCTTAATTTGTTGCACCACGTCCATTCTGCCTTGAAGGCACACTCTTTGTTTAAGCGTGATGTTGATTACATGGTCACCAACTCGGAAATTGTAATTGTGGATGAGCATACGGGAAGAGCAATGCCTGGTCGTAGATGGTCAGAAGGTATTCATCAGGCTATAGAGGCCAAGGAGAGAGTCCCGATTCAAAATGAGACGCAGACATTAGCTTCAACTACATTTCAAAATTATTTTCGTTTATATGGAAAGCTTTCTGGTATGACTGGAACGGCAGATACCGAAGCCTTTGAATTCCGTCAAATTTATGGGTTGGATGTGGTAGTGATTCCAACCCATAAACCGATGATTAGGAAGGATTTTAATGATTTGATATATATGACTATGGACGAGAAATACGACGCCATTGTCGAGGATATAAACACCTGTATCGATAAAGGGCAGCCTGTATTGGTAGGTACCGCTTCGATTGAGTCCTCAGAAAGATTGTCAGAGGAACTAAATAGAAGAAAGATTTCACATAGTGTTTTAAATGCAAAACAGCATGAAAAGGAGGCGGATATCATTGCGCAAGCGGGTAAACCAGGAGTTGTAACGCTTGCCACCAACATGGCAGGAAGAGGCACTGATATCGTGTTGGGAGGAAATTGGGAATCCGAATTATCGTTAAATGAAAATCTGGCCACAGGGGATCTAGAGACCTTAAGAGGCAAATGGGAGAAATCCCACTCGGACGTGATTGCTTCCGGAGGTCTCCATATCATAGGAACAGAAAGGCATGATTCACGTCGAATAGATAATCAACTTAGAGGTAGGTCAGGTCGTCAAGGTGATCCTGGCTCATCTCGTTTTTACTTATCTATGGAAGATAACCTAATGCGAATCTTTGCATCTGACCGAATGCGAGGGGTTATGCAATCAATAGGCATGGAGGAAGGAGAGGCTATTGAGCATAGGATGATTAACAACGCCATTGAGAATGCTCAACGAAAAGTAGAAGGTCACAACTTCGATGTGAGAAAGAATCTTCTGGAATTTGATGATGTATCGAATGATCAGCGTCAGGTAATTTACCAGCAAAGACGCGATATTATGGAAGCAGAGAGTGTAGAAGAAACAGTTCGAAACCTCCAGGAGGAGGTGGTCTTTGATTTAGTATACACGTATCTGCCACCGGAAAGTTTCGAGGAGCAATGGGACATTGAAGGGTTGGAGTCCGCGTTGGCTTCGGAAGTTAATTCAAAACCAGACATCAAAAAATGGTTAGCCCAAGATGATGAGTTGCATTCCGAAAGGCTAGCGGAAAAAATCTTGGATCAAGTGCTTATTGAATATGGTGAAAAAGCTGCTCTTTGGCTTGAACAAAGTGTAGATATTCGTGTGGTAGAAAAACAAATCATGCTTCAGGTGCTCGATCAGCGATGGAAGGAACATCTGGCCACCATGGATCACCTCAGGCAGGGAATTCACTTGAGGGCCTATGCACAAAAACAACCAAAACAAGAATATAAACGGGAAAGTTTTGAGCTGTTTCAACAGCTGCTCTTCGAAATCAAACGAGATGTTGTGCGCTTGTTAAGCCGAGTGAAGTTCGAAACAGACACGGAAGCATTAGTTGTAAAAGAAAACAAACGCCGTTTGGAAGCGCAGAGTAACATGCAATTCAATCATGCTTCAGCAAGTGCTACTGCTGATTCAAGCTCCTTAGAGGTAAGTAATAGTGGTGAGAAGCAGCAAACCTTTGTGCGATCTGAACGAAAAGTTGGTCGAAATGAGCCCTGTCCTTGTGGGTCAGGGAAAAAATATAAGTTATGTCATGGGAAAACCTAGGTGAAGGATTCTCCTAACGAAACGCTGTTTGTAGCTGGAGTCAAACTAGGTACAGCAAATACCAGAATCTTGGAAACCGAGCAAGAGGATCTTGTCGTGGTTACTTTGGATGCTGGTAGTCAAGTGGCTGGGTTGTTTACACAGAACAGTTTTCGAGCCCCGCCTGTTCAAATAGCTGAGAGGCACTTACAGGAGGATTCAGGTATTAGAGCGCTTCTAATAAATAGCGGTAATGCAAATGCTGCTACTGGTGAAGATGGACAGGAAGATGTTGAAAAACTTTGTATGAGTTTAGCGGTGCAGTTAGGACTGGAGAAGAGTCAGGTTCTCCCTTTTTCCACAGGGGTAATAGGGGAAAGACTGCCCATACAAAAAATGCTTGATGGAATGCCCCAAGCTATTAAAGCTCTTCATGTTGGAAATTGGAGGGAAGCATCTTATGCTATTTTAACAACAGATACGGTTCCTAAGATTTGTAGTCGAACGGTTAAGGTAGGAGGAGAAGAAGTCAGGATTACTGGTTTTGCAAAAGGCTCAGGCATGATCAAACCTAACATGGCAACAATGCTAGCATTTATTTTCTGCGATGCGCATATAGATAGAAACGTTTTACAGAACTTAATTATTGAGGTAGCTGAACGATCGTTTAACCGGATCAGTGTAGACGGCGATACTTCCACCAATGATTCTTTTATTTTATGTGCGACTGGTCAGGCGCGCAATCAGCCTGTAACTGACATTCAGGCAAATGGTTATTCACAATTACGCAATGGGATTGAAGATGTCGCTCAGGAGCTGGCTCGATCTATCGTCCGGGACGGAGAGGGGGCAACTCGTTTTGTTGAAATAACCGTCGAAGGAGGGCGGAATACTCGAGAGTGTCTGTCGGTATCTTACTCGATTGCTAATTCACCGCTGGTTAAAACTGCCCTATTTGCCGGTGATCCTAATTGGGGTAGATTTTGTATGGCGATAGGCAATGCGGGTGTGGTTGACCTCGATACCAGTAAGGTGAGTTTATTTCTCGATGAGATTTGTGTGGCTCAGAAAGGACAAAAAATGAGTGATTATAAGGAGCAGGATGGAGCAAGAATTTTGTCCAAAAACGAGTATCAAATTAGGATAGATTTGGGTAGGGGAAATGCTGTGGAGACTATTTACAGTACTGATCTTTCTCATGAATACATCAAGATCAACAGCGAGTATCGTTCATGATATTCGCCAGGATTCCCTAGTACCTGTTTCTTTATAGGTATTAGTATTTCTAGGGGTCCTTTGTTATCCGCAGATAATCAAGATGAAGGCGCTGCACTTCTTTTTGAATGTACTCAAGGTTTTGATCATTTACTATTATATCATCGGCCCTTTCCAGTCTATCTTGGCGGCTAGTTTGAGCAGCTATGATTGCACGCACTTGTTGTTCATCATTATTGTCTCGCTCCATCGTTCTTTTAACTTGTATGTTTTCCGGTACGTCGATCACTAAAACACGATCGCACATTAGGTGCTGATTTGTCTCAAATAATAGAGGGCTAACCAGAATGACATAGTCAGACTCGGCAGAGCTAAGAGCGTTTTCTATGTAGTCGTTGATTAACGGATGGGTAAGTTCTTCCAGCCATTTTCGCTCTTTTGGATCAGCGAAAACGAGTTTTCGAACAGCTCCACGATTCATGCTTCCGTCAGGGTTTCGAGTGGATTCTCCAAAATGCTCAAAGATGGCTTCAAGAGCTGGTTGTCCGGGCTCTACGACTGCGCGGGAAGCTATATCAGTATCGACTATTCGTATGCCTAGTTTACTGAATGCGTCGGTCGCAGCGGTTTTGCCACTTCCTATCCCGCCTGTAATACCAATTACTAATTTTTTCATCTGATCAATATACCGATTTAGAGAAAAAGTTGTAGGAGGTTTTTGTGATAGACAATAGAAATCCAACCTGATAAGGCCAGAAACGGTCCGAAAGGGATACCCTCTGTTTTAGAGAGTTGTTTCTTAGATAACTTAACAATTGCAAATATGAGGCCCGAGCTAGCAGCAACTAAGATGGTGATTGGCAAAATTTGCCAGCCAATCCATGCGCCAATTGCACTAAGTAATTTTAAATCGCCATAACCCAAGCCTTCTTTTTTAGTAAGAATTCTAAATAACCAGTAGATAATCCATAGAAGCCCATATCCAGTAACAGCTCCCATTACCGCGGAATGGAGAGTTGTTATTCCACTATCTAGATTAACTATAAGCCCAAGCCAAAGTAATGGTAGAGTTATATGATCAGGCAATAAACCTTTTTCCCAGTCAATGAAGGCTAGTGTTAGTAGACTCCATGAGGCAACCAAGATAGCAGCAGTTTTGAGTTGGATGCCAAAATGAGTGATTACGACTATCGATAGTCCCACGGCTAATATTTCTATTAATGGGTACCTTCCAGATATACGAGATCTGCAAGACGAGCATCTACCTCTCAGCTTAATCCAGCTAATTATAGGTATAAGCTCGCTAAGGGCTAGAATTCGCTTACAGTGTGGGCAGTGAGACCTTGGAGTTGCTAAGCTAAACGTAATCTTTTGTTTCAACGAGTTTTGTGAATACGTGGGATCATAGGATTTAATAATTAATGGTAGTCGGTGAATGACCACGTTTAGGAAACTTCCAATGCTGAGTGCGGTACAGACGATTAGAATGGTTAGTTCCCATCCAGGGTAATAAAGTGAAGGTGAAGTCAATTTGTTTCTATTGGCCTGGTTATTCCTTTCAGTTTAGTCTGCGTTTGTTGTGGTGTCGATTAGTATGTAACTTGGTGGATTAAGGCTTTTGCACTAAGAGCTGCGCTCTTTTAAGGATTAATGTTTTGGGTTTGATTGGAAAGATGACGCTAGTTGGGGTGGCTGGAATAATTATATATCTGATTTTAGTGCAGTTTTGAAAACCGGATTGCAAGATGCAGGAGCTGCCGAAATAGCTCAGTTGGTAGAGCGACTGATTCGTAATCAGTAGGCCCGCAGTTCGATTCTGCGTTTCGGCACCAATTTTGAAATAGATTTCTGATGTTATTCTTTGATGGGGCGAAGGCAGGATGCGATAACGGATTGTTTCCAGCATGTGTGATCTAGTCTAAATGCGGAAATGCTTGTTTCGTAGATTGAAAAGAACTGCCCGCTTGTACTGATAAATCTTATTATGGCTTCCGTTTTTCGGAAGGTAACGAGAATAACTCCTAAACTTTCCTGCCCCATTACTAAGCTATTGTCTGGCTCCTTAATTAGCGCTCTTGGTGTTTTTCCGCCCCCTCCTGATATTAGATATAAAGGCTCGTTATCTACTTTTATCAATTGCAGACTATGTGTGTGACCACTAACATAAAAGTCGGTCATATTGGCTTTAAGTATTGGCAGTAAGGATTTCTGAAATCGATCATCCTTGTTGTATTTTTCACCAAACGTTCGGATATTGGCGTGACCCACTACGATTTTCCATATGCTATTAGTATTTTGTAGTTCGTTCCTAATAAAGTTAGCTTGTTCATTCCCCCATAAATTTGTATCAACCACTACGGCCTTCAAAAGTATTTCTTCGCTTCCGCTATTCACCTTATGTTCATGTGCGTAGTAGTGGTTGGGTAGAAACCATCTTTTAGATCCCATATCGGTGTAATCTATTTGCGCTTTTGCACTTAATTCATGGTCATGGTTTCCTAATGCCGCAAAAAAACGAACCTCCTTTAGGCAGGGGGTGTTGTACTTGTTTTCAAAGTGAGTAGACCACTTTGAGTCGTGAGGTGTATTGACACCAGAGGGATAAAAATTGTCCCCAACCGTCTGAACGAAATCCAAATCGTAAGTTCGGCAGGCTTGTTCTAAAATGGCTGCAACTCGTCTCTGGCGGAAGTTTCCAGTTCCGAAATCACCGATTATAGCTACAGTGATCTCTGGCTTATCGTCTTGAATCCGAATATATGGGCTATGATCTTGTAGTGGCAATAGGTAGTAGGTAGTTCCTCCGAATACAGAGAAACTGAGAAGAATTACGATGAAAAGTTTCTTCATTGTTACTAATCTTTCTTCAGGTTGTATTAGTCATTCTAAGACGTGTTATGAAGTGAAAAGCATTGATAAGTCTATTGCCTGAATATTTTTTGTTATAGCACCAGTCGAGATGTAATCGACCCCGGTCTCAGCGATTTCTCTGATATTATTCTTCGTGATATTCCCAGATGCTTCAAGCTCTACCTCTCCCTTAGCTATTCCAACAGCTGATCTTATATCGCCCATAGAAAAATTATCTAGAAGTACCATATTAGCACCTGCCTTCACCGCAGCCGCTAGTTCTTCCAGATTTTCCACCTCAATTTCGACTGGCAATTCTGGCCTAGCGGACTTGGCAGCTTGGATGGCTGCCTCTATGTTTCCTAGTGCGCGGATATGATTTTCTTTAAGCAGAAAAGCGTCGAATAGACCCAAGCGGTGATTCTTTGCTCCCCCACAATGGACTGCATATTTTTGGGCGATTCTCATTCCAGGTATTGTTTTTCGAGTATCAAGAAGCTCAGTATTTAGATTGCTAATCAAACTAACATAGTTGTTGGTTGTTGTTGCGGTCCCAGATAGTAATTGCAAATAGTTAAGTATTGATCTTTCAACCTTAACAAGTTCTTTTGATTGCCCGATAAGGCTTACAAGAACTTCGTCTGCTGTTATGGGGTCTCCATCGCTTTTAAAGAACTCAATTTCTAAGGAGTTCTTGGTTGTCTTGTTAATTTCCTCGATCCATGGCTTTCCGCAAAATATTCCTTCTTCCCGGGAGATGATGTCGGCTTTTGCTATTTTATCATCGCCAATCAGTTCGCTACTAATGTCGCCAGAGCCTATGTCTTCTTCTAAAGCTTGCAGTACTTGCTGCGTTATAGTTTGTTGGAGCATTAAAGCGTAGGGAAAAGTGTCCATCATTTTATTTTATTTGGTTCGTTAGAGTTAGTTATTGTACCCCACTAATTAATATAGCTATCGATGTTATTGTGGATTAAGTATGCGATTTGTTGTTTTAATTTGGTGGGATGAATATAAATTAGAGAGTGCGCGCAATGGAAGTGCTAGAAACACGAGTTATATCTACGGCGATACAAAGTTTATCGCCAAATCAGGATATGAGGCCAGACCCAGAGGATATTTCCTTGGCTGTGATCCATTGTATTTCGCTCCCAGAGGGCGAATTTGGCGGCAATCTGGTGCACCAACTTTTTACCAATGACCTCCCCACCAATTTGCCAGAGGCGTTGGTTGATCTTAGGTCTTTGCGAGTGTCATCCCACCTTCTTATAGATAGAAAGGGCGTTATTACGCAGTTTGTCCCTTTTCATCGGCGTGCTTGGCATGCTGGAGTATCAACGTGGCGTCATCGTCCAAATTGCAATGACTATTCTATAGGCATTGAGCTAGAGGGTTCGCCTGAGCTGAACTTTGAAGAGATCCAGTATTCTGTTTTATTGGAAGTTTTAGATGCGGTTATAGCTGAATATCCAAAGCTGTCTTGGGAGGCTATAGTTGGACATGCTGAGATATCACCGGGGCGCAAAGTTGATCCAGGCCCCAGATTTGATTGGCATCGCGTATTATCCGGCCTCTCCACCCTATCGGACGCAGCTTCATAGTCTATGAGGAGTTACGAAATTAGTTGTACCCATAACCAGATCATAGCAACCTAATGTTCTTGGGTGCCTCGCCACTGGATTTCGCTTCCTTCGCTTTGATTAAGCGTTCTCGCTAAAAGAAAAAACAAATCACTTAGCCGATTTAGGTATCTGCCTAAATTATTTTCTATTGTTTTTGTTTCTTGGTCCGCTTTGTTGGGTTTGTCGAGCTGCCATATTGATCTCTCGGCACGGCGGCAAATAGTTCGGCAAACATGGGCTAGAGCTGCGGATTTGGTGCCACCAGGAATTACGAACTCCTTAAGGGGAGGTAGGGTTTGATTTAGATCTGCTAACAGCTCTTCAATCCAGACAAATTCTGGGCTCGGGACCAAGCCTTTAGTAGCCAGAGAGCCGCCAATATCGAATAGTTCTTGCTGTACCTGCGCACAGATGGTTTTTATGGTTGCGTCTTCTATTTCCGTAACCAACAATCCGATCATGCTATTTAATTCATCTATATCTCCGATCGCGTTAATACGTTTTCCGGACTTTTGAACGGAGCTTCCATCAGCTAACTTAGTTTTTCCGTCGTCTCCTGTTTTAGTAGTAACGGTTGTTATTCTATTTCCAACTCTTGTCATCTTCTTACTCGATTGATGTTTAACCAAATATTGTGCTTATCTAACTTAACTATCTCTCATATTCCGAAGTAGTTGTTTTGTTTTTTTCTTCTTATAACTATCTATTTGCATTGCATTGTACGTTGTTTTAGTGGTTGTATGGTACATAGGTTCGATATTTATGAGGAAGTGTATGCCGTCGTTTGATGTTGTATCAGAGGTAGAAATTCAAGAAGTAAGAAATGCAGTAGATCAGGCTTCACGAGAATTATCTTCTCGGTTTGACTTTAAGAATGTTGAAGCTGATTTTGTCTTTGAGAATTCCCTAATTACCATAATTGCAGAGGAAGAGTTCCAGATCATTCAGATGCTAGATATTTTAAAAGATAAATTAGTTCGCCGGTCAGTTGACGTTCGTTGTTTGCAATTAGGGCTAGTAGAATCATCGGGGAAGCAAAAGCGTCAAGAAGCCGGATTGAAGCAGGGTATTGATAAGGAAATGGCCAAAAATCTTGTAAAAAGGATTAAGGATTCGAAATTAAAGGTCCAGGCACAAATTCAGGGCGATCAAATCCGAGTTACTGGGAAAAAACGTGACGATTTGCAGAGTGTTATAGCGCATCTTCGAGAGTTAGAGCTTGATATACCTTTAGATTTTCAGAATTTTCGTGATTGACCGTGATAGCTGACCTCTTGTGACTTTCCGGGAAGTATTTAATCGACGCATGGTGGCTTGTGCATTCACTGGATTTGCGTCCGGCTTACCGTTCTTTGTTTTAATTCAGCTTCTTCAGGCATGGTTGCGAGGAGAAGGGGTTGGTCTAGCAGAAATAGGACTTTTTGCGCTAGTTCAAATTCCATATACCTGGAAATTTCTGTGGGCGCCATTTTTAGAAAGGTTTCCCTTGCCATTTTTGGGGCGTCGCAGAGGATGGATGTTATTAACTCAATTAGCGCTTATTTGTTCTTTTGTCGTTTTTGCCTACCTTGATCCCGCGCTAGATATTTTATTTATATTCGTTGTTGCTTTAGCGGTATCAGCTTTTAGCGCGACCCAGGATATTGCGATAGATGCCTATAGGCGCGAATTATTGCCCACCGATGCGGAACTTGCCTTGGGCAATTCTATTCATGTGCAAGTTTATCGTATTGCAGGGTTTATTCCCGGGTCGTTAGGACTGATTTTAGCGGATTATCTCCCGTGGAGTTCAGTCTATTGGGTTATGGCCGCTTTTATGTTTGTGGGTGTTCTTACGACGCTTTTAATAAAAGAAGCTGATATGGAGCCGAATATTCCCCGTAGCTTGAGGGAGGCGGTAACTAGACCCTTTTTTGAGTATTTGGGGAGGAAAGGAGTAGGCCAAGCTTTGCTCGTATTGCTATTTCTTTTTGCATATAAGTTTGGGGATAGCATGGCAACGGTGTTGTCTACATCATTTTATTTAGATCTCGGTTTTACAATGACAGAAATTGGGCTTGTGGCAAAGAATGCTGGTTTTTGGTCCGCGCTGGTGGGAGGGATCTTGGGGGGACTTGTAATAGTAAAGATTGGAATTAATAAGGGACTATGGATATTTGGTTTTATTCAGCTAGTCACAATACTAGGTTTTGCATATCTTGCTATTCATGGATATAGCTTGCTCTTATTGGGCGCTGTTATAGCTGCTGAGTATTTAGGAGTCGGTTTAGGTACGTCAGCATTTGTGGCCTTCATAGCGCGGGAAACTTCTCCAAAGTTAGCAGCTACTCAATTTGCGCTATTCACAGCTGTAACCGCCCTTCCGAGAAGTGTAACGGCTGCTACCACGGGTTGGTTGGTAGAGTACTTAGGTTGGCCATCATTTTTTTATTTATGTACTCTTTTTGCTATTCCAGGTTTGATTCTGCTTTTTTGGGTCGCCCCATTTAGTGCAGATAGTTCAGAAAAATAACCGTTTACTCTAAAAACTTTCTTAATTCGACTTGATTTATTGCTAATCTGCCCCAATTTACCAATGTATAGGTATTCGGGCTCTAAAATGTTGGTTTTGTTGTTTCTAACTATTCCGTTGATAGAGATGTATCTGCTCATAGAAGTAGGTTCCTTTTTGGGCGCATTTGTCACAATTGGGCTAGTAATATTGACAGCAATGGTCGGCCTTGCTCTGCTGCGTGTGCAAGGATTTCAAACTCTCTACAAAGGCTTAGGGCGCTTTCAAGGTGGTGAGTTGCCAATACAGGAGTTAGCGGAAGGGCTATTATTAGGTGTATCTGGAGCCTTACTCCTTACCCCGGGTTTTTTGACTGATACGATCGGTTTTTTGTTACTGGTGCCAACTATTCGAATATTAGTTGCTGGACATCTTACTAATAGAATTAGTCGCACTAATTTCGTTACTCCTTCAAGGAATAAGGGCGCATCACGCACTTTCGAAGGAGAATTTAGGCGGAAAGATGAAGATACCGGCTTCAAATAAGTTTGAGGAAATGTTTGATCCGGGGTTGAAACTGAGCGCAGCGACATTATTATAGGCGGCCCTTAGATTAGCCTGCTAATCTAAGGACTGCTAATTGGTACCCATAACGGGATGAATTGGAGACTATTGTAATGAATATTCGACCTCTACACGATCGCGTAGTAGTGCGACGGTTGGAAGAAGAGAGCACGTCGGCTGGTGGCATTGTGTTGCCTGACTCGGCGGCTGAGAAACCATCTCAAGGAGAAGTCCTTTCTGTTGGACCAGGTAAAATGTTGGACAACGGTGAAGTACGTAACTTGGATGTAAGCGTTGGCGATAAAGTAATTTTTGGCCAATACGGTGGAAGTACTGTAAAGATTGATGGTGAGGAGCTTTTAATTCTCACTGAAAGTGAAATCTTCGGTGTTTTAGAAGATTAAACAGCGACTATATTAAGATTAAGAGGAATAAGCGATGAGCGCTAAAGACGTACAGTTTGGAGATGACGCGCGTGGCCGTATGTTAGAGGGCGTAAATGTCCTGGCAAACGCGGTTAAAGTAACACTTGGCCCGAAGGGTCGAAATGTAGTGCTAGATAAATCTTTTGGAGCACCAACGGTGACAAAAGATGGGGTTTCGGTAGCTAAGGAAATCGAGCTACAAGATAAATTTGAAAACATGGGCGCGCAGATGGTTAAGGAGGTTGCAAGCCAAACGTCTGACGAGGCCGGTGATGGAACAACCACTGCAACAGTATTGGCTCAGTCCATCTTGACTGAAGGCCTGAAATCGGTTGCTGCTGGGATGAACCCTATGGACCTGAAACGAGGCATTGATAAGGCGGTAGCGGCGGCAGTTGTTGAAGTTGAGAAAATGTCGACGCCTTGTGAAGACACGAAGTCGATTGCTCAAGTAGGGACAATTTCGGCAAATAGCGATATAGCTGTCGGTGAAATTATAGCCGAAGCTATGGAGAAGGTTGGTAAAGAGGGAGTTATAACCGTTGAGGAAGGCAGCGGGTTAGAGAATGAATTAGACGTGGTGGAAGGTATGCAATTCGACCGTGGCTATCTTTCCCCATACTTTATAAATAACCAGGACTCAATGTCGGCAGATCTTGATGACCCATATATCTTATTGTGCGATAAGAAAATTTCTAACATTAGAGATATGCTGGGAATTCTTGAAAATGTAGCTAAGTCAGGGAAACCATTAATGGTAATTGCCGAGGATATAGAGGGTGAGGCGCTGGCAACGTTAGTTGTAAATAATATGCGTGGCATAGTGAAAGTCTCTGCGGCAAAGGCCCCTGGATTTGGTGATAGAAGGAAAGCCATGCTACAGGACATAGCTATTCTTACTGGTGGTACTGTAATTTCTGAAGAAGTTGGGTTAACGCTTGAGGGCGCAACTCTTGAGGACTTGGGTACAGCCAAAAGAGTCTCGGCTTCCAAAGAAAATACTACTATCGTAGATGGCGCAGGAGCAAAATCGGAGATAGAGGGTAGGATAAAACAAATTAGGTCTGAAATAGAAGATACTAGCTCGGACTATGATCGTGAGAAATTGCAAGAGAGGCTGGCAAAGCTGGCTGGTGGTGTTGCGGTTATTAAAGTTGGTGCACCAACCGAAGTAGAAATGAAGGAGAAGAAAGCGCGGGTGGAAGATGCTTTGCATTCGACTCGTGCGGCTGTCGAGGAGGGTGTAGTTGCTGGCGGCGGGGTGGCTTTAGTTCGAGCCTTAGCTTCTATAGAGAACTTGACAGGGGATAATGAGGACCAGAGTGTTGGTATAGGTATTGCGCTTCGCGCGATGACTTCTCCTTTGCGGCAGATTGCCGTGAATTCGGGAGACGAGGGAGCGGTAGTGCTGGATAAAGTTAAAGCGTTGGAAGGAAACAACGGGTACAACGCGGCGACGGGTGAGTATGGAGATATGCTGAAGATGGGTATATTGGATCCAGCCAAAGTGACGAGGACAGCATTACAGGCAGCTTCTTCGGTTGCCGGGTTAATGATTACTACCGAAGCTATGGTATCTGAGCTTCCGGAGGATAATCCTCCTCCAGCAATGCCGCCGGGTGGTGGCATGCCGGACATGGGTGGCATGATGTAAGCAGCTAAGGCTGTCTGACTAAAAAAGCCCCAGATCAAAGGGGCTTTTTTTTTTAAGTTCTAATAAAGTCCGCATTTCCGACGTGCGTTAGGGCTGCGGTTTGGTTATATTCTAGTTTGAGTAACGTGTGAGGGGCCTAAAATGGATATACAACTTATAGATTTTCTTGCCCGATGGGGCCATATAGCTTTTGGTATTACTTGGATCGGTTTGCTTTATTACTTTAATTTTGTACAAACCGAATACTTTAAAGAAGCCGATCCAGATGCTCGGGTGGACGCTTTTACTAAGCTGGCACCAAGAGCTCTCTGGTGGTTTCGGTGGGGCGCGATGTTCACCCTTCTAACGGGATTGGTAATGCTGGCGATCCGGGGATCGGGACTAACCGTAGCGATAACTCTTGGATCTGTCTTAGGTATTTTGATGTTTTTGAACGTCTGGTTGATTATTTGGCCGAATCAACGAGTAATAATAGAATCAAACACCCAAGTGAAGGCTGGAGGAGAGCCATTACCGGAGGCTGGTGCGGCGGCGCCTAAAGCTGCTTTGGCATCTAGAACTAACACTCTTTTTTCTCTACCAATGCTTTTTTTCATGGTTGCTAGTCCACATCTAGCTACTTCTAGTGGCCTTGGATTTGGAAGTCTCTTAGCCCAGGGGCTGGATACGGCACTAGTCTTGTCTTTGCTAATTATTCTTGCTCTAGAGATAAATGCAATTATGGGTAAGCCCGGGCCGATAGCGACAGTTAAAGGAGTTATACATTGTAGTTTAGCGCTGACTGCTGTTTTTTGGGGGATAGCGCATTTCCTTTAGGGGAAAGAGTAGGTTAGTTTAAGCTGTGTTTGTAATCAGAACAGGGCCCGTGTAAACGGGCTCTATAAACTTAGGCGTATTGAGAAGCCGTGGAGTGATGGTGGACCCTTCATCAATATCTACAGATCCAGATGATGCGACCAATCCTCGGCGAGCGCAGGGTAGTGGCAGACGCAGGGGTAGTAATTCATTTGGGTTGAGCGCATTGCTTTTATTTTCAGTGGTATGTTTGACTGTTATCGCTTGGGTGCTAGCCAGTTTACATCAGTTATCTGAGGATAATAGTGTGCTGATTTCAGGAGCGGAAGCTCGGGTCGCGTTGTTGGAGGATCGGCTCAGGACTACCGATTTAGCTATGACAGAGACTGGTGAGGATACCCAGGAGCAACTTGGATTCTGGAAATCGGAGGTCCGTAAGCTTTGGGTGGTGGCAAACGAGCGTAATCGCCGGTGGATCAAGGATAATGAGGTTGAGCTTGATAAGCTTCAGGGCCTTCATGCCGAGTTGGTGTTAGGAATACGAGATCTCAGCGGAGCAGTGTCAAGACATGAAGCCGCATTTGATCAGCAAGAAGAGATTATCGATCAGCTCACTAGTATCACCTTGCAAGTTAAGGGAATGCTAGATAGACAGCGAGATTTGATAGATAGGGAAAACGCATCTAGACAAAAATTGAATAATATTCAATCTATACTTTCAGCGCGGGTTTTAGAGAATGAAAAGGCAGTTCAAGCCATAGATGCTTATAGGCTCCAATTAAATAATCGGCTTAAGAAAATAGAAATCACTCTTGATGATCTATCCGTTAGGGAGGTAGATGGCGTGTCCCCGAAAAATATGCTTCGCTGATTACTTTTACCGACGGTTTCTCAAAAAGGAACCTATTATTTGCCGGTTTTATCACGTTACTGATATAAGCCACCTACTTATCCAATTTTGGTCCCGGAAGGTTTAGCTGGTTGGCAAGTTGGATCCAAGTGGTAGGCCGCACTACTCCATCAGCGGTTAAATTATGTAATGTTTGAAACTCTATAACTGCTAATTCTAGTTCGCTGTCGAAATCCGTTGGGCGATTGGAGTCTATCGGTCTTGGTACTAGCCCGGTCAACTGGTATCTTAGCCATCTAACCGTCGAATGGCTATCTCCATACTTTAGGTTACCTTGATAATGCGGTGGCGCTTGCCAAAGTATCAAGTAATTCCCATTCCAGTAGTTTGTTATTTCTGCAAGCGTTGTAGTTAGCCTATCTCCATTTAGATCCACGGTGATATATTTTTCGGAAAGGTCGAGAATGGTTGCAAAGAAAGTTTCCTGGTTCTCCATATTGATTTCGATGATTGCGGGGAGATTGAGGGTTTTTATGCTATTCCATGTGCCTGTGGATTCTAAGCATTGTAAGCCTCCGCTATTAGCTATTCCGCAAAGGTTGTCGGCCGAATCCCTTGGATTGGTTTGTATTCCCCAAGCAGTGAAAAGAGATTCATATGCTGCGTAGTAACTCATTTCAGAGTCGTTATGTTTATCATTGTGATTTATTGCGTTCAGCAGGAGTTTGTGTTGTTTTTTTGTTGCAACGCCGTGCAATATTTTAATTTCAGGTTCATTGGCGCTATTTGAGACGGCTTGTCGAGACACTGGTTTTTGTGGTGGGTCTGTAGCTTGACCTAAATGGTGACCACTATTGCTTAGATAGACCCAGGCAAATCCAACACAAAATAGCGATACTAGAGCCATTAGAATACCGGTAGGGACGAGGGACTGTTTTAGCGAGATTTCTTTTGCGGCTTTTCTTACAAAACTTCTGCGGACTTGTTGTTTCCTTTGTACATACGCACCTAGTAAAGATCTGTCGGATAGGATATTAATTAGACGTGGTATTCCGTTGCTAAATTTATAAATTTGGGAAATCGAGGATTTAGTAAAGATTTGTTGATTTCCCCCAGCGATTGCTAGTCGGTGTTTAATGTAGGCGTCACTTTCCTTTTTGCTCAGTGGCCCCAAATGGTATCTCGCTGTTATTCGCTGGTTTAGTTGACGGAGTTCTCTTTTATTAAGCGAGTAATTAAGCTCCGGCTGACCGATCAGAATGATTGTAATCAGCTTTTCTTCATCAGTCTCGAGGTTAGTAAGCAACCTCAGCTGTTCAAGAACCGCAGCAGACAAATTTTGTGCTTCATCAATTACTATAACGGTATTCTGTCCTTCGGAATAAGATTCGATTAGCTTGTTATTCAGAACATCGATGTAGTTTTTTATAGTAGGATGCTCAATGCTTGGGTAGGAGATATGTAATTTATCACATAGTGTTTCTAGCAATTCCTTGACCGTCAATTTAGGGTTAAGAATAAAAGCAATATCTAGATTGGGTAGGTCTTTGCTGATTAGATTTCTTAGTAAGGTGGTCTTTCCAGTGCCTATGTCTCCTGTCAATAGAACAAATCCGCCATTTAATAATCCATATGTTAAGTGAGCTAGTGCTTCACGATGCCCTTCGCTAAGGTAAAGAAAATTCGGATCAGGAGATATTGAGAACGGTAGCTTCTTCAACCCAAAGTATTGCGTGTACATTACTCTGCTTTTAGATCCGAAATCATCTGATCTTTCTCTTGCCACAAAGTATTTATCCATGGGGCAAGTACTCGTCTTTGATGCCTGTCGTCTGGCGTGCTGGTTAGACCAACCGGTAGGTCATGGGACCGCACGTAAACATCGATTTTTTCGCATTGTCCTTGGAGGAATTCCCAGAAAGTTGGTGGGCCATCAGGGTAAACTATTGTTATGTCGAGTAATTTATCGATTTTTTCGCCCATGGCACCAGTTACGTACGATAGACCCGAAACCTTTGGTTTCAGTAGGTGCTGATAATTAGAACGTTGGGCGCCATGCTTATCTTCGGTGAACCTTGTCCCTTCCACAAAACTTAATACCGAAGTCGGATGATTCTTAAATTTTTGACATGCATTTAATGTGATTTGTCTATCTGACTTCGTGTCCTTAGTTAATCGGTTCTTACTTCTCCTTACAAAAGGAAATCCTAGCAACCATAGTGCTAGGCCTAGGAATGGGATCCAGATGAGAGAACGTTTCGTAAAAAACTTAATTGGTGGAATATGATTTAGGAGGCAAATTTGTAAAATCAAAATATCGGTCCAGGCCTGGTGATTGCTAATGATTAAATACCAACGATTTCTATTCACTAGCGAACTGTCATCCCAGTGCACTGAGAACCTGGTTAGTTCCAACAAATTTATCATTTTACTGTTAGCGCCTACCCAAGAGTCCATTATCAAGAGGTCGATTTTTTTATTTAGATAATTACGAGTATTTTCAGGAGTGAGGCATTTTATTGCGCAAAGAATACTAAGGGGTAGGCATACCAAAATGGTATTTATTAATATGCTGGTGCTAGCTAGAGCCGCTTTGACGTATTTCATAAGGAATTCTAATCATAGGTAGGGCGGAGGTGCTATAGCTTTTTATGGAGAATTCCTGGAAAAACTTAGTTTTTTCAGACGATGAGGTAATAACAAAGGATTGTTATTATTGTTGCTCCGAGTAGATTTAACACGATTCCTTCTCTAGCCATAGTCTGCGTAGAAAAAAGGCCAGCACTAAACACTATGATGTTAGGGGCTGTTGCTACTGGCAACATGAATGCGCAGGAAGCGCTCATTGCTGCGGGGACCATTAATAGTTTGGGATCAATTCCCACTGCTAATGCGCCAGCTCCCAAGATTGGCATTAGGAGAGCCGTGGTTGCCGTATTACTTGTGGTTTCTGTTAAGAAGGTTACAGAGAGACAGACTAAAAGAATCATTAAAATAGGCGGTAATACAGATAAACTTTTTAATTCTGATCCAATAATTTCGCTAAGCCCGGATGCTCCGAAGGCTGCAGCAATACTTAATCCAGCTCCGAATAGGATCAATACCCCCCAGTGAATTTTTTGAGCTGTTTCCCAATCAAGTAACTTGCTTCCCTTGCCATCGGGTACAAGAAACATCGCTACCACCGCTAAAAGCGCCACCATAGCGTCATTAGTCTTAGGGATATTGAGCCATGCTGTCCATCCGCCGAATGGTTCTAAACGGAAGATCCATAGCATAGCTGTTATGATGAAAATTATTAGAACTCGCTTCTCCGCCTTCTGCCATTTTCCGACCGCCGGCAGCATTATCTTGCCTTTAAACTCCAGATTTCTGGTTAGCCAGTAAGCTATTATTGGCACGAAAATAAGGACAACAGGAATCCCAAATTTCATCCAACCAGCAAAGCTCAATGGTGTCTCAGCAATCCCGTTGTAGACGGACATAAAGACTACGTTAGGTGGTGTGCCGATTGGTGTCCCTATACCGCCCACACTAGCTGCGTAAGCTATACCCAATAGCAAAGGAGGCCCTAGCTTTGGATCATCAGTCTTTTCTATGATCGCCATGGCTACTGGTAAAAGCATGAGAGTTGTGGCCGTATTAGAAATCCACATACTTAGTATGGCGCTAGCTAACATGAAGCCAAAAACCAAACTACGACTGCTCTCTCCACCAAACATTCGGACCATTGTAAGAGCTAGTCGTTGATGAGCGCCGCTGCGAGCCAGAGCGGTGGATAGCATGAAACCGCCTAGCAATAGAAGGATTAAAGGGTCTCCGTAGGCTGCTGCAACTTCTTTTGGCGTGATAACCCCTAACATTGGAAGAACTGCTAGGGGTATCAAAGAAGTTGCTGGTATTGGAATAGGTTCAAAGACCCACCAAACAACACACAGGATTGTTACGCCTAAGGTATATGCTGCAGATGCTGAGAACCCACTTTCACTCATAAGGTAGGTTGATATGAGCGCAAAAATCGGGCCCACGACAAGTGATAGGTTTTTGAAGCTTATATTTTGTTGGCTATTGAATTTCATCGGGCGGCCAGGTTGCCAATGCTTTTGATGGAAAGCAAGCTTATTAAGTGCTTAGATAAGCCTGATGCATGAAAGCTATTATTGGTACGATTTAGAAACTACGGGCACGGATCCTAGGTGGGATAGGATTATTCAGTTTGCCGGCATTCGAACTGATATGAATCTCTCTCAGATCGCTGATCCAGACTGTTTTTATGTAAAGCTGCCTGATGACACGTTGCCTAGTCCTGAAGCTACCCTGGTTACGGGGATCACCCCGGCGATAGCTAATGCTGAGGGGTTATCAGAATGGGAGGCGGTTTCACGTATTTCAAACATCCTTGGTGAGCCGAAAACCTGTGTCGTTGGTTACAATAATATTCGTTTTGATGACGAGTTTATTCGCAATACTCTTTATCGATTGTTGTATGACCCATACTCTAGGGAGTATCAGCATGCTAATTCCCGGTGGGACATTTTAACGCTTGCTAGGGCTGCGAGGGCACTAAGGCCTGATGGCGTTAATTGGCCTGAGGGTGCGGATGGGTTGACGACATTTCGGCTAGAGGAACTCTCTAGAGAAAATAATCTGGAGCATACTAACGCGCATGACGCTCTTTCAGATGTTCGCGCGACTATAAGTTTTGCTGGGTTAATTCAAAAGACACAGCCGCGACTATTTTCGTATTTCTATCATTTACGGAAAAAGGAAAATTTACGCCCGCTTCTTGAGCCGTTTGGCTCTAAAATGCTGGTCCATATCGCCAGCCATTATTCGAGAACACGGCACTATGTAGCCCCAATAATGTCTATAGCGCGTCATCCCACTAATAAAAACTCGATTATTGTCGTTGATCTTAGCAAAGATATTAATCCGCTATTCGATTTATCTGTTGATGAGCTAAAGTCGGACTTATATGGACCGAATACACGGAGTCTTGCTTTGAATGAATTGCGTATTAACAGGGCACCTTTCGTGGCAGAGCTATCGGTTTTAACGCCAGAAAATTGGTCTACCCTACAATTAGACCGAAAATTAATTTTAGAACGCCGTGAAGCGCTGCTAGAGGCTAACCTGCAATCCAAGTTGAGTGAAGTTTTCAAAGGCCATGAAAAACGAATAGAGAGCACAGATCCAGATGGAGCGTTATATGAAGGTTTTATTAGTAACCGAGATCGGCGATATTGTGACAAGTTTATAGAGCAAATCCATACTGGAAATTGGATAGATGCTGAATTTGATGACCCGAGGCTTAACGTTTTAGCTTGGCGAATTAAAGCGAGAAATTTTGAAGATATTTTGGGGGATGATGAGATTGAGCGCTGGCGCACTCATGTTGGCAGGAAATTAAGCCAGCCCATTGCTCCTTGGCTTACTTCTGGCCAATTTGTCAGTTCATGGACTAAAGTTAGAGATAGTTTAAAATCCAGGCTAGGGAATTCCTACCAAGATACGAATGAAATGGCTGTCTTGTATGAGCTTGCCGATTATTACAATGGTGTAATGGTGAAATATGGGATCGGAGATCTCATTGATCATTGAATGATATACATTCTAGGGTTCTTCTAAATATGGGGTTTTGTGTGTTCATTGATGCTGGGATTCATTAAGCATTAAGTGGTAATCTGGTAGTAGTGGCGACTTAGCTCATACTACTGGGTGAAAGTGTTTCATGATGGTTGAGGATTAAAAAAAGAAAGCTATCAAAGTGAAAGAATGAAAGGATTTACGACGAAAATATTACATAGCGACCGTTTAGGAGGTGTAGAACATGGATCTATACATAAACCTATTCACGCAACAGTCGCATATGGGTATGAAGATGCTCGAGACTTAGCAGCGGTATTTCAAGGAGAAAAACCGGGATTTACCTATGGACGGCAAATTAATCCTACCGTAGAGGCCTTGCAAGCTAAGGTTTCGAAGATGGAAAATGGTTTGCATACGGTATGTTTTGGTACTGGTATGGCGGCAATTGGAACTATGCTTTTTGCCTTGTTAAAAAAGGGAGATCACTTCGTTAGTAGTTCGTTTCTTTTTGGTAATACCAATAGCTTGTTTAATCAGTTTGCGTTACATGGAGTTGATGTCACGTTCGTTGATGCTACTAATGAGGCGGAGATTGAATCTGCCATCAATGAACGTACTAGATTGGTTTTTGTTGAAACCATCGCGAACCCACGCACGCAAGTCTCTGCCTTGGCCGAAATTGGTGCTATATGCCGCAAACATAATTTAGTTTATGTAGTTGATAATACGATGACTACACCATATTTATTTCAGCCGAAGGACGTTGGAGCGAGCTTGGTCATCAATAGCTTAACGAAATATATTGGGGGACATGGCAATGCTTTGGGGGGGGCAGTTACCGAGTTAGGTAATTATGATTGGTCTGCTTACACTAACATTGTGGAAGACTATAAAAAGGGGTCAGTAGATCGTTGGGGTGTTACTCAAATAAGGAAAAAGGGGTTGAGAGATTTTGGGGCTTCTTTAGGAGCAGAGAGTGCGCATCATATTGGTATAGGTGCCGAGACATTGGCTCTACGGATGGAAAGGCAGTGTTCAAATGCAACTGCTCTAACCCAATTTTTGGATGCTCATAATAAGATTGATTGTGTCTACTACCCTGGGCTCCCTGATCACCCTCAGTTTGACCGAGCCTCAGAGTTATTCAAGGCTCCAGGGGCTATTTTCAGCTTTGAACTAACGGATACGATTGATCTCTGGGGATTTCTGAATGAGCTAAAGGTAATCATTCGATCTAGTAATCTTGGCGATAATAGAACTTTGGCTATTCCTGTAGCGCATACTATCTATCATGAGATGGGGCCTGATCGAAGAGCGAGCATGGGTATAAAAGATTCCTTAATTCGAATTTCTGTTGGTATAGAAGAGGAGAGCGATTTGATTGAAGATATTAGCGCAGCTCTCTCCAGGGTTTAGGCTAGATTGGATCGTCGGTTTAATTCTGAGGAGGTCAAGTGGGGCGTATAGAGCAGAAAGTAGCAGTGATAACTGGCGGCGCAGGGGGTATAGGAAAAGCGGCTTGCCAAACTTTCGTCGATGAGGGTGCCAAAGTTTTATTGACTGATGTTGATGAAGGAGCCTTAAAAAAAATTGTTAAGGAAATTGGTAGTAAAAACGTTTCTTATTGCGTTACAGATGTTAAGGGTTTGCAAGATAATCTTGCTATGGCTGCTTTGGCGAAAGATCTCTATGGAGGAATTGACATTTTTATAGCTAATGCTGGAATTGAAGGAGAGGTTAAGCCGATTATTGAGTGCGATGTGGATCGTTTTGACGAGGTAATTGCTGTCAATGTAAAAGGTGTTTTTTTAGGCCTACAAGCAGTGGTTCCTGAGATGATTAAGAGGGGTGGAGGGAGTATCGTTATTACTTCGTCAGTCGCAGGGGTTAAGGGTTCCCCAAGCATATCCCCTTATTGCACCAGCAAACATGCTGTTATTGGCTTAATGAAATGCGCAGCTCTCGAATATGCTCGCTATAATATTAGGGTTAATTCTGTCAATCCTTCGCCCGTAGAGACCAGAATGATGAGGAGCTTGGAGGAGGGATTAGCTCCCGGGGCTGCGGAGGTTGCTAAGAACCGAATGGAAACGGCTATACCACTAAAACGATATGGTGAGCCTTCTGAAGTGGCTAAAGTCATGCTGTTTTTGGCCAGCGATGAAAGTTCATGGGTTACTGGTTCTGTGCAGATGGTGGATGGCGGAATGACCGCATAAGTTTTAGTATTATCAGAATAAGATATTACATAGGTTGGGTTTACTGGAATGAAAGAAGCACTTCTAAAGACAGATCTTCAGTTCGCAAATCACCGTAGCGGTAAGGTGCGAGATTTGTACGATGTACAGCTAGAAAATGGTGAAACCGCACTACTCATTATAGCTACTGACCGAATTAGTGCTTTTGATGTGGTGCTCGAAAACGGATTGCCAGGTAAGGGTATAGTTTTAACACAAATTTCGAAGTTTTGGTTTGACCATTTTGGGAGAGATGTGGAGCATCACCTAATTTCAACTGATGTCGAAGATGTTCCGGGCCTAAGTCAAACAGAGAGAGAGGATCTTAGGGGTAGGATAATGTTGTGCAAGCGGACGATAGTTGTGCCAATTGAGTGCATTGCCCGCGGATATATAACGGGGAGCGGTTGGAAGGACTACCAGAACACGGGGGCGGTTTGTGGCATAGAGCTGCCAGCTGGTTTAAGAAATAGTGATCGCCTAGAGCAACCATTGTTTACTCCTTCTACGAAGGCATCATCCGGTCACGATGAGAATATAAGTTTCGAAGAAGGCGCTGATGTGGTTGGTGAAGAGTTAATGCGGTGGCTTGGGGACATGACTTTGTCTTTGTACTCAAGAGCTAGAGAGTATGCGTTAGATCGAGGAATTATTTTGGCAGATACCAAATTCGAGTTCGGTCAGGTCGGAGGTTCTGGAGTGCCTATTTTAATTGATGAGATTTTTACGCCTGACAGCTCCAGATTTTGGCCGGCATCGGAATGGAGCCCAGGCAGGGAACAGCCTAGTTTTGATAAGCAAATTGTCAGAAATTACCTAGAAACCTTGGTTGCCGATGGATCTTGGGATAAGAGTAACCCAGGCCCGGCCTTACCTGAGGATGTGGTAGAGAAAGCAATTGGACGTTATTTAGAGGCCTATGAACTTCTCACTGGTTCCGTTTTAGAGTTACCCTAACATATTTTTTATACAGCTCTAATTTACATCTTTCCAGTAAAGTTTTTTTGTGGAATAGGGAGAAACTTTCCATCCTGGAATTTCTTTCCGATCCTCTATTTCAGGTAAGTCGAGAAGTTGTCCATCTAGCATGATCTGTTCTATGTTGGCTTTGTTTCCAAGAACTCTGATATTCTTTATTGGATCACCGTCCACTAAAATTAGATCAGCTAAGCGGCCTTCTTGGATTGCCCCTACTTGGTCATGCAATCCGATTGCTCGGGCGCATTCTGAGGTTGCTGATTTTATCGCCTGTTCGGCGGTGAATCCCATTTCATTTATGAATACCTCCATTTCTCGATAGTGCCACTACCCATAAGGTGTTAAGGAAAAGCCGCTTTCCGTCCCGCAAAGCACAGGCACATCAGCTTTATAGGCTTTCTGAATCATCTCTGCACTTTCCTCTATTTCTCTTCTGAAAATTTCCTTCAGATTTGGGTCAGCCCCTACTTTGTCTCCATGATCCGCTAGGTTGGCCTGAAAAGTAAAAGTAGGAACAATAGGTGTTTTATGTTTTATAAGTAGTTCTAAAGCATTATCGTCCATGAAAGTAGCGTGCAAGATCATATCAAAGCCCGCGCGTACTGCATCACTGATGCTTTTTGCGTTTCTACAATGTCCTACAACGGGTATTCCAAGGTCATGAGCTGTATCGCATACAACTTTTAGTTCTTCGTAGGTCCATCCGGCTACCTCGCCGCGGTGTTTTTGTCTCGGTATTAGCCCAGTTACGTGAACTTTTATCCAATCAACCCCAATTTTTATTTGTCGTCTTACTTCTGTGACGATTTCATCTTTATTTCTGACAACCTTCGCATATCCTCTAAGTCCAGAATCTGGTATTAAGCGCCCTGATGTTCCTCCTACAGAGGTTACTAGAGCATTTCCACCCGTTGCCATCCGTGGCCCAACAGTGATTCCCGCTTCTATACCATCTCGGAGGTCTACACCTAAGTCAAACAAGCAATCAGCATCTAGAAATCCGGTCACACCAGCCCTTAAGACCTTTTTTGCATTGTAGGCGGCTACTAAGGCACCCAATCCTTCTCTCCGGTGGAAAAACATTTCGTCATTCGAATGTGTTTCGTCTAGTGTGACATGACAATGGGCATCTATTAAACCAGGCATTAGGGTTTTTCCGGTTCCATCGATTACTGTTATATCGTCAGTGATGCTCTTAGGGATTTCGCTGCCCGCGTTGACTGAAACTATTCTGTTTTCACTTACCATTACTGATCCTTGGAAGCTTTGATTTCCTAGGCCATCAATTATGGTTGCGTTTTTAAAAAATGTTTTCATTGTCTAGACTTTCCTAACCTTATAGGCCATCAGATGTATAGTTGTTCATAGATTACCCTAAATCCCAGGTAATTCACTAGGAATGGCAAGCTAACAATAAACAGATGATTGACCGGTAGTTTTGTTAAAATAATATTTTACAAATAGTTGAATAAGTTATTTTTGAATTGGGAATTATATAAAAGTTTATGTGATAGACCAGACTACTGGTCTAGATGGATGTTAGAGCAGAGTGGATTGGCGGTGTGCCCACTTCTCAACGAAACTCTAGTGCAAGTTTTTAGGCAGTCGCCGCTGGAGAAGCCAACCGATCATAAAGGCGGTTCAGAGACCGATATGTTTCAGATAGAAATATCACTAAGCCTTTGTTTCAGAGTGATTCGAGCTATAGACTTGGCAATGCAAAGTGGTTGGGTAACAACCGGAAGAGTTAATCGCGATCTATCTGGGTTCTCTGAGGCTTGGCATGAATATTTGAGATGGTTGAAAAGGTAATAGGAGTTCTTTATGAGCGAGCAAATGGATTTGGTGAAAGAGTTAATTGATGCTTTTAATTCGATCGATATGGAGCGAATACTAGCTTGTTTTACGGAAGATGCAGAATATCACAATATACCAATGGAAAAAGTAAATGGTGTTGAGGCTATTAGGCAGGTTTTGACAGGATTGATGGGGTCGGCTACTGCTGTTAAGTGGGATTTATTGCACATTGCAGAAGGCGATGGAATTGTATTAACCGAACGAGTAGACAAATTTGAACTTAATGGGAAGTGGATCGCTTTGCCGGTAATGGGTGTATTTGAGATATCTAATTCCAGAATCTCAGCTTGGAGGGATTACTTTGATTTGAACGACTTCCAGTCTCAATTTGCAGCGGCTACATCAAGTTAGAATCAAAGATAGGAAACAAGATAGAAAATGGTGGATTTGGTTCAAATTAAGATAGACAAGGGCGTGGCTGATGTTCGGCTGAATCGTCCTGAAAAATATAATGCCCTGAATTCGGACATGTTTTCCGCTATTAACGAAGCTACTGAAAATTTGAGGAATATGTCTGAGCTGCGCGCAGTTGTTCTTTCGGGTAACGGTGCCGGTTTTTGTGCGGGTTTGGATATGGCTAGCTTTCAGTCCATGAGCGATAACAGTAACAATAATTTGCAGAAGACGCTTGATAGTAAAAATGATGGTCCAGAGAATGAGGTTCAAAGGCCAGCGTATGGCTGGAAAGAATTACCGGTGCCCGTTATTGCAGCCATACATGGAGTAGCCTATGGGGGTGGTTGTCAAATTGCCTTAGGTGCTGATATACGATTTGCGGCTCCAGAATCAAAAATCTCTATTTTGGAAATTAAGTGGGGCCTCATTCCTGATATGTCTATTACTCAAAGTCTTCGTGATTTAGTTCCCCAAGATATTGCTAAGGAACTTACTTTTACTGGTCGAGTTTTAGATGGTCGAGAAGCTAACGCTATAGGTCTTGTTACTCATGTATCGGAGGATCCATTGAGCTCTGCGATGGAGCTTGCCCGGGAGATTGCGCAGAAGTCTCCAGATGCTGTGAGGGCAGCTAAAAGGCTATATCAAGAAACCTGGCACGCGGATACGAAAACTGGTTTGGCGCTAGAGGCATCTCTACAAAAATCGCTGCTAGGCACAAAAAACCAGATTGAGGCGATAATGGCTAACTTTGAGGAACGAGATGCTAATTTTGAGGATCGTTGATCTATCTCATTTGGTTTACGACCTTGACATGTTGGCATAAACAATCAGAATCACCGCCCTTAGTTGAACTGGTGTGCGGTATTAAGGAGTTATAGTTATGAGTTATTCATTTGCTGGCCAGGTGGCCATTGTTACTGGAGCTGGTGGCGGCTTGGGACGTTGTCATGCTCTTGAGTTGGCAAAGCGTGGTGCAAAGGTTGTAGTGAATGATTTAGGTGGTGCTATGGACGGTACTGGTGGTTCATCTGATGCAGCTAAAGCTGTTGTTGAAGAAGTTGCTAGCTTAGGGGGAGAGGCAATTGCCAACGGAGGTTCGGTTTCTGATCGCGTTGGTGCTAAAAGTATCATTGAAGATGCGCTCAATGCCTGGGGTCGTGTTGATATCGTTATAAATAATGCAGGTATTCTTCGGGATAAATCATTTCAGAAAATGGAGCTCGATGATTTTTCGACCGTTGTAGATGTCCATTTGATGGGAGCGGCATATGTAACTAGCGCGGCTTGGCCAGTTATGAAGGAGCAAAACTTTGGGCGGATAGTAGTGACTACGTCTCCTTCCGGGCTTTATGGCAATTTCGGGCAGACAAACTATGGAGCTGCAAAACTCGGTCTAGTAGGTTTTATGAATTCTCTGAAAATCGAAGGAGCTAAAAATAATATCCATACTAATGCTGTAGCGCCTGTGGCTGCTACTCGAATGACCGAAAATTTGTTATCAGAGCAGGCTCAGGAGTCGCTAGCTCCGGAATTAATAACTCCTGGAGTTGTCTACCTTTGTAGTGAAGATGCTCCCAATGGAGTAATCCTTCAAGCCCAGGGAGGTCAGTACTCGATAGCCTGTATTGTTGAGAATGAAGGTGTTGACTTAGGGGTAGAGGCGACTGCTGAAGATATTGGTGACCATTGGTCTAAAATTAGCAGTTTAGACAATATGAAACCTCGTGGTATGTTGCAGCTAAATGATATGTAAATGCGATATAACTTAGCAGTAGCCTTGGTATTTTCTTAGGATTCTATGTCAGCCATAATTTTAACGATAATACTGGGTTTCTTATTGGGAGGTTTGTCTTGGTATCTCATTGGATCTCGCCTCAGTCTATCAGCTGATAGTAGTCGAAATGAGGTGCTTAACTTACTTGTTTACCTGGGTGGTTTTTTGTTCCTGTCATTTCCATTCGTATTGTTTGTAATAGAGCTTTTGTAAACGACGTTGTAGGAATGGAGTTTTAGCATTTCACCGTAGTTATTTCTTGGTAAAACTTTAGAACTTTTCGTTTCCAACATAGTTTATTATTAATATAATACATATTAAATTTTATATATATGAGAAAATCTCATGATTAATATCGAGCTGCGTCATTTGAGGACATTAGTGGCTTTGCGAGATACTGGTAGTCTTGTTGAGGCAGCCGATAGAGTGTTTTTAACGCAGTCTGCTCTTTCTCATCAGATTAAAGATTTGGAGAAACGACTAGGAGGCGCCTTATTTATTCGTAAAACGCGCCCAGTTCGGTTTACTACCGCCGGTAATCGTCTTCTGAAACTTGCTGATGACATTCTACCGAGAGTACATGGTGCGGAGGAGGAGATACAGCGTTTCACTGGAGGCCAGTCGGGGCGAATATATATGGCCATTGAATGCCATAGTTGTTTTGACTGGTTGCTACCAGCAATTAACGAATATAGAGAAAATTGGTCTGATGTAGAATTGGATATAGCGAGTGGTTTCCACTTTGCCCCATTGCCAGCGTTAGCTCGTGGCGATTTGGATTTAGTTGTTACAGCAGACCCTATAGAAGATGAAGGACTGAGTTATCTTCCTCTATTTAGCTATGAAGCGAGGCTAGCTTTGGCGCGCGATCATGAATTTGCAGATCATGATTGGATTCGACCTGAAGACCTAAAGGAGCAAACCTTAATTTGCTATCCGGTTCCAAGGGATAGACTGGATATTTTTACAAGTTTTCTTGACCCGGCGGCTATAGAGCCAGCGAGAGTAAGAAACGCGGAGCTGACTGCGATGATTTTACAGTTAGTGGCTAGTGGTCGAGGGGTTGCCTGCTTGCCAAACTGGGTTTTACATCAGTATCAGCAAAAGGAATATATGTTAACTAAGGGCTTAGGGAAGAGCGGAATTTGGCCCACACTGTACGCTGCGGTTCGCAAGGATCAAGTTAAATATCCGTTTATACGAGGGTTTGTGGAGGTTGCAAAACAAGCTTGTTTTCGTGATTTGGTCGGAATAAGCGAAGTAGGTAAAATTTGAGGTGATCTTTTGACTAGACCTATCCCACATCTATTCTATTTTTGAATTATCGCCCGCATTTTGTTGGCGGATAGCTGATACATCCCTTTGAATCTCACTCAGACGGTATATCAAATCGGGTATCTGATCGTTGATACGCCAAGCAAGGTATGCGATTACCAGTAAAACTAAAAATGATAGGAATCCCATTTTAATCTCCGTGTTCCGAATAATATTTTTAGGTATACACATTAACAATGTAGCCGTCTACACCCCAGCACTTGATATTTAGGTAAACTAGACAATCCACCACACTGTATTAGTAATCGCCGCATCGTTCATTAATAAACTAAACGATTAGAGATTGATCAGTTTTTATTTGATTATTTCCATATTTTAATTAGTTCCTCGAAAGCTTTAAGTTGGTTACCAGCGGCTGATGAAGGAACAATGATCGGGTTGTGGATTCCGGCATCGAACCAGCTTTCGATTCCTTCACGAATCTTGTTGGGTGGGCCAAAGAGAGTGGTGTCAGCGAGCCATTTATCTGAAAGAAGGTTGGTTATCTGATCGGCTTTACCAGCATTTATAGCTTCTTCAATGGCATTCATTTCGTCGATATATCCTGCCTCTTTCCAATAATTTCGATAATTCGGTAGCATTGCGTAGGTGCTCAAAGTTTTGCGATTAACATTTTTTGCTGTTTCAACGTCCTCGCTGATACAAGTTGGAATCATATTCCCAATGAAAAATTGCGTGTCTGTTAGTGTATTTTCTTTAAGATTATTCAACGAAAAGGCCATGTGGGATTTGGCTCCATTTGCGAAAACGATACCCTCCGCGATCTCTTCCGCTAAAATTATCATGCGCTTTCTAAGAGCAGCTAAAATTATTGGTGGTAGCTCACCTACTCTTGGGGCGCTGCGTATTGCCTTGACGAAGTTTCGAATATCGGATATCGGTTTGCCTTGAGCGACTCCGAGTCTATCCATTGCTGGCGCATGACTTACCCCAATTCCGAAATGAAATCTCCCATTCGATATTTCGTGAATAAAGGCAGCACTTTGCGCAAAGTCAACTGGATTTCGAGTGTAGATCGGAGTAATCGTAGTACCGAATGGAATTGATTTTGTATTTAGTCCAATAGCGGTGCATAGGCCGATATTATCTCCCATACTCGGACAATATATTCCTGCAAACTTCTGTTTTTCAATTTCTACAGCAAGGTCGATAATCATTTTTCGCCGGCCTGGCACTGCGGCAATACTTACGGCTGGTTTTTGAATTGGCATTTCTATTTCTCTCGCGTTTTATAAACTAGGTATAATTTTCTTATATTGTAACTGCGCTACACGTTATACGAGCCATTTTCCTAAAAGATTTTTCGATAGGATTTTCTGTCGCTGCCGAGAGCTTTATGAGCAGCTACCAAATGGGGTTTTTTAAAAAAGTTAATTAGCACTATGCCAGCGAGGAATCCCCCTATGTGGGCCCAGAATGCCACTCCACCTTGGCTGGATCCTAAAGCTGGTAACCCTTGGATTAGTTGAATGAAGAACCAGTAACCTAGCATTAACATCGCTGGTACGGCAGCTGTAGTAATGAAAAATCCTAGTACTATCAGGGTATAGATTTTTGTCCTAGGGTATAGCAGCGCGTATGCTCCCATTACACCACCGATTGCGCCAGAGGCTCCGACCATAGGGATGAGGCTTTCTGTATCTGTAGATATTTGCGCAGCAGCAGCAGCAAGCCCACATAAAACATAGAAAGAAGCAAATTTTAGTGGCCCCATAATGTCCTCAATGTTGTCACCAAAAACCCATAAAAACCACATATTCCCTAAAAGATGGAACCAGCTACCATGCAAAAACATGGAGGTGAATAAGGATTTCAGATTTCCATCACCATCGAATCGACATACTAGTTGGTCTGTCATAGCAACCGTCATTCCCGGATCAATACTTCCAAGTAAATCAGCCGGAATTAGCCCATACAGGCAAAGGGATTGCGCAAGCATGTAGTGGTTGCCAGCGCCTTGAATCAGCAGCCATACCGATATATTTAAGATAATAAGAATTATTGTTGCTATCGGTAGACCGCCAGCCCGCGGATTTTCGTCTCTTAGTGGGAACAATTACTATAGCTCCTTTTTATTAAGTTTTACTCCGATTTGATATCTAAATCTGGCCCATCAAACCCTCTAGGCTTGAGAGGAGTCTTTCATTTTGATTTGGTGTGCCAACGGTTATTCTTAGTGCGTTTTGCAAACGTTCTGTTTCGAAATAGCGGACTAATATACCGCGCTGTTTTAGACCGACGTATATCGATTTGGCTGAGACCATTTTTGTTGGGGTTATTTCTACTAACAGGAAGTTCGTGTGCGATGGATAGACTTTAAGACCACGTTGTTCTAATTCGCCAGCCAACGCTATTCGACTTTTTCTTACGAGGGCCCAAGTATTTTCGGAATACGCTCTATTTCTAAGCGCTTCCAACCCTAACTGTTGTTCAATATAGCCAATGTTATAACTATCCCGTGTCTTATAAATCATAGGATTGAGAATTGATTTAGCACCTAGCAAATATCCCAAGCGTAATCCAGCTAAACTGTATCCTTTACTAAAGGTCCTAAGGATCAGAACGTTATCGGCTTCATTGACCAAGTTAACCAGGTCGTGTTTCAGATTCGGATCAACAAAATCCACGTAAGCTTCGTCTATTAGCAGAACTCCGTTAAATTTGTTTGCGAGGGCGGTTATCTCAGTTTTTGTTGTCAGCTGACCAGATGGCGCGTGGGGATTTACAATGCATGCTAGTTGGACTCCTGCATCGTTTAGCTGCTCTCCAAGATTTTTTGGGGTATTCCAATGGTTGTCTAGAGGAATGGAAAGGACTGGAGACCCATTAATTTGTGATAAAACTGGGTATAATGAGTAGGTGGGGTCTGTTGTCCCGAAAACATTTCCTGGTTCTAAGAAGGTCGTAAAGCTAAGCCGCAAGGCTTCATCGCCTCCATGTGTTATGAGGACATTGTCACGTTTTAAGTTATGCATTGACGCAACTTGATCACGTAATTTATCGGCGGTTGGATTAGGATAATTCCTTAAAGACTCGAGAGGTATATTAGCAAGTGTCGATGCTATATCGGGGCATGGAGGGTATGGGTTTTCATTAGTGTTCAGTTTTATTATCTGGTTATCAGTGGGTTGTTCTCCTGAAGAGTAACCCTCCATTTCTAGGATACTTGAGCGCTCATAACCCATTTGCTTCTTCGCCTGAACTCGTTGTCGACAAATTAGTGTTAGGAGGACTTAGAAGTGTTGCCAGCCAAACTGTTGATGGGTTTGCTTCCATTGCTAGTTTTGCGGTTATTGTTAGGGGCACGGATAAGAGCATACCAACAGGGCCCAGCATCCATCCCCAAAAAATCAGCGATAGGAAGACTACTAAGGTAGACAGCCCAAGACCTCTTCCCATGAATTTAGGCTCTAGACCGTTTCCAACGAAAACATTAATCACTACATACAACACCAAGGTTAAAAGACAACCGACTGGCCCTAGTTGTATCAGGGCTAGAACGATGGCTGGGACAGCCGCGATTATCGATCCAATGGTGGGAATAAAATTAAGAAAAAAAGATAGTATTCCCCATAATAATGGGAAGTCCACACCTATAATTGATAGCCCTAAAGCAACAGTTACGCCAGTCAGGACACTTGTTGATGTTTTGATTGCAAGGTAGCGGTTCACATTTTCGGTAAACTTAATAAAGTAGGGCATTGTCACTTCTGGCCTACTTAAAAGCGCTTGAATCTTTTGTGGAATGCTTGTCCCTTCAGCCAAAATAAATACAACGGTGAGTAAAATCAAAAAGCTATTGCTAAGCACTTCGCCCAATCCCCCAATTACAGTTCCTGCTATATCTAATGCTATTCCGGGATCGAAATAAGCTAGGACTAGTTGGAAGTTTTCCATTGTGGGATCGATGTTTTTTAGGGGCTCTATTAATCCAGCGGTAAGTCGTTCTTGATAGTACGGAACTCTCTCTAAGAATAAATCAGCTGACTGGGCTACTATAGTTCCAAGCGCTATCAAGCTAACTATGACACCAGCGGAAACGAGCAAAATTGCTAGCCATCTAGGCACTTTTTTTGCTTGTAGCCAAAAAATTGGGGTCGAAGCTAAAATTGATATAAAGACTGCCAGCAGGAAAGGGACTATGAGGTCTTCGGCAGCTTTTATTCCGGCCGCTATAATTACCATGCTTGCCAGGATAATTATTGATTTTCCAGTGTTATCCAAATCCAACCCTATTATTATTTGCTATCTATTCTAGTGAACGTCGATGTTCTAGGCTAGGCAACTCTTTCCGAACCTGGGCTACCCTTTCCGGAGAGATTTCAGCAAGTACAATGCCTTCTCCGCTATCTTGTTCGCCGATTATTTCTCCCCATGGATCAATAATTGTAGTATGTCCGTAAGAATAACGTTTACCCCAGTTATGCCCAAATTGAGCTGGAGCTATTATATAGGATTGGCACTCTATTGCCCGAGCACGAAGTAGAGTGTGCCAATGGGCTTTACCAGTAGTAACGGTAAAAGCTGAAGGCACTGTGATAGCAATTGCACCCATATCCACTAGGCCTTGGTACAAATATGGGAATCGAAGGTCATAACAAATACTTAAGCCAAGTTTTCCGAAAGTCATTGAAGTTGTGACTAAATTCCCCCCCGGCTCTGTAACGGCTGATTCCTTAAGGAAAGTTCCATCTGATAATTCAATATCAAATAGGTGTATTTTCCTGTACACGTTTTCTATTCGTCCATCATCTTTGACATGAATACAAGTATTGAAGCATTTTCCGTTAGCTTCGGATTTTTCGTGGAACCCACCTAGAATGAGATCGCAGCTACTATTTTTTGCTATTTGAAGGCATCTTTTTAGTATTGGCCCTGGTGGACTACTACCTTCAATCGGCAGAGCTTCCAATAGTTTCCTTTTTTCTTTTTCTGGTCCCAAGTATGCAAAGGCTTCCGGAAGAAAAATAGATTCTGCACCTTTCGCTACCGCCTCTAGTGTCAGGCGCTCCATGTTTTCGAGGTTTTTTTCGAGATTATCAGTAGCACGGAGTTGTATTGCTGCAATTTTTGTAGTTCTGACAGTCTTGGACATTTAAAAACTCGGTTGTGTGCAGTTGATTTTTGTGCCTAAAAGCTCTTCTATAGGCTGCAAATTAAATGCGTCATCCTCTGATATGAAGCTTATACTTGTTCCCTGGGCTCCAGCTCGCCCAGTTCGCCCGATACGATGAACATAGTCTTCGGGATCTTCTGGAAGGTCAAAATTAACGACGTGGCTAATCCCTTCTACATGAATACCTCGCCCCGCAACATCTGTGGCCACGACATAGGGAAGTATGCCTTCTTTAAATTTTTGCAGTGTTGATAGTCTCTTTTGTTGGGGGATATCTCCTGCCAAGGTCCCGCAGGTTATATTGTGGCTATTTAAGTACTTCTTCAAGTCATGAGCTTGATCTCTCCTGTTTGTAAAAATCAGAGCTCGCGTTGGCTTGGTGGTGGATATAAAGTCCGATAAAAGTTTTGCTTTTTGAGTGGCTGAGGTTAACCAAAATTGCTGTTCTACAGTTGTAGTGGCAATGTTCTCTGGTTTAATTGAAAGTCTTTCTGGCGCTAAAGTCCAGGATCTCGAAAGTCTTATGACTGAATCATTAAACGTGGCGCTAAAAAATAAGGTTTGCCTGTTTTTTTTGGTAGGTGTTTTATGAACTATGCTCCGCACATCGGGAATAAACCCCATGTCTAGCATCCTATCAGCTTCATCGATCACAAGCATTTCGACTTTGCTTACGTTAAGGTAATTGCGATGAAGGAAGTCTATTAGACGGCCTGGGGTAGCAACTAGTATATCGAGCCGCTTTTTCTGAAGCTCATTGAGTTGTTTTTGAAAGTCGATTCCGCCGACGATGCATTGGATGTTAATATCCATATACTTTGAAAGTGCCCTTCCGTCGGCTTCAATCTGGAATGCCAGTTCACGAGTGGGCGCCAGAATGAGCGCTTTTGGCATGCCCACTACCTTTTCAGGTTCCGGTTGTTCTTCCCAAAGGCGGGTAATTATGGTGATCAAGAATGCGGCTGTTTTTCCAGTGCCGGTTTGCGCTTGCCCAATAATATCGTAGTCTGCAAGGCTGAAGGGAAGAACTGCACTTTGTATCGGGGTACATTCAGAGAAACTAAGATCTTCAATAGCTCGAAGAAGCGGAGCAGGAAGAGCAAACTCAGAAAACATAGCAGGCTCTTCTTTTGTTTCATTCATTAGGAACTGTTCCTAGTTTTTTTTCAACGGCAGCAAGCTTTATACAAAGGCTGAGCAATTTTACCGCAGACTCTAGCTCATCTATTTCTGCATAGGTTGGTGCGATGCGCAAATTACAATCATTGGGGTCATAGCCATAAGGAAATGTGGCGCCGGGTGGTGTAATTGTAAGGCCGGCTGAATTAGCCAGAGAACCAACCTGTTTAGCAATGCCAGGAATAGTATCTAACGATATAAAATACCCACCTTTTGGTTTGGTCCATTTTGCTATGTCGAATTGGCCTAGTTCCTCTTCCAAAATGTTAGTTACAAGTTCAAATTTTGGTTTTAGTAACAGCGCATGCTCTTTCATGTGTTCTTCTAGGCGGTCCTCTAAGAAGAGGGCATGACGCAATTGATTAAGTTTGTCGGGTCCAATACTAAGTGTTGATAAATACTTGGTTACCTCCTTAAGCAAGGTAGGGCCTGACGCCATGAAGGCAATACCCGCTCCCGGATAAGTTATTTTTGAAGTCGATGCAAAAGAAACGATATGGTCGACTGTTTTATATTTTTTTGCTATCTGCAAGATAGGCGAGAGTGATTCCATCGGAAAAGTGAGGCCATGCATGGCATACGCGTTGTCCCAGAGAACGACGAAATCATCTGCTGCAGCAATGTTAGGTAGTTCCGCCATAAATTCAACACAGGCTGTCGAGTATGTGCAGCCTGTTGGGTTTGAAAATCTGGGGATGCACCAAATTCCTTTCACAGAGGAGTCATTTGCGACTAGTGCCCTAATCTCTTCCATATTAGGGCCGTTATCATCCATAGAGACATTCACCATTGCCAGGCCAACCCTCTCGGTTAGAGTAAAATGGCGATCATAACCCGGTACCGGGGTAAGCATTTTCGGCCTGCTATTTGTCGACCATTTCCTATGGTCACCCCATAAACCTAACCCATAGGCGATATCAATAACTATATTCATCAAGGTTAAGCTAGAGTTATTCCAGCAGATAACCTGTTCAGAGGAACAATCCATGATCATAGCACCTAGTGCTCTGGCTTCTTCTATTCCTTCCAACACGCCATAGTTTCGCACATCGCTACCATTTCGAGTTAGATAGGGACTGTTTGTTTTATTTATCACATCATTAAGGCCTTGGCTCAGATCTAATTGATCAGCTGCTGGCTTCCCTCTGGATAAGTCTAGTGACAATTGGTTGCGCTGGTGGTCTTTAAGATCTTCAAGTAGCTTTGCATGGAGCTTTTTCAGAGCTTGTGTATCCATTGCTGAATATGCGCTCATGAAATTAATCCAGCGGTTTCTTCAGAACCTATCATCAGATTAAGGTTTTGAATGGCTGCCCCAGAGGCTCCCTTTCCTAAATTATCGTACCTAGCGGAAAGAAGAATTTGTTCATCATGACCAAAGACCATAATCTCTAGCCTATTTGTTCCATTGCACGCCGTAGCATTCTGAAATTCTTGATTCTCGTTTTCTATAGAGAAGAAGTCGACTACTGAGACAAAGGGTTCTTTTGAGTAATACTCCACAAAGAAATTTTCTATATCTTTTCTGTTATAAGCCCCTAAAAGGTCTTTTGTAAACAGTGGAATATTTACAATCATACCTTGGTAAAAGTGCCCTACCATAGGTGTGAATATAGGAGGAGAACAGCATCCTGAATACATAGTCATCTCAGGAACGTGTTTATGTTCGAGTCTCAGGCCATAAGCTTCGATGTTTCTGTTCTCTATTGTTTCAGGATCAAAACGCTCTCTTTGATTGATTAGGGTTTTCCCTCCACCAGAATATCCTGAGATAGCATATAGCGATAAACCTAGATCAGCAGGAAGAAGGCCTTTTTCGATCAGAGGTTTGATAAGGAGAATAAAACCCTGGGGATAACATCCGGGGTTTGAAACCTTAGATGATTCAGCGATTACTCTTCTTTGTTCCTTACCTAATTCTGGCAAGCCATATACCCAATCTTTATTGGTTCTATGTGCAGTGCTCGCATCTAGGATTTTGCAGTTCCCATTAGCCAGTGCAACTGCCTCTTTGGAAGCATTATCAGGCAAACATAAAATGCCCACATCGCAGCGTTGGTACATCTTCGCTCTGTAGTCGTTATCTTTTCGGGCTTTGTCGTCTATAGATAGTAATTCTATATCATCTCTTTGCGCGAGACGCTTGGTTATTTGTAGGCCGGTTGTTCCGGCTTGCCCGTCTATGAACACTTTTGTCAAAACACATCTCGATAACTAGCCGTCGGTTCTACAGTCATGTTGAGCCAAGTTTGGGTCGGCGATAGTGTTATTGTACTGGTTATGAGCTGATAAGTAGAAGGCTAGATTGTCTAGTTTTTTGTACCCAAATGTTGGTTTATCCATGAATTTAATGTTTCGATTCCATCTTTGGATAACTGGTGACCAACTGGATATTCATGCCATGAAACTTGGTATCCATGATTACGTAAAGTTTCTCTAGCGGTAATGGCTTTACTTATATGGACTATTGGATCGTATATCCCATGGGCTAAGAGTACAGGGGTGCTGAGATTAGCTAACTGGATTCGTTCTGCTAAGTGTTCATGATCATCTATGTAGGTAGATAAGCCTATTACACCAGCAAGTCGCTTTGGGAACTGAAGGCCTGTTTCTATTGCAATTACTCCACCTTGAGAGAAGCCCCCAATAAATATGTTTTCGCTTTTTATACCTTGATTAATTTGTTCTTCTATTAGTCTACACGCTGTCTGTACAGACTCTGATATGTCTCGCTTTGCAGCTTTTGAATTTAGGTTTGAAACGTTATACCAAGCTCGCATTTCCGCCTCATCATTTAGCGAAATGGGGCGTTTAGGGGCATTTGGGAAAACGAACTGAATTTCAGTTTCAAAAGACATCATTTCAGCAATTGGCTCTAAATCAGACGAATCAGCCCCGAGCCCATGCAACATGATTAGTGCTGCAACTGGATTATTCCCTTTAATTATTATTACTTTTTCATCGTCAGGCATACGTTTTCCGATTTTTTTAGCAAAATAATAAACTAAATGCGCTCTATGCTCGAAACCTAGTTACTAATTGCAGCATAATAGTGATATGGATGAAGGACTAAACAGACCAGTTTCTAAGAAAATTACAAATTTACGCCCAGCTTTAGCGTTTTTAAAACCATATAAAATGCAGGTATTTTGGGCAAGTATTGCCCTGGTTATGACAGCTGGTGTTACTTTATCCATCGGCCAGGGTATTCGAATAGTTATAGATGAAGGCCTTAGTTACGGCTCATCAGAGATCTTATCCCAGAGTATTGTGTTTTTTGCGGCGCTTGTGGGCGTATTAACTGCGGGGACGTTTATCCGATTTTACTTCGTCTCATGGGTTGGAGAAAGAGTTAGTGCTGATATCAGAAAGGAGGTTTTTTCTCATCTCATATTTATGCACCCTGGATTTTTCGAAGAAAACTTGCCAACTGAAATTCAGTCCCGGATTACTACCGATACAACACTACTGCAAACGGTTATCGGTTCTTCGGTATCGATAGCTCTAAGGAATATATTAATGTTTGTGGGAGGTTTAGTTTTGCTGTTCGTAACCAATGCTAAATTGTCATTGGTTGTTATCGCTAGTTTTCCTTTTGTAGTCCTGCCTATTGTTTTATTTGGTAGGCGTGTTCGGAATTTATCTCGTTCAAGCCAAGACACCCTGGCTGATGTTGGAACTCAAGCGGGAGAGTCACTGAGGAATATTAAAATCGTCCAATCTTTCAATCATGAAGACCATGATGTAAAGGAGTTTGATAGAAGAGTCACCATGGCGTTTGATGTAGCGATCAGACGCATTAAGCAACGCTCTTTTTTAATTGCGCTGGTCATGATGTTAGTTCTAGGGGCTATAGCGACAATGTTATGGATTGGAGGTAATGATGTCCTTTTAGGTCGGATTTCCCCGGGGGAACTTGCAGCGTTTATTTTTTATGCTTTTATGGTTGCTGGTTCAGTTGGTGCCATTAGTGAAGTGTACAGTGATTTGCAAAGGGCAGCTGGGGCGACCGAGCGATTGGTGGAACTTTTGCATGCGCCGAACCAACTGATAGAGCCATTGATCTCAATGGGTTTCGCTAATGAATTTACACACAGCCTTAGGGTGAAAAAGCTCTCATTTTCATATCCGCTTAGAGAGGATGTAAAAGTTCTGAGAGAGGCGACTTTCGACGTTAGGAAAGGCGAGATGGTTGCTCTGGTTGGGCCATCAGGTGCAGGGAAAAGCACTCTCTTTGATCTTCTGCAGAGGTTTTACGATCCAGATGCTGGAGAGATCTTCCTAAATGGTACGAATTTATCGAAGTTAAAACTGCAGGAGATTCGGGAGCGAATCGGTTTTGTACCCCAGGATCCAGTGCTATTTTCAGGATCTATAAGAGCTAATATCACTTATGGTGCGCCAGCCTGCAGTTCGAATGACATTCGAGAGGTCTTGTCGTTGGCGCACGCTGAAGAATTTATCCATGGTATGCCTAATGGACTAGATACGATAGTTGGAGAAGGTGGGACGGGCCTTTCCGGTGGTCAGAGGCAAAGATTGGCGATTGCAAGAGCATTATTAAAAAAACCGGATGTACTCCTTTTGGATGAAGCTACCAGCGCCCTCGACGCAGAAAGTGAAGAATACATTCGGGAGAGTATTCAGCGACTCAAGGGAAGCTGCAGTATATTAGTGATAGCACATCGGTTATCAACCGTCCGTCAAGCAGATCGTATTCTTGTTATAGCTGATGGATTCATACAAGGAGAGGGTAGCCATGACCAGCTTATTGAAACAAATGCGTTATATGCGAAATTTGCTGAGATTCAGTTTTCTGATGGTGGCTTAAGTGCTGGAGAGACTCGAACTGCAGGCTGATCAAAGATAAACTGTCCCCTATTCGGGAAAGGAGGTAGTTATGGGACCTTTATCAGGTATTAAAATAGTTGAGTTAGCAGGGATCGGCCCTGGTCCATTTTGTGGCATGATGCTAGCAGATATGGGGGCGGAAGTGATCAGGGTTGATCGGCTTGGTTCCAATGTACGTCCAAAGGATATATTAGCGAGAAATAGAAGTTCAATAGCGATAGACCTGAAAGACCCAAAAGGTATAGAGGTTTTACTCAAATTGGTAGAAGACGCCGATGGAATTTTCGAGGGGTTTCGTCCGGGTGTCATGGAGAGATTAGGAATTGGACCCGAAGAATGTATGGCCCGTAACAAGCGTTTGGTATACGGCCGCATGACTGGCTGGGGCCAAAATGGCCCAATGGCTCAAGCGGCAGGGCATGACATTAATTATATTGCACTTTCTGGGGCACTCCATGGAATTGGTCGCAAGGGGGAGCGACCTGTGCCGCCGTTAAATCTAGTTGGTGACTTCGGCGGGGGCGGGATGTTTCTGGCTTTTGGTTTAGTTTGCGCTATTTTGGAATCCAGGTCCTCAGGGCAGGGACAAATCGTAGATGCTTCCATGGTCGATGGATCGGCCTCATTAATGGCGATGTTTTTTTCTATGGCTTCGGGAGGCGCTTATACAGATAAAAGAGGTACAAACCTGCTAGATGGAGGTGCCCATTTTTATGATACTTACGAGACTAGTGATGGAAAATATATAAGTTTAGGGTCTATCGAACCCCAATTTTATGCCGAGTTAATTAGCAAGGCTGGACTTAATGCAGAGGAGTTTTCTTCTCAGATGAATACAGATAAATGGGGGTCGTATAAAGAACGATTGAAAACTATTTTTAAAACGAAAACTAGAGATGAATGGTGCGATATTATGGAAGGCACTGATGTATGTTTTGCTCCAGTCCTTTCCATTTTTGAAGCACCACAACATCCTCATAATTTAGCTCGGCAAACCTTTATTGACTTAGATGGCCTAATTCAACCTGCGCCAGCGCCGCGTTTTTCTCGAACTGAGGGGGCTGTTAATAATAGCGCCAGAATTCCTGGAGAGGACACCCAATCGATTCTAGAAGCCAATGGCTTCAGTATTGAAGAAATAGATGAACTGAGAACCAGTGGTATAATTTCAAAAGGACAAATCAACTAATAGTTCGAATTAGAGTGTTCAGATTTAGTAAGGCTTTACCAACATGGGGGTAATTTGATGATAATTGTACATGGCACTATCCCTATATTATCTAGTCATAGAAACGAGGCGATAGAATTAGCGCGGAAGATGTCGGATGCGACGCGCAGTGAAAAAGGATGTATTTCTTATGATTTTTATGTTGGGGTTTCAGATCCTGATACTTTGATGCTGTTTCAGGAATGGGAAAACATGGAGTGTTTGATGGGCCACTTTCAAACTACTCATATGGAAGAATTTTTGCGAGAGTTACCTAAAGTTGTTGCGGGCGATATTATTACTCGGCGTTATTCTGTCGAAAGTCATGACAATAGAGGAGAAACTGAAGTAGAGGAAGTTATTGTCCATTAGGGTTAGATTTGATCTGCAGTTCCCGGATAAGATAGGTGGACGTAAGCACTACAGCCATAGCTAGGAAGAGCTCTAGGGAGGCCGCCGCTTTAGTAAGATGGGTTTGACTTTCTTGCAGCAAGAGTATCGCCCGAATGAAGTAAAGGAGGCCGATGACCGTGGTTGCTAGGCTGCCGACTAACTTTCCATGCGTTACCAGCACAAGGGCCAAAGCCAGAGGACTCATTTCGACGAGCATCCAGAGGATATTAAATGTTGGGGTTGATATTGGGTTCAGAAACAGGCGATAGACTCCGACTAAAGTTATTAATCCTAAGAGAGATAGGCACGATGCTATTTTGAGTCTGCGCACGATTTTTTGGAGCTAATTCAAAGAATCTTCAAGACGTTTTCAGGCGGTCGGCCAATCGCACATTTACCTCGATAGCTTACGATTGGCCGTTCTATTAAGATTGGGTTTTCAATCATTGCTTGTATCAAACCGTCTTCGCTCAAGCTACTATCCTCTAGTTTCAACTCGGTATACACCGCTTCTTTTGTTCTCATAAGCTCTCTGGCGCTAATATCCAGTGCTTGCAGAATAGATTTTAGTGCAGTTGAATCTGGTGGAGTTTTCAGATATTCGATAACTTCTATATCTAGTCCTTTATCTTCAAGCATTGCTAGAGTCTGTCTAGATTTAGAACAACGTGTATTATGATAGATGATAACCTTTGCCATAGCTTGCCCTACTTTTTTTAGATTTCTATATTTAAACACACCAAGTAAGTCGATCTGTATAATTAGTTATGTGTCCGTCATCATTTTTAAGATTTATGAACTACTTCTATAGAATAATCTTAGCTGGATTAATAGTTTTTGGGCTAGCTGGCTGTAGTGGCGATAAGGCAAGGCTGGCTGATGGTAGCGAGTTCGATTTCTCGTCTCTGAAAGGGAATTGGATGGTTATAAATTATTGGGCGGAGTGGTGCGCACCTTGTAGAGATGAGATTCCAGAACTCAACCAATTGCATCTTGAAGGTCTGGCTAGTGGTGAGGTAAAAGTGTTTGGTGTTAATTTTGATGGTTTGGATGAAATAGCCCTGAGTGCAGCGATCGAACGCATGGACATCGAATTCCCAGTTTTTGTGGAGGACCCGCGAAAACGTTGGATAGAGACCGAGTTTCAGGGGTTACCTGCCACGCTTATAATTGACCCAGAAAATACGCTTCATAGGTTGTTGATAGGCGCACAGACCCGTGAGGAAATTTGGCATCAAATAAAGTGATGGTTACGTTGAGTTGTTCAGGAGTTCCTTAACATATTCAACCACATCCTCTAGTTTCACCAGTTCTGTATTTATTCCGCCGATTGTTCGATGTCGGTATTCAATATTGCCCTCTTTTAAACCACGGTCACCCAGGACTAGCCTGTGCGGTATTCCTAATAGATCAGCTTCAGCAAACTTAACCCCGGGGCGAGCGTCTCGGTCGTCGAATAAAACTTCAATTTCAAGCGCAGTGAAATCTTGGTATAGACGATCAGAAAACTCTTTGACCGCCGATGATTTTTGGTAGTTCAAAGACAATATTTGCAGTTGAAACGGAGCCAGTGGTTCTGGCCATGTTATACCATCTGAATTATGGTGTTGTTCAATAACTGCGGCGACTAGCCTAGTAATTCCCATACCGTAACATCCCATTAGTGGAGTGACAGAGTTACCTTCATTATCCAAGACTGTAGCTTTTAAATCGTGGCTATATTTCTTACCTAGCTGAAAGATATGTCCTACTTCAATTCCTCTTGCTAGCTCTAGAGTGCCTTGGTTACCAGGAGCCAAGTCCCCGGGGCTTACATTTCGTATGTCTACGATTTGATTGTCATTTAACGTAATATCTCGTATCCAGTTGGCATTTACCAAATGTAATCCATCTTGATTCGCCCCACAGATAAAGTTAGCACAAGCGGCTGCCTGCTGGTCGACAAAAAATGGGATTGGTAATTCATGAGGCCCTAGAGAACCTGGAGAACACCCTATTGATTCGACTATTTCCTCTTCGGAAGCCAATTCTAGCGTAGATTCACGATTAAGCAGTTTAAGGGTTTTGATTTCATTTAATTGATGATCTCCTCGAAGAACAAGACCTATTATTTTCTTATCGTTATCTTTTGCTAAGATGGTCTTTAGCACGTTAGCAGGACTTACATCTAAGAACTGAGCTACTTGATTTATAGACTTTTTGCCTGGAGTTTCTATTTTCTCCATCCTTTTTTTAGGCTCAGGCCTTGGTGGTGGATCTCCAGCTACAGCTTTTTCTAGATTGGCTGCATAATCGCCTTCTGTCGCATAGGCAATTATGTCTTCGCCATTTTCGGCCAGGACATGGAATTCATGTGATGCGGATCCGCCGATATTGCCTGTATCTGCTTCAACAGCTCGAAACGTAAGATTCATTCGGGTTAGAATATTCTCGTAACATTGATACATCTTTTGATAAGTAGTCTCAAGGCATCCGTCATCGAGGTGGAATGAATATCCATCCTTCATAGTGAATTCCCGCGCACGCATCACTCCAAAACGGGGTCTAACTTCGTCACGGAATTTAGTTTGTATTTGGAAAAAGTTGCATGGCATCTGTTTATAACTTTGGACTTCTCGTCGAAAAAGATCCGTGATTACTTCTTCGTGAGTTGGTCCTAAACAAAAATCACGATCGTGTCTGTCAGACAGTCGTAATAATTCCGGCCCCATTTTTTCCCATCGACCAGTTTCCTCCCAAAGCTCAGCAGGTTGGACAATTGGCATAAGTAGTTCCTGGGCGCCCACTAGCTCGAGCTCTTGTCTTACTATGGACTCGATTTTTCGAATGACCCGGAGACCCATTGGCAGCCAGGTATATAGGCCTGAGGCAAGTTGTCTTATTAAACCAGCCCGAATCATTAGCTGATGACTAATGATTTCGGTATCAGCTGGAATTTCCTTCACTGTTGGAGCTAGAAGTTTTGATTGACGCATTTCTATTGTTTTCCACAGTTCATACTAAATAATATGAACTGAAGCATATCAGGGCGGTAAACCCGTCAGCTAGCTTTTAGTAGAACTATATTGTGTTTCTAATATTTTCAAACCTGAAATCACTGTATTTTTGTTAGAATTTCTTGGATCATGCGCGGCTCCAAAAAAAGTTGATTGGTTGTTGGGAAAGCTTTATGCCTATTTATGAATATCGGTGTGATAATTGCTCTCATGAATTAGAAACTATACAAAAAGTGAGCGAGGCCCCTCTAAGAAAATGTCCGGAGTGTGGAGGTGAGCATTTAGTCAAAAAAGTTTCCGCTGCAGGATTTAGATTGAAGGGTGGCGGTTGGTATGAAACAGACTTTAAATCTGGGAAGAAAAGAAATGTTTCGGAAAAAGGCTCAGACAGCGATAATAAGGCTAGTAGTCTGGGGAGCGAAAAGAAGGATAAAGACTCTTCTAAGGAAAAAAAGGAAACAACCAATAAAGGTAAGTCTCCAAAAGATAAGAAGTAATTGAGAGATTAAATTAGGAAAAAATATGCGCAGCCATTATTGCGGGGAACTTGGGTCTAAAAATGTTGGGGAAATCGTAGAATTATATGGTTGGATGCATCGTAGAAGGGATCATGGGGGAGTTATTTTTCTTGATGTCCGGGATAAAACGGGAATCGTCCAGGTGGTCTATAACCCGGACTCTGCAGAGAGCTTCCAAATTGCGGATAGGGTTCGGAATGAGTTTGTGCTAGGCATTAGAGGAACTGTGCGCCCTCGCCCGGCAGAGAGCAAAAATCCCGAGATGAAAACCGGGGAGATTGAGGTACTTGGCAGTGAGTTAGAAATTTTAAATCCCTCAAAAACGCCACCTTTTCAACTAGATGCCTTTTCCGAAGCTGGCGAGGATATAAGATTAAAATATCGTTATCTTGATTTAAGAAGAGGTGACATGCAGAAGCGCCTTGCTATTCGGGCTAAGGTAACGAGTGTTGTCAGATCATATTTAGAGCGATATCAGTATCTGGACGTTGAGACTCCAACGCTTACCAAGGCTACTCCAGAAGGTGCTCGGGACTATATCGTTCCAAGTAGGACGCATTTTGGGAAGTTTTTTGCTCTACCGCAATCTCCTCAGATATTTAAGCAGTTACTGATGATGTCGGGGATTGACCGATACTATCAGATCGCTCGCTGTTACCGTGATGAGGATCTTCGTCATGATCGACAACCTGAGTTTACTCAGATTGATATTGAAGCGTCTTTTGTGGATGAAAATGAGATCATGAAATTGACTGAAGGGCTTTTGAGGCAGATTTTTGAAGAGATCTTAGAAGTTTCTTTGCCTACATTTCCTGTACTTGCTTATTCTGAAGCTATGCGTATATATGGCTCTGATAAACCGGATCTCCGGAATCCCTTAGTACTCACTGACGTCGGAGATCTAGTGAAGGATGCTGAATTCCAGGTTTTTAAAGTACCTGCGAGGGACTCTGACAGTCGTGTTGTCGCATTGCGGGCACCTGGTGGTGGATTGTTATCGAGAAAGGAGTTAGATGATTATACGGACTTCGTGGCTCGTTACGGAGCAAAAGGATTAGCCTATATAAAAGTGAATAAAATAAGCGAAGGAACGACTGGTTTACAGTCACCAATTATTAAGTTTCTAACTGAGGACGTTGTGAATCAGATTTTGGACAGAGTAGGTGCTGTAGATGGAGATATAATCTTTTTTGGAGCAGACAAGGTTGATATAGTTAATGACTCTATGGGGGCACTTCGGAATGAAGTGGCCCAATCGTTGAACCTGATTGAGGAGAGTTGGTGCCCTTGCTGGATAGTTCAGTGGCCAATGTTCGAGCGTTCAAAAGAAGGCGAGCTAACTCCAAAGCATCACCCGTTTACCAAACCGGAAGTTTCGGTAGAGGATTTGAGAGAAAATCCGTTAGCTGCTCACGCAACCGCTTATGATGTAGTTTTGAATGGGTATGAGTTAGGAGGTGGGTCATTGCGAATACATTCCGAGGAGATGCAAAGAGCTGTTTTCGATGTTTTAGGTTTAGGAGATGAAGCAGAAAGCAGATTTGGATTTCTCTTGGAAGCTTTAAGATTGGGATGTCCTCCTCATGGTGGAATTGCTTTAGGCTTGGATAGGTTAGTGATGCTTTTAACGGGGTCAAATGCTATACGAGATGTAATTGCGTTTCCTAAGACGCAAACGGCTGCGTGTTTGATGACAGATGCCCCCAGCACACTAAGCGAAAAGCAATTAGGCGAAGTGCATATTAAACTTAGGAAGGATTAATTAAATGTTCATGATGCTCTTAACTAATAAACCTCCAATTGCTTGGCTGACAAGTGAAACATGATGATCGTTGGTAGTGATGGCTGGACATAGTAAATGGGCTAATATTAAGCATAGGAAGGCTGCCCAAGATAAGAAGCGGGGCAAGCTTTATACAACGATAATCCGAGAGATTACAGTTGCTGCTAGGCTTTCTGGGGGAGATCTCGATTCCAATCCGCGTCTTAGAGCCGCTGTGGACAAGGCACTAGGTGCTAATATGCCTAAAGATACAATAGAGCGCGCGATTGTTAGGGGTGCCGGAGGTTCGGAGGGGACTGATGTAGAGGAGCTTGTATATGAAGGTTACGCTCCAGGCGGCACTGCTATTTTAGTTGAGGCAATGACCGATAATCGTAATAGAACGGTAGCAGAAGTTCGGCACGCATTCGTAAAACATGGAGGTAATTTAGGTTCAGATGGCTCGGTGGCTTATCTTTTTAATCGGTGTGGCATCGTCAACTTTTCTAAGACGGTTAACGAGGAAGATATTATGGAAATAGTACTCGAAGCAGGAGCTGAGGATTTGGAGTCTGATGAGGATGGTGGAATTACGATTACCACAAGCTGGGAAAACTTAGGCGTTATGGTAGATAAACTGCTGGAGGTTGGTTTAGAGCCCGATCACTCTGAGATCACTATGGTGGCTGATTCGTACAACCCATGTAGTTCAGAGATGGCGGAAAAGGTAAATAAACTTATTGATGCATTGGAAGAGCTGGATGATGTCCAGAATGTTTTTAGTAACGCTGCTTTTCCTGCGGATGAGTTGGGGCATTAGGTTAAGACTATGCGAGTTCTAGGAATTGATCCAGGCTCGAAGGTAACAGGTTACGGTGTCATCCAGATAGGAGATCGAGGTCCTATTCAGTATATAGCCAGTGGCAGTATAAGAACTACGGATAATGTTTTTCCTGCTCGTTTGGGAGAGATTTATCGTGGAGTAGTAACGATAATAGAAACGTATAAGCCTGCCCAGTTAGCAATAGAAGATGTATTCGTTTCTAAAAATGTCTCTAGTGCATTAAAGTTGGGGCAAGCGAGGGGGGTAGCTATAGCAGCAGCAGTTGCCAGTGAGTTGTTGGTATTTGAATATGGTGCTAGGAAGGTAAAGAAGTCACTAGTTGGAACCGGCAATGCGGGAAAGGAACAGGTGCAACATATGGTAAGCGCTATTTTGAATCTTAACGAGTTACCACCAACTGATGCTGCAGATGCGCTTGCTATCGCTATTTGCCACGTCAATACTTCGTTATCATGATAGGTCAATTACATGGAGAACTAGCGGCGGTAAACGGAAATACCGTTTTAATAGATGTTAGAGGTATTGGCTATGAGTTAGAGCTCACCGATACCGCTATCGCGGGACTGCCTTCGATTTCAAATGCGGTTCGAATATACACGCACTTTATTGTGAGAGAGGATGTACAGTTGCTTTATGGTTTTGCATCGCTTTCGGAGAGAGAATTATTTCGATCACTTATTCGAATAAATGGCGTAGGGCCAAAATTGGGGTTAAGCATTTTATCTAATGTTTCTCTCCCTCAGCTGGCTAGGTGTGTATCAGATAATGATTCGTCAGTATTGACTTTGGTTCCGGGTGTTGGAAAAAAGACTGCTGAACGTTTGCTGGTCGAGTTAAAAAATAGTATAGACCGAGAATTTTTAAATGTTAGCTCTGACAGTCTTGACGTGGATAGGGAGGTGATCCAAGAAGCAGAGCGAGCGCTTGTTGGTTTAGGATACAAAAATTCAGAAGCTAAGAGTGCTGTTAATAAGGCTTATGAAATTGGGTCCTCTGTAGAAGAACTTGTAAAGGCAGTTTTGAAGATTGCTGCATCAAGTTCGGGAGAAGCGAATGACGATTGAAGAGGACCGGTTGCTAGGTGGGGATTCCGCTCCACAGGAAAAAAGTTTTGATAACGCATTACGACCTCAGAAATTTGAAGAATATATAGGTCAAGAATCTATAAAAGAGCAAATGAATATTTTCATTCAGGCGGCTTTGGGCAGAAATGAGACATTGGACCATACATTGATTTTCGGGCCACCTGGATTAGGAAAGACCACTCTTGCCCACATAGTAGCGCGGGAATTGGGCGTCGCTATTAAGTCAACTTCAGGCCCGGTTTTAGAGCGCCCGGCAGAGCTTGCAGCTTTGCTGACTAACCTGGAGCACGGAGACGTTTTATTTTTAGATGAAATTCATCGGTTAAGTCCTGTGGTTGAAGAAATACTTTATCCTGCTATGGAGGACTTCCAACTTGATATCATGATAGGCGAAGGGCCAGCAGCTCGATCCCTAAAACTTGACCTTCCACGATTTACACTTGTTGGAGCTACCACACGAGCAGGTTTGTTAACCTCCCCACTTCGTGATCGCTTTGGAATTGTACATCGGTTGGATTTTTATTCTGTTAAAGAACTGTCCCAGATCATTACCCAGTCCGCGAATAAGTTAGAATTAATGATAACTGAGGATGGAGCTATGGAAGTCGCAAAGAGATCAAGAGGAACCCCGCGAATAGCTAATCGCCTGCTTAGGAGGGTTCGTGATTGGACAGAGGTTAAATCTGATGGGATGGTATCAGCTTCATCTGCAGATTCTGCATTAAAAATGCTAAACGTGGATGTAAATGGATTCGATGGTATGGATAGACGTTTGTTAGATGCTCTTATCAATAAATTTTCCGGGGGACCGGTCGGTTTAGATTCCTTGTCGGCGGCTTTAAATGAAGAAAGGGATACTATTGAAGATATTATAGAACCTTATTTGATACAGCAGGGATTCATTATGAGAACCCCGCGTGGGCGAGTTGCAACTGAGAAGGCTTATGAAGGTTTTGGCATAGAAGTTCCCGCCCAAATGGGTCACAGTAACGAGGAGTTAGATTTAGAATAGGAGTATTTGTGCAAGAACCATTATCAATATTTGAGTTGATTTCCAATGCGAGCCTAGTGGTGCAGGGGGTCATGGCTTTGCTGGCTCTTGCTTCTGTAATTTCTTGGGTAATGATTTTTCAACGATGGCTATATTTGCGAAGTGTTATCGGATCGGTTGATGAATTTGAAGATTATTTTTGGTCGGGTATCGATCTCCAGGAATTTGCTAAGGAACTGGAAGAAAAACAAAGTTTAACTGGAATTGAACAAATCTTCGTATCGGGGTTTAAGGAATTTAATCGATTGTCCGAGCAGTCGGACGCAGAGCCTCAATCTATAATGCATGGCGCTCAGAGAGCAATGCGTGTCAGTCTTACCAGAGAAGAAGAAGATCTAGAAACCCATCTACCTTTTTTAGCTACGGTTGGGTCTACTAGTCCCTATGTAGGCCTTTTTGGTACGGTATGGGGGATAATGAATTCCTTTCGGAGCTTAGCTAATATGAGTCAGGCAACTTTGGCTTCAGTCGCACCTGGTATTTCCGAGGCGTTGGTTGCAACTGCAATGGGTTTATTTGCTGCTATACCCGCTGTTATAGCATTTAATAGATTTTCAGCAAGAGTTGATATAGTCATAAAGCGTTATGAGGCCTTTAGCGACGAATTAACGACGATTCTTCATCGAGCGGCACACTCCCGAGGGCGGGGAGGCTAGATACAATGGCAAGACGCAGAAAACCGATATCAGAGATTAATGTGGTACCGTATATTGACGTAATGCTCGTCCTATTGGTTATCTTTATGGCCACAGCTCCGCTTCTTACACAAGGCGTGATGGTAGAGCTCCCTAAGGTCCCTTCAGAGCCAGTAGTTGAGGACACAAGCGATCCACTCGTGATTTCTATTCGGGATGATGGAGCAATATTCGTAAATATTGGAATTGATAGTATGGATGGGGAGCAAACTCGGGTGACCATTTATTCCCTTTCCGATCAGGCAAAAAAAATTATAAATGCGCGCCCGGATATTGCTGTCTATGTCAAAGCTGATCATCGTTTGGAGTATGGGATAGTAGTATCGATCATGAGTGTTTTGCAGCAGGCCGGTGCAGCAAGTGTGGGCCTTATTACTGAGCCATTGAGTTCTTTCGGCAGCTAAGAAGGCAGACAGAATATGTGGGTATTGCGTCAATATGGAACACCGGTAATTTTAGCCATCTGTCTCCATGCCTTAGCCTTTATGGCTTTAGAAGTAGTTTGGGCACCTGCAAAACAGGAGTTTAAGTTAGTCCCATCGGAGATTGTAAGATCAAGTTTATTGGTGTTAGAAGTGGATCAAGAAATAGCTCCAGGGACATCTAAATCCCCTGGAGTTTCCAATAATACTCAACAAAAAGTCTTATCTAAAACTAAAACCGCTCTAAATGCAGCCAACCAACGAGCTGATGTAATAGATAAGGTTAATAAAGTTTCGATACCTAGTATTGATGATAATGTAGGTGAACACATTGAAGGAAAGCAGATGGAAACGTTTGCCCGTACGTCCTTTTTTGAAGCATTGGAACAAGAGCTTGAAGAGGCGCGTATCAAGAAGGAAAAATGGGAAGTACAGCAAGTGGTCTCTGCATTTAGATACGGGATTTATGAGCGGATTGTAGCCAATTGGTCTAGACCGCCGAGCGCAAGAAATGGAATGGAAGCTAAGTTACTGGTTGAATTAATTCCAACGGGCGAAGTAATGGGTGTGACTTTGATAGACGGTAGCGATAGCGTTGCATTTGATCAGTCTGCTGAGGCTGCCGTAAGGAAATCACGGCGATTTAAGGTACCAGAGGAGTCTGAATTATTTGAATCCCATTTCAGACGGTTTACCTTGTTATTTAGACCGGAGGATTTAATACGTTGAATGTAATCAAGCTTGTTGGTTTTAGGGGTTATCAATTGAAAATATTACTTTCTATGATGTTTTTACCGTTCTGCTCGGTGGCCGCTGAAGGCTTAGGTACTATTATAATTGATGCCGGTTACGACAGACGGACGAGTATAGCCATTGTTCCTTTCGATGTTGATCGTTCTTTAGGGCCGACTGATCGGCTTGCTGATATTATAGGCTTTGATCTTGCTCGAAGTGGTTATTTTGATCCTATGGCCTTTGACAATATGCTTTCGCTTCCTACAAAGCCAGAGGAGGTATTTTTCCGCGATTGGCGTATTCTGGGAGTGGAGTATTTAGTCATAGGAAGAGGACTTGGCAGTTTGCCGGGCAATGGTCCAGTTGAATACCGAGTTTACGACGTCTATAACGAGAGAGAGATTTCATCTGGAATACATTCTGTAAATGATAAGGACTGGAGAGCCGTTGCCCATTTGATTTCTGATGAAGTATTTGAGCTTATTACCGGCATACGGGGGGCATTTTCTACACAACTTGCTTATGTTCTTGCTACAAATGTTGGATTACCTACTGCTACTTATAATTTAGAAATTGCGGATTCAGATGGTCAAAGAGGGCGAACTCTCTTTTCTTCTAGCCAACCTCTTATGTCTGCTAGCTGGTCTCCCGATGGAAAACTAATTGCTTACGTATCATTCGAAGAGAGACGTCCTTCCATTATTGTCCAAGAGATAGCTACGGGGAATCGGAGGAAAATCGCTCAGTTTCAAGGCCTTAATGGTTCACCGGTCTTTTCTCCCGATGGGGAAAAAATGGCGATGGTATTATCAAGGGATGGGAATCCGGAGATTTATGTAATGCGTCTTTCGGATGGAAGACTGCGGCGTATCACACGACATCATGGTATTGATACTGAGCCAAGCTGGGATGCTAGTGGAGACCGCATCATCTTTACTTCTGATCGTGGTGGCCAGCCCCAAATCTATCAAGTAGATCTGAATACTAACTATGTGGAGAGGCTGACTTTTAGGGGTAGCTATAATGCGCGAGCGAGGCTACTTGGGGATGGCAATAACATGGTTTATGTGCATCGCCGCGATGGTTTATTTCATATTGCACGGCAAAGTATGGAAAGGGACGATTTCGAAATCTTGACCTCTACTAATTTGGATGAATCGCCCTCTATAGCCCCTAATGGAACGATGTTAATTTATGCGACGCAAGATCGGGGTCGGGGTATACTATCGGTGGTATCGATAGACGGGCGGGTTAAATATAGGCTACCTTCGGTTTCCGGAGACGTTAGAGAGCCTGCTTGGTCTCCGTATTTAGAGAACCCGTAAGGCATGAATGACTAGATGTATTGAAATGCTCAAACTTGGTATAGATAGGAGAATTAGATGATAAAACAGTGGTTTCAATTCTTACTTATAATGATGGGAGTTCTCGTTTTTGCTGGTTGTGCAAGTACTTCGCAAACTCAGCCGACCGAAGCTCCTGACCCGTTGGAAGCTGCTGATACTGCTCCAGCACCACAACAACCGCCTCCAGAGCCGCCGGCATTCGATTCGGCAGGAAATCCATATGTTCCTGGTACGATGCGCGTGTTGGGACGAACTCTCTATTTTGATTATGATAGTGCTGACATTAAGGCCTCTGATTTAAGAGCTTTAGAACTGCATGCGCGAGTTTTAAGAAATAATAGGGATCGGCAAGTTCTTATCGAAGGACACTGTGATGAGAGAGGCACGAGAGAGTACAATTTAGCTCTTGGGGAAGGGCGAGCGAATTCCGTCCAGACGTTTTTGACTTCGGCTGGTGTTTTTGCCAGTCAGATTGAAACAGTTAGTTATGGTGAGGAAAGACCTGAAGATCCAGGCCATAATGAGGATGCTTGGTCTAGGAATCGTCGAGCACTCTTAATTTATAGGTAGTTTTGATTGGTTTGAAGCCAATGAGTTTAATTACTGAAGTCAAAATTGTGATTGCCGCAGGTCTTATAGTACTAGGACTTGCGGCAACTGGATCTTATGCTTCGGAAAGCGATCGAAATTTCGCGAGCTATGATGATTCTTCGGACATAGAGCTGCCTGTTGAAGAGCAGGGAAATAGCTTGGTTAGTCTATTTTATGAATTACAAATTCTAAGACAGGAGCTCAAGTATTTGAGAGGTGCTGTAGAAGAGCAGCGCTACGCTTTAGATCGTCTAACCAAGTCCCAGCAAGATCAATATATAGATCTTGATAAACGAATTTTAAAGTTGACCAAGCCAAGTAGAGTATCTCAAGAACGAGAAGGAGACAGTGTAGGTCTCGAGCAAGGCCCTGAGGAAATAGAGCCTGGTTCGGAACGAGAGGATTATGCTCAAGCGTTCAAGTTAGCGCAGGATGAGGAAATTGATCAGGCAATAATCTCCTTTAATCAGTTGATTGCTGATTATCCAGATGGCGATTTGATACCGAATGCTTTTTACTGGTTAGGACAGTTATATTTTATCAGGATGGAGTACGAAAAAGCGCGGCAGTCATTTATGCAAATACTAAATGTATATTCTTCGCATTCTAAGATGCCTGATACATTGTATAAGTTGGGGATTACCTACGACCGGCTTGGGGATAGCAATAGATGCATACAGCTTTTGGAACGCGTACAAGATGATTTCCCTAGAAGCCCGGCGGCCGGTTTAGCAAAAGCCTATATGATCGAGCTGGAGTAAGCGTTCTGAAAAATGGGGCAACTAAGAGTTACAGAAATTTTTTTGTCACTGCAGGGAGAAACCTCCTTTGTCGGGTTGCCTACCGCTTTTGTGAGACTTACTGGATGCCCGTTACGTTGTAATTATTGCGATACTGCCTATGCTTTTTCTGGCGGGCAGTTATTGTCTCTTTCGGATATTCTCGATCGTTTAGCTGAATATGAAAGTATTTCAAACGTTACGGTTACTGGAGGTGAGCCGTTAGCTCAAGAGGAATGTTCTGCATTCCTCAATATGTTATGCGACCATTCCTATCGGGTTTCTTTGGAAACTAGTGGTGCACTTGATGTTTCTGGCGTCGATAGTCGGGTTAGTAAAATTGTTGATTTTAAGACTCCAGGATCTGGGGAGGTCGGCAGAAATAGTTGGGACAACCTCGTCTATTGTGGACCAAATGATCAGATCAAGTTTGTGATTTGTGATCGGAAAGATTATGAATGGGTCAAATTAAAATGTGACCAATATCAACTGTTTGATTTTCCGGGTGAAGTTCTTTTCTCTGCGAGTTGGGGGCAGTTAGAGTATCGCTCGCTAGCCGAATGGATTCTTGAGGACCGCCTTCCGGTTAGGATGCAGCCGCAGTTGCATAAAATCATTTGGGGAGAGGTGCCTGGGCGATGAAACGTGCAGTGATTTTGGTATCCGGGGGATTAGACTCAGCCACTGTACTCTGGTTAGCTAGATCACAGGGTTATCAGTGTTTTGCTCTATCCTTCGACTATGGTCAACGCAACCGGATAGAGCTTGAAGCCGCTTCAAGGATTTCTGAGTATGGACAAGCCATCGAACATAGGATTGTTAAAGTAGACCTCAATGCTTTTGGAGGGTCTGCTTTGACCGATCGAGATATTCCTGTGCCCGAACAAGGAGGAGATGGCATTCCGGTTACGTATGTCCCGGCGAGAAATACTATTTTTTTATCTTTGGCGCTTGCTTGGAGTGAGGTGATTGATGCTAAAGATATTTTTATAGGAGTAAATGCTATTGATTATTCTGGTTATCCAGATTGTCGGCCAGAGTTTATATCCGCATTTCAGAGATTAGCTAATGTCGCGACTCAAGTAGGCATCGAATCAGCGGATAGGATACGAATTCACACCCCGCTCATAGATCTAAACAAGGCTGAAATAATCAAGCTTGGCAATGAACTTGGCGTAGACTACTCTCTCACCATATCTTGTTACCAACCAGATTCTATAGGTCGGGCTTGCGGAAGGTGCGATAGCTGCCATATTCGGGCTACTGGTTTTCGCGATGGAGTGGGGTTCGATCCTACGGTTTATATATAGCCTAACGGAGACAGATCCAAACGGAGTCGTTAAAAAGAGGAATTACCATGAAGGACAATATACTTATCGAGATTGATAATGGCATTGCAACGTTAACCTTGAATAGGCCTGAGAAGAAGAATGCCATGACTTTTTCTATGTTGGGCAGATTTATTGAGGTGCTAAAGGAAACAGGAGAAGATGCGTCTGCTAAAGTTCTTATAATTCGGGGAAGCAAAGGGGCATTTTGTGCGGGGACAGACCTGTCGGATTTAGATTCTATCCCTGGAGAAAAGCGGGGATTACGTGGTAGTGCTTCTGACACTGATCGTTGGTGGCCAATTGTAGAATGTCCTATCCCAGTTATAGCGGCCATTGATGGACCAGCGGTCGGAATGGGTGCGGAGTTTACTTCTCAATGCGATTACCGTATTGCCACACCGGAAGCTCAGTTTTCTTGGAATTTTGCGCATAGAGGTTTAGTGCCGGACACGGGAGCTGGTACCTGGATACTGCCGCGTCTAATTGGACCAGCAGAGGCACTCAAGTTACTCTATACCGGAAAATTCATCTCTGCTGAAGAAGCATTAGGGCTTGGTTATGTGCACGAGGTTGTTGAGTCAGAATCTCTTGATACAGTGGTTTATAACTTGGCTAGCGAAATCCTGAGGGGGTCTTCTTTTTCTCATCGACGGATGAAGAGTTTAGTTTATGAGGGGCTTGGTTCTGATGTTAGTGAGCATATGAAAAGACACACAAAAGCATTGGCAGAGTGCTTTAAAAGTAATGACCATCAGGAGGGAGTCAGATCATTTCTTGAACGCAGGGAACCTAACTTTACTGGAGAGTAATTGTAGGGCAGTGCCTAGACATTTTGGTGGGTCGTCTGGGGCTCGAACCCAGGACCAACGGGTTAAAAGCCCGGTGCTCTACCAACTGAGCTAACGACCCGAATTTTTGCTGTTCTATAAATGAGCGCGAATTGTAGTCTTGAGTAACGAGGTAAACAAGTGCTCGAAATAGATGATCGCTTAAAACAAGATAAATCTTATGGAATAAGATGCATCGGTGTTAGAGAATCGGCCTAACAGGAGGCGAATATGACTTTGAGTAAACTTAGTAGGTCTATAGAAGGGCGCGTTGCTGTTGTAACGGGAGCTGCGAGTGGAATGGGTGCGGCCACTGCGAAGCTTCTGTCTGATGAAGGTGCGAAGGTTGCCGCGGTTGATATAAATAAAGCGCAGTTATCCGATGTGGTAGAGGAAATTCGTGCTGATGGTTCTGATGTTGAGGGATGGTCTCTTGATCTGTTGGACGGAGATGCTATAAAAACCACTATAACTGAGATAGCTGATCACTTTAATGGAATTGATATTTTAATAAACAATGCTGGGATATCACGGTTTGCTCCCATTGATAGTGACGATTATGAGTTAGCCTGGGAGGAGTCCTTGTCTGTGCTACTGACAGCACATATACGGACGATTAGGGCAGCACTGCCATATCTTAGGAATTCAGATGCTGCACGAATTATTAATATAGCTTCTACAGAAGGCTTGGGAGCGACCAAAAATGGTAGTCCATACACAGCAGCTAAAACAGGGGTTATTGGGCTAACTCGTTCTTTGGCGGTGGAATTGGGAGCAGAGGGCATTACGGTGAATTGCGTATGCCCCGGTCCAATCCGAACAGGTATGACGGCAGAAATCCCAGAAGCAAATAAAATAGAGTACGCTAGAAGACGAGTGGCATTGAAGCGTTATGCTGACCCTGAAGAGGTGGCACATATGACTTTAAGCTTGGTATTACCAGCAGCAAGCTTTGTTTCAGGTATAGCGCTACCTGTTGATGGCGGACTGACTATTAAGAACGCGTGATTTTAGGGTTATTTACCTAAAAAGTTGCCTTTGCGTCTTTCAGTTACGGCTTTGATACCTTCTTTGTGATCAAATGTTTTTTGTAATCGAAATTGCTCTTTAAATTCGATATCTGTTTGTTTTTTCACGGCTGCTGCTAAACCCTTCCGCATTGTTTTCCGAATCGCCAATAGGGCTAAAGGCGCGTTTTCAGCAATCTCTCTTGCGAATTTAACCGATTGTTCTCTGATATCTTTGGGGTCAGTTAAGTAATCAGCCAGACCCCAGTCGCAGGCGGTTCTTCCATCGATTCGCTGGCCCGTCAAAAACATATAGGATGCTCTTTGATGGCCTATTAAACGCTCTAGTGTATGCGTCAATCCGAAGCCCGGATGAAAACCCAGCTTAACAAAATTAGCTGTGAACCTTGTCTTTTCAGAAACAACTCTAAAGTCAGGTATTAGAGATAGGCCAAAACCGCCTCCTACGGCCGAACCCTGAATTGCTCCAATAATCGGTTTTCTATTTTCGAATAGTTTAACAGCAGCGGTGTATAGAGGATTTCCATCGCGTTCTTTGCGCTCTGCTCTTTTTTCTTGCTCTTTTCTGTTGGAAAAATCTGCGCCTGCGCAGAAGTTTTTTCCTTGTGAAGCGAGGACTAAAGCCCGCACACTATTGGTTTCATCGATTTCGTTAAAAGCTTCGGAAATTGAGTTGATCAGCGTAGTATCGAAAAAGTTATTTGGAGGTCGTCGTATCTCTACGATGGCGATATTCTGTTTTAGTTCAAGTGCTACGTCCCCGATGATTTTCACAATTTGCCCATCCAGCAGGTTTATTTCAGGCATACTTATAGCTGATCATAGGTATTTTTGCATTAGCTATGACAGCGAGCTTATTCGTTTTGGCTCGTTTTCTTAGGGTTTCGGACAGACTTTCTGGGAGAATTAAATATGCTTAGCTGGAAGATTGGAGATGTGACGGTAACTCGGGTTGTGGAGTTGACCACAGCCTCGATTGGGGCCCATATTCTGCCGCAGGCAACTCCAGAACTACTATTACAGCATGAATGGATTAGACCATTTCTCACCGAAGATGGAAAACTGGTGTTGAGCATGCATTCTCTAGTTATTTCCTCCGAGGGACGGACCATTTTGGTAGATACCTGTATAGGGAACAATAAAACTCGAAACTATCCACGTTGGAATCAGATGCAATCGAGCTATATAGAAGATCTAGCGGAATCGGGATTTCCCACAGGTATGATAGATACTGTTCTTTGTACTCACATGCACGTCGATCACGTGGGCTGGAATACCATTCTCAAAGACGATCGGTGGGTCCCTACTTTTCCAAATGCTCGATATTTATTTTCGGAAATAGAGTGGGAATATTGGCGCGATGAAGAGCAGGAGTTCGGTCCGGTTATTGAGGATTCTGTACAGCCAATCTTCGATAATCACCAGGCTGATCTTGTAAAACAAGATCATCGTATTACGGATGAAGTGCGGCTGGAACCAACGCCCGGTCATACCCCTGGGCATGTGAGTGTACGCATATGTTCAAAGGGTGAGGAGGCCATTATAACTGGCGATATGATTCATCATCCCTGCCAAATTGCCTATCCTGATTGGTCTACGGACGTTGACTGGCATAGAGAGGTAAGCGCCGAAACGCGAAAGACCTTTCTGAAGCTACATACGAACTCACCTATGTTAGTAATAGGTACACATTTTTCTGGGCCCACAGCTGGACGCATTGTTCGTGATGGAAAATCATTCCGCTTAGATTACTAAATAATAAGGAACTATCGCATAGCCGTCGTCAGGCCCACGATTTTTCAAACGTACTTAGAAATTTAGGGCATGTTAGAATCATACCTTTAGTGCAGAAAGATAGAATTTTTATGCCATCTAGAAATATATATAAAGCTTTAGAGGTTTCCGATTTTAGATGGCTATGGGTAGGCAGCCTAGCCTCATCTTTCGCTATGAATATGCAAATTGTTGCGCGAGGTTGGTTAGTTTACGAGCTTACGTCCTCTCCACTAGATCTAGCCTGGGTTACCTTGGCTTTTATGTTTCCGACCGTGGCATTTTCCTTGGCTGGTGGTGTAGTGGCCGACCGAACACCAAAACGGCTAGTTATTATTGTTGCGCAAACGCTAAATTGTTTAGCAACTATTATTATGGGATGGATTATATTTACCAACCAGGTTGTGTTTTGGGATTTTATTTGGTTCGGAGTATTTAATGGTACCGTTTTAGCATTATCCATGCCTGCACGTCAGGCCTTTGCCCCACAGTTGATACCCCAGCATCTTATCTTTACAGGCATGGCTCTGAATACGACTAGCTGGAATCTTTCCCGTATTTTAGGTCCAGCTTTAGCTGGTTTTCTAATTGCTTGGGTTGCTGAGGGTGATACCACTTCTAATTTCGGTGTTGGAGTCGTTTATTTTGTTATCGCCGTTTTATATTTTCTTTCAGTTGTTACTACCTTCTTTATTAGGAAGGCGGGCATCGTAAGTCACACTTCGAAACAGAAATCGGTAGTAAAGGATATGCAGGATGCTTTTTCTTATGTTTTTCAACATCCGCCGGTTTTAGGTCTTATCTTTTTGTCTATTATTCCTTTTTTATTTGGGATGACTATTAACACGATGCTCCCTGCATTTAACGAAGAGGTCTTGATAGGGGGTGCAGATGATCTGGGGTTATTAATGTCTGCCATGGGTATTGGAGCTATTTTGGGTTCCCTTTTACTTGCTGGAGCAAGTGATTTCCAAAATCGGTCATTGTGGCTAATAGGGACATGCATAGGGTGGGGATTATTGACTTCTGCTTTTGGATTATCAGACTCCTTTGCGACTTCCATTGTTTTGATTGCGTTTATTGGATTTATAAGTTCTTGGAATATGTCTCTTAATAGAGGTTTGCTTCAACTTCAGGTTGAGGATCATATGCGGGGGAGAATCTTAAGCGTCGACATGATGTCACATGGGCTTATGCCGCTAGGGGTTATACCTATAAGTTTAATTGCTGAGTACTTTAGTACTTCTATTGCTCTTTTTGTTAGCGGTATATGTTTTGTTATTAGCATTCTAATTTTATGGTTGTTTTCTTCATCTGTGAGACGTGTTGATGAGAACATTGGTGTAGAGGCATGACGCGAATAGGACTGCTTGCCGATACACATATACCGGAAGCCACGGAAAGGCTATGGCCACAGGTGTATTCGGCTTTTAATGATGTTGATTTGATAATGCATGCAGGAGATATGCATGAGCTGTATGTTCTTGATTGCTTAGAAAATCTTGCGCCAGTTTATGCAGCCCGGGGCAACGGTGACGATGGTGGAGGTGGGAGAGCAATTCAGCCGGAGGATTCAAGGTTGAGATATTCGTGGCTGGTGGATATATCTGGTATTTCAGTTGGGTTAACGCACTATATCCCGGTTCCTGAACGCCCACCTAAATTAACCTTAGACCTTTGGTTAGAGCGTTTTTTCCCAGAGAAAACACCGGATGTCATCGTATTTGGCGACACGCATCGAGAATGTATTCAAGAGGTTAATGGTATTCTATGCGTCAACCCTGGATCACCAACATATCCCCATAATTACGATACTCAATTTGGTACTATCGGTTTTCTTGACATAGAAGGAACAGAAGTAACGGCTAGTATTTGGCTAATCACAGAGGATGGGATTGAGCCTTTTGATTGGCATGCAGTTCCTCCGTGGAAGTTATAGTATCTATTTGGATATTATTTTATCTAAGATATGTTTTGCGGTTAGGAGATCTGGATCGCTCCCGTATATCTTCTTTAGGCTCTCTAGTCCTCCTGGGTTGGCGATATTCACTTCCATTAGATAGTTGCCCACCAAATCGATAGCGGCGAACAAAATTCCATTTTCTAGAAGTCTGGAAGATAGCTCATCTATAAGGCGTTCTTGATACGTATTCGGAACGCCTTTTTCTATATCTGCGTTTGCGTTCAGGTTTGCACGTAGCCCATCTCTTGGGATTCTTAGGTAACTGCCTATTACTTTTCCGGCAGCTATGATCGTGCGCAACTCTCCATTTTTGATTTCATCTATATATCGCTGAATCATGCAATATTTTGGTTCTACTTGTTTGTTATTTCTTGTTAACGATTGCAATATCTCGTTAGGATCATCTCCGTCTTTGCATAAAGATACATCTTTCCCAAAACTGCTTGCTGTTGGTTTGCAGATCCAGTCCCCGCCTTGATCTATTATTGATTTGAGAAATTCTATGTCGTTAGAGACATGAGTTTCAGGCATATATTGTAGCCAGGTTTGCTTTCCGTGCAGAAAAGTCATTGATCTAGGATTGTTAACCAGCGGCACATTTTTTGTAAGTTCTAGCAGTTGGACGCGATCGAGAAATGTAGACTCGTTCCCAAAACCAATCGGCCAGATCAAATCATAGTTATTGGCACATTCATGGCCGAAAAACAAATTATTTGATCTGACATACACATCGTTATGACTAACAATTTTCGTCATACAACCCAATTTTTCGAAAGCTTTTGGTAGTCGTATATGATTATCGTTATGATATTTCTTTAGGTCATTTTCGATAAGAAATATAATTTTAATCATGGCTGCAGGTCCTGATTTTCTTTATTTTAAACACATGTGGAGAATTCGCTTGAGAATTTCTTCGTGTGTTAGTATTTGGCTGTTATGACATCAATTCAAACTAATCGAGATTATACAGTTCCGGAAGCTCAGGTACCTTTAGTATATCCAAAGGTTTTGGATGCAGAGGTTATTAAGCAGCTTAAGCGGGAGATAGCGGAGCTTTTAGAAAGACGAAATGCAGTCTTAGTTGCTCATTACTATGTGGATGGCGATATTCAGGATCTAGCAGAGGAGACCGGGGGTTGTGTTTCAGATTCATTAGAAATGGCTCGTTTTGGCCGGGACCATGAGGCCTCGACGCTCGTGGTAGCGGGGGTGCGTTTTATGGGGGAGACCGCCAAGATTTTATCTCCAGAAAAAGCTGTTGTTATGCCTACATTAAAAGCTGAGTGTTCTTTGGATCTCGGTTGTCCTCCAGAAGATTTTGAGGATTTTTGTAAAGCCCACCCCGACCGGGAGGTCGTTGTTTATGCTAATACTTCGGCGCGGGTGAAGGCCATTGCTGATTGGGTCGTCACTAGCAGTGTTGCATTGCCTATCGTAGAGGCTCTCGATGCTAAGGGATCAAAAATTCTTTGGGCTCCCGACAAGCACCTGGGTAATTATATACAAAAACAAACTGGAGCAGACATGTTATCTTGGACTGGTTCCTGTGTGGTACACGATGAGTTTAAGACCAAGGCATTATTGGATCTAAAGGCTGTTTACCCCGAGGCTGGTGTGCTAGTGCATCCTGAGTCGCCGGCTGAAGTCATTGATGTTGCAGATGTTGTTGGTAGTACCAGTCAGATTTTAAAATCAGCTTCTCAACTGCCTCATGAGCGATTTATAGTGGCTACTGATCGTGGCTTATTTCACAAGTTACGGCAAAAAAACCCTGCTAAAATTTTTGTTGAAGCTCCGACTGCTGGGGAAGGGGCGACATGTCGGAGTTGTGCGCATTGTCCATGGATGGCTATGAACGACCTAGCTATGCTTGCTGCTGTTTTAAGAGAAGAAAATGCATTTGACCTAAACCAAATTCGCATCGACTCGGAAATTGGCTCTAAGGCAATGGTCCCATTGCAGCGAATGCTTGATTTCCAGCAATAATCGGTTAGGTCTGTCGATATTTTTTCTAACTTGCTTAAGAAGATCTGGCCAATCTAAGTGCGTTTCTAAAGTCCATGATACGCTGATCCAATTTTGCATTCGATTTTATATTGGTTCTGCTTGTTAGCCGTTTAGCGTATTCCAGATGAGAAATCGCCTTCTGATAGGACCCGCGAAGAGCAAAGTATTCGGCCCTGGCTTTGTGCACCCCTATTATATTTCCAGCTTTTCCGGATATTTCGGCTAAATTAAACCAAACATCAATGTCATCAATATTAATGAGGCTCTGCTTTTCCCAGATTCTCTCCGCACCGAAGTAATCTTCTTTCCTTGTTAATAGTTCAGCATACAGAGAAGCTATCGCAATGTTTTCAGGGTTTAGTTTTCTTTGGATTAGTAAAAGTTCTTCCGCTTTCATGAATTCTTTTGCGTTGATGAGGAGCTCAGCGTAGCAGGATATCGCAAGAATTTTAGAGGGAATGGATTGAAGTAAATTTCCACCTATATTTATCGCTTCTTCATGCATTCCTTTTTTTGATTGAGATAAAGCTAGGCCATAGCGGCCTTCGACCGATCCAGGTTCATCCCTGAGTATTCTTTCAAAGTGCTGAATTGCTAGATCTGAAGATTTTGCGTAATGGACATAAGCCCTGGCACGCATTAGCTCATAATCCGGAGAGTCTATAAAATTGTTTTTCCCTACGAACTGTCTCGCATGGCTTTTTGCATCAGCAATACGCGTTTCGCTGAGTGGGTGTGTAAGCAGAAACTCTGGTGGCATCCTAGTAAATCTATAGTTTCGTTGCATTCGTTCGAACATGCGTGCCATGCCATCCGGGTCAAGATCAGCTCTAAAAAGCGTACTTAAACCAATGCGGTCCGCCTCTTGCTCTCGGTTCCTGCTATATCGCAGGGCGGTGGACTGCGCAGCTGCTTGGGAGGCGGAGATGGCAGCCACACCAGCATCTCCTCCACCTAGCACTCCAATCCCTATCGCCGCTATTAAAGAAATCATTGTGGGGAGCGCCGCTGTCCTTGACTCTTCTACACGTCGAGCGAAGTGACGCTGACTAAGGTGGGCGAGTTCATGAGCCATTACCGCAGAATACTCATGGATATCACGTGCATGAAGCATCAACCCCAAATTTATTCCTACTATTCCACCTGGGGCCGCAAAGGCATTTATTTCACTGCTATCGATAAGGATGATCGCTTGAAGGTTTTCTTTTAATTGGGAATGCTGAGCCAGTTCCCGCAATTGACCGTTAACATAATATTTTAAAATCGGATCTCTTACTGTATTAAAGCTTGAATGGATTTGCCTTAAGAAATTTCTTCCGATCTGTCTTTCCATTTGGGGGGAGATAATGCTTGATGAGGCATCGCCAAGTACAGGAAGGCTATCGCGAATTTCGGTCGATGAATATTGGGATAGAGCCAGTAGAATGACACCGATTAGATACGGAATTGCACGTTTATGGGTCTTTTTTGTTGTTTTCATAAGAGACATATTACTTTATAACTATCTGATCACCATAGATAATCAACCTATATGACCTGGTTTTTATTGAGAATGTAATATGACTGAAACTGTAATGCTTGATGTGCGAGGTTTGAATTGCCCTATGCCGTTGTTAAAAGCGAAACAGGCTCTCAACTCAATGCCGCCAAAAGGAATGCTTAAAGTAGTCGCTACAGACCCCGGTTCTGTTAGAGATTTTGAGGTTTTTGCGAAACAGAGTGGGAACCTATTGGTAGATTCTCAAGTGGAAGGTGATACTTATATTTATTTACTTTGTAAGAAGTTAGATTGATGAAATTTTTAGATATTCTAAATGAGTCCATAGACCGGCATTTTTCAAATAGAGAAGCAATATATCTTGTAACCCTTCTTTCTGGTGCATTGATTTTTTTCTATTTGTTTGGGGGGCTAGTAACGCCTGTCGTGATTGGTCTAATTATCGCTTTTCTTTTGGATGGGTTGGTTAAGAAGTTAAGAGATGCGGGTTTGCCAGTACTAGTCGCAGTTTCTTTGGTATTTTTATTATTTTTGAGCACTATGATTGCGCTTACTCTATTTCTGATACCCTTGGTCTGGCAACAACTTCGGTCGCTTGCGGTGGCCTTGCCGTCCGTTTTTGAGCAGGCGAGAAATATTCTATTAGGGTTTGCCGAATTATCACCAGGATTCGTAACGGTAGACCAAGTCGATCTTTGGTTGTCTTCTGTTACCTCCGAAGCTGCAGCCCTTAGCGGAGCAATATTAAATTCTTTACTAAATGAAGTTCCGGAGCTTGTTGGAACCTTGCTTTATTTGGTTATCGTCCCTTTTTCAGTATTTTTCTTCCTCAAAGACGGAGACAAGTTGATTCGTTCTCTAAGCTCATTTTTGCCAGAAAATCGTTCGTTACTCGATCGCTTAGGGGGAGAAATGAATTTGCAGTTGATTAACTATGTTCGAGGGAAATTTATAGAGATAATAATTGTAGGTAGTATTACGTTCATCGTTTTCAGCCTATTCGGTCTGAATTATGCTTTATTGCTATCGCTCTTGGTTGGTTTTTCAGTTTTAATCCCCTTTGTTGGAGCTGCAGTGGTCACTATTCCAGTAGCGTTGGTCGCAGTTGTTCAATTTGGTTGGTCGATCGAATTCGCGGGCATTTTTGGGGCTTATTTATTAATCCAATTTTTGGATGGAAATTTTTTGGTTCCACTATTATTTTCAACCGCAGTCGATTTACACCCAATTATTATAGTGATATCTGTACTGTTTTTTGGCGGCCTTTGGGGGTTTTGGGGAGTCCTATTGGCTATTCCGTTAGCGACGCTAATAAAAGCGATTTATCTTGTATGGCCGGCCAAAGAAGATGATTCATCAGTTGAGGCTGTTTAGAAGCTTCTAAAGTAGTATTATCCCTTAAAGCGCTTATAGCTCCGTAGGTAGACATGTATAAAGGTAGTATAGTTGCTCTGGTGACCCCGATGACCCTTTCTTCAGAGGTAGATTGGGATGCTGTAACTGAGCTTATAGAGTGGCATCTTGAGCAGGGGACTAATGGCATTGTGCCGGTAGGTACTACCGGTGAGTCCGCTACGCTGACTATTGATGAGCATCTCAGGGTGATTAAACATACCGTAGAGGTGGTAGGCGGACGAGTTCCCGTAATTGCAGGTACCGGAGCGAATTCAACTAAAGAGGCTATTGATCTTACGCTAGAGGCGAAAATACTTGGCGTCGACGCTTCACTATCTGTTACTCCTTATTACAATAGACCTACCCAAGAAGGCCTCTATCAGCACTATAAAGCCATCGCAGAGGCCGCTGATATTCCTATAGTTCTCTATAACGTACCCTCTAGGACAGGCTGTGATCTGGCAGCAGAAACTATCCACCGCCTAGCACCTATTTCGAATATTGTTGGAGTTAAGGAAGCTTGTGGGGATTACAATAGAGTCACAGATATACTAAAAGCGACTCCTGAAGATTTTTTTATTTTATCTGGGGAAGATGGACAAACACTTAAAATGTTGGAACTCGGGGCTGTTGGCTGTATTTCAGTTACGGCTAATATTCTACCAAATCAAATGGCTAATTTTTGCGCGGAGTTCTTACTAGGTAATCTTGAAGGGGCTAAAACTTTAGATGGGAGACTTCAGCCGATACACGAGATCTTATTTTGTGAAACTAGCCCTCAACCCGTGAAGTGGGCTTTGTATGAAATGGGAAAAATCGATAGAGGAATTCGTTTACCCCTTATTGAGCTTTCGCCAGAATATCGAGGAGAGTTGGTTAGCAGGATAAAGAAAGCAGGTGCAGGATAATGTTTTTTTGGAAGATAGTACTAGCTTCAGTAAGTTTCTTGGGTTTTATGGGATGTGCTCAATTTAATGATGATGAAGGAATATTTGTCAATAAGGCTGATGATTATTTAGATGCTCTGGACCAACGGAGTTTAATTATTCCTGATGATCTTGCTGGCGATAGAATTCAAGATCCGTATCCTATTCCTGAAAGTAAGGAACAGGTTAACCCAGCATTTTATCCTAACAGGCCTCCACAACCGAGAGCAATGTATGCAAATGATGCGAGAGACGAGGTTCGTATTCAGCGATTGGGGGGGCGTCGTTGGTTGGCTGTACCTGAATCTCCAGATGGGGTATGGCCTAAGGTCAAACAGTTTTTAGCGGAAAACGGAGTCGAGGTATCTAAAGAGTTAGGAAAAGCTGGTCGTTTGGATTCAGAATGGCTAGAAATAAAGAATGAAGCATACCGTGATGTTGTTCGCGCGGTTGTCCAAGAAGCCCGAAATGAAGTCGTTGGGTCAGGGGTTAGGGATCAGATTTTGATTCGAATAGAAAGAGGACTTCGAGAGAAGACCGCAGAGGTTCATTTGCGGCATCGCTCGACGAATGAAATCAATTCGCAGTTAAAAAACGACTTTATCGTCGATATCACAACTTTGCAGTCATCGCTTGAGGAGGTGGAGGCTGAGCTGCTAGCGGAAATTGGTGCTTTTATTGCCGCGAAGGTATCGGAACAAACGGTTTCTATGGTTGCCCAGCAGATTAGTGTAGGAGCCAAGTCAGAGGTTTTGAGGAATGAACAAGGCATTCCTGTTCTCCGGCTTCACCTAGATGAAGGTCGAGCTTGGGCGGCGATAGGGCAGGCTCTAAATAGGGCAGAAGTTGATATTAAAAGTAGCGATCTTGAAACCGGAACATATTTGGTGGCAATAGGCGATTCTTTCTTAATTTCGCAAGAGAGGCGCGGTTTTTTTAGGCGTTTATTCGGTTCGTCAGGAAAGAAAAATAAAGCAGCTAGTAATGATTTGCAGATTGTAATGGAAAAAGATGATGATTTGATCTTCTCGGTTTACATTCTTGATGAAGATAACGAGCATATTGACCGAGAGTCTAGTCAAGACTTGTTAGTCATGATCCGTGAATTTTCCAGTTGACGAGATTTGCTTCACTCGGCAGTGGTAGTAGGGGAAATGCTACAATAGTAGAAATTGGAGGGCAGCTTATCTTGGTGGATTGCGGCTTCTCGTTAAGGCAAACTGAGGAACGGTTTGCTAGGCTGGGGAAAAAGCCTGCCGATCTAACGGCGCTACTAGTTACCCACGAACATTCTGATCACATAAGCGGTGTAGCTGCCCTGACCCATAAATACAACATACCAGTTTACGGGTCCTATGGTACTTTCAAGGCAACCCAAAATTCCCTATACGGCACGGTGGTTAAAGCAGGTACCAGTTTTACGGTAGGAGATGTGTTGATTCATCCGGTGGTTGTTCCCCACGATGCGCGCGAGCCTATCCAGTTTATTTTTGAGCACAGCGGTATTCGTATTGGCGTGATATCGGATCTCGGTCAAATTACCCCCCATGTGATTTCTCAATACCAGAAATGCATCGGTTTAATGATGGAAAGTAATCATGACGAAAATTTGCTACGCAGAGGAAATTATCCAGCTAAATTAAAGACGAGAATCAGCGGTAAACTAGGACATCTCTCAAATAAACAAGCGGCCTTTTTCCTTGATAGTGTTAAAAATAAGAATTTGAGTGTGGTTGTGGGCCACATCTCTGAGAGAAATAACAGCGCTGATCTTTTGAACAATTTTTTTACTCGATTCCATAACGATGTTGCCAGCCTTGGTTTCGCTACCCAAGATGAAGGAATCGATTGGATATCCGTTGATTAATTTTAAGTAAACCCCACTGTTTTAATGCTAGTGGGATGGGGTTTGCTGGAAGTTAAAACGGATTTTTTTTAATTTTCTATGATTTGATCAGTAGGTAAGAAAGATTGTTTGTTTATGTAGTAAGGCTAAGGAAATCGATATAATGGGAGAAAGATAAATTTTTTAAGCTAGGATTAGCAATTGATGGACGAAGGAACGTATATATTTCAAGTAAACCCCGAATCTTTCCAAACTGATGTAGTGGAGCGCTCGAAGAATCTTCCGGTATTGGTATTGTTCTGGGCCGACCAAGTACAACCTTCATTAGAGACACGATCAGTTCTTGAAAATATAGTTAACAGTAGCCAAGGGAAGATTATGTTGGGTTTGGTTGATGTCGCACAGGATCAAACTTTAGCCCAACATCTCCAGGTGCAAGGACTGCCCAGTATTAGAGTAGTCTCCGATGGACAATTGGTTGATCAGCTTGATGGTCCTCAGCCTGACAATATTTTGCGAGAGTTCGTTGGTAGGTTAACTATGTCTTCGGTGGACATATTAAAAGACCAACTAGATGGCTTTTTAAGTAGCAAAGATTATTCGTCAGCCCTTAGATTGTTAGAGCAGGCGATTAATGAAGAACCTAATAACCATTCCTTTCGGGTCGAGTTGGCTGATGTTTTGATACTCAACCGTGATTTGGCGGAAGGACGCAGGGTATTGCAGAGCATCCCGGAAGATATAGAGGACCGGGATCGACCAGAAACACGCATTGCGTTTTTCGAAGAAGCAACTGAGATTGGCGATCTTCCGGAGACCCATAGAGATAATACTGAGGATTTAGATAAACTTTGTAAGCATGTTGTAGTTGCAGTGATTGAGCAGGAATATGAGTATGCTTTAGAAAGTTGTTTGCACATCCTTAAGACTGATCGTGAATTTCGTGATGACTGGGGTAGAGTTACCATGGTTAGAATTTTCAAGCTTTTGGGCAAAGGATCTGATTTAGCAACGCGATATCGTCGGAAAATGTTTGCACATATGCACTAGATATTATCAGCACCATTAATAGTCGCCTAGGAATAGCATATAGTGCGGTAGTAGCTACTAACCTAAGAGTTGGATTTTGGTTATACACAATGAATTGGGAATATTCGTATCAGAATTTATAAATATCGATTTAACAAGGTAAATAACTAGGTGTAATTTCATAACACATTGTTTTTATTAAGGTTAAGTGCTTGTACCGAACTAGTTGAGCGGGTCGTGGAGCTCTAATGTTATGCGGGTTATTCATAGATATGAAGAACTTATCCTCAAAGTTATCCACAGTGTATTTTTTCTAGAGCTTTGCTCATAACGTGTTCTAATAGTAATTAGAAGCATATTTTTTGTTTGAATTAATAGATTTCTAAAAATTTGAAATGGAAATAACAATATTGCAGGCCGATAGAGTGAGATCGTCACTTCGAATGGAGTTTGGTGATTATCCAGATATGTTCAAGGAGCTGTTTGTTGAACGGTCTTCCAATTCCTTAACTATTAAAGTTATAGAGTGCGCTGAGATGCGCTATCCGAAAGAGGCTACTAGCGATGTTTATATTATTACTGGTAGTCATAACAGTGTATATGACGACGAACCATGGATAGCGGCATTGGTCTCCTTTGTAGAGAAGATTCTGCGTGGAGGCAGCAAGCTTGTTGGCATATGTTTTGGCCATCAGTTAATAGCTCATTTTTTTGGAGGCAAGACCGAGGAGATTGGTTGGGTGCTTGGCGCTCAAAAGATTAATATTTTAGAGTCTTTCGGTGATCAGGAAAGCCCGACCGAAGGTTTTTGCTTGTTATCGACACATAAAGATCAAGTTACCGTGCTTCCAAAGGGTGCTCGTCTTGTTGCTTGTAGCGAAAGTTGTCCTAACAGTGGCTATGCTATTGATAACCAGATTTTAACTTTACAGAGTCATCCGGAGTTTTCGAAAGATTACTTTAGGGCATTACTCCAACTGAGAAAAAAAGAACTTGTGAAGTCGGATTATGTTTCTGGAATAGACTCATTAGAACTGGTTACTAATCAGGGCGAGGCAGGTGACTGGATGTTAAGTTTTCTCAAATATTAATTTAATTTATTAGTTTATGATTAGAGTTGTGTTCGCAGCATTGGTTTTCTGGCTAACTTTGGCAGGATGTAGTGTTAAGTATGCCTACAATAATCTTGACAGATTTGTTTTATGGGGCGTCAATGATTATGTTCATTTGAGCGCTGCTCAAAAATCATATTTTCATTCTGCTTTCGATGATTTTCATCTTTGGCATAGACATAGTCAGTTGCCTTTATACGCGGACTTACTCACTAGTGTGCCGCCACTAATTTTGGATGGCACCACCATGGAGGAACTTATTGCTTTTGAGGAAAGAACTTTCCTATTAGGTGAAGCGACCTTCGATAGAATTTTGCCCATCTCCGCTGAGATTATAACGATGATGGATGAACAGCAGTTAGCTGATCTTCCTAGGTTGATGGAACGCAGTAATACAAAGATTATTGGAAACGAGGGCTCGGGGGATATCACTAAGATTCAGGACGCTTGGGCCTCTGAATTGGTTTCATATGCTAGAAGGTTTATTGGTCGGTTGACTAGAGCCCAGAAGTCTTACGTTAAAAATAGCAGCCAGAAATACATACCGGAACGTATTTTATGGGTTGAATATCGTCGGAGATGGCAAGCCGATTTTATGGAGCTCTTGCTGGAAAATCCTTATGGAAAACATTTTTTAGATCGGTTCACTCATATGGTAAAGAATCGCGAGGAATACTATGGAGCGGAGCTGACTTACGTTTTTGATCATAATGAGGCCCTCACTAGAGGGATTACTGTCTGGTTGATTAATAACCTTACTGAACCACAGCAGATTTATCTTAGTGAGCGGCTGCTAGGACTTGCTGAGGATCTCGAGGAGTTAGCTAGAGATCAAAGGTGGTAGGATGATCAGGCATTTATATCTCTGCATAGCTTTTCTTGGGGCGAGCTTTTTTGCCAACATTTGTTTTTCCACAGAGCAACCGTTAGCAGTGCGGAATATGATGCCTGTGTCTCAGATATTTGGCTTACCCCGTCCCATGGGGGCTGATTTTTCGGAGCAGTACAATGAAGCCCTAATTCGCTTCGAAATTACAAATAATTTCAGCGGTGCTTCAAATGATGCAGGCTTCGTCTTTTTAGATGGAGAGACGTATTGGCTCGGTTTGAGCGGTCGATTTTTTGTTGGTGAGGATAAGCGCTACGAGCTTGGGGCAGAGATTCCTTATATAGTGCATGGCCCTGGCCACCTAGATGGTTTTGTTGAGGGATTCCATGATTTTTTTGGGTTCCCAGATGGGAAGCGGAAGATGGTTCCAAAGAACCAATTAGAGTATCGAATTGCTTTGGATGGCAAGGACTATTTAAATTTTAATACAAGGAAAAGCCATATTGGTGATTCTAGTGTTTGGTTTGGTTATCAGGTATTTAGCGAAGCTCTATCTGCGCTAGCCCTTCGGGCCATGATTAAATTTCCAACTGGTAACTTATCTGATTTAAGTGGTTCCGGGGCTCCAGATCTTTCCATATGGGCCGAATATGAGAATCTGAAATTATTCCAGGATTGGTCTGTAAAAGTTACCGCTGGAGGCGGTGTTGTTTTCTTGGGGAAGAGCGATATTTTCCGCCTTCAGCAAAATTCGGTAGTTGGGGTTTTTCACGTGGGGATACAACGACCTCTGGGTCGGCATGTGACGTTCATTGCGCAGCTAGACGGGCATACTCGATTGATACAAGCCCCGTTCGTCCAGATTGGGGGGAGCACGCTTCAGGGTACGCTAGGTGGCAGAGTAAGACTTGCTAAACGCTATTGGGTTGATTTCGGTGTGGTAGAGAACCTTGCTTCTAATAGCGCACCAGATTTCACAGTGCAGGTTGCCATTGGGACTAGGTTTTAGTTCTTTAAATTAGTAGTCATAACGAAACTGGCGATCAGTGTTAAACTAATGGTTATTTGCTTAATAGAGGTAGAAATATGGCCATGCAAAGATCGCCACTCCTAATGTCCCGTATACTTGATAGGGGAGCGCGAATAAGCCCGAACACAGAGATTGTGACGGCAACGGACAATGGTGTCCGGCGCCAGACCGCAAAGGAAGTTCGTGATCGCGCGCATCAGTTAGCGCATGCGCTCGCTAAATCCGGAATAAAAATTGGGGATAGAGTGGGAACGTTTATGTGGAATGGGTCTCGTCATCTAGAGGCCTACCACGCTATAGCCGGTATGGGTGCAGTCCTCCATACCTTGAATATCAGGCTTTCCGACAAAGACTTAGAATATATTATAGAGCATGCTCAGGACCGCTTAATTATTGTAGATGCTGATTTGCTTCCATTACTGGAGAAATTAATCGGTCGTATGCCCAGTGTAGAACGAGTTATCGTCGCTACAGAAGAGGGCTTTGAGGGATGGACCACCGACCTGCCTAATCCGATTGATTATGAGGATTTCATTGCTGATCAGCCTACCGAATATCGGTGGCCTGATATTGACGAAAATTCTCCCCTCGGACTTTGCTATACGAGTGGGACTACCGGGAATCCGAAGGGTGTAGAATATGAGCACAGGTCTCAATATATTCACACCTTGGTGGTATCGCTAACCGACTCAATGGGATTATCTGCAACCGATAGTATGATGGGAATTGTTCCGATGTTTCATGCAATGGGCTGGGGTCTTCCATGGGCCGCTTTAATGCTGGGCTGCAAGCAGGTTATGCCTCACCGTTTTATGGATCCCGCTCGGCTTCTTGATTTGCTCTCTTCGGAAGAGATAACTATGTCAGCTGGTGTACCAACTATTTGGCAAGGTGTAAAAGGGTTGGTAGAGGAGCACCCAGATCACTATGATCTTTCGAAATTGAGCAGATTAACTTGTGGTGGATCAGCACCGCCACCATCACTGATCAGATGGTATTGGGACTCCTTGGGAGTTGAAATGATTCAGGGCTGGGGTATGACGGAAACTTCCCCCTTAGCCACTTTGTCTAGGAGGGTGATGAAGCGGTCACACCTCGAGGCTTCCGATGATGCGAGATTTGAAAATGTTGCTAAAGCAGGTCAAGTTATGCCTGGAATAGAGTTAGAGATTTTTGATGAGGAATTTAATAAGTTGCCGCACGATGGGGAGACCGTTGGGGAAATACTCATTCGCGGGCCTTGGATATGTTCTGAGTATTACAATAACCCACAGCCTGAGCGGTTCCATGAAGATTGGCTTATTACAGGGGATGTAGGAAAGATTGATCCGGAAGAGTATCTAATAATAAGTGATCGGTCTAAAGATTTAGTTAAAAGTGGCGGCGAGTGGATTTCCTCTGTTGATTTGGAAAATCATATAGTAGCAATGAATGGTATCGCGCAGGCATGTGTTGTGGCGCAACCGCATCCTAAATGGGATGAGCGGCCAGTGGCGTTAGTTATTCTCCAGCCGGATTCAAAAGTAGAAAAACAAGCCATATTGGATCACTGTGCCACAGCTTTTGCAAAGTGGCAGTTACCTGACGATATTTTGTTCGTGGATAACATACCGTTGACATCGACCGGAAAGATGGACAAAAAGATAGTTAGGGCGGATTTAGATACCCAGGGCTATCAATTGCCTGATCTAAGATAAGGCCGACTTCATATAGAAACGGGAATTCGGAATGAAGCTAAAAAATCGTATTACTGAATTACTCAGTATTGAGATACCGGTTGTTCAAGCTCCGATGGGTTGGATAGCTCGGTCTCAGCTGGCTTCAGCGGTATCTAATGCCGGCGGTCTGGGAATTATTGAGACTTCCTCGGGTGAACTTGAGGCTGTGCGCAATGAGATTGTTCAGATGCGAAAGCTAACTTCAAAACCCTTTGGGGTAAATATTGCGCAGGCTTTTGTCAAAGACCCAAATATAGTGCAATTTGTCATCGATCAAGGAGTCCGCTTTGTGACTACTTCGGCGGGCAATCCCAATAGGTATACAAGAGAGTTGAAGGAGGCGGGCTTAACAGTTTTCCATGTTGTACCTAGTCTGGATGCAGCAGTAAAGGCCGTTGATGCTGGTGTTGATGGCTTGGTGGTCGAGGGTGGCGAAGGAGGAGGATTTAAAAACCCTCGCGAGGTTTCGACTATGGTTCTTTTGCCTTTAATTAGGTCCAGGGTTGATGTGCCAATTATTGCTGCGGGGGGGTTTATGGACGGAGTTTCCATGGCAGCAGCCTTTTGTCTTGGGGCTGAAGCTATTCAATTAGGTACTCGAATGGTTTCTGCGAAGGAATCGCCAGTCCATGATAATTGGAAGGAAGCGATTGTTGGTGCTAAGGAAACGGATACTGTATTTTTGAACCGAAAACATTCTCCTGCATTGCGAGCGCTCAGAACAGAAAAGACGGAAAACCTTGAGGAAGCTCCCGAGAAGAATGCCATGACGGAGTTTGGGACAGCATTGGACTTATATTTTGGTGGAGATATGGAATCTAGCATTGCGCTTACTGGACAGGTCTGTGGCCGAATTGATTCGGTTCGGCCAGTCAGAGAAATTCTTAACGAAATTAGGGATGAGTTTTTGATGACCGTTACTCAACTAAAAGATCATTATCTTGATATTGATTAGTTGGTTGCGGCTATCTATCAAATTCTAGAGGTTGACCTAGCGGACCATCAATTATGCGGCCTTGCTGGTAAAGGAGATATCCGTTTACCCAGGTGGCCTCTACTGACCCTTTAGTATCTATCCCTTGAAATGGGCTCCAACCACACTTTGAAAAAATTTCATGATTTTCACGGGTGGAAGAAGGATCAACTAATACAAGGTCCGCGTGGTAGCCCTCCCTTATATAGCCCCTATTCATGACACCAAAAAGTTCAGCTGGCGCATGGGAAGTCTTTCTTACCATTGTTTCGATACTAAATATCTTTCTATTGACCAGATCTAGAAGAATCGGTATCGCATCTTGCACTAATGGCAGGCCAGCAGGAGCTTGTCTGTATGGACGAGATTTTTCTTCCAGAGTATGAGGGGCATGGTCAGTTGCTATTACATCAATACGATCCTCGCGGATAGCTTGTTGTAAGGCGTTTCGGTCGGTCGTCTTTTTTATTGCAGGGTTACATTTTACATCTGCTTTTTTTGATGCGTACCAACTATCGTCAAAATAGAGATGATGAACACACGCCTCAGCTGTAATGTTCTTTTTGCTAATTGGACCCGTATCAAACAAGATCATCTCTTTTTCTGTAGTTAAGTGAAGGACGTGCAGACGAGTACCGTGACGTTTAGCAAGATCTACTGCTAAAGAAGATGATAAATAACATGCTTCTTCAGAGCGGATTATTGGGTGTTCGGAGTGAGGGATATTATTGCCGTACTTTCTTCGTGCGATTTCTTCATTGGCTAATATGGTCGGAGTATCTTCGCAATGTGTGGCGACTAATAGGTCTGTGCCGGAAAAAATACCCTCTAGAGTGTTAGGGTCGTCCACCAACATATCGCCGGTACTAGCTCCCATGAAAACTTTTATCCCGCAGGCTTTTTTGGGGTTTACGGATTTTATTGCTTCAAGATTTTCATTTGTTGCTCCAAAATAAAATGCGTAGTTTGCTACAGAGTTTTTTGCTGCTCTTAGGTGTTTGTTTTCAAGTTCCTCATGAGTGGTAGTTAGGGGATTGCAATTAGGCATTTCCATAAAACTAGTTATTCCACCTGCTATGGCGGCTCTCGATTCGGTTGCTATAGTACCTTTGTGCTCAAACCCTGGTTCTCGAAAATGGACCTGGTCGTCAATCATTCCCGGTATTAGCCAGCTCCCATTAGCATCTGTTATCGGAGTCCCTGTAGGCACTCTCTGGTTAATTCCGGCAATTCTGCCGTCGAGGATTGCTAGATCTCCTTCTACAGTAATTTCTTCATTAACGATTTTGGCATTGACTATTAGGTGATTGTTATTCATTTTAATTATCGCGCTCTCAAGGACAAACACTTTATCTCATTTAGCTCGAGAAAAAAATTAATTGCAATTTTGTCGCAACTATCAAAGTTAATATTCGTCTACTATTTAGCATAATCACCTCAAATTTGTGTAGAATTAGCGTACCTAAGGGGTGGCTTGACCTGAGAATTTCGTCCAGATGAACGGATAGACCCTTTGAACCTGAACCGATTAGTACCGGCGTAGGAATAGGAGAAGGCATTTCCAGCTACTCTACTTAGGATTAACAAACTAATTAGAGGCTACTGATGTTAATAGTAAGAATCTTGGCAACGTTGTTTTTTTTTGGTGTCTTTTTCATTCCGAAAGTCTACTCCGAAGGGTCCGCAGAGAATGTAGCTATAGAAGAGATTATTGTAACGGCGAATTTTCGTAACCAAGAGCTACTTACAACCCCATCAAGTGTGAGCGTAATTAGTGGTCAGAGCGCGTCAAAAAGGGGAGCGCAGCATTTAGAACAATTATTGGGAATGGTGCCCAATGTAAATTTTTCCGCTGGGGCGTCGCGGGGTAAATTTGTTCAAATTCGAGGTATAGGCGAGCGAAGCCAATTTAAGGATCCACTAGAATCTTCGGTAGGACTTATCCTGGATGGTATTGACCTGAGCGGCTTGGGTCTTGCTTCCACCTTATCCGATCTGCAGCAAGTGGAATTTTTAAGAGGACCTCAGGGTACAGTCTTTGGTTCAAGTGCCATGGCTGGATTAATATTACTGAAAGGTAATGAGACAACCGACAGTTTTTCCGGGAACGTTTCGGCTGGAATAGGGAATTATGGAGGATGGCATTCAGGTCTCACTTTTAGTGGCCCGCTTACCGAAGGATTGAGGGGGAGGGTTTCGGCACATCAGTTTCGGGGAAACGGTTATACAGCAAATCGTTATTTTACTCGTAATGACACAAACGGTTTCAATGAGTTTACGTTTCGGGCTAAGTTGGACTGGCAGCTTGGTAATATATCTAATTTAAGTTTGAACTACCTCATTGTCGATGCTAATAATGGTTACGATGCCTTCTCCTTGGAAAACAACCGAGAAACTGCTTCTGATGAACCCGGACATGATAGGCAAAAAACTCATGCACTAGGTGCTCAATTTTCTAGATTGTTTAAAAATGTTCGTATTGATTTAAACGGCTTTTGGGAGAAGACTGATCTGGCCTATGGATTTGATTGGGATTGGTCGAATTTTGAGGAAGTATTCTGGAAAGGAAGTGAAGATAATATTCGTGATCGTGATAGCTTTGGTTTTGATGTAAAACTGCTTTCTGATGGTCCCTCTAGGATTAATTGGCTAATTGGGGCTCGTTTATATCATAGAGATGTAGATCTAAATTCTTCTGAATATTGCTGTGGTTATGGGGAGGCACCTTTTTTCTTTAATAGCCATTTAAACTCTAAGCGAGCGGCAGTGTTTGGCCAGATAGATATGGCTATTAATGATAAATGGTCGATGTCCTTAGGTGGTCGCTGGGAACGTTACGATGACGAATATAGGGATTCTGGAGGAGTTGAGGCTTCACCTAAAGGAGATCTCTGGGGATTGAGTTACAGCATTGAGTTTGTGCCTACTGATATGGTTCTTGTATACGGATCAATATCGCGGGGATTTAAGCCGGGAGGTATTAACGGTCAAGCAGTAGCAGGCGCAACACTGACGATTAATCAAGAAATTGTGGACTTTCTGGAAGAAAGGCTAACTTTCAATAGCGAGGCCCTTATCAATTACGAGGTCGGAGTCAAAGGATATTTTTTTGATAGTAGGCTAACTGCCAGCGTTTCCGCATTTATGATGGATCGGAAGAAAATGCAAGCAAAAGCCTGGGTGTTATTCCCGCCCTCTAATTGGCAGTCATATATCGATAACGTTGATGGCGGAGAAAACCTAGGTGCAGAGTTTTCTATTATTTGGGATATATCTGAGCGGTTAAGTTTGGAAGCGAATCTGGGGTATCTCGATACGAAGTTAGGAGACTTGATAGTCCAAGATATAGATACGGGGTTTCCTATTGAGCAGGATGGTCGAGAACAAGCGCATGCTCCGCGATACCAGTTTTCTTTCTCGGCCGAATATAAATTGACCACTAACTATTTGATTAGTGCTTCTTTGGAAGGAAAGGATGCTTACTATTTTTCTAATAGCCACAATATTAGATCGCAATCATACGAATTATTCCATGCAACACTGCAATACCGGAGTGACCCCTTAGTAGTAACCTTGTGGGGAAGGAATATTCTTAATACGGATTATTTCGTGCGGGGTTTTTATTTTGGTAATAACCCAGCAAATAACTTTGAAAATGAGTCTTACACCCAGCTTGGAGAGCCAAGGACCTATGGGATAACTATGAAGTACCAGTTTTAGTTTATTGAATCGGCCCTGATTTCTATGTCGATTAAATAGTCGGCTACCTCTAGAGCCCGCTTTCTTCCCTTGCTCATATTAATTAGATATTTATTAGCGACCAATATAGTGGGCACGCTAGTTATTTGGAATTGTCTCTGTCGTTGTTCCGATTTCCTTGATGCTAATACAACCTCTGGAGAGGAAAATGTATCTTTAAATTGGTTTGCTGACATATTTCTTCCAGCCAGGAAAGAAGCTATCTGCTCTACGCTTTTAAACTCGCGGTTTTGATCATGTATTGCCCTGAAGATTCGATCATGATTGTATTCTAAGGCGTCAAGTGCTTCTAGTGTATGGTATGTTTGAGCAAGCAAAGCCCAACTCGGACTAAAAGCTACAGGAGCACGTGAAAATACTACTTGATTAGGAAGGTTTGTAGTCCAGGATCCTATTAGCTTCTCCAAGTTTCGGCAGTGAATGCACCCATAAGAAAAGAACTCTTGCACTAGAATTGGCTGACCTGGTCTTGTTCTCCTGGGGTTCTCGATTAGCGAGTAGTCCTCCCCTACAACGAAGCCATTTTGTGTAGAGCCTCCGCCATAAAAAATTCCCAAACCAATTATAGAAACTATTACGAGAATCATCGTACCGATGATTCCATTCCGAATAGAGTTGATCTTTTTTTCTCGTTTTGTGTTCATCATTAGCACCTATAGCAATAAGTAAATTCTAGCGCTAGTGCACTTTCTTAGCGAATCTTTGTATCTCTATTGGCAAATATAGGATATTTTATTTGAAATGGAGACTTACCAACTTTTTAAATACGATTCTTGCCCTTTTTGCTATCGCGTAATTAGTTTTATTCAATCTATTGGAATAGAAGTTGAAACAAGAGATACGTTGCGAGATCCGCAAGCCTATAAGGAATTATTGGAGGGAGGAGGCAGGCCTACAGTACCTTGTTTGCGTATTTTGAAAGAAGACGGGGTATTCTGGCTTTATGAGAGTGAAGATATTATTGAATACTTAAAGAATCATCATCAGGTTAGCAAGGAGTGAAAAGATAAAGTGACTATAAGAAAACGTGTAGCTGTTACCTTGCCTGCAGGCCCCAACTTGGATAATACGGCTAAATTAGTTAAGTGGGCTGAGGATAACGGATACGACGACGCTTGGTTTGGAGATTCAGGTGCGCCAGATTCTTTGACTTCAGCTGCTGCCATAGCACATCATGTGGACCGCCTAAGAGTTGGGGTTGCGGCTACCCCGGTTTACACAAGGTCTCCCAGTGTGTTTGCCGCTACCGCAAATGTGCTTGCTCAAATTTTACCTCAGAGGTTTGTCGTAGGCCTCGGGTCTTCTAGTCAAACCATGATGGGGAGATGGAATGGCATACCTCTTGAGATGCCTCTGACGCGCGTAGCAGAAACCGCGAAATTAGTTCGGAGTATGCTTGCTGGAGAGAAAACGGATTTTGACGGGCGGACCGTTCAAAGCCACGGGTATCGTCAACCTAAGGTGGAGCACCCTCCACCTATTTATATAGCTGCATTAAGGCCAAAGATGATCGAGATGGCTGCCGCAGTTGGTGACGGGTTAATTTTTAATCTTTGGCCAAAGCGAGCTTTACCGTTAATGATGAAGCATGTGCAGATTGGCTCAGATAATTCGGGTAAAGATCGAGCAAATATTGAAATCGTTAATCGGGCCCATGTCTTATGCACCGATAACAAAGAGGAAGCTCGAGATTTGTTCCGGATGAACTTTGCTCCTTATTATGCGACCCCTGTATACAATAAATTTTTGGCTTGGTCAGGTTATGTCTCCGAGGCTGAGGCCATAGCGGAGGGGTGGGCAGAAAAAGATAGAAACAAAACAACCGGGGCTTTGACGGATGATTTGATTGACCAGATAGCGGTTATAGGAGATGAGCATGAAATAAGAGATCGAATTTTAGAGGATTTCGCAGGAGGTATAGATACTACGATTATAGCCCCTTTCTTGGGGGCTCCCCAGGAATTGGTAAATCGAACCTTTGCGGCTTTCTCCTCATCAAATTTTAGCTTGCCAGGAAATTAGGTAATGGAGTTTACAGATAATGGATTATAAAAATATTTTAGTGGATGAACCCCGTTCCAGGGTGCGCCGGATAACACTTAACCGACCAGATAGCCGAAACCCTTTATCAAATGAATTGCGCACGGAACTTTTTCATGCGCTTGAGCAAGCAGACAAGGATGAGGAGATCCGTGTAAGTATCATAAGAGGGGCTGGATCCTGTTTTTGTGCTGGGTACGACCTTAAGAGTGATAGCAGCCAGCAGCAGCCTTTTTACACTGCTGGAGGGTTGGGAAATTGGCCTAGACATGTGGTGGATGGATTTTTTCATATGTGGGATATGGCGAAGCCTATCATTGCGCAAGTGCATGGTTATTGCTTGGCTGGAGGTACGGAGTTAGCGACGGCATGTGATCTGGTTTACGTTGCTGAAGATGCTAAGATCGGCTATCCAGTCGTTAGGACAATGTCGCCACCTGATAATCAGTTCTACCCGTGGATTGTGGGATTACGCAGGGCTATGGAGTTAATGTTGACTGGCGATCATATGTCAGGGACGGAAGCTGCCGAAAGTGGCTTTGCCAATAGGGCGTATCCTGTTGAGGATTTAGAGGAACAAGTGTTACGGATAGCGGAGCGGGTTGCTCTTACGCCTTCGGATCTTCAGCAGTTTAATAAGAGAGCAGTGCATCGACAGATGGATGCTATGGGTATACGAGCAGGAATAAGAGCTGGAACTGAAATGCAAACTCTCGCTTTTTTCACTGATTCGACTAGAAGCTACTTTAAGGAGATGGAAAAAGGATTAACCCATGCGCTTTCAAAACGCGATGAAGCATACGGTGATTATCGAGAAGCTGATAAAAAGGATGATAAATGAAGGTTGATGGCGGTGTCGGTTGGGATTTAGATTTGGTGGGAGCTCAAGCTCAAGAGTTAGAAGAAATGGGGTATTCAGGCATTATGACAGCTGAAACGAGTCATGACCCTTTCTTTCCTTTGTTGGTCGCCTCGCAGCATACGGTAAATATTGAGTTGTTCACTTCGATAGCAGTTGCATTTGCTCGGACGCCTATGATTTTGGCTAACATTGGGCATGATTTAAATGCTGCTTCTAAAGGTCGATTTATTTTAGGACTTGGTTCTCAGATAAGGCCTCATATTACGAAGAGGTTCAGTATGCCTTGGTCTCACCCTGCGGCTCGTATGCGCGAGTTTATCTTGGCTATGCGGGCAATTTGGGCAAATTGGTATAATGATGAGCCGCTGGAGTTTGTTGGCAAATTCTATACTCATTCCCTTATGACGCCATTCTTTACCCCTTCTAACGTAGAATGCGGAGAACCGAAGGTCTTTTTGGCTGCGGTGGGTCCGAAAATGACTGAGGTTGCTGGGGAGGTAGCGGATGGAATTATTTTGCATGCCTTTTCAACAGAGAAATATATTCGTGAGGTAACTATGCCAGCCTTAGAGAGAGGCTTTGCGAAGTCTGGTAAAAGAAGGGAAGACTTCGAGATTAGCTATCCTGTTTTTGTCGTAACTGGGAACACTGAAACTCAGTTTGAGGAGGCATTGCTTGGAGCTCGGCAACAAATAGCTTTTTATGGATCAACACCAGCTTATCAGCCCGTATTAGAGTCTATAGGAGCTGAGGGTTTGCAGCCGGAGTTAAATAAAATGTCCAAGCAGGGACGTTGGGAGCAAATGGGGGATCTAATCAGCGATGATATCCTAGAGAATTTTGCTGTAGTAGGTGATCCTGCCGAGATAGGTGATATGATTTTATCAAGGTATGGAGACATCATTGATCGTGTTTCAGCGGCATATGCTCATTTATCTAAGAATGATCGTCTCGAAATTATTAGCCGGTTAACTACGTCTTAGCAGGTTTAAAGGCCCTAATACCTTAAATCTAGCGATAACGCTAGGCTATTCTCTTCATCCACTTAGGTATAATTGTACACAATATATTGTAAAGTATATTGACATATATATTTGGAGCCCTTTAAGTGCAAGGCAGGAGAGAATTAATAAATATTTTAATGGATGGGAACGGTCATGTATCTCTTCCAAGTTTTCCAGTTGGCAGATGGCACAAGCTATTTTTTTGCTTAGCAATTCTTGCTTTTTTGGCATTGCCAGGGTTTGTTACACATAGTCCTTATGCAAAAGGCATGCAGTCCCATGATTTTCCATTAGTGCTAAATAACGGAGATATGACCTGGGAGAATCAGGTGTCAGATTTCGCTAAAGATATAAGTAGGGCTTTTAATCTTGATATAGGGACTTCTAGAGATTTCTCTGGATGGATTCTTGAGGCTTCACAGCGACATAAGATCGTACCGGAGTTATTAGCAGGGTTAATTTTTGCTGAGAGTTCTTTTCGTAAAAATGCACGATCACCGGTTGGGGCGATAGGACCCGCACAGGTGCGCCCTGAGTTTTGGGCGAAGTTTTGCGGTTCAGCTGATCTCGAAGATCCTGAGAACAATATTTATTGTGGAGCTCAGATTTTGTCGTATTTTATCGAGCAGTGCGGTGAGCTGGTATGTGGCCTAGCAGCTTATAACGTAGGAATATATTCAGATCGAAAAGGGGCAGCTAAGAGATATGTGGCAAAGGTTGGTCGATATAGAGATCGCCTTAAAGCAGCTATGCTATAGTTTTCCAAATTGGGTTAGCTTGCTCAAGATGTTCTGCTAAACAATCTTAAGGTTAAGAAAATGACAGATTTTGGGGTTTTTATCTTTGCGACTGAATACTCTATAAGTCCGTCGGCTTTAGCTCGTGCTGCTGAAGCAAGAGGTTTTGAATCTCTATTTTTACCCGAACATACGCACATTCCTGCAAGCAGAATTACACCTTGGCCAGGAGGACAAGATCTGCCGAAAGAGTATTGGCACACCCATGATCCTTTTATCGCCTTGAGTATGGCTGCGGCTGTAACTGATAAGATTAAACTTGGCACTGGTATTACCTTGATCACCGAAAGAGACCCTATTGTTTTAGCTAAGGCAGTAGCGAGTCTCGATTTGTTATCTAAAGGGAGAGTAGTTTTGGGGGTTGGAGCAGGATGGAATGTAGAAGAAATGGCCAATCATGGAACAGTTTTTTCTGAACGATGGTCGCTCCTGAGAGAAAGATGTCAGGCCATGAAATCGATTTGGACGGAGGATGAGGCGGATTATCATGGTAGCCTGGTTGATTTTGACCCGATTTGGTCTTATCCCAAGCCGGCCCAAGCAGGGGGGCCAAAAATCTTGATAGGGGCATCTTCGAGGTGGACACCAGCACGAATTGCAGAATATGGGGACGGGTGGTTCCCTATTTATCAGACGGAGAGCCGGGCTAGGGCGCAAGGATCTCTAGACTATGCCGCTTTTATTGAAGAGGTTAGAGAAGAATGGCGGTTGGCCGGCAGAGCTGACAAACCTGATTTGACCATTTTTGGCGTTGGACCAAAGCCAGATACAGTTAAGCATCTGGTGGAGCTAGGCTTTAACCGCGTTGTTTTTGCGCTTCCCTCGGCCGGAGCAGATCAAATATTACCGCTTTTAGATCAGTACGCAGAAATAGGGTTTGATATTAATGGATAGGACCACATTCATCTGAGGGAGTTTTTTCAGATAGTTTCGTAACCCATTTTGCTACATACTTTTTGGTCCAGGGGATTTCTAGTGCAATAAAACTTGCTCCTAAGGGGAACATCCAGAATCCTAGGATTGGCAAAAACCCGAGAATACCGCCTAACATTAGAAGTAATCCGGCTGGGATCCTAAGCCCTTTTGGTAAATTATTTTGCCCCCACCACAGTCCTCTAACGATGTAGTAGCTAACTAGGTTTTTTAAATTCTTTTTAGGGATGTTTTTGTCCTTTCATCTTTTATTTATTTTTATAGTTTTTTGCTTGTAATGGGGCCTTCCTACTTCCCATTGGATGTAAATCTATAAATACCATCATTATCAAGAGTACGTGCGATTCTGTCTTGAGCCATCATAAGATGAAGATGAGCTATAACTTCTCCTAATGCCATCATTGATTGCCTAGAGTCCAGCTTGCGTTCGAATAAAACGGGAAGAAGATCTTTAGCAATAGTAGGATTATTTTTGCAGTGGTCTTCAATCAGCCTCATACGTTCTTCGTGATGACTAATAAGCTGATGAAGCCTTTCGGTTACCCCATAGAAAGGAAGGTTATGAGCCGGTAATACGAAAGTATCATCGGGTATTCTAGCCAATAATGCTTGGTGAGAGTTCATCCATTCTTCGAGAGGATTCCCTTCTGGTTCGCTTGGGTGGACACTAACATTACTGGTAATAATTGGGAGTATTTGATCTCCTGATATAAGTATTTTAAGGTCAGCGCAGTATAGGCATGCGTGCTCGGGTGAGTGGCCGGATCCCACTACTATCTCCCAGTCCCGATTATTCACTTCTAAAATATCTCCATCTTTCAGCCGATTAAAGCCAGAGGGTAGAGTTGGCATTGACATTGCACCAGCCGATTTTGTATTAAACGCTTTTCTAAGGTCGTCGAGGTATTTCCTAGACATACCGGCTCGTTCATAAAATACTTCTCCCAGCCAACTGGTATGGTGACTTGGTCCGGTATTGGAAAATGCACGGGCTTGGTAGTACTCTCCTCGTGTCATATAAAGCCCGCATTGGAAGCGATTCGTAATCATTCCTGCCTGTCCAACGTGGTCTGGATGCATATGGGTACATATTACGCCGATAATCGGCTTTCCATGCAGTTTAGTAGAAAAAATTTCTTCCCATAATTCTGTTACTTCTACAATTGGTAGGCCGGTATCGATTACCCACCAGCCTGAGATATCATCAAGAAGATAAAGATTTATATGGTTTAGAGACCCTCCGCCCATAGGCATTGTCAACCAGTAAACACCTGACGCTACCTCGATCAGAGTATTGGGTTTAGGATGCACAGAATATGGGTAATTGAGCTTAGACATTTAAAAAGTATCCAGAAAAAAAGGCCTCCATTAGGCCTAAACCATTAATGATAGCAAAAAAATGTCAATTGAGCGTTATATTCATCTTTTTGGTTAGCTTTGTAGAGAGTCTTGATTTAGATTAGGGTTGATTTTTTAGGGAGAATATAGATGGGAATGAACGTTCAGCCGGTAAAAGAATTAGATCAAAAGGTGAACGATATTCGCCTCGCAACCGCTGATATCATAAACCAAGATATCCTGCCGATTGAGTCACGATTATGGGGCTGGAACCAGGATGGAGATCAGCAGGAACGACGTGAATCGAAAGAACTTCGTTTAGCAATCCAAGAAAAGGTTAAGCAAAAAGGATTGTGGGCGCCACACCTCCCGCAAGAGTTTGGAGGGATGGGCTTATCATTCATGCAGCATGCATACATGAACGAGGTGCTTGCTTATAGTCCTGGTGCTTCATCACTGTTTGGTGTTGTAGCGCCAAATTCAGGGAACCAAAAGATACTAGTTAAGTACGGCACTCCTGAGCAGCATGAGAAATGGTTACGGCCATTAACTGAAGGAAGAATGCAGTCAGGATTTTCAATGACTGAGCCAGATAATGCTGGTTCAGACCCCCGGTCGATTACTACGCGGGCCGAGCTTGATGGAGATGAGTGGGTCATCAATGGACATAAATGGTTTACATCGAATGGTTTTTCAGCCGATTTCTACATTGTGATGTGCAGAACGTCGGATTCAGGTTCCCCAGGCTCAGCAAATGATAAGATGACGCAAATTATTGTTCCTCGTGAGACTCCTGGAGTAAATATTATAAGAGGGGTACCGGTTTGGGGTAAGCCAACAAACCATTGTGAGATTGTTTACGAGAACGTTAGAGTACCTAAAGAGAACCAGCTTGGAAGAACAGGCAGTGGACATCAAGCTGCCCAAGATAGGCTAGGTGCTGGACGTGTTTATCACTGTATGAACTCGGTGGGGTCGATGTGGAGAGCTTATGATCTTATGATCGATAGATTAATGTCGAGAGAGGTACATGGCGGTGAAAAATTGGAAACAAAACAATTTATGCAAGGGTTCATTGCTGACAGCTATATAGATATTCAGACGGCCCGATTGATGACAATTCATTGTGCGGAAAAGATGGAAAGCGGAGAGGATCCGCGCACTGATATTTCAGCTATTAAAATTTATGTACCGCAGGCTATGCATCGAGTTGTTGACCGGGCAATTCAGGTGTGGGGTGCTGCTGGAGTATCAGGAGACCTTCCTCTCTCTGGAATGTATCAAGGGGCTAGAACATTGAGGTTGGCTGATGGTCCAGATGAGGTCCACAAAATTCTTATCGCTAAAAATGTTCTTCGGCAATATCATGCTGGTCAGTCCTGGGATTTCGGTAACTAATGCCTGCACTAACCAAACAGGAACAAATAGATTTTCTAAAGGAGAGAGGGGTTGTCATGCGCCTTGGAGTCGTTCGACAAGATGGCAGACCGCTGGTTACTCCCGCCTGGTTTCTATTCGAGGAAGATACTATCTATTTTACACCTCGGGAGCGTTCGGAATGGTTTGAGTGCCTGAGATTGGACGCGAGGATCTCATTATGTATCGATGAGCAGATTCTACCGTACAGAAAAATAATATTTGAAGGCACAGCCGAACTTATATTTGATACCGGTGATGATGACCATTGGCGGGAATTATATGAAAGGTTAACCAGACGTTATATTAGTGAAAAAGAGGCGGCGACGTATCTGCGCAATACTTTAGACCAGCCACGAGCTCTATATTGTTTAAAACTTACCGAATCAGCTATGAAAACTTGGCGGATGCCTCTGGAGGACGAAAGTCCTAGAGGCATATGGCATCGGAGATACTACAAACCGGGGAGTAAATTTGCTTCTGCGGACTAGTGAATACTTCATTCAGGCTTACTCGTTTAGTCAGTTATTAAGTTCGCTGGATCTTCCGGTTTGAAGTTATTCATTGCTTCTTCAGATTCAAATCCGACCACATAGGTTGCGGGTTCAGGACACCTAGCTGCGTGGAGTGTGCTAGAAGGTATTCTTATTAGATCACCAGGGTTGGCGATGATCGTTTGGTTACTTTCAACATCTTTTGTCTCGAATGACCCATTTAACAAATAAATTCGTAGGCTAGACTTATGCCAATGAACGTCTTCAAGATCTCCTGACTCCATGTAACCATCGCGCGGGTACAGTCCTAAATTTTTTATCTCCTCTGTAGCTTCCTTTTTTGTTTTGAACCATTTTTTGTCTACGGCCACACCCATTTTAACTACTCAGTTCTACCGTTTTCACCAACCCTGGACGCATTAACTTTTTCTTTTCCTTTCTTTCATATTTTTTAGCTGGAGTATTAATGATTTCCGTTAGTTCTCTAGGTGAAAGAGCGGTCAGTTTCCGTTCTTCTGGTACGTTACCGTAGATGGTATTTCGTTGTTTAGATATACGATGATTACTTTCAATCATATCGATCATCTTTTGAGGAGATGTTTCTTGTCCATGTGTTGTTCCAGCTGCACGGCTTATGCTTTCATTCATAAGTGTTCCCCCAAGATCATTACAACCGGCATTTAAACATGCCATCACGCCATCGTGGCCCATTTTTACCCAGCTTGCTTGAATATTAGTAATAAGCGGGTTAAGAACTAGTCTTGCTGTTGCATGCATTAAGATCGATTCTCGAAATGTTGGTCCTTTTCGGGCTTTTCCTTTTAAATACATAGGTGCTTCCATGTGAACAAAGGGTAAAGGCACAAATTCCGTGAAGCCGCCTGTTTTTGCTTGCAGATCGCGTATTCTGAGCAAGTGCCGTGCCCAGTGAATAGGGTGTTCTAGATGACCATACATAATGGTCGCGGTCGTTTTATACCCTACCTTATGAGCGGCCTCCATTACTTCTAGCCACTGATCCGTGTTTATTTTATCTGCACAAATTATGTTTCGAATGTCGTCGTCGAGAATTTCCGCTGCGGTACCTGGCAAAGTTCCTAAGCCTGCACTTTTTAGCTGTTCTAAGTAAGTTTTTAAATCGAGGCCCAGGGTGTGTGCTCCATGCCATACTTCTAACGGAGAAAAGGCATGTACGTGTATTTGTGGAGTTTCTTTTTTTACGGCCTTTATGATGTCTATATAAGTATGGCCAGTGTATTCTGGGTGGATCCCACCTTGCATGCAAACTTCAGTCGCACCTCTATCCCAGGCTTCTTTAGTTCTTCGGCGTATTTCTTCGTGAGAAAGATCATATGGACGTCCTCGGAGGTTTTCCGATAATTTACCTTTGGAGAATGCGCAAAACTGACATTTAAAATAACAGATATTGGTGTAGTTGATGTTTCTATTTACTACAAAACTTACTTCATCACCGTTACGACTTTTTCTCAGTTTATCTGCTGACCTAACAACGGAAGTAAAATCTTCTCCTCGGGCCTTAAATATTTCTATGATTTCTAATTCACTAAGTCTTTCTCCATCCATAGCCTTCCTTAGCACTTCCTTAAGCCTTCGACTGGTGCGGCGGGGTTTCATAGAGATAGCATCTAAGATCACCTTAGGAGCTTTTTCGTTATCTCCAGGAGACCAGTTGTCTGTTCTCGGATAACCTTCACTATCTACCATTTCTAGCAACTTTTCGTGCAGTTCAGGTGCCACCCACTCGTCAATGTTTTCTGCATAAGATGGATAGATTGTTAATCGCTCATGCAAATCTTTGCCAGCTAGATCTGTTGCCCTAGCTAGTTCTTCGAGCTGTGGCCATGGTGCTTCAGGATTGACGAAGTCTGGTGTGAGAGGGGAAACACCGCCCCAATCATTAATTCCAGCATCAACTATTTGTTCCAATACCCCTGGACTCAAGTTAGGTGGAGCCTGCACACTCATTTTGCTGCCGAAAAGAATTCGTGCTATTGCTATCGTCCAAAGCAGCTCATTTAGATCTGGCTCAGGAGCCTTAGCCATCTTCGTTTCAGGTTTGGCTCGAAAATTCTGGATTATAATTTCCTGTATATGATTGTAGCGCAGATGTATGTCCCGAATAGCTAGTAAAGATTCAACGCGTTCTTCGCGAGTCTCACCAATCCCTATTAAAATTCCTGTTGTAAATGGTATTTTTTGTTTTCCTGCATTTTCTAGAGTGCTTAGACGGGTTTTAGGTAGCTTATCTGGAGAACCATAATGCGGCATGCCCTTTTCGCAGAGCCTTTCTGATGTTGATTCGAGCATAATACCCATTGAAGGTGATATAGAACGCAGTCTGGTTAGTTCTTCTGGCGTTAGATTGCCAGGATTTAGATGAGGCAGTAATCCTGTCTCTTTATGCACTTGTGTGGCGATATGCTCGAGATATTCAATCGTTGATTCAAACCCCATTTGTGTTAGTGCTTCCTTCGCTTTTTTATACCTGAGTTCTGGTTTTTCTCCCAAGGTGAATAAGGCTTCTTTGCACCCCATCTCCTGTCCGTGCCTCGCAACATCAAGAACCTCTTCTAGGGTCATATAGGGTGACTTAACTTGCCGTGGGACTTGGGCGAAGGTGCAGTAGTGACAGACGTCCCTACAAAGATGTGTTAAAGGTATAAAAACTTTTTTTGAGTAAGTAATAACGTTTTTAAACTCAATATCTCGCAATTGCGACGCTAAATCTGCTAGCTTTTCAGTTTCCGGAAACTTAGCTAAAGCCATCGCCTGTTTGCGGTTCGGCAACTGGCCTGACAGACTTGTTTTCTGGATTTCCTCAAAAATTGACACTCTATTAACTCCGATTAGTTCTTAGTAGATAACAGCTGATTATCCATCGCCTCAGCCAGCCCTGATTTGGTGAGATAGATCGCCGTTTGACTGTTAGGACTTCTTCTAAGAAGTTCAGCCAGATCATTCGGCGTATCTATGTCCAGAGCAAACCCGGAAGAAAGTATAATAGTTGGCGTTAAGTTTTTAGCAATAGCTGCTTGCATATGGGGATGGAAACTTTTTCCATCAAATATGTAATCTATCGTATTTGGAGGCGAACAAATCAAACAGTTCGTTCCAATTTTCTGATTATCTGGGATCAGACTTATTCTGGGTGGGGGACCGGTTCGGTGTTTCTCTATAACCTCATCGACCTCTTTTGGGCTTATCAGAGGAAGGTCTGCTGGCACAATCATAACGCCACTAGCTTTAAACTGGCGCAATAGATAGTCACTCGCCTGGGTTAAAGCGATGGATAAATTCGCTTCGGGGCTTTCCGCAAATTTTTCCGTTCCAAAGGTTTGGGCTAATGCATCGGCTTCTGTAGTGCGTGAAACGATCAGAATCCCTTCCAACATATGTGCTCGACTAAGTGATGTTAAAACGTCTCTCGCCATTGCTAGCATTAGGCTTCTTCTTTGTTCTGGAGAAAGCACTTTAGCGAGTCTAGCTTTTGCTCTTTCCAACTGCTTTATTGGAACGATCGCCCACATTTTAATCCCCCGATCTCTTTTGACTATTAGGCGCTCAAGATTTTTTATTTTACTCTTTTTAAAAGGTTAACAATCTCTCGAGCTAATGCAATTTTATCTTCTAACGTTAGCATGATTGTATTAGTCACTACAGTTTCAGTATTTATGGTTTCCTTTAATCCACCATCTTTTTTATCTAATATGAAGCCCGTTAGGAAATCTTCGTAATGCATTGCTACGGTTGCTGCGCTGGGAGTCATGCCTAGTTCTGCCATCATTTTTGCTGTTGGGCCTTTTAAGGCATGGCCATCCACTATCGGAGAAACGGCGATTATAGGAACTCCAATTTTCCGTAAGTTTTCCCGCATGTTCGGTATACTGAGAATTGGATCGATCGAAACATAGGGGTTCGAGGGGCAGATAATTATTCCCTCGATTGCACTAGACTTTTTTAATTGGTCAGCTATTAATGGGTTTAGGGTTGCTTCATTTGCGCCGTCGAACCTTATACTTTCGATTTCTGGTTCGAAACTATATTTCACAAAATAGTCTTGAAAGGATAAAGCTCCGCTCTTTGTTTGTAATACGGTTTTGATTGGATCATCTGATACGGGAAGAACTCTGTGAGGTATTTTTAACGCAGTACATATTTGAGCAGTGGCTTCGGTTAGGGTAAATCCTTCGGCTAACAGTTGGGTGCGTTTTAAATGGAGAGCAAGATCAGAGTCGCCGAGCTTAAACCAAGTTTCACCTTGCATTGATGCAAGTGTGCCCAAAACGTTCCAAGTTTCATTTTTTCTTCCCCATCCAGTATCTGGATTGCTTAGCCCACCTAAAGTATAGGTGAGGGTATCAATATCTGGAGAGATGTGTAATCCAGAATATTGAAAATCGTCGGCGGTATTGACTATAAAAATGATTTCATCCGAAGGCAAAACTTTAGAAAGACCCAGAGCTAATTTAGCGCCTCCTACCCCTCCTGTTATTGCTAAGTACCTGGCCACTATCGGAATAGATCCTCTTCGATGGGTCGATTTATCATGCTTGCAGTATGAGCGCTATCTGCTGCTACTAACCCTCTGATGATTACTAGCGGTGTACGTTCAGTTGTTTCACCCATCGCTAAGGTGGCAGCCCCAGCTAGAGCATCTGCTCGGTTGATTAGAGTAACCTTCAGCTCTCTTCCGTAAAGATCGAAACCGCCCCTATGATCTGTAAGCACTTCAACTCCTGCAGCTCCTATTGCAGTTCCTACCGTTCCTAGCCTCCATGGTCTATTGTTACTGTCCGTAATGATTACCCCTATATTCACGTTCTCAGTTTTATCTATTACGCTTTTTAAATCAGATGCTGATTGGTCGGGGTCGATTGGCAAAAGCAGCGCATTTTCCTGCATTTCGTGGTCAATATTTGATTGGTCGATACCTGCATGCGCTCCTACAAGACCAAGCCGATGACGCATGATCATGATTCCTGCTTTTTTTCGTATGACCTCGCTAGACTCATTTAGTATCAACTGAACCAACCGAGGGTCTTTTTCGGTTTCCCCTGCCAATTCTAAAGCTTCTTTGCTAGGTTCTACTGTTTTTAGAGATATCAGGCGGCCTTCAGCTTTAGAAACTATTTTTTGGGCGATGCAGATCAAATCACCATTAATTAATTGGATATCGGATTTACGAATTGATTCGATGATGATTTCTGCCAAGGGATCACCCTTTTGTACCATAGGAACTCCAGGAATGGCGAGAACTGAAAAATTAGGATCTGCCATTTCTTAGTGATCCGTTTGCCCAACAATTTTGATGCCGGAATGCGATATATCATGGCGTCGATTAATTTGTATTAGAATAGATGTCAGTGCCTCGGCGGCTGCAGAGTTTTCTATGGGGCCGGCATGAAATGCGTTCATTCCAGCCTCTTTCGCTAATTCAATAACCTTTTCTCTAGCACTTTTTTTGTTTCCCGCTACCAGCACATCGCATTCTATGGCTACATCTTCTTGCAGGAGATGTGCCGCTATGTTTTGGAAGGCCGTAACTACCATGACGTTATTTCCTAGTAGATCCTGAGCCCTCTTTCCAGCGCTGCCTTCTTCTGGAAGTTTTACGGTACCAACCTTTGGCGGTACCAAGGGCACAGTTACATCAATTAGTATTTTCCCTTTTAGATGAGTCTTTACGCCCTCTAAAGTCGAAATCTGGTGTTTTGCGGGTACAGTTAACACTACGATATCGCCAGCCTGAGCTGCCTCTGTATTTATCATGGCATCAGCAGGCGTTGTTGGACTGATTTTCTGTAAATTTTTTACGGCTTTTTCAGCATTGTCTTGCGACCGAGACCCGATGATGATTTTATGCCCCGCTTTTGACCAGCGAATAGCGAGTCCTGTACCCAAATCCCCTGTTCCACCTAATATCGCTATTGTTTCTGTCATCATCTACTCCTGTAGCCAGCTGTTTTTAAGTTGTTATCAAGTTTGGTCTATCGCAAAAGCTAGCGATTATGCCGCCTATCCTATTAGCTGTGCTAGACAAACTTCACTATACCGGCTGATAATTTTAGATATTTCGATAGGCATTACCATAGTTTTAACCTATGGTAGGCTCACTTGTATTGGAGGAAAAACTTTGAAAATCGGTGTAATGCTTGGAACAGCCGGCGGTACTGAATCAGTAAAGAGTGTAATTGGACAAATTAAGGAAGCGGAAGCTTTCGGGCTGAACAATGTATGGATGGCTAATATTTTTTCGTTCGATGCTATTTCAGCTTTAGGAATGGCGGGGCTAGAAACAAGTACTATCGAGCTTGGTACGGCAGTTACTCCAACTTATCCTCGGCATCCAACGGCATTGGCGCAACAGGCCCTTACTACGGCCGCAGCATCGGGAGGTAGGTTTATTTTAGGAGTTGGGTTGTCCCACAAGATAGTCATCGAGGGGATGTTAGGTCTTTCTTATGACCGGCCTGCAGAACACATGAGAGAATATTTGAATGTGCTCATGCCTCTTGTTAGAGGTGAAGTATGTAATTTTAAGGGAGACCAGTATTCGGTTGCAGGTCTTCAAATAGATATCCCTGGTTCGGATGGCATGCAGGTAGTCGTAGCCGCGCTAGGACCAAGAATGTTGAAAGTTGCTGGTGAGCTAGCTGACGGAACTAATACCTGGATGGTAGGGCCTCAAACCTTGGAGAAGCATATCGGACCGAGGCTGACGGAAGCGGCTGATAGTGCTGGTAGGCCCCGTCCACTAGTTGTAGCGGGTTTTCCTATCGTTTTAACTAATGAACCGGATCAGGCGCGAGAAAGGATTGCTAAGCAGCTAGTAATGTACGGCCAACTTCCTAGTTATCGTGCAATGTTAGATAGGGAAGGAGTTGCAGGGCCCGCTGACATAGCCATTGTTGGAGATGAAAATATGGTTGGCAGTGAAATTCGTCGCTTAGAGGATATCGGGGTGACACATTTCAATGCGGCAATATCTGGTGCTGACTCATCGGAATATAAACGTACGTTGGAATTTCTTTCCGATCTTGCTAGCTAGCATTTAGCTTTCTGTGTTCTTATTCTTCAATGAGCTTGGGGAGTCTAGGTAGAATTTCTTTTATGAATGAATCGGTTTGCGTTTTTAGGTCAAGGTTATCGGTAGCTAAAGGTCTAAGAACAAATTTGCGCACTCCCGCTTGAGAAAACTTATGTAGTAATTCTAAGATATCGTCCGCATCCCCGGAAATCATTAAATCGTCAGAGGATTTACCAAGTTGTTTCTGGAGAAAAGACTTGTATTCGCGATAAATCGTATCTGTGGTTGATCCGAAGCGGAATGTAAACCCAGCCCCATAATGGTCGTTAGGAATATTTCTCCCGAGAGCCCGGCTTTGTTCTTTTATAGCTTTGATAACCGGTTCTATCTCATCGGGCCTTTGAATTCCTGCCTGCCATCCGGTTCCCCATCTAGCAGTTCTTTTGATAGCTTGTGATGATGAACCGCCAACCCACAGTGGAAGCGGTTTCTGGATTGGTCTAGGTGATATAGAAGCGTTATCTAGTTGGTAGTATGTACCGTTGAATCTGACTTTCTCTTCAGCCCAGAGTCTGGACATTATTTCCAAGGCTTCATTAGTTCGCTTGCCCCTTCCTTTTGTTGGTGTGCCGCTTGCTGAATAATCTTGAGATAGCGTGCTGCCAATTCCAAATGCGGGTAAAAGACGCCCTTCGCTTAAAAAGTCAATCGTAGCACAGGCTTTGGCCGTTATAACTGCATCTCGGAGACCAAGGCTAGCTATATTCATGCCAAACTTAATTTTTGTTGTAGCTCCAGCCAAAGCGGCCATTGTACTTAGGCATTCCAGGTGAGAATTTTTACCAATTATACGATCGCTCTGCCAAATCGAATCGATTCCACCTTCTTCACATTGGCGGACCCAGCGCCAGAATTCTGAGCTATTTTCTTGTACGGAGGTCGCGATTCCTAGGCCTGCACTTAGACTCATAATACTTTCCTTAAAGGTTAGGTTAGTTTTCTACTATAAATCTCGGAAATAGTTATTTCGTCTGGTTTCTCCCTCGCTCTTGAATAGATTTACGCCGCTCAGCTACAGCCTCTGGTTTTAGATTTTTTTCACTATGTTTTGCGCTTGCAGCCAGCTCCATTTCAAGCCCGTTTTCCAGACTAGTCTGCCAACCTAAATCCATCACTTTTTTAATTTGATCACGTGTAATGGGTTCAGTACTCAAAATGTCTTTAGCCAGAGCTAGGCATGTAGGCAATAAATCTCCAGGCTTGGTGATTCTATTTACAAGCCCCCAGCTTAAGGCAGTTTGGGCGTCAATATAATTACCGGTTAATGAGAGTTCTTTAGCTCGGTTTATTCCGATTAATCGAGGTAGGCGTTGAGATAAGCCCCACCCTGGTACTACTCCGACTCTAGCGTGGGTATCAGCAAATTGAGCTTCCTCAGATGCTATTAAAAAATCGCACATTAGAGCGATTTCAAATCCCCCTGTTATCGCAAAACCATTTATTGCTCCGATGATTGGTTGCGCGCAGCTAGCTATCGCTTTATCAATTGGCAAAATGGGTTTAGATATATCATGGTTAGTTTCGTTACCTAACTCTTTCAGGTCGAGGCCGACGGTGAATGCTCGGCCTGCACCCGTTAGAATGATCACGGATACGGTTTTATCTTCGGATAGGCCATTAAACACATGAGCTAACCTATTTCGTAGTTCTATCGAAAGGGCATTTAAGGCTTCAGGTCTGTTTAATGTAACAATAGCTATGTTTTCTTTATGTTCCACTAACACCAGATTTTCAGTGTCTTCCATTGTTTTTCCTTGCTATAGGTGTAGACGAGCAAACCTTGCTGCTTGTAGCATGACGTTTGTATAGCTTTTCACGAAATATGCAAGAGGATCTATGAATATTGTAGTAAAGACATTGAGTTGCGCCCTTTGCTCTGTATTCTTTTTAAGTGGGTGTACGTCGCTAATTTCAACGGCTACATCAGGATTTGCTGAGGATTTAGCATCAGCTATTTTAGACAGCGAAGACTTGGATATGGTTCGGGATGGCGCCCCCGCATATTTGTTGTTGATGGATGGGTTGCTTGCTCAGGCTCCCGATAGTGTAGTTTTACTAAGTCAGTCAGCACGTCTGAATTCCGCTTACGCCACGGCTTTTGTCACGGAGCCAAATCGAGCCAAAGCTCTTCAAGAAAAATCGCTTAATCACGCTAAGAAGGCTGTATGTTTGGGTTTATCGGACGGATGTAATCTATCGTCAAGGCCATTTCGTAAATATGAGCAGTGGCTTCAGTCTCTAGATTCCCGGGACGTTCCTTTGCTATACCAACTTGGTACGACATGGGCATCATGGATACAGACGAATGCTGATGATTTTGAAGCTATAGCTGAGTTGGGAAGAGTCAAAAGCATAATGACTCGTGTTGTTGAGCTACAAGAGAGCTATGATTTCGGTGGGGCTCACTTGTATCTGGGCGTATTTGAAACTTTATTTCCTCCTGGAATGGGGGGGCGGCCTGAGGTTGGAAGACAGCATTTTGAAAAGGCTCTTGCTCTTTCTGAGGGAAAGCATCTATTGACTAAGGTTATGTTTGCCGAACAATATGCTCGATTAATATTTGATAGAGAATTACATGACTCCCTTTTAGGGGAGGTGTTAGCTTCTAATCCAGAGGCTAAGGGTTTGACACTGATGAATATAATTGCACGCAAGCAAGCACAAGAACTATTGGAATCGGCAGATGCATATTTTTAGGAATACCTTACTACTTTGCCTGATGTTGTTTAGCTTAATTGGCCATGCTGTTGAATTTAAAATAGCTACTGTGTCCCCAGATGGCTCCGTTTGGATGAAAGAACTACGAGCTGCTGCTCAAGAAATTGCCCAGAAAACAGGAAATAGAGTCCGTTTAAAGTTCTACCCGGGAGGGGTAATGGGCGACGATTATGCAGTGTTGCGAAAGATGCGTATTGGACAGCTTCATGGTGCTGTTATGACAATGGGGCCGTTAGTCCAGGTGACGGAAGATGTGCAGCTGTACGGGCTACCGATGCAGTTTCAGTCGTTTTCAGAAGTAGATCATGTTCGGATGGTGATGGATGATCGCATCATCGATGCCCTTGAGTTCGCTGGCTATATAACCTTTGGAATTTCAGAGGTTGGTTTTGCTTATGCCATGTCTAAGGAAAAGGTTTTGGCGGTTGATGAGGTGCAGTCAAAAAGAGTTTGGGTGCCATCCGGTGATAAGGGATCAACTGATATGTTGACTGCGTTTGGCATATCCCCCATCCCATTAACAATTGCAGATGTTTTAAGTGGACTGCAAACTGGTTTGATAAATGGTGTAACCGTTCCACCAGTGGCTGCGATTGCTCTACAGTGGCACACACAGCTCGAGCACGTTTTGGATATGCCATTGCTTTACGTTTACGGTACTTTTGTCATAAATGCAAAGCAATTCCATAGGATTAGTGAGGAGGATCAAAGCTTAGTCCGGGAGATTCTATCGCGCACGACACGGAATGTTGGTTCCCGCAACCGCGAAGATCACATTAAAGCAGTTGCTGCTTTGAAAAATCAGGGAATTCAATGGAATGATCAGACTCCTGAGCGTTGGGAGCAGTGGCAATCTCATGCTGATAGGGCGAGCAATGCTTTGGTTGAGGATGGTTACGTATCGGCTCAGTTGTACGATGAGCTTGTGATTTTACTGGAAGATTTTCGAGAGCAAAATTGATTACTGGCTTAGCGAGGATTTTTCGACTGATCGAAAGCGGTATATTAATTGCGTTGCTAACAGGGATGATCACAGTAGCGGCCTACCAGGTTGTAGCGAGAAACTTTTTTGATACTGGTTTGGTTTGGGGGGATGCTTTGGTTAGGATTTTAGTCCTATGGATAACCCTGTTTGGCGCTATGGTAGCATCTAGAAAAGATGAGCATATAAGGATTGATCTTATTTCAAACTTTTTTCGAGATCCTTTGAGGCCTATGTTAAGAAACTTTACAAGTTTGTTTACAGCTGGCGTTTCTTTGATGTTTGCTTGGTATAGTGGACAGCTGGTATATATGGACTACCAAGATGCGGTTGTGGCTTTTGGCAACGTTCCTGCTTGGATTTGTGAGTCGATTCTGCCTTTAGGGGGGTTAATTATCTCCATCAGATATCTATTTCACGTATTTAAAGTCGGGAACCCTAGATATGAAGAAGGGCAAAAATGGTAACCTTTGGTATCGTTATCATTCTTATCGCGGCCTTATCTGGTGCACCGATATTCGCCGTTCTTCTAGCTAGCGCCATGCTAGGTTTTTGGGCTGTTGATATTCCTTTAGCGATTGTAGCTGTAGAAGTATATCGGATTGTTGATACTCCGTTGCTAGTGGTGTTGCCCTTGTTTACCTATAGCGGCTACTTATTGGCAGCGGCGAAAACCTCTGAAAGGTTGGTTGATGTTGCACAAAGTTTATTTGGTTGGTTGCCCAGCGGTTTAGCTTTAGTTGGTTTTGTTGTTTGTGCGATTTTTACTGCACTTACTGGCGCATCTGGCGTTACGATTGTGGCATTAGGCGCGCTTTTATTGCCGGCTTTAGTTCGCACTGGCTACACAGAGAAGTTTGGTTTAGGGTTGGTTACTACATCTGGAAGTCTTGGGCTCCTCTTAGTTCCGTCCGTCCCCCTCATTTTGTATGGAATTTTAGTCCAGCAGATGGAAATCGGTGAGCCGTTCACTATCGTTCAGCTATTTCTTGCTGGGATCTTACCTATGTTACTTATGCTACTACTGCTAATTGCATACACATTGTATGTTCATAGGGGCGGAATTATTCCAAGAGTTGAATTTTCTTCAACAAGAATGTGGTCAGCTATCAAATCTGCGCGGTGGGAGCTTCCTTTACCATTGGTGATATTGGGGGGTATTTACTCGGGTTATTTTGCGGTATCTGAAGCAGCTGCGGTAACTGCTGTTTATGTAACCATCGTTGAGGTGCTAATCTATAAAGAAGTGCCATGGAGACGTTTGCCTAATGTTATGATTGAGGCGATGGTAATGGTAGGAGGAATTCTACTGGTACTTGGAGTTGCCTTAGCTTTTGCTAATTTTTTAGTCGACGTCGAAGTTCCACAGAAACTCTTCTTATTCGCACAGGAGCATATACATTCAAAGATCGAGTTTTTGTTATTACTTAATGTTATTTTGCTTGTACTTGGGGCATTTCTAGATATTTTTTCTGCACTAGTGGTAGTGGTTCCTTTAATTTTACCGGTGGCTATTGGTTATGGAGTTCACCCAGTGCATTTAGGGATCATTTTTCTAGCGAATATGCAGATAGGTTATTTTACGCCACCGGTAGGGATGAATTTATTTGTTGCTAGTTATAGGTTTAGAAAGCCTATTCAAGAGCTTTATTTGGCAAGCTGGCCATTTATGTGTGTGCTTTTAGTAGCGTTAATTCTTATTACTTACGTCCCATGGATCAGTTTGGTATTTCTATGATGAAGGCGATGTTTTTTTTCGCTTATTTTGTAAGCAATCAAGTGTTGGCAGATGTTGATGCTTGTGAGTCTAGAATAGAGAGCTTTCACAGCGCTTTAATTCAAGTTATGAAATTAGAAGGTGATTATAATTATAGAACTGAGGTGCTTTATCCAGTGGTAGATTCCCTATTTTCTTTAACCAATATCGCCAGGATTAGTCTGGGTAGGCAATGGAGAAATTTGGAGGAAAAGCAGCAAAAGGAGTTTGTTGACCTTTTGAGGGAATTAATCGTTTCGACTTATGCTGATAGGTTCAAGAAATATAATGGGCAAAGTTTTGTCACTATATCAGCTGACCAGGTAAATCGAGGTTGGGTAGTAAAGACTGAGCTTAGGCGCTTGAACGATAAACCTGTTAGGCTTGATTATTATTTTCTCGGAGACGGAGTCTTTAATGTTGTTGCTGATGGGGTAAGTGATCTTTCGTTGCGGCGGGCAGATTACAATAGCATTTTAAAGACCGAAGGATATTTAGCATTGTTGGATCATTTACGGCAAAAGATTGATGGTTACTCTAATAAGCAAGCGTCGACTAGATAGCACCAGCTGGGCAAAACCGTATAACCGATCTTTGTTATTGGTTTTTTTTCTGATGAGTACTGTGAGTACTGGTTGTTCCAGCATGGGGAGTTCTGACTTTGAGGTTTTTGATCCTAATGAAGGGATAAATAGATCCATTTATTCCATTTCCGATAGATTAGATAAGCGTGTTGTGGTTCCGGTTGCGAGGAGTTACAAGTCATTAACGCCAGGTTGGTTAAGAGCTGGAATAAGTAATATATCTGGAAATATTTTGGAGTTAGACAGCGCCTTAAATGCTGTTTTACAGGGGAAGTCAAAGGCAGGCTTCTCAGATTTTTCTCGAGTTCTGTTAAATAGTACTATAGGCATTGGTGGGGTTTTTGATGCTGCAAGCGATTTAGGAATAGACTTTTCAAACGAGGATTTGGGACAAACATTTGGTATGGCAGGATGGTCCCGTTCGAGATACTTGTATGTTCCAATAGCTGGGCCTACAACTATGCGGGATGCGCCAGGTATGGCTTACCGTTCTTTTCTTCCTCGGTTGATATTTGGAGGTGCTTATACCTGGTGGTTAGGAGGTATTTCTATGTTGAATACTCGGGCGGAAGCTCTGACTTTAACGGATACACGAGATTCCACCGCTTTGGATCCATATGCGTTCACTCGGGAGGCTTACTATCAACGTAGGAAGTACTTGATTTTTGATGGTGATCCACCCGCAGATAACTTCTTTGAAGATTTTGATGAAGATTATTAGTTAAAGAGTATTTTGATGCCGGTTGTACGGGTGAATAATTTTCTTGGAAAATGGATCGACCTTGTTGTTAGGAGGGTCTGGGTTGTTATTTGTCTATTATCCCTGGTTACATTTTTTCTGGGTGGTTTCGCCGTTCAAAATTTTCGTATTAACTCGGATCTAAGCGAGCTTATATCGCAAGATAAGCCGTGGAGAACCGATTTTGATCGGTATGAGAAGTTGTTTCCTGATGCAGTTAGAACTTCAGCTATTGTTGTTTCGGGCAGCAGTTACAAGGGAGTTGAAGAGACAGCTCTTGCGATAGAAGCAAAACTTAGGTCAGATCAAGACAGTTTTAGTGCAATTTATGCGCCACAGAATAGCGATTTCTTTCGCGATAATGCGCTGCTATTCCTAGATTTGGACGATCTCGACGATATGGTAGATCGGATTGCTAGAGCTCAGCCGATGTTAGGCGCGGTGCAAAGAGACCCAAGTTTGCGGGGAGTATTCACCATAGTCTCTAATGGTTTAGATGAAGATGTGCCTGACGGATTTGATCAAACTATCAGATTATTGTCAGTATCTGGTCGAAATTTGCTAACCAACCAAGACGCTACGATAAGCTGGACTGACGAATTATTTGACACATCTGAGAAAATTTACAGAGTAATTTCTCTTAAAGGGCCCGCAGATTTTGAGAATCCTCTGCCTGACGCTCAGGTGGTAACTAATTTACGTGAGATTGTATCTTCCCTGGATTTACCAGAGGGCGTGGTGGTTAGACTCACTGGTGAAATACCTCTTCAGCACGAAGAAATTGAGTCGGCCGTAGCTGGGGTTCAGATCGCCGGGTGGCTTTCTCTGATCTTATTAGGTCTTATCATCGTTGTTGGGATAAGATCTTTTAAGATTGCTCTAAATCTATTTATTACCCTACTCATAGGGCTTATTTGGACATCTGGTTATGCGATGGCCAGTGTAGGCGAGTTTAATACGCTATCGATTATATTTTTAGTAATGTTTTTTGGTATAGGCGTGGATTTTGGCCTACATTTTTCGTTAAGTTATAGAGAAGCTCTATGCGCATCTAAGATTGAAATTAAAGATGCTTTAAAGCTATCAGCGGAGAAGGTGGGAGGAGCGATCGTTCTTTGCAGCTTAACGACATCCATTGGGTTTCTAGGATTTTTACCAACTGAGTATCAAGGGTTGGCAGACCTGGGAGTTATCGCGGCGGGGGGCATGGTTATAGCTGCTTTTTTGACTTTGACGCTACAACCTGCTCTATATTCTGTGATGGGTAACATTTCTAGGCCTCCATCTTCTGGAAACTTTTTCGATCCAATTTTGAATTACATGATAAGTCATCGGAGAAAAATAACGTACTCCTTCGTTGTTTTAAGCGGTTTCGTAATCTATTTCGCTAGTCAAATTTATTTTGATTATAGCGTTCTATCTCTTAAGGATGATGAAAGTGAATCGATGATCACTCTTAGAGAGTTGCAAGATGAGGATCTCGTTACGGATTACTCTTTGTTGGTTGTATCTGATAAGAGCGGTGACGAGCTTAAGTTGGAGGATTTAGATTCGGTAGAAAGTGTTACTGGTCCATATGATTATGTTCCTAGTGATCAGGATGAAAAGCTTCTTATATTAGAAGATATGCAGCAAATTCTTTGGGGCGCCTTTAACCCATCAGACCAAACTAAAGGTCCGAGTGCCGACGAGATACGGGAGGAAATTATAGTGTTGTCCTCGGCCATCGAAGAATATCTAGAAGAGGAGCGGAACTCTGATCTGGAGAATCTGGGCGGGTTACTAGAAGACATATCGAGACTGCCGAATTCAAAACTTCTTTTGTGGCAAGAAGCTGTGCTTGTTAACCTGTTAGATGAGAGAAATTGGCTTAGGAGAGCTATCCACAGAGATTATATTTCGTTTGATGACCTTCCCATGGATCTGCGCAACCGTTTGGTTAGTTCAGATGGACAGCTAGTAACGGTTGTTAATCCCTTTGGTGATGTTTCTAGTTTACCCATACTTAGAGATTTTGTAGAAAGTGTTCGAGCGGAAGTACCAGTTGCCACGGGGCGTTCAGTGATAGAGTGGGGAATTGGAGACATCGTACTTAACGCCTTTTTAGAAGCTTTACTTTACGCCACGGTTAGTATTTTTATTGTTTTGTTGATTGTTTTTAGGAACTTTCGTGACCCATGCCTAATTGTTATTCCTCTATTTATGGCCTCAGCATTTTCTCTGGCGGTATGTGTTCTAATTGGGTTACCTATAAATATGGCTAATGTGTTGGTGCTGCCCTTAGTTATGGGATTGGGTGTAGATAATGGAATTCATGTGGTCGATCGTTTCCACAAAGAAAAAGATATTAGGAGATTAATGAAATCCAGCACTCCAAGAGCCGTGTTAATTTCGACCGCCACCACCTTAGGGGCTTTTATAGCCCTGTCTTTTTCGCCACATCAGGGGGCGGCTTCGGTCGGCCTTCTGCTTTCCATTGCGGTTAGTTTTTTGCTGTTGTTTACTGTTTTATTCCTTCCCCTATTATTCACATTACTCGATTGGAATAAGTCTTAATGATCTATCGCATCATGGGTATCATTGTTGTGATAGGTCTAGTCCTTCGGATTATTATTCTTCAGGATCTTTCGCTTGACCAAATTTCTATAGGTTCGCTAGGGATAGCCCTTACGGTTGGTATTTTTCATGACTTATTAGTAGGTTTGGTTATCACCACTCTATTTTTGAGTGTTGCGCATCTTTGGCCGAGAGCGGCGCTTCCGATGCTATTTTGTATTTGCTTTATAGTTGCTATCGCTTCCCTGGCCGATATATTTTTTTGGTGGGAATTTGAGGGGCGCCTAAACCGCCTGGTTTTTCATTATCTTCTGTTCCCTGAAGAAGTATTAGTTTTTCTTGAAGAGCAGTTTTTCGTGAGTATATTTGTCCTCCCCTTTTTAATCTTAGTCTATGGCTTATTTCGTTTAGTGAAAATGGAAGGCGAGCTTCCGAAAACCAGCACTACTCAAATTGGGTTGCTCTTAGTTGTTACAGCATTAGTTTTAGTCAGTGCTGAGCCATTTTCATATAGCGATTCTAGAAAAGTTAATCAATTAGTCTCCAATGGATGGTTGTCGCTTCTACAAGATGCCGTCACAGACGCGCGAAAATGGCATGACCAATATTGGGAGCCTGTAGAGGAAGAAGTATCCACTATAGTACTAGCTGAAAATCAAAATCAGCATAAAGATGGTTCTTTGTCCGAGATAAGGCACGTCGTATTGATAGTTGAGGAGTCCTTTGGAGGAGAGGTGTGGAGAGATTCGGAACTAAGGGAAAAATTCCTGCCCAATTTTTCTCGGCTCATGAGGGAAGGACTATACTTCAATCACATATACGCCACAGGATCTAGGACCACCAGGGGGTTAGAGGCGATTTTAAATGGCTTTCCACCACTGCCGGGTATAGCAGTGACACAGAGGTCTGGTTACAAGAAGTTGCCGTCGCTGCCTAGGGCTTTGGCCAGGAACGGATTCTACAATATTTTCGTTTATGGTGGTTGGCCGAATTTCTCTAACTTTAGTGAGTATTGGGAAGCTCTAGGCTACGAGGAGCAGACAAACCGGGAAGATTTTGATAGTGCAATGTTTGAGACTAGTTGGGGAGTCTCCGATGAAGAGCTTTTTACAAAAGTTTGTTCGGAAATGGAGCGTCTTACCATCGCGAATGATCGAGTTTTCCTTACTGCCTTGACCGTTAGCCATCATCGACCATTTGATATTCCAGAGGGGCGTATTCCTTTCCCCTCGGGCAGCCGGAAGTCAGAGTATGCTTTGGCTTATGCGGATTGGGCTTTAGGCAAGTTTTTTTTGGAAGCGTCTAAGGAAGAATGGTTTGATGATACGTTATTTGTTGTTGTTTCGGACCATGGGCCTCATATTAGTGGGGATACGCCCATTCCAATTGACGGGTTCCGGGTTCCCATGATTTTTTTCAGTCCTGGTAATATTTCTTCAGGTGAGGTATCTCGAATAGGATCTACCATGAGTCTAGGCGTCACCATCCTTGATCTTTTAGGTATTGAAAATGAAGAAGGGCTTTATGGTAGCAATCTAATTTATGACACTGACCAGATTACTCCTGTAGAGCACGATTACCATGTCGGGTTAGTCAGTGAACGAGGATTAACGGTATTGCATCGTGATGGCAGAGTGTCTAGCTGGGAAAGAGCTAATGGGAATTTCTCTTTAGATAAAATTGATTATGATGAAGCCGCTAAAGCATCGAAGCTCTTTAGTAGAGCTCATGATTGGTTTTATGCGGAGGAAGGGCAATAGTTTTATTTTACAGTCGGAGGCACTTTTGACCAACCAGCATTCGAGATTGGAAGTCTTAGCACCTAAACAAGGTTTATTTGATATCACTAAAAAGATATCTGATGAAATTAAGTGTTCTGGTGTAAATGTTGGCCTAGCTACACTTTTTATTCAGCATACATCTGCTAGTTTGATACTCCAGGAGAACGCTGATCCTGCGGTTCTTAATGATCTCGAAGTTTGGGTTAAACGTATGGTTCCAGAGTCTACTGAGCTCTATCAGCATAATTCTGAGGGTCCTGATGACATGCCAGCGCACATAAAATCTACTATAACTTCTACTCAATTAAGCATTCCTATTGAACGTAACGCACTAATGTTAGGACATTGGCAAGCAGTTTATCTATGGGAGCACAGGGTAGAGCCGAAAGTGCGTGTAATTGTAATGACTATTCAAGATTTTGATTAACAGTGGACATCCATTTTCGGTGTCCTTCTGGATCAAGGATCATTGAAGCGAAATAAAGTAATAGATCTTTATGGTCCTGAGTAAGCCGTGATTCCTTCATCGCGAGCTCACCATCTTTGCTATTTATAAATTGAAAGACCGAGCGAATGGAGTCGCTATTACCTAATACCTGTTTTAGGCGTCTGTTTACCGCCTCGTGAGCCTCTTCAAGATCGTCAATTTCTAGACCGATCTCGGCCGGTTTAAGTACAACATTTGTCCAGAGTATCGCTACAAGTAGACGGTACAAATTCTTGTCAATAAAGGAGTCGGCTACTTTAGATCTCTCAATAATATTTTCCATTACTGGATCAAAGACGTCTGACAGGTTTGCAGTCATTGGATGGTTTTTTTAAAAAATCCTGATAAATTTTACGTGGAGTCGGGCAGCCGAACAATAAGCTATTGAAAAGATTAGCCGGTATATTTTGGTTGCTGGATTCATTACTATTTTGGTCATCTAGGGTATAGTTAGCTGGTGTTGCAATTTGATCGAATAGAACTTCCTGAAGAGACTGGCGCGCTTAGAGCTGAGGTAAGAGAGTTCCTTGCAAAAGAATTATCAGAAGCGCGTCGCCCAAATTCAGATTTTGGTTCAGGGCATGATCCAGACTTTTCTCGTAAGCTTGGAGAAAGGGGATGGATAGGCATGACCTGGCCAAAGGATTATGGCGGAGCCGGGAGGAGTTTTTTCGAACGTTATGTTGTAACAGAAGAATTGCTGGCAGCCGGTGCTCCAGTTAGCGCGCATTGGATCGCAGATCGCCAAAGTGGAGCACTACTGTTGAGGTATGGAACCGAGGCTCAGAAGGAGACTTACGTTCCAGATATTGCCAGAGGTATAAGTTTTTATTCGATAGGTATGAGCGAGCCGAATTCAGGATCTGATTTGGCATCCGTTCGGACTAGCGCAAAGAAAATAGAAGATGGATGGTTAATCAATGGGACCAAGCTATGGTCTACAGATGCCCACCGAAACCATTTTATGATTGCTCTAGTGCGCACCGAAGAGGTCTCCGATAACCGACACGCTGGTCTTTCCCAGATTCTTATTGATCTAAGAAACGATGGTGCTTTGATTCGGCCTATCAAGAATATTTCGGGTAAAGAAGATTTTAACGAAGTCGTATTTGATGATGTATTAATTCCCGAAGATCGTATTATTGGTAAACTTGGAAATGGGTGGCACCAAGTTACAAGTGAACTTGCTTATGAAAGAAGTGGCCCCGAAAGGTTTCTTTCTGCCTACCGTGTATTCGTTGAGCTACTTAGACTAATAGGTCCGACTCCAGAGCCGCATCAGGCTGACGCTATTGGAAGAATTGCTGCGCATTTGGTCACGCTTCGGCGCATGTCTATTTCAGTCGCCGGAATGCTAGAAGAAGGGAAAAGTCCGCAAGTGGAGGCAGCATTGGTAAAGGAATTAGGGAATAACTTTGAAAAGGCTCTTCCTGAAATAGCGCGGTTAGCTGCCCCTTATACCCATGATATTAATGCCTTTAAAGAATCGTTTAACGACACTCTATTGGCCAGTCCGTCGTTTACTATTCGAGGGGGGACAAGAGAAATTCTTCGTGGTGTTATTGCCCGTGGACTAGGACTAAGATAATGGCAAACGATCAGTTATTAGTTGATTCCGCTTCAAGGATATTTGCTGATTATAGTGGTAAGGCTGTGGTTGAAAGAAGTGAATCTGGTGAGTATCCAACCGCTCTGGATGAAGTTCTCGCGCAAAATGGATTTTTCGATCTGGCTACCCGCGATTCTGGGTTCCCTTTAGAAAGTACTTTTTTGGTACTTAGGGAAGCTGGAAAATATGCTGTTTCGGTCCCGTTGGCGGAGATTATGTTGGGTAGTCGGTGGGTTGGCAGTGGCTCGAGACCATCAATAGGAGTTATTGCAGGTCAGAAAATCGTTGGAATTCCGTGGGCAAGTAGAGCAGCAATATTAATCGGTGTTAAAAAGGATGCTCGTGAGGCGCTCACTATAACGCATGGAAAAATTAGGCCGGGAAGAAATATAGCGGGAGAGTCCAGAGATGAAGTTAGCATAGAAAATAATATGGCTCTAGATTTAGAGGGCGATGTTGGTTATGACTTATTAGCTTTGGCCCGTTTGACGCAGACAGTAGGAGTTTTAGAAAAAATTCTTGAGTTGACGTTATCTTATGCTAATGAAAGGGAGCAATTCGGACGTCCAATCGCTAAATTTCAGGCGATTCAGCATAATCTTGCAATATTGGCTGGAGAAGTTGCTGCTGCTGTTCGTGCCGGGGATTCTGGTATAGCAGCAATCTCTTCGCCTCGGCAAAGGGTAGAGATTGCATCATCGAAAGCCAGAGTAAATGAGGCTGCTGGAACAGTTGCGGAAATAGCACACCAAGTTCATGGAGCAATGGGATTTACCCACGAGCATCAGCTCCATCACTTTACGCGCCGAGCATGGGCTTGGAGAGACGAGTTTGGTAACGAAGTATATTGGCGCCAGGAATTAGGCCGATATATTGCTGCTTTGGGCCCTGAAAACGCTTGGGATTTTTTTGCAACGCGTGGCTAATTTGTTGCCAGATCGACCAAGTCCACCGATTCCATTGGCCATAAGTGAATGTTTGCTAGGAAAACCCGTCCGTTATGATGGGAGTTCAGCTCGGTCTTCGTACCCACACACCGTTCTAGAAGGTTTGTTTACCTATATAGGAATTTGTCCGGAAATTGGAGTGGGGATGGGTGTCCCAAGAAAACCTATTCACTTGGTTGAAGGCGGGAGGGTGGTTGAAGTTTTTGATCAAACTAAAGATCACACCGATTCCTTAGTAAGATTAGGATTAGGGATTAGTAGTGAACTATCTGAGGTCGCTGGCTATGTTTTTATGGAGAAGTCGCCAAGTTGTGGACTTTTTAAAGTGAAGACTCACCCCCTGCATGCTGGAACTCCTAAGCGGGTAGGTAGAGGGGTTTTTGCGCGGACCATAACAAATATTTTTCCTGATTTACCAGTAGAGGAAAACATACGTTTAAATGATCCGGTTCTTAGGGAGAACTTTGTGATGCGTACTTTTGTGTATGCTCATTGGCAAGCCTGCTTTGGGTTGGATTACCAGAATAGTGATCTGATGACAGCGTCACGTTTAATTTCTTTCCATAGTCGGTATAAATATTTGCTTATGGCCCATAGTGTTCCGCACTATCGGAGGGCAGGAGGAGTACTTAGTAATTTAAAAGACAACCTAATAGATAGGGCGGGTCAGTATAGATCGGTGCTTATGCAAGGGCTTTCTTCGCCAGCTACTCGAGGCGGGCATACTAATGTTTTGTCGCATTTGCAGGGGTATTTAAAGGGTGTCCTAGAAAAAAAAGAAAAAAACGAACTCCATAGTTTGATACTCTCCTATCAGAAAGGCGAGCAACCATTAGCAGATGTATTAGCCGTCCTAAATGACTACTTCATTAATTTTCCATCTGAGTATGTTCTACATCAGGCATATTTAGATCCTTGCCCTGATTATCTAGGATTACAAAGAGAGCTCTAATCGGTCATCTTTTTTTAGTGTTTTTGGTACGATTCCCTTATGTCTGTCAAAGCAAACAAATTGATAGGAACCGTAGAGGTGTCTGGAAAAACGGTTAGCTCGAATAGAATCGATTGGTCAAGCCAATTACGTGATTCTGTGACTGAGGTAGACGAATTGCTAGGTATTCTGCAGATACATCCTTCGTTGGTGGATATTGATATAAACTCAGAATTCGGATTACGGGTCCCTCGGCCTTTCATAGAACTAATGGTAGCAGGTGACCCTTTAGACCCACTACTCCGTCAAGTTCTGCCATTACTGGAAGAAAGGAGGGCGCAGTCAGGCTTTACTGTTGATCCACTAATGGAGGATCAATTTACAATCGCTACGGGCATTATTAAAAAATATGAGGGCCGACTGCTTCTGATTGCCGCAGGTGCTTGCGCGATTCATTGTAGGTACTGCTTTCGAAGAAATTTTCCTTATGATGCGAATAGGCTGTCTATTGATCAACAGTCATTGGAAGCAATTCGAGAGGACGAGTCTATCTCTGAGGTGATTGTCTCAGGGGGAGACCCGATGATGCTAACTGATAAACACTTTGCGCGGTTATTAAATTATTTAGAAGCGATTGAGCATGTTAAGCGATTCAGAATACACACCAGATTCCCGGTTGTTATTCCTTCTCGGTTGACCAGCGAGTTCATTGATAGGCTTGCTGGATCAAGACTTCATACGACCATGGTGCTTCATGTAAACCATCCAAATGAGGTTGGTCAGGACCTAACCAAAGGGGTGAAAAACATGATCGGTAAGGGATTGATAGTATTGAATCAATCGGTACTTCTAAAAGGCGTTAACGATGATGTAAAGGTTCTAAAGAGACTATCAGAGCGGCTATTTGAAGTTGGTATCTTGCCCTATTATTTGCACATGATGGATCCTGTTATGGGGACTCAACATATGGTGGTGGAGAATGAAAAGGCTCTGCGCATCTATTCTCGTCTTCGGACCTCAATGCCTGGATATTTGGTGCCAAGGCTTGTTCGCGAGAACCCCGGTGAGGCAGCTAAGCAGTGGTTATCATAAGTTTAATAAAGATATGGGATTAAGAAATGTCTTTTGATGAGATCCAGGAATGGTTAACGAAAAGGGAAAGCCAAAATTTGTATAGGCGGAGGCGGGTATTGGAAAGCCCGCAAGGCATAGAAGTTTTTGTAGAAGGAAAAAGATTTCTCAATTTTTGTAGCAACGATTATTTAGGGTTAGCTGATGACGATAGATTAAAGGAGGCTTTTAAAAAAGGGGTGGACAGATGGGGCGTTGGGTCAGGAGCATCGCATCTGGTTAGTGGTCACATGGGAGTGCACCATGAGTTGGAGGAACTCCTAGCTGATTTTGTAGGACGTCCTAGTGCGGTATTGTTCTCTACGGGTTATGCGGCAAACATGGGCACTATAAATAGTCTTCTAAGCGACGGCGATCAAGTATTTCAGGATAGGTTAAATCATGCTTCGCTATTGGATGGTGGCTGGATCAGTCGCGCGGAGTTTAATTGGTTCGATCATAGTAATTTGTCAGATTTGGCCGAGAAAGTTTCTGTGGAAGGTCAATCTGGCTCCCGTCAACTAGTTGTAAGTGATGGAACGTTCAGCATGGATGGTGATTTTTGTAAGATTAGAGCTCTTGTCGATATATCTCGCAAAAAAGGCCTATGGGTAATGATTGACGACGCGCATGGAATAGGCACTCATGGACGAGGGGGTGTTGGATTGGTTGACCCTGTCAAATTTACGACTACGGATATTCCGGTACTAGTAGGGACGTTAGGTAAAGCTTTTGGTAGTTTCGGGGCCTTTGTAGCAGGAGAAAAAAGTTTGACGGAACTATTAGTTCAGAAAGCTCGCAGCTACATATATAGTACAGCGATACCCCCGGCCATAGCTGCGGCTACCATAAAAAGTGTTGAAATCGTTAGGGAAGAGCAGTGGCGCAGGGATCATTTGGATAAGATAATCGAATATTTTCGATCTGAGGCATCCGGTATCGGTTTTGATATTGTTGATTCGATGTCTCCGATTCAGCCTTTACTGGTTGGTGATCCAAGGGAGGCAATTAGATTGAGTTCTCATTTGGAGCGAGAGGGCATTCTAATTTCAGCTATCCGCCCTCCGACTGTTCCAGATGGAACCTCGAGGCTTCGGATAACGTTGACTGCCGGTCATAGTTTTGAACATATTGAGAAGCTTTTGGATGGTTTAAGGAACGCTAAGCATGTTATTGGATAGATTAGGTTATTTTGTGACAGGTACTGACACGGAAGTTGGCAAAACATTAATTGCGGCGGCAATTCTCACTTTGGCTAAGCAAGCTGGGCTTAGAACAGCAGCTCTCAAACCGGTAGCGGCGGGAGGAATTATGGATTCCGGGACTATGGTTAATGAGGATGCTCTATTATTGAGGCAAACTAGTACCTCCAAGCAGAGTTATGAAGAAGTTAACCCAGTGCTTTTAAATGAACCGATTGCTCCACATATTGCTGCCAAGTTGCAGGGTGTTGATTTGGACTTGCAAACTTTAATTGATACAACTTGTGGAGTGCTTGAAAACCAAAGTTATGATCTAGTGATTGTAGAGGGCGCTGGGGGATGGTTGGTCCCACTGGACTATGATACGACGTTAGCTGATTATGCGCGGGCCATTGGTTTTCCCGTAATATTAGTAGTTGGGATGAAGTTAGGTTGTCTCAGTCATGCGATGCTTACAGTAAAATCCATTGCTGACCACGGTCTTAACCTAGCTGGTTGGATTGGAAACTGCCTAGATCCAGGAATGTTAGCGTTATCAGATAATTTAGTAACCTTAAAATCCATGATTCCCTCCCCCTGCTTGGGAGTTGTTGATTTTATGTCGAACCCTACCGTGGAAGCCGTGAGCCGATGCATTGATTTTTCGAGTCTTGACAAATGAGCGACCTGCTTGATTTTGATCGACGTCATTTATGGCATCCGTATACGTCTATTGTAGATCCATTGCCGACGTACGAGGCGGTCTCGGCTGAAGGGGTTCGCATTAGATTGTCAAATGGTGACGAATTAATAGACGGTATGTCTTCCTGGTGGTGTGCAATACACGGCTATGGAAATCAAATTATTGTTAAAGCTATTGAAGATCAGGTCGACAAGATGGCTCACGTTATGTTCGGGGGTCTGACACATGAGCCAGCGGTAGAGCTTGCTCGGAGGTTAATCACTCTAACCCCAAAAGGCTTAGATCATGTTTTCTTGTCAGACTCAGGGTCAGTTAGTGTTGAAGTAGCTATAAAAATGGGTCTTCAGTATTGGCAGTCGATGGGAGTAAGAAAAAAAAACCGGCTTCTAACCATTAGAGGCGGCTATCACGGGGATACCTTTGGTGCTATGTCAGTGTGTGATCCTGTTACTGGTATGCATTCGTTGTTCAAAGGTTTTTTGCCGGAGCAAGTTTTTGCCCCTCAACCCCTCAGTCGTTTTGGGGAGACCCTTTCTAAGAATGACAGGGACTTAATCAGGAAAGCGGTTAGTGAGCATTCTGATGAATTGGCTGCCATCATTGTTGAACCTATTGTGCAAGGTGCCGGCGGGATGTGGTTTTATTCTAGCGGTTTTTTGCTTGAACTGGAGCAGCTATGCCAAACCCACGATATTCTTTTGATTTTTGATGAGATCGCTACAGGGTTTGGCAGAACAGGCAAGATGTTTGCTTGTGAACATGCAGATGTAACTCCGGATATCATGTGTTTAGGTAAGGCCATGACAGGAGGGTATTTAAGTCAAGCTGCAACACTTGCAAATACTCGTGTGGCTGAAGGCATATCGCAGGACGCGGGGGTTTTAATGCATGGCCCTACTTTCATGGCCAATCCTACTGCTGCTGCCGCCGCTATTGCCAGCATTGACCTACTGTTAGATAGTGATTGGTCTCGTAAGGTTCTAGATATTGAATCTCAGCTTAAGTTCGAATTAGCTCGTTATGCGAAGGATGATCGAGTAAAAGATGTACGCATCCTTGGGGCTATTGGAGTGATTCAGACTCATAAGCCGGTGGATGTTGCGGAGGCGCAAAGGCGTCTCGTAAAGCGTGGCGTTTGGATTCGACCCTTTGGAAATCTAATTTATTTAATGCCTCCATACATTATTGAATCGAGGGATTTGACCAAACTTACTGAATCTATCGAATGTGCTTTGTCTTCATAGACTTTCCCTCTTTATACTTAATCTGCTAAGTTAGCCTTTGAATGTTGTAGGGAAGATAGTTTTGATACGTCATAATTGGACAGTGGATGAAGCGGTAGAGCTATACGAGAAACCGTTTAGCGATCTTATGCATGAAGCACAACTGGTACACAGGCGAGAATTTGATCCAAATTCTGTACAGATTAGTACCCTCTTGAGCATAAAAACGGGTGGTTGCCCTGAGGATTGTAAATATTGCCCTCAAAGTGTTCATTATGATACGGGCATAGACGTTCATGGCCTTTTACCAGTGGATGATGTAAAGGACTGTGCGAGGAAGGCCAAAGAGGCAGGGGCTACTCGTTTTTGTATGGGCGCTGCGTGGCGAAGCCCTACGAATAGCCAAGTAGATAGTGTTGCTGAGTTAGTTAGGGTGGTTCGCTCCGAAGGTCTAGAAACTTGTGCGACTTTAGGAATGTTGAATGCTTCTCAGTCCAAGAAATTAGCTGAATCAGGTTTGCAATATTACAACCATAACTTGGATACATCGCCGGAACTGTATGGAGATATAATAACCACGAGAACCTATCAGGATAGGTTAGAGACACTTGCCCATGTGCGTGATGCTGGAATGAACGTTTGTTGTGGCGGGATCGTCGGAATGGGAGAAACAATTAGAGGTAGAGTAGGCCTGCTGGTTGAACTAGCAAATTTGCCAAAACATCCTGAATCCGTTCCCATAAATATGTTGGTGCAGGTAGAAGGGACACCGATGCATGGACTAGATTCCATTGATATATTCGATTTTGTTCGCACTGTTGCTCTTGCCAGAATAATGCTTCCAAAATCTTTTGTTCGGCTATCAGCAGGCAGAACAGATATGACCTCCGAAGGCCAGTCTCTTTGCTTTTTGGCTGGTGCGAATTCGATATTTTGTGGAGATACGTTACTCACAACGGAAAACCCTGCCTTCGAGGAGGATTTGGCACTTTTCTCAAAATTGGGGATTAAAGTACAAGGGCAAGATAGCTCTGAGCTTATTGAAAACAATGTGAATGGTCGAGAGACTGACCAACGTGCTCTACTTTGAAGATATTTTAGTAGGATATAGAAGTCACGTTGGGGATTATGAGATTTCCAAGGAAGAAATTATTGAAGTTGCTAGGAGGTGGGACCCCCAGCCGTTTCATATTGACGAGGAACAGGCGGAACAATCGGTCTTCGGTGGACTTGTAGCTTCTTCCGTTCATCTCTTTGCTATTTGTACCCGATTGTTTTTTGATCATAAAGATAAGATAGCGGTAATGGCAATGCTTTCAAAAGATTCTGTGGAGCTCCCCAATCCTGTGCGCCCTGGTGAAATTTTAAGATACGAAACAGAGTGTATATCACGGCGGAAATCGGCCAGCCAGAATGATCGCGGAATAATTTGTTTGTCCGACAAGTTAAGTAATCCAGCTGGTAAAATAGTTCTGAAGCAGACGGTTTCGTTGCTCGTAGCTTCGAAAAATATGTCCGTTGATCTTTAACTTTAGTCTAAAAATACTTAATTGATTTGATTGTGAAACTAAAATTCCCCTGTCCGATAAGCATGTCTAGTGCGGACCAAGACTCTGAGAATGGTATATGAGTGGCGTCGGCGGGAAATTGGTTCCAAGTAGGGTCAATCGTTGTACGTACCCCGTCAATTAATACCTCGTTCCAAGCGTGGAACCTGAACATGGGTGCTTCCGAGTCATAATAGGCCAATCCAAATACCGTTTTAGCAGGGATATTTAGCGAGTGGGCCATTGTAGTGAATAGGTCCGCGAACTCTGTGCAATCGCCGGTCCGTCGCCGCAAAAGGTTGAGCAGGGTGGTCGGCTCGTTCTTTTCTGAATAGATCAAATATTTATTAACAAAATCGTTAAGTAGGCTTAATTTTTCGTGAGTTGATTTTCCTTCCGCTGTTGCTTTTTTCGCTAGGTTAACGATATCTTTATGCAGCGGATAATTATTGGGAATTTCTGATATCGGGCTATTTAGGTCAACAGGATTATTCTTAATAGATAGGACAGTTGGATCAGAAGTGGAAATAAAATGCGTCCAATTGCCATGCAAATATTCGTGACCACTTAATACCAGTTCGATATTTCTGATCTGTTCTGGATGAACTATCTTTTGGTTTACAGGAATGAATGAATTCGGTTTTATTAGATGGTTGGTGTAGGCGAGCGCTTGCTTTTCAGTTACCCGACTTAGATTCAAAGTTCTGCCAATATCGATCGAAGATGGAATATGCTTCTCATCAAGAATAAGTAGGATTGGAGACCCATGATCCGTGGAACCAACCTGATATTGTTTGCCTATCTTTCTGACAACTTTTAAGGTATTCGTCTGGATTTCAAGCGCTCTCAGGTTCAAAGTCTTAATTGATTTACTAGCTCCGGTTGCGGGGCTGTCTAGATTCAACCAATTTTCAAGAGATAAGTAATCGCTAAGGGTAAAAGAAAGCTTAATTTCCGTCGAGCTGATATCTCTTTTGCTGCTCTCCTCCTGGAGCTCAGCAATATACATTTCGCCAGAGGGAACGACGGTTATGCTTCGAGATAAAGTGGGCTCGTGCTCCTCATGTACCGCTAGTAGCAGGTCGAAAGGTGGAGCTTTGCTAAAGCGAAACATATCTTTTGAAGACGTATTGCGGCCGGGAAGCACCGATAAGCTGACTTGCGTTATGAATTCGTAATTACCTTGATCATCAAGCCTAACATCGTTGATCAGGTAACCTATATGATTTGGTCCAGCATTTAGTTGATACCACCGTTTGCCAAGTAATTTGGCAGCTTGTTCGGTGGTGCGGTTATGGATGGGCGCGTTAAAGCCATCTAAAGTTAATGCGATCACTAAGTAGATTGTTGTTAAAGATATTAGATTTTTTAAAGTATTTTTGATTTTCAATTCTTATCTTTTAATGATCGTTAATCCACAATTTCATGAAATCAACTATGTGTTTCGCTGGCCAGTGTCGGATAGAATACCGTTTTTTGTAAACAAGTTTTTTAATGGTTATTCAATCCGAAGATTTTATAAGACAAAAAATAAAAGAAGATTTGTCAGCTGGGGGGATACCGGATGGACTTGTCACTCGCTTTCCGCCCGAGCCAAATGGGTTTTTGCATATTGGTCATGCCAAGTCTATTTGCCTTAATTTTGGAGTAGCAGAGGAATTTGGTGGTAAGACGTTCCTCCGTTTTGACGATACCAATCCACTTAAGGAAAGTAGTGACTATGTTGCAGCTATTATGGAGGATGTTTCGTGGTTAGGTTTTGATTATGAAGGAAGCGTGACATATGCGAGCGACTATTTTGAGGAAATATATGATTTCGCTAAGGAATTAATTATTAAGGGGAAAGCTTACGTATGCAGCTTGTCTGCTGACAAGATTCGTTCAATGAGAGGGACTCTTACGGAGCCAGGGCAGGACAGCCCTTTTAGAGGCAGATCGATTGAAGATAATTTGGATTTATTTTTTCGAATGCGAGCTGGGGAGTTTCCGGATGGTACTCATGTCTTAAGAGCCAAGATAGATATGGAGTCTCCGAATCTAAACCTTCGCGATCCCGTTTTGTATCGTATTAGGCATGCCCGTCATCATCGGACGCAAGAAGACTGGGTGATTTATCCTATGTATGATTTCACGCATTGCATATGCGATAGTTTAGAGGGGATAACACACTCTTTGTGCACCTTAGAATTCGAAGATCATAGGCCGCTTTACGATTGGGTTTTAGAGAATATTTCGTCGAATAATCATCCCCCACAAATTGAGTTTTCTCGGCTCGGGTTAGAGTACACAGTTATGAGCAAGCGTTTGCTACAGAAGTTGGTCTTGGAGGATATGGTAGATGGTTGGAATGACCCGCGCATGCCTACTCTAGCAGGTCTTCGGAGAAGAGGAGTGCCGCCAGAAGCTATAAAGGACTTTTGTAAGCGGGTAGGCGTGACCAAGCAGCACAACCTCGTGGAAATGCAACTTCTTGATTTTTGTATCAGGCAAACGCTTGAGGATGTAGCTCCTAGGGGGATGGCAGTACTTGATCCTTTAAAAGTTGTGATAACGAATCATTCAGGGCTGCCAACTACATGTGTTGCTCCTTGGCACCCACGAAATGAATCGTTGGGATTTAGAGACTTACTTTTCTCGCGAGAGTTATTTATCGATCGAAATGATTTTGAGTTAGAGCCGCCGGAAAAATATAAAAGGCTTTCTCCTGGGCAGATAGTTCGTTTGCGCTATGGATTCATCATTCGTTGTGACGACGTCATTTTAGATACAGATGGTACCGTGCGTGAATTACGGTGTACCTATTTTCCAGAATCTAGGAGCGGGTCTGATACCAGTGGTTTGAAGCCCAAAGGAGTTATCCATTGGGTTTCTGTTGATAATGCGTTGCCAGCAGAGTTTCGTGAATATGATCGGTTGTTTTCTGTGCCCGAGCCCGACGCAGATAGATTTGTAGAAGACTGGAATCGAGATTCGTTAAAAATTCATAAAGGGTTTGTAGAACCGGCGATCCAAACTAGTAAAGAAGAACGATTTCAATTTGAGCGCTTGGGATATTTTTGTAAGGATATCGGAGGCGAAGGCATATACAACAGAGTGGTCACGCTCCGCGATAGTTGGAAACCGAGTTGACACTTTTGCATTAGTTCGTTTTAAGGGAGTAAAGCACCTCCATCCACATCTACTATTGTTCCGGTGACAAAGTCATTTTTTACTACGAAAAGAATTGCTTCCGCTACTTCATGCGGTTTTCCGGGACGTTTAATGATGTTGTTCGCTGTGGCAGTTTGAAAAAATTTATCTCTTGCGTCGCCCTCAGCGGAGAACATAGGTGTATCAATGAATCCTGGCGAGATCACGTTTATCCGCACCGGAGCAATTTCTGGAGCTACTGCTTTACAAAACCCTTCTACTGCATTTCCAACAGTCGAAATTGCCGAAAATCCAGGGGGGCACTTGCGCGCCGGAGAACCGCTTACAAGAACGATTGATCCATTCTCATTCATAAGAGGGGCGCCTAGCCTTACAGAGTTTACATAGCCCCATAGTTTTCGAAATGAACCCTCGAATCCATCAAGGTCCATTGACAAAAATGGGCCCGTAGCGCGTTCACCACCGGTTGCTGCATTAATTATGATATCCAGAGGCGCAAGAGACTCGAAAGCGTTTTGCATTTGCTTGCGATCTAACACGTCTAACTGAATTACTTCGACGCTTTTGTCTAGAGCGTCTTTTGCTCGTTTTTGGTTCTCAGGAGAACGACCGGCTACAGTTACATTCGCTCCTTGTTCAGACAAAAGTGCTGACGTAGCCAGCCCAATTCCAGAGGTGCCTCCCAGTACTATGGCTTTTTTATTTGATAGGATCACTACATTTTCTCCTGTTTTTCTTGTTTTTATGCGGCATAGGAATTTCTATTTAGTATTTTTTTATATCTCTTGGCTGTTCTCCGGCGTCCACAATAATTTGCTTTATTTCTTCAAGCATAGAGTCTAATTGATAAACATCGAAGCCACGCATTACTAAAGAAGTCCCATATTTTGAGTTACGATAAAATGGATAACTACCCAAGTTTACATTGGGATATTTGTCTTGTAGCGTGAACAGTGATTTGGCTATTGCGCTTTCGCCGAGGTAAGCTGTAACGGATCTAGTGGATACTACCTGGCCTCCTGTCAGAACATTATCCAGTGTTGAGAACATCGCTTGCATCACGCTCGGGATGCCAGCCATTACATATACGTTCTCAATTTGAAACCCTTGGGGTCCGCCTGTTGGATTTTCTATCAAAGAGGCCCCTTTAGGAATGCGTGCCATGCGTAAGCGGGACCTCATAACGTCGGGAGGTGCCGGTCGAGTTTTTATAACCTTGGCTATCTCGGGTGAGATTTCTATCTCTAAGCCGAAGGCTGCTGCTATACATTCAGTGGTAATATCGTCATGAGTGGGGCCAATTCCTCCCGTAGTAAATACATAGTCGTAATTGCTTCGCATTTCATTGACCGCCTCGATGATGCGATCAGCTTCGTCAGGGATGACTCTTCCTTCTTTGACCTGAATACCTTTGCGTTCGAGTCCTAATGCTAAATGATTTAAATTTGTGTCTTGGGTCCTTCCGGAGAGGATTTCATTTCCGATTAATAGGATCCCTGCGGTAATTTGTCTGCTATCCATTATATTTTTAGTCCAATCATTACCGGATTTTCAAATATCTAAGGTATTTTTCTAGCACGATAAGTTTATTCTCCTAGAAATTGTGGATTCCGTTTTTCGCGGAAAGCCTTTAAACCCTCTTGGTAATCTTTACTATCGAAGCATGTATCAATCAGTTTTGAAATTACTTCTCTATACTTATGTATGGTTTCTGTTTCCCATGCGTTAATCGTAGACTTTGCGGCTCTTATGGTGAGGGGAGCGTTATTAGCTATATTTGTTGCGTATTCCATTGTTTTGCTGACGACCGTTTTAGCGGGAAATACGAAATTAATTAACCCCATATTTTTCGCTTCTTTGCTATTTAGCAAGCGGGCGGACAACATTAGGTCTCGAGAGTTGGCCGGACCAATAATTGAGACTAGCTTTCCTAGGCCTTCAATACCATAACCTAGGCCTAGTTTCGCTGCAGGGATACCAAATGTAGATGAAGGGATCGCGATCCTTATATCAGCTTGCAGTGCTGTTGCTAACCCACCTCCTATGCAGTAACCCTCAATGAGCGCAATTATTGGTTTCTCAAATGAACTAAGTAGATTATTAGCGCGTTCCATAGTTATATCGTAAACACCTTTTTGTTCTGAATTACTTCTTTCGGACTTGAATTCAGAAATATCAGCTCCGGAAATAAAGGATTTTCCTCCCTCACCTCTTAGGATCACTACTCTAATTTGTGGAGTTTCCGAATAGATTTTTAAGGCATCTCCTAGTCCTTGCCACATCTCTAAGGACATTGCATTGTGCCGATTCGGGTTGTTAAAAATTATCCATCCGATTTTTTCGTCTTGGTAAGTTTTGATTCTTTCTGTATTTAAAACCATTATGATTTTACCGACATCATCATTGCGCTTCTATTGCAGGAGCAAACAACCAAACCGTCCTGCTTTGTTCCTGTATGTTTAAAAGCTACAATTCCTCTATCGGGTTTGGATTTGCTCAGCCGCCTAGATAGTACTTGTGTGCTAACGGTGATCGTATCACCTATAAATACAGGGTTTGGGAAAGTTACACTTTCAAAACCTAAATTTCCGTGTGTTGTTCCAAGTGTTGTATCTGAGACTGATAATCCCACCACTAAGCCTAGCGTAAACATACTATTTACAACGATTTTTCCGTATTCGGTCGATTCGCCGAATTCTTTGTCTAAATGCAGTGGCTGCGTGTTATGTGTCATTGTAGTAAATAGGAGGTTATCTGTTTCAGTGACCGTACGGCTTGGCTGATGGATGATCTCCCATCCGACTTCAAGTTCCTCAAAATATTTACCGCTCATTTTCCTAACTCCTGTTACGGTTTATCGGTTTTCCTAGTATTCGATCAGAAATTATCCTTAATTGGATCTCGCTTGTGCCCTCGAAAATCTTTGTCAATCGGGCATCACGCCAATACCGCTCTACTGCGTGGAGTTTGGTGTAGCCAGCTCCGCCTAATATTTGCAAAGCATCTGAAGTCACCTGCTCTGCCATCTCGCTGGCGTGCCATTTGGCCATCGCGGCTTCTTTATCTGCTCGATTTCCTTGGTCCATCAGCGAGCACGCGTGATACATTAGTTGTCTCGATGCCTCTATGTTGCTGGCCATTCTAGCAAGTTTAAAACGAGTTTCCTGAAAGTCAGAGATTGGCGAGTTAAACTGGATTCGTTCATGCGAATATGCAATCGCATCTTCCAAGGCTCCTCGGGCTAGTCCAATGGACCTGGCAGCGGTATGGCAACGTGCAGCGTCAAGAAAGTTCATGGCATTTTTAAAGCCATCTCCTTCTTCGCCGGTCACAATATTTTCACTTGGAATACGACATTCGTCGAATGCAAGTTCCCATGTTTTCCAACCAAAATATCCAATCTTTGGAATGGGTGAGCCCGAGCAGCCATCAGGAAGTTCGCCTCTAGGCTTTTCAATAATGAAGTTTTTTAGGCCTTTATGATCTGGGTTTTTATCGGTTGGAGTTTCAGTACGAGCTAGAAGTTTTATGTAATCCGCCCCATCCGCGAAGGTGCACCAATATTTGTTTCCCGTTATAACCCATTCATTTCCCTTAAGGACAGCTCTGCAGCTTACATTTGCGAGGTCCGATCCTGCGTTTGGTTCCGATAATGCTATTGCGGATAAGTATTCTCCTCTTGCTGCTTCTTCTGTTCGCTTGGTTCTTTTTTCTTCTGACCATCCCTCCACATTCATCAGGCTGGCTGCTCTCGCTATGATACTTGCAACACTCATCCAGCCTCGGGAGAGCTCTTCGGCGATCAGACAATATTCGAACACGCCTAAACCTAGTCCCCCAAATTTTTCCGGCATTCTAATCCCGAAATACCCCATATCTCCCATCTTTTTTCTCAAATCTAGAGGTATATCTCCTTGTATTGGATCTAATTCGTTAGCAAGTGGCGTCACTTCCCGAGCCGTAAATTCTCTCGCAACTTCCTGGATCATTCTTCGTTCGTCATTTAAGTAATGAGCGGTCAATCTATCATCCTTGTTTTGTGTACATCAGTTTTTAGAGTTTATAGTTTAATGGTAATAATCGATATCAACTATCTAATATAATGACTATGGATGCTTGGAGTTTCATTTGACGTCTTCCTCCACTTTCGTAGAGTATACAAAGTAATAGTATGGCTGAATCTTTAATGAGGATGATTTGATCAATTTTTAGTCGCCAGATAGAGATTAATGACAAAACTATATTGCAGTGTAGAGTGTAAGACAGGGATGGCTGGTACCAGCGATCAGGTTGATATTTGGCTATTAGTTGAGTATCCGGATCAGTGGGCTGCTAAATTTCTTGAGCATCCTCATTTACCCCAGTCTTTGTGTTCTTGGATTAAGAGGACAGAAGAAACACTTAAGTTGCGAGGCTGGAAAGTCCGGGCCCAGCTAATCAGAAGAAATCGTAAACAAAAGGATAATATGAGCGCCTTTATAGCCGTTAGAGAGAGTCTCTATGGCTTTAGTTTTTCCAGATACGATCATCTAGAAAGGTTTGATCTGGAATCTTTAATATTGGGGAATAGACTCGATCAAATCGAGTCGTTGAGTGATCCGATGTATTTTGTATGCACTCATGGCTTGCGCGATAATTGTTGCGGTAAGTTTGGGTTGCCGGTTTATCGAGAATTGGAAAGTAAGTATCAAGACCGGGTATGGCAAACAACCCATCTTGGAGGCCATAGGTTTGCTCCAAATGTACTAGTTCTTCCGGATGGCCTGTTGTACGGGCGGGTTAATCTTGAGGATTTAACTGACTTTACGGATTTGGTAGAGAATAAAAAGATTGCCTTTAAGTATCTTCGAGGAAGGTCCGCGTACCGTAAGCATGTGCAAGCGGCCGAAGTTTTGTCGCGCACAGATGGATTCAAGTTTTTGAGTTTTAGTGGCAACGAGAAAAAATCAAAAGTCTATTTTGATTCACCAAACGGAAAGCAGAGTATTACAGTTTTCCGGCAAGATAATTATGAGGTTTTAGCCAGTTGTTCCGATGGAGAGAAGAAGACAGTGACTCACTATATTAGTCATGACGAACAGGATTTTCCGGCCAAATCCTCTGTCACATAGGTTCTTAAAGCTTTTGTTGTTTCATGAGAATTTTTTTTGAGCTCGAACGGAGGACCTACACGCATTAGGTAGGAATGGTGTGTTTTATTTACCAGCTCACGAAACAAGGTCATGTCTTTTAACTCGCTATTAATCAAAAATAGAAAATAGTAGAAGACAGAATTTCTAGCCTCGAGGTACATGGGAATAATCGGTGCATTATATTTTCGGGCGAGATTAGATGCTGTGACAGTCCATTCTCGTTCCCTGAGGCCACGCCAAGTTGGTTTGGCCAGTCGGCCGGACGGAAATATTACTATCAATCTATTTGTTCTTACTGCCTTGGCTAGAGCTTTTAAAGTTTCTTTATTTCGTTCAGGAGTTCTTTGGCTATTAACCCATTCTACAGGTATAAGCATTTCGCTTAGGTTGGGTGCCGCGCGCACAGCATCTCTATTTGCAAAAAACGTAATATCTGGTCGGTGTTTTGAAAGGGCGTCGAATACGGCTACTCCATCAGAGATGCCAGCGGGATGGTTGGCAACCATGATAGCGCAACCTGTTTTAGGAATATGTTCAATCCCGGTAATATTTATTCTTAGGGCCAATGTCTTTGCCAGATGTTCAAATGCTGAGAAAGCAGACATGGTTGAAATCGCATCAATGGTGCTTACGGCTTGCTTATATCGCAGTATTGGGTAAAAACATGTTTTGATTAGCTTCCAGATGATTGGTCGTCGTACCAATTTTGTAGCACGTTCTTCGATAAGGATGTCGACTATATGTTTCGTCATATGAATGCTAGATTATCATGTCGTTGCTAGCTATCGCTAAGGAGTCTGCTCTATAGCATAATTAGAATAACTGCGAGGGTCAGGATATGGAAACTAGACTTTACTTCGTTTTTGGCGATTTTTTAGTCAATTCTGTCGTAGGCGCTATCGTCGGTGCCGTTATTGCGCTTTTATTTGGACCGGGATGGAATATGTTCATTGCGATGGTTATGGGAATGGCTGTAGGTATGGCCCTTTCTTTTCCTATGGCGTTTTTAGGCGGAGCTTTATTTGGTGCTATGGAGATAATGCTTCCGGTAATGCTGACCGGTATGCTGGTAGGTATGATTATATCGATGATGGAGATCAGTATATTTGGGGCGATTCGGATAGGGTTTCTATCAGGGATCGGGGTAGTTTTTTTAACCTATTTGATAAATTGGATGATCAAGCCTAGAGGAAAGAAATGGATCTAGTAACGCAAAAAAAGTGGGATAAAGCAGCAGCTAGTTTTGACTTAATGGCTGGTTATGGTCCAGAGAAGCGTTGGCTGCCCAGTAAGAGGAAACTTTTTGGTAATATGGGAGGAGGAAAAATTTTATTTTTGGCCGCAGGAACTGGACTAGATTTCCCTGCATTTCCTTCCGGGAAAAATATCATCGGCATAGATATTAGCGAAAAAATGTTAGAAATTGCTAAGTTTCGGGCAAATAGCTATGACGGAAAGTTAGATTTAAGGCATGCAGATGTGCATGATCTTCCTTTTGAGGATGACGAGTTTGATCAGGTTTTTACCTCTTGCACTTTCTGTTCTGTTCCGCGGCCAATCGATGGACTTAAAGCATTGAAAAGAGTTCTTAAGCCTGGTGGTGGATTGTTTATGTTTGAGCATACTGGTAGCAGATATTACCCCTTCAAAATAATGATGGATCTGATGACTTTGGTATCAAGGAAATTGGGGCCAGACATGAACCGGAAGACAGTAGAGAACGTTTTAAAGGCGGGTTATCTTCTAGAAGATGTAGAGCATGTTTACATGGACGTAGTAAAAATGATTAAAGCAACGAATCCAGGAAATATATGAGAAAGAGGTTGGTTCAGTAAGATGGCATATGATTTGGTGATAGAGAATGGGTATTTAATCGACGGGTCGGGCAGAGAGAGATATAGGGCTGACGTTGCAGTAAGGAATGGCAAAATAGTAGCAATTGGGGATCTGGACGAGAGAGCAAGAAAAACAATTGATGCTGATGGACATATTGTTTGTCCAGGTTTTGTTGATGGACATACTCATATGGATGCTCAGGTTTTTTGGGATCCAATCGGGTCTTCTTCTTGCTATCACGGAGTTACGAGCGTTGTGATGGGAAACTGCGGATTCACCTTGGCACCTTGTAAGCATGAGGATGCGGATATGGTGTTTCGTAACTTAGAGCGTGCTGAGGACTTATCCAGAGAAGCGATGTTGGCTGGTATTGACTGGAGTTGGGAAACATTCCCCCAGTTTTTGGATGCTGTTGATGCTTGTCCTAAAGGGATTAACTACGCAGGCTATATAGGGCATTCTGCTCTACGCACTTACGTTATGGGTGAACGTGCTTTTACCGAGCAAGCTGACCAAAGTGATATCGATGAGATGTGTCGGCATGTTGTTGAGGCTGTGAGATCTGGGGCTATCGGTTTTTCTACTTCACGGACCTTTAATCACCAAACGGCCGATGATCGGCCTGTAGCTAGTCGGATTGCAGATTGGGATGAAGTACGACAGATAGTGAATTCGATGGGTAAAATTGGGAAAGGTGTTTTTGAAATTGCTGGGGAAGCTCCGGGACGAAAGCCGGAACGCATGCGTGAGTATTTTGACCGTTTGAAAGGACTTGCTATCGAATCAGGGGTCAAACAGACCTGGGGAATGTTTAGTGTGAGGATAGCACCAGAGATATGGCGTAACTATTTTGATTTCGTTAATGAAGCAGCTATGGACGGTGGCGATATTTCTATTCAAGTACATAGTAGAGCACTTAATGTACTCTTTTCCTTTTTGACCTATACGCCATATGACAAATGGGAGCTATGGGAGGATCTGAGATCTATGTCCTTACAAGAACAAAAAACTAAATTAGAAGATTCTAGTTATCGAAGAAAATTAGTGGAAATTGCAAACAGGGAGTACACAGGCCCCAGAATAGTCGGTGCAGAAGTTCGTCCTCCAGACTGGGACTGGGTGTTTCCAATGACTGATATGGCCGGGCATAGTAGCAGTATGGCAGAGATCGCAAGGCAGCAATCCATAGATCCGGTAGAATTGATGATCAATCTTTCCCTACAAAATGATTTTGATATTTTCTTTCGGCAACCCATAGCCAATGAAGATCAAGATCATGTCCTAGAGATGATGCAACATCCCCGATCGCTGATAACGTTTTCGGATTCGGGAGCCCACGTATCGCAAATAATGGATAGTTCACTTCAAACTCATCTATTAGCCTACTGGGTTCGTGAGCGAGAAGTCTTTACGTTGGAAGAGGCTATCAGGGAGATAACGTATAAAACAGCCGCAATGTGGGGACTGGAAGATCGGGGTTTGATCGATTTAGGAAAGGCTGCAGATTTCGTTATTTTTGATGCTGATTCAGTTGCGCCCAATATGCCAACTGTTGAACATGACCTTCCTGCAGGCGCTAGAAGATTAAAGCAAACTGCTACTGGCATTCTACATACTATAGTGAATGGTGAAATATTGCTTACGAATAATGAGTACACGGGCGCGACTTCTGGCTCACTCTTGCGAATTTGATTGCAAATGGTTGATTGTTTATATTGCATTGCGAGCGATGCCCGCTTAGATTAGCTTTATGTAAGCACCTGTAGTTCAACTGGATAGAGCATCGGCCTTCGAAGCCGAGAGTTGTAGGTTCGAGTCCTACCAGGTGCGCCAGAATTAAGTGACTTGGATTTAATTTGTCTCTTTTGAAGCGGCTGTAAGCCCAATGTGCGATATGGTTTTTTTTCAAAAAAGTAGTAGAGTTTATGGATTTCTCATTTGATAAGGTCGAAGAAGCCCTCCAATCTATAGCTAGCGGAGAGATGGTTGTCGTCGTTGATGATGATGATCGAGAAAATGAAGGCGACTTGATTATGGCCGCAAGTAAGGCGACTCCAGAGCAAGTGGCGTTTATGATACGCCATACCAGCGGAATTCTTTGCGCCCCAATTTTAGAGGATCTCGCTCAGGGACTTCGTTTAGACCCAATGGTTGCAAGGAATGATGCTCCGATGAGCACTGCTTTCACCGTATCTGTCGACTATAAAGAAGGCTTAACAACAGGAATTTCTGCTGAAGAGCGTGCTGCTACCGTATTGGCTTTAACTTCAAATAACGTTAGTCATTCGGACTTTGTTCGCCCGGGGCATATTTTTCCGCTAGTAGCCCGAAAAGGTGGGGTATTAATGCGGTCGGGTCATACTGAGGCAGGAACTGATCTAGCGACTCTTGCAGGTTTGCCTGCCGTTGGTTTACTTGCAGAACTAGTGAATGATGATGGGTCAGTTCAAAGGCTTCCAGAACTATTTGAGTTTGCAAAAAAGTATAGCCTTAAAATTATATCCATAGCTGATTTGATAGCTTATAGACAGATGCGAGAACAGTTAGTGGAACGAACAAGAGAGTTTTCGATAACTACTGGGATTGGTATGGCTAGAGCTTTTTCGTATAGAACAAAATTTGAGGAGGCTGAGCATCTAGCTTTAGTATTCGGGAATCTAGATCATAAAAACGGAGTTCCGGTAAGAATACATAGAGAAAAATTGATTGATGATGTTTTTGGTCCACAGACAAACCACGAAAATAGCCTCGTTGATGTTTCACTTCGTAAAATTCAGGAATTAGGTGGAGGCGTTCTTCTCTACTTGCGTTCAGGATTTGTTGGCGTGCCTTTAGCAAAACTTCATGATCAGTCTAAAGAGGACGAAAGACGTGCTCAGTGGCTTGAAATTGGAGTAGGAGCACAGATACTTAAAGATATCGGACTCACAAATATAAGGCTAATTGCTGGGAGGGAGATCGACTATGTTGGGGTTGAAGGTTTTGGGTTGAAATTGGTTGCTACCGAGTTACTGGCAGAATAAGTTAAGTGCGGTAATAAAATTCAGAACTTATTCTATGGGGGCCGACGTAAATAATTCGGATATCATTTGTGTAATCTTTGCAGACCTTGCATCTTATATTTCGTCGGATATTCGTTATTGATATATCAGAGCTAATGTTTTTTCTTATTTTGGTAAGGTTTAGTTTGATCATTCGTGAACATGGATTACAAACAGCGTAGATTTCGTAGTTTGTGTCTAGGAAGTTTATCATTACTAGGTGATTTTTAGTTTTTTAAAAAGCTTTCTATAAGAATAAAATACTGTATATTTATACAGTATAAATGGGATTTTATATAGTGCAACCACTAGCTATAACTTTGGGAGACCCAGCCGGAATAGGCCCAGAGGTTGCGGCTAAAGTGATATCCCGAGTTAGCATTGATAAGCTATTGCGGCCGCTGTTATTTATAGGCAACCCAGAGTCTTTATTTTTAGCTGGCGAGGCTGCCGGATGTTCATCGCAGCTAGATTGCCTCGAAATTGTTGAGGGACCAGAGAAACTAAATATGGGACTAGGGCTTATCGCCCTGGACGGGTTGCCTAAAAGTTTTTCTTTTGGAAAAATTCATGCTAAGTGCGGTGATATTGCTGTCAGATCAATCGAGCTTGCTATTAGTTATTGCATGTCTCAGCGGGTTGATGGGATGGTTACCTGTCCTATTAATAAGGCTGCAATTCATGCTGCTGGATATATTAATGACTTAGGCCATCAAGAAATTCTTGCACGTGTAACCGGAAGTCGGGTTACAGCTACCATGCTAATGACCCCTGGATTAAGAGTTGCACACTTATCGACCCATAAATCTTTGGTTAATGCGGCCAAATATGTAAAAAAAGCAAATATTCTACAGAAGATTCTTCTAGTAGCAGAAACCATGGAGAGTTGGGGGTTTAGTAATTTACGTATTGGTGTGGCGGCGCTAAATCCTCATGGGGGAGAAGAGGGCATTTTAGGTAAAGAGGAAATAGATGAAATTCAGCCAGCTGTTTTAGAAGCATCAAAGGTAGTTAATGTGGTCGGACCCATTCCAGCGGACTCTATTTTTAATCGCGCAATTTCTGGCGAATTTGATGTAGTTCTTGCGATGTATCATGATCAGGGACATATCGCGATTAAAGTACATAACTTTCATGAGAGTACTACAGCCACTATGGGTATTCCGTTTGTCCGGACTTCCGTAGACCATGGCACAGCATTTGATATAGCTGGCCAGGGTATTGCTAATCCTCAAGGTCTAATTTCAGCGATTGAGATGGCGAATGCCTTGGTAGATGGTAGTATTTCTAGAACCTCGTAGACTAATCTAAAGGGTTCTGCAGTATAACGAGTGGGACGGGAGGAGAAAAAATGCGTTGGCTGTCATTTTGTAAGGACGGATATCACTCTTTTGGATATTTATTGCCTGAAGACGGTGTAGTAGATGTCGGTAGCCGGACCTCTTACCCAGACTTAAGGGCGGCAATAGCGGACAATGGCCTTGACTCTTTTCGGGGAGCAAGTATAGAACCTGACTTTTATTTAGATCAGATTAGTTATCTTCCGCCTATCACTAACCCAGAAAAGATACTTTGCGTTGGTCTCAACTATAAAGCCCATCAGGAGGAGACAGGGCGGGGCGGCGAAGCGTTCCCCACTATTTTTACTCGTTTCGCTAGTGCTCAGGTAGCTCATATGGAACCGATGATTTGCCCGATCGAATCACCAACCTTAGATTTTGAGGGGGAGATAGCGTTGGTTATTGGTCAGAAAGCTCGACGGGTGAAAGGCGCGGATGCGCTTGATTCAATAGCAGGATTTAGCATTTATAATGATGGCAGTGTTCGTGAATATCAACGGCATACTTCACAATTTACGGCGGGCAAAAACTTTATCGGCACTGGGGCTTTTGGGCCTTGGTTTGTAACTCCAGATGAGGTGCCCGATTTAAGCAGTTTTGAAATCACAACACGCCTAAATGGTCAAGTGATGCAAAACGCAACCTCTGATTTAATGATATTTAGTTTTGGAGAGATTATTGAATACTGTTCAACCTTTGTCGAGTTAAGCCCTGGAGATATTATCGTTACCGGTACCCCAGGTGGTGTAGGTGTAGCGCGAACACCTCCGATATTTATGAAGGCCGGTGATTTAATTGAGGTCCAAATTGATCCCATAGGTGTTTTAAAGAACGTTATAGCAGAAGGCTGATAATTATCGATTACTTAGCCACCAGTCTTGCATTAACACAGGCATATTTTGAGCATATTCTTTCATTAATTCAGACGCATCTTTCGGCAATTCCTGGTTATTAGAAGGATTAAGGTCAGAGGCTCCTTGAATCGGGTCTAACCATTCTATGCTCATTTCCTCAATCATAGAGCCAAAATCAGGTGCTTCATGATGTGGACTTGACTGGTGAATCATAAAGCCAACGTAATCATCGAACGATTCCAAGCAATAGTAGGTATTAACCTCTTCCCCTCGCCAGTATTCGTATCGCCTGCAACTGGGTTCGTTTTGGTGAGTTGCCTTATACATTTCTTTCGCGGTAGCTTCGAATTCAGTTTCTTTCCCTTTGATTATTTTAATTTTTGCCAAGAACGTCGCCATTTTGCACTCCTTTTATGTATTTTTTGTGCGTTAAGTTCCAGAGTTTATTAAATAGCTTAGCCGGTGGTCAGATTCCAAATGTATATTTCGAGACCTTAATAAGAGTTCTAATCTTCCATCAGGTCGCAAAGTGTTCTTAGCCACTTGTAAAAATGGTAGATATTTTGTCATTGTAGAATGAGTTCGAACGAACTCAGGGATGAGCCTATGATTTACCTCCCTGGCAGAAATATAGTCATAGTCTTTAATACTGTAGATTTTCCTCGGTAACGGTTTACGTCCACTATATCCGCAAATAGCATGAATTTTAGTTGAGCTGGTTATCTTGTGTTCTAGAATTTTCCCGAGTGCTGTGAGAGCGAGATCATTTAGATAATTAGGCAAGTCCCACAGAAAACATAGGTCGAATGATTCTGGTTTGGTTCCGATTTGTTCTTCAAGTCTTGAAGTGAGACTTTCATATTCAAGGGTGTTTTGCTCTTTGACGAGTTCGCTTCCTAATATATTGAGAAACTTGACCTTGCATTTAAACTGCGAAAAAAAATCTACGCTAGTCTCTTCGGCATTACCCAAATCCAGCACGGAAAGTTCACAGCCATCGTCAAGGCCTTTAAAAACCTCCGGTAGGAGGACTGATTTTTCATCTGCCACTATTAAGTCTCTAGATCTTGTTTTTTAAGCAGAGGTTGAAGAGTCTGCCTTTAGCTTTCTTTCATTTCCAGAGCTTTTTGGCTTGACCGCCTTTGGTTTGGGAATAGCAGTTTTTGAGGCTATTTCTTCAGGGTCCATATCAATGGTTCCTATGAATTTAGCTCCGTCTTCCAGCGTTACCCTAGGGGCTTTTATGTCGCCTTTTATTCTACATTCCTTGGAGACCACTACTTGCTCAGTGCCAATGATGTCACCATTAACCGTCCCGTCGATATATACGATGGTTGCTTCCAGGTCAGCGTCTAATTCCCCAGTTATTCCTATTTTCAATAGGTGTCCTTCAAGGGTGACTGATCCCTTGACCTTCCCTTGAATCACAAGATCTTCCTTACCTCTGATATCTCCCACGATAGTTATTGTTGGTCCTATCATTGCTGGGACATTTCCCACTAAATTTTCTCGTTCACTTACAGGAGGGCTCATAATTTCTTTATCAGAAATTCGGCTTTCCTGTTCTTTCATACCAGTATTATTAGCGTTTTTTTTCTTATCAAACATTTTGTTGTCCTCCACCCGTGCTAATGGTAATACGATATGAAGTAAATGGGTAGAATCAGCCAAATAAAATTTGTCTACCTAATAGAGTCTTTCCAATGGAATTCTTTTAAAATGACTTGGGTTATCTTAATCGGTTCTAATATGCGGAATATTTTATTGATTACCTTGTTATTAGGATGTTTTCCGGTCGTAGCAGACCCGGTTGTTCTTTACAGCAAAGTAAATGATCGTTTGAGCCTGATGCGAGATGTTGCCGCATACAAGTGGCATAACAATCTACCTATAGAAGATAAAGAGAGGGAAAGGGCGCTATTGAGAGGCGTTCTGGAAATAGCTGATAGATATGGTACAGCTAAGTATCCTGCTGCTAATTTTTTTAGGACTCAGATGGAAGTTGCAAAGGAGATTCAGAGATATTGGTTTGGTGTTTGGAAAGGTGCACCTGATGAATTCGATGTTGATTCGGTGCCTGATCTTTTTGCACAGACTCGGCCTTTATTGATGTTACTCGGAGAAGAGATACTTGAAGCCCATATGGATTCAAGTGGTGCGCATGATAAGAAAAAGTTTATAAATGCTATTGATGTAGCAGGCATCGAGCCTCATATGAAGAATAGACTTTATGACGCTATCCTTAAGTTAAGATTGATAGAAAGCCGAATAGACAAAATCAAAGCTAGGGGATATCTCCGGGTCGGAACTACATTTGATTATCCCCCTTTTTCGTATAGGTCGAACGATGGGAATACGAATGAGGGCTCAGATATCGATATGGCGAGAGATTTAGCCAGTCATATTGGCGTTGATCTTATTTTTTTTGATACCACCTGGCCTACGTTGCTTGTTGATTTGATTAATGATCAGTTTGATATTGCAATGGGCGGAATATCGGTAACCTCAGCGAGATCTGATGTTGCTTCCTTTTCGATTCCCTACTTTACTGGCGGAAAAACGCCCATTGTGAGATGTTCAGATGTGAATCGTTTTGGTTCGTTAGAGTCTATAGATAGGCCTGGGGTTAGGATGGTAGTAAATCCTGGTGGGACGAATGAGCAATATGTTGTAGACAATATTGAAAAAGCGAAAGTATATTTTCACGAGGATAACATCAGCATTTTTCAAGAGATTATTGAAGGGAGGGCTGATGTTATGGTTACTGATCGCATTGAAGTAAGGCTTCAAACTAATGTACATGGAGAACTATGTAGCTCAATGGAGAAGAATCTTAACGAACAAGACAAAGCCTACCTCTTACCTATAGACGCTAGGTGGAAGGCATATATAGATAACTGGTTGGGTAACCGGTTAGATGCAGGTTTTCCGTCGGAAGCGATGAGACGGCATCTTATTCCAACAGAAAATTAACGCGTCGTGATAGCAAAGCCAGGATATCCGTCGCGGGCAACCTCATCGCATTTCTCATGATATGTTCCGACTCCGCCTACATATGGTGCAAATACACGCGGTTTGCCTGGAATATTTGCACCCATATACCATGAGTTAGCTAATGGGAACAAAGTTGTATCCGCTACTTCATTGACATGCTGCACCCAGTTCTTTTCAGACTCGGCTAATGCCTCAATTGTTTTCCCGCCTTGCTGTTCCACCCAGTTAATACAATTTGTGATCCACTTGACGTGCTGTTCTATCGATAACGCCATGTTGCTCAAGACGGAAGGGCTTCCTGGGCCAGTTATAATAAAGAAATTTGGAAATTCAGATGCTGATATACCCAGGTACGTAGTAGGCCCATCTGCCCACTTTTCAGATAATTTTTTTCCATGTCTTCCACGAATATCTATTTTGTCCAAAGCACCGGTCATGGTGTCGAAGCCTGTTGCAAGAATCAGAGTATCAAAAGTGTAAGCTTTGTCCGCAGTACGAAGACCATTATCAGTGATTTCGACGATCGGATTGTCTCTTACGTTGACGAGATTAACGTTCTCTCGATTAAATGTTTCGTAATAGTCGGTATCTACGCACAACCGTTTGGTCCCAACTGGATGGTCATAAGGCAGAAGCATCTCTGCGGTTAACTTGTCCTTTACAATTGAGCGAATCTTATCCCTAAGAAAATCTGCAGCTGTTTTATTAGCCTCTGGGTCTGTGAGCATGTCTTCGAAAGCGACCATGAATCTCGCACCACCTTTTTTCCAGTTTTCCTCGTAAATAGAAGCCCTTTCTTTTTCAGAAACCTGTAATGCGGATGGGAAACTTGACCAAGTGGAATTTCCGAAATCTGTCTTTGTAGCCGCCTCCCTCACTTTAAGAAACTCGTCCTTATATTCTTCGACAAAGCTTTTTGGGTGATCTTTGTTGTGAGCTGGTACGCTAAAACTTGGGGAACGTTGGAACACAGTTAGACTCTCGGCTTCTTTTGCAATGATGGGTATGCTTTGTATGCCTGACGATCCTGTTCCAATGAGTCCTACGTGTCGATCCTTGAAGTTGACAGGTTTATCTGGCCAATTACCAGTATGAAAGCAATTGCCAGAAAATTTTTCTAATCCTTTGAAAGGTGGAATCCTTATGGCGGATAAACAGCCAGTAGCTGCTATCAAATACTTGGCTTCAAGGTTGTCGTCTTGGTCTGTTTCAATCCTCCATGTCCCTTTATTTGTTTGAAAATAGGCTCTAGTGACTCTAGTTTCAAAGTAGATATCTTTTCTTAGATCAAGACTTTTAGCAACGTATTGTAAGTAACTTAATAATTCTGGCTGCGTGGCGTATTTTTCTTTCCAACTCCATCCTCTTTGTATCGCATCCGAAAATGCGAACTGATAGTCAAGACTTTCAACATCGCATCTAGCTCCAGGGTACCTGTTCCAGTACCAGGTACCACCCACATCCTTCGCCGCCTCGAAGAGTTGTACCGAATATCCGCTCTGACGCATGCTGTGGAGCATGTATAGACCTGAAAAGCCGGCGCCAACAATAATGATATCTTTCATATAAACTCTTGGGTTAAGCAGTCTGACTGATGTGTGATGTATAGACCATGGAGACCTAGTAAAACCAAAAGGTTGTAATCAGTCAATTACCCTTTTCAACAGATTCATAGAATAAAATGATAGCCCGAGAATTTCTAAAAAAGATGTTTGCTAAAGCCGTAGAAGCTTCAATGCCAGATCAGATTATCGATTCCTATTTGCCCGTCAGGAAAGGTTCTCCGACGATAGTGGTTGGAGCGGGCAAAGCATCAGCCAGTATGGCTGCTTCAGTAGAACAACAATTGGATAGTCCTGTAGAGGGAGTCGTAGTAACGCGGTATGGACATTCGGTGGAAACAAACTCCATAGAAGTTATAGAGGCAAATCATCCAGTTCCAGATGAAGCGGGGTTGTTGGCTACCAGGAGAATTATGGACATTGCCCGGTCAGCCTCGCAGGATGATTTCGTCCTTTGTCTTATTTCAGGAGGCGCTTCTTCGTTGTTGGTGGCCCCGGCTTTTGGAGTTGAGCTGGAACAAAAAAAAGAAATTAACCGATTGTTATTGCAAGCAGGGGCTCCGATTGAAGAAATAAACATAGTTCGTCGAGCCTTATCCTCTGTAAAGGGCGGTAAACTTGCACAACTCATAGAACCTGCTTGTTCTCATACCCTTGTTATATCCGATGTCCCCGGCGACGATATAGAAATAGTAGGCTCAGGCCCAACTGTTTTTGATTCCGGTAATCCTCGTTTAAGCGCGATCGACATCGTTGAAAAATATAGATTGAGTATTCCTCGGACGGTTTCAAAAGTTTTACAAGCCTCATCTCCAGTTCGCGGGAACATTGCCAGACATCCCGTGTCGGTTATTGCTAATAGTCGGACTGCACTAGCGGCTGCTGAGGCTTATGCTTTCGCAAATAATGTGACTCCGCTAATAGTCGGAGATAACCTTGCAGGGGAATCGACGAAAGTAGCTTTGGATATGGCAGCTACTGTGGAACGAGTAGTGTCTGGAAAACTGCAAATTAAGAGGCCTTGTGTTCTGTTGAGTGGAGGCGAGACTAGCGTTACTCTTTCTGATAATAGTGGACCAGGAGGTAGGAATACTGAATTTTTGCTAGCCCTTACGATAGCCTTGGCTGGCTCCGCAGATTTTTCCGCTATTGCATGTGATACTGATGGGATCGATGGATATGCTGATAATGCCGGCGCTTTAGCTGATAGTTCAACTTTGGTGCGTGCGTTGAAAGGTAACTTAGATGCTAAAAAAATGCTTCGTAGCCACCAGGCTTATTCTTTTTTTAAGGAACTTGATGATTTGGTTATGACTGGACCGACTTTAACAAATGTCAATGATTTTAGGGCGATCTTGCTTGAATGATCCTATCGAATATAGCTGACCAAAAGAGATATGAAATATGCGTCGAATCACAGTACTTGATGGATACACACTTAATCCTGGTGATGTTGATTGGAAACTGCTTGAGAACTTGGGAGACTTGAAAGTTTACGATCGGACATCTGAGGATAAAATCGTTTATCGAGCGAAAGATTCAAACTGTATTCTCGTCAATAAAGTGCCTATGTCTGGGGCAACCATCGCAAAATTGCCTAAGCTTAGTTATCTAGGCGTTTTGGCTACGGGTTTTGATGTAGTTGACGTAACGGCAGCAAGCAAACGCGGAATAGTCGTTACCAATATTCCTGGTTACGGTACGTATTCTGTTGCGCAGCACACTCTTGCTCTTATTCTTGAGTTCGCCAGAGGAATCGGTCTGCACGATCAGCAAGTTCACGCAGGGCTTTGGGAGAAAAGCGAAGATTGGTGTTTTTCATCAAAACCGATGTTTGAACTTAACGGTAAAACGTTGGGGATAATTGGTTTGGGTCGAATTGGCATTGAGGTTGCTAAAATTTGTTCAGCGATTGGCATGAAAATAGTAGCAAGTACTCCGAGTTGGCCCTCGAAGAAAAGGCTCAGTGGGTTATCTATACGCGCATTAGATATTACAGAACTCTGCCGGGAAGCGGACGTTATCAGTTTGCATTGTCCCTTGGTTCCAAGCACCTATAATTTGATTGATGAAAAACTTTTAGCATTAATGAAGCCTGGCGCGTTGCTTGTAAATACAAGTAGAGGTGGGCTAGTCGATAGCCTGGCACTCGCCAACTACCTTTCAAAAAACAAGATAGGTGGTGCTGCATTAGACGTCTTAGATATTGAGCCAGCGCGTGATAACCATCCGTTGATAAATTGCCCAAACTGTTTGATAACACCGCATATAGGATGGAATGCTATAGAGGCTCGACGCAGATTGATAAAAATGGCTTTTGATAATCTTGATGGCTTTCTCAAGGGTCATCCGATTAACGTGGTTTCTTAGGGTAAGACCATTTCTTGATTTTCGGTTCTTAAGTATCTGAAATAACAAGGCTCAGAAGCTCAAGGTCTTCCGTAACCGCTAACTGTCGCTCTAACATCTTTGTTCCCCAGGCATAAGCGTCCTTATTACTAAAGTCGAGCGTCCCTGCTACCGTCATAGTATAAATCCAGTCATACATGTGTGCATTACGGTAGTCATCCCATGCGGTATTAAGACTGTAGTCTTTTACGCCAAGTGCTGATAATCCTTCTACATATTTTTCTAATAGTTCACGCTCATGTTTTCTTCGGACTTCGACCTTTGCCGAGGAGCCTAGGAATAAAGTTAGATCTACCATTCCTTTTCCTAGCATTGCCCCTTGCCAGTCTATAACAGAGATTGGAGAGTGCTTCGAATCGTTTTGGCCATAGAGTAGATTTTGTCCCCGATAGTCCGAATGGGTCAGTGTAATAGGAGGAGTATCAACGCGCTCTTGAAGGCGCTGAAAGGACCCTAAGATGTTATTCTTTTGGTCGATAAAATGCCCCGGAAGATAATCTTTAAAATTAGTTAACATGCCGTTCCATGCCATACTTGAAAGGTCAATCAGGTTTTCTGCGTGATAGCTGTTAGATATGTGGGGTATCCAGTCCAGTCCTTCTACATTATTCCAAAAAGGGGCGTGAAGCTTTACGAGTTCACTCAAAGCTATTTCGGTTTCCTCTAAAGTAGCACCATTGTGTTGATCGCCAACCTTATATTCAGATAGGTCTTCCATTAGAAGAATGAAGTTATCGCCGTTTGCTTCAGAGAGATAAACTTCTGGTGTATTTACGCTAGTTCTAGGGTCTAATTCTGTAAAGTATCTTGTCTCACGCTCATATAGATTCATCGTTCGTGCCACATCGCGATTGCTAGGGATTTCTGTCGGATATTTGATTGCGAAGGATTTGGGGGAAGTATTCTTAGCATTATTGTATTTAGGTATGAGCAAGCTGAGGCCACTCATCATACCCATACCTTCTCCTAAAGGTTTGAATTCGAATGCGATTATTTTTGTGTCTAAGTCCAGGACTCCTTTTCTTTGTAAAGCTTCGGTTAACCATTCCGGTGATAATCCTGTTGGAATTGGTGGGAGCGCGTTTTTAGACATTGGTTATCTTCCTTTTTGAGCCTTGCCAATAATGAACTAGCATACGGACTAGTGCTCGCTCAAAGCTTCTAATACTTTTTGAGGATGGTCAGCTGCTTTGGGAACTTTTTTCCAGTGCTTTAGTACTTTCCCATTTGGGCCTACCCAAACCGTGGATCTAATTACGCCCACTGTCTTTTTTCCATACATCATTTTTTCACCGTAAGCCCCGTATTTTTTCATAACTTTTCGGTCGGGATCACACAGTAGGGAAAATGGGAGACTGTACTTTTTTTCAAATTTTGTATGGCTCTCTTCGTTATCTGGGGATATTCCTAAAATTACCGCATTTAGTTTCTCTATATCCTTCCACCTATCTCGAAAACCTTCAGCTTCTTTGGTGCAACCGGGGGTATCATCCTTTGGATAGAAATATACGATTACATGTTTTCCTTTTAGATCCTTTAGAGCGACTTTTTCTCCTCTTGAATTTTTGAGAGTGAAAAGTGGGGCCGTTTTTCCTTCTTCAATGGTCATGTGCGCTCCTTTTGTCTTAGTTTTACAATGATTGCTGTTGCGTTAGCTTACAACACAATTTATTTGGGTTATTTGTATAGAAGCATAATTCTAAGACAGCTGTCCAAGAGAGGCTACCTTCGTCTATCATGTAATTCCTCAACATCGGTGATTAGGCAATGGAATATCAAGATATCATATATGAAACAGATGAGCGGTTAGCATTCATTACTCTTAATCGCCCTGATAAGCTAAATGCATTAAGTCATAACTTAAGAGGCGAGCTAATGGATGCGATGCGAACGGCAGAGCATGATGAATCTATTGGCGTTATTATACTGAAGGCTGCTGGAAGGTCGTTTTGTTCTGGTTATGATTTGGCTGGAACAGCTGCTCCAGAGAACGCGCAGCATATTGATTCCAGATCTAATCTGCCGCCTACAGGTACCACACATCCTGGTGCTTTGCAGTGGTCTAGGCATGTTGTTATGACAAATTGGACGATATGGGAACTTGCAAAGCCAGTCATTGCTCAAATTCAGGGACATTGTTTGGCAGGAGGGACTGAACTAGCTACTACCTGCGATTTCCGAATTTGTGCTACGGATGCAAGTATTGGTTATCCTCCAGTACGAGCTATGACGACTATGGATATGATGTGGCCACCCTGGCATCTCCCTCCAGCAAAGGCTCGCGAGCTAGCTTACATGGGTGATTCTATCAGTGGAGAACAAATGGCTAGATGGGGTTGGGCTAATTATGCGGTAGATTCAGTCGAATTAGATGATTTTACCGAGCAGTTTGCACGGCGAATGGCTAACATCGATAATGAGATGTTGATGTACTCTAAGCGGGCAGTGAATCGTCAATACGAGACTATGGGAATTCGAGAGGCTCTCCATTCAGGAACAGAAATTCAGGCACTTAGCGCGCAGCGAAAAGCGGCATCTGAATGGGGTAATCGTGTTCGTGATCACGGGATAAAGGCTGCGCTAGAATGGCGTGATGGTCCGTTCCGAGATTTTCGGGGAGCCTACGATGGGGCACCTAAAGTTCGTCCGATAGCAGGTACAGAAGACAAGGAAGATTAAGATACGACGGCTGCAGTCGGGCGACCCCAATTGACAGAAGAAGGCCGCTTTGTTTCCATGTATTACGTAGTCGGCTTTATAAGACTTGGAGAAGTAAATGATCTTGAATGAAGAGCAGAACATGCTCAAGGACTCCGCTAAAGACTTTTGCGTAAAAAACCTGCCGATTTCCCAACTTAGAAGGTTGCGTGATGAGAATGATCCAGATGGGTTTTGTCGAGACAGTTGGAAGAGCATGGTGGGTCTGGGGTGGGCAGCGATCCCATTTCCTGAAAAATATGGTGGCTTAGAGTTCGGCTATAAAGGCTTAGGTGTTGTGATGGAGGAGTGTGGGCGGACTCTGGCGGCTAGTCCATTGTTTGCAACCGTTTGGTTAGGTGGTACAGCTCTAAGTATTGGTGGCAGCGAAGAGCAAAAGGCAGAACTCCTCCCCCAGGTGGCAAGTGGCGATTTGCTGTTGGCGTTAGCTTTAGAGGAATCGAATAAACATAATCCTTATGAAATAGCAGCATTTGGAGAGCAGCATGATGGTGCGTTTGTGATCAGAGGAGAAAAAGAATTCGTGCTTGATGGACATATTGCTAACAAGTTGATCGTGGTTGCGCGAACTGCTGGTAATGCTGGCGATAGGGAAGGCTTAACACTCTTTCTGGTGGATGCTGATGCAGAAGGGTTAAGTATTGAAAGAACAATCATGGCAGATTCGCGGAACGCTTCGTTCGTTAGAATGAATAATGTCCATGTAAGTAGTAATGGGATAGTCGGTAAAATACATGAAGGCGCAGATATTTTAGACCCCGTGCTTGATATCGCAAGGATAGGTTTATGCGCAGAGATGCTGGGCAGTATGGAAGAGTGTTTTGATAGAACCATAGCGTATTTAAAAGAGCGAGAGCAGTTTGGGGTTCCAATAGGATCATTTCAGGCTCTTAAGCATCGAGCTGCAGATATGTTTTGTGAGATTGAGCTTTCGAGATCTTGTGTGCTTGAGGCTCTTACGGCGCTTGATGAAAGACGACATCCCCATGAGATAGCTACTTTGGCAAGTTTGTGTAAGACCAAAGTGGGAGAGACATTTCAGACTGTTTCGCGCGAGGGTATTCAGATGCATGGCGGAATAGGAATGACTGACGAATTCGATATAGGATTTTTTATTAAACGAGCAGCTGTAGCAGAGCAGGTTTTGGGAGATTCTGATTTTCACAGGGACCGGTACGGGCAGTTAGAGGGATATTAAATCAGAACTTACCAAATAGTCTTTTAGCACTACGATCACTTGCGCTTATGCTTAGGGGGAATTAATGAGTTTAGAAACGCTTCGTTATAATGTTGAAAATGGTATTGCTACAATTACCATAAATAGACCGGACTCAGCTAATGCCATGAGTCCGGTAATGGCTAGAGAACTTTCTGAGGTCACGCTTGAATCTGATGTTAACCCTGAGGTAAGAGCAATCCTTATTACCGGATCGGGAAAGATGTTCTGTGCAGGTGGGGACTTAGGAATTTTTGCTGATGCTGGTGTGGGTGCTAAGGGGCTTATTCAGAGGATGGCCACTGATCTGCATGTTGCATTGTCGCGGTTAGCGAGAACAGATGCCCCTGTAATTGCAGCAGTTAATGGGACAGCGGCTGGCGCTGGCTTTAGTTTGAGCATGGCTGCGGATATAGCTATTGCGGCAGATACCGCGTTGTTTACCATGGCTTATACGAATGCAGGGCTTTCCCCAGATGGTGGTTCCACCTATTTTATGCCTCGAAAACTTGGGGATCGTCGTACTAGAGAATTGATGTTAACCAATAGATTGCTTACGGCAGAGGAAGCTCAGGATTGGGGTGTGGTTAACCAGGTAGTACCTGCTGATGACCTTATCGATATTGCTTATAAACAAGCGCTCAAGTTTGCCGAAGGGCCTACTAGGGCATTCGGTGCGACTAAATCGCTTCTGAATAGAAGCTACGAGACCTCACTGGAGGCTCAAATGGAATTAGAATCTCGTTCAATCGCAGAACTTGTGGCTACTGATGATGGCCAAGAGGGTATCAAGGCTTTTTTAGCGAAGCGTAAACCTACTTTTAAGGGCTGTTAAAGGAATGGGCAATCAACAAATTCTCAAAAAGAAGAAAATCCAGGTTCTTGGAAAAAAAATGGCGGTAGTTGATTGCGGTAATGGGTCCCCAGTAGTATTTCTCCATGGTAACCCAACTTCGAGTTATCTATGGCGGGAGATAATACCGTGTATGGAGCCATACGGAAGGTGTTTAGCAATAGATTTAATTGGAATGGGAGATTCAGACAAACTAGATGGATCAGGAATTGATCGATATACATTTAATGAGCATTTCGAGTATTTGGATGCAGCTTTAGATGTTTTGGGAGTGGATTCTGACGTTACCTTCGTTGTGCATGATTGGGGGTCGGCTCTTGGCTTTCACTGGGCCAATAGGCACCGATCGTCGATCAAAGGAATATGCTATATGGAAGCGATAGTCCGGCCTTTAACTTGGGAGGAGTTTCCCGAGGCTGCCCGAGATATCTTTAAAGCTTTCCGTTCCCCCGCCGGTGAAGAAATGATTTTAGATAGAAATCTTTTTGTAGAGGCGGTGCTTCCAGGATCTATTTTACGAAAGCTAACCGATATTGAAATGACCGAGTATAGGCGACCGTTTCTAACCCCCGGGGAGGATCGTCGTCCAACCCTCACCTGGCCTAGACAGATACCTATTGAAGGAGAACCTGCCGAAGTCGTGGGGTTAGTTGAAGATTATTCCGATTGGCTTAGTAGTGATCCTAGCGTACCTAAACTTTTTATTGACGCGGATCCTGGTGCACTTATTACCGGTACGGTTAGAGAATATTGTAGTAACTGGCCCAATCAAGAGAGCATCACTGTGCGAGGGAACCACTTTTTACAAGAAGATTCTCCAGTAGAGATAGGATCAGCATTAAGAGATTGGTATTTAGATTTAGGTTAGTGTTCTTTGCGCTAAAAATAGAATTCAAGATAGCCGTGAATGTTGACCCTTAACATTTCTTTTTGCAGACTTCACCAACCTATTTTTTGAAGGAGAAAATTATGTCTATCCAGCAGGGCGATACTTTACCAGATGTTAAAATGCATGTGATGGAGGGAGGAAGTCCGGTCGCTGTAAGTACGGCGGATTTATTTTCCGGCAAACGAGTGGTGATGTTCGCAGTGCCGGGAGCCTTTACCCCTACTTGCTCTGAAGCCCATCTTCCTGGCTTCGTGGTGAAATCGGATGAGATCAAGGCCTGCGGCATCGACGATATAGTGTGCTTATCTGTTAACGATGCTTTTGTGATGGAAGCATGGGCGAGGGATAGAAATGCTGAGGCCTTGATCATGGTGGGGGACGGAAATGGAGACTTAACTAATGCTATCGGTCTCGAAATGGATGGATCCGGCTTTGGACTAGGTAGTCGTTCTCAAAGATATGCTATGGTTGTTAGAGATGGAGTGGTAGAAAAAATGTTCCTAGAAGAGCCAGGAAAGTTTAAAGAAAGTAAGGCTGAATCGGTGCTAGAGTATCTATCCCAGTAATATGGTTAAGGAGACTTGGCTCCTCGGAAATTCGGATGTTGAGTATAGGGACATATTTAAAAAATTTTTATTCTATTGTGTCCTCAGTAGGCTGGCAGGACCAATTTTCATTTTTAATTTCGGCTGATCTACAAATCCACTCTTCCTTATTAAGCAATTGTTCGGCTGTGCTGTTTCGGAGGGTTGTTGCTTGGCCGCAGCTCGTGCATGCGAATAATCCAAATAGAAAGAATATTATTTTAGTCATGGGAAGATACTTTGCCGATGCTAAGTAAAAGTGTCAAAAAAAATACTTTCATAAGTATACTATATTCTTGCATGTGCTTGCTGGAAGACTGAGGGAGTTTGTATGGATGTTTTAGGGAATTAGCGTGAAACGTTGCACTATCATATCTGACTATGCTCGCCCACCGTTGATTCTAAGATTAAATATAGCTGGAACTCCTATTGATTGGGTAAGCTGGCAGCACGCAGTCTGTTTATATGCGAGGGGAATGGTTGTTTGGACCGTTGGTGATCCCGTTTTGCAGATTCGTGGGGGGAGTGCTAAAGCAGATGGAAGACAGTCTAGTTTTGAGCTATATGGCATCATTGCTTGTGAAGGCAGAATAGTTCAGCAGCAAAAGATGGTGCCACCGTTGACGAATGAAGGACTTTTTCGAAGGGATCGAGGTATATGCCTATATTGCGGTGGAGCATTTTCAGATTTTGAGTTGACGCGGGATCATATTATTCCTTATTCACGTGGTGGGCGGAACAATTGGGATAATGTAGTAGCGTCCTGCAAGAGATGTAACCACCATAAAGGGGATCGGCTTATACAAGATTGTGGAATGGAATTACTAGCTCTTCCATACGAACCAAACTTTTCTGAATATCTTGCCTTGATTAATAGTGGCCGTATCTTAGGCGACCAGATGGAATTCCTGAGTAAGAATTTTAATTCAGATAGCCGTATTTTCCAGTAACTTGTTGTAAGAGAGTTAATTTTTAAAATTGATCTTTTATAGCGATTTTCCAGCGGGTGCCATCTTTCGTATCTTCTATCTCTACACCAAGCACTGCTAATTGCTCGCGGATTTTATCCGCGGCGGAAAAATCTTTATCCCTTCGGGCATCTTCCCGGGCTTCTATTAGACGGTTAATTTCTTCCGTATCTACGCTCTTAGTTTGCTGGAAGTATTCGATGGCAGATTTGTTAAGCAGTCCTAACAGCCTGCCCGAGGCTAACATCTTTTTTGCAAGCTGATTTCGGTGGTCACTATTGCTTGAACGATTTATCTCTGAAGCTATTTCATGCATTGCGGCGAGAGCTTGAGGGGTATTTAAATCGTCATTCAGCGCGTCAAGTATGTTTTCTGGAAACTGTTTAATTGGGATATCTTGGAATTCGGCGCTAGTTGACCCTTTGTAATTTGTGGTTAGCAAGCTCTGATAAAACCGATTTAAGCTCGCTTGAGCTTGCTCAAGTAAATCAGCCGACCAAGTCAGCGGTGAACGATAGTGAGCTGAAAGCAGCGCATAACGGACTACTTCTCCGGAGTACTGATTCAGAAGCGATCTTAAGGTCACTATATTCCCAAGTGATTTAGACATCTTTTCGCTGCCCATCTTTAGCATACCATTGTGTAACCAATACCCAACGGAGTCTTTCAAATTGTGCGCGCATCTACTTTGTGCTGATTCGTTTTCATGGTGGGGAAATGTTAGATCAGAGCCTCCACCATGAATATCGATGTATGAGCCAAGGTGTTTAGAAATCATCGCGGAACATTCTATATGCCAACCGGGCCTGCCTCGACCCCATGGACTATCCCACCCTGGCAGACCAGGGTCTGAAGGCTTCCATAGAATGAAATCTCTTGGGTCCTTTTTATAAGGGGCAACGTCTACTCTTGCACCTGCCAATAGATCTTCAACGTTTTTTCTGGAAAGTTCCCCATATCCTGGGTCCGACATAACTTCAAACAATACGTGCCCCTCGGCTTCATAGGCATGATTGCCTTTTATAAGAATTTCGATCATTTTGGTGATCTCGCTGATATGATCGGTAGCGCGCGGTTCTATGGATGGATCGAGAACCTCCAGGCGCTGGAGATCCTCTTTGTAGGCTATAATATATGTATTTGTAATCTCCGATATTGAAATATTTTCTTTCAATGCGGCACTATTTATCTTGTCATCGATGTCAGTAATATTTCTTACGTAGGTGACTTGGGGAAAATGGCAGTTAAGTAGACGGTATAGGACATCAAAAATAACAGCAGGTCTTCCGTTACCAATATGGATTAGGTCATACACAGTTGGCCCGCATACATACATGGTAACGTGGTTTTTGTTAGCTGGTTTGAATGTCTCTTTTCGCCCTGTTTTCGTATTGTGAAATTTGATATCCATCTTCTTTTTAAATTGACTGATTTTATTGGAAAGCTGCGTGATCTATTATGTGTCTATCACTTGTAAGCGATTGCCTTGGACTGACAGATAAAAACATGATGGTCGATTAGTGTGGCAGGCTGGACCAGTTTGTTCTACAAGTAACAACACTGTATCTCCGTCACAGTCGAGACGCATTTCTACCAGTTTTTGGAAGTGATTTGATGTCTCGCCTTTCCTCCACAGTTTGTTTCGGCTTCTGGACCAGTAGCAAACCATTCCTTCTTTTAAAGTGGTCTGTATGGCCTTCTGATTCATCCAGGCCATCATTAAGACTTCCTTGGACTTTATATCCTGAGCAATCGCTGGTACTAAACCATCGTCATTAAACCCTATGTTTGCAAATGCCTCAGAAAGATTCACTTCCGTCCCAGTTTTAACGTTTTCGAGAGTTTTAAACATTTTAATCTCCAAACTGTTCGCTCAAATAATCGAAGATAGCTCGCATGGCCATGGCTTCACCCCCCTCCGGTCTCGCTGCTCTATCTCGAATATTGAAAGCGTTTATATCGAAATGTACCCATGTTTTTTCGCCAACAAATTGTTCTAGAAATAGAGCTGCGGTTATAGCTCCAGCATAAGGAGAGGGTGATGAATTTAATGTGTCAGCCACGTTGCTTTTTAACATGTGCTTATATGAATGGTGAAGAGGCATTCTCCAGACAGGATCTTGCGTTCGGCACCCAGCATCGTAGATGCCTTCGGCAACGTTATCATCATTACAAAACATGGCTGATATTTCAGCGCCAACTGCAGATCGAGCCGAACCAGTTAGAGTAGAGAAATCAATGATTAGACTTGGGTCCTCTTCTGAAGCTAGCGCTAAGCAGTCGCACATTATCAGGCGACCTTCGGCATCAGTGTTATCTATTTCAACGGTCAATCCTTTATATGTTTTGATTACGTCTCCAGGTCTATAGGCATTGTCCGAAATTGCGTTTTCGACGGCGCCAATCAGTATGCGTAAGTGGACTGGGAGATTTTGTTTCATAATTAGGTTAGCTAAACCCAGACTTATAGCTGCCCCACCCATGTCCTTTTTCATATGACGGATAGCGCTACCTGGCTTTATGTTAAGGCCTCCGCTATCAAAACAGACGCCTTTTCCGACTATTGTTATTTTAGGATTTGATGGATTTCCCCAGGACATATCTATAAGCCGAGGTTCATCCGCCGCCGCTCTTCCCACAGCGTGAATTGCAAATAGCTTTTTGTTTAAGAGCTCATCACCCTGAATTACTCTAATACTAGCTTTATTTTTTTGTGCTAACTTGGTGGCCTCGTTAGTCAGTTGGCTGGGACCCATATCGTTCGCAGGCATATTAATCAGGTCTCTAGCTAGATGCACCGACGATGCTATGTGCTCTAAGAGGTTTAAATCCAGATTCTCAGGGGCTACCAGCTTTGCTGGTGCACGTTGGGGAGTTTTGTAGTGGTTGAATCTATAGGTTCCCATCATCCAGCCGAGCACCTGAATTTCAGTTAATGGGGTAGTGAATCTATACACTCCCTCTGGAAGCTTGTACGGAAGGGCGCCAATGGTTTCCAGTGAAGATTGTCCATCCCATCCGATAGCCACTCGATCTGGTTTCCCCTCTCTATCTGGTAGCCAGCAAATCTCTCCCGCTACGGCAGAGAACCCTTCCATTTCTACCCAAGATTGGCTAAGGGGAGTTAGACTGGGCAACCAATCGTTGAATGTATTAGTTGCAACCAAGAAAATCGGAATAGACTTGGGACTCTTTTTTTTAACTAAAATATTTGCCATTTCAATCCTGAATCATTTTTGTCGGAATTTTTCGAAGTCCTAGATTGTTTTTATCTAAGATACGATCGGCTCTATAACTTGACCTTACCAGTGGGCCAGAAGCAACCTCTAGAAATCCCAGTTTCAACCCTTTTTCCCGGTATTTATCAAATTCCGTAGGAGTGACCCATCTTTCTACAGGCAAGTGGTTTGCGGTTGGTCGTAGATATTGTCCTATTGTAAGGAGATCTACTTTCGCTTCTCGCAAATCTTGCATGGTTTTTTCTATCTCCTCGTCATTTTCCCCTAGGCCTACCATTAGACTCGATTTTGTAAGTATGTTTGTAGAATGTTCTTTGGCGTATTTTAGAACATTTAAGGTTTGGTTGTAGCCAGCTCGTTGATCTCTGACCTGATGTGTTAAACGTTCGACGGTTTCAATATTCTGAGCGAAAATGTCCAGGCCAGAATTTAATAGAATTGATACACTTTTCATTGATCCCGAGAAGTCTGGCGTTAACGCTTCAACTGTTGTTTCCGGATTCATTTTTTTTATCTCGCGAATACTGTTTGCATAGTGTGAGGCTCCGCCATCTGCTAAATCGTCTCTATCTACCGAGGTTAAGACAATATATCTAAGATTCATCACTTTAACTGTTACGGCTACATTAGAAGGCTCCTGAGGGTCTAGCCATCCATTTGGGTTTCCTGTGTCTACAGAGCAAAATTTACATGCACGCGTGCAAACTGAACCCATAAGCATTATCGTAGCTGTGCCGTTGTCCCAACATTCTCCAATATTGGGACAATGTGACTCCTCGCAAACGGTCGATAGACTATTTTGTTTTACCAGCTGTTTAAGGTGTGAATAATTCTCGCCGCTAGGCACTTTGGCGCGCAACCAAGAAGGCTTCTTCAATTTTGGAGGTGATGGCTCAGAATTAACTTTTATACCGTCTTTAATCGCTGAGAATCCCATTTTGGTGCGAAATTTTTTACCGCTTTGAGTTGGCTTGTTCATATCAGCATAATGTAGTCGTTTTCAATTAAAGTTATGGTTAATTAAAGATTAACAAATAAGGAGTCTAGGGGCGTTGTCGCGTACATACAATTCTTTAATAGTTGATCCTACAGTTCGCTGGTCGTATGGCATTGGGTCCATGGCCTATGGAATTAAGGAGCATGGATTTGCTTATTTTTTGCTCTTTTACTACAACCAAGTTTTAGGACTTCCTGGGGTTTACAGTGGCTTAGCAATTTTAATAGCATTGATTTTCGATTCTATTACTGATCCTTTGGTGGGATTATGGTCAGATAATACTAGATCTCGGTGGGGAAGGAGACACCCTTTTATGTATGCCGCCGCTTTCCCAGTGGCCGTCGCCTATTTTTTTCTCTGGAATCCCCCGGCTCTCGACGAATTCGAGCTATTTTTGTACTTGCTCGTTGTTAGTATCTTAGTAAGATTCTTTGTAACCCTCTATGAAATCCCCTCTAGCGCTTTGGTGGCTGAACTAACAGACGATTACGATGAGCGCACTAAGTTGCTCAGTTACCGATATATGTTGGGATGGTTTGGTGGTCTAGCAATGGCAATGCTTAACTGGGGGCTTTTGATGGTGCTATGGGGTGAAGTTTCGGAGGTAACGTATGAAATTTATGGAGCTATCGGGGCGGGGATAATCCTTTTGGTAATTCTAGGTTCCTCGTGGAGGTTGCATCGGTACATACCCCTTCTACATGAGCCACCACCGAGGCAAGCATTTTCTGTCATAAGCGTGGTTAGAAATATGGGGATTACTTTAAGTAATCGAAATTTTGTTTCCCTGTTTTTTGCGGGATTATTTGCGGCTATAGGTGCGGGTGTAGCTACGAATTTTGATACTTATATCGTTACTCAATTTTGGGGTTTTGCTGCTGAACAGTGGAGATGGGTAATACTGTCGCTATTTCTATCAGCCTTGTTCCCAGTATTTTTAGCCCCTCGATTAACTAATCGTTGGGATAAAAAGAGGGCCGCTATGGCGATTTACGCTTTTCAAATCGTATTTGGCGCTACTCCCGTAATTTTAAGGTTAATGGGATATTTCCCCGATAATGGAAGCCCTTATTTGTTACCTATAATTTGGGTGCATTCAGTCGTAAATGTTACGACGATAATTTTGTTTGGGATTGTGCAGTCTTCGATGCTTGCTGATGTTGTTGAAGATAATGAGGAAAGAACCGGTAGGCGGGAGGAAGGCCTTTTTTTCGCTTCTCGGTCTTTCGTACAGAAGGCTACTACTGGCGTAGGGGCTTTTATTGCTGGATTGGCATTAGATTGGATTAGTTTTCCTAGGGGGGCAGCCGTAGGTCAAGTCGATGAAGAAGTCTTGTGGGACCTTGGATTTATATATGGACCAGTACTTATGCTCTTTTATTTACTTGCTCTTATTTCCATTGGATTCTATGGGATAACTCGCGGCGGGCATAATTCTAGGGTCACTCAGCTGCGCAACAAATAAGGATGCTAATTAATTTTATAGGCATTGCTGAAAAATCATTATTATTTTGAAAATTGTCGTTCATGAAGTTCGTAATACGTTCCTTTTTTGGCTAATAGTTGTTCATGGGTTCCAATCTCGTTAATTTCACCCTGATCTAGGACTAAGATCCTATCTGCCTCCTGGATCGTTTGCAGTCTGTGGGCAATGATAATTGAAGTTCTACTCTCGGTTATTTTTCTAAGTGCTTCTTGGATTAGTAGTTCAGTTTCTGTGTCGATGTTTGCTGTGGCTTCATCCAAAACTAATATTTCCGGATCTGCCAGAATAACTCTAGCAAAGGCGAGGAGTTGCCGTTGCCCTTGAGACAGGTTTTGTCCTCTTTCAGAGATTGTAGTTTGATAGCCTCTGGGCATGGAGGTTATAAAATCATCGGCACTTACCTGTTTTGCGGCTTCCCTAGCTTGAGCCTCGGTTATCTCCGGGTTTCCAAGGGTAATATTGTCCATTATGCTCCCAGAAAAAATGTGGAAATCTTGCAGAACTACTCCTATTCGGGAGCGGAGATCCTGGGTAGAGATATTATTTAGATCAACCCCATCAAGAAATATCTGGCTGTCCTCAAAGTCGTAGAATCTCCCGAGTAGTTTTATAAGAGTGCTTTTCCCGGATCCGGTCGGCCCAACAATAGCTAGCTTCTCTCCTGGATGGATCCTGAATGAAATATCCTTTAAAACTGGGTTTGCCTGCTCATATTCGAAGTTTAGTTTCTTGAATTCGACTTCGCCCTTTAGTCTGTCTGGGAGCAGTACTGGGTTTTTAGGCTCATGAATCTTTTCATCCCAATCCAGTGCTTGAAATATTCGTTCTCCGCTAGCCATTGCACGAAACAAGATATTTGTTTGTTCACCAAGTGCGACGATGGGATGAAGAAGCATCTCGATGAACCGTGTAAAAAGGATTAGACCTCCTAAAGAGATAGCTTCTTGGATGACTGACCCGCCTCCAAACCAGATAATTGCCCCTAGACCAATATGGGCGATGCTATCGGTGAATGCTCCGTATAAGGTTTCATAGCGAATTGTTTTAACTTCGTGGTCTCGATTTTCCTGGTTAATTTGGTGATACGCTTCAAAATTTTGATCTTGACGTTCAGAGAGCTGTACTACTTGGAGTCCTGCTAGATTTTCTTGGAGGCTTTGATTCAGGAGAGATAGAGAAGTTCTGACCAACCTAAAAAGTTTTCGGGTGATTCGCCTGAAATACGAGGTCGCCACACCCATTATTGGTAGAGCTAGGAGCAATATCATTGTTAGTTCAATATCTATTGCCAACATGATGAAAAGTGCTACGAAAAATGGCACAAATTCGCCGATTAGGGTCCCTAGCCCTCGGAGTAGTTCATACAAAGCTTCAATGTCGTTAGTGACCCTGGTCATTACTCTACCAACTGCTACTTGGTCATAAAAAGAAGATGGCCGAGTTTCAAGATGTCGAAAGAGGTCTAATCGTAGGTCTCTCAATCCATTTATCACTGAGCTGATTAAGGTTAGCCTATGAGCGTGACCTGTAATCGCCCATGCTAGTTGAAGTAATCCATATAGAACGCAGGCGACCCATAGCGGGTGGATCGAAAAATAAGATGCTGCGGAGTCGGTTAGGTTAATCAGACCGAAATCAGGAATATTTGGATCAGCTTGCCCTCTAATGATGTGATCTATCACTACTAGGGATAACACGATTGGCAGAAGTACCTGAAGCCCGGAGGTAATAATTACGAGCACTGCACTGATACAAAACGTAAAACGATAAGGTCTTAACCACGTCAGTAGTCTACCAAGAAGTTCTAGATTCAGGGCTGCTCCTGATAATTCGGCTTCAAATAGCGCGTAATCACGCTGGGTTTTTTGAGGTTTGGTATTTTCCATTATGAAGGTGTTCTCAAAGGCAAATAGTCAGATTCTCTAGCACCTTCACGTTGGATTCGTTCGAATTCTGCATAAATTCCATTTTCTTTTATCAGCGCATCGTGGCTTCCTTGTTCCACTACTCTGCCGGAGTCTAGGACAACTATTCTATCGGAATGTTTTGCCGTGGAAACTCTGTGCGATACTAGAAGAGTGGTTTGACCTTTCCGGAGTTTATGGAGGTCCTCAAGAATGCGCTCTTCCGTTTGCGTGTCTACGCTAGAAAAGCAGTCATCCAGTATTAGGATTGGCGATTTTCGAATAAGACCTCTAGCTAGAGTTGCTCGTTGTTTTTGGCCTCCCGATAGTGTTACCCCTCTTTCGCCAACTATGGTTGCCATCTCTTCTGGAAAATCCTTAATTGTCCTATCTAAATCAGCTTGCTTTGCGGCCGTCCAAATCTGTGTTATCGGCCTGTATGGATTATCGTAAGTTAGGTTATTGCCTAGAGGTTCACCAAATAAAAACGTGTCCTGGGGCACTAATACGATTTGGGATCTAATTTGGGACAACGGGTAATCGCAAATATCGAAACCATCAATAAAAATGGTACCATTCGGCGTATCGATCAAGCGAACTAGCTGTTTAAGCAGCGTAGTTTTTCCGGACCCCACTCGTCCCATGATAGCTATCGATTCGCCAGTCTTAATATGGATATTGATATTATCAAGAGTAGGCTTAAGGGCATTATTGTAGGTGAAGGTTAGCCCTTTGATTGTTATATCGCCTTCTATTTTGCTTGGCGAATCAATTTTGGGATCATCCTTTATTTCTGGTTCGAGCTTAAGTACCTCGAATAACCGATCGCTTGCAACAGCTGCCCGCTGAAAAAGATTAACGATGAATCCAGCAACACGGAATGGTTGAACTACCATATTTACATACATAAAGAACGCCACTAGCTCACCTACCGACATTTCGCCGTCTAAAACTAAGAAACCTCCAAATCCTAGAATGGTTATCGAACAAATTGCCGCGATGGTAGGCATCCACGATGCCATCAAAGACCCAATGCGAGATTGCCAGTAAAATGAATTCGCATACGATTGATTTGTTTCTCCGAACCTAGCAACTTCTCTTTCTTCTTGTACCATGGCTTGGATGGTGCGTATTCCCGACAGGTTTTCTTGGACTTGTGCCCCTAGATCTGACATTCGATCTTGTACTTCCTTAGAAGCAACTCCCATTTGTCGAGCTGACCAAAGAGCATAGATAAAAACTAAGGGCATAGGGGGTAGCAGGAGGAGTGTCAGGCTTGGAGATATGTACCACATAAATCCAAATCCAACGATACCTGCGTATAAAAGTATAATGACAAGTATGGTTCCCATCGAAATAAGCCGCTGAATGAGACTAATGTCGGCTATCGCTCGGGTCATCATATCGCCAATTGTATGTTGACTAAAGAATTTAGATCCTTGCTTTTGTAAGGCAAGGAATAGTGATTCTCTCAAATCAAAAGCCACGTATTGGCCGGTTTTTCTCACTGAAAAACGAGCAAATGTCACCACAATATAACGCCCTATAACCGCTATAATAATTCCAAACACGGGGAAAATTAGGTCTGGTTGGCCGTTAGAAATACGATCGATTCCCATAGCTACAAAAAGCGGGATTAAGGCTTCGAATAACCTGGCTATTCCGAAAGCGGTAATTCCTGCTGCCATTCTAAACCGGTATGGAGAAATATAGGATTTGAGACGATATAGAGATACAAACATTTGGCTTTAAAAATTAGCGCTGTTTCGCGCTCTTGGAAATGGGATGGAGTCGCGAATATTCTCCATTCCTGTAATGTAGAGTACTAAACGTTCTAGGCCAAGCCCGAAGCCAGCATGAGGTGTTGTGCCATAGCGTCTTAGATCTCTATACCACCACAAATCGTCCCCAAGTCCCATTTCAGACATTTTTTTGTCAAGTACGCTTAAGCGCTCTTCACGTTGACTTCCGCCAATTATTTCTCCGACTCCAGGCAAAAGCACGTCCATCGCAGCGACTGTTTTTTCATCATCATTTTGTCGCATATAAAACGCTTTAATTTCTTTGGGGTAATTAATTATTATTGCTGGTCCGTTTAGGTGGGTTTCGCAAAGGTAGCGTTCGTGTTCAGATTGTAAGTCAGCACCCCAATGGACCGGAAACTCAAAGGTTTGTTTGCTCTTCTGGAGAATCTGTATTACGTCAGTATATTCCAGTATCTCGAATGGTTTTTCGCATAGTTGTTCTACCTGCCTTATTCTTGATTGTTCTTCGTTTTCAGTAAGGAAAAGAATGTCTTCTAGATTATTCTCAAGTGCAGTATTTCCTAAATGCTTGAGAAAATCTTCAGCGAGCCTGGCATTATCAGCGAGATCGGCAAAGGCTACCTCCGGTTCGATCATCCAAAATTCCGCAAGATAGCGAGAGGTATTTGAATTTTCGGCACGAAAGGTAGGACCAAAAGTATACACCTTCGTGAGTGATTGGCAGTAACTCTCTAAGTTCAGTTGGCCAGAAACAGTGAGGAAAGCTTCGGTTCCAAAAAACTCTTTGTTTTCGGGCTGGTTGAGTTGATCTAGAGCAGAAACTCTAAACAATTCCCCTGCGCCTTCGCAATCACTTGTGGTAATGATAGGTGTATTTATCCAATAAAAGCCATTATCACTGAAGTAACTGTGAGCCGCTTGGCTAATTGTATGCCTAATTCTTGAAACTGCTCCGAAGGTATTAGTTCGGATTCTTAAATGGGCCATGCTTCTAAGATATTCCAAAGAGTGGTTTTTTTTGGATATAGGGTAGCTTTCTGGATCTTCAACCCAGCCAACGACTTTGATCATTTTCGCTAGAACTTCAACACTTTGATATTTGCCTTGCGAGGATACTAATTGCCCTGCTACTTCGATGGAACATCCGGTGGTCAATGAGGATATATCAGATGCATAGTTGGCCAGGCTCTTATCTGCAACGATCTGAAGGTTCGTTAGACAGGAGCCGTCATTGATTTGAATGAAGGAAAAGCCTCCTTTTGACGATCTAACAGATTTTATCCAGCCATTAGCTCGCACTTTCGTATCGAGTAACTTTTCGTTATTTAGTATTTCTTTTACGCTAGTAGAGGTGTTGGTCATAAGTTTAGGGGTTTAAGTTGGGTTGCAATACTAATCTATTTTTCACTTTGAGATAATTAGATGTTGCTACAGCTTTAAAATATTTTCATGTTTTACTTGATTCTAAGCTCATCGGGGTCTCTAAATTGGTCCAGATTGATCCCGGAATTAAAGGGGCTATGGTTTTCTAGGTATTCAATATCTTGTTCTACGTAGTCCCGTTCCTGGTCTAGAAATTGATTAATTGCCTCACGGAATCCTTGATGATTTATCCAATGAGCGCTAAAGGTTTTTTGGGGGAGGTAACCTCTTGCTACTTTATGTTGTCCTTGCGCTCCAGCTTCAACTTTGCTTAAACCTCTTGCTATAGCAAAATCAATAGCTTGGTAGTAGCACGTCTCAAAATGAAGAAACGGATGATACTCGGAGCAACCCCAGTTTCGACCAAACAGTGTGTCACTCCCAATAAAATTCAAGGCTCCAGCGATGTAATTATTATTCCTTTTACACATTATCAGGAGGATGTCTTCTGCCATACTCTCTGTTACTAGGCTAAAGAATTTACGATTTAGATATGGTGATCCCCATTTTCTTGCGCCAGTGTTAACGTAGAAATTGTAAAACGCGTCCCAGTGGTTCTCCGTCAAGTCGCTTCCTGATAGCCATTCAACAGATATTCCGCCAGATAGAGCCTCTCGGCGTTCTCTACGAATGTTTTTCCTTTTCTTTGCAGATAGTTCTGAAACGAAGTGTCTGAAATCCGTGTATCCGGCATTTTTCCAATGAAATTGCTGGTCAATTCTTCTTAGGAAGCCGTGCTTTCCACAAAGTTGCCATTGAGCTTCTGTTAGAAAGGTCAGATGTACTGAGGACACATTAATTTTATCGCAAATCCCAATGCTTGCATTAATAAGAGCCGTTTCTATTTCGTCTGAGGGTTCTCTGCTCAAAATCCGTCTTCCAGTAGCAGGAGTAAAAGGAATACTTCCCTGTAATTTGGGATAGTAATTTCCACCTGCTCTTTGAAAGGCATCAGCCCAAGAGTGATCGAATACATATTCTCCCTGCGAGTGATTCTTTAGATACAGAGGCATAACACCCACAATTTCTTTATCAGCTTCTAAAGCAATATGAAATGGCTGCCACCCGGTTTCAGAGGATACACTGCCACTATTTTCGAGAGCGGAAAGAAATTCATGACGAAGGAATGGGTTGCGGGGGAGCGCGGTAGGGTTTGCGCACTGATTCCAATCTTCTAACGATAAGTCGCCTATCTCGTGAACGATTTTAGCCTCAAAGTTTGCCAATGGTTGTCTCTCTAATTTGCTTAAGAGTAAATATATCCGTAAAAGGAATAAACGGTCCTATCTTTTAATTATTTAGTAAATACCAGCTTCAAGCCCTGCGGCCATTGCTGTTCCAATATCTTGACATTTTCCTAGGGTAGGGTCTTCTAGTTTTCCTAGGTTAATGACGGGCTCTTGGACTTCAACAAATGGGTAACCCTTTGCGATTCGTCTAATTGAGCTTAGGGCTCCAGTGCCATCATTTTCGGCACTGATTAGAATTGCATAAGGCAAAGGCTGAATTTTGCCTTCAACTTCATAGAAGGTTCGGTCAAAAAAATCTTTTAGGCCTCCGGACATATATCCGAAATTTTCGGCGGTTCCGATTATTAGTCCGTCGGCCCATAATAAATCGTTGGCTGTAGCTTCTTTCGCTTGAATAAGCTTGCTATCTACTCCTGTTATTTCTTTGTGCGCAGCACCTTTGAAAGCAGCTCTAGCCATTTTTAGGGTGTTGCCGGATTTGCTGTGATAGACGATTAGGAGTTTTTTATTCATTTCAGAAGAAGTTGCTTCGAGTTTTAACTTTAATGTTCATATTTTGTTAGGTTTTCGATTGTGCTTTGCATATTTGTCACTAAATGTAACAAAATGGTTGACTGTCGGCTGCCATTTTCGGACTATTTGGCTGTCAGGTGTTAATTATTAATCATGGAGTACCTCATCTACAATAATTTAGGCTCTCCAATCAGAAGATTAGGTTTATGTACTATATAAATGGCCTAATTGGGTTAGTATTTTTGGTCATGGGGCTTCTTCATGCTCCCCATCCTTTACCATTTACCTGGGTTCCTTTTGGTGTCGGAGCGATACTCGCTTTTGCGACATTAAAAAGTGAAATTGGTATGGGGTACGTTCGGGTTTTGGCAGTTATGACTACTTTGGTAATGTTTTTCTTTTTCGCCGGTTTTTTTGGCATTGTCCCGAAGCTAGCAGCTGATTGGTATCTGCACCAGGAGGGCTGGGAGGCCGTCACCCTCATAGTAGCCGGATTTTTCCTTATACCAGTGTTGTCTGATTTTAGTTGTCGCTTAAAAGCAGAATGCAGAGAAGCTGTAACTCGTAGACGCCGTTATTTTTTTTCCGCCCCAGAATCACCTTTTAAGTAAGTTGGTCCTTACCTCACAATTACTTTTTTAGTTTCTTAGTCGAGTTGACACATGGATCGAATTAGGCGGCAGAGCCGGTTAGGTTTAATATGTCAGTTTTTAAGAGATATTTGTTGTATGGACATTCGACCGCGTCGCTCAGTTTTGTATATGCCTGGAGCTAATGTTCGTGCTATGCAAAAAGCTAAGGAACTCTCAAGTGATGCTTTAATTTTTGATCTGGAAGATTCGGTCTCAGTCGATTCGAAGTCAATAGCGGCTAGGCAGGTTTTCGATATGATTGAATCCGTTGATTATGGCTATCGGGAATTGATAGTGCGCGTCAATCATATTGATAGTGAATGGGGATCGGATGAGATTGCGACTTTTGCTCGAGCAAAAGTAGATGCTCTTTTATTCCCGAAAGTAGAAAGAGTTGATGACCTTACAGAAATTCTTTCAAGACTTGATAGAGCTGGTGGAGGGCATATTCCAGTCTGGATCATGGTAGAAACTGCGAAAGCAGTTTTGAATATCGAAAGGCTAGTGTCATACAGTGATAGAATTAACTGTTTAGTAATGGGAACAACTGATCTCATAAATGAGGTGAGAGGTCAGCATGAAACAGCCCGTTCGAACCTCAGCTATTCTTTACAAAAAACGTTATTGGCAGCACGCGCCTTCGGGCTAGATGCAATTGATGGTGTTCATTTAGATTTTAAAGACCTTTCATCTTTTCGGGAGATATGTCAGCAGGGGAAAATCATTGGATACGATGGAAAAACTTTGATCCATCCTTCACAGATAGATATTGCTAACGATGTCTTCGGCTATTCTTCTGATGAAATTGAACGTGCCGAACAGATCATCGACGCTTGGGAGAAAGCTGAGTCCTTGGGCAAGGGCGTGGCCGTGGTAGATGGCCAATTAATTGAAAGTTTGCATGTAGAATCGGCTAAGAGAATAAGAGAGTCCTATAGGATAATTGAGTTGCGCACTAATGCCGACTAATTCTTTATTGCTGGGATCACTTCTGTGAGATAGGCATCTAGTGATTCTTCGTCCCAGGGGGGCCTCAGGGAAATATTGATTTCGCTAGCCCCAGCTTCGATGTACGCATTTATTTTTTCAACTGCTTGCGGGGGAGTACATAACAGGGCTCCCTGCTCGATCTGTTCTGCTTGACTACCCCACTCCATAACTAACTTTTGACGAGCTTGCTTTATATCAGATTCTTTGGTCACCATGTTAAAGCTGAGGTTAACCGCTCGTTTTACTGTTGCTGGTTCTCTTTGCTCTTCCTCACACCACATATTTAGAACTTGATTTATTCTTTTAAATTCGTCGGATGAAAGGTATGCGGCGTTCCAGCCATCAGCATGCTTTGCTGCGATCTGTAGTGTCCGTTTTTCGCCTATGCCACCTATCCATATTGGTAGGTTTTTCTGGACTGGCTTTGGCAGACAGCTTGCGTTATCAACTTGAAAGTGTTTTCCAGAAAAGGTTGTTCGGTCTTGGGTAAGCATGTTTTTTATGATACATACTCCTTCCTCTAACATATCAAGTCTTGTGCCAATATCAGGAAATGGGTAGCCATATGCAGAGGCTTCCCAAATATGCCAACCAGCTCCTAAGCCAAGTTCAAAACGGCCACTCGTTAAATGATCCAGAGTAGTTGCTGCCTTTGCTAATAACGCTGGATTGCGATACCCGATGTAGAATACCAGGCAGCCTATTCGAGCGTGCTCCGTTTCTGCAGCTAATGCCCCAAGTGTTGCGAGTGCCTCGAAGTGAGGTACCGTGCCATTTTTAGGTGGCGCTTGATAAAAGTGGTCCCAAGTTGAAATCCAATCCACTTTATGCGCATCAAGTTTTTTCCAGACTTTACGCAGCGTTTCCATCGTTAGATTTTGCTGACCTATGTGGACGCCTAGCGAGATTGTCATTAGTTTGGGCCTAGTGTTGAATTAGCGCGAGGAGCATACCTTACGGTTACGCTCTCGAGAAGATAAAAAACTGCGGATTGAGTATCAGAATCGAATAAACCAGCTAGTATGAGTTTAGTCTATAGGTATCCAAGGGTGCCAAGGCTAGTTACAAAAGCTATGATCGAGAATGTAAGAATTAGGACTTCCGCAAACGTTAGTGATTCCTTTTTTGTTTCTTCGGTTTTTAATAAGTTCATGCTAAATGGCCAACAATCTTATTTCTAGAGTCGATGATCCTACGCTTAAAAGCTGAATATATGTTTCAATAATATTGGAATAAAAATGGATAAATTAGCTTTTCCATCATGTTTTCCATCAAATTCACCGACATTTTAAACATAAAGCTCTATCTAACGACCTTCTTGGAAGTAATGTATACTACTTCAACCTACCGACTTTTGAGTGTTATGTGTCAGGACTAAATAATTCTAGCGAGCGGAAGGCTCCATTACAGGTTATATCAGTGATCGTCATAATGATTGGTATCCATGCAGCGTGTGTTGGGGTGTTTTTTGTTGGTTATAGCCATGCTGCTTTGATTAGCGCATTGTTAATGTTTGTTATTCGAGGGTTTGGGGTGACCACCGGTTTTCACCGTTTACTAGCGCATAGGTCTTTTAAAACAGGTAGGATCGTTCAGTTTGTTTTCGCCTTATTAGGCTCAATGGCAATCCAAGGGGGACCCCTTTGGTGGGTCTCGCATCATCGAGCGCATCATGCAAATACGGATACAGAGGATGATATTCACTCGCCTGTTACCCGGGGTTTTTGGCAGGCGCACTTGGGTTGGATGATGAGCCATGGTGCGTTTAATGAAAATGGGGCGAACGCAAGAGACCTGCATAGATACCCTGAATTGAAGTTTTTGCAGAGATATTATGTGTGGATAATTTTGTTGCAAATAATTGGCATCTACGTTGTAGGGAATTGGTTAAGCCTTCAGTTTCCTAGTTGGGGCTCCACTGGGCTACAGATGTTAGTTTGGGGATTCTTTGTTAGCACGGTGTTTACCTGGCATATTACTTTCATGGTTAACTCGGTATGTCACAAATGGGGCACGAGACCATATGAAACCGGCGATGCCAGCACAAACAACTTACTTATAGGCATACTAGGCTTTGGCGAGGGCTGGCATAACAACCATCACCGCTTCCCATTTTCGGCACGTCATGGAATTCGATGGTGGCAGATTGATACCACGTGGTATCTTTTGCGGCTTCTTAAGACTGTAGGCCTTGTCTCCGACCTTAAGTTACCAAGGGATGGCGGCGATTAGCTTCCAATCGTATTGGTTTTCTTCCAGAACTTTTTCTAACCATCTAATCATCATGCTGTTATCAGTATGGATAACTATTTATTTTATTGTCAAACTAATAATCTGTAGGGCGACTCAAGTAGGTCTTTGACCGTAGCTAAAAACTGAGCTGCCGGTGCGCCATCTAGGGCTCTATGATCCCAGGTTAGAGAAAGCTTCATGCGCTGCTGCTTGGCAGGCGTGTTACCTTCCCAAGCGACATCATCTCGCAACCTATTTACTCCCAAAATTCCTGCTTGAGGTGAATTAATGATAGGAGTAAATGAATCAACCCCAAACATTCCTAGTGCGGATACTGTAAAAGTTCCCCCCATAAGATCATCTGGGCTGAGAGAACCGTCTCTAGCAGCAGTTGCTAATCTATTAGATTCTATGGCGAGTTCCTTGATTGAAATAAGGTTCGCATCTCTAATGACTGGTACTATAAGGCCTTCTTCGAGTGCCACAGCCATTCCAACATTGATAGTTCCCAGAATCGTCATTTCTGTATCTCCGAAAACACTGTTCATCAGAGGATGTTTTTCCAAGGCTTTTGCTGAAGCTCTAATTACTAAGTCAGTATAGGTTGGTTTGACGCTTTCTTCCGACCATTCCTCTATGAGTTGGGAGCGAAGCTTTATGGCATCGTCCATGATCACGTCCATATCCATGGTGAGTTGAGCCATGGTTTGTAGGCTTTCATGCATTCTTGATGCGATAGTTTTTCGCATCCCTTTGATCGGTAAAACCTGATCGGATTGGGTTGCGGCTGGTCTAGGTGTTGCCACAGGCGAGGTGGGTTTGCCCGCTGCAGTCTCCACGTCCTCTTTTGTAATTCTTCCGCCAGGGCCTGTTCCTACTACTGCGCTCAGGCTGATGCCTAGCTCTCGTGCCAACTTTCTGGCCACAGGGGATGATCGAAGTTCGCCATCTTGTGCAGCTACACCTAAATCGGCATTTTTTACGTCTGCTTCTACTATTCTGCCTCCCGGTCCGGAGCCGGTTAATTGGCTGATATCAACACCCATCTCGTTAGCTAGCTTACGTGCTGCAGGTGATGAGAATATCCGCGAACCACCAGCTGTTTGGGCCACAAGTGGTTGTTCCTCGGGTTTGCCTGTTTCCGGTTGTGCAGTACTGCTTGCTTTGTCTTCAGAAGGTGAAATATCAGCCTGTACGATTTCGCTAGGGATCTCCTCGTCGGGTGCATATATATGGCCAACGACGTCGCCTGGCTTCATGGTTATTCCTTCTCCGACAGAATGTTTAACGATTCCAGCTGCTTCGGCATCCACGTCGAGATTAACCTTCTCGGTCTCCAATCGATAGATCATTTCTCCGACTTCTACGGTTGATCCATCTGGAATATACCATTCGTCAACTACGCCTTCGGTCATATTCATTCCAACCTTTACCAGGTAAATCTCGGTCGGCATTTCCTTTTTTCCCCTCTTTGTGTTTTAAGCTTTTAGTAAATTATTATTATACCAATTATCGTCTTATCTAATTCAGATCTCCAGAGGCTCATGCTATCGTTTGAAACATCCTTTTTCAGCAGCTAGATGCATTGTTTTTTTTACATCTATAACTCTGGGTCCAGTTCGATTCAGACTCAAGTTAGCTTGCTGCTTTGGTTTTAGAGTTCGTTCTCTTTCTCCGTCAAAAGCTAGTACTCCAGGACCATTTATATTAACTGACTCAGCAAAATTCACCAGCCGTTGATCCTTGATAAAAATATCGCGGTAATATCCTGGTGCAATTGGGGCGTTTATGGCCTCGCCAGTTTCACCAAGATTGAGCAGCAGACCAAAGGGGTCTTCATCCGACAGAGGCGAGAGTAATCCACCTATAGACGTAATACCTACAGCGGCTGGATCTGCTCGGGTTAATAGCGCAAATTTAAGGTTGTCAGGTTCAAGCAGGGCTCTAGCGCCAACGAATCGTTCACTACTCAATACGGCGTCTATTAGGGCTATATCATCGCGTTCATTTTCAATTTCGATGGTAATTATTTTGGCCTGAGAGCTTACCTCATCAATATCCACCAAATTGCTCGCTATGATGCCGGCAGCGGCGCCAGCAATGGTTGCCTCAGTTAGTATAGGAAAAACATTATTTGTGCCTGTTGATATAGGAATAACGGGAACGTCTTGCCATCCAATTGCGACTGCGCGGTTTGTGCCATCGCCGCCTAGCGTCAGTACTGCTTGGCACCCTTCATCTTTTAGTGCTCTAGCTGCTGATATTGTATCAAGCGCATTGCCCATATCTGATGTGACCACAGGGTTGGCTGTTAGATTCCCGTCAGAATCCTCTAGTGCGCTGCGCACAATCCCGTGTCCATCATCTAGAAAAGCAATTTCATGAGCCCCGGTTTGCTCAATCCCCACTAAGGCTCTGCGGACGATAGCTTGCTTTTCCTGATTATCGAATACGGACGCCCGTGCAACAAGCCGCCTGATATCCTTGCCCGAGGCAGGATTTGCGATGATCCCAATTTTTCCCATCGTCCTTCCGATTTAAATTAGCCAATAAATGTCTACTAGATGCCCAGAAGTTTCTTGGCCTCGCTAGTAATCTTTTCGGCGTTTGGAACATATGCTGCTTCCAATGCTGGACTGAATGGAACAGGTGAAAATGGAGCCCCCACTCTTCCGACAGGTGCATCGAGATAATCAAATGCATGTTCTTGTATCTGAGCTGCTATCTCACCTCCAATTCCGCCATTTCGAACGGCTTCGTGGACGATCATTATGCGATGCGTTTTTTGTACCGATGAGATTATGGTGTCCAGATCCAAAGGAAGAACTGTGCGAGGATCTATGACTTCAGTATCAACACCGACCTCTTTTAGTGACTCCGCAGCTGCTACAGCCTCGTGAAGCATTCTACCCATTGCGACAATTGTGAAATCTGTTCCTGGTCGAACAACGTTAGCTTCTCCCAGCGGGATGTCATAAGGTCCTTCGGGCACCTCTCCCATCATTGCCAAAGACACCTTATTTAGAACTACTATAACTGGGTTGTCATCTCTCGCTGCAGAAATAATCATTCCCTTTGCATCATATGGTGTAGATGGCATACAAACCTTTAGGCCAGGTAAATGACATAACCATGCTTCTAAGCTTTGTGAATGCTGGGCCGCAAGGCTTGCTCCTGCTCCTGCCATAGTTAGCATTGTCACAGGTAATGTGGCATGTCCACCAAACATATAACGCATCTTCGCGAGTTGGTTAGCTACCTCGTCCATGCATTCCCCAAGAAAATCCATGAACATAAGATCAATTATAGGTCTACAGCCAGTTGCTGCTGCGCCCACTCCTAGGCCTACGATACCAGCCTCAGAAATTGGTGTATCATAAACTCGGTCTGGGCCAAATTCTTTTAGTAAACCGTTGTAATAACCATAGACTCCTCCTGCTTCGGCTACATCTTCGCCTGCAGCAAACGATTCAGGATGTTCTAGCAAGGCCTCTCTTACTCCTTCTGTGATAGCCATTACATAGGGGATTTCCCTTGGTTGTTGTTGTGCTTCAGCCATGTCTCTTCTCCTATGCGTAAACGTCTTCTAAAAGGGTGGTTGTGTCTGGAAAAGGGCTTTCGTTCGCAAAATCTACTGCCGCCTCCAGTTCTTTGCTAATCTCAGAATGAATTTGCTCAGCCTCTTCAGCAGATAGTATATCTTGTTCAGCAAGGCGTTGCTCCAGGGAGGCTATCGGATCCCTCTGTCTCCATTCCTCTACTTCTTCATCAGTCCGATAGGTTAAGCCCATTCCCCTTCGTCCAACGTGGTCATAATATCTATATGTTTTGCACTCTAGCAACGTCGGTCCGTCCCCTGCGCGTGCGCGCTCTATAGCCTGGCCTGCAGCCTCATATACAGCTACGGCATCCATTCCGTCTACAACCACACCAGGCATGCCATAACCGGCTGCGCGATCTGCAACATCTACTATAGCCTGGTGATTCCTCTGGGGAGTGTACTCGCCATAACCATTGTTTTCGCAAACGAATATTACCGGGAGTTTATAGAGCGCAGCCATGTTTGCGGCCTCGTGAACGGAGCCTTCGTTACTGGCGCCATCCCCAAAGAACGAGACGGATACATCATTCGTTTTGCGGAATTTATTAGAAAAACCTGCTCCCATGGCAATTGGCGGTCCTCCTCCTACGATGCCATTAGCACCTAACATGCCTAATTCCATATTACATATGTGCATGCTGCCGCCTTTGCCTTTATTATAACCGGTGGCCTTTCCAAAGAGTTCCGCCATCATTTGATTGAACTCACCTCCCTTAGCGATGAGATGACCGTGTCCTCTGTGGGTGCTTGTGACCCAGTCAGCATTTGTTAGGTGGACCATTACTCCAGATGCAACAGCTTCTTCACCCACATACAGGTGAAGGGCGCCAGGAATTTTGCCATCCTCCATCATTTTTCCTGCTGTTTCCTCGAAAATACGGATTCTTACCATCCGTCGATGAATATCTAGCAAGGTCTCGTTTGAAATATCAGTACTCAAAATTCCTTCCCCTTAAATAATGTTGGAGCAAACTACAAATTATTTCATCTTGATTCAATAAAAAATCAATGCAAATCATAGCTCGGTCATTTATAAATACAAATGACCATTGCCTTGATAAAAAAAGGCTCTATTAAACACTCAACATCAGACCGCTGTTGAATTAAAATCAACTGGTCTAGGGTTGATAACGTAGCCCAGGTCTTAATTATTGGGGGAAATGATGACTTTTGCCAGAGAAATCGGCGCTAAGCGCTCAAAAGAAGTAGCACTTCGGGATGAAAATAACGCGTATACGTGGTTAGAGGTGGATGAAAACTTAAATCGTGCATCCAACGGGTTACTTAAGTTGGACTTGGGTGAAGATAAGCGAATTGCCGTTTTTGCCGAAAATTCCGCTGAAACTGCTTTTGCCAATCTAGCAGGCTTAATATCGGGTTCCTCGGTGGTCCCTGTTAATTTTCATCTAGCAGCTGATGAGGTCGCCTATATTTTAAATGATTCAAATGCCCAAGTACTTTTTGCGGATGAGAATACTGTAGAAAGAGCTGTAGAAGCCGCTAAGCAGTCAAAGGTCCACACTGTCATCGCATGGAATGGTAAGGGAGATCAAGTAATAGATTGGCATGAGTGGCTATCTACTAATTCGCCGGATGATCCACCAGACGATATGCCTCCGCTACCAAACTTACTTTACACTTCGGGAACCACAGGGTTTCCTAAAGGGACACCATTGCCCCCCACGATGTTTGCCGGGGGAGATACTGTAGCAGAGCACCTTGCTAATTTAGCGGCACCGATAGCTAGTGGTGACGGCGGAGTGCATCTAGTTGTGGGGCCCATGTATCATACCGGGCCACTATCTGGTGCGCGAGGCTTGGCCGGTGGCCAATGTTCCGTTATTTTAGGCCGGTTTGATGCTGAAAAAACGTTAAAGGCCATTCAGGACTATGCTATCGGTAATTCGGTTATGGTTCCCACGCATTTTGTTCGGCTATTAGCGCTACCTGAGGAAACACGGTTAAAGTACGACGTTTCGTCGCTAGTGCGTATTCCACATACTGGAGCGAAATGTCCTGTTGATGTAAAAAGAGCAATGATCGAATGGTGGGGCCCAGTCTTTTTTGACGCCTATGGAGCAAGTGAAGTTGGTACTACCTGTGCAATTACTTCAGAGGAATGGCTTGAGCACCCGGGTTCGGTAGGGCGATCAGTTCCACCGTTTGAAGCAATTATCTTAGATGATGATGGGAATGAGCTTGGTCCCGACCAGGAGGGGCGCCTATTTTTTAGAGATCAGACTGGGAGGGGTATTGTTTATCATAATGCACCAGAAAAGACTGCTGAGGCCCATATAGCACCCGGGGTTTTTACTCTAGGAGAAATAGCTTATATGGATGCTGATGGCTATGTATATATAACGGACCGGTTCAGTGACATGATTGTTTCGGGTGGCGTAAATATTTATCCTGCGGAGTCTGAGCAGGTACTGATACACCATCCGGAGGTGCTCGATATTGCTTGTATTGGTGTCCCGCATGCCGAGATGGGTGAGGAGCTTAAGGCGTTGGTAATTGCTAAGGAGCCTGAGAACTTGCCCGATCCTCAGAAATTAATTGATTGGTGTAGAGAACGGTTATCTCATTATAAGTGTCCTAGAACTCTTGAGTTCGTGGCCGAGATAGTAAGAAATACGATGGGTAAGGTGAACAAACGTAAGCTCCGTGCTCCATATTGGGAGGGTCACGAATAGACTCAAAAATATTGTGTGAAGCGTTGTGAAGATTCAAGGCTATTGAGCGGTGAAGTTGGCTGAAATTTATTTAGGGGCTTTATGGAAAACATTTTATTAGTGACCAAAGGGCACCCTTTTGAAAAGGAGCCGTTCTTTGAAATTTTTGACTACATGAGTGATGTTAATTGGACTCATGTAGAACAGCCAGCAGCGCAAGTTTTCTTCAATAAGGGCTTAGCTAGTCAATATGATGCATTTGTATTTTATGACATGCCTGGGATTTATTTTAATCAGAATAGTGCGCCGACTTTTGTAGAGCCATCGGCTGAGTACAAGCAGAATTTGTTAGACCTGATAGAGGATGGCCACGGCTTCGTTTTTTTGCATCATGCCATTGCGGGATGGCCACTTTGGGAGGAGTATGCTGAGATTATCGGAGGACGGTTTTTATACATGCCTGGAAGTTTGCGGGGTGTTGATCTTCCGGACTCAGGTTACCGTCATGGAGTAGAGCATAAAGTAAGCGTGGTCGCTAACCATCCTGTGACCGAAGGCGTCCCCTCTGAGTTTGGTATTACTGATGAACTTTATTTGTCCCAAGTTTTTGAAGACAGTGTTGATCCAATCCTTGTGAGCAATTACGATTTTGTGGATCAGAATTTCTATTCTGCTGCTAAGGCAGTTTCAGAGGGCAAGATGTTCGATAATTCTGGGTGGTCACATCCTAAGGGTAGTAATTATATTGGATGGACGAAGGAAAGCGGGAGAAGCCGGATTGTATATCTGCAGTGCGGAGATGATCATAGGGCTTATAGCAACCCAAGTTTTCGAAAGTTACTTTCAAACGCTATACGCTGGGTATCACCGGCCGCAGGCAAATAGTTAGAACAAACGAGCGGTTATTTAATTTTGCTTTGGATATCTTATTGTCCTTGACGACTAAGCGCTCCATACCTATTCTGGCTAACCCCCTAGAAATTAGTCGGGAATGGAGCATTAAAGGTTAATTCTTTTCGCAGCAGGCGATGTAAATAAGGTGGACTCATTGATGGGACAGCTATGGAACCAGTGATTTTACAAGATGGTTTGGAAGATGGCCAAATGGTTGCGGTTGAGGTGGCGGATATGCCTATATTAATTTGCCGTATAGATGGCCAATATTATGCGGTAGAAGATAGATGCAGTCATGCTATACAGAAACTGTCGGCTGGCCGTTTGAGAGGTAATGAGGTCACTTGTCCTTTGCATGGAGCTCGTTTTGATGTGCGAGATGGGCGATGTACAGCACCACCTGCCTCGAGACCGATCAAGACATTTCCGGTGACTTTAGAAGGTGGCAAAGTTAACGTAACGGTAACAGAGAGTACTTAGTGGTTAGTTGGTCATTAGGTGGGCTTGTGATTTACAAAAATATTAATATAAAAACAGGGAAGGACTTAATATGGACTTACAATTAAAAGGCGCTAAAGCTTTGGTAACAGGAGGGACTAAGGGAATTGGTCGCGCAATTGCTGAGAGGCTTAGTGACGAAGGAGCAAATATTTCTATATGTGCTCGCAATGAGGAGGATGTGAATGCGGCAATTGAAGCCTTGTCTTCAAAGGGGGTTACCGTATTTGGTCAAGCTTTCGATGTGGGAGATGCAGATGCCCTTAAAGGTTGGATTGATGCAAGCGCGGAGGCGCTTGGAGGGGTAGATGCGGTTGTTTCTAATGTAAGTGGCGGTAATGCTCCAGGAGAAGAAGGATGGCGTGCTAATTTCGAGTACGATGTTCTAGGTTCAGTCCGATTGGTGGAGGGATCTCTTGCTTATCTGGAGCAGTCGGAGAATGCGAGTATCACTTTAATTTCTTCTACCGCAGCTTTAGAAAAGTTCATGGGAGCGAGCGCTTATAATGCTATGAAAGGAGCCATGGTCCAATATTCCGGTGCTCTTGCCCAGGACGTTGGTGCTAAGGGTATTCGAGTGAATTCGATATGTCCGGGTCCTATATTCATAGAGGGTGGTTCCTGGGATATGATCAAGCAGCATATGACAGACTTTCATGATGCAACAGTGGCGGAGATTCCTGTAGGAAGAATGGGCAAGGCTGAGGAAGTTGCAGCGCAGATTGCTCTGCTGGCGAGCCCGCTCGGGGCTTTTACAACCGGTACTAACGTTGTCATCGATGGCGGGTTTACAAAGAGGATACAATTCTAATCCGAATAAATTTTGGGAATGCCGGGTCAGTTTCTCTGCTTCGGCATTATAGATAATTGCATATTATGTGGGGGATAAGATGGCAGATAAGATAGTAGATGTGTATATGGTAGCAGCTGGTATGTATCATGATATTGACCATGCTCGCATTGAGCTGCTAAAGCTTTTAGCCGAACATGAGAACGTGCGAGTTAAGGTAGCCGCGAACTATTCTGATACTCAAGCAATTTCAGAAAGTGATTTCTTAATTACTTATTGTTGTAACGTGATACCTCCCGAGGAAGAACAAATTGCTTTACGTGATTATGTCGCATCGGGAAAGCGCTGGATTGCCTTACATGGAACAAATTCCATATTGGAATTTATTGAAGGCGGTGTTGATGCTCCAGAGAATGCGCCGATTTTGATGGAGACCCTTGGTTCGCAGTTTATGGCACATCCACCGATAGAACCGTTTACCGTTCACGTAACGGATCCGGAACATGAGTTGGTTTCTGGTATTGGAGAATTTGAGACCGATGATGAGTTGTACGTATGCAAAATGCATGGAGAACATCATGTGTTATTACATACTAATTTCTCTGGAACTTGCGATGGTTTTATTCAAAGGGACTGGCCAGATGATGAACCCCGCCCGATGTATTATATTCACCCGGTTGGAGATGGTGAGGTTTTGTATAACTGTCTCGGGCATTGCCGCGGACACTACGACATGCGGCCAGCAACAGATTATTATCCGGTAATAGAGCGCGGCAGTTGGGATAAACCTGAATACTATGAGCTTCTCAGACGTTCCATAAAATACTGTATAGACAGGGTGGTGTCCGAATGAAGAATCCATTTCGTTTTGGTATTCAAACGTTTAATACAACTTCCGGAAAGGAGTGGGGAGAATTTGCTAGGAAGGCTGAAAATTTAGGATACTCTACCTTTCATTTGGCAGACCATTTGCTTGGACCAGGACCAGCATTAGAAGCAGCTAACCATCCGGTCCAGAATGTCGCTGCGATACCGGCTATGGCCTATGCGGCTGCCGTTACTGATACGATAAAAATCGGATGCAGAGTATTTTGTATTGACTACCACATCCCCGTGGTCTTAGTTAAGTCAGCGATGACTATCGATTTTCTTTCGGATGGAAGGTTGGAGCTTGGCTTAGGTGCTGGGTGGATTAAAAGTGAATATGAGGCTGTTGGTATTGAGTTTGATGAACCGGCAGTCCGGATTGATCGGCTGGCGGATGTGATTGAGGGAGTTAAAGCATTCCGCGGGGATAAACCTCTTAATGTAACTAACGGCACTTTAAATTGGGCTGATTTTGAGGGGTTGCCGAAGCCTGTTGGTTCAGCTCCTATCATGGTAGGTGGGGGGAGTCCGAGAGTTCTTAGGCTTGCCGGTCGTGAGGCCGATATCGTTAGTTTGAATTTTAATAATCGTGCTGGAATGATTGGCCCTGATGGAGTGCAGAAGTCGACTGAAGAAGAAACCTTGAAAAAGATCCGTTGGATTAAGGAGGGAGCTCAGGATCGATTTGAAAATATTGAAATAGAAATTGGCGCTTATTTTACCGTGGTTACAGATGATGCTAAGTCTGTTGTCGCTGGCTTTGCCCAGATGTTTGGTTGTTCAGAAGAAGAGATGCTTCACCATCCACATACACTGTTTGGGAGCGTAGATTCAATATGTGAGGAAATAGAGCGTCGAAGAGAGAAATATGGCATTTCATATTTCACGGTTGGAGAAGATAATTTAGAAGCGTTTGCTCCGGTCGTAGCGCGCATGACTGGCAAATAACGATAATCGGTAAGTCTTATATTATGGCGAATAGAATTTCTCGATCCGGTTTATTGGTAGACGATCAACTTAATTCTTTGGTCGATGAGATGTGCCGAGATGTGCCGGTAAACCCGGAAGGTTTTTGGGAAGGCTTATCCCAATTGTTGCATGACTTAGGACCTGAAAACAGTAGACTTATAGAGGAAAGAAACCGGATCCAGAATTCTATAGATGCTTGGCATTTAGGAGAATCAGGACGGAGTATTGATCTTGATTCTTACGTTACTTTTCTTAGAAGCATTGGGTATATAGAACCCTCTCCGTCGCCATTCAGTATTTCGACTTCAGGTGTTGACCCCGAAATAGGTGAGGTTGCGGGTCCTCAGCTTGTGGTGCCAGTTATGAATGCGCGGTATGCATTGAACGCGGCAAATGCTAGATGGGGCAGTCTATATGATGCAGTATATGGAACTGACATTCTCAGTGAAGAAGGTGGTGCAGTAAAAGGAACCTCTTATAATCCCGTTCGAGGGGAATTGGTGGTGGACTATGTTTCCAAATTCTTGGATCAAATTTTTCCTTTGGAAGGATGTAGTCATCGCGAGGTTTCAGCCTATATATTGGCAGCTGATGCCACCGGCAATAAGTTACGCGTTGTAACTAGGGATGGGAATAACACTTGCTTAAAAAATGAAGATCAGTTTGTGGGATTTATCGATGAAGTGGATCCATCGGTAATTTTGCTTAGTAATAACGGTCTTCATGTGGAATTGCACATTGATCGGGCTCATCCGGTTGGAAGAGAGCATTCGGCAGGACTTAAGGATGTGGTTCTGGAGTCCGCGGTTACGACTATACAAGATTGCGAAGATTCAGTTGCGGCCGTGGATGCTGAAGATAAGTGCGCAGTTTACGAAAACTGGTTTGGGCTGATGCGGGGGGACCTTACGGAAACTCTGGAAAAAAACGGAAAACAAGTAGTACGAAGTCTTAACTTGGATCGTTGCTATACCGATCGATACGGTAATGAACTGGTTCTTCCTGGCCGCAGTTTAATGCTGGTTCGCAATGTCGGACATTTAATGACTACAGATGCAGTGCTTACTCATGATGGGAAAGAGATTCCGGAAGGCATTTTAGATGCCATGGTTACTGCCTTGGCAGGACTGCATGATCTTGAAGGAAAAGGGGCTGTTAGAAACTCTCGTGAGGGGAGCATTTATATAGTAAAGCCTAAGATGCATGGGCCTGACGAAGTATCTTTCGCCTGCTCTGTTTTTTCAAGAGTAGAAAAGATTATTGGTTTAAAGCCCCTTACGATCAAGATTGGCATTATGGACGAGGAGCGGCGTACCACTCTTAATTTAGCCGCATGCATCAAAGCTGCTGCGAATCGAGTTGTGTTTGTGAATACAGGCTTCCTCGATCGTACTGGAGACGAGATTCATACGAGTATGTATGCTGGACCTGTTTTACCTAAGGAAATGATTAAAGCTAAGGAATGGATTCGTGCATATGAGGACGCAAATGTGGATGCTGCTTTATCGGCTGGATTTTCAGGGGTAGCTCAGGTCGGCAAAGGAATGTGGGCGAAGCCGGATGCAATGCGGGAGATGTTGGAGCTCAAAATAGACCATCCAAAATCAGGTGCCAATACGTCTTGGGTGCCTTCACCTACAGCAGCTACTTTGCACGCGATTCACTATCATCAGGTTGATGTAAGGCATCGTCAGAGCGAAATACTAAATCGCACTCCGGCTGACAGAAATGACATGTTGAAGATTCCCTTAATGTCGGGAGAAAATTTATCAGCGGATGAGATTCAGAGAGAGTTAGATAATAATGTGCAGGGTATTTTGGGCTACGTAGTACACTGGATTGATCGTGGAATAGGCTGCTCCAAGGTCTTAGATATAAATGATGTTGGATTGATGGAGGATCGTGCAACTTTGCGGATTTCTAGTCAGCATATAGCAAACTGGTTGGAGCATGGGGTGTGTACGGCAAAGCAGGTGAAAGAATCGTTTAATCGGATGGCTAAGATTGTTGATTCTCAAAATGAAGGTGTCGACGGTTACCTGCCGATGTCTTCTGATTTTACAAATAGCATTGCATTTAATGCAGCTTCGGATCTAGTTTTTAAGGGTGTGGACCAACCGAATGGATACACAGAGCCTCTACTGCATGCTAGGCGCAGGGAAGCGAAATCTCGATCTAATTAATAAGTTACAAGATTGGCTCGATCTATTCTTTTGGTTCATCAATGATGAAATCAAGTATTGCGAATTTTTCCGCGCTATCTATCACTTCAGCCGGTATAGATTGGTGGACAGGGTCATCTCGATATCGCGTAACATCACTTTCTAACAAATCGAGCGACATGCCCCAATCCCATTCTTCAGTTTGACCGGAATACGGATTTGGATTTATTGCATGGCCGCTAGTATAACTAGACACATAAGCTGCTTTTTTGCCCCATTGCGACAGCCTAATCAATTCGCTTTTCAGTTTCTCTGAAGCACTAGATTTGAATTTTACTAAAACGATGTGGCGTACTTTTCGATCACCTGACATTGCCTCTGCCTTCCTTAAGTCAGAACTGACTTTGTGCTTGCTTTGTAAATTTTGGTAGCCTTGCAGGGGTTCGGATATCGTCAACTAAAGCAAGGACTTCAGGCGGCGGAGGGTTAGTTTGACGGCAAATGATGGCAGCTACAATAAAATTGATTATAGCTCCGAACATGCCAATTCCTTCTGGGGAAACTCCTAACCACCAATGTTCGCTAGTGTTTAATTCGGGATTAACAAACTTGAAAAACACGATGTAGCCAAAGGTAAAGATTAAGCCGGCTATCATTCCGCTAATTGCTCCAGCTGTATTCATACGTTTGCTAAATATTCCCATTACGATTGCGGGAAAGAGTGATGCGGCTGCTAAGCCAAATGCAAAAGCAACAACTTGTGCGACGAATCCAGGAGGGTTAATGCCGAGATATCCGGCTATGCCTATAGCTATTGCCGATGATAGCCGAGCATAGGTGAGTTCTTGTCGATCGGAAATACCTTTTGCTAGCGTTTTTTTGATCAGGTCATGGGAAATACTAGCAGAAATAACAAGTAACAAACCTGCGGCTGTAGAAAGGGCCGCCGCGAGCCCCCCTGCAGCGACTAGTGCTATTACCCAAGCGGGTAGATCAGCTATTTCTGGCGTAGCAAGGACCATTATATCTTTGTCGACATATATCTCATTGGCGTTTGGCGACAACTCATTTTCTATTAACCGTTGTCCAACAGCCCCCCTATCATCTGCAAACTGAGGCTTTCCTTCGAATGCGTCGCCATTGCGGTATTGGATAGCTTGGTCATGGTTCTTATCTATCCAACCGATCAACCCAATGTTTTCCCAGTTTTTAAACCATCCATCTACGTTGATATATTCGGATTCATTAACTGATTCGACAAAACTTAACCGAGCAAAAGCGCCTAGAGCCGGAGCGGTTGTATAAAGAAGAGCGATAAAAAGTAAAGCATATCCAGCTGATTTTCGTGCGTCAGCAACTTTCGGGACCGTAAAAAAACGAACAATTACGTGAGGTAGTCCAGCTGTACCAATCATTAAAGCCATGGTAATAGCAAATAAATCTAAGGTGCTTTTATTCCCTTCTGTATATTCGGTGAATCCCAATTCTACTAGTGCCTGATCCAGCTTTGTGAGGACACTAAGACCAGAGCCATCATTGACTTCAGATCCCAACCCAATTTGAGGGATAGGTACTCCTGTAATCAATATAGATAAAAAAATAGCCGGTACTAGGTACGCGAAGATTAGTACGCAGTATTGAGCCACTTGTGTATAGGTAATGCCTTTCATACCTCCTAAAACAGCGTATACAAAAACTACGGCCATGCCGATAACTACTCCGAGGGCAATGTCAACATTCAAGAAATGTGAGAAAACGATTCCTACCCCTCGCATTTGGCCCGCCACATAAGTGAAGGAAATTATGATAAGACTGATGACCGCGACTACTCTGGCCAGTCTCGAGTAATACCTAGTGCCGATAAAGTCAGGTACTGTGAATTGCCCGAATTTCCTTAGGTATGGAGCTAAGAGAATTGCAAGGAGTACATATCCACCTGTCCAGCCCATCAGATAAACAGTTCCATCGTAACCCATAAAGGCGATAATGCCGGCCATAGAGATAAAAGAAGCAGCACTCATCCAGTCTGCCGCGGTTGCCATTCCATTTGCGACTGGGTTAACACCACCGCCCGCAATATAAAAATCCCGGGTCGATGATGCGCGGGACCAAATTGCTATGCCTATGTATAGAGTGAAGCTCGCTCCCACAAAAAGATAAGTTAAGAGTTGTGCCTCCATTGACTATTCCTTATCTTCGAGATCGAATTGTTTCTCGACCTTTTTCATGATTTTCGAGTAGACGAAAATAAGAATTACAAAGACAAAAATTGATCCTTGCTGGGCCCACCAAAATCCTAGTTTAAATCCGAACCACGATATTTTATTGAGTTCATCTACGAGCAAGATTCCGAACACGAAGGAGACTGTGAACCAAATAGCGAGCAGTATAGACGCAACTTTAATGTTGGTTTCCCAGTATGATTTAGTATTTTTTGGTTTGGACATAGTTAACGCACCCGTCTGTAATGCAGTATTGTATGCGTTGTTCAAGAAAGTTGCAGTTGCAACGAGTTGTTTTTTCCTAAAAGCTGGCGAAAATTAGACAGGGTTCGATTTTAACGTAACGTGCTCTATTGAAAGGAATTTCATATGACAGAGGTACAACCGGTGCGGCCTGCCGCGACCGTAATTATAGTTAGACAATTAATGGAATTTTTCGAGGTCTTTATGTTGCGCCGAAATAGCGGCTCCGCGTTCGCTGCTGGCATGTATGTTTTCCCAGGTGGTAGAGTAGAAGGAGATGATCATCTTCACAAATATGATGAGAGGAGGCAGGGTCCGAGTGAGGCTCAGATAACTCAGAAAATTGCTTTAGGCAATGAGTGGAGAGGATATTGGATTGCGGGAATTCGAGAAAGTTTTGAAGAGGCTGGACTTCTTCTTGCGTATCGGTCGGATGGTTCTCTAATTGAATTTTCTGATCCGGCTGTCGATTTAAGATTCAAACGGTATAGAGATCTACTGAATTCGGGAGCCATGTCGCTTCTAGATATTTGTAAGGTGGAAGATTTGAAGTTAGCAGTAGATCGAATGCACTTCCATAATCGTTTTGTAACCCCTTTTGGTCGCCCGAGACGATTTGATACCAGATTTTTTATTGCTGAAGCCCCATTGGAGCAAGCTGGGCAGCATGACAGGGAAGAAACGGTTGATAGCGTTTGGATAAGCCCAGAGAAAGCGCTTAAAATGAATGATGAAGACGAGCTAGGTTTAATGGGGGTCACCCGCCATCAGCTCGAATATTTGGCTAAGCATGATTCGAAGGATTCCATTCTAAAAGCGGCGTCGGCTAAAACTCGCTTCCCAACTCGCCGCCCTAAATTAGAGAAAAGGTCCTCATGAGATTATCGCTTTTAATTTTAGGTAGCTAGGATGCTTGATGAACCTTCATTGATGGAGCTTGGTTGGAACTCTTTTTTTAAAGGGCAGCTAGAAAGTGCGGCAGTAACCGGTTCACAGGTCCCCGGTCGTGTTGTGGAGAATCAGAGAACCCATTTAACCGTGATGTATGAATCAGGAATTACTGAAATTCCAATCACTGGTAGGTGGTATAAGGATGCAACACCTAATCCCCCAGTTGTTGGTGATTGGGTACTTTTAGATATACAAAAAAATACTTTGATATCAATATTCGATCGTCAGAATATGGTGCAACGAACACTTTCGCAGAATGAACAAATTCAAGTTATAGCTGCAAATGTTGAGACGCTGTTCCTCGTTACATCTTGTAATTCGGAGTTTAGTTTATCAAGGTTAACAAGGTATTTGATTCTTGCCTTGGAGTCCGGAGCAAAGCCGGTAGTTGTCATTACAAAAAGAGATCTGTGCGAAGATCCTCGGAGATTTGTTAGGCAGGCTGAAAATTTAAATGCGGATGTGGCGGTAAGATTAGTAAATGCTTTAGACATAGAGAGTCTTTCTTCTCTTTCCGCTTGGTTGGTTCCAGGCAAAACAATTGGATTGTTGGGATCTTCGGGTGTAGGCAAATCTACCTTGGTGAACACATTAGTCGGTCAGAGATCGCAGCAGACAGGGGAAGTAAGGCATAAGGACGATAAAGGGAGGCACACGACTACACATAGATCTTTGCACTTGATTCCAGACGGTGGACTTATTATAGATAGTCCAGGTATGCGAGAGTTAGGAATATCTCATGTCGAGCATGGCCTAGCTACAATGTTCTCGGATATTGTCGATATTTCCACGAGGTGCCAATTTTCCGATTGTTGCCATCGCACAGAGCCAAACTGTGCTGTGATAAAGGCGGTGTTGGACGGCCGCTTAGATCAGACACGTTTGGATCTTTACCGCACTTTTAAAGGGTAATGAGGCCGGTTTATTTATTGACATTTTGGTTAACTAATTGAGTTATGATGCTTAAAGTGCTGGGTTAGAGGCAGAGCTATGGGTCACTTTGAAAATGAAATACGCAGTTGGTTAGAAAAAAATTGTCCAGAGTCTATGCGCACTCCGATGATTGTCGATGAGATTCCTACTGGTGGAAGAAAGACAAGCTATAAAAATCCAGATACAAAAATATGGTTAGATCGTATGGCAGAGAGAGGTTTTACTGCACCGCGCTGGCCTAAAGAATTTGGGGGTGCGGGCCTCACGGCGTTTGAACATAAAGTGTTGCAACAGGAATTGGAGAGAATTGGCGCTAGAGTACCGTTGGTTGGCATGGGGTTATCCATGATCGGTCCGGCTATACTTGAATTAGGGGACAATGATCAAAAAAAACAGCATCTACCGAATATAGTCAAGGGAGAGATCATGTGGTGTCAAGGCTATAGCGAGCCTGGCTCCGGATCAGATTTAGCAAGCCTTCGGACAACGGCGGTTTCTGATGGAGACGACTTTATTATTAATGGACAGAAGATATGGACTTCGGGCGCGGATCGAGCAGATTGGATATTTTGTTTAGTTCGGACAGCGCCTGATGCGCCTAAACACGAAGGTATTAGTTTTATTTTATTTGATATGGAAAGCGCAGGTGTATCGGTTAAACCCATAAAGCTAATAAGTGGGTTATCTCCGTTTTGTGAAACATTTTTCGATGATGTTCGCGTTCCGAAGTCTAATGTTGTAGGGAAAGTTAATGAAGGATGGACGGTAGCAAAACGTTTGCTGCAGTATGAGAGAACAACGATTGGCGATAGTAGGTCCAATCAAAAGGAATTGTCTCTAGAAGAAGTTGCGAGACGTTACGCGGGATCGGCTCAAGGGAAAATAGCTAATCCAGTGATTAGAGATAAAGTAGTTAGACAAAATGTAAACGATTTTTCTTTGAAACTCTCTTTGCAACGCATGAGAGAAGAGGGGGCGGCCGGGAAAGCCATGGGTGCTGAATCATCTATGTTTAAATACTATGCGACTGAGCAAAACAAACGTAGGTATGATTTGATGATGTCGATTATGGGTACGGATAGTCTAAGATGGACGCAGGAAGTCCTTGGTCTGGAGGAGGATTACGAATTACAAACTACTCGGAATTGGTTGCGTTCTAAGGCTAATTCCATTGAGGGAGGCACCTCCGAAGTCCAACTAAATATTTTGGCAAAACGAGTTCTAGGATTGCCCGATAAATAGAAGAATTTGAAAATCAAAAGATTGACTATTTGAAGCATCTCACATGAATTATCGCTGGATCATCGTTGGCTACACTTTGGTGTTACAAGCAGTGGCGCTGGGCACCTTGATATATTCCTTCGCTTTATTTGTGATTCCATGGCTTCAAGAATTTGAGGCAGATCGCGCGCAAGTAATGCTAACGATGTCAATTACTCAGGTGGCTGCTGGTCTAATCAGTCCGCTAGTTGGTAGCGCAATGGATAGATACCCTATTAAACGTTTCATTTTTGGCGGACTGTCGATGTTAGTGATCGGGTTTTTTCTTTTATCAAAAGCCACTTCTTTGTGGCAAATTCAAATTATATATGGGACTTTATTTCCGTTTGGATTAACTTTGATGAGTACGCTAGCCGCTCAGACCCTAATTACTAGGGTTTTTAAGGAAAATAGAGGAACAGCACTTGGTATCTCAGCAACTGGAACTAATCTGGGGGGGATCATTTTCCCTTTATTGATTTCAGGTTGGTTGGTATCGATGGGTTGGCGAGAGACAATGGAGCTGCTAGCAATTATTGCACTTTTGCTAATAGCTCCTCTCACTTGGCTTGTGCTGCGGAGGGAACCATTACCTTACTCATCCGATGGGACTGATACAGGAGAGCTAGTCAAGAGCTGGAGTACATCGAATATCTTAAGTAACTCTGCATTTTGGATACCTACTATCTGTTTGGTTACTCTTAATCTTGGTTTTGGGGCTTTGCAGTTTAATCTTGGAGCATTTGGTGCTGACGTTGGTTTCGAGACAAGTCAAGTTGCTAAACTTATAGCATTGAATGGAGTTTGTATGATTGCCGGAAAATTTTTCTTTGGTGCTATCGGCGATCATGTGGATCATAGAGTCATGTACTGGTTGGCAGCAGCTCTAATGGCATGCGGGATGATTGTACTTCAGGGCAATATAGACAAGACGCGCCTAGTCACTGGCATCATAGCTGTTGGGCTAGCTGGCGGCGGCATTTTACCTATGTTCGGTATTATCTATGGTGCCCGTTTTGGCGTCGGATCATTTGCTAGGGTTATGGGTTTGGCCATGCTAGTTATGATGATTGGAGCGTTAGGCCCATTTTATGCTGGTTGGGTGTACGATACGTTCGGAAGTTATGATTTTGCCTTTTTGACGTTTTTAGTATTAATTTTCCCAGCAGTTATACTAATGAGATGGCTACCCACGCCACGGGCTCAATAAATCGCCACATGGACGACAGCGGTTTTTGCCTAGCAGCGGATGTTAAAACAAAGTATTGTCTTGCTTTTTCCAAGGATATTTCAGTTAAAGATGAGGAGAGATTACAATGTGTCGACGCCAAATTAAGCTTCTGGGCATATTCTTCGTTTGGATAAACCTTATGTTAAGCAGTGCTTTTGTAACTGCCCATAAACACGATTTTTTGTCTAGAGAAGAGATGATTGAAAGCATTGGTTGGGACTTTTCTAAAGCCGAAATCGTTGTTCAAAAAATTACTCCAAATCTCTATGTTTTGTTCGGGTTAGGGGGGAACATCGCAGTTAGTGTAGGCGATGATGGTGTACTTATTGTGGATGACCAGTTTCCAGAATTAGTACCTATGATTGAGGAAGCAATTAGAGATTTGGGCGGTAATAGTGTTGATTTGGTGATAAATAGCCATTGGCATTTTGATCATGCTGACGGAAATTTGGCGTTGGGAAAGACTGGCTCTTTGATTGTTGCTCATGCTAATTCAAGGAAAAAGAATTTAGAGGATCAATCTATAAATCTCGTCGGTGTTGGCAGATATGTACAACCAGCCTACCCAGAACATGCTCTTGCAGACCTGACGTTTAATCGAGATATGCAGATTTATTTTAATGGTGAATCGATTGAATTGGTGCACTACGGCCCCGCACATACCTCAGGAGATACAGTAACCATCTTTCGCGGAAATAATGCAGTCCATTTCGGGGATGTGTTTAATACAGCTTATCCTTTTATAGATTCAGAAAATGGCGGGAGTATTAGCGGGATGATCAACTTTTGTCAGCAAGTTTTATCTTCGATTAATAAAGAAACAGTAGTTATTCCTGGGCATGGACCAGTTTCTACATACCAAGATCTTAAAGATTATATTGATATGCTCAGTACAGTTAGTTTTCGATTGAAAGAAATGATCGCAAAAGGAATGGGTTTAGAAGATATTCTTAAGGCTAGGCCTACTAAGGAATTTGATAAAAGGTATGGCAACCCAGCTCAGCTTCTTGATAGGGCTTATGATAGTTTAAGAAAAGAATAATGCCGTAAAAATACAAGCGGGTTAAATAATTAGAAGTTTGAAGGAGAAGGAATGAGTGATACTGCGGGATATATAATGAATCAGACCATGCTGCGGGTTAAGGACCCTCAGGTATCGGTGACTTTTTATGAAGACGTGTTGGGTATGAGGTTGTTAGATAGATATGATTTTGATGATATGAAATTCTCACTATATTTCATGGGTTATTCAGAAGTAGTCCTTCCAAAAGACCGAGCAGATCGCGCTCGATGGGTATTTGCGCAGCCTGCTCTTCTAGAGCTTACGCATAACTGGGGTACCGAAAATGAGGAAGGGCAGCCTTATCACAGTGGTAATGAGGAGCCTAGAGGATTTGGGCATATTGGTATTTCAGTTCCAGATGTCTATGCTGCGTGCGATAGGTTTGAGAGATTGGGAATAGACTTTGTGAAAAGACCTGACGATGGTTCAATGAAGGGTTTAGCCTTTATACGGGATCCAGATGGTTATTGGATAGAAATTTTATCTTCAGATGGTTTGGCCAAGATTGTAGCGCCTTAAAGATTTTTTAGTCCTGGTTCGTAGCTAGTCTTTTTAGTGCTGATTTGTATGCGATAGGCTCTTTTATTTTTAACCGTTCCCTTAGTTCATCGAGTGGCTGCGATAATATAGTTTCCCAGTGCATTTCGGGCAGCCACGCGGCTTTTCGTCCATCTTCCCAGCCACGTCGAATTGGTCTGAGGGAAAAGGTGCCGACAGTCCTAAGAAATTGATAGAACCCTACAAGCAATATCAATCCGATTCCGCGATTTTTTGTTTGGGCGTAAGTAAAGCCTAATAAACATAGTTCGCCTAACTCATCGCGACCGTAGCCTGTGAGCACGTGCCAGAGATCATGCTGATCTCTTAATCTTTTGCCATATTTTGTTATATTCTCGTCAGCAAATATTTCTACGTTGTTCTCACTTGCCTCTACTAAACCTTCCGCACTGATTTCCTCGTTTTCAACGAATTGTAAGTAGGCTCTGCCCAGGCTATCTGGAGGCATAGCTCTAAGGTGTTCTCGATCCTTTAGCACATCTAAGAGATCTTGCTCTTGATTTAAAATATGTTTTCCGGTCTCGGTAACTCTAAATTTGCGGAACCCGTTCCTTAGCGACGGGCCAGACATGGCACGTATGATTGTGAAAACTTCCACTGTGTCTTCCGGATCCTCTATGAGCCTCTTCATCGCTTCCCAAGCTGTTTTGAAATCCATTTTTTCTGGATTTGTTTTAGGTTTAGAGCCTATATCCACTATTCTTTTTCCATGGTTACGTTAATTTAATCATATTGGTAAGTATTATGTATGGGCAAAAGGATATGAGAGAATTTGTCACTATGCAATCTTTAGGTATGCGGCAACTTTTCGGCTATGGAGTTGGTGATCTAGGCATCAATCTCTATTTTATTGCTACGATGACTTATCTCCTCTATTTCTATACCGATGTGTATGGGTTGAGTCCGGCGGCTGCAGGGGGGGTTTTTTTGGTTGCTAGGATTGTTGATGCGCTAACGGATCCAATTATGGGGTTACTAGCAGAGAGAACGAAAAGCCGATTGGGCCGCTATCGCCCTTATATTTACTACGGGGCTATTCCGTTAGCGCTTGCCGCAATTTTAACTTTTACTATTCCTGTGTTCGATGAACTTGGAAAAGTGATCTGGGCGTATTTAACATATATTCTATTTAGTCTGGCCTATACCATTGTTGCAATTCCTTATGCGGCGTTAACCTCTGTTTTGACGTTGGATCATCACGAGAGGACTCGCTTATCTTCCGTCAGGATTGGCTGCGCTTTTGTAGGAGGGTACATTATTTCTGTTTGCATGCTCCCTTTAGTTAATCTTTTTGAAACGGAGGCACAAGGTTTCCAGGCTGCAATGATATTTTTTGCAATCATAGCCACGGGGTTCTTATGGGTGACAAAGCAAAGTACTGATGAAAGGTCTTTCTTATTGGTTCACAGGAAGTTGCCTGTGAGTGATAGTTTCAAGGCAGTAGCTATGAATCCTCCTTTGCTTATTGTTATTTTAATTTTCACGTGCGGCATGCTTTCCTTCACCATAAGACAAAGTGTCACCCTGTACTATCTGAAATACAATGTAGGAAGGGAGGATTTAGTGCCTGAATATTTTGCCATCACTATGCCGATTATGATTCTAACCATTTTCTTCATACCTAAGCTTACTTTACTAGTGGGCAAGGCCGGAGGCATAGTCATAGGTGCTCTTATAACAATTTTAGGTTCTATAGGCTTATATCTAACACCTTACGATAACGTTGTTGGCATTATGGTCTTTTCGTGTATCACTGCGATGGGTGGGACACCTATCGCAGTTTTGGGTTGGGCAATGATTCCCGACACCGTGGAATATGCACAGTCTAAATTGGGTGTTCGAGCCGAGGGGGCCATTTTTTCTACTGCTAGCTTTTTCCAAAAGCTAGCTAAGGCCATTGGAGGGGCAGGCGTTGCGGCTGTTTTGGCAATTTTTGGGTATGTTGCAAATATGGACCAACATGATGATGTGCTTAATGCGATACATGGGATGTTGACACTGGGTCCAGTGGTGATAATGATTATTATGATTGTTGCTGCTATTTTCTATCCGTTAAATCAACGTGTGCATAACGACCTGGTTAATTCATTACGTTAGTTGTAGTAATTGACAGTCGGGGGCGACTCGGTAAGATACTCTGCCTTGCCCCAGGGTGTTTAGCTCAGTTGGGAGAGCGACGGCCTTACAAGCCGTAGGTCGCAGGTTCGAACCCTGCAACACCCACCAAGACTGCGCGAAGATTTCGGAGCGGTAGTTCAGCTGGTTAGAATACCGGCCTGTCACGCCGGGGGTCGCGGGTTCGAATCCCGTCCGCTCCGCCAAGCGCATTTTTTCAAAAAACACGAGGAAACGAAAAGTTTCCTTGTTCAAGGCCTTTGGAAGGTAAGGCATAGCGGAGATTTGATATGATACAAATGGCAGACAAGGTCGCTATTGTGACGGGAGGGGGTTCCGGTATGGGACGTGCGAGCAGCGTGCTGTTCGCACAGGAAGGTGCAGCAGTTGCTGTGGCTGACCTTAATGAAGACGGCGGCCAGCAAACTGTTGCAATGATCGAGCAAGCGGGTGGGCGGGCTAGTTTCATCCGCACGGACACTGGTGATGAATCTTCTATTATTCAATTGGTAGAGCAGACCGCAGCAACCTATGGCCGAGTCGATGCCATGGTGACGGCTGCCGGCATTTCTTACTCAAACTTCATGGAAAAAGACGAAGCTACAGACCCCTGGCTACACCCTGGTGAAGGCCTGATTCTCAACAAGTCTACTGAACGTTGGCAAAAAGTACTGGATGTCAATCTCACCGGAGTGATGATATGTGCGCGAGAAGCCGCTCGGCAGATGATCGCTGAAAAGCATGGCGGCACGATCGTCAACTTTGCATCTATTGCTGGGTATAGTCCTGCACCGACAATTGCTGACTACTGCGTATCGAAAGCAGGTGTCGTTATGTTGACAAAGTGTTTGGCCGCCGAACTAGGACGCTCGGCCATACGTGTCAATGCGGTGGCGCCAGGGCCTATCGAAACCGGTATGACGCAGCCTTTGATGGACGGTCGTTTACAGAAACAGGCTAAGGCATTGCCCTTGGGTCGTGTCGCACAGCCAGAGGAAGTGGCGAGTGTGGTGCTTTTTCTGTCGACTGAGGGATCCAGCTATATCACAGGAAAGACCATTGGTGTTGATGGCGGCACGTATACGATTTGATACTGATGCAAGCGCGTATGTGGTAATGAACGCGGTGATAAATTATTGCAGGAAGATTTCCCTAAACACATCCTTTCTATATAGATTCCGGTATTAACTATGAAACCACAACTGACCTTGGGATTTTATTTTTTAATGAGCATGCTTATTTAGGGTCAAGGCGAATGAGGTATCTGGGAGGATAGCCTGTCAGAAAACGAAAGCGCGCGGGAAGTGGATTGGCTGTATCCACCCGATTGTACTCCTCGCCTGAAACCGCAGCGGCGAGATAATCCGTGGTAATGCCGTGATTTTCTAAAGAAACGTTTGGGTTTTCGATGGCCTGATCATACCAGCGTTTCGGCCAGTGGTTTCTTGCGATGTACAGGTTTTCGCCATTAGTAATGAGTGATACTGCGCGACCCCTTGTAACACCCTTGTCATCGGTCGTGTTGATGATTACAACTCCGCGACCTTGGGGTTGGCTATAGCCCAGCCATGATTCAAAAATAAAGACCATACCAACATAGGCGATCAAAAGAATAACCAAGATTTTTTTTAGGATCTTCATATGTATTCCGCAAAATGTCTCAAACAACTATACCTTTCTCCTCTCTATTGCCCAAACTCTATGTTGGTAGTAATTTTAGGTCGATTGGGATTAGAGGAAAGTAGATAGAGATTCAAATATTAACTTAACGGCCGTTCTCTTAGAGAGAATCTGTGTTGGATGAAGGAGTAGGGAAGATAAAGTAATGCTTAGTTATAGATATTTCATGGGACTATGTTTTTTGATGTTAGGTGTTGAAAGCTTGGCTAACGATTTTATATCGGCTAGAGCTAGCTTAGAGAAGGCGATGGCTGCCGAAGTTCGTACCGATAAGGATAGGGCTAGAGATCGTAATAGAAAACCAATCGAGACCTTAAGATTTTTCGGACTTCGAGAGGACTCTAGGGTTATTGAGTTGCTGCCTGGAAATGGTTGGTATACAAAGCTTCTGGCACCTATGTTGCGAGATAATGGAAAACTTTACCTTGCAATAGGGGCTGATAGGGCGCTTAGCCATTTAGTCCAAGTTGACGGGTTCGATAGGATTTCTATCATTGCGCCCGAAGCTTCTTTAAGTAGATCAGAGGTGCCTGGAGTCTTCGATCTTAATCTTGATGGTTTTGGTGTAACTAACGTAGATTTTGTACTGACTTTTAGGAATTATCACAATTTTTCTAGTGCGGGGCGTAAGGCAATAAATGAAGCATCTTTTCAAGCATTAAGGTCAGGCGGGATTTATGCCGTGGTAGATCATACTCGGCGACATATGGAGTCTTCCAACTCTGAAAATATAAGACGATTCGATCCAGTTTTAGCTATAAAGGAGATTCAGTCGGTAGGATTTATATTCGAGGATTTTGCCACTCTGCATTCACGGCCGGATGATGAGCTTCGCTACGAAGTAGGTCGGAAGAGCGTGACGGGAAATACAGATCGTTGGACTCTAAAATTTAGAAAACCTTAGGGTAGATTTATCTTCTTAATCCGCGAAGCATTATTATTAAGAACTGTTGGATGTCTTCTTCCAGCTCTTTATCTCCTTCCAACATTTGAGAGTCTTCGATGGACTCCTGGGGTAATGTCCCCACCCTTGTCGTCGGAGCCATTCCTTTTACTAGGTGGTGGAAGCTTTTAAGAAAAAAGTTAACTTGCTCGTAAGATAAATCAGGCAAAGCTATGCGCAAGCTTCCTAAAATTTGGGAATTTATTTTCACCATGTCCGCTTTGAACTTTGCCAGTATTTCAGCCGTGACGTTATGCTCCAGCACGCTTGCGAGAGCGGATGCTAGAGTTATGAGTCGAGGATGGGACATTAGTTCTGAAATTAGAATGTGCGCAATCTCCTCCTCATCATTAGTATCTGGTAGCTTAACTAATTTTGCGCTAACGGCTTTGGTCCAGTGCTTGAAATCTTCAAGAAATATTTGGAGAAAGATCTCTTCTCTACTGTCGAAATATCGATAGAGGTTTGCTTTTGAAAAACCTGCTTCACGAGCTATGGCATTCGGCCCGGCTTGAGCCAAGCCATCTCTTTCCAATACGCGCACTGCTGCATTTACTAGGGTTTTTTTCCGTTGTTCTTTTTGCTCCGGTGTATTAGCCCGCGCAAACGGTTTTACGGTTGATTCCTTGTTCATAGGATATCTATTTACAAGGGCTCCTCGTGGCTGTCAAGGACCTATATAAAGTAGCTAAAACTAAAAAGAACTTGACACGAATTAGTGATGCGCTTCCAATTAGTAACCGCTGGTCGCCAATTTAACAGTCATGAGATGGAGGGAGTAATGACAGAAACTATTACAGGTACCAATAGGTCGGGGGGCGTCACTGTGCAGGATATGATTCCTTACGATACCCGCCGTGTGCCAGATTACCTTTCTAGAGAGTCAGTAATGCCTCCTGGTCCAACTAAGGTTCCTGTTGAGCGTTATACTTCTAGAGAATTTCATGATATTGAAGTTGAAAAACTTTGGATGAAAGTATGGCAAATGGCTTGCCATGAAGATGATATTCCGGATGTTGGAGATTACTTACCATATGAAATTGCAGATAGGAGTTTTCTGATTGTTCGTTCAGCTCCGGATGAGGTCAAGGTTTTCAAAAATGCCTGTTTGCACCGTGGACGTCTAATTAAGGAGCGGCCTGGTAAGCGCACCCATGAACTTCGTTGTCCCTTTCATGCCTGGGCTTGGCACCTCGATGGGAAGCTAAAAGAAATTCCTTGCCAATGGGACTTTCCATATGTGGATGCGGAAGATTCTAACTTGCCAGAGATTAAAGTTGGGCGGTGGGGAGGATTTATTTTTATTAATCCAGATTTAGAATGCGAACCGTTTGAGGATTTTCTCGGTGATTTCCCCGAGAACTTTCAGCTACTTCCATACGAGAAGCGTTATAAGGTAGCAGAGGTTCGAAAAGTTATTAAAGCAAATTGGAAAGTAGCGCAGGATGCATTTGCGGAGTCCTGGCACGTGTTTTCAACACATCCTCAAATGTCTTGGGAAATGGGCGATTGTAATGCGCAATTTGATGCCTTCGAGAATTATTCGAGACAAAATAATGTTGGAGGTGGAACTCCTCACTTGATGAACACGAAGGATTTCGGACCAATGCCTGCTGTTGAACATAATAGGCCCCGAGAACGTCACCCCTTCAGTGGCGCTATTTATGAGCTCCGAGAGGACGGGAACGTCGATGTGACCATGCCCAATGGGAAAAAAGGGGTTTTCGATTCAGAAGCTCAGTGGATAGAAGGGGAGGTCGGTCATGCCGATATTCATCTTTGCCATTATATGGTTTATCCGCGTGATGAAATGATTCCTCCAAGTATGTCTGAGCTCTCAGCACAAGATGGCTTATGGACTAAAAAAGATCTTCCGCGAGAAGAATGGATTAAGCTGATTGCTGAGTCTAGGGCTCAGAATGCACAAGCAATGCGGGACACTATGCGTCCGATTATTGGAGATGTGGTAGATGAGGTGTGTGATGGCGAAATGACAGGAAATATCTATTTCAATCTATTTCCAAATCTTATGCCCTGTTCCTCTTTTACTAATTTGGCGGTTTGGTTTCGTTTTAGGCCTAATGGAAATAATCCTGAGGAATGTATTATGGAATCCATATGTATCGCACCAATTCCAGAGGGGGATGAGCGTCCTTCAACTCCACCGGAATTTTGTGAGCTTGGGTCTGATGATAGTTGGGCTAACGCTCCAGTACTTGGTTTCTTAGCATCCGTTTTGGACCAAGATAGTGGGAATATGCCGTTTGTGCAACAAGGGATCAAAAATCTTGAGAGTGGCACAGTACAATTGGCAGACTACAACGAAATGAAGCTCCGACATTTTTATAAGAAGTTGGACGAATATTTGGAAAAGATATAGGAAAAAGGAACGGTAAGAATGACTGACTACGATATCTTAATCAAAAATGGAACTATTTTTGATGGTCTGCAAACGCCGCGCTATCGTGGCGATATAGGAATTAAAGATGGCTTAATAGCTCACATTGGCAATCTCAAAGGTGCGACGGCAGGAGAAGTTATTCAGGCTGAAGGGCTGCACATATGTCCGGGTTTTGTAGATTTGCATACGCACTATGATTCCCAGATTTTCTGGGATCCGTATTGTACGATCTCCGGCTGGCATGGCGTTACTTCTGTAGTGATTGGTAATTGTGGCTTTGGCTTTGCCCCTGTAAAACCGGAAGACCGCATGCGCTCAATGTTGACTATGGAGCGCAACGAGGCGGTGCGGGCTACGACTATGGAGGCGGGGATGCCTTGGGATTGGGAAACATATCCTGAATTCCTTGATAGCCTTGATCGGACTCCAAAGGGAGTGAATGTTTTATCTTATGTTGGATTGAACCCTTTAATGCAATACGTTATGGGGCTTGAAGCTGCAAAAAGTCGTCCGGCGACCACCGAAGAACGATCAACGATGGCTGAACTTCTTAGCGAGGCTTTGGATGCTGGAGGCTGCGGTTTTTCTGCACAGCTGCTCGGGGAGAACAGCGTTCAGCGAGACTATGATGGTACGCCAATGATTACTGATACCATGTCTGAAGATGATCTGAGGTTTTTCGCTACTGTGCTTGCTGAAAAAAAACGTGGGTTTATTCAGGTTATCGCAGCAACCCAGGAGTTAACCGAGCAACTATGTGAGGCCAGCGGGCGTCCAGTGATTTGGAATGCACTGGTGCTGAATCGAGATCAACATGGCCTGACGTTTGGCGCTTACAAGGATTATATAAAATGGTTAGACGAGGCTAACCAGCGGGGCAATAGGATCTTTGCGCAAGCATTAACCTGTCGCAACGATTATCAGTTTACTCTGGAGGAATGGAATCTTTACGATACGGTGCCTGCTTGGCGGGAAATGACTATGGGAACAATAGAGGAGAGGTTGATTAAAATGCAGGATGAAGCGCTCCGGATTGAAGTCAGAGAGGCTTTTATTCCTAATCAAGGCACGGGAGCTTCACCAACTCCGATACCGGAGCTCAAGATTGCTGAATGTAAAAAGAGGGAGTTACGCCTTCTAGAAGGACTATCAGTCGGAGAGTTAGCTGATCAACAGGGTAAGCACCCGGTGGACGCCATGTTAGATTTAGCCATAGAAGATAATTTGGAAACGTTATTTGTTACTCCACCTCAAGATCTAGACATAGAGGCTATGTCGGAAGTAGCAAATTCCGCGTATGCGCTGCCGGGAGTGTCGGACGGTGGTGCCCATATGAAATTTGTAACTTTTGGGAGATATCCCACGGAGTTCTTAACGTTGCTTGTTCGAGACAACAACATAATGACTCTAGAACAAGCTCACTGGAGGCTTTCAGCTTATCCGGCACAGGCTGCGGGCATAAGAGATCGTGGATATCTAGCTGAAGGGATGCCAGCAGATCTTCTAGTGTATGATTTTAATGACCTGAAAATACTAGACCCCGAACCGATGTATGATTTTCCAGCAGATGATTGGAGATTGGCCTGCAAAGCAGAAGGATATCGCTACACTATTGTAAATGGGGAAATTACATTTAAGGATAGCATTTGCACTAATGCTACACCGGGTAAGTTACTTCGTCATGGTCAATCTATTTAGAGTACTAGGTTAGAAAACAGGGAGGCTTAGCAATGGAATTCTGTCCAAATTTTATAAGTATAGATGATGACCCCGCTGCATGGGCTGCTGCCAGGGAAGCTGAAGGTTACCCAATAGTTTCGGTTGCGGATCATATTTCAGACCCGCAACCCCATCCACACGTCTGGGTAACGGCGACGACATTCGCCCTATCCACAAAAAAGCTGCGTGTTATGAGCGCTTTTAGTAACAATCTATTTAGATCACCGGTAGAGTTTGCTCATGCTGCTCTGGCTCTGCAAAGAGACTCGGGTGGACGTTTTGAAGCAGGGTTGGGAGCAGGTTGGGCCGCAAGAGAAATCAACGGTATGGGGTGGGAATTCCCAGTTCCTAAGGACAGAGCTGGTCGCTATATTGAAGCCGTGCAGATCGCCAGAGAATTACTGCATACCGGCAAGTGTAATTTTAAAGGGTCCTATTATGAGATAGATATTCCTTTAATTGGACCACTCGTAGAGCCTCCATTGTTAGTTGCTTCCTGTGCGGGTCCTAGAGTACTCAAAGGTGTTGCTCCTTATGTCGATAAAATTGAATTGATGGGATTTTCTATGACGGCTGCTCCTGATGATCCTACAAGTGTCATGAATGCTTTGATGTCATATACTGAGGACGATTTACGTCAGAGAATTGATTTAGCCCGTGACGTTGCACCTGAAACTCCACTGGGATTTTTGGCCCTTTGTGGCGCTGGTGATGATCCAGCGCTGGAAGCTCAATCAAAAGGGTTGGGGAATAGTCTCTTTGCTAAGCTTGTTGGGCCAACGGAGCAAGTCGCTGAGACTTTGCATAAGTTGGGTGACATGGGACTCGACTCTGTGCAAATTGCTCCGTCTACCCCTGATACTCTGAGTAATTTAGCTCCTTTGCTTAACTACTAAATATTAGGAAAAATGCTTTATGAGCGGCCCCCTCAGTGGTTTCAAGATATTAGATCTTTCCCGAGTTCTAGCGGGACCTGCTGCGACGGTTCTTTTGGCTGATCAAGGAGCTGATGTTATCAAGGTTGAGCCACTTCAAGGTGATGTTGTTAGAGATATAGGCGGAGGGGGTATAACCCCTGGTTTTCTTACGATGAATCGGGGAAAACGTTCAATCGCTTTGGATCTAAAACAGGAGCCTGGTATTGCGGTAGTGAAAGAACTAGCCAAGGAAGCTGATGTCTTTGTGCAGAATTTCCGTCCAGGAGCAATAGATGGTTTAGGTCTTGGTGAATCCACGATCCGCAATATAAACGAGCACATAGTTTACGTTTCCATCAGCGGTTTTGGCGATAAAGGGCCTTACTCAAATAAGAGAGTATATGATCCTGTAATACAAGCGCTTTCTGGTTTGGCAGATCTTCAGGCAACAGACGAAAATGATCGTCCTAGGATGATCCGAACTGTGATCCCTGACAAAACCACTGGTTTGATGGCAGCCCAGGCGATTACAGCTGCTTTATTATCCCGAGAGCGAACTGGGGAGGGCCAACATATCAAGCTAGCAATGTTGGATACAATGATTGCATACCTTTGGCAAGAGGGTTTGAATGGACTGACTCTTGTCGGCAATGAAGAAAAGGTTAAGAGAGGACAACGGTCGAGGGATTTAATTTATGAGACGTTGGATGGTTATATTACAGCTGGAGCAGTCTCAAATAAGGAATGGGAGGGCTTATGCAAAGCACTTGCTAAGCCCGAATGGCTGCAAGACAAGCGTTTCTCTACGCCGGTTGATCGCGGCAGGAACGTTAAGATACGGCTTGAATTGACAGCTGAAGTTTTGTGTACCAATACAACTAGGTTTTGGCTCGAGAGACTAGATGCCTATGGAGTTCCTTGCGCTCCAGTCCTCAGTCGCCCAGAGGTAATTCAGCAGGAGCAAGTGATAGTTAACGATATTCTTAGTGAATATGACCATCCAGGATTGGGACAAGTTCGCCAACCTAGGGCTGCCGCTAGGTTTGACAAAACGCCGACTAATAGAGAACAGATGGCCCCGCTACTTGGTGAGCATGGCAAGGAGATTCTGCGTGAACATGGGTTTACCCCGGCTGAAATTGATATTTTGGTAAAAGAAAAAACTCTCCTAGACCCTTAACCAATGGTTGAGGTGCTGCCTAATTAACAGATTCAGATGATCTTTTAGCTATTTCATTCTCAACTCGCCAAATACGGTCTTGTCCCCAAAACGATGTGGGCTCATCGAATTCCCCACCCGAAATTCGAAAGCTAGGGACTCCCCACAAATTGCTTTCTAGCATAGTTTCTAAATTTTTAGCTAGCAGTTCGTTCGACTCCTCGATGTCTTTTGTTAAAATGTGAGATAGAGATCTTGGTTCGAGTCCAGCATTAGAGGTAACCGCTTCCAGGCCTCCCTTGGTCGAAACATCAATACCTTTGTACCAGGCTGCATCAATATACGCGGTAATGAATTCCATCGCTTTATTGTTCTTTGAAGCATACGGAAAGATGGCCAACGCACGCTTAACGGGTTCGCCGAATGGATCAATAATTTTGCCGAAAGGAACTCCATGGGCCCGCGCTTCCCTACTAGCGTCCATGACTATATAGCGTTTTTTATTGTTTGGCGCTGGAATGCCCCTCATTAGCATCGGCATTACAGGACGAACCTTTATTCTAACGCCACTTCTCGCTACTAAGTTCAAGACTCGTTGATGACCGGCTGCTGTATAAGGGCTTCGGAGGGAAGGGAAATATTCCAGTGTGACCTTTGATGAGTCTTTTCTCCCGAGACTTTCTGGACAGGGTTCGGGAACGCACAAACCATATCCACGGTCGAAACCTTCTAGAATTAGTCGCTCTTCGAGGAGACGCAATCTGTCCAGGCCCCAGAACCATTCTCCTTCGAAGAAAAACATAGCGCCTAGATAATGGCCTAATTGTTTGCGCAAATGCGTCCCGGATTTGACCGTCGGGTTGCTGGATTGCCTATCTGATGAAGTAAGCGTTATCCCAGTCCAGAGAGAGTTCTCTAATTCTATTGCCTTAGTTGCAAAATCCGCGTTTTGAAGATGCTTGGACAAAGCGAGATTTGCTATCCTTATCTGGTTAGGATCTAAGGTGCTTTTTGTGGGAGAGAAATTGGTCTTATAGCTATGGGCTATTAGCTGAGCATCACGCCATCTCCACCTTTCAAAATTTTTGGGATCACCTTGGTATGAATTATCAGTTTTAGAAACTAGATGAGGTTTGAATTCAATATCGTAGCACTCTCTTAATTGATCAAGTTTTTGTGCGGCTAGGTGGCTATAAGGGTCTCCCACTTCATGGAAGTAATGGACTATAGGCCTTTGTTTTTTTTTGATGCGAATGGTGCGTGCTGCCTTGTTACGCTTTTCTCTATAAGTATTTGAGGCTATATATCGAATGAGAAGAGATCGAATACGTGTCTTAGGGTTCATGGACTAATATGGTTTGCTCATATGGAGGAAGGGTAAACGTTTGGAGGTCTTCAGTGAGTATTATTCCGCTTGGGGTGTTCCTTAAAAACATCTTCTCCATCAAAGGGTTAGAGGGGACGGGGACCATATGGTAGAGGGCCAGTTTTTTTATTCCTGCTTCGCTTGCTTTGGCTGCTAGATATTCGACGTTGGCGTGATAATCGATTACGTCGGTCATAATAGATGACATTCTTTCTTGTGCAAGTTCTATCATCGGCTCGAGTAGAGTATGGGATAGAGCATCGTGCAATAAAAGATCGGCACCCTGTCCGACTGCAAATAGACTTTCCGTCACATTTGTATCACCCGAAATCACTACTGATCGATCTCGATAGTCGATTCGATATCCTACAGCGGGTTCGATGGGCGGATGAGCTACGGTAAATGAACGTACTGTAATGAGGTCGTCTTGCCATACAATGCCCCCTTCTTTAAAAGTATGAGGCTGCATAATTCCTGATCGTGATGGTAGAAGAGTGGATCCATGATGAGCAGTTCGGTAGCTTCGATCCAGTTCGTAAGCTTGGTTGAATCCGTCCACTACCGTACTGACACCTTCCGCTCCGAAAATTGGAAGCGGAGAGTTTCTTCCTTGTACCCAAGAGTTTAGTGCGACGTCTGGGAGACCGCTAATATGATCCGAATGAAAGTGTGTTAGGAAAACACCATCCAAGCGAGCTAATGGTAATTGAGCTTGTGCTATCCTGAGAGGTGCTCTTGCTCCTACATCAAAAAGAAAGAAGTGCTCTGGTGTGATGACGGCAATACAAGCTTGTGCTCGGTTTGGGTCAAACCCTAATGGCGAAGCGCTTCCGCAAATGATGACCTGTATTCCATTAGTTTCCTTTGGTTCCGCTGATAGCACTTGATGCGCCGCTCTTTTGAATAGTGCGTCCTGTCCTGAAGGTGTCAGGTACATAATACCAGCCACGCTGATTAGCAATAGCAGGACTGACAGTGTTGTAATCGCAATCTTTTTCATCATGTTAAAAAAACACAAAGGATCTTACTACGATGTTTTTTCTGCATGGAGCGTCCGGTGGTGCCGTAGGGTCGACTGCTGCTGTATGAAATGAATAGCGCGATACCGAACCATCTATAATCGAGTCATAGCACTTCAACATTGAGACTTCCGTTGGCTTTTGCTGAGGGAACCAATACCATTCGTGATCGGCCCTATATGTAAATTGGGTTGTCTCACCGACTCTATCATCATAAATTCTGTAATTATTTATATAGGGTTGGTCTGCGAAAGACGGCCATGCGCACAGAACAAAAGGATTTTGCTGAACCGTTTCCATGGGCTTTGCTAGATTTATCGAAATAAAGCGTTTGGCCATTTTGGCGTCCGCTTCAGTTTCCGTGTAGTCAACTTCCCGCCCAAAATTTCGAAGGTTCTTAACCAAGAGTTCTCGACATCTTACCCTTCCGCTATTGTCGTTCAGATCGTTGTGTACAATATTTGCATAATTTGCATTTACCCCTGGGTTTTTTGCAGATTGGTCCTCTGTTCGGTCTCCTGTGTAATCCTTATTAAAAATGTCGTGATTATATACCAGTGCATCAGTAGCACCTGGAAAGAACTCAAGTAATAATCTCTCCATCTCTGGATAAAATACTCGTTGTACTTCTTTTGAATCGTAAAAGTTTTCGCACTCGGTATTCCAGTGAGCTAGCGACAGCCCAAGTTTATCCATGCATTCTGGAGAATAGGGAGAAAGCCCGGAATAGTACTCAGGTATCCGTCGGCCGTCCCGTAAAATCTGTGGGAAATAAAGGCTTCTTCCGCGGTAGTCTAGTTCGTCTTGGCGGAAAATCTCGGCATCGCTTGCTCGACTCGGATCTTTCCACAGACTGTTAGAGGAAACAATGGAATATGAAGGTTGTTCGTGCACGTTATAACGCAAAGGCACCGCTACCGCGCCTTCAGGTAATGCGGGTTTATTATCTTCTATATATTCTAGACATTCCGCATAACGACGGAAGCCCAGTCCCCATTTAGTTTTAATAGGTCCCGGTGGTGCATTTGCAATCATTTCAGTTAGTGCCCTTCCTTCGCCTGAACTGATTTGGCTAAGGGCGGTATCTATAGCCTTGGCCGTCCCAGCATCCCCATTATTATCGAAGGACATATATGAAAGCCCACCGTTAGCTGCGATAGGGGTGGGTTGTCCCTTTGTAAGCTGTAGTGATGGCACATAAACATCGCTTGATTCTGAATGTTCGTTTTTCACTATTGAGTCCCGCCCTCTTTTTTTGTGATTCGTAATGCTCGCATACCGATTCGATAAGTGCCAGACTGCACAACAACACTTGTTCTATTCTCAGTTATGATTTCGCGTTGGCAGAAAAGCTGGCGTCTGGCTACGATAGTCCTTATATGCTGCATAACGTTTTTCCATTCGTTGATTTTTCATTGGGATGGACACAAAAACAAATAAAGCAATCATTCCTAGAGCTCCTATCATCAACCACCATTTACCTTCAGCGCCTAGACCTAAAATCGCTAACCCCCACCAGAACATGAGCTCTCCTAAGTAATTTGGGTACCTAATGTATTTCCATATACCCGTTCTCAGAACTGTTCTTGTGTGGCCGCTAATGCCTTCATCTACGGTTGTCCGGAATTTCCTCAATTGTGCGTCTGAAATTGCTTCTATAATTACTCCAGCGAACCCGATTGATAATCCAATTACCATTAGTGGTTTTGTGAATACTGAAGAAGATGCTATTTGGAATAAGCTAAGACATGCTAAGAAAACTAGTGCGGTTGGGAAAAAATGGATGCCAGTTAGATTCACCAGAGGATACAGGCGGCCAGTTTGATGTCGAAGCTGAATATACCTCCAGTCCTCGTGCTCCCAGCCAGACCAACCAGTGGCCCAGTTATAAGTTAGCCTCCAAGACCAGCAGTTCACTAAAAGCATAGTTGCCCACTGCCATAATCCCCAGGAGGTGGCATTAGGCTCGATGATTAGCCAAATAGTAAGGAAACTGGGGATAACACTCCAATAGGCGTCGTAGGCACTGCTGTTTTCCTTCCAAAGAGAAACACAAAAAATTACAAAGGTCATAATAGTGTTGGCAACTGCCGCTCGGAATATTGAATGGCCTTCAACTACTTCCATTGCCACGTAGCCGAGAACAGCCACTGCTAGATAAATTAATCCGACTTCGAATAAATCTTTCTTTGATATTTTCATATGGATACGGTGTTGTAATCGGGAATATTTAGGTGGCGGCCTCTGAGCCAAGGTAGTTGATCAACCATTTCTTGGTCAAAGACTTTTATTTTTGCCAAGGCTGGAATCAAGCCCTGGCCGTGCTTTATTTCATCATGGGTCGATATAATTTTCCGCGGTTGAACAGCTAGTACTAGTCTCTCTAGCGCAGGCAAACCAGGGCTAACAAATCCCCCAAAAACCGCAGGCAAGCGATATTCGTTGAATGGGCTCAGAAGAACATCTATTGTTTTTCTTTCAAATAAAGTCCGTATTTCATCATTTATAGTCAGCCCGTGATTTGCAATCAGTATGGATTCTTTATCTGTACTTATTAGGTAACTGTAATAAGTGGGGCCGAAGCTGAAAGGGACTGGAAGGCGCTTAATAGTTACGCCTTTTATTACAAAGGTGTCTGCATTATTAGTGAAGAGATTTAGCGACGCGTTGGGTAGTAGCTTGTTGAGTTCTTCCCTTAAAGTTCCAGGGGCAAAAACAACATCAGGATGTAGGTCTTTGAGAGTAGGTCTGTGGTAGTGGTCAGAGTATTTTTGAGTGATGAGTACGGAATCTTTGCCTTCTAAACTTTGGTCATTAGTTTTGGTTGGAGGTGTTTTATGCCATTGTTTGTTGAACCATGCAGCATAATCTACTTCATAGCCTTTTAGCCACGGATCGACTACTAGATTGATTGAGCCTATTTGCAAACACCAGCTGTTGTCCATATTAAGACGTCTAAGTCTCATTTTTTGTTTTCCTTGACCAAAGTCTCTCTGAGGAAATATCTGATAAGGCCTGTCGCCAAGATATGCTTCCATGAAAATATTTATTTGATGCAATCGTGTTTAAAGAGTTATAGTTTTAACTTGTTTATATTATGAAATTGATTGAGATCAATTTCGGCCGATTATTATTAATGCATTATATCGGCTGATTAAAAGAGCATCTAGACAGATATCGAGAGACTGATTGTTCGGATTATTTTTTTCAAGGGAAGATAAAGGACCTCTGAGTAACCAATCGTTTTTTGAGAAATATTTTACTGCGATTTTTTTACTGTGTGTTCAGATAATCAGCTAGTTTGCCACTGTTTTGGAAGAGGTTTATAGATGACGATTGAAGAGCTACTAGAGATAGAGGAGATACGACAGTTGCGTTACTTATACGCTCTGTATCTGGATGCTGGAGAAATCGATAAATTGGTTGATTTATTCGTTGAGGATGGCGTGGCTGAATGGCCTGAGCATATGGGAGGGTTTTGGATTGGCCGGCAAAAGATGTATGAAGGTTGGTTAGGCGTTTATGAGGAAGAAAACTCTCCGTTTTCCATGGTGCATGTGGCAACGAACCCGTTTGTGCGATTAACAGGGCCGGATACTGCTAACGGCCGTTACTATGGTATTTCGGTACATACATCGGAAAAGGATATTAAAGACGTTATTAATGTAATTGGAATTCATGATGATCTGTATAGAAAGATTGACGGCAAATGGTTTTTTGAGAAGACCCGCTACGACTTTCTCTACCCTAAGCGAATTTACCAGGGACCCCGGATTCCATTTGAATGAATCGCTGGAGCCCCTTGTATTTAGTTAAGGAAGGATAATTCTCTATGGCTGAATAATTGATGTATTGTCAATTGGAAGCTCTACGCCATTTATGAACTTAGATTCATCCGAGGCCAGAAATAAAACTGCGTTTCCTACGTCCATTGCCTCTCCAATACCAACAGCCATCATTCCGGGGGAAGGGGCTGGTGGAGGCGCATCAGATTCACTAGCATTAGCTATGCCTAGGTTTCGCACCATAGGAGTATCTATTACACCCGGATGAAGTGAATTGATCCTGATCTTGTAGCCACTGTTCAAGCAATGAACTGCGGCGGATTTTGTCATCGATCGCAAAGCCCCTTTAGCTGCAGCATACGCAAAGACCTGAGAGTATCCCATTAAGGCTGTTGTAGACGACATATTAATGATTGAACCAGGTTCGCCATTTTCCTTTATCGCTTCAATACCATACTTAAGACCAAAAAATGCGCCATCCATATGGATTTGCTGTTGTAGACGCCAGTCTTCAGTTGTTACTGTTTCTATATTACCGTCTATGACAATGCCAGCGTTATTTACAAGAACATTTAGTTTTCCGAATTGCGAGATGGTCTCCCTAATCACTTCTTGCCATCTAGTTTCATCTACAACGTTTTGTTCTATGAACATCGTATTTGAACCAGCAAGTTTTACTGTTTCCTCTCCTCCTGCGACATCGACGTCTGTTACGACAACCTTAGCACCTTCTTCTGCCAAGCGAATAACATCAGCTCTACCCAAGCCTGATCCTCCACCTGTTACAAGACACACTTTTCCTTCAACTCTTCCCATAATGATTCTCCAGGGTTCTTAATATCAGGGTTAAACAATTACCCTAAAATGTGGTCTCAGTCGAGCGATATTTAGAAAAAAGTTAGTCGGAATCGTGTTTAATGGTTTTAGCATATTTTGTGAAATGGATTTTTATGTCAGCCATATCGATAATCTTGAAATTTTGGTTTTCAGGTTTTCCTTGGGCGTTTGTATTGAAGCCATCCTGTACTACTAAAATCCCAGCAGGGAAGCCAGGGAGCGCAGAGCTAAAGATCGAAATTCCATCAGTATCGCTAGTGCCGTCTATTTTACTTTTGGTTGTATCAACGATGTAAAATTTCGAAAGTAATTTGCCTGTGTCAAGATTGTATGCCACATAGCTATTATCACCCTGACTGGAAGCAAAAAGAGCATTGCCTTGGTCGGAATAATAAATATCCAATCCCTCTATATCTGCAACTAGCATACTACTAGTTTCTAACCCTTTGAATAGGTGAGGAGGTTCTAGGCTCTCGCCTCTAATCTTAGCTTTCCAAATACCATGATTTTCCTCTCCGACATAAAGAGATTGCTGTGTGCGATCCACGACACATCCCTCTGTTTGTGATGCGAAGGTTAGTTCGGAAACTGGTCCTCTCCCATCCCAGGCCCACATTTGCACTATCCCTTCTTTGTTCCCGACGAAAATCCATTTGGGTGATACACAAAGCCCATAGGGCTCTTGTATGGTTAAGGCATAAGATGCAATAAGAGTTATTGTCTCGTTGATTATATCGGCTTTAAATATGTCTATTGTATTAGTTGTTCTATTGCTAGCTGCTAGAAGAAAAATCCCCGGGGCATCACCTTGTTTTGCATCAACATTGTTTAACCGGCCCGTATTGATGTAGCCTACCCGTGTTCCCGTTAAATTATAGAGTTCTAAACCCCGTCTTTTATTTGTGCCAACAATTAATGCCTTTTGGCCTTCACTTGTATAAAGAATTACAGCATCATCTGCGGCATCGCTACTATCAAAGACAGGCACTGTCTCTCCCGACGGTTCGATTACGGTCATCGGTGCCTGAGAGCAGCTAGACAAAATTATTAAGAAAATGACGACTATTAGGGTTGATACTAACGAGACTATATATTCGCGTTTTTTTTGCAAAAGTGACCGGTTCACCACTGATATGTTAAACCGAGCGAATAACTTGCTCCATAAATATCCCACTGGCTTAGACGGCTCTTTCTTCCCCAGTAATAATATTCTGGCCTGTCACCAATATTGATCGCCTCAGCCTTAATAGTCAGTTTGTCGTTGAAACGATACTTGGCAGTTATGTCCCACTGTATGTGCTCACTAACAAAGCGCGAGTTGTCCGTAGAAACTCTATCTATGTCAGATTCTTCGTCTGCCAACCAGTCCAGATACTCACTGCGATAGTTCATAGCAATCCGAATATCCCATTTATCTTGATTATATCCAAAGCTAATGTTTCCAGCATTTTCCGCCATCTTTCTAAAAGGGGTAGTGAATGTGGAGTTGTCTTCATACTTAAACGTACTCTCAGCCGTGAAATTATGAGTGAAATTAGCTGCTACAAATAAACCATTTTCTAACCCTAGTTGTATATTAGCTTCTATGCCCGAAATTTTAGACTCGTCAGCATTAATCCAAGTTTCGACACCATCATTAAAAAACACTCCATTAATGGTGGCTTCTCTTTGAATGGTTTTATAAATGGCATTATCTATATCTTTGTGGAAGACCCCGATACTAGCCCAGTTCATTCCATCTCCATAATACTCTAAGGCAAGGTCTAGGTTTGTTGATTTCAGTGGTTCAAGCTCTGGGTTCCCGTATTTTCCTGATCGATCGTCGCCTTCAATTTCGAGTTCAAGGACCGGTGACATTGCTACGAATCCTGGGCGTGATAATGACCGAGTAGCTGCTGCTCTCAAGACAAGCTCTTCAGTTAGGTTCCATTTAAGGTTTAAGGAAGGGGCCCAAAAACTGTAGTCTTTACCTCCCAGTGTTTCCTCGCCATCCTGGTCGAACGCCTGATTATCGACTTTGGTATCTTCGAATCGGACCCCAGCTACAATCCTGACACTGCCAATATCAAAGGTGCCCATAGCATAAACTGCTAACACATCCTCATGTACTATGAAATCCTCGAGATAGGTTTCCGATTCTTCTAAGGTAAGACTTTGTAATTGGTCTTTAAGGGTCCATATTGCATCAGGATCAGCCAGCTGGCTGAAAATTTGGTCTTCTCGGTTCCATTGAAGTTGTATTGGGTTAAAATCGGACATCATTCTCTCAGCCGGGTCTTCGTAAAAATCTTTATTGTTATCTCGGTCCTTTTCCCTGCTTCGATATTTAGCGCCAAATTTAATTATGGCAATATCAAACTCTCGCTCCATATTGAATTCAAATGCCCATTCTTCATCTTTAGATACTGAGTTCTCGATCTCGAGTTCCTTGAATTTCATTTCCAAAGGATTACGAAGATCTGGGTCCAATGCTGCTATGGTTGGGTGCTGTGGGTCTGACCAGTCAATCGTCCCGCCAAAATTCTTGTCATCTCGCCTGAACGTAATGTCGGCGTTATTGGTATCGTCTTCTTCCGCAAAGGAGAAGCTTGCTTTTATGTCAGTAGACCATCCGCCTATTAGAGTTTCCGCGCCAAGACTGAAAGCCATTATAGTCCTGATTTCCTCCCTCACCCGAGTTTCACCATCATGGCGAATCCGATCAGAGAACATTGAGGTGGCTGTTAACGTTTGATCTGAATCGAGTTTTCCGTATTCATCTTTGAAACGAAGCTCATCATCAGTGTACTCATTCCAGAATGCGTTAAGAAATAAGCGAGTATTATTGCCGACGACTAAATCTAGATCGTACGTTACACCGATTCTTGATCTGTCAATATCGTAGTAGCGCATTTCGTAATCATCATCCATGTAATCGTCTTCATCCCAGCCAAAACCTGTTTCGTTGTTAAAGGTTTCGATTCTTTTTTTGGAGTAAGTAAGACCAATTACATGAGCTAGGTTTTGACTGATGAAATCTCCATAGGTGACGGCCATTCTTGGATTCCAGGCATCGTTAGTTTGATCGTTATAAGTGGTGTCGATTTTGATCTTTAATAGTCTGTTTTTTAGATCCGACGGGTTTTTGGTACGAAAATCGATTCTCCCTCCTATTGAGTCAGCATCTTGGTCAGGGGTTAGAGATTTAGAAACGGTGATTGAATCTAAAAGCTCGGTTGGTACTCCGTCTAACAGCACTGCACGGCCATTTTCTGGAGCCACCAGTGTCGCACCATTCACTGCTACTGCATTAAGATCGGAGGCAATGCCTCTAATAGTTACGTAACGCCCCTCGCCTTGGTCATTTTCAATAGATATTCCTGATAGTCTTCTCACTGCTTCTGCCGCAGTTGTATCAGGAAAGTTGCCAATCGCATCGGAATCGGCGACGGAAATCATTGCGTCTGATGCCTCTTGTTTTTCAACCGCAGACTGCAATGAGGCCCGGGTACCTACTACAAGTATTTCTTCCAAAACGGTATTTTGATCAGATGCTACTGCATTAGAACAACTACAAAGAATTAAAAGCGTCTTTACTAGAGGTTTTTTCATGGGTCTAAGGCCTAGTTGAGTGTTAGTTAGTTTCGGAATTTTCGGTATCAGATTAATGACGAAATAATGAATTAATTATTACAATCTGTTCGTTTTGGTGCGCTACTGGTAACATTTTTTGGATCAGAACATGTGGCAGTTAATCTAAAATATATGGATAGACATGCATGTTAGTTTTCAGAGGAATTGAGTAGTGTTTATCAGTTTGAGTTTTCAAAGGTTTCGTAAGCTTAGGGAGATATTTTTATGTTGTCTTCTTGCTGTATTTTCTGGGCAATTATTAGCGAATGGGGAAATGGTTGGAAACGAGCATCTTGCCGATTCCTGGCCTCTTGCTTTAAAGGAAGTGGCATCAGTAATAATTCCTAGTCCTGAGGATGGAGCAAGTGCCGAAATTCTTACCTTTCATGCGCCGACGCAACAGTTGTTTTCAGTTAATTCTATGCCTGCCTTGATCGAGGTATTTAGACTTTCTGAGAAATTGGCTGGAGGTATTAGCTTAGACCACTCTAAAACAATTAATGTGCGCCAAGATTTAGCAGCTTACCTTGATTTTAAAAGCATCCCGTCAAGCTTGGGTGTATTGACGAGTATTGATTCCTTCAATGGACGAAATTTGTTAGTTGCAAGTATTACTTCAAATCTTGGTCATGCAGGTAGAGGGTACATTGCTTTTTATCGTGCAACGGATGCCTTTTTTATAGGCGCAGTGGAGGTCGGCTTTTTGCCAGACATGGTCACTTTTACCCCTGATGGCTCGAAGATTTTGGTGGCAAATGAGGGAGAGCCATCTGCGGACTATGAAATAGATCCGTCGGGAAGTATAAGTATCATCCACTTACCTATTGCTGATAAAGCGCCGAATCAAACTCAGGTTAAAGATCTCGGTTTACTTGAATATCTGGAGGCTGATGCCCTCTCAGAGGTTCGTATTTCACCTATGGCAACAAGCATTCAGCAAGATATAGAGCCAGAGTATATAGCGATTTCTCCTGATGGTCTTAAGGCATATGTTACCTTACAAGAAAACAATGCTATTGCTACCGTGGACCTCGTTGGGGAGAAGGTAATCGATATATGGTCTCTTGGAACGAAAGATCATAGCGTGATAGGCCAGGGTTTAGATGCTAGCGATGAAGACGGAATCGTCAATATCCGTCCTTGGCCGGTGCAGGGGTTATATATGCCGGATGCTATTGCGGCCTACGAATATAATGACAGGACATTTCTGGTTACCGCTAATGAGGGTGATGTAAGAGAATATGGAAGCATGAGGGATTGGACGGAGGTTGATAAGTTGAGCTGTAGCTTGCAAGGAATAAGTGGGTTGTCGTCTATTCCAGACATTAATAATGATGGAATAGGGGACTACCGAGATGTTTTGAGTCGTTCAGGTTTGGGCAGTCTGCAGGTAGAGAAACAATTTGGAAAAGGTAATGAGCCTTGCGCGGACTTATTAAGCTTTGGAACGCGCTCTTTTTCAATATGGGACTCTGAAAAAAAATCTCTCGTTTACGATAGTGGTGATCAATTCGAATCTATTCTTGCTTTGGATAATCCGCATAGATTCAATGATTATGATCGACGAAGCGATAATAGAGGGCCAGAGCCGGAGGCAGTTGCATTGGCCATCCTTGACCAAAGGACTTTCGCTTTTATAGGTTTGGAGCGGGCGCACGGGATCATGTCGTATGAAATAACAAATCCAAGGAGTCCTAGGTTTATAGCCCATTATAGTGCTATGGGGACAGGTCCAGAGTCTGATGCAGGTCAGCCTGCCCATAGGGGGCCTGAATTTATGGAATTCATTGGCAAGGAAAACAGCCCAACTAATACTGATTTATTGGCTGTTTCATATGAATATTCAGCCTCAATCGTCGTCTATGAGATTGTAACCAATGATTAGAGTTGCGTTAGTTGAATATCAAAATGGATCTCTGGATGTCTGTCAGGGGTAATTAGAGCATTTCGGACCTCAAAAACGAGAGGCAAACGATTCAGTTTTTTCTTGGTTTTTACTAGGAGATTAATTTTACCGTGGGGTGGGATAACAATTAGATTGTTTGTTTCCATGAACGTGAAATCCGATCGGTTTACTAATTCAAATGAAGCGTCGGATTTGTTGGTTAAAGTAATTTTTGCCAGAACTGTATCCTTTTGGTATCCCTCTGAAGAAGCCGTTATGCTTGCCTTTAATAGAGGGATCATATGTTTGTTAGTCCCTACCAAAAGATTTTTGAACCATACAACGGTTCTGCCTTCTAACAAGGCTTCTTTCACACTATCTGTGGTTAGTTTTGAGGCAAATACAAGCGTGACGGGTCTATGCTCCCCAGCATTTGTCTTGTAGTCCCAATCAATTAGATTGTGGACGTCAGATACGCCCAATAGGGTCAAATTATATTTTAACCCGATAGATAGGGCCTCTTCCGAGAAATGGGGACCATTTGCTATTTCAATCCCATGAAGTTTGCCGTTTTTTATGTTGTTGAGATGGAAGTCGCTAAGTGCGCTGATTCCGGTTGGTGTTTGGCGTTCCCACCAGAGGTGATTTAGGAAGAGAAAAGCTTTTTGTTTGTGCGCAGCATTGATAGCGGCTTGAGCAGGCCATTCTGCAGCTCGGGAATAGAAACCGAAGATATCCTTAGGGTCAGTGGGGGGGTATTTTACGGAGATTAGTTTGTTGGCATCCTCAAGAAAGACTGCGTTAATATGCCCTGCAGGAAGATCCCTAGTGATTTCGGCGCCATTTACTATGAGTATTCTGGCGTCTTGTTTTGAGTTTAAGGCCTCTTCATAGGCACGGTTTCTATCGGGGTGCAAAATGTCCGAGCGGTGCGGTTGAAATTCCAGATGTTCGGTGATCGCTATGACATCCAACCCGTCCCTGACGGCTTCTTCGACTCTGATATTGGGCCAAACATGTCCATCACTAAATACTGAGTGAGTATGTAAGTCAGTGACTAGCGTTCTATGATTTGCTGTATCTGGAAACTGTATCTGTCTCTTTTCATTTAAGTTTTCCAGACCTATACCCCCGTGACCAAGCAACTCTATGGGCAAAAGCATTGTTGCCAAGATAATAAAGAGGGAGAAATATCTTATATGTTTAAAGTTAGACTTTGAAAGATGTATCATATGGGCCTCCATTAATCGTATGGCATTTTGCTTCCGTGTAATACTTGTTTTGGTAATCTCAGGGATAACTTTCATTAATTATTTAGTAGTATTTGTCTGACACTAACCGAATATTTAGTTTTCTCAAAGTTTAGACCTACTGGCTAAAAAAGGGAGAGGTTTTGCCTTCCACAAATAACATTTTCGCGAATTTCCGTCTTTTAGCTATAGGGCGAGTATTTACAGCTCTACTTAATTTGACGGCGATAGGAATGTTGTCTCGGGCGTTAAGTCTAGCTGAGTTTGGTATTGTCGTGCTAATACATGTATACGTGCTAACTGTTAGAGGTTTGGTGAACGTTAAGCCTACGTTGGCAGTTGTTCGGTGGGGTGTCCCCTTGCAGGATAACGCCGATAAAGCAAATCTTAAGAGTTTACTGGCATTATCAAGTAGGTTGGACTGGGCCAGTGCTTTTTTGTCAGTAATGGTCGGCGTATTATTCGCGCCGCTGATGGGGTACCTCATGGAATGGGGTAGTAATAGTACTAAATATGCAATGATATTTAGCTTAATCCTCATTATGAGTGGAGTCGGTACGGCAACCGGTTATCTTAGGTTGACCGATCGATGGAACTTAGTAGCAATTCAAGCCCTGATTGGCCCAGCTATTCGAGTTTTGGCAGCCGTATTTGGGATACTTTACCAAGCATCCATTGGTTACTTTCTTGTGGCTTGGGCATTATCGTTAGCCATTGAGTATTTAGTTATGAAATTATTTGCTTATCAAGCTTATAAGGAAGATCAGTTATCGTTTGGTTACAAAGATGCAGTTAGTTTTTCGGAATTTCCCGGATATTTTTCCTTTCTAGGATCTACCTATTTACAGTCTATCCTTGACTTGGTGCCCAATCGAATTATCACGTTAATGGTCGGTTCTAGTCTTGGACCTGAGAGCGGTGGATTGTTTCGCGCAGCCAGGGAGGTTTCTAGTGTGCTGTCGAGACCGGCTGAGATTTTGAGAGAGGTTGTTTTTCCAGATTTAACTCGGTTGTGGGACAAGGATCGACCTGAATTTGTTTTTGTGGTTATAAAGGTATGTGGGGTGGCTGGTTTGATAGGATCCCTATTCGCACTTCTATCGCTATGGTTTGGTCAGTGGCTGTTAACTATTCTTTTTGGGTCAGAGTTTGGTTTGGCAGCAGCTTTACTAAGTTTGTTACTTGGAGCGGCAGGAGTCGATCTGGCTGGTTCTGCTTTGCGCCCGGCTGGTTATGCCATGGGTAGACCGATTGCCTTGTTGGTTGCCCAAGCAATTGGAGCTCTCACCTTAGTGACGGCATACTATCCGTTGCAATCATCCTTTGAGCTAATGGGAGCCGGTATTGCAGTAGTGCTTGGTGTTTTGGTGCACTCGGTTGGCATGGCAGTTGTCGTCGTTAGAGGTGCACGTTTCAGCGCCCGGGACATTTTGTAGCGCGAGCTCGAGATTTAAGTAATGTGCTGTGGTATTGGATAAGTGAAATGTGCTTGGCTTTTTGGCAGGGATTTGGATTATAAACTAAAGAAGAAATAAAGAGGAAAATCGAAAATGAGTTGTCGTACTGCGTTTAAAACCCTTTCTAATAAGGCCTGGAGTTTGCTGAAAGAGGTAGCCAAAGGATTGCAAGCTATCCTTTTTCTTGCTCTTGGGCTAAGTATTATTGCGGGCTGCTCTGAGCCTCCTGCCGAACATGAGCATAGCCTTGCTAAGAACGTAATTCTTTTTATTGGCGATGGGATGGGGGTATCAACAGTTACCGCAGCACGCATTTTTGATGGCCAGTCTATGGGTCTAAATGGAGAAGAGCATGCGTTATCGTTCGAACAGTTTCCTTATCTGGCTTTAGTAAAAACCTACAATACTAATCAACAGGTTCCGGACTCAGCCGGGACAGCAACAGCGATGGTCTCCGGAAGTAAAACTAGAGCGGGCGTGATCAATGTCGGTCCTGAAGCCCTTCGCGGTGATTGTAGATCATCAGGAGCTCATCAGCTCAAGTCCATAGGCCGTATCGCTAAAGAGAAAGGTAAAGCGGTTGGCCTTGTAACTACTACGACGGTTACGCATGCTACCCCCGCGAGTGTTTACGCGGTATCTCCGGAGAGAAATTGGGAGAGCGACGCCTATATGCCGGCAAATGCACTCGAAGAGGGGTGTCTGGACATAGCCAGGCAGCTTTTTAATAAGGAATCTAACATGGTAATCGACTTGGTCTTGGGTGGCGGTCGCAGCATGTTTTTTTCTAGTGCTGAGGAAGGTGTTCGAGGTTCACCCAGCCTGGTCCAACCATGGTTGGATGCTGCCGTCGATCGACAATTTATTGAAACTGGGTCTCAGCTAGATAGTATTCAAAATGCTGATCAAGTACTGGGCCTTTTTGCTCCTTCCCATATGAGCTATGTTGCGGAGCGAGCTCCGAATAGTGGTGAACCTAAGTTGTCCGAGATGACTTCAGCGGCTATAAGTTATTTGGAAGGCCGGTCATCGGGATACTTTCTTATGGTTGAAGGTGGTCGAATCGATCATGGTCATCATCAAAATAAAGCTGGCTACGCGATGTTAGAAACTCAGGAGTTCTCAAGGGCAATAGCGGCTGCTCTTGAACTAGTTAATTCGGAGGAAACTCTGATTTTAGTTACGGCAGATCATTCGCACGTGATGGCTATTGCTGGATATCCAACAAGAGGGAACGATATCCTTGGTTACGTTATAGGTAATGATCAACATGGGAATCCAAAGTCCGAACCGGAGTTGGATGCGGGCGGGATTCCATACACCACTCTTGGGTATATTAACGGGCCTGGCGCTGTTTCCGATTTGCCGAGGCCCCGTCCAGAAACGGGGTTACGGGCGACTGCGCAAGCCCTTGTTCCGACCGGGTATAGAATCTCCGAAGAAACTTTTTACCCCAATGAAACACATGCAGGAGAGGATGTTCCTCTATATGCGATAGGGCCTGGATCCTATCGGGTTAAGGGTGTCATTGAGCAAAATAAGATCTTTGACATTATGTTGAAAGCTTACGGTTGGGAGTAGGCCCTCCTTTCGGACAAAGGCCTGATTTTCACTATTTCATTAGAGGGCTTCAATGATAGCTTGCTCAAGAGCTCCATTGGTTGGTTTTTTCATTGATCCAAAGTGGCGCACCTCACCGTCGGCTGATACGAGATATTTATTAAAGTTCCAGCTTGGTTCCTTTCCGGTTATCTTAGCTAGCTTCTTAAACAGATCATTAGCGTTTTTGCCTCGAACCGAACTTTTTTCCACCATATCAAAGGTTACGCCATAATTGACGTAGCAGACTTTAGCGGTTTCTTCAGCGTCATCATATTCTTGGCGAAAATCGTCGGAAGGAAATCCAACTATTGATAGTCCCTGATCAGCGTAGCGTTTGTTGAGCTCTTCTAATCCTTTGAATTGCGGAGTAAAGCCGCACCGGCTTGCGGTGTTCACAACTAATAGAGTTCGCCCTTCGAATTGCTCGCAGAAATCCAGTACTTCCTCTGACCTAAGCATTTGGGCGCTGAAATCGAGCAAGTCGGAACATTTTTGTTTGCTATTCATACTAGTTGTTTCGGGGCTCCCATAGGCTAACCCTGAAACCAGAGCGCTTAGAAGGCTAATTAAACGAATTGACTTAATCATAACTTCAGATCCTATAGAATGATACGAGCTTGATGATATCAAAGGATAGTATTAGCGGTTCGCGATCGCAATGGTTCTTCCCTTGCGGTAGAAATATAATTGTTTTCTGGCCCTAATGGTCTTGGCGACTTCTAAATCAGATCGCCGCTCTCAGCAGGAGCCGGTTAGCTTCTGGTTGCTCTAGAAATTGACTCCTTTGGTAAAGGCACCGTCCACACGGACATTTGTACCATTTACCCAGCTAGCTGCTGGGCTAGCTAGAAAGGTAACGACTTTTGCTACTTCTTCTGCTGTTCCCATTCGTTGTGTTGGATGGTAGTCACGATCTCGTTCGTACAATTCAGTTGCTGTATCTTTAATGCTGTTCCAGACTCCACCTTCAATGAATATTGGTCCTGGAGATACACTGTTTGCTCTAATTCCTTTTCTTCCCCAGGTTTGGGCAAGTTGGGCCATATGTCTTATGGATGCAGCTTTCATTGCTCCATAACTTGGACTGATCGGGACATCGTGGTGCTCTATTCCTGTTATGGTTGCGATTTGTATAAGTGCTGCCCGATCAGATTTTTCGAGAAAAGGTAATGCGCCTTCGCTCATTCCTACCATTCCCATTAGGTCTATAGCGAAGTTGTTAGCCCATGGTGTGGGCCCCTCACCGGGTTGGCCGCTAGCAGTGGCGTTATGCACGACAATATCGATTCCTCCTAATTGCTCTGCTGCATCCACCATCCATTTCTTTGTGGCTTCATAGTCACTGACATCACAGACTTGGCCGGAGGCCTCTCCGATATCTGAAAGGCTTTTTAGGGCATCTGTTACGCCTTCTTTGCGCCGCGCCGCTATACTCACTTTGGCGCCTTCTCGCAGAAGTTCTTTAGCTACTGCCAGGCCTATTCCCTGAGTCCCCCCTGATATAACCGCTCTCGCTCCTTTTAGCCCTAGTTCCATTTGCTAATCCCCCTAAAATTCTAGTTAAGCCATGTCGAAACATATCACAGTGACCCATTGGAATGTACTTCCTGTTAGAAAGAGGGTTGTTGAGTACTTTCAGATGTTAGTCCCGCCATTCGAGCGCTGAAGTCCCAGCTATGCAACCATTCTGGCGCGATAGTTATCAGAGTTTCTTGTGCTGCCCGTTTTCGAAGCCAATTTGGGAAAGGGTGGGTAGTAGTGTTAATGTATTTATTTATCAGGTTGTCCAGTTGTTCCTCGGCTCCTACTTGAGAAAGTGTAGCTTTTCCTCTCCCACGCACTCCCATGTATGGAATTTCATTTGATGAAACATCGAAAGCTACTTCGGGTTGTTTTTCTAAAGAGCGAACAATCAGGGAATCTTTTGGAGAACAGCAGCTAATTTGGTTCGCAGAAAAATGAAACCATAGTGCAACAATCATCGGCCCTTTAGGACTAGTGAAACTTAGTCGCATTGGGATGGTCGAAGTTTCAAGAAATTCCGATATCTTCTTGCCTGAGAAGGAACCATATTTTTGATCAGTACTGAGTTCCATTTATTTATCCTTTCTATCTGCTCTTATGAATTAGAGTATTAATTAATATTGAATCCCATAGTAGTCTTAATAATACAAAAACTAGGGGTAAACAAATAATGTCGGAGACGTATAAGTACCTAACGATTGATCATCATGGTGACCATATCACTTCAGTAACATTTAATAGAGCTAAGAAAGCTAATGCACTAAACAGGGACTTTTTATTAGAAATTGAAGAGATGGCTTTATCCTTCAGAGATGACATCGAGACCCGAGTAGTTATTTTCACTGGCCAGGGAAAACATTTCTCTGGTGGTGCCGATTTACAGGAAACTATAGATAAGGATTTGCTGCTTCTCGCCCGGCGACGGAATCTCCGATTGGGAGAGCGAGCTATCAAGGCGATTTGCAATATGGATCAAATTTCCATAGCAGCTTGGAATGGGGCTGCTATGGGTGGTGGTGCATGCCTGGCAATTGCCATGGATTTTCGCCTTGGCACACCGACTAGTCAGCTGGGGTTTCCAGAGGTCGATCTTGGGATGAACCTGATGTGGAAAAGTTTGCCATTGATGGTGCAACTTGTTGGCCCTGCGCGAGCTAAACGATTGGTTGCGGGAGGAGAAAGAATAGATGCTGAAAAAATGTTGGATTGGGGGATTCTCGACGAAGTAGTACCTAGCTCAGAGCTGTCTTTTATAGCTAAAAAGTGGGCCAAACTATACGCTTCTAAGCCACCGATAGCGGTTCAAATGATCAAACAGAGTGTTAACGCCATATCCCTGGCTCTGGGTGAATCCTTGATGCATATGGATGTAGATCAACATCTCTTGGCTCAAAACTCGAAAGATTATAGTTTGGCAGTGGGAGCCCAGCTGAGTAATTCAGATCCTATTTATGAGGGCGATTGATTAATAATTAAGTCGTTTGGTAGATGTTTCCCAGCTAAGTAGTAGTGTATGGCGCACCAGATATTAAGGAAACTTAGGACTAGAAGTGCCATTCGCAATGATTCATTTGCGTACATCGGTGCGAAGACATCACTCAAAATTCCGACGAGTTGTGGTCCAAAACCCATTCCAATGATATTGAGAATAAAAAGGGTTATGCTGGACGCTAGGGCTCGCATTCTTATGTTGACGAGCCCCTGAATGAGTGCGAATGTTGGAGCTAGGTAGAACCCGCCGATAAAAGCTGGAACGGTAAATAAAATTAGCGCAACCCAGAAATCTTCAGCTAGAAATACGCCAACTAAGAAGGGGACATACCCAGCCTTTCCTACAGCTACTATCCAAGCTCGCCATCGAATATCTTTTTTGGCTAAAACATCAGTTAATTTTCCTGCAGTAAAGGTCCCAATGCCGCCAATAATGCCGGTCATTAAGGCAAGAGTTAAGCCAACTTCGGATGGAGATAGACCATGTGATCGAATGAGGAAGCTGGGCATCCAAATTACAAATCCATAGCCTACAAACCCGGCCAAAGCAGAACCAAATACCACATGCTTAATTGACTTTTTTCTCCACATGTAAGTGACTGTATTTGAGAAGCTTTCAGGTTTTTCTATTGTAATTTGCGGATTAGAATCACTTGCGCCCCGCATAGGTTCGCTGACCGTTAGATATAGTAGCATGGCAATAAGTAGTCCCGGCAATCCAACAGCAATAAAGGTTAATCGCCAGCCATAGAATTCGGCTAGCCAGCCACCTACTAGAAAGGCAATAAGAAGCCCAAGATTGACACCGAGAGCAAAAATTCCCATTGCGGTTCCTCTTGTTTCAGGCGGAAAAAGATCAGCAATCATAGAATGGGAGGGTGGAGAAGAACCTGCTTCGCCAACTCCGACTCCAATCCGAGCTAACGCAAGTTGGAGAAATGAAGCTGCGTAACCGCAGATTACTGTCATGATGCTCCATATTGTAATAGCGGCGGTTATAATATTTCGCCGATTTTTACGATCAGCCAGCATTGCTATGGGCATACCGAGTGTGGCGTAAAACAGTGCAAACGTAAGCCCTACTAAGAATCCCATTTGGGTGTCGTTTGCCCCAAGCTCTAGTTTAATTGGTTCTAGTAATATCCCCATTATCTGTCTGTCCACTTGGCTAGAAGTGTAGACTGCTGTTAGTACCCCCAGAACGTACCACTTGTATCTTGGATTGGATTGTATTTTGCTGCGGAGATTGATCATGGTGAAAATTCTACTACAGTCTCTATACAACTCCGATTAAATATTTCGTGCGTTTCTAGTATGACTTTTGGGCCTATATCTATGTTATTCGGGATGCTTATGAATTAACTTTGCTGCTTGCTTCTTGGGCTATTCTGGTTTCATACTTTAATTATATTTTATAAGGATTGAGAAATGTGTGTAAGTCATGATGTAAGTAATAAGACCGAGAATGGAGATCCGAGGGGAGGCTATAAGTTGGCAGAAACTTGGCCGTCCTACCCAGAGGATATGAGTTTTGAAATGGGGTCAGGAATAGCTGTTGATAGTGACGGTATTATCTATTTATTTACTCGGGATATTGAGCATTGGGCAGCACATCCTCTTGCTATGAGCGAAAAGATGGGTAAGAGCACGATTTCTATGTTTTCACGTGATGGTGAGTATCTTGGGAAATGGGGGCCATCTGACGAGCCAGGATTTGCTCTGGGGGGACATACCTTATACATAGAAAAGGACGGAATGTTTTGGACTACGGATAGAGATGGTCATGTGGTTAAAAAATATCACCCAGACGGAACTCTTTTGCTTACTCTTGGCGAACTAGGTCAATGGGGTGATGGCCCTAATCGCTTTAATGGCCCAACGGCCGTTGTGCAGCAGCGAAATGGTAATATTGTAGTGGCCGATGGATACTGGAATTCTCGATTAGTGTTCTTTACGAAAGATGGTGAATTTATAAAATCGGTTGGTGAGTGGGGTAGAGGTCCGGAACAATTCAATACTCCTCATGCGCTCGCTGAAGACTCAGAAGGCCGGTTGCTAGTGGCCGACCTTGTCGGTGGAAATTTACATTCTTATATGACTGTTCCAGGACAGATCGAAGAGCACAGAAATCATCCGGATTCTGATGCAGAACATCGCATTCAGATTCTTGATGCTGATGGAAATTACTTAGATGAGTGGAAGCATATAACCCCTTTAAGCATTGCAACTTATGGAGATAGAATTTTTGCGAGTGATCAGATGAGTAATCTTGCAATATTAAATAATGACGGTGAAATTTTAGAGCGTGTAGAGGATATTGCTATATACATACACCAACTGGCCATGGATTCTCATGGAGATTTGTATACGGCTTCGGTCTACCCAGAGCATGCTGGCGAAAAACGCGGTCCAGACGGGCCTTCGCATAGGAGATGGACTAGGGCCGCTTGAAAGTAATTTTTTAGTTAGTAAAACTTAATAGTGAGGAAAACATGGTAGAGATTAGAAGTTACCACTACAATCCAGAGAAATTTGAGGCCTATAAGAACTGGGCAATTAATGAAGCGGTACCTTACCTGAAAGCCAACTTGGATATCGTGGGATTTTGGATTGATAACGGAGATTCCCCGGAAATCTCTGGAAGTCAGCCAGCAGATCAGCCGATTGGAAGCGCTAATATTACGTGGATTATTAGATGGGACGATATGGAATCCAGAAATTCAGGACATAAGAAAATCTTCGAAGGTTCAGGCTGGGGAGAAATTTGGTCTAGGCATCCTGATGCCAAAGGTTATTTACAAATGGAAGCCCGCTTTGCAGACGAGGTTTAAGTAACCATTAGCTTATAAAGATTTAGATTTATTTCCTGGTAGCATTCTCCGCAGAACATTATCTTTTTGGAAGAAATGGTGGTAGAGGGCGGCGAGGACATGAATAATCACTAATATACTGATTATGGTAGCATTTGCGCCATGAAGGGCATGGAAAAATTGGGCTTTTCTGGCATTGCCTTGAGCAAATTCTGAGTAGTTAATTAATCCAAAGGCTATAATATCGTAATCGCTTATATACATAGCTTGAAGAATTCCAAAAATCGGCTGAGCAAGAAGAAGAGCGTAGAGAGTCCAATGCACCGACTTGGATAGATGTACCTGCCATTTGGGAGTGCTATCTATTAGAGGCGGAGGACGATGGGTTAACCTCCAACCTAACCGAACTATCATTAGCAGTAGTACCAAGGTCCCCAGGCCCGAATGCCCCATTATTAATTTCTGACGTTCGTTCAACGGTAAGGATTCTAGCCCCGACCCAAAAATGAGCATTGTTATAGCGATAAATCCGATCGTCCAATGTAACCATTTGTACGTGCTGTTATATCCGCTCTCTATGTTATTCATCGTCTTACCTACTGTAAGTTGAAATTTAGTATTCAGATTGGCCTGGGCATCCTAATCATAACTAGGTCGACCACGGTTCCGTTTGATTTTGCCGCGTCTTTTTTTTTGATCGACCCTTTGTTTCTTTTTTGATGCTTTTAATGAGGTCTTAAGCCTAGGAGTTGGTGTTGATTTGGCTCCAACAACTAGCTGGTTTAGGCGATCGATTGCTTCTTCTCGGTTGCGGGTCTGTGAACGGTATCGGTTGGCCTTTATGATTATTTCGCCGGAATTAGTGGCTTTCGATCCAGATAAGTGTAAAAGCCGACTCTTGATATTCGAAGAAAAAAGAGTTTTTCTAACATTGAGCCTTAGAAGTACTGCCGTGGAGACTTTGTTCACATGCTGCCCACCTGGTCCGCTGCTACGAACGAAGTCGAGGGATATTGATTCCTTCGTAATTTCCCTAGGAAGTTCATTGAAGCGTAATGAATTTATCATTGCAGTTACATCAAGGTTGGCCTAACAAATTGGGCCAACCTTGAATCGTTGGCAATTTCCACTATGGACCTTGTCTTATTTAAGACTTGGCCAATTCTTCTTCGATTGCATCAACAAGTTTTGCAGAATCAGGCGCTGTATCCGGCGCAAAACGTCGAACTACCTCTCCATTTTTTCCTATTAGAAACTTTTCGAAATTCCACAGTACCTCAGGGGGAGCTGTGGGCTCCAAATTGTGTCCACGTAGCATGCCTTCCATGCCATCTCGATCCTCGGTGTCTGGCTTTTCGCTAGTTAAATGAGCATACAGGGGATGCTTTCCCTCTCCAGTTACAGGTATTTTGCTATAGAGAGGAAAGCTAACCGAATAGTTCGAGCTACAGAAGTCTTTGATTTCTTCATTAGTTCCTGGCTCTTGCCCTCCAAAATCATTTGCAGGGAATCCTAGGACTGAAAATTCTTGCTTTTCGTATTTCTGATGAAGAGCTTCTAGACCTTCGTATTGAGGTGTTAATCCACATTGTGATGCGACATTCACTAGAAGCAGTACTTTACCAGAATGGTCCCCCAAGGTTGTCTGTCCACCATCTATATTATCAACCGAAATGTTATATAAGTTACTCATTTCATTTCTCCTAAAATTGAATTCGTTTGGTTAATCCACCGTCAATCACGATATTGGTGCCGGTAGTAAAGGCTCCTCTATGACTTGCTAGAAATACTATTTGGTCAGCAATTTCCTCTGCTTTACCCATTCGGCCGCATGGAATATCAGCTAGTGTAGCTTCATAGAACGGCGTCATGTGTTGCTTGATATTATCCCAAGCTCCGCCTTCGATCATAATTGGGCCAGGGCTTATAGTATTTACTCGGATTCCTTTGGGGGCTAATTCTTGAGATAAGGCCCCAGAATATTGAATCATAGCGGCTTTCGCAGCGTTATAAGGGCGAGGTCCCATGAATTTTTCTAGAGCCGCTGTGCTTGATATCATCACGATACTAGCGTTACTAGATTTTTCGAGGTAAGGAAGTGAGTTTTCGGCACACCGCACGGCTCCCAATACATCACCTTCAAATTGTGAACGCCAAGCGTCATCGCCTTCGCCACCGCCCCCTGTAACGTTGGAAACTATGCAGTCAATCCCACCCAGTGCATCTGCTGAGGCGTCGATCCAATTTTTTAGTGATTCCGCCTGCATAGCATCTACTGAAAGTCCGAAAGCCTTGACTCCCTTACTGCTTAGAGCTTTTACCGCCTCATCTACATCTTCTTGATTTCGCGCACAGATAGATACATTTGCTCCCTCTGAAGCAAAGCTTTCAGCAATTGCTCTTCCGATTCCTTTGGTTGCTCCTGTTATGAGTACGTTGTGCCCGTTTAATTGTAAATCCATGATTCTTTCTCCCAGAAATCCAGTTATTTTTTAAAGTTTGGCTAATCCTAACCTTTTCGGCAACGGAATTCTTGATATCTAGGAAAAGACCATGCAAATTGCGCTCCATGAAAATTTACCACCGAGCAACAATTGGCGAAGCTGACATCGATAATCTTGGGCATATGAATGTTAGGGTTTATGCGAAGCACGCTGCTCTAGCTGTCAATTCTTTATTGGGGATTGTAATTTCTGATCAGCTAGAGCCGACAAAAAACTCGTTAGGGCTTCTAGACTATGATTCCTATACCACTTTTCGTCGCGAACAATTATTAGGCGCTAATTTAGAGGTGTGGGCCGGTGTTTTAGAGGTAACTAGTAGTGATGTTGAAGTTTACCTTGAGGTTCGAAATTCAGCTAATAAAGAGGTTGCGGCTGCTTTTAGAAAGAAACTTAAACCGGTTGGCCGACAAGACCAAACGGGAATGGGATTTTCTAACGATGATATTCAAAGAGCGGAAAAATTTTCAGTGGTTTGGCCGGCACATCTAAGGCCACGAAGCGTGTTATTAGGAAAAGTTCGTGATGACATTACGCCAAAGAACCTTGAAGATGCAGGAGTTGGGATTCGCTTTGATGGGTATTTGGTTGGTGCCAGCGATGTAGACGAGGATGGACGGATGGATATGGGCTTAGGACCATGGTTAGCTTTCGCCAAACGTCCAATTAAGCCCACATCCACTACCTCTGCACCTTGGTTTGGTGAGGGAAACGTAGCAGTGGCTACCCTTGAAAGTCGTCAAACATTGTTGGATATTCCGCGGTTAGGAGATGAAGTTGTCACCTATACTGCTATCACCGAGGTTAAAGAGAAGATTCTTCGGTTTTGCCATTGGAGCTATGAAAGAAAAACAAGCCAATTATTTTCAATATTGGAAGAAGTGGGCATTGGCTTGAATCTTGACACGAGAAAATCGTGCGCCTTTCCCGAAGGAATGAAAACGGAGTTAGAAAATGCTTGCCGCCCGTTTTTGAGGCCGGCTTAGTGCGGATATGAGACCCTAATTTATTTTTATTATTCTAGTGCCAATATTTCCTCCGGCAAGGAGGTCAACAAAAGCTTCAGGCGCTTTTTCAAGCCCAGAGACTTCATCGGTGAGGTGCTGCAGTTTTCCTTGCGCAAGCCAACCAGCTATGTCTTGTCGTGCTTTCGCGTAATGTTCAGTGTAATCGAAAACAAGAAATCCTCTCATTGTTATGCGTTTGTTAACAAGGAGCCCAGGAATTCCTGTCGGTCCAGGTTCCGGCTGATTCGTATCATATTGCGACACTACTCCACAGCAGGCTATTCGGCCACCAATATTGAGACGCCTTAGGGCTGATCCCAGTATTATCCCACCGGTGTTGTCAAAATAGACATCTACTCCTTCGGGTGTAGCTTCCTTAAGCGTTTGACGGTAGTTGTCCTTTTTGTAATTTAATGCCGCGTCAAAGTTAAGAGTGCTAACCAATTTCTCAGATTTTTTGGTATCGCCACATATCCCGATTACTCTGCTCCCTTTAAGCTTTGCTATTTGACCGGCTATATGTCCCACCGAGCCGCCGGCAGCGGAGATCATAACTATATCGTGGGATATTAACTTAGCGACTTCGAGTAAGCCAAAATAAGCAGTTAGTCCATTAATTCCAAGTGGACCAAGATAATCAATAGGGTTATGCAAGGGATCAATTTTATTGACTACGTTAGTTGCATGCTTGCTATATAGCTGCCAGCCAGTTGGAGCGACGACCAGTTCGTTGATTCTGAACTCCTCAGATTCACTGGCCTCTACACGTCCTATGCCTGTCGCGTTCATAGGTATTCCAGTTTGTGGTGTTCCTGCATAGCTAGCGCTACCTTGAAGACCGGCTCGAGTGCCTGCAGTGATGGCTATAGCCACAGTTTTTAAGAGCACCTCATTGGATTTTAGTGAGGGGATTGATGCTTCTGCGATACGGTAATTCTCTTTTCGGAGAGCGCCCTGCGGGATGGAATCAATTAGTATTTGGGTGTTAGTCTTCATTGATTGGCAAGCTCTATTGTATGGCTTTAAAGTTTAATAGGGTTTGGTAAGGAGTAAAACCATTGATTGACCTATGGGTGTTTCTAGTAGACTATCGGTGGGTTTGGGAGTACTGATTAAGGAATGGCATATGCAAAAGCATGATAAGTTTTATATAAATGGGCAATGGGTTGCCCCAAATGGTCCGGATACCATCAAGGTTATAGATCCTTCTACGGAAGAAGTTTGTGGTGAAGTTCCAAGTGGAAATGACGCGGATGTTAATGCGGCTGTAGCGGCTGCAAAGGAAGCTTTTAAAACATGGGGTAAGAGCTCAGCAGCCGAACGATCTGATTTAATTAAGAATCTGGCTGCAAAGGTGACGGAAAATTCAGCAAAAATTGGCGAATTGTGTGCGCTAGAACTGGGAACACCCCTGCAGACTAGTATTGGCGTTCATGGTGGCATGGGTATTGGTGTAGTGAGCTCTTATATTGATCTTCCAGCTGAGATGGAAAAGGAAGAAGAGATAGGAAACACTATTGTAGTTAAAGAACCTATTGGGGTTTGTGCATTCATTACCCCGTGGAATTTCCCTCTCCACCAGATTGTGGCAAAGGTAATGCCTGCGCTTGCAGCGGGCTGTACTATGGTTTTAAAACCTAGTTCAGACACCCCGCTCACAGCATATTTTTTCGCGGAGCTCATTGATGAAGTAGGAATTCCAGCAGGAGTTTTTAATTTAGTTACGGGTCCAGGACGTACAGTTGGTGAAACGATGTGTACTCATCCTGACGTAGACATGGTGTCTCTAACTGGATCGACTGAAGCAGGTCAAAGAGTAGGACAACTTGGCGCTCAAACTGTAAAGCGTGTTAGTTTAGAGCTTGGAGGCAAGTCGGCTTCAGTTGTACTTGATGATGCGGATGTTGCAGCAGCGGCTGGAGCAGCTGGTGGTGGAATTACCATGAATAGTGGTCAAGTGTGTGCGGCATTGAGTCGTTTGATTGTCCCACGTGATAAGCAAGAGGAGGCAGTAGCAGCAGCTAAGGCAGCCGCAGAATCAGTAAAAGTTGGTGGGGCTTTTGAAGAAGGTGTAACTATGGGCCCCGTAGCTTCTAAATCGCAGTTAGATACCGTGGTCGATTATATACAGAAAGGTATTGATGAAGGTGTGACTTTGGTTACTGGCGGTACTACGCCTCCAGATGGAAGAAATACGGGATATTTCGTTCAGCCAACTGTCTTTTCAGATGTGCAGAACGATATGGTTATTGCGCAGGAGGAAATATTTGGCCCAGTTCTAGCAATTATTCCCTATGACACTGAGGAGGAGGCAATAGAGATCGCGAATGATAGTATATTTGGGCTGTCAGGAGCGGTTTGGTCTGGGGACTCTGATAGAGCAAAGCGGGTTGCAAAGCAGATTCGTACGGGCCAAGTCTCGGTAAACGGTGGAGCGTTTAATATAGCTGCCCCGTTTGGCGGGTACAAGCAGTCAGGCAATGGCCGCGAATTGGGCGCTCATGGCCTTGAAGAGTTTGTAGAGATAAAAGCTTTGAATTGTTAAAAATTAAAGTTTAACAGGAATAAAAAGCCGGCTCCAAACGCCGGCTTTTTATTTTGGCCTACAGTGATAGGTAGGCTTCCTGCTGGTGCTTCATTAGCCTATGAATACGTAATTTGGATTGGTTTCAAAAGCGGCAACTACATCATAGGCTTGTTTATTCATATTTGAATCCTGACCAGCTTCCCAGCCATGCCATGGATAGTCTACTGCTCCGTTATCCTTTAGTTGAGGTTTGCCCGCTTCATCTATGACGAAGAAAGGACCGTGTTCTTCTCCTCGCTGCACAGGGTATTCATTCAGTTTTTCGGAGTCAGGATCAGTGCATTCGTACATTGCTCCTTGGCCAGTGCCATTATTAAAAACCCAATGGACCTCGGCAAATGCTGGCGCAAGGGGAGAGGGATCTCCTCCGTGATTATGAGTGCTAAGATTTACTGCCTTGCCGGCTGTCCAAAGATTAACATATGTTATTTCGGTGCCATCGTCATCCAGCAAATGAAAGCCCCCTGACATATACGCATCATCGTTGTCGAAAATATTGGTAAAGGCTCCGAATTTTTCTTCGAAGGTTCTCCACTCGAAACAGTTGGCTAAAGGCCCTAAAATTTTAATTTCGTCCATTGAGTGAACGTTTTCTTTAACATCCGCGGTTTCAATGAAAATAGAAAAGGTACAACCATCCGTCCCCGAAACTATTTCCTCTGTGCTGACAAGCGTGCTTCGCACTGATTTGGGTTCACCGAACGGCTTTATGCTTAGGTTAGCTAGTTCTCCGGTGACTACCTTGATAAAAACACGTCCAGCTGATTGGTCAATTGAAAGACTGGTGTTCGGTGACATCCGGACAAATTGCAACTTCCATCCTCCCATGGTCCATTCTTGCGAGACAGAAATATCAACTTCTGATGAAAGGACGATATCCACTCCTTCCCGATCTTTGCTAGGCTCAGCCATTGCATTGTGTGGAATTTCAGATAGTCGTTTTAGTGTCATAGTTTTTTGCTCCTTTTTGCCAATTTCTCTATTGGATTAGATTTTATCAATTTCTCGGCTCACCTCATCATATTGCCCTGAGGCATGGATAGCTGCTATGTAGCCAAACGTCATCGCTGGTCCTATGGTACCTCCAGCACCAGGATAAAAGTTGCCTGTAACTGCTGCTGAGCTATTTCCAGCTGAATATAGTCCAGTGATAGGTACGCCATCATTATTTATAACTTGTGCATATTCGTTTGTAAGCAATCCACCTTTTGTTCCCAAATCACCCGGGTAGAGCTTCACAGCGTAGAATGGTGCTTTAGTGATAGGACCTAGACATGGGTTTGGTTTAATCTGTGGATCCCCCGAAAATTTATCGAAGGCACTTTCTCCTCTGTTGAAATCATGGTCCTTGCCTTGTAATGCCATGTCATTAAATCTTTCTATGGTTTCTACTAGGGTATTCGGAGGAATGTCGCATTTTAGGGCTAGCTCCCGGACCGAAGAGGCTTTGATTATGAAGCCTAACTTTAGGTAGTCTGAAGGCGTGATACCCGGAAGCATTCCTGCTAAGGGATAGCGATTACGGAAGACTGAATCAAAAATTAGGTAGGACGGAACAGCTGATGCATCTGAACGGTGCGCCTCATGCATCTGTTTTACCAATTCATTATATGGATCCGCTTCGTTAGCATAACGTTTTCCTGCTGAGTTGACGATGATGTTACCTGGCTTCCCGCGCTCAAAAATAACGATTTGAGGTCCTTGTTCTGGAACCATGAGACTTGGGGCCCACCAAGCGTCGTCCATTATGTCTACTGCGGCGCCAATGTTTATTCCGGCGTTGATGCCATCCCCAGTGTTTTCTGAAGACCCTGAAGTATAAGTAGATTTTGGTTGTTGAGGTAAAAACTCTTTTCGCATAGTTGAATTATGTTCAAATCCGCCAGCAGTTATTACTACCCCCTTTAAGGCTTTTATTTTTAATAACTTTCCTGAGGCTTTAGCTACTAAACCAATTACCCCCTCTTCACTGGTTATTAGCTCGACTAATTCGGTTCGCAGCATTAAGGGCACTTCTTCTTTGAGAAGTCCATTTCGTAACCAAGCTATTAGTGAGCTCCCTGTTGAAAGGTGAGATCGACCAAGTAACTTATTCCAGAGGTTTCTTGGGAAAACTTTCCAGGCTTTCATGAATACCTTTGGGTTGGACCTAATTTCCGCGAGTTGTCTGAGCTCGGTCATTGTCCCGACCATACCGGCAGCAAATGTAGTCCCTTTTTTCCGCATTTGTGTTAATGCTTTGCCGAGCTTGCGTCCTGGGAATCCCATTGGCTCTACTGATCTACCTCCTTGACTCAGCCCGCCTGGACTTTCTGGGCTATAGTCGGGAAAATTCTCAAAAGTTGTAACTTTTAGAAATTTGTGGTCTACCATGTGATCAAGCATTTTTGAGCTCATCATGGCTAGCTGCGCTAATTTTGCTTCAGAGACTCTATTGCCGACGTTGTGCTTTAGGTAACGCAGTGCCTCATCCGATGAATCTTCTATGTTGTGTTGTTTCATCAGGCGATTGTTGGGCACCCAAATAACCCCGCCTGATAGGGCTGTTGTTCCTCCATAGCAGGTTGCTTTTTCTATTACCAAAACGTCTAGACCAAGACTGCTCGCGGTCAGTGCGCTCGTTAGACCAGCTGCGCCAGATCCAACAACAACAATATCTGTTTCTAAATCCCAGTCTTTTTCCATTTCCTATTTACCCCCACATTCACCTTATTGTATTAGACCTTAATCGTCTATAATCGGGAAACTAAAAGAATTAGTGGTGCGTGATGCCAGTATTTGAAACACGATTGGATATTCGTTCCAAAAAGTTTGAGAAAAACCGAAATGATAACTTGGAGCTGATTGAACGACTGAGAGAGTTGGAACAGAGAGCAGAGACCATATCAGATAAACGTCGGCCGGTATTTGAAAAGCGGGGTCAGTTGACTCCTAGGGAAAGATTACAACATTTGCTGGACCCGGGAATGCCATTCTTGAGGTTACACTCTTTAACTAACTATCTCGTAGAGGATCCGGATCCGGAATCAAGTATTCCGGGAGGCAGTGTTATCTTAGGAATAGGCTTTATAAACGGTGTGCGGAGCATGATTTGGGTGGACGATAGTGGAATTCGTGCTGGTACTGCTACCCGAGCTGGTTGGGATGCCTCGGCAAAAATCCAAGAATTAGCGTTGCGCCATAAGTTGCCATTGATTCATCTGGTGGAAAGCGCCGGGGTGAATTTGATGGACTATGAAGTCGAATTATGGGCGGATGCGGGTAAGCTATTTAGAAATTTGGCCAGGCTGAGCGCAGCTGGAGTCCCAACCGTTGTTGTTTTGCATGGCCCTTCTACGGCCGGCGGAGCGTATATGCCTGGAATGTCTGACTACGTTATCGGGATCAAAAAAAATGGGTTGGCAGCTTTGGGCGGAGCCGCTCTTGTAAGAGCCGCTACCGGGGAAATTGCTGATGAGCGCGAACTCGGGGGCAGTGAAATGCATGCTCAGAGGACTGGGTTAGTAGAATATTTGGCTGATGATGATGCGCATGGGATTGGGATTGCAAGAGATGTTATTTCGCGTTTGGGGTGGAATAGGAATAGCCTTGGTACTAACCGTGTTTCTTACGCTTCTCCTATATACGACGAAGAGGAAATTCTTGGGTTGGTTCCTACTGACTACACGGACCCTTATGATGTAAGGGAAGTAATTGCTCGGGTTGTTGATGATTCGGACTTTACTGAGTTTGGGGCGGGACATGGTCCCTCTACTATTTGTGTGCATTCAAGTATTTTGGGGATCAAATGCGCAATTATTGGGAATAATGGGCCTTTTGATGTTGAAGGAGCAAATAAATGCACACATTTTCTTCAATTATGTGATCAAGCAGATCTACCTATAATCTTTCTTAACAATATAACGGGTTATATGGTTGGAACACAATATGAACAAGCTGGCATGGTGAAGCATGGGTCAAAAATGATTCAGGCGGTAACTAATGTGCGTGTTCCTCGGATTACTTTGTATATCGGTGCAAGTTTTGGTGCTGGCAATTATGGAATGTCAGGGTACGCATATGAGCCGGACTTTCTCTTTTCGTGGCCGAATGCCTCGACTGGAGTTATGGGAGGCGAACAAGCAGCGAAGACGATGAGGCATGTTGCCGAGGTCGCCGCTGAGCGCAGAGGTGAAGAGTTTGACCAAAAAAGTCTTGAATTACAGGAGAACACTATCAAAGAGATTTTTGGGAAGCAGCAAAGCGCATTCTATACCTCAGGCAGGAATTTAGATCATGGAGTTATTGACCCACGAGATACGCGCAGGGTTTTGGGCTTTGCTCTTGAGACTTGCATAGAGGCAAGAGGAAGACGCCTAAGTCCGAACACGTTTGGTGTGGCTAGAGCTTAGGAGATATAGCTTGAGAAAACTCGAAAAATTGTTAGTTGCTAATCGCGGTGAAATTGCTGTTCGGATAATTCGCGGAGCTAGGAAAATGGGGATCGAGACGGTTGCAGTTTATTCGGATGCAGATGTTAATTCAGTACATGTTAAAGAGGCTGATTATTCGGTAAGGATTGGCCCGCCTCCCGTAAGCGAGTCCTATCTATTAATTGATGGGATTGTGAGGGCGGCTTTGGATCAAGGGGCAGACGGTATTCATCCCGGATATGGATTGCTTTCTGAGAATGCTGAATTTGCAAGGTCTGTCATAGAGGCAGGATTAATATTTGTGGGGCCTGACCCATCAGCAATTTCGCAAATGGCTGATAAGGCTGAAGCTAAGCGGCTGATGCTATCAGCGGGAGTTTCCTGTATTCCAGGGTATGAGGGAGAAGACCAGTCGGATGCTAAATTTGCAGAAGCTGCTGAAAGGATTGGCTACCCGATTATGATAAAGGCCGCAGCCGGCGGCGGTGGCAGAGGAATGCGCTTGTTAGATAATCCGACCGATTTAGACCAGATGCTGGCTTCGGCAAGAGCTGAAGCCTTAGGCGCTTTTGGATCTGATGTGCTGATCCTTGAAAAGGCACTTTTGGATGCACGCCATATAGAGGTGCAGGTTTTTGGGGATAGTTTTGGAAATATAATTTCACTTGGGGAGCGTGATTGTTCTACACAACGTCGGCATCAAAAGATCATTGAGGAATCACCGTCTTCAACGATTACCGCTAAAATGAGAGATGAGCTAGGTATCGCTGCTGTTGAGGCGGCTATGGCGGTCAACTATGAAGGAGCGGGGACCGTTGAGTTTTTGGTTGATTCTAGCGGATTTTATTTTCTGGAAATGAATACGCGTTTGCAGGTAGAACATCCTGTTACTGAAATAGTCACGGGTCTCGATTTAGTTGAATTGCAGTTGAGAATAGCTAGAGGTGAAAAACTTGGAATTACTCAGGATGAGGTTGATCTGAGTGGGCATGCTATGGAGGTAAGACTCTGTGCGGAGGATCCGTCTAAGAACTTTCTGCCGTCTGTTGGGGAAGTCGTCCACTGGGAGATTCCAGAAGAAAGCTTTGTGCGGGTTGACTGTGGGATCGAAGAAGGAACAGTTATCACTCCTTTTTACGATTCATTACTAGCAAAAATTATAGTGAATGGATCGACTCGGGATGAGGCTAGGAAACGGTTACAAAAAGTTTTAGAGGGAACGGTTCTTCTTGGTTTTCCTACGAATAGAGACTTCCTTATAGATATTTTAGGGAATAAAACTTTTGCTTCGGGTTCAGCTAATACTTCTTTTATTAAAGAGGTATATGGTGAAGAGGAGATTGAGATGAAAACACCATCTCAACCGCTTTTTGCACTTGGTTCTGTTGTTTTTCAAACTCTATCGAGAGATAACTTTCTTTCTCTTTCTCTGGGGGTGGCACCGGAACTTATTGATTGGTCAAGTGATGCAGCCTCTGTTTTTGTTAGAGACTATAGTTTGTTGGGGCAAGAAGGACGGGTATTAATCAAGCCAAAGGGTAGGAGAGAGTACCGGGTTAGAGTTGAAAATGCTGAGTTTGATATCTTGATTAAGAATATAGGGGCTCATTTCTTCGACATAGAAATAAATGGAGTGCAGGAGAGGGTTAGTTATGAGTTTAAGTCTCCTCGGGCACTGTATTTGGCTACACGAAAGGTAACTTTCGATTTTGAAGACATATCTGGCTCAGGAATTGATAGTCAAGATGCGGAGCAGAGTGGATCAGTGCTGGCACCGATGCATGGAGTGATTAATGATGTAGTGGTATCAGTTGGAGATCCGGTCCAGAAGGGCCAGAAGTTGGCCTCACTTGAGGCGATGAAAATGCAACATGAAATTCTGGCCCCTGTGAACGGAACGCTAGTAGCTTTGCATGTTAACGAAAATGCGCAAGTCTCGGTCCAAGACTTGCTGATGCAAATAGATCCGATTGATGAGTAGGTCTATTTAATTTTTTGGATATCTTATTTCCAGTTTCGGGCAACCATCTGGTTGAGGAGATAGTGGACGTTTAGTTATAGCTCCAACCAGCTCTAGGAAGACGCCATCTGGATCTATCAGATGCACAATACCGGAATCGTCTTCATTTGTACCCGAACAGCAAGGTGCGATTTCGGAAACAAACTTTACACCTTGAGTTTTTAATATCTGCACTGCACGTTCAATATTGGGAACGACCAGAGCAATACGGTCTATCCCAATGTGGTTTATCGGTAGCGGATATGGTGGTTCAGGATTAAAAGGGGTAATCCACTGTGTGAGGCGAAGGGCATGTTTGTCTCCTCTATCGATAGAAATATTGGCGCTTTTGTAATGAAATGGTTCCTTGAGACCATATGCCTTTGCTTCTTTTATCGCCCCGATTTTCTCTATGGAGCTCTTTTTGGTATAGCCAAGCGCTCTATAGAATTTCAACGATTTCTCAAGATTACTAACGTTAATCGCGATATAGGGCATATCGATTATATTTGCTTTGTTTTCGACCTCATTTGGAATCGCATGTTCTTCGAGTTTATAAAGGATTCCATCCAGATCCTTGAAGAAAATAAATTGATCTCCAGGGGCGCCAAAAGGTTCTGAAAGTATGGTGGCCCCAATAGAACGCAAAAGTTTTACATCAGCCTGGAGGTTTGTAGTTAGAAACGCTGCATAAGCCATGCCTAGATGATTAGGTAAATCATATGGTGGTTTGTCATTATAAGGCGTTTTAAATTGCAGCAAATCGATTGCAGAAGGGTTAGCTGTTCCAGGCATCGTGATTACTTCCCCGGTTACCATTTCATATTGGCAAATATCGTACATCCCCAGGGCTCTAGCCATTTGGTGCGTGTTCGTTAAAGGAAAACCACTTAAGCCATCGGTATAGCCAATTGACCTATAAAATTCTCGGGCTCGTTCAAAATTGTTTGTATTAGTCGCGAAGTGCACCCTGGCCATTAATCCAATGTCATCGGAAGCCAGCGTATCAACCAGCCCACTTAAATTTGGCATGCTAGCCGTGTCTTGGGGTGGAGGATTGTCTTTAGATAGAGAGTGTGTGGTACAGAATAAACCAATAATTAGTAGCACAAGCCTCATATTTGTCCCTTAGGATTTGTTTGAAAACCTATTGTAATTCATTATAAGGTCTGTTGGGCCCAGTTTTTCGAGGTGTTCGTTCTTAATTATAGGAGTAAACCAATGGCACAAATGACGGTAGATAAAGGTTATTTCAGTACACATGCTGAGGTGATGGCAGATATTGCTAAGACCGGGTTTTGGCCGACCACATACGTCTCGGACCCGTCGCCTGAGTTACCATTGCATCATCATGAGGAGGATATTATTGGCTACCTTTTAGAGGGTAGTTCCTATGTGCTTGGTGAAGAAGGAGAACGGATAGAGCTAGAACCTGGTGACCGTTTAGTTCTGCCAAAGGGATCTACTCATGCGGAAGGCGCAGTATTTGACCGTATGGTTTATGTAGTGACAATCCGTAATCCTATACCTTTTATCGACGCATTGGCTGCATTTGATTTGGATGGCCGTGCTCTTGAGCTTATGGCATTGGATTAAGTAACTTTTAAACCGAATTCAAACTCATTGCCCTGTCCAAACAGGGTCCCTCTTTTCGCTAAATGCCTTGGGTCCTTCCTTCATGTCAGTCCCCAAGCGCCTTAATCCTTCGGATTGATAGTATTTTGAGTAAGCTTTGGGAAGAGCCATATCTAATCCGCGCAAAGCTGCTTCTTTGGTTGCCCTGATCGATTGAGGAGAGCATTTTTTTATGTCTTTTATCCATTCATTTACTGCTTCATCAAGCTTATCGAGTTGTACTACCTCATTTACAAGCCCAAGTTCAAAAGCTCGTTTAGCCGACATATGCCTCCCGGTAAGAAGATAGCCCATTGCTTGCTTCAAGCCGATCATTCTGGGGAGTCGGTGTATCCCGCCACCACCTGCGACAAGCCCTCTTCTTGGTTCGGGCAGGCCGAATTCAGCATTTTCAGACGCAATGATTATGTCGCACGACAAAGCTAGCTCAAGTCCACCACCTAAAGCGTAGCCGTTTACACGCGCTATCACCGGTTTTGGAAAATACCAACGTTCGTTTAATGGTACAGTTTCTCCTAACAGCTTTTTCCATTTTGCCCTTTGTTTGGCGGTGGCACTTTGCTCTTGAGAAAAATGCTTCAAGTCTGCTCCAGCGCAGAAACTTTTATTTCCTTCGCCAGTTATGACTGCAATCCAAATATCGTCGTTATTTTCGACCTTATCGAAAGCTTGGGATAACCCCCATCGTACTTCGGGGTTCATGGAATTGAGGGCAGCTGGTCGATTTATCTTAATTGTTGCTACATGATCTAAGATGTCAAAAGTAACGACGTCACTCATATTTCTTCCTTATTGAAAACCTACTTCTTGGTCTATGGAGCGTCATGATGAAGCAGCAGCTTTGGCTGCTTCTTCACGAGCTGCTTTTACTTTTTCGCTTGTCTGATTAAACAATAGTTCTCTCCGTGCTTTCTCCTCTTCTTCAGTTAGTTTGCGTTTGCCAAACTCTCTGCCTGCCTCGAACCCTTTGATGACTGCTGGTCGATCAGCTATTTGATCCACCCATCTCTTTAGGTTAGGAAATTTATCCCATAATTCCTCGCTTATTAGCCTGCCTACTAGTCTCGCCCAAGGCCAACTTATGATGTCTGCTATGGAATAGTCGTCACCACTTAGATAATCATTAGCGAGCAATTGTGCATCCATGACTCCGCAGAGCCTATCAACTTCTCCAACGAATCGATTTGTTCCATATTCGAGTTGTGAGGCATCATCAGTGATATTCTTGGCATAGTTTTTGAAATGGTTGGCATTTCCCATCATTGGTCCTAGATTAGCCATTTGCCAATGTACCCACTGTTGCACTTTTGCTCTCTCTCTAGGAGTCGCGGGAAGGAACTTGCCGGTTTTATCTGCCAGGTACTCCAAAATAGCTCCAGACTCAAAAATCGTGACAGGTTCCCGACCATCAGCCGGATCATGATCAACGATAGCTGGCATTCTATTGTTCGGACTGATACGTAAAAATTCTGGTTTGAATTGGTCTCCGCCGCCAATGTCTATTGGGAGAAGATTATATGGTAAATTACACTCTTCGAGCATAATAGAAACTTTCCAGCCGTTAGGGGTTGGCCAATAATATAAATCAATCATTTTTTTGCCTTGCAGGTTCGAATTCCTAGCTTTTAGTTTGTCGAGGCGAAATAATGTATAGACGATTAAAGCGAGGTACAACAGTTGATTGACGTAGATGAGCTTAAGGAAAAGTTTTTGAATTTTGATTTTGATATCAAGGAATTCAATTTACAGGCGGGGCCAGCTGCATTGGTGGCTGAGGTTTCTGGTGAAATTCGGGAATCGTTTTTGGATATTAATCATCCTGATTTTTCTATTCACCCAGCTTTTATTGGAAGCCTTTCGGCAGGAAGACACTTGCCAATAGATTTTCCAAATTTAGGGGGAATTCCAATGGACGGAGGGAAATGTGTGACTATTCACCAGTTGGTGCGCCCAGGGGTTCCAATCACCGGGAGAACGCATCTGCATGATATTTACGACAAGAGCGGCCGTTCTGGCAGAATGATATTTATCGTTACAAGGATGGAATTATTCGATGACGATGGAGTTCATCTGGCGACAAGTGATTCGCGAATGGTGATAAGAGAGAGAGGTACAGATTAATGATAAATGATATTTCGGATGTTGAATTTGGGATGGAACTCGATGCGTTCAATCCTAATACTTCCATAAAATCAACTTCTAAATTTGCTGAAGCCGTTGGTTGGGGGGGTGGGTTGAATCGCTTTACCGATCATGATGCTGCAAAGAAAGAAGGTCTTCCTGGCGCTCTGGTTCCTGGCTTGTTAACAATGGGGTTTCTGACTTCTATGATACATCGATGGGCTCCGACGGCTATGGTTCATACTATTGACACAGTTTTTAGAGCGCCGCTTTTGGCGGATGGTGATGTTGAGCTTAGTGGTGTTGTTACCGATATCGACGAGGTTGAGAGAGTAGTGGAGTTAGATCTATCGGTCAAAAATGCGCAGGGAGATACTAGCGTTTTTGGAACGGCGAAGGTCATAGTGCCAGCATCTTAATCTTGCGGTTGGAGGAGGTATCATTGTCTAACCCGTTGTTTCAACAATTTCAGACGGCCTTTCTAAACGGCGTAGAACTTGCCTATTTTGAAAGAGGAAAACGTTCGGAGGCACATCCTACTCTTTTGTTTGTGCATGCTACTGGTTTTCATGCCAGAGTGTGGGATCGCATAATTGAAGGTTTTCCAGAATATCACGTTTTGGCTTTAGAGCAGCGTGGACACGGTCGGAGTGAAAACATTGTGATAGATGACTGGTCTGTGTTTGGGGAAGATATTCGAGCGTTTCTCTCCCATTTAGAATTGAGTGATGTAATTGGAGTGGGACATTCAATGGGAGCCCATAGCTTAGTAGACGCGGCGTCTAAGCATGATGGGTTGTCGCGTTTATTGTTACTGGATCCAGTTATAGTTTCTCCTGATGCTTACCAGAGTCTTGGAGGCAATCCAGAAAAGGAAGAGCATCCAACGGCTAGAAGAAGAAGGTATTTCAAATCCGCAGCGGAGATGATAGAACGCTTGCGCCCTAAAAGTTCTTTTAATTTATTCGAGCCCAGAATTCTAGAGGATTATTGCATCCATGGTTTATTGCCGGCGTCTAAGGGTGGATACGAACTCGCTTGTCCCCCGGAAATAGAAGCATCTGTTTATATGGCTGGAAGGACGAACGCTGATATATATGAAAGTGTTAGATCGCTTGATATTCCAGTGATAGTGGTTCGAGCAAAGGAGGCATCGGCCGATCGCAAGGCAGGAGACTTCTCTACGTCGCCAACCTGGCCAAAATTGGCTAGTCAATTTAAAGAAGGTAGAGATATTTATTTAGAAGATTGTTCTCACTTCATACCTATGCAGAAACCTGATTTAGTTGTTGATTTAATTCGGTCAGAATTAGTAGCCTGGAACAATAGATAGTGAGCCCGACGAGCATTAGAATTTTTTTGAGTTTAGGAGGTGTTATATGGAACAAGAAGTTGCGTTAGTGACTGGAGCCTCATCTGGGATAGGAGCCGAGGTATCTCGTCAGCTAAGTTCACGCGGTGTTCAAGTGGTACTATGTGATGTTAATGAATCAGCTGGTTCTGCCCTAGCTGCCGACATAAATGGCTTATTTATTTCGTGTGATGTCTCTAGATTGGACAGTTTTGAGGAAGCCGTTCGCCAGTGTTGTGATCAATTAGGTCCACCCAAATTCGCTCACTTAAATGCTGGGGTGATGACCGTTGGTCCGACTGAGCCATTTTTGGCTATAGAGGATGTTTCATTAGAGCGGTACAACCGGATTATGGGTGTTAATTTTGATGGTGTATTTAATGGAATGAAATCCTTGCTACCCGTCATGCGTGCAAACGGTGGCGCGATAACCGCAACAGCTTCGGTGGCTGGGTTAGGATCGCTTCCCTTTGATCCGCTCTATGGGGCAACCAAACATGCCGTAATTGGTTTGGTTAGAGCGGTATCCGCGGCCAATGAGAGCAGCACCATCAGGTTAAATTGCATTTGTCCCGGTGGCGTTGATACCCCTATTATTCCTGATAGTTTGAAGGTTAATGGTATTGATGCGATGCCAGTATCGGATTTGGCAGCTGAGGTTCTGGATTTGCTGTACTATGGACCAAATGGAGAAATTCGGGTTAGGCTAAAGGATTCAGCATTTGCTGTTGAAGAGGTTAACGTATTGTCTAGTAATGGCCTAGTGGACGAGGCAGATTACGAGTGATAAAGAGGTAAAAAATTGCAATTCCATTCAAACGAAAATATGAGTCTGCGCGGCAAATAGAGCGACAAAGTGAAATCTTGAAATGCGCAAGACGAATATTACAAACAGCTGGCTATAGTGGCTTGACTATGCGGAACCTTGCTCGTGAAGCTTCAGTGGCTCCGGCCACTTTATACAATTTGTACGGCAGTAAGGACGATCTGATTGTGGCTGCTGTAGAGGATTTGTTTGACAAATTGTCAGCCCAGGCTGAGCTATCAGACAACCAGGGTATTAAAGCAGTATTACGGTTGAATCAATTATCGGCTAATCAAATCAAGGCGACCCCAAATGTAACTGAGGCGATGGCTAGAGCACTTTTTGGGTCCAATAGCAGTTTCAATACTCCCTTGGAGGCTCTGTTTGCGCCAGGTTATAGTTTTATTGTACAACAACTAAAGATAGCTAAGGCAAAAGATGAAATTTACTCAGAGGTTGATGTAGAAGTTATTGGGAAACATCTTGTTGGTCAGGGCTGGGGAATGGTTCTACTCTGGATGATGGGAATGTTTACAATAGAACAGTCCTATGATGAAAGAATGCGCAGTCAGTTAATGTCGCTTTTGACTGTTGCTAAGGGACCGACATATGAATACCTTAAAGAAGAATTGGACAACATCGGTTGGGGTGCTGGGAAGTAAGAGAAGAATTGAATGCATGCAAGATGTTTTGATTTGCTTGGTTTTATGAGACAGGTTGGGGTTTTGTTAAGAAAAGTAAAAAGTTCGAGGTTTCAGGAAAAGTAAGTTGGGGGACTTGCAATGGATAGCGCGCTAAAGGATGTTACTGTTTTGGACCTAACGGATCATATTGTGGGTCCTTACGCCACAAAATTATTGGGTGACTTAGGGGCTAACGTTATTAAAGTGGAAAAGCCCGGGGGAGATTCGTCACGGAGATTAGGTCCTTTCAAGGACAATGACGCCGACATCGAGAAGAGCGGAACATTTTTCTACTTCAATACTAATAAGCGCTCGGTTGTATTAGATCTAGATTCTGAAGTTGGCCGAGATGCGCTATGGAGGTTGGTGGCATCAGCTGATGTTATTGTCGAGAGTATGGAGCCTGGACGCTTAGCGAGCCTAGGTTTTAGTTGGGAGGCAATTAGCCAATTTAAGCCAGATGTATCTTTAGTCTCAGTATCCAATTTCGGGTCATATGGTCCTTATCGCGATTACAAAGGAGGGGAGCTCGTACTATATGGGTTTGCTGGCGAAATGCATTCTACGGGGCGCCTGAATCGCGAACCAGTGAAAATGTATGGTACAGCTGCTTTGGTTTTGAGTGGGTCTGCCCTTAGCACAGCAATCATGGGCGCATTATTTTCTGGTAGGTTTCAGAATGAAGGTCAGTATGTTGATTTTTCAATCGCTGATAGCCACCTGGTCGGGGTAGACCGCAGGCATGCCACTGTTATGGGTGCTCAGTATTCTGGGAGAAAGTCTTTGCGCGCTGCAGCATCGGCTCCACCAGGAATACTACAAGGGTTGTATAAGTGTTCTGATGGTTGGATAGATATAGCCGGTGGGGGTCCGAGGTTTAAAAATGTCCGTGATTTCTTAGGGCACCCAGATTGGATCATGGATGAAAAGTGGTCTGACCCAGCAGTGCAATATGATCCTGCCTCCATTGAGGAATTCAACAAACATTTTGCTGGCTGGTTAGAAAATCACACTAAAGACCAGATTTGGGAGGCTGGAAGAAAAGCTAAATTTCTTTGTGGCCCTTTATTTACTATAGAGGAAGTGTTCGAGGATAAGAATTTCAAAGCGAGAGGTGTCTGGGAAGAGGCCAGCACTGAAAAAATGGGTAAGTTCCTCATCCCAGGTCGTCCATTTTTGATGAGTGAAACGCCGTGGAAATTCGTATTACCAGCACCCCTTTTGGGAGAACATACCAGAGAGGTTCTAGAGGAAGTCGGTTGTGATACAGGCATGATAGATAGCCTACAGAGTATTGAGAATTATGGGGGGGATAATGGCTAAGTTGCCTTTAGAAGGAGTTCGCGTTCTCGATCTCAGCGGTGTTTGGGCTGGGACGTTTTCAACCTTATTGCTTGCGGATATGGGGGCGGAGATTCTCAAACAAGAGAATCAATATGTTTGGCAGCCTAATACACGCGGCATCCCCATAGCACATCTCACTGAGGAAATGACGAAGGTTGGTCCAAGTTGGGTCAATGGATTGCCTAATAATGAACCGGGTGATAGGCCTTGGAATTACCACCCAATGTTTGTGAGTTTGTTCAGAAATAAAAGAAGCTTTACGCTTGATATTCGTAAGCCAGAGGGAATAGAAATATTAGGGCGTTTAGCAGCAATCTCCGATGTTGTAATAGAAAACAGTGCCGTCGGGACAATGGAAAAATTAGGTATAACCTATGATTGGCTCTGTTCGAAACGAGACGATATCATTTTCGTAAGAGCGCCGGGGTACGGATTGAGCGGAGACTATAAAGATGCGCGAACCATGGGCTCCCATCTGGAGGGTGTGGTTGGCCATCATCTTTTGCGCGGGTATCGAGGTTTAGGGCCTCAAGAGAATAGTGCTATATTTTCAGCCGACTACATAGCTGCAACCCAGATAGCGTTTTCAGTTATGGCGGCATTATGGCACCGGGAAAATACGGGACATGGACAATTTATTGAGATGGCGCAGGCTGAAAACTCCATGGCCATGTTTGCCCAAGCATATATGGATTTTTCCCTCAACGGAAAGCTTGGCGGCGCTTTGGGTAATCGATCAATTTACGCTGTGGATGGAGAAGTTCCCTGCGGTGTATACCCTTGCTATTCCGAAGGGACTGCAGATGAAGGGATGGACCGATGGATAGCAATCACCGTAACAAACGATGAAGAATGGATAAAGTTACGAGCTTTGATGGGTGATCCTAACTGGGCGTTAGCGGATGAATTTGCATCTGCTGCCGGGAGGGCTGCTGCCCAAGATGTGTTAGACGAAAATATTGCTAGTTGGACAAGCCAGTTTGACGACTATGAGCTTTTTCATAAATTACAGGCGGAAGGTATAGCAGCAGCTCCAGTTCTAGAAGCATCTAGAGTACTTGATGATCCTTATGTCCAGCAACGCGGCTTGTTTAATGCGCAAGATATTGAGGATGACATAGGTACTTATGAATATCCGGGCCCAATGTATAGTTTTTCCGGAGCCGAGGGTGGTATTAGAAGACCTCCTGTAGCTTTTGGGCAGGATAATGAATATGTATATAAGGATTTGTTGGCATTCACTGAGGATGAGTATCAGAATTTTATAGAGGCCGGCCACATTGCAACGAAGTTTTCGGATCAAGTTCCATAGATAGATAGCGACAGGAACCTTGTGTGCTGATAAAGTCGACAAAAATGGGAGAATAGAGGGAGCTCAGATGAACGATTTATTAAGGCATCCGTTAGCCATGGATGGGAAAGACCCGTCTAATTTACGCGGTGATCCGATCCCGCCAGATCGTTATTACACTAGAGAGTTCATGGAAAAGGAGTGGGAACACCTTTGGACTAAAATTTGGCATATAGCGGGAAGGGAGCAGGAGTTGAAAGAAGCGGGTGATTATATCACTCATGATTTTATGCATGAATCTGTGATTATTGTTCGTCAAAAGGATGGCTCGTTAAAAGGATTCTATAACGCTTGTGCCCATAGAGCGCAGAGGCTGGTCTGGGGAGCAGGCTCCCAAGATTCCTTTTCTTGCCCTTATCATGGTTGGAAATTTGATTTAGAGGGGTCGGTTATTGATTTACCTGATCGTGATGATTACCCGCAAGGAGATCCGGTCGGCAAACTCTCGCTCATTGAGGTAAGAGTCAATACATGGGCTGGTTTGGTTTGGTATACCATGGACGACGAGGCTCCGGATTTATATAAATATCTTGAGCCATGGCCAGAGATTTACAAAAATTTTCAGTTTGAGAAGAATATGATTCGTACGCGCTGGTTGCGCGTTGCGTTAGATTGTAACTGGAATTTTTGGTCTGATAATTTTAATGAGTCTTACCACACTAGAACAGCTCACCCTCAAGTACCACCGATAATTGACCAGGATCATTTTTCGTCTTACTACGAAATGTATCCCATGGGGAATAATCGTATAGTGCAAATGGGGAGACCATCGATTAGAGATCAAGTGCCAGAGGGCCAGCCGCATCCGTTCGATAATGAGCTTAAAGCTTGGGATATAGATCCAGATAGCTATCCGAATTATGAGGCCAAGGCTATTCAAGGGTGGCTCGACCTTAAAGCAGCGAAGCGTAGTTTGTGGAAAGAAAAAGGGTATTTGCACTATGAATACCTAACTGATGAAGAGCTCACTGAAAGTCCTTTTACGACTGTCTTTCCAAACGTGGCCTTTGGCGCAGGGTCTGATAGCTTAGGCATCTTTCGTTGGGAGCCGCATCCGACGGATCCAGAGAAGTGTTTTTTTGATGAATGGACCCTTATGTGGCCTGTAGAGGGGGTTGAAGATACTGTGCTGCGCACAGCTCGTTATGATATGAAGATCGAGGAGGCTGAATTTGACTTTCGTGAGTACGATAACGGAAAAAATGTGCAGGATCTAGATGATCAGGTGGTATTTCAAGATTGGGCTCTGAACGCGGGCCAAAAAGCTGGCTGGCGTTCACGCGGATATCAAGAGCCCTACTTGGCTGGCCAAGAAACTAGAGTAAGGCGTTTTCATGAAGTATTAAATGACTATTTGGCAGGAAACCCTCCAGGGCGCGATTAAAGTTATATTTGGGATTATTGGAAATCGTTGCTAGCCGACTTGCAATTGGTCGCCATGGTTTAGATATCTAGGAGCATTAAATGAAGCAAACGCAACCTATCGAAACTGGCATAGCCGTGGTCGATGTAGAGTTAATGTTGGACTTTTATTCTACAGTTTTAGACTGCAAAGAGCTGAGAAGATCGGATATTCCTGAGCAGATGAGCAGTGCGCTAACTGTAGCGCAAGAGGGGTACTTAAATATTTGGTTACAAACTCCTAATCAGGAGATCATCAAATTGATGGCCCCACCACAAGCTCCTACTATTAGAAAGACTCCAGAATTCCTTGCGGCGCAAACTGGTATCGCCTATTTAACGTTTTATTGCAGTGATTTAGATGCCACTTTGGCAAAGGCTGAATCAAAAGGAGGAATACTTCGTTCTTCTCGGGATCTGCTAAATCCTGATAATCCCTTGAGGCTATGTTTTTTTTCGGATCCTGAAGGAAATGTCATTGAGTTAGTAGAAGTTAGTGCGGGATAGTCTAACGTGAAGCATCTCAGTACATATCCTCGGTAGGAACGGATAGTGGCCGCTGGCGAGGTAATACCTAAAAAGAAATTATTGGCATATAGCTCTGCAGAATTCCCTATGTCAATGGCAAGCACACCAGTTGGTCTGTTTATCCCTGCGTTCTATACCCAAGACTTAGGCTTAGGCATGGCAGCTGTTGGAGCGATTTTAATGTTGTCTCGTTTCTGGGATGTTTTGACAGACCCTCTAATTGGCTATTTGAGTGACCGTACAAAAACCCGTATTGGAAGGCGTAAACCTTGGATCATAGTTTCAGTGCCTCTAGTTATGTTCTCAATCTATCATCTATTCTTCCCTCCAGCTGATGCGGATGAACTATTTTTACTTATATGGGTTATGTTGCTTTGGTTAGGTTGGACACTCTTTAATATTCCTTATTTTGCATGGGGAGCAGAGCTTTCTACCGGATATGGAGAACGTACTCGTGTGACCGGATGGCGCACGGTGGCTGGTCTTTTGGGAACTTTGACAGCAATAGCTATACCAGCCGCAAGTGAGGAGATTTTTGGTTGGGGAGGTGAAAGTGGAGAGATGATATTCATGATAGGGATAGGGGTCCTATGCTTAATGCCTTTTCTTGTTTTCCCATCGATTGCTTTTGTTCCTGAGAAAAAAGATTTCATTCCTGCGCAGATGAATATTTGGTTAGGATTAAAAATAATGTGGGCGAACCGCCCCTTTAGACGACTACTTTTTGCCTTTGTTTTTAGTACGTTAGCTGTAGGTTTGACCGCACCTCTTTTTGTCCTATTCATTTCGCACGTTATAGTTGATCCTACGGCTGCTCCCAAGGTGGTGCTTGGCTATTATGCGGGTAGTCTATTAGGGATTCCATTTTGGGTCTGGCTTGCGGAGAAAACTGATAAGCACATTACTTGGCTTTTTTCTATTAGCTTGATGGGCATTGTTTTCCCGCAGTTTTTATGGCTAGGGGAAGGCGATATATTACTTGCCGCGTTTTTCCTGTTTCTTGTTGGAATCGGAGGAGGCAATATGGCTGTAGTTCCAACGTCTATGAAAGCTGATGTTATAGATCTAGATAGATTAGAAAGCGGAGAGGATAGGGCTGGTCTTTTTTTTGCAGCCTGGTCTACCTCAACAAAAATGGTTACAGCGTTAGGCGTTGGAATATCGCTTCCGGCACTGGCTTATTTCGGGTTTGATCCGACGATTGTTAACGGAGAGGATGAGCTGTTTTCATTACGGGCTTGGTTCGCGCTTGTGCCAGTTCTATTCTATTTGGTTTCTGCAATCCTCGTGGTCGGTTACCCTATAACTAAGGCAAGGCATAAGCAAATAAGAGAGGAAATAGAAAACACTTTAGCCTAGTAGTCGCTGGGGACTTTTCTAATTTGGGCTGCAATTGATTCGATCACAGCCCACCTATGGCGGCTAAATTCCATATGAGATGCTGCGGGCCAGGCACTATGGATAGCTACAACTAAGTTTAATTTCGGATCAATCCAGATCATTTGTCCATAAATACCTAGGGCAGCATAGGATCCATCATCTCGCAGCCACCAAAAGTACCCGTAATTTCGATTGTTAGGACTAGGGGTGGTCGAGGCTTTCATCCACCATTTGGGCAGGATACCAATTCCCTTGGTATCATTGGCATTTTGTATTGAGAATATGCCTAGCCGAGCATAATCGCGAAGCGTTGCGCTTATGCAACAGCCTCCATATTCTATGCCATCCTTAGCTCCTAGCATCCAATTGGCATCTTTTTCCATGCCAAAAGGTTGCCATATCTTTTGGCTTAAGTAACTACTTAAGTCCATGCCAATAGCGGCCCTTAAAACGGCTCCTGCAAGATTCGTTTCACCAGTTGAATAATTGAATTTCGATCCTGGTGCAGCGGCAATAGGTAGTTTGCTCATATATTCTACCAAAGCATTAATTTCGCTTGGTGATTTGCTCACATCTGCACTGGGATCGACATAATCTTCCCGCCAACTAACACCCGAGGCCATTTGAAGTAATTGTTCAATAGTTACTTGATTATATGCGCCACCGCCAACTGCCGGCAAATATTTAACAATAGGGTCGTTTACGGTTTCTACAAAACCATCAGCGATTGCAGCACCAAATAGCATGCTTACTACCGACTTAGCGATGGAGTAGCTAACCCAAAGCGTACTCTGATCATTTCCTAATTCGTAACGCTCATAAAGAATTTCCCCGTTGTGAACAACGATTAAACCAGCAACTCTTGTTTTAGTTATGAATTCATCTAGAGAGTATTTTTTCGTATCAACTTGGTATATAAGATTACCTAGGTTTGGGGTTTTCTGCGTCAGCGAGTACTCTAGGCCGCCGGCCGCGATTCGAGCTGTTGGGAAAATATTACTGTAGCTCCGAAAACCTTCTAGCCGTTGTTTATCTGTCCAAGTCAGTATTTCAGCAGGTTCGACGAGATGTTTTGAATCCCCAAAATGACCTAACGATAGAGCGGGATATAGCAGGGCACAGATGAATAAATAGAGGTGCTTAGTTATAGATAATCTAGACACTTAGAGATCCTCTATAGGATTAACCTTAATTGTTAATTAAAGATCTAACCGCTTTCAAATACGATTTGAATATACCTGAAGGACTGTACCTCAATGTGTGACAGTCCTTGCATGAAATAGTGCCAAAATTTTATCCCGCTGACTGTGCGAGATCCTTTTTTGCTAGCTCAACTCTTGGATCATTTGGATATATCCACTCGTCACCTATGACTTGTTCAACTCGCAG